>Ga0307411_10000002_pt1 | contig 534807 bp, 447 predicted proteins | sample DK1Ometagenome_2_FD_203712 | JGI IMG/M metagenome (GOLD analysis project Ga0307411, IMG submission 203712) | Maize rhizosphere microbial communities from greenhouse at UC Davis, California, United States - DK15-O-1 | ecosystem: Host-associated > Plants > Roots > Rhizosphere > Soil | place...
AAAACAACTGGATCAATTAGTGATAAAAGCGACTTAACAGAAACTTTATTTCTCATAAAATGAAAATTAAACAAACTAATTTATGAAAATATTTCAAAGAACATTTTTTCTTCCGAACACTTATGTTAAAAAAACCTGTCGGGTTTAGCGAAAGTAAATTTGAAAATTAAATAATTTTATAGATCACACATATCATTATCTCATTATCAAATTGGCACATTATCTAATTGACACATTGCCACATTATCTCGAAACCACTTTATATTTAGGATCTTCAATAACATTTACATTAATAACGGCGTCGGCGTTTTTAAGTAGTATTCTGCAGTCTTCGCTTAAATGTTTCAGTTCGATTACTTTGTTTAACTGACTGTATTTTTTGGTCAGATTATTTACTGCTTCAATTGCCGACATATCAGCGATTCGGCTTTCTTTAAAATCTATAATAACGTGTGAAGGATCATTTTGTATATCAAACTTTTCCATAAAAGCAGTTATCGATCCAAAAAATAATGGTCCGTAAATTTCATAATTCTTTACTCCTGCTTCATCAATATAATGTCTCGCACTAATTCTTTTGGCACTTTCCCAGGCAAAAACCAAAGCCGAAATAATAACGCCAATTAAAACGGCCAAAGCCAGATTGTGCAATACAATTGTAATTACAGCAACTAGAATTCCAACGAAAATATCGTGTTTTGGCATTTTATTAATCACCTTGAAACTTGCCCATTCAAAAGTTGTAATCGCGACCATCATCATCACGCCAACTAAAGCTGCCATTGGCAATTTTCCAATTACGGGCGCGCCAAAAAGTATGATTATTAAAATGGTCAAAGCCGCAATTATTCCTGAAAGTCGGGCTCTTGAACCAGCGCCAAGATTCACCAAAGTTTGTGCAATCATCGGGCAGCCACCCATTCCAAAAAAGAAACCGTTCAAAATATTTGATCCGCCCTGAGCGATACATTCTCTGTTGCTGTTTCCGCGCGTTCCGGTGATTTCATCAACAAGATTCAGCGTAAGCAAACCTTCGGTTAAACCAACGGCAGCGACAATTATCGAATAAGGAAATATCACTTTTAAAGTTTCAAAAGAAATTGGAATATTCGGAATATGAAATGGAGGAAAACCGCCCTGAACAGAAGCGATATCTTCTACCGTTTTGGTTTCGATATTAAAAATCAATACAATGGCGAAAACCACCATAATAGCGACTAAAGAAGCCGGAACTGCTTTTGTGATTTTAGGAAAAAGCAGCACAATACCAATTGTCAAGGCAACCAAACCGAGCATAATATAAAGCGGCGTTCCCTGCAACCACGAAACTTGCCCGTTTACGATAGTTTTAAACTGTTCTAACTGTGACATGAAAATGACAACTGCGAGTCCGTTTACGAAACCAAACATTACAGGCTGGGGAACCAATCTGATAAATTTTCCGAGTTTAAAAAGTCCGATACAAATTTGCACCACACCACCAAGGGCGACGGCTGCAAAAACATATTCTATGCCATGTGATTTCATCAAAGCAATCAAAACAATTACAGTTGCTCCTGCTCCGCCAGAAATCATTCCGGGTCTTCCGCCAAAAATTGCTGTAACCAAACCTGCAATAAAAGCAGCATACAAGCCAACCAAAGGAGGAAATCCGGCCAAAATTGCAAACGATAATGATTCGGGAATCATGGTCATTGCTACAGTAAAACCGGCTAAAATTTCGTTTTTGTAACTGACTTTTTGCGAAAAGTCGAAGAGAGAGAAGGCTTTTTTCATAGATCGCAAAATTAAAAAAATAATGCGCATAAAGTAAAGAAACCTTTGTAATGAAAAACATTAAAATTTTTATACCCCCTAATTATTTTTTTAACGCAGAGAGCACAAAGGTTTTCGCAGAGTTCACTAAGATTTAAGTTGTGTTTACACAATACAAGTGCACAAAGCTTTGTGTCCCGAGGCTTCTGGATGTGTTTTTACTAAACTTAACAAATAAAAAAATTTGCGTTCTCCGTGGTATTTTTTTTCTCCACAGGTTTCCGTATTGTATTCAATGTGTTAAGATAGCTTTTAATAAAGCTGATTAAGTAAAAAGACCAAAAGCGAAAGAATGAAACTTATCATGATGGATGGGTATAAAAGTTTAATGAAGAAATTATTTCGCCAAAATTATTTATAATCCGATAGAAAAAAGCGGGTGTTTTTACCCTTTTTTCTAATCAAATCTATTTTTTTTTATTCTAAAGCTACACAAACATATCCCAGACAATTTACGTAGTCTATGATGTTTTTAGGTTCAAGTTCAACGCCTTCGACCCTTAATATCTTATCGCAGTCTTCTAAATCAAAATTGATTTTATAATTTGGAAACTGACTTTGTATTACGGCAATAACATAATTTTTATCTGCCTCTTTCTGAACATTTGTTTTAAAAACCTCAACTGTCATAATTATTTATTTTTAAATTATAATAAATCATGAATTTCGATTAAAAAGGATTGTATGATATTCCGAATCTAAAATATCCCTGTGTGTCTTCGCTGTGGTCATAAACGTATTTGTTTGTGCGTTCGCCTTTTTCGGTAATACGCGTACTTAATACATTATTGACTCCGGCTTTTACAAAAGTGATTACCTTTGGTGTAATACAATATTCGTATGTAATACCGGATTTTAGCTCCAACTGATTCAACTCATAAATCCCTTTCAAATTTGAGGTATTCAAATTTAAATAAAAACTTTCAGAGTTTAATTCTGTGCCTAAGGAAATTCTTCCATTTTCAAGTAATTCTCTTCTAAACAGTAATCTTTGCGGCAAAATAAAATCAATATCCCATTTTGAGTCTGTAAACTTATGATTATAAGTAAGTAACGGCGAGATCGGAATAATTGCCGAAGGATCTATCATCGCCAAAACACCTGCTGTAATAGTGGTGTTTGCAGTTCGTTTTAAAACCAGGCTTGCGGTTACAAATCCTTTTACACGCTGTACGCCATCTTCATTTCCGTCAACTGTGGCGGTTGCATTATAAATAATCGGTTTTTTAAATAGTGTCGACATATAAGTGGCACTCATTGCTGCCGCCATAAAATGAAAATCTTCTTTTTCTCTTGTATAATTTGTGTTCGAAGTGTAGTTGTAAATATCTCCAAAACCGTATGTTTCATATTTGTAACGAAGCGATCCGGTTAAAATAAGCCTTTTAGATTCTGATACATAAAATGGCATATTGAAAGCTACTTTCAATCGGTTATGATTTTCGATTCTGCCTCTTTCAAAACGATTTCCAAACAATTCCGAATCATAATTTGTTGGTCCTAATTGTTCGTATTGTACATCTAAAATTCTCGTTGTCGGAAATTTATCTGTAATCACTTTTACCACCGTTTGCATTGGTTGCTTTGTTTCCTGAGCCATAGTGTGCAATGACGTACATACGAATAGAACAGAGATGATTCTTTTTTTCATATAAAGTGGTATTAATTAAGATTGTTTTTGAAGATCGAAATCCGAAGCAAATGTAAATGACAAGCCTCTTTAATAATAGCATATTTATACAAACGGCGTAACATTTATACGAATGGCGTTTGTATAATTTTTACAACGCAAATAGGTATAAACTATAATATTAGCCTAATTTTGCCGTTATGACAATGCTTAAAATTTACCAGAACTTCTTTCTCCGAAATCTCATCGTACACACCTTTATATTTTTGGTGATTTTAGCCTGTGTGTACGACGAATTGAGGCTAGATGGCCACACTTGGTCGTATATGATGAGTAAAATAGCAGTGGGTTATTTTCCTTGTATTGTATGGATTACTATTTTCAATCTTTTTATCATCAAACCTTTTTTATTCAAAAAAAAGGCTAAACTTTTCTTTACACTTTTTGTCTTTTACTGGACTTGCTTTTACTTTTTTATGAATTGGTTTTTCCCTCTTATGGGTTTAGGAAATTTCAAGACACTTCAAATATTATCGCTTATTATCAACGGAATGTTTTTTTATTTTATTCATGTTGTCATTACCAAAAAAATAATGGATACAGACAAGGATATCATGAATTTCAAGTCTGAACTTTCGTTCTTGAAACAGCAGCTTAATCCGCATTTTTTGCTGAATGCGATGAATAATTTATACGGAGAATCGCTGGCAGAACCTGATAAAGTTCCGGACAGAATTTTAAATCTTTCAGACATGCTTCGCTATCAAATTGAAGCCACCAAAAAGGATTATGTTTTACTGGATGAAGAAATTGCGTTTATTAAAAAGTACATGGAATATTATACGTTTAGAAACGAAAGGCTGGCGATAACCCAAAAATTTGAAGGCAATTTTGACAGTATTGATATTCCGCCATTGTTCTTTTTGCCTTTGGTTGAAAATGCAGTTAAGTTTTCAGCAGAAACTGCTGAACCTTTTATTAATATTGATTTAAAGGTAAGATGCAACAGTTTGTCTTTTATTATAAAAAACAGTTATCTGGAATCCGGATCGCGAATTTCAGGCACCGGAATTGGAATCGAAAACCTAAAAAGACGTCTTGAAGTTTACGGTTTAAAACATGAGTTGAACTGCAGGAAAGAAAAGAATACCTTTATCGTAAAATTAAACATATGGCACTTACCTACCGCTGTCTTATCATAGATGATGAATCGCCGGCACACAAGGCACTTGCATCTCATATTTCAAAATTTGATGATCTGGAACATTCCGGAAGTGCTTTTAACGGCATGGAAGCCATAAAATTGCTCAACGAAAACACTTACGATATTATTTTTCTGGATATTAATATGCCCGTAATTTCGGGTGTTGAACTGATGGAATTACAACCCAAAAGACCTTTAACGATTGTTACCACGGCTTATTCTGATTTTGCACTTTCGGCATACCAAAACGATGCAATAGATTATTTACTGAAACCTATTTCGTTCGACAAATTCTCGAAAGCAATCGAAAAAGCCAAAATTTATTCCTCCGGAAACAGTATTAAAAAAAAAGATACCTCTTGCGAAAAAGTACTTTCGATTCGCGTAAGCGGACAAATGACGAACATCCCTTTAACGGATATTATTTACATCGAAAGTCTTGGCAATTATATGAAACTCTACAGCGCCAAACTCAATTTACCTTTAATTGTTTATGGTTCGCTCTCGAGTATTGCTTCAGAAATTGACAGCAATAACTTTGTTCAGGTGCATCGCTCGTTTATTGTAAATGTTGATAAAATTACTTCTGTTACTTTTAAATCCTTAACGATGTGCAATGCCGAAATTATTCCTGTAGGCAGAAAATATCAGATTTTATTAGATAGTTTCTTTAGATAAAGATTCGTTAATCATAATTTTACAAAAAGCTCAACTTTAAATAGTTGGGCTTTTTTATTTTATTATTTCTAATAAAAAACCGTATAAACACTTGGTGGTGATTGGCGGACAATTGCTAATATTGTTGTAGATATGTAAAGAAAACTATTAACCAAAAACAACCTATTATGAAAAAAAAAATACTCATTATTGTAGTAATGTTTATTTGCTCACAACAAATATCTGCTCAAAAAGCATCTGATGTTTTAGAAAATGGAATAACTATAAACAAAGATTTGAAACTATTTTTTAAATACAACATAACTGATAAAGTATTAGAAATAGGTGCAGCTAAAAATGATATATCCACCAATACTCTCATAAGAAAAGATTCAACAATTTTTTTGATTCATGACGAAAGCATTAAACCTTATTTAAAACCATTAAATCCTATAAACTATAGCTTCACAACAGAAACAAAAATTATTTTAGATCCAATCAATGAAGCTGCTTCTAGCGCACTCACCTCATTAATTACAATGCTTGAAACAATAAAAGATCCGACTAAGCTTGTAGAGAAAACAAATGGAATAAGAAAAACAATAAGTTCCGAAACATGCACTGAATTTGAACCAATTAAATCAAAAATTGAAAGTATTCAAAAAAAGCTTTCTGATTCAAAGAAAACGGATATTAAAAATGAATTTGAACATTTAAAAAAATTAAATTTTAAAACAGAAAAAGAAACAAGCAGTGAACTTTCTGAATCAGAAAAAACCATTAAAACATTTTTAGTCCATTTTAAATCAATAGAAGACTCTATATCAGCAGTTCAAAAAAAAGTAGATGAATATCCTTGTACAGATCCTAATCCATTCTCAACAAAGTATATATTCAATTCGATCCTTAAAGAGCTTTCATCTCAATTAGAACAACAAAAGAAAAGATATTCAAATCTTAAAAAAGTATATGATAGTGCTAAAAGTACATATGTATTAGCATCTCAAGCAGGAGAATCAGTAGAATGGTCTATTCCTCTAAAACCAATTCCTTCAGATAAAGACAAAATTTCAATTTTTACCATTACTATTAATGAAAATGGATATAGTCTATCAGGAGATGATGAAATTGTAAGCATAGAATCAAAAGAACTTATAAAAAAAACTATTAGAATAAGACGTTTTCAAAGATTTGTACCCGAAGTTTCAATAGGAACAGCCTTTACTTTTTTCAAATACTATTCTTACGGAACAACATCAGATCTAACTGGACAGCAGTATGTAAGTCAACCTACTGAAAACACTATTAAAAATCTTAATATAGCTACTATGATAAATTTTAATTATTATATACCTAATTCTGCGATTCACCCATTTTATCAGCTTGGATTCGGTATTAATTCAGAAATTCCAACAGTTTTAACTGGGTTTGGTATAAGAGGTAATGTTAATGGAATAAAAAGATTAGCGATTTCAGGCGGACTAGCAATGTCATGGATAAAAGAACTAAACAAACTAAAGCCTGGGGATCCAATTACAGGAACAGATGATATTGATAAAGATTATAAATATAGTTCTGCACCAAAATTCACACCCTACCTAGCATTACAATATAACTTTTAATACTTTATAAAGAAATAAAAATCATGATGAACTTAAAACTAGAATCATAAAAAAAACAAAATGAAACCATTAATAGATTACAGCAAAACAGGTGATATAGCCTTAAAAAATCAGAATACATTACGTAAAATTGTTGGTGCTTTAGGAATGTTTCTTCCTCTTGCATTATGTCTTTTTGTAGAAATTGATAGCAGGTTCTCAACTATTTTACCGTCAATTAGTCATTATTATTTTACCCGGGCATGTGGAATTTTTATTATAATAATAAGCATGCTGTCTGTTTTTCTTTTAATATACAAAGGCCATAAACTTCATGATTTCTATGTTTCGACTATAGCAGGAATCTCATCACTTTTACTTTTATTATTTCCAACTGATAATCTACCTCAGGAGTTTGATACTGTATGTGTAACCGCACTTAAAACAAGTGATTTCCGAATGTATTTTCATTTTATATGTGCGGGAATTTTTCTCTTGTCATTAGCTTATATGTCTGCTTTTTTATTTACAAAATCTAAATTTTCTAAGATCAATCGGGGAAAGAAAAAAAGAATTAGAAATAGAATATACAGAACATGTGCTGTTATAATAGTATTGGCAATACTTATAATTATAATTTGCAAACAATTCTTTGATGCTATATACAAAGCTTACCCAATAACGTTTTGGATGGAAGTTGTAGCTGTAGAAGCCTTTGGATTTTCATGGTTGGTAAAAGGTGAAGCCATACTACAGGATTCTGAAAAGGAGGATGATGAATACAAACCCTTTCCAGATGAATTGTCATAAAGTATAAAAATAAAATGTTCCACTAGATCCGAAACCTCTGGAAAGTAAAATTCCTGGAGGTTTTTTTGGTTATTACCCTCAACAATCTTCCGTTTAGGTTTTATCATGAAGTATTTAAATGCTGTCATGAAATTTTTAGGTTACTTACTTAAAACTTTAGGTTCTATAACCTAAAATTTTAGCCTAAATACCTAATCGTTTGGGTTAATGACCTAAAATTACACCTCGATACGTGAAATTTTACCCCAAAACATTAAACACTTCATGATAAGACCTAAACGCTTCTATAAAAACCCGTATAAGTACTTGGTGGTTGGTATTTATTTAGTAGTATACTTGTTTGGAAATAAATATTTGTCGGATTATGGTTTTCAGTAAAAAAGATAAGTACTAAACATTCATATTTGAAAAATTTAATACGCAAAAATTATGAGTTATTTAAGTGATGAGACAATTAGTGAAGACGAAAGAAGAAATAATGCTTTTCAAGCTGTAAATGCACTAAGAGAAGCTGTTACTATTGCAAAAAGAAATCCCCAACCTGTGACTTATGAGCAAACTCTTGATTTGATTCATGACCTTGATCCTTCAATTTATAAAGAAGTTATCAAATTATTAGCAAGAAAAAACGAGAATGATTTTGTTAAATATTATAAACAAAAAGCAGAGGTAAAATCCACCAAAGAAGTCGAAATAGATCCAACAGATTTAATAAGAGAGGATTTAGACGAATTGGAAACAATTGTCGAAAAAGACAAATCGAAAAAATCTTTAAACAAACGCATTTTTGATTTAAAAAATGCTTTAACATATTTCGAACCACGAAAAATTTCTGAGCATAAAATTTTAAATAAAGATTTTTATTTAGCAGATCGCCCATCTTTTAAATTCTCTGAAATTTTATATAACGATGAAGAATTTAAAGATTACAAATTAGAAGACAATAAAGTACTTAGACTACGACTTTTGCATCCAGACAAAGCTGAGCATGTAATTGGTGCAGATTTAATTTATGAGCAATTCAACCTAAAAACAAATCAAGTTCGTTTTTTAGTTCTTCAATATAAAACTTGGGACACAAAAAACTTAAACCTTTCTAGTGGCAATATTGCTGATCAATTTAACAAACTTGACAAAAACTTGTGTAAATCAGGATTTTGTTCAGATTATAACGAAGATATCGGATTTTCAAAATATAGATTGCCTTTCTGTTGCGCATTTTTAAGACCTACATCACATATTGCAACATCAGAAAGTAAGTTAGTTAGCTCAGCAATTCATGTTCCTATCTGCCAAGTTTTGAAAATCAAAGAACACAGTAAATCTCTGACAAAAAAGAATGCAAAAGGAAAATCAATTAGCTTTAACATTTTCGATGAACTTTTTATGGAAAATATGTTAGGTTCACGCTGGTTAAATTTTAAAGAATTACAAGAGTTTTATGAATCTAAAGAAATTTTGAGCCATATCGACAGAATTCGAATTCATGCTCAAGAAGTCACTTTAGATTAAACTTAAAAATAATTTTGTTTATTCTTAAGTATCTAAACACAAAGTAGGTTGAAAAATTAAATACACTTTATGAAAGAAAGATTTAAACACTATCATAGATAGCATAACAAAAATGCTATAATTATTTTGGATAATAACACCGATAGCCCAGATTTTCAATCCGTGCCCGCAAAGATAAAACTCAACAATATCATAAAAGCAACCTTCTAATCTATGTGGGCACGGATTGCAAATCCGCGCTATCGTTGCGATTAAAAATCAATATCTATAAGAAAAATTATTCTATTTAAAAAACTTCGCTCTTAAATAACCAATCGCCCCGGTAGACCACAAGGCCAGAAAAATCAAAACAGGCTGAAAAAACAATCGAATCAAACGAGCCTGATCTGTATCGAGACCAAAAGCAGATGTTCCGTTTAAGTATTGGGCGATATTACCCGGAAAAACCATTATATAAAATATAGCGAGTGCGATTCCTACGTATACTCGGTACTTTTTTAGAAACAACATACCAAGACCCAGAGCAATTTCTACAATTCCTGAAAGTATTACGACCAGATCTTTATCCATTGGAACCCAATTTGGGACTTGTGCCTGAAAATCGGCTCTTTGAAAAGTAAAATGACCAATAGCTGCCGTTATCATAAAGATTCCCAAGAGTATTCTAAAGAAATTTTGAGTTTTGGTAGTTTGTATATTTTCCATTTTTGAGCTTCAATTAAAATTTATCAGAACATTTTATTAACAAATATTGCTTATCAAATTTAGCAATAAAAATCGGGAAAATTTTTCCATAGTTTTCGTAAAATCCTTACGTAATGCCCATACTATGAATTTCTTTGCTTCTTTGAAACCTTGTTGCTTTTACTTCTTTTTTAACTTCAAAAGCGCCCTACAAACCCTTCTGTTCAAAAAAACAATTAACTTTAAAATAAATTTCTTACATAAATAATTATCTTCGCACGGCTATTAAACTCTAACCCCCCAAATTTTAGAATAATGACCTTTTTTAATTTCCTGTTTAAAAATTCAGATTTAGAATGTCCCAGATGTCTGGGAAAAGGATTTGTTGGCCCCGAAGATATACGACGTTTAAATAGGCAATTAAAATGGGCTCCCGGTCCATGTGCCTATTGCGATGCATCCGGAAAAGTTACTGAAGAATTACTCTCAAAAGTAGCTGTAGATACCAGTTATCTCACGATCGATTTACCGGAATCTGAAATAGAAAAAATAAAAAATGCAGATCCCGAAACTATAGAAAGAGGGAAATTGCAGGAGCTTTTTATAGACAATCTCATAAAATATATCGAACATCAATATCTACTCAAAAATATGGATGCCGAAAGTATTGCCGATTTGTACCTAAGTACTGAAGATGAAAAGGCTGTCTTTTCGGTAGAAAAAGAAAATCTACTGCAATACATTCGCAAAATAATCCATTTAAAGAACTCTGAGCCAAATTAGTTACTATTTCTTGTCAATCATCTGAGACTTTTATCAGAAAACACAAAAACAGGTATAAATACGCGGTGCCAAAACTTTTTTTAGTGGTAAAATTGCCATTGAATAATTTTTGTCATTAAATTATAATTTCTCAAAAGGGAAACTATAAATAGTATTATTTTTTTTGGAGCGATAAAGTGGGATTTCAAATCTTTAATAAGGATTGGAAATCTCATTTTTAGTTTTCGGTATTTTGTTAATCAGTTCAATAGAGAATTTTATATTTCTTTCAACTTTAAACAAATTCTTCAAAATATCATGCCCTAAGAATTTTTATTAATCATTCAAAAGGTTAACTTCGAAAATTCCTTTATAAAAATGTAAAAAAGTAAAAGATAAAGAGGTCAATTATTAGTTGATTTTTATAGATTTGCAAAACTACATCATATTAAAAAGTACCGGAAACAATTATAAAATTTAAGACAATGAAATTTATTACTTCGACATTTTTATTTTTCATGTTTATTTGTTCCAATTCTTATGCACAATTAAGCTCGGATCAAATATTTGAAAGTTTTAAACAAGGAGAACGAACAAACTGCTCATCAATTGCTTTTATTAAAGCTTCGTTGAATGTTTATGGACTGGACAACCTTTTTGTAACTGACACAGTAAGCGATGGTGTATATAAAATAACATTAAAAAATAATGCTTCTTTTAATTTAAAAAAAGAGGAACTGGATAAAGCTAAATTTTCTGCAAATTTTGTCTATATCAAAGATAACCCAGAAAGCGAAAAAATCACAGAATATGCCATTTTAACGTATGCAGTAATGGCAAAATACAGACAAATTACGGATAAGAAAGAAACTTTTGAAAAAGCTTTGGAAGATCTGGAAGATGGTGAAGTCTATACTCCTACGATTTATAAATATCTGGGCTTTGAAAAAGGCAAACAAATTCAAAAATTAAAACGCCAGTCAGGAAGTGAATTTTGTGGCGTTGTGGCCTGGTCTACAGCACATGCCGTATTTGTCTGCGAAGATTTTATGGATTATTATGGCAACAAAAAAAGCCTGTGGCTTAAATATCCGGGGCGTTTTAGAATTATTAAGTCGTAACGTTTTTTTTACCGCAAAGCCGCAAAGATTTACGCAAAGTTCGCAAAGATTATATATAGCTTTGCGAACTTTGCGTTTTACTAAACTCTTGTATAAAAATTTTGCGCTCTTTGAGGTAAAACCAAAACAAGATCACGAACTAAAAAACTTAGGATCTTAGAACCTTAGGATCTCTAAAAAAACTTAGAATCTCAGAACCTTAGGAACTTTAAATAAAACCTTTGTATCTTTGAGCCTTAGTCCCTAAGAACCTACAAACATGACACGAGAACATTATATTCCCTTTAACAAGGAATTTTTACTCGAGCAACAAATAGCCACTTTCGCCGAAGACAAAAAAAAGATTGATGATTTTAAAAAGTTATTCGATATTATCGAACATTATTATCATTATGAAGCTTTTAACCTGAACCGAAATTTAAAGCAAAACTACGCTTTATTTGACCCGGATTTGAGTTTGAAAGAACGTGAAAGTTTTATTGGCAAAAGCGATTTTGGAATTTTTAAAGAAACACTTCGTCAGGTTTTAGAACGTGGCAATTATACCAAAATCGATCATGAAACTTTAGACGAAGCTTTTAAAGATTCTGATTTAATTGGACTGAATCTTTCGATAGATTTTAATGCTTTTAAGGATTACGAATTGTACGTTCGCGGTAGTCACAAAGCAAAAGAAAAAGTCAAAAAATATATTTTCTGGAAGAAAGAAATTGAGATCGAATATTACGATCGCGTTATGATTTACCTCAATTATAACGAAGCCGATTATCTGAAACAAAACAAGGTCAAATTAGGAAGAATGCCAATTGATCCCGGATCTATTGGTTTGAAAATCTTTAAACGTGTTCCTAAAAATGACTTGGAAACCATTTTCCCAAATGCGATTCCACGAATGTCTCTAAAAGACAAAATGCTGCTTTGGGTACCGGGAATTTTTGGTGGGATTTCGTTATTAAGTGCCAAAGTAATTCCGGCGCTGATTAATATGTATACCGCTTATGAAACCGGCGAAACAATCGATTTACTAAACAGCAAAACATCATTAAACCAAGGTTTGATTGCATTGGGAATTTTAGCTGCTTATTGCTTTCGTCAATACAACAACTTTATAAACAAGAAAATCAGATATTCTAAAATGCTTTCGGATAGTTTGTATTTTAAAAATCTGGGAAATAATAGCGGTGCTTTTTATTCTTTACTAAATTCTTCTGAAGAAGAAGTGCTTAAAGAAACTATTTTAGCCTACGCTTTTTTACATAAAAGCGAAAATCCGGTAACAGCTCAGGAACTTGATAATCAAATTGAATTCTGGTTTAAAACAAAACTAAAAACAGAAATTGATTTTGATGTAACCGACGCTTTACTGAAACTTCAAAACATTGGTCTTGGCATAGAAACAAATGGAAAATGGGAAGTTCTTCCGTTAGAGAAAGCGCTGATTCAAATTGATGAATTGTGGGATAATGTTTTTAATTATAATCAGAAATAAAATTTTGTAGACTTTTGTTTATTCTTATTTCTAATCTTTGTCATGGGACGCGGATGACAAAGATTTGCTTTGCAAAAACGCGGATTGAAACGGATTTTTTTATTTTGTCAACATAGAATGTTGGACATCTTTTACGGTAACGCCAATATTTCTTATAACAACTAATGCCCTAGCCCTGATGGGAGCGACATCCTTTTGTGCCGGGGTTCGGCACAAAAGATATAGCGGACAGCAGGAAATAGCTCCTAAATCTTATTATCAAAACGTTATAAAACAAAAAAGAGAACTTAAAGTCCTCTTTTTTGTTTTATTATTAATGCAGATTATTCGCTATCAACTTCAATAAGATCTTCTATATTTTCGCCTGTATCACCTACTGCTACAATTTCTGGTTTAGAAGCTTTTAGGGCATTAAATCTTTCTAATTGTTCTAAGTCTCCTTCTTCACCACTAAAATATGGAAAAACATCCATAATTGGCGATTCTGAAATTGCCGGAATGGTGTAATCGCCCATTGTGTTTTTCATTGCCGAAATCGTATTGTCGTATGCTTCTTTTACGTCATTGGCCTGAACCAGTAAATACATATTTGTCTTGCGTTCTTTTCCGCTTTCTTCATCATAAGCCATTAAAGTAACTTTTGATTTAAACCAGCGATCGGCATTTTCAAAAGGATGAATTTCTGCATAATTAGCCACTTTAATATTGGTGATTTTAAATTCTTCACTTACATAAGCCTTCATTTCTTCATTAATTCTGCTTTCGGCTTCTGTATAAGATATTGCATCTACCAAATAAGGTTCTGTAGTAACCTTTTGTGTTCCGATATCATCTGTTTTTCTATATTTTACTTTGCATTCGTACCAAGTTGCGCTCATTTTTCATTTTTTTAAGGATGCCAAAGATAGATTTTAAAGGAAATAAAAAATCTTAATTTTCAAAATAGATATTCACAATTTGAATAAAAAACCAACGCTTAGGCAAATTAATTTAAATACATAGAGTATTACCATGCAAAAGAAATATGTTCTTGTTTTCTAGCATTTTTTTCACATTAAAACCTATGTTTCTATGTGTTAAACAAATTGTTATAAATTATATCAAATACGTTAAACCTTAAAAAAAACTGATAAATATTTAATAAATTTGTAAGTATAATACATTTAAAACTATAATACCAAAACCCCGAAACTATCCGTATAATTTAAAAAACAACACCATGAAACTTACCCAATTTTTAGGCGATCAGGGTTATGACTTAATCGAAGGACCTTTAAGAAGTCATAAACCACTACAATTATGGTTGAAAAAACCATTTGATGAAGCACAGCTTTATTATGCAAATATCGATCACGCTTTTAAAAGTGATGTTGAATTAATAGAAATCGAAAATCCGGCGTTGAGTGTTGATTATACTAAAAAAGATGACTATGGTTTTAATATCGGAATCACACTTTTGGAAGAAATTCTAAAAACATTAGGACTTGGTACTTTTGAAATTTCTGCCAAAATAAAATCCGGAAAAACTGTAACCATCAGTTACGAAAACTCTGTTACCAAAGAATATGCGCTGGGCAATCTCGAAGAATATTTGTTTTCTGCTGATTTTCTGCATCCCAATCCTTCTCTTTTAAAAAATGCCAATCGCAATTATCTTCTCCTTATTACGGGAACTGTTTTTGCTAAAAATCTGGTGGTCGATATTGAGACTGATTTTACAGTAGATGCGGGTTTAATTGCCAGCTTAAATGCAGTTGCCGAAGGTAAACTGGATTTTACAATAAGCAACCAAAGCAAATTAAAAATGACTTCGAATATGGGAATTTATTTTCCTATTGCGGTTCAGGCCAGCAGAATAGATTTTGACAGAAGCCGATTTAAAAAATTAATATTGGTAACAGATAATCTGAATATATTTTAACGTTGCGATGTTTTTTTAACCGCGACGTTTTTTTACCGCAAAGCACGCAAAGATTTTTTTAGCGTTAGCTTTTATAAAAAAGGCAAAGTTCGCAAAGCTAAATCAATACAAAGCTTTGCGAACTTTGCGTAAATCTTTGTGGACTTTGCGGTTAAAATTAATTTGTAAGGTTATATATTTTTTGGTTTTATTCAAAGTCAGAAAAATTTTAATAGATTTGTTTACTATCTAAACCAAAAAAAATGAGAACATTAGACCAATGGTTTGACGAATATGCCGTAAGCCATCAAAACCCAAAAAACAAAGCAATACATTATGTTTGCGTTCCGGCAATTTACTTTTCGATTGTAGGATTATTAATGAGTATTCCGAGTAGTTTTATTGCCAATACTCTTAAACTGAATGCACCAATTATCGAAAATTGGGCCGTTGTTGTGTTACTTTTTGTTCTTGTTTTTTATATCCGATTATCAGTTGCAATGGCAATTAAAATTGCTGTTTTCTCTACTCTTTGTTTGATTGTGAATTATTACATCGGTCAGCTTTTACCTTTATGGATGTTTTCTATTGGCGTGTTTGTAATCGCTTGGATTGGTCAATTTTATGGTCACAATATTGAGGGCAAAAAACCATCGTTTTTAAAAGACCTTCAGTTTCTAATGATTGGTCCGGCGTGGGTGGTAGAGAATTTATTTTCTAAGAAATAATCAAATTAAGTTTATTGTTCTTAGAAAAGTTAAATGCTATAAAAATAGACTCATGAAATTGATAGCTGACTATACCAAAGAGCAATATAATTACGTAAAAGGCTCCAGAAATGTGCTTTTTGAATACTGTAAAACTGTTAATCCGGAAGATTTTATTAATCAAAACACATCATTTGGTCGGGGCGGAAGTATGAGAAACTTACTCGTTCATATTGCCAACACATATGAATACTGGATTGCGAATCTTGCCTTGGGAAAGGACCCAAAATATGCAGAATATGAAGATAACTTAACGGTAAAAGATGTTATTTTGCTTTTTGATACTGTCGATCTTTTCATGGAAGAATTTATTCAGGAAATGAATCTTTCTGATCGGGAAATAATCTACGAAATTCAAGGTAATAAAAATTCGGCATCGCCTTTAAAATTTTTTAGTCATGTTATTACACATGAATACCATCATAAGGGTCAAATTTTATCGTTAAGCAGGCATCTTGGCTATGTTTCCGTTGACACAGATATCATGAGATAAATCTTGTAAATATTTACGCTTTTTCAGGTTTAATTTGTATTTTCGTTTTTTGTAAAAATTACCATTTTTAAATAATCAGTTCTATACATTATTGATAATCTTATTAATATTTTATAGAAATAACAAACAGCCATCATGATACAATTAATCTGGGGTATCTTAAATGTAGCAATCTTTATTGCATTTATTGTTATATGTTTTCAGGCAATAAAATTTATTCGTGAAAAATTGGGTCTTTTTGCTTGCATTATTTTTGCTTTGGGTTTATTATCTTTTAATTCTAAACCAAATGACAATAATTCTGAATTCAAACAATTTGATTTAAATAATAAAGCTGCTAAAGTTACTAATAACAGTAATACCCGCAATCAAAGAATAGTTATTGAAGATAACCTATTTTCAAAAATGACCATTTCTGTAAATTATACAGCTAAGGAAATGCTTAATGCACAATCTTCCAGAGAAGGATTTATAAGCGGTACAAACTGGCACCCGATTAGTATTATTGTAAATAAATCTAATGGAGAAAATCAATACGTTTATTCTGTTTATGGAACTTTAGAATGGAGACTTTTAGGAATTACTATCTATTCGCAATTAAAAAAAATTGAAGGTAAAATAGAGTTGGCACAATCAGATTTAATGTACTCTCCGTCAAACTAAAAGCTCAACTTTATGTTTCCTTAATCAACTCATAAAAATGAAAATAGATCATAAGGAAATCGAAATTGAACGCGATGATATTTTCACTTATAGAAGAATCAGACGCGCGATTGGTTATTTAGGAATTAGCATGCCAATACTTTTGGTTGGTTTGTCTTTTATTTCATTTTTCAAAACACAACTTCAGCCTTCCATAAGTCATTATTATTTCACGAATCTCAGGGAAATTTTCACGGGAACCTTGTGTGCTGTAGGTTTATTTTTAATTTGCTACAAAGGCACAAGCAATGCTTCCATCTGGAAAAATGACAATTTATTGACCAATATTGCCGGAATCATGGCGATTGGTGTAGCATTGATACCAATGAATCCGGATGATTTTGAGATCAAGATTTATACACTAATTCCATATCCGGAAAAATTGCTTGGCTGGTTTCATTATGGATTTGCGGCTTTGTTGTTTTTAATCATGGCTTTATTGTCTATTAATGTTTTTACAATTGGTCAGAAAAACGAAACCAGAGATCCTAAAAGTATTCTTAACGAAAATAATATTTATAGGTTTTGCGGATATTCCATACTGGTTTTTATAATTATGGTACCAGTTTCCGAAAGTTTGAAATTTTTCACTTATTCAACGTTAGTTTTGGAGGCACTTGCCCTTTTTGCTTTCGGAATTGCCTGGCTGATAAAAGGTCGCGCTCTTGGCGACAAAGGCATGATCGGTAAAAAATTATACCAGGAAAATAATCCTGTTAATACTGAAAAAGTTTTTGAAGAATAAATAGCTTACTTCAGAGTCCGTTTTGGGTGGTACATTTTTTGGATAAAAAAGTTAACTATTTAGATAATTATTAACTTATAAAATCTATTAATAATGAAGATAACTTATTACGGACATTCCTGTTTTTCAGTTTATACCAATGGAAAAAACATCTTATTTGACCCTTTTATTACCGGCAACGAATTAGCAAAAGAGATTAATATTAAGGAGATCAAAGCTGACTATATTTTTATTTCGCATGCACATTACGATCATATTTTAGATGTCGAAAGTATTGCCAAAAATACCGGAGCCAAAGTTCTTGGCAATTTTGAAATCTATAACTGGCTCTTAAAAAAAGGAATCGAAAACGCGCACCCAATTAATCCTGGCGGAAAATTTGATTTTGATTTCGGATCTGTAAAATGCGTTATTGCGCAGCATCCAAGTAGTTTTATGGACGGAAGTTATGGCGGAATAGCCTGTGGTTTTGTGCTAACTACTGTTGATGGAAATTTTTATTATAGCGGTGATACAGCCCTAACTCTCGATATGCAGCTGATTCCGAAATTTACTAAACTTGACTTTGCTGTTTTCCCAATTGGTGATGGTCTGACAATGGGAATTGAAGAAGCTATCGAGGCATCAAAATTAGTTGAAGTTAATAAAATATTAGGCGTTCATTATAACACTTTTGGGTTCATAATCATGGATCACCAAAAAGCTGAAGAAAGTTTTAAAAACGCAAATCTCCATTTATATTTACCAAAAATTGGCAGTACAATTGAAATTTAATTTTCGAAATATCGCTAAAACATATTGGTTATAGCGATATAAAACAAAACATCCGAATGTAAAATTCATTCAATATCCCAAAACTATTGGTTCATAAATATTTTTCACTCAGGGCATTAAAATTGTTTATCTGAATTTATCATTAACCAAAATTCAAAAACAATGAAAACATTTACAATTCCATTTGTTTTATTGCTCATAACAAATTTATCTATTATGAATGCACAAAAAATAACTGCTTTAAATTCTAAAACAGAATTTGCTGATGTTTCAGGCAGAAAAATCGCTTACCGTTCCATAGGAAAAGGAACTCCTATTATTTTAGTAAATCGCTTTAGAGGAACACTAGACACCTGGGATCCACTATTTTTAGACAAACTTGCTGAAAACTACAACGTAATTACTTTTGATTACACTGGTATTGGCTACTCAACTGGAACTTTGCCAACTGATTTAAAAGATGTTGCAAAAGATGTAAAAGATCTGGCCGATTTTCTAAAAATAAAAAAAACAATTATAATGGGCTGGTCTTACGGTGGATTGGTAACACAAGTGGCAACGCTTCAGTATTCAGATCTTATTTCGCAAACTGTATTATTAGGAACCGGGCCTCCGGGTGAAAGAGTTGTCCCGCTGGAACAAGCTTTTCTGGATTCAGCTTTAAAACCGGTTAATAATTTTGATGATGAAATTATATTGTTTTTCGAACCTTCTTCTGAAGAAAGCAAAGCAGAAGCCAAAGCATCACACGACAGAATTGCAAAAAGAATTGATGTTTCTAAAATCCCTTCTACTATGGACGTTTTTCAACTTTATTTTAAAGGCAGTACTGGTTTAACAGAAGATAAAGATAATTTTAAAGGAAAACTTAAAACTACTAAAACTCCAATTTTAATTATTTCCGGAGATCATGATATTAGTTTTGCTGTCGAAAATTGGTATCCGTTAACCAAACAATTACCAACTGCGCAATTAATCGTTCTTCCACAAACAGGACATGCACCGCAACATCAGCATGTAAATCTTGTAGTAAATTATATCCATGCTTTCTTAGAGGATACAAAATAAATTGATGGTCTTTTAAAATATCATTTATGCCAAAACCAAAAAGCCAGTGAAATTAAATCACTGGCTTTTTTTAACTGATTAGAATAAGATTCTTTATTTAAGTAATCTATCTAATTATTACAAACTCTTATTACAATTTATAGTTAAGTCCAACTTCAAAAGTATTGTTTGCATAAGCACCAAGGCTTCCAAAATATTTAGAATAAGCCATAAAAATACCTAAATCGTTAAGCGAAATACCAAAAGCTGTAGAAACAGTTTTATTAGTATGGTATAATGCAGATATGTTCATTTTATAATCTGTAAAATTAAATCTTCCTCCCATATCTAAAATATCTTTGTGTCCTTTAACACCTCTATAAGCAACTATTGGTTCAATATTTAAGTTTTCATCGTAATTTGATAGTAAAAACTTGTAACTAATAGCCGAGTAAAAAGTAGTACGATCTGCATAATTTTGCACGCCATTATCATTTTCATAGAAAAGATTATGTAGTTTTGGCAATGATGCCTGAACTGTCAGTAGTCTGCTTGTATATGCAATACCAAGATCTCCATCTAGTTTTGCACCTTCGTTAAAATTCTGAAGTACAGCGTCTTCTTTGTCACCTATTACTTTATCATAATCAATTGAAGCAAATTTTGCACCAGCTGACAAACCAAAATGAAGTTTTTCTTCAGCTCCTATTGGTAAATGGTACGCATATGTTCCCATTATTCTTGTTCTGTTGATCAAACCAGCTCTGTCGCTTGTAACGTTTAAGCCTAATCCGGTTCTGTTTCCAGAATTGTATTCAAAAGTTGCATTCATTAAAATCGGATTTCCCGGAACTTCGTCCCATTGTCTTTGGTAACCCAAATTCAGTTTTACCCCTTCTTGTAACCCTGCCATAGCAGGGTTATTAATATACTGATTTTGAAAGTACATCGCCTCGTACTCTGTTAACTGCGCATTTGCAGAGTTTGTTCCCAATAGAATCAGGAACATAATCACCTGTAAATAGATTGTTTTTATTGATTTTATTTTCATTGTATTTTATATCTGTATGGTTATCTCTAACCTTTTTTAATATTTTTTTCTTTGCTCTAGTATTAGTTTCTAAGAATTGAAATAAATCCTTTTAGTTTAAGTGAACCATTTCCTAAATCAATTAGATAGTAATAAGTATCCTCATTAACTGGCGATCCTTTAAAAGTACCATCCCAATCATTGTTGTAATTATCTTTAGAATACACTAATCTTGCTGCTCTGTCAAAAACCTTAACTGAGTTGTTCGGATATTGATCCAGACCTGGAACTACCCACGTATCATTTTTACCATCTCCGTTTGGAGTAATAATATTTGAAGGCACAATCGCTTGTGGTACTGCATCTGCTCTATTCACAATTACAGTATATGTTTCCTGTGTACCATCAGGGGCTGTAACAACTATTGTAACAACATTTTCTCCTACTTTAAGATCTATTGGAGCTGTATTATCAGTAATTGTTTTCCCGTCCACTATCATCTCGACAGTTGCATTTGGATCTATTGTTGTAGGAGTAACTACAATTGAATTTGTTTCATTTGGAACATTCACAGTATAATCCTTTGTATCTGTGTTAAATGCTGGAGTTAAGGTACCTTCATTTACAATAATATCTGCTAAACCTGCATTACCAGAAGGCAAAGCATCTTCTCTGGTAACAACTATTGTATAAGTATTTATAGTTCCGTCCTCTGCAGTTATTACTGTAGTAATCGTGTTTTCACCTACTTCTAAAGGAATATTTTCTGAAGCAGTTCCGCTTGGAACTTCTTTTCCATTTACTGTTACTGTTGCTGTAGCATCAGCAGTAGTTGGAGTAACTTTGATTTCTTTAATACCATTGGGAACTGTAACCGTATAATCTTTAGTTCCTTCTGCAAAAGCAGGACTTAAAATACCTTCACTAATCGTTAAATCTCTCAAATCTGCATTATTCGAAGGTTCTCTTGTAACAACTATTGTATAAGTTTGAGTAGTTCCATCTTGCGCTGTAATTACTGTAGTAATTGGATTTTCACCTACGTGCAAAGGGATATTATTAGAAGGAGTTCCGCTTGGTACTTCCACTCCATTTACTGTTACTGTTGCTGTAGCATCGGCAGTAGTTGCTGTAACTGTAATACCTTCAATATTATTAGGAACTGTAGCTGTATATTCTTTAGTTCCTTCTGTGAAAGCTGGGCTTAAAGCACCTTCACTGATAGCTAAATCTCCTAAACCTGCATTATTTGAAGGTTCTCTTGTAACTATTATTGTATAAGTGTTAATAGTTCCATCCTGAGCTGTTATTATTGTAGTAATTTCATTTTCACCTACGTGCAAAGGGATATTGTTAGAAGGAGTTCCGCTTGGCACTTCCACTCCATTTACTGTTACAGTAGCTGCAGCATCGGCAGTAGTTGGTGTAACTGTGATTTCTTTAATATCGTTAGGTACTGTAGCTGTATAGTCTTTAGTTCCTTCTGCAAAAGCAGGACTTAAAGTACCTTCACTAATAGTTAAATCTCCCAAATTTGCATTACTAGAAGCAATCACAGTTAAGGTTCCAGGAACGTAGCTAATAGTATAATTTGATGAAACTGCTCCACTAACTGTGACTGGATAAGTTCCTACAGAACTTCCTTTAACTGCTGTAGTAGCAATTGTAGGTAATGTAGTTAAACTCGCTTGAGTATCTCCATTTACAAATCCAACATAACTTGCTGTTAAAACTGGGTTGTCTGATCCGTAAACTTTACTGTTATCAATTGCAGTAATAGTTAAGGTTACAGGACTAATAGCTAATACTGCATTTGCTCCATAAGTAATGGTATAATTTGATGAAGCTGCACCGCTAATTGTGATTGGATAATTTCCAACTGTACTTCCTTTAACTGCTGTCGTTGTAATTACAGGTAATGTTGTTAAACTCGTTTGGGTATCTCCATTTACAAATCCAACATAACTTGCTGTTAATACTGGATTGTCTGATCCGTAAACTTTACTGTTATCAATTGTAGTAATAGTTAGCGCTGCAGGAGTAATGGTTAATACTGCATTTGATCCATAAGTAATAGTGTAGTTTGAAGAAACTGCTCCACTTACTGTGATTGGATAATTTCCTACTGCACTTCCTTTAACTGCTGTAGTTGCAATTGTAGGTAATGTAGTTAATTTCGCTTGGGTATCTCCATTTACAAATCCAACAAAACTTGCTGTTAATACTGGATTATCTGATCCGTAAACTTTACCATTATCAATTGCAGTAATAGTTAAGGTTGCAGGAGTAATATCTAATATATTTGCTACATAAGTAATAGCATAGTTTGAAGAAACTGCTCCACTAATTGTAATTGGATAATTTCCAACTGCACTTCCTATAACTGCAGTAGTTACAATTGTAGGTAATGTAGTTAATTTCGCTTCAGTATCTCCATTTACAAACTTATCATAAGTCATTGTTAAAACTGGATTCGCAACACCATATTGTCTATCTTTTTTAACTGCTGTAATAGTCAAAGGTGCTTTGTTTACAGTACTTGTTGCTATTGGTATATTTATAGTAGTTGTACCATTACTGGTTAAAACTAGGTTTCCGGAATAATTTCCTGCATCAATTGTTCCTTTTAATCGAACATACACTTTTGTAGTCGCAATAGCGCCTGCAGACCCAATAGCAATTGTATTGCTAAAAGTAACTCCATCGGTACTCACTTCAAATCCTGAAGGAGCAGTAACTAAAATTCCTTCAAGCATAGCAAGACCAGATAGGTCAAAACTATTTGCACTTGATGGTGTGCCATAAGTTGTAGTGAATGCTGATAAACTATCAGTACTTATTACTATAGTTGGTCCAACATTTATAATACCATTATTAGAAGCGAAGAAAGTATTGTTTTTATTAACTGCGTTTGAAAGAGAGCTTCCCCATGATCCACCAGATCCGGCTGTAACACCCAATTTTATACTTTTGGCAGTATGTACTAAATTAGCAGTAAGATCAGCAACTACTCCACTAACGATAGAAATAGTTTCATTTATTGTAGTTTTTGCACCAAAAGTTTTAGTTCCAGTTCCCGATAATGTAAGATTATTATAAGTTATTGATCCCGTTCCTAAATTTTGAGCACCTCCATTAAATTCTACCGTACTTGTCCCTGCTGTAAAATTACTTCCAGTGCCAATTACATTTCCTGAAAATTTCAAAAGACTTGAATTAGCATTTAATGTTCCTTGTGTTCTAACCCAATCAGTAAAACTATGAGTCAAACCTGCTCCAAGATTAAGTGTTCCTGCACCATCAATTATTAATTTCCCTGTATTTAAATTTTTTGTAAAAGTTGCTACACCTGCAGCTTTATTCATAACAACTCCTTTTGTTGCTGTAAAACCATCTATAGTTTGACTTACAGCACCTGTTAAATAAACAAATCCATCTGTTGTCAACGATCCGTTATTGTTTATAAAATCACCGCCAAAATACAAATCCGTGTTAGTAGCTACTAATGAAGCACCCTCATCTATTACAAGTGCTACTCCATCACTAAATCTTTTTTCTACATTATTATTTAAAGTTACTATGCTTGAACCTGTAACAGAAGAAATTTGAACCCCTCCATTTGCGATAAATGGACTAACCCATTCTGGTCCAGCTATCAGGGATGATGCGCTATTGTATTGTAAAGCAGCATTAGCACCATAAGTTGGCGCAGCAGAAGCTGTCGCTGTACCTGTCATGGCAAAAATACCGTTTACAATTACTGAAGGGGTAATTGTTCTGATGCCGCTACCAGAAATTGTTAAATTATTATAAGTATATGCACCTATAGCTCGCGTTCCTGTACCATTATAAGATACAGTTCCTTTCCCGCTTGTTAAAGTACCTGCATTTAATATACCTCCTGTCATTACTCCTCCAATCACCAAATTTCCATCTCCGGAAAAAGTTACATCATTTTGAAGAGCAGTACCATTCATTGTAACATTTCCCGTTACAGTTACTTTTCCGGTATTAATAGTTAAACTACAATCGCTGGTATCCCCTCCGCTACTATTCATAATTATCGATGCAGGAGAAAAAGACCCTGCACTTACTGTTAGAACAACAACACTGCCTGGAGTTGAATTTGACAACTCAAGAATTGCACAAGCAGCTCCCAAAGCAGATATTACAGGTTGATTGGATGCATTTGTTATCAATACATTGTCAGTAGCAGTCGGTCTTCCTTCAGGACTCCAGTTTGTATCTACATTCCATGCAGTACTGGTAGCTCCTGTCCAGGTTTTAAGACTTTGTCCATACCCTACACTAAATAAAAGGAGGGCTAATACAATAAGTAAATTTTTGTTCATTTTTGTTTTATTTCTATCCATTTTTGTTTTTAAATTATTAATTCATTCCCCTAATTTTTTACTCATCATTTTTGTTTTTAACTCATCTTTTTAAATTTCTTTTAACTTTAATTCAATTCCCTCTTAAAACAATCGCGTATAACTGTACTCGCTGCTTAACTTTAAAAAAATTCATAAAAAAATCACCATAAAAAGTGATCGTTATTTTTATAAAAAAAAGAAATAGCAAGTATAATACACTGACTGTAAAACTATTGCAACTAAACATTACACGACCCTTTATATATAAGGCTTTGCGTTATTTAATCATTCAAATATTGCAGCTATTAGAATTTAATACAACCTATAAAAGGTTTTAAGTTGTCACTTAAAGACATTTGTTAAGGAATAGAATTATTAAAAACATTTGATAATGATAAAGACTTTACATATACCAAAAAGCGAAGTTTGATATATAAGTGAAGTTTGAAAATGGATAAGGAAGAAATAAACACAAAAGGATGTATGTAAGCTGTAAGCTTATATTGAGAAATAAAAAAAAGGCAAAATACACAAATATGTATTTTGCCTTTTTTTTGTGACCGCGGAGGGGTTCGAACCCCCAACCCTCAGAGCCGAAATCTGATATTCTATCCAGTTGAACTACGCGGTCTTCTTATTTATGATTTTAGATCTCAGATTTTAGATTATTAATTGCAATCTAAAATCTGAACTCTAAAATCTAAAATATTATTATACCAATAATTTTTTAACAATTGCAGAAATGGTTTTTCCTTCAGCAGTTCCCCCTAATTGAGCAGATGCCAATCCCATTACTTTACCCATTGAAGCAATTCCGGAAGCTCCTGTTTCAGCAATAATTTTTGCAATTACAGCTTCTACTTCTTCTTCACTTAATTGCGCTGGTAAGAATTTCTCGATTACAGCAACCTGAGCTAATTCTGGCTCAGCCAAATCAGGACGGTTTTGTTCTGTAAAAATCCTTGCGCTTTCTTTACGGGTTTTAACTAGCCGTTGAAGTAATTTTACTTCTTCGTCTTCTGTCAATTCTTCTTTAGAGCCAGAAGCTGTTGCAGCTAATAGCATTTCTGATTTAATAGCTCTTAAAGCTTCTAAAGCTACTGTATCTTTTGCTCTCATGGCGGTCTTAATCTCGTCCATGATTAATGTTTGTAAACTCATTTGTGTTTTTATTTGAATAAGCAATGCTTATAAATTGATTAATTTTTCTGAAAGTTGTTTTTAACTTCCACTTCGAACTGACAATAAGATTAACTTTAAAACTCAGGGAAAGAAGTCAAATTTTCAAATTCTGTGCGAAGATAAAAAAAATAACCCGAAAATTAAATCCAATTTTCGGGTTATCCTATTATTATTGAATGTAATATTAATCTACGTTATCGTGCAAAAATGAATTGTTTGAACGTAATTGTAAATCGTTATTACTATCTGTACCAACAGAGATTCTCGAATTAGTTGTATTAGATTGATTATTTGAAAGATCAATACCTAGTCTTTTATAAGCAGGTTCTTTTTCAAGTTCATCAATTCTCGAAACATTATTATGAAATTTATAATTAAATTCTTTTAGTTTCTTTCTTCTTTCTTCTGCTCTTAAACGTAATGTTTCTTCGATTGTTAATTCCATCGGAGAAGCATGATCAGTAGTTGTAAAAGCAGCTTCCTGTGCAAAATCAACTTTTGGTTTTAATGTGATATTTAATTCCTCAGGAACCACATCTTCAGCCACTTTTTCAATTGGTTTTGATGTGATCAAATCATTCTCAACCTCCATATATTCTTCTAGAGAATATTTGATGATTCCGTTTTCAGCAACTTCAGTTACCGGAACAAACGAAACTGGATCGTTTACTTTAATATTACGTGTTTCGTTTGTTAATTCAAACAAAATTCTATTATCCTCAACAACAGGTTCTTTCTTTACTTCCGGCTCAGCTCTGAAAAGAGGCAAATCAAAAGAAAATGCCGTTTGCTCTTCCTTTTCAAATACTCTTTGCTGAACTGGTTTTACTTCCTGAAAAGTCTGTGCTTGCGGAGTAGAAATAGTAAAATCGATATCTGTAATTGGTGAAACGATTTCAAAAGTTACATCCAGGTTTTTAATAAACTCAGACATTACCACCAACTCTTCCTGATTGATTACTGGAGCAACAGCAACAGGAGTTGGAATTACGGGAGCAACCGTATCTTCCATTAAATCAAAAACAATTTTTTCTTCTGATTTTGCAGTAGGTTTGTCAATTGTTAAATCGAACGAAGTAAGAGCTTTATTCGTTAAATTATGAACACTTCTTTGTTCATCTTCCAACGTATGAATGATTTTCTTAGGTTCTGTATTTACGATTTCATTTTGTTGCTCAACATCAAAGCCAGTAGCAATAATAGTTACGGCAATAGCCTCACCAAGAGTTTCGTCTTCACCAACTCCCATGATAATATTTGCGTTGTACCCTGCTTCTGCCTGGATATGATCGTTGATTTCTCCAATTTCGTCAAGCGTAATTTCATCAGATCCAGAAACGATAAGCAACAATACGTTTTTGGCTCCTGTAATTTTGTTGTCGTTTAATAACGGAGAATCCAATGCTGAAATAATAGCATCTTTTGCTCTGTTTTCACCTTCGGCAACAGAAGATCCCATGATCGCAGTTCCACTGTTTGCTAAAACAGTTCTTGCGTCACGTAAATCGATATTTTGAGTATAGTGGTGTGTAATTACTTCAGCAATACCTCTTGAGGCTGTTGCCAAAACTTCATCCGCCTTAGAGAATCCGGCTTTAAAACCAAGATTTCCGTATACTTCTCTTAATTTATTATTGTTGATTACGATTAACGAATCAACTTGTTTGCGTAATTTTTCGATTCCTAAAAGCGCTTGTTCCTGACGTACCTTTCCTTCAAATTGAAATGGAATTGTTACGATACCAACCGTCAAAATTTCTCTTTCTTTTGCCAATTGTGCAATTACCGGAGCAGCACCAGTACCTGTTCCACCACCCATACCAGCAGTAATAAATACCATCTTAGTACCACGGTCTAACATTTTTTCGATATCGGCAATACTTTCTATAGCAGATTGTTGTCCTACGTCAGGATTTGCTCCTGCTCCAAGACCTTCTGTTAAGTTTACCCCTAATTGAATTTTATTTGGTACAGCACTATTTTGAAGTGCTTGTGAATCTGTATTACAAACGATAAAATCTACCCCTTTAATACCTTGCTTGAACATGTGGTTGATTGCGTTACTTCCGCCTCCTCCTACACCTATTACTTTGATTACATTTGATTGGTTTTTCGGTAAATCAAATGAAATACTTCCAAATTCTGAGTTGCTCATCATCTTTTTGGTTTTGAAATTCTTATTAAATACATTTTTTACTTCTTGACTTGGGGCAAAAAGTAATCCTTTTCGTTTTACTTATTATTCGGCGTTGTCTAAAAAATCTTTGATTTTATCGACATAGCGATCAAAAAATGATCTTCTTATTTTTGTTTCTGTAGACTCGTCTTTTATAGCCACGTTACTTCTAACTTCTCTTGGCGGTTCAAAAGCTTCTACTCTTTCAACGTAGTTTTCTTCAACTTCGTATCGCGGCTGAACAGGTTGTTGTTGCTGTGGCGGAACGTTTCTGTACACTACTTTTGTCTGCTCATTTACAAGTTCCATTCTAACAGCACTTTGTGTACTATTTTCTATACTGTTCATTACTAAACCAACAGCAGTTGCAAATAATGGACTTGAAATTTCTTCGCTTGAATTTCCTGCTAAATGCTCGTTTGGATATCCAATTCTGGTGTCCATTCCTGTAATGTATTCAACTAATTGTTTGATATGTTTTAGTTGAGCGCCACCACCTGTAAGCACAATTCCTGCAATTAGTTTTTTACGAGGATCTTCGTGTCCGTAAGCTTTTATTTCTGCAAAAACCTGTTCTACAATTTCTACTACACGAGCATGAATAATTTTAGATAAGTTCTTAAGCGAAATTTCTTTTGGCTCTCTTCCTCTCAATCCCGGAATAGACACAATTTCATTGTCTTTGTTTTCTCCCGGCCAGGCCGATCCAAATTTTATTTTTAAAAGCTCTGCCTGTTTTTCAATGATCGAACATCCTTCCTTGATATCATCCGTAATTACATTTCCTCCGAAAGGAATTACAGCAGTATGACGGATAATACCATCTTTAAAAATGGCTAAATCTGTTGTTCCACCACCGATATCGATAAGTGCTACACCAGCTTCTTTTTCTTCCTGACTCAAAACTGCATCTGCAGAAGCCAATGGTTCTAATGTTAATCCGGACAACTCAATTCCTGAACTCTGAATACATCTCCCCACATTTCTGATAGACGATGCCTGACCAACCACTACGTGAAAACTAGATTCTAATCTTCCTCCGTACATCCCGATTGGTTCTTTAATTTCAGATTGTCCGTCGATTTTAAATTCCTGCGGCAAAACGTGAATAATTTCTTCTCCTGGTAACATCGCAAGCTTATTAACCTGATCAATCAGAAGCTGAATATCATTTTCTCCAATTACTTCTTCCGGATTACTACGGCTGATGTAATCTGTATGCTGTATACTTCTGATGTGCTGTCCGGCGATACCCACAACAACATCTTTAATTTTATATCCTGAATTATTTTCTGCTTCTAAGATCGCTTGTTGAATCGATTGAATAGTTTGCGTAATGTTGTTTACAACACCTCTGGCCACACCCAAACTTTTGGATTTACCAATACCCAAAATTTCCAATTTACCATACTCGTTCTTCTTGCCTATCATGGCAACTATTTTGGTTGTTCCAATATCTAGACCTACTGCAATATTATCTTTTTCCATTTTCTATTATTTTGTGCAAACTACTTGTTCCGTAAATCTCAGGTCAATCTTATTGTATTTATATAACGAACTATCTAAAACTGCTTTTTGAAAAAAGGCTTTATAGTTTCTAAATTTGTTATCAACATTCATCGTTCTGCCAAAATCGATGAAGTAATTATAATTTCTATTAAACATTTTTAAGCTACCATTAGGCATGATTTGAATTGCAATGATGTTTTTTTTCAAAAACGCATCGTCATAAATTGTGCGAAATAAGGTAGCTAAATCTTCGTTATTTTTTTTATTTATTGCCCCTGAAACTAGAGGAACACGCGCTGTAAAATTGTCTGATAAAGGCATTTTATTTCCCTCATAGTCAATATAAAAAGAGTTATCACCATCATAAACTCTCGCTATTGGTGTCTTCTGTTTTACTATCGCTTTTAGAACACCATCAATACTTACAAAAACATCCGACTTTTCAATCATGTCTTGCGTATCAAGGGTTTTTTCTATCTTATTCAAATCTACTTCATCTTTTCGGATACTGGAAGCGTCTTTTTTATTTTCTATTAACAATTTATTAACCGCTTCGGGCTTTATGAACAACGTGTTTTCTCCTACAAAAACGACCATAGATTTCTTTAATTTTCTATCCCCATTTCGATGCTGGGCGAACGAATATAAAAAAAGTACAAGCCCAAAAATGAGCACCAATCTTATGTTTGTCCAATTAAATATTTTCATTTAGCATTTTTTTAATTGACGGAACCATTTCTCCAATATCACCAGCTCCTATTGTCACAATTATTGGCGCATCACTGGCTTTGATTTGCGCTAATAAATCATTTTTTGCAACAATTTTTTTGTTCGAATTTGTCATTTTTCCTAACAGCCAATCTGATGTAATCCCTTCCATCGGTAATTCGCGTGCAGGATAAATATCCATTAAGAACACTTCGTCAAATTGAGATAAACTTTCGGCAAAACCGTCTGCAAAATCTCTTGTTCTGCTAAATAAATGCGGCTGAAAAATAGCCAAAACTTTACGATTTGGATACAATTCTCTAACTGCCTGATGTACAGCGTTTATTTCTGTTGGATGATGTGCATAATCATCTATATATACTAACTTTTCAGATTTAATCTGATAAGAGAAACGTCTTCGTATTCCGTTAAAAGAGGCCAGCGCTTTTGCAATCGAGTCCGTGGCAGTTCCGAAAGTTTTTGCCATTCCAATAGCCATCAAAGCATTCATTAAATTGTGTTTTCCAGGCAATCCAAAACGTAAATCTTTCATAATTTCTGATGGCGCCTGCACATCAAAAACATAACTTCCGTCTTCTATCCTAACATTGAATGCCTTAAATACAGCATCTTCATTTATAGCACATTGCACACCTTCGAGGGGCAATTCTTTGGTTATAAACAGATTGTTTTTATTCTCCACTTTATTAGCAAATTCTACAAACGAAGCTTCAATTGCATCACTCGTTCCGTAAATATCCAAATGATCTGCATCCATTGATGTTATACAGGCAATATTTGGGTGCAAATGTAAAAACGAACGATCAAACTCATCTGCTTCTACAACTGTTACGGTTTTTCCACTTCCAATTAAATTTGAGTTGTAATTCTCTACAATTCCGCCCACAAAAGCTGTTACATCTGCACCGCTTTCGTATAAAATATGCCCTAGAATACTTGATGTTGTTGTTTTTCCGTGCGTTCCTGCAACAGCAAAACTGAAAGTATCTTTGGTGATGAGTCCCAGAACTTCTGCACGTTTTTTAATTTCGTAATTTCTTTCTATGAAATAATTCCATTCAGAATGTGTTTTAGGTACAGCAGGCGTAAAAATTACTAACGTATTCTCTACGAAATAGTCATTCGGAATTAAACTGATATTATCGTCAAAATGAATATCAATACCACTTTCAATTAATTCACTTGTTAGCATTGATGGCGTTTTGTCGTAGCCCGAAACCTGTTTTCCAATATATTTGAAATAACGGGCCAGCGCACTCATTCCGATGCCTCCAATACCAATAAAATAAACGTTTTGTATTTGATTTAAATTCATTTTAATTTCTAATTTTGAGCTATTTACAGGTTGCTTTATTGTATAAAAAACTAGTAATTAAGCCTTTGTAATTTTCTTATTTTAATAACTCAAAACGCCTAAAAATAGCGTTCTAATTTTTTTATTGAGTTCTATAATTATCTTAAAAAGTTATATTATAACAACTTTTTAATTTCCTCTACTATAACTTTTACAGCATTCGGTCTTGCTAGTTTTTTAATATTTTCACTTAATTGGCTTTGTTTTCCTTTATCTTTTAATAAAGCTTCAAAAACAATACTAAACTGACTTTCCAAATCTGATTCTTTCAACAAAACTGCTCCTTTTGCATCTACAATTGCCTGTGCATTTTTGGTTTGATGATCTTCTGCAACGTTTGGCGATGGAATAAAAATTACAGGTTTCCCCACAATACATAATTCCGAAACCGAGGATGCTCCTGCGCGTGAAATAATCACATCTGCTGAAGCGTAAACAAAATCCATTCTTTCAATAAAATCAACTACTTTTACGTTTGGCTGATTGTATTTTTTATAATCTTCAAAATATAATTTTCCGCATTGCCAGATAATCTGAACATCTTGTGAAAGTATACTTTGCAATTCTTTTTCAATTAACTGATTAACTCTTCTGGCTCCTAAGCTTCCGCCTAAAACCAACAATGTCTTTTTGTTCGAATCTAAACCGTAAAAAGCGATTGCTTCCTCTCTTTTACTGTCAATATCGATTAAATCCTGACGAACCGGATTTCCTGTCAAAACAATTTTTTCTTTTGGAAAAAATCGCTCCAAATTTTCGTATGCGACGCAAATAGCATTGGCTTTTTTGCTTAGCAATTTATTTGTAATTCCTGGAAATGAATTTTGCTCCTGAATTACTGTCGGAATTCCTGCTCCTCCTGCCGCTTGCAATAATGGTCCGCTGGCAAAACCTCCAGTCCCTATTACTACATTAGGCTTAAATTGTCTGATGATCTTTCTTGATTCTAACAAACTTGTTGCCAATTTCAATGGAAACATCATATTTTGCAAAGTCAGTTTTCTTTGTAAACCGGCAATCCAAAGGCCTTTTATTTCATAACCAGCCTGAGGCACTTTTTGCATTTCCATTTTATCTTTGGCACCAACAAAAAGAAATTCTGCATCAGGAAATTGTAATTTTAACTCATTTGCAATAGCGATTGCCGGATAAATATGTCCGCCAGTTCCGCCACCACTTAGTATGAATTTATACTTTGTCATATCTTTAAAAGTTATAAGCTCTAAAAGCTATTCTCTTTCTTTTTACTTATTTAAAACTGCATTCATCGGATTTCTTGAATTATCTTCGATGGAATACATTGGTTCTCCTTCGTAGATTTCTCCTCTGATTTCTTCTCTCTCATCAACAGGCAAATCTTCTTCTGCCAATTCTTTATCTATCAATCTTTGAAGCGCTTCTTTCCTTCTTTCCTTTTCTTGTTGCTCTTCTACGATTTCTTCATCTTTTTTAGTTACACTAATGATAATTCCGAGAGCGAAACACGTCATCCAAATCGAACTACCTCCACTACTTATCAGCGGAAGCGTTTGCCCTGTTACCGGCAATAATTCTACTGCAACAGCCATATTAATCATAGCCTGAAATATCATCGGGAAACCGAGTCCAACGACGACTAATTTTCCAAATAATGTGTTGGCTTTATGCGATGCAATTACAAATCGGAACAAAAGCAATAAATACAAAAGCAAAATCGAAACGCCGCCCACTAAACCATATTCTTCTACAACAATTGCATAAATAAAATCGGAAGAAGATTGTGGCAAAAAGTTTTTCTGAACACTTTTTCCTGGTCCTAAACCTCCTAATCTTCCTGATGCAATGGCGATTTTTGCTTTTTCAATTTGATAATCATCTTCATCAGGCTTATCTGTGGTGAAATTCGTAATACGACTTTCCCAGGTTGCTACCCTGCTAAAGAATCTTGATTCCGGAAATGCTTTGGCAACTAATAAAAAGAAAGCCAGCATTGCGATCCCTGAACCGATAATAAAACCAATGTATTTTAATGGATATTTACCAATAAAAGTCAACATCATAACCATTGAAAAAATCAACGCTGTTGTCGAAAAGTTAGCCGGTAAAATAAGCACAAGCGTAATAAAAACTGGAATCCAAAGCTGTACAAATGAGGTTTGAAACGGCTCATTCTCTTCTTTAGTTTTTGATAAATACCTCGCTACATAAATAAACAAAACAATAGAAGCCAGAGTCGAAGTCTGAAACGTAATTCCGATAAACGGAACCTGAATCCAACGACTTGCATTTGCTCCTGCGATAACAGTTCCTTTCAACAAAGTATAAAGCAATAAAATCCACACTACAGGCAAAGCAATTTTTGAAATCGCCCTGAAATAATGATACGGAACTTTATGTACCCAATAAATAATCATGAAACCAATACAAATGTGCGCCAAGTGTTTTACCAAATAACCCAATGTATTTCCTGTTCCGTGACCGATATAAGCCAAATTACTACTCGCACTAAAAACAGGCATAAACGAAAACAGTGCTAATAAAGCCACGAATGACCATATTACTCTATCTCCTTTTAATTTATTTACTAGTTCTTTCATATTTTAGATTTCTGATTTTAGATTTTAGATTATTTTTAAAATCGTCGATTTATTGATTTTTACTATTCATTCGTTTGTTTACTGTTTTTAGGCTGCTTACAAAAATGGCTTTAATTCATTTCCTTCTTTCCAAATCGTCTCTAACTCAGTTTTGTTAATCCACAATTTTTCTTTTATTACTTCTAACCAAAACAAAGTTTATCTGCTTCTTCTAAAACTATATTCATTTTAGATATAAACTCACGATCACTTCTTGCTCTGCAAACTGCTCTGTAATTCGCTCCAACTGATGTTCCACTTCTCACTACTTGATTTGCAACTACTTTTACAATATAAGTTGTCGGTAATTTTTCTGCTAAATCTATTATCATCAAAGAGAACTTTTTTGTTCTCAACTTCATTTCATCCGTCGTCATTCCTTAATAAGAACTTACATTATTATTTGAGTTCAAAGTTTAAAAAGAATCTAAAATCTAAACTCTAAAATCTAAAATTATAAATTATGAACTGCTTGCTTAAACTGCTTTCCTCTGTCTTCATAATTTTCGAATAAATCGAAACTTGCGCAGGCCGGAGACAATAAAACAGCATCGCCTTTTTCTGTTAATCTTTGTGCTGTTTTTACTGCGTCGTTCATGTTGTTTACTTCAACCATGATGTCAACAACAGCTCCAAAAGCATTAATAATTTTATGATTATCAATTCCTAAACAAATAATTGCTTTTACTTTTTCACGAACTAATGACATCAATTCGTTGTAATCATTTCCTTTATCAACACCACCAACAATCCAAACTGTTGGCACATTCATACTGTCTAAAGCAAAGAAAGTAGCGTTTACATTTGTAGCTTTTGAATCGTTGATGTATTGTACATTCTGAATTTTTAATACTTTTTCTAAACGGTGTTCAACACCTTGAAAATTTGATAAACTTTCGCGAATTGTTGCATTTCTAATTTGCATCAATTTTGCTACAGAGCTTGCTGCCATTGCATTTTTCATATTATGTTTTCCTTCTAACGCAATGTATTCTGTTTCCATTGTAAACTCTTCTTGGTTGATCTTTATTTCCATTTTGTTGTTATTTATAGAAGCTCCTTCGTCAAAACTTTTTGTTAGTGAAAAAGGAATTAATTTTGCTTTTGTTTTGTTGTTTTTTAACCATTCTGTACTTGCTTCATCATCTGCATCGTAAATCAAATAATCGCTTTCGGTCTGGTTCATTGTTATTCGAAACTTCGAATCGATATAATTTTGATACTTATATTCATATCGGTCTAAATGATCCGGGCTTATATTTGTAATTATAGCAATATCTGGCCTGTACTCTATTATTCCGTCAAGCTGAAAACTACTTAATTCAAGAACGTAGGCATCGTATTTATTTTCGGCTACCTGCCAGGCAAAACTTTTTCCGATGTTTCCTCCCAACCCTACATTCAAACCTGCCGATTTCAATAAGTGATGCGTTAACATTGTTGTGGTAGTTTTACCATTACTTCCCGTAATTCCAATCGTTAAAGCTTCTGTGTAAGGTTTAGCAAATTCAATTTCCGAAATCACTTTAATACCTGCTGCGACAAGCTTTTTTACTATGGGAGATTTCTCTGGAATTCCCGGGCTTTTCATGACGACATCGGCATTCAAAATCAGGTCTTCTGTGTGTTGCTCTTCTTCCCAGGCAATACCATTAATTATAAGAACTTCTTTATAGCTTTCTTTTATCTTTCCAAAATCAGATACAAAAACGTCGTATCCTTTTTTCTTTCCGAGAATAGCCGTTCCAACGCCACTTTCTCCTCCGCCTAAAACAACTAACCTCATACTCTATAAATTAAAAATTGAGAATTAAAAATTAAAAATCTAACACACGAGGCTTCTAATTGCATCACATCTTCCTTTTTAAGGTTATTATAATTTTTGCTAATATTTTACATATTTCTTCTGCTTCATTATGAATACTTTCAAATTCATTGGCAGAAATATAATCTGTTGCTTTTAATAATTTCAACCAGTAAATTGTTTCTCTTGCTTCCTTGTATGAAATCTCAAGTTTAAACAGAAACTCTTTATCTGATCTTCCTCCTATTGATTCTTCAATATTTGCTCCTATTGAAGTTCCACTTCTTAAAAGTTGTTTACTTAAAACAAACTCTTTTTTTATATTTGTTAGATGTTTGTATAAATTAACTATTCTAACTGCAAAGAGAAATGACTTCTCTTGAATAATATTCTCCTTCATCTACCCGAACACACAATCTTTTAATTTTTAATTCTAAATTTTTAATTGAACTTATCTAAGTTTCAAGGTAACAATTGATAATATGGCTAACATGATGGCAACAATCCAGAATCGGGTTACGATTTTACTTTCATGATAGCCCTTTTTCTGGTAATGATGATGCAATGGCGACATCAGAAAAATTCTTCGGCCTTCGCCAAAACGTTTCTTTGTATATTTAAAATAAGCGACCTGAATGATTACCGAAGCACTTTCTGCCAGGAAAATTCCGCAGAACAATACGATCAAAATTTCTTTACGAACTGCAATTGCCAAAACAGCAATGATTCCACCAATGGTTAAACTTCCCGTATCTCCCATAAAAACAGAGGCGGGATAGGAATTATACCAGAGAAATCCGATCAAAGCTCCAACAAAGGCAGATATAAAAACCGTCATCTCTCCCGAATTGGGTATGTACATTATATTTAAGTAATTCGAAAAAATGATATTTCCTGAAACAAACGTAAATATTCCGAGTGCGAGAACAGATATTGCCGAGGTTCCTGCGGCGAGTCCATCAATTCCGTCTGTTAAATTAGCTCCGTTAGAAACTGCTGTAATGATAAAAATTACTACCGGAATAAAAATTAACCATGCCCATTTTTCATATCCATCTCCTAAAAACGATAAAACTTCAGCATAATCAAATTCATTATTTTTTACGAAAGGAATTGTCGTTGCTGTAGATTTCTCTTCAACAGGAGCCGGCACAACTAATGTTGTAGTCGTATTTGCTTTTAGTATATCTACTTTGCCAGTATCAGTTCTTACTGTAACAGCAGGATTAAAATATAAAACTGTCCCTACAATAAGTCCCAGACCAACTTGTCCTATAACTTTAAAAATTCCTTTAAGCCCTTGTTTATCTTTTTTGAATATTTTAATATAATCATCCACAAAGCCAATTGTTCCCATCCAAAGTGTAGTTACAATAAGCAATACGATGTAAATATTTTGCAAACGAGCAAACAATAAAACTGGTAAAATGGTGGCAAAAATGATAATCAAACCTCCCATTGTCGGCGTTCCTGCTTTTTCATTTTGACCAGCAAGACCAAGCTCACGAACTGTTTCACCAACTTGTTGCTTACGCAAAAAATTGATAACCCGTTTTCCGTAAATTGTTGATAGAAGCAACGAAAGCATAAATGCCAACGCTGATCTAAAAGTAATGTACTGAAAAACTCCCGCTCCCGGCATGTCTAATGTTTTTCTCAAATATTCAAATAAATAGTATAGCATATCTTTTGTTTTAAACTCCAATTTTGAAACTCCAAATTCCAATTTATTCTGTGGTATTTTCGGATTTAAAAACTGATTATTATTTATTTAGCTGATCTAAAATTTCTTTTATAGTTTCCATATCATCAAAATGATGACGAACTCCATTTATTTCCTGATAGGTCTCGTGTCCTTTTCCTGCAATTAATATAATATCATTTGGCTGAGCTAATTGACAAGCTGTTTTTATGGCTTGTTTCCTGTCTGTAATTCTCAGCATTTTTTTATAATTCTGTGGTTCAACACCTTTTTCCATTTCATCCAAAATCACTTCAGGATCTTCATTTCTTGGATTATCAGATGTTAAAATCGCCTTATCGCTTAAATCTGTAGCGATTTTGGCCATAATGGGTCTTTTTGTTTTATCTCTGTTTCCGCCACAACCTACAACAGTAATCAGTTGCTCGTTTTTGGTACGGATATCATTAATCGTTTTCAAAACATTGTCTAGTGCATCCGGCGTATGCGCATAATCTACGATTGCCGTAATATTTCCCTCTGAAATAATATACTGAAAACGCCCTGAAACACTTTCTAAATCAGACAATAAACGCAATGCTTCTAAACTGTCCATTCCTAATTCTACCGCAGTTCCGTAAATAGCCAGAACATTATAAGCATTAAAAGTTCCGATAAGTTTTACCCAAACTTCGTTGTCATTTACTTTCAATAATAAACCTGATAACTGACTTTCTAAAATTTGAGCTTTAAAATCGGCATAGGTTTTTAAGGCGTATGTTCTTTTTCTAGCCACTGTATTTTGAAGCATTACTGGTCCGTTTTTATCATCGATGTTTGATAAAGCAAAAGCGGTTTTGGGTAATGAATCAAAAAATGATTTTTTTACATCTCTGTATTCTGCAAAAGTTGGATGATAATCTAAATGGTCGTGCGAAAGATTCGTAAAAATCCCACCCACAAAATGCAAAGCTTCTGTACGTTTTTGATGAATCCCATGCGAACTCACTTCCATAAAACAATGCGTTACGCCAGCTTCAATCATTTCATTTAAATAATGATTAGTGGTGATAGAATCAGGAGTTGTATGTGTTGCATTATATTCTGTTTCATCGACCATGATTTTTACGGTTGATAATAAACCAACTTTAAAACCGGCTTTTTGAAACAACTGAAACAATAATGAAGCAATTGTTGTTTTTCCGTTTGTACCGGTTACGCCAACTAATTTTAATTTTTCAGAAGGATTTCCAAAATAATTAGCTGCCATAAAAGCCAGTGCTGTATTGGTATCTTTTACTTTTATATAAGTGATTCCTTTTGCAGGATTGTCTGGTAAAGTATCACAAATAATAGCAATTGCCCCTAATTGAATTGCTTTTTCTATATAATCATGACCATCAGAAAGTGACCCGCGAATAGCTATAAAAACATCATTATCTTCAATCTTTCTTGAATCAAAATCAATTTTGTTTACAGCAATTTCTGTCGAACCTGTTACAGACTCAATAGCTACTTTGTATAATATGTCTTTCAGTATTTTCACGATAATTCTAATACTATAGTTGTGTTTTTACTAATATTTTGTCCAGCTTGTAACGACTGTTTTTTTACTTTTCCTACTCCGTTTACTTTTACTCTCAAACCTAAATTTTCAAGTAGAGCAATGGCATCCATTCCTGGCATTCCTTTTAAATCAGGAATTCGATTTGATTTTTTATTGGCTTCAACTACATAGTATTTATCATAACTTGAATCCTGTTTTGGAACTCTTGAATCCAGTTTTTTAATTTTATTGGTTGATGGCGCATCTGTAAATATCTTTTGGGCAATTCTTTTAAAAACCGGCCCTGCAACATCGGCACCATAATAATTATTCTTAGATGTATTGGGCTTGTGAACCACTACAATACAAGAATATTTAGGATGATCTGCCGGAAAATATCCAACGAAAGATGAAGCATAATACAATGCTGACTTTCCTTCTTTTCCTCCATAATTCATCTGAGCCGTTCCCGTTTTTCCTGCCATCGAAAAATCTTTCGAATACAATTTTGATCCTGTTCCTTTTTTAACCACATTCTCCAATACTGCTTTCAGTTTTTTAATGGTTTCCTGTGAACAAACTTTCGGATTAATCACTTCGACATCAAATTTCTTAATCGTTTTATTCCATTCTTTTATCTCTGATACAAATTGTGGTTTTACCATTACTCCGTTATTAGCAACTGAGTTGTAAAAAGCCAGTGTCTGCATTGGCGTTACCGAAACATTATATCCAAAAGCCATCCATGGAAGCGTAGTTCCTGACCAACGTTTGTCTCCAGGTTTTGGTATATAAGGTCTTCCTTCTCCTTTAAAATGCAATCCTAATGGCTTATCTAATCCATAACTCTTAATGTGATTCACAAACTTGGATGGATTACTTTTATAGTTGTCATAAACTGCCTGAACCATTACAGTATTTGACGAAAGTTCGAAACCACGTGCTAATGAAACTTTTCCATAACCTCCATGGTGCGAATCAGTAACAGGACGCCCATAATATCTTATTTGTCCACCGTGACTATCGTAAACAGTACTTGTATCTGCCACTTTATCTTCTAAAATCGCCATTAAATCGACTAATTTAAAAGTAGATCCAGGCTCATGAGATTCTGCAACAGCATAATTTGTTGTTTCGTAATAAGATCCGTCTTCTGCTCTTCCTAAATTCGAAATTGCTTTTACATGACCGGTTTCTGTTTCCATAACTACGACACACCCGTGATCTGCTTCGTAATCTTCCAATTGTTTCAACAAAGCATGGTGTGCGATATCCTGAATAAAAACATCAATTGTCGAAATTACATCGTAACCATCGATAGGATCAACTTCGTTTAAATCACGAATAGGTTTCCACTGCCCTTTTGCAATTTTTTGTTTTAGAATTTTACCGTCTTTTCCGTTCAGGTAACTTTTAAAAGCCCATTCAATTCCTTTTCCAACTTCTACTCCTGTTTCGGGATCAATTCGGTCGTAACCAATTGTTCTTTCAGCAATTTTTCCTATCGGATGTTTTCTAACTGTCTCTTGTTCGATGATAATTCCACCTTTAAACGGACCTAAATTGAACAACGGAAATCCTTTAATTTTTACATATTCGGTATAACTCAAATTGCGTCCTATTAAATAGTAGCGATTTTTGTTTTCTCTGGCTTTTCTTAGTTCTTTTTCATAATAACCTCCTGGTCTATCCAAAACCGTTGCTAATGAATCTGATAATGCTTTTACATATTTCTCAAAAGTTTCTGTTTTTGGTGCTTTTGCATCAAATCTAATTTCATAATTAGGAATTGATGTTGCCAGCAAACTTCCATCGGCAGAATAGATATTTCCTTTATTGGCCGGAATTACAAAATTCTTAATGGTACGCTGTTTTGCCAGCTTTCTATAGTAATCTCCTTCAACCCATTGAATATTAGTTAATTTAACAACAATAGCAATTGCCATCAAAAAGATGAAAACTGCTACGAGGTAAATTCTGTAGGATATATGTTTATCGTCTACTGCCATATTCTTTTAAAGAAATTTTTTTCTTCTTCTTTTTTAACTTCTATTTTTACAGGAGGAACTGTTGACGGAAAAATTTGCTTTTCCTGCATTTTATCCGATATCGTCGACTCCATTTTTAGCTTCATTAATTCTGATCTTCTGTCTACAAATTCTGATCGTAATTCTTTTACTTCATTATTCAGTTTTGCAATTTCAAAAACCTTTTGCTCGTATCGTTGCGTATTGGCAATCATTATTATGGCAAGCAAAATGATGAAAACAATAAACCGCCAGTTTTTGACAGCGTCATCGTTTAATAGAAATCTTGCTTTTAATATGCTAAATACTCCGCCTTTCATTTTTATACCTTAATTATATCTTTTCAGCAATTCTTAATTTTGCACTTCTTGCTCTGTTATTAATTTTAATTTCAGCATCATCAGGAACAATCAATTTTCCAATGGTTTTAAAAGGGACTGAGAAGTTTCCAAAAAAATCACGCTCAGGCTCACCTTCAAACATTCCGTTTTTAATGAATCTTTTTACCAGCCTGTCTTCTAAAGAATGATACGAGATTACTGAAAATCTTCCACCCGGTTTTAAGATTTCCAACGATTGCTCGATAAATTCTTTTAAAACATCCATTTCCTGATTTACCTCAATTCGAATCGCCTGATAAATTTGAGCCAATATTTTATTTTTAACTCGTTCCGGTAAATATTTTGCCAGAACTTCTTTTAATTCATCTGTTGTTTTAATTGGCCTGTGCTCTCTGGCTTCTACAATTGTTCTTGCCAAAACGGGTGCGTTTTTCAACTCCCCATAATCAAAAAAAACACGACGTAAATCCTGTTCTTCATATTCGTTAACCACCCGATAAGCATTTAAATCACTTTTCTGATTCATCCGCATATCCAGATCGGCATCAAATCTGGTGGAGAAACCTCGTTCCGGAACATCAAACTGATGTGATGAAACTCCTAAATCTGCTAAAATTCCATCTACACTTTTTACTCCGTGAAAACGTAAAAATCTTTTTATGAATCTAAAGTTTTCATTAATTAAGGTAAACCTTTCATCCGGTAATGCATTTGCAAGCGCATCTTCGTCCTGATCAAAAGCAAACAATTTTCCGTTTGGCCCTAATCGCTTCAAAATTTCTTTTGAATGACCTCCGCCACCAAACGTTACATCTACATATATTCCGTCAGGTTTAATATCTAAACCATCAACTGTAGGATGAAGTAAAACCGGATTATGATATTCCATTGTCGTCGTCATTAATATTTCCCATTACTTCTTCGGCTAAATCTGCAAAATCCATATCTTCGCCGCTTATTGATTTTTCATATAAATCCTTATCCCAAATCTCCACAATATTAACCGCAGATGAAAAAACCACATCTTTTGAAATACTTGAAAAAGCAACCAAATCCTTTGGAACCAACAATCTTCCTAATGCATCAATTTCTACCACTTTAACTCCTGCAGTAAATCTTCGAATAAAATCATTGTTTTTTTTTACAAAACGATTAAGCTTGTTGATTTTTTGCATCATCAAATTCCACTCGTCCATTGGATATAATTCTAAACACGGCTGAAAAACAGAGCGCTTCAAAACGAAACCGTCCTGAAGAGAGGAAGCCAATTGCTTTTTTAAAGGCGCAGGCATCATTAGCCTTCCTTTAGCATCGACTTTACACTCGTATGTTCCTACAATTGTGTTCAAGAAAAATTCATTAACATGTTATACAGCAAAAATATAAAAAAAAATACCACATTTTACCACAATCTACCACTTTGTTAATAAGTTTAACCACTTTTACCACAAATCACTTAATAAATAGATAATCAATACGATAGATTATAATTATTGAATCGATAATTCTGTTTAACAATTACAAAAAATACATAGGCATTCTCTTAAAAATCAGTCATAATATTAATTTTTTAACATTTGGCAATTATTCATTTTTAAGCAATAAAACCTGATTTTTAACCATTTATAAATCCTACTGAAATTATCTAGTTAAAAAATGGCACCAAAAATTAATTTTTATTTATTAAACCCTATATTTGTCCAAATTGAAATTGGCATTAGATTAAATGGACAAAAACTACAAAAAAGAAGGCAAATACAGCTATTATGAAGCTGGAGAAGGAACTCCTATCGTAATTTTACACGGCTTAATGGGAGGTCTAAGTAACTTTGATGCTGTAGCAGAATATTTCCCAACAAAAGGATACAAAGTTGTTATCCCTGATTTGCCAATATATACCCAGAGTATCCTAAAAACGAACGTAAAAAGTTTTGCGAAATATGTAAAAGACTTTATCACTTTTAAAGGTTTTGATAAAGTAATTTTATTAGGTAATTCACTTGGAGGACATATTGCTCTTTACCATACAAAATTATATCCTGAAAAAGTTGCAGGCCTTGTAATTACCGGAAGCTCTGGTCTTTACGAAAGCGCAATGGGAGACAGTTATCCAAAAAGAGGTGATTATGAATACATCAGAAAGAAAGCTGAAGCTGTTTTTTATGATCCGAAAATTGCTACTCCGGAATTGATTGATGAAGTTTATGCAACCGTAAATGACCGTATTAAACTAATCAAAACCTTAACCATTGCAAAGAGTGCTATTCGCCACAATATGGCTAAGGATTTACCAAAAATGACAGTTGAAACCTGTATTATTTGGGGTAAAAATGATGCTGTAACTCCACCAAATGTGGCCGAAGAATTTGATAAATTATTGCCTAATTCATCTTTATACTGGATAGACAAATGTGGACACGCTGCTATGATGGAACATCCTCAGGAATTTAATACAATTCTTGAAGAATGGCTCGCCAAAAAGAACATATAGCAATTTAACTTTCGATTTTAAGGAGGTTTTAAAAACAAAACACATGAAAATTACAACCGCCGAATTTATTATCAGTAATTCTGAAGTTGCAAAATGCCCTCAGGAATTTTTGCCGGAATATGCTTTTATCGGAAGATCAAATGTTGGTAAATCTTCGTTGATTAACATGATTACCAATCATAAAAATTTAGCAAAAACATCCGGAAGACCTGGAAAAACGCAACTTATAAATCACTTTAAAATCAACAACAATTGGTTTTTGGTCGATTTGCCTGGTTACGGTTACGCTAAAGTATCCAAGAAAACAAAATCTGTTTTTCAGCAATTTATTACAGATTATTTTGAAACGAGAGAACAGCTTGTATGCGCTTTTGTTTTGATTGATATTCGCCACGAAGCTCAAAATATTGACATTGAATTTATGTCGTATATGGGCGAAAGCGAAATTCCGTTTTGCATTATTTTTACCAAAGCAGACAAAATCAGCAAAGTAAAAATCGATTCGCATGTTGCAGCTTACAAAAAACAAATGTTTGCTAATAACTGGGAAGAAATGCCTCAATACTTTGTAACTTCATCTACAGAATCTATCGGAAAAGAAGAACTTTTATCTTATATAGACGAAGTAAATCAGGAAGTTTTTAAGAACAATAGTCAGTTTTAAAATTCCAAATTTAAAAATTCCAAATTCCAATAAAAGGAATAATCAAATAGAAAATCCCAAATTCCAATTTTTAAGTTGGGATTTGGGAATTTTTTTATTTGAAATTTCAATGACAAGAATTGGAATTTGGAATTTAAAAAAATTTGGATTTTACTATTTCGTCAATTCCAGTTTCTCTGCAAAATAATCACAGAAATCTTTCATCGTATCTGCCATCTTTTCGTCATCTGTAGCGCGTTTAAACGTATCTGACATTGCTACTAGTGTTTGGTGAAAGAAAATTTTCATTTCATCAACCGGCATATCTTTTGTCCACAAATCAATACGCATTGTTTCTTTTGCTTTGCTATCCCAAATAGACAACATTATTGCTTTTGCTTCTTCGGCCTGAACACCACCATCCTGAGCGCTCCATATTAATTTTTCAGGAACACGGTTTTCGTCTAATTCTATATTGAATTTAATTTCTGAGTTTATTGTATCTGACATTATTTCTTAGGTTTATATTTGGACTTTTCGAAAATTTCTTTAGCATTTGTTTTTAATAATTCCGGCAGCGTTACGTTATTGTTTTTCATGAACGAACGTACCACTTGCCAGCCAATCCAGGCACCCACTCTTCCGGGAGAATCGTTATCTATTTCAAGATAAAATTTAGAAAATGGTGCAGGAGCAATAAATCGGGTATTTAATTTAGGATCTTCACTATACAGCATTTCGTTTTCAATAAAATGACGCCACATATATTCTTCATTTTCTTCACACCATTTTATTTGTTCCGGCGTGTAGCCCATTTTTTCTGCATCTGTATAATTCGGCAAAAGCAAATCTTTAGCATACAATTGTTTTCCTTCAAAAATCATTTGAGAAAGCAAAGTCCTATCTGCAGAAGCCGGAATTTTTCTAAAAGAAAAACTAGAAACTACATCGGGCATAATTTGTCTTTCCTCGAAATTCTCTTTCAGGTAATTGGGAAACTCATAAAACTTATGGTTTTTTCCCAAATACAATTCTAAGGCTACAATAACCAGACTGTCTGCGTAAATCGCTTTTGCATTATAATCCATTTCCCCAATTACCGTAATTACCTTTGGAATTTTAGTTTCAGGAAAATAATATTTTACGTGTTGGAAAAGCGCATTGAATTCTTCCCGAACAGGTTCAAAATTGGAATATTTTTTTTCAACTTCTGTATAAACTTCTCTCCAGATTGGATCCTGCATTTTATTCAGCCACACATTATCATCATTTCCGGCGGGAAAAAAGAAGGGATATTGTTTTTTTACTTTGGCTAAATCCTGAGGTTTTGTTTCAAAAAATACTTTATCGAAACGTTCTACTTTTACATCAACCGGAATTTCCTCAACAGCTTTTTCTACTTTACTTTTTTGATCACAAGATAAAAAAAACAAGCACAGAACCACTACAAAGCGATATAATTTCATTTTATTTTAATTAGATTTGTGTTGCATGAATTTAAGTACAACATATACTTAAAAATATTTGTGCAAATATACATTCCAGTATCTTAAACTTGACCTATTATGACTAAAAAAAGCACAATTCAAGCAGAAAAAGTAAATACGCATATTGTTGAGTGGCTAAAAAATTACGCTAACAATGCAAAAGTAAATGGTTTTGTAATCGGAATTTCCGGTGGAGTTGACTCTGCTGTAACTTCTACTCTATGTGCCCAGACGGGTTTAAAAGTTCTATGTGTTGAAATGCCAATTCATCAGGCAGAAAGTCAGGTTTCGAGAGGAAGAGAACTTATTGACCAATTGAAAAAGCGTTTTCCTAACGTTTCGGATGTAAAAACCGACTTAACATCAACTTTTGAAGCTTTTAAGGCTTCTGTGCCTTCTACAGAAGATTCAACAAAAGTTAATTTATCACTGGCCAACACACGTGCACGTATCCGTATGACGTCATTATATTATTTAGCGGGAATTCACGGTTTATTGGTTGCAGGAACAGGGAACAAGGTAGAAGATTTTGGTGTTGGTTTTTATACTAAATATGGAGACGGTGGAGTCGATTTAAGTCCGATTGCCGACTTAATGAAGTCTGATGTTTATGCTCTTGGAGAATTTTTAACAATTCCAGCCTCAATTTTAACAGCAGCGCCTACAGATGGTTTATTTGGTGATAACAGGACCGATGAGGACCAATTGGGAGCAAGTTACGACGAACTTGAATGGGCGATGGAAGCCTCGGAGTCAGGAAAGACGCCAGCTGACTTCACTGGGAGAGAAAAATCTGTCTTTGAAATTTATAAACGTTTAAACACCAGCAACAAGCATAAAATGGATGCCATACCTGTCTGTTTGATACCAAAAACGTTAAAATAAAACTTTTTAACATTTGTCTGCGATTAATTACAGAATTTATTTATTAATTTTACAGCTCCAAAAAACATGATAATAATTCTAAAAAGGTAAAATTATGATTAAAGTATGTCTTGCAGACAATCATCCTGTGACTCACTTTGGCGTGAAATCTTATTTCAAAGACCACGATCAAATTTCAATTGTTGCTAACGTAGGCAATTTTTCAATGGTTAGAGATATTCTTCAGACGAAGGAGATCGATATTCTAATTCTAGATTTAGAATTAGAAGGTCTTTCGAGCATCTTCGAGGTGAAATCTATCCTAAAAAATTTCCCAAAAACAAAAATTGTAATTTTCAGTGATCTCGCTGAACAAATGTATGCTCCAAACGCGATTAAAGCGGGAGTTTCCGGGTACGTGCACAAAACAGAAAAACTTGAAACTTTAGGTCTTTCTATTATTAAAGTACACGAAGGAAAAATTATCATCAACGAAACTGTACGTAAAAACATGGCTCTTATTGCTAAACAAAGCAAAAGCGAACGCTTGTACAGAAAACTTTCGAATCGAGAAATTGAGGTTTTGCGTTACTTAAGCGATGGTAAAAAGAATAATGAAATCTCTAAAATTTTAAACCTGAACGAAAAAACGATCAGTACTTACAAATTGAGATTATTAACTAAATTAAACGTGACTAATTTAGTTGACTTAGTAAATAAAGCTAAGACATTAGAAATTATTTAATGGTGTAAAATTACTCTTGCTGATATCTTCCAAATATCAGTTGAATAATCCAAAAACCGTAACAAAAGCTCTGTACTAGTAAAATAGTATAGAGCTTTTTATATTTTTAGTGATAAGGAACTACAACCCTACCCAATTTTCTTGAAAAATTATTCAGCAATTTAGAATAATCAACAACCATAGATAAAAGTTCTGAATTATCTTCCTGCGGATCAGACAATAAAGATTGTTTTAATTCCTGTATTATTTTTGAAACCAAATACCAGCGCATAGAAAAAATGGTGTCAGAAACATTTTGTTCAATTGTTACGTTTTTATGTTTCGGAAAAATATTTTGACCTTCCCAGTTATGAATAGCCACTTTTTCATCTTCCATTAATATATTGGTTACTTCCTGAGCAAATTCGGGTGGCAAATGCATTAAATATTTATCTAAACTAAAACTTTCGTTTTGGTTGTAGAAATCAATCAAACCATTAAAAATACTTTGAAATAAAGAATTTGAGAGCTCCACCTCATCTTCCTGAAGGCTTAAATATACTTTTTCGTAAACCTTATATTTTCTTTTTTCGCTTACTTCTTTAATAACGCCTTCTTCATCGGCTTTTAAATAAACATCTTCAAAATCTTCGAGAACACTTCCGTAAAGCAATAATATTTCGATTATTTTGCGTTCAAAGCCATATAGAATATCTACTTTTTCTGCCTGCTGTGCCGGATATCCCATATCTCCCGGATAATCCTCTGGAGGCCCCGTTCTTGGATCATCGGGATCTCCTCCTGAATATCCTGTATTTTTTTGATTTTCGTTTCTGTAAACCTGAAAAGGTTTTTGATCCTGCTTTTGCTTTTTATTCGCTTCTGCAACATCTTTTTGAATCAACTGTGCCAGTGTACTTACTAAAACCTGTTCCGAAATATCCATAATTCGGGCACATTCCTGAAGATATACTTCTCGTTGAATACGGTCTGGTATTTTAGAAATACTCGTTACCATATCCCGAATCAAATCTGCTTTTTTTATTGGGTCGTTTTTGGCTTCGTTCATTAAAATCGAAGCTTTAAACTGTATAAAATCTTTGCTGTTTGATTCTAAATAAGCCATTAAATCATCATGAGAATTTTTTCTGGCAAAACTATCCGGATCTTCCCCATCAGGAAAAGCACAAACTCTTACGTTCATTCCTTCTTCCAGAATCAAATCGATTCCTCGAATAGATGCACGCAAACCTGCAGCATCTCCATCAAAAAGCACAGTAATGTTTTTCGTTAAACGATTAACCAGACGAATTTGATCTGGTGTTAAAGCCGTTCCTGAAGAAGCTACAACATTCTCGATTCCAGCCTGATGAAACTGAATTACATCGGTATAACCTTCAACCAAATAACAATTGTTTAGTTTTGCGATCGATTGTTTGGCCTGAAAAATTCCGTAAAGCACTTTACTTTTATGATAAATATCACTTTCGGGAGAGTTTAAATATTTGGCTGCTTTTTTATCATTGGTTAAAATACGTCCTCCAAATCCTAAAACTCGTCCGGACATACTCTCGATAGGAAACATTACACGACCCTTAAAACGGTCAAAAGGACGATCTTCTCTGGCAATTGTTAAACCGGTGCTTTCCAGAAATTCCAGTTTGTATCCTTTACCCAAAGCTTCTTTGGTCAGTGCATCCCAGGTTTCCGGTGAATATCCTAAACTAAATTTTTTGATGGTTTCATTGGTAAAACCTCTTTCTTTAAAATAGGAAAGTCCAATTGCTTTTCCTTCTTCTGAATGTAAAAGTGTATTATGAAAATATTCTTTTGCAAATTCTGAAACCAGATACATGCTTTCGCGAACATCCGTAATGGCTTTTTCAGCATCTGTCTGTTCGGTTTCTTCGATTTCGATATTGTATTTTCTGGCTAAATACCGAATAGCTTCCGGATAGGTAAATTGTGAGTGTTCCATTAAAAATTTAACAGAGTTCCCGCCTTTTCCCGTACTAAAATCTTTCCAGATTCCTTTTGCTGGCGACACCATAAACGACGGAGAGCGCTCATCTGAGAACGGACTCAGACCTTTAAAATTACTTCCGGCGCGTTTTAAATTTACGAAATCACCAATAACCTCCTCTACACGAGCAGTTTCAAAAACAGTATCAATTGTATTTTGTGAGATCAAAACGTAAAATATTTTTAAAATTTAGAGCCTGTAAAAGTACATAAATCAATCTTGAAATGGGATCATTTTTTCATAAAAAAAGCACCTCTTTCGAAGTGCTTTCTACTAACTAAACTTAACTCAATTTTTAATTTAAATCGAAACGTAATCCTAATGAAATATTTTTTTCGTCGACTACATTATCCTGAAACAAAGGGTTTAAATCGTATTTTGCATATAAACTCAACGATTTGTAACCAACGTAAGAACTTAATCCATAAATGAAATTATTTACATTATAATCCCCTTTTATGGTTGTTTTATATTTTAAATCTTCTTCTTCAAATTTTAAAATTTGTTTCGACTTTACGTTAATTCCGGCATAACCTCCAACTCCGAAACGGAAACTTTTATGGGTTTTAAAATATGTTTTTTCGTTACTCACTGTTGGCTTAGTAAAATCAAATTCTAAATGTAGAGGCAATACTAAATACACATTTCTAAATCGGGACTCATTGAGATTTGTCGCGTTAACCGCCAAATTTGTCTGATCCTGATTTACTACAAAACTGCGATTGTCTGTTGGGCGAATATTATTATACATTAATGACAGCCCGTATTTTGCATGCAATAAATTATCGTTTTTCATTAATCTTGAATTGTAAGTAAAACCCCATTCATAAAAGTGCGAACCTATAAAACTGTAATTCGAATCCTGAAGTTTACCATCGACCATCATATTATTTAATCCCATTGCAAATACAAATTGCGAAGTGGTTCTTTTTTCACCATGAACAGAATCTTTTGCTTTTTTTCTTTCTTCCCAATTTCGGTCATTCCAATGAATAACCAGCATATGTTTTTTTGTTGAATCCTGCTCTTTGATTTTTCCATCTACTTTTTGCTGTACTAAATCATTAAGTTCGTTTTGGGCCAAAGTAACTTTTTCCTCGATTATTACAGCTCTCGCTTCGGCCAGTTCTTTTTTGCGTTTATCGGCTTGTTCCTGAGTTATTTTTCCTTCTGATAATTGCATATTTACAGCTTCAACTTCTTCTTTTAAAGTTCCTTTTTCTTCTTTGGTAATCTTTTCTATTTTGTCGGCAATTTGTTTTGCTCTTGATTCAAAAGTTTCCTGCCCCAGCACTTTGCTGACAAATAAGAAAACTAAAATTACGAGGTAAACGGTAAAATTTTTCATGATTGATTTTTTAATTTGATTGTTGATTGATGATGATTAATTGTGAATTGTGAATGCTTTTATTCCATCTTCATCGGGTTAAAACCCGACGCTACAATATGGATTGTTCCTCCGGAACTAAAAATCTATATTCTATTTTCTTTACTCTTTACTCTTTACTTTATTTTCTTTACTCTTCCTGATTTCTATTCGCCAATGCCACTTTTACGGTTTGATAATTTTTATTGACTTTTGTAATTACTTTTTCTCTAAATGAAGTTTCTAATTCTCCATCGACCTGATTGAGCAAATCATTGGCGTTGATTTTTATTTTTGATTTTGGCTTAGCTGAATGTTCTGCCACAACCATTTTTTCGGCTGTGTTTAGCAATTGATCGACATTTTCATTTTTAGAAGTTGCGACAACTGAAGTTTGATTGCTGATTGATTGTTTTTCCTGATTGTTTTTGATGATGATTGAAGACTCCGCTATTTGATTTTTTTCATTTTGTATAAGTTGCTTTGATTTTTGTATAGAAACATCTGGATTACCGTTTGCTTCTTTTGTATTTGCTCTTTTAATTGTTGCTTTTTCTGAAGCTGCAATTTCTATCTTACTAGAATCTATCCTGTTTACAGTAGGTTTTACTACAGAATCTTTCTTTGCAACCTCCTCTATAACAACATTATTCTTTGGAGTCTCAACAACATTTTTCTTCTGATTAAAAAAGAAAGTTCCAACTAATAAAAAACCAACGATACTTGCCGCGATATACAACCATTTATAGTTCTTTTTAGGTTTCTTTTCTTCTGCAATACTCAACATCGCATCTAGTCGATCCCAGGCTTTGTTGCTTGGTTCAATCGTGCGTTGATTTAGTTTTTCACGGAAATCCTTTTCAAAATTATTCGGTTCCATTATCTTGTTTTTTTAATGTATTAATTTGTGTCTGCAGCATTTTTCTGGCGTGCGATAATTGCGATTTTGATGTTCCTTCATTTATACCTAACATCTTGGCAATTTCATTGTGTTTGTAACCTTCAATTGCATATAAGTTGAAAACCATTTTATAACCATCTGGCAAAGCATCAATTAAAAACTGAATTTGTTCTATAGAAAACTGACTGTCAATTGCATTGAAACTTTCTTCGACATAAATTTCGTCTTCGGTAAATTTTACCTTTTTCTGAACTCTTAAATACGAAATACATTCATTCACCATAATTCGGCGAATCCAGCCTTCAAAACTTCCTTTGTGTTCAAATTTATTCAGGTTGGTAAAAACTTTCATGAAAGCGGTTATCATTACATCTTCTGCCAGTTGAATGTCTTTTATATATTGCCGACAAACACTTAACATTTTTGGAGAAAACCGACCGTAAATTTGCTGTTGTGCTTGTCGATTATTCTCGACAGCCAACTTTATAATTTCAGCTTCTTCCTGATGTAAATGAATAATTTTCATTAATAAGCGTTCCGGTTTTGTTTTACTAACAGACTTCTATTAGCATAGACGAGTTTGGTTTGGAAATGGTTGCATGGGAAATAAAAAAAATCAAAAAATAAATTCCAAATTCCAAAATAATAAACAAAAGCAATTGATTTACAACTTAGTAAAACAATTTTTTTAATTTTCTAATTGGCAAATTATCTAATTACTTCTTTCTCTCAATAACGTAATTCACCATTAAAATAAGTGCATCTTTAAACTCAGAATCGGGGTAATTCTGTAATAGTGAAAGTGCTTCCTGCTGGAATTCGATCATTTTATTTTCGGCGTAAGCCAAACCATTATTATTTTTTACAAAAGCAATAACTTCTTTTACGCGTTTTTTGTCTTTGTTGTGGTTTTTGATGGAGTTTATCAGCCACTTTTTTTCTTGCGGAGTACAGGTATTTAAAACGTGAATTAAAGGCAAAGTCATTTTTTGTTCTTTAATATCAATTCCGGTTGGTTTACCGATGGCTTCTTCGCTATAATCGAATAAATCGTCTTTGATTTGAAACGCCATTCCGATAAGTTCACCAAATTTGCGCATGTTCTCGACCTGAATATCATCTTCAATTACCGATTTTGCACCAAGAGCGCAACAAGCCGCAATAAGTGTAGCGGTTTTTTTTCGGATAATTTCATAATAAACCTCTTCGGTAATATCGAGTCTTCTGGCTTTTTCTATCTGAAGTAATTCTCCTTCGCTCATTTCGCGAACGGCGACCGAGATAATTCGGAGTAAATCGAAATCACCATTATCAATCGAAAGCAATAATCCTTTCGACAATAAATAATCACCAACCAAAACAGCAATTTTATTTTTCCAAAGTGCATTAATAGAAAAAAATCCGCGGCGGCGATTACTATCGTCAACCACATCATCGTGTACTAAAGTTGCAGTATGAATCAACTCAATTACAGATGCTCCACGGTATGTTCTTTCGTTTACAATACCTCCTGAAACCATTTTTGATGTCAGAAAAACAAACATCGGACGCATTTGTTTTCCTTTTCGATTTACAATATAGTACGTAATTCTATTCAGCAGCGCAACCTTTGAGGTCATCGATTCATGGAACTTTTTTTCGAAAAGTTCCATTTCGTTAAAAATGGGCTGTTTTATTTGAGAAGTAATGTTCATTTCGACTCCAAATATACTATTTTAAATAAAAAAACGTTGACTATTTTATGTTAGTATATGAACAATTTATGTACTAATTAAAAAATTAACCAAAAAAACATCTAATTCCAATTCCCAATTTGAATTCATTAATTAAAAGTAAAACCTAAACTATTTATTATGAAAACAAAATTTTTATTAATTGGAACTTGTATCACTTTATCATTTTTTATTAGCTGTAATTCTGATGAAAGTGGAAACGACGGAACGAATGCTAAAATTTCAAATGATGAAATTGTTACCAATTCTAAAATTGATGCCTCAATAGAGGATGTAACCAATATTGCCGAAGATCAATTTGATGCTCAGCAAAACAGCACTAATAAACCTGGCGGGATAATCAAAAACTTTTTACCGGACTGCGCCACAATCACTATGGTTTTAACCAATAATACTTGGACAAGAACAGTTGATTTTGGTGTTGAAGGCTGTACGCTGGACAATGGAAATGCTGTAAAAGGTAAAATGGTTGTTTCGTTCTCTAATGACTTTTCTGCAGCGACACAAACCATCAGTTATACTTTTGAAGGTTTTTACCACAATGGCAAAAAAATTGAGGGAAGCAAGAGCATTGTTCGAACTAAAAAAGCTACAGATTTGCTTGCAGAAGCGCATCCGGTTTTAACAGCAACAATTGACATGACTGTCACTTTTGATGATGGAGGCGTTTATATGCGAAAAGGAACTTTGATAAAAGAAACTATTTCCGGTTATGATACCTGGTTTAATTGGGATGATAATAAATCTGTTGTAACAGGAAGCGGAACCACGACTTTCCCGAATGGCGATACTTATTCGGCTGAAATTACAACTCCACTGGAATTTAATGCTGCGTGCAAAAAACCATTTGCTGTAAAAGGTGTTTTATCGTTAACTAAAAACGGAGCCAATGCGGTTATTGATTATGGAAATGGAGATTGCAATACTTTGGTAACTGTTACAAAAGATGGGGTAACCGAAGAAATAGATTTGAAAAAATAAAGCCTTTTTTGCCCAAAAAAAGCATTAAAAACAAGTTTGGTCTTGTCTTTAATGCTTTTTTATTTATTATAAAGTTAGTCCCTACGGGACATTTTTATTTTGTAGTTGTTATTTTCTTTTGCTACCAATATGTAATTCCAAACGGAATATTTATTGTAGATTAATGTTGGGATCGTTTAATTCTTTTGCAAAATATCTCGGAGAGATTATATTGGTAGAATAATATTTCACCTATGTTATTTTTGTCCTGTAGGGACTACACATATAAATATTTTACAATTAATTCCCTTCTTTATTGGCTAATTGCCCACACGCTGCATCAATATCTTTTCCGCGGCTGCGACGCACTTTTACCACTACTCCAATATTTTCTAAGGCTTTTATATAAGCCATAATAGATTCTTCCGAAGCTTGTTGAAACTCTCCGTCATCAATTGGATTGTATTCGATTAAATTAACCTTACAAGGCACATATTTACAGAATTTAACCAAAGCATCAATCGAAGCTTTATCGTCGTTAATTCCTTTCCAAACCACGTATTCGTATGAAATTTTGCTTTTGGTTTTTCTGTACCAATATTCAAGTGCTTCTCGTAAATCTTTTAAAGGAAAATTTTTGCTGAAAGGCATAATCTTCGCACGAATTTCATCAATTGCCGAATGCAGGGAAACTGCCAATTTGAACTTCACATCATCATCGGCCATTTTTTTTATCATTTTCGGAATTCCTGATGTCGAAAGCATAATACGCTTTGGCGACATTCCTAAACCTTCCGGCGACGTGATCATATCGATTGCTTTAATGACATTATTATAGTTCATTAAAGGTTCTCCCATTCCCATAAAAACAATATTAGAAAGGGGATGATTGTGATACAAACGGCTTTCTTTGTCAATCGCCATAATTTGATCGTAAATTTCGCCCGGCTCCAGATTTCGCATACGCTTTAATCTTGCCGTTGCGCAAAAATTACAATCTAAACTACAGCCAACCTGACTTGAAACGCAAGCTGTTGTTCTGGTATCTGTTGGAATCAAAACAGATTCTACCACTAAACCATCATGCAGACGAACGGCATTTTTTACAGTTCCGTCACTACTGCGCTGCATTGTATCAACTTTAATATGGTTGATTACAAAATTATCTTCGAGCATAGAACGCGTTGTTTTGGCAACATTCGTCATATCCTCAAAACTGTGTGCTCCTTTGCTCCACAACCATTCATAGACTTGATTTCCACGGAAAGCTTTGTCATTATTTGCGACAAAAAAATCTCGTAATTGATCTTTTGATAAGGCTCTTATGTCTTTTTTCTCCAATTGCATGGTGCAAAGTTACTGTTTTTTTCTTAAAAAATTCTGACGATATCCTTCCGCTTATTACCTGCAAACACGTGCTTTTATTTTGGGAACTACACCATTTTCTATTTACAAATTATAATTATTTAATAAATTCCTAACTATGATTTTTATCATTCCCTGTTTTATGTATTCCCAATAATTTTGGTCTAAGAAATAAGGGAAGTTTTAATCTTAAAAAATTCAATTGAAGCTTTCCTTATTCCAAAAACAAACTAATACCATATCAAAATGAAAGTAATTAAATCAATTTTATTGACAGTGATTTTTACAGCAATGTCATTACAGGTAAATGCGCAAAGAAACTATACTATAGCAAGATCAACTTTTGAGGTTGCCGGAACTTCAAACGTACACGATTGGTCAATGAAATCTTCAGATGGAAATGGAATCGCTAATTTAACAGTTATAGATTCTAAACTAGCTGATATAAACAATTTAACTATTACATTATTAGCAGAGAGTTTAAAAAGCACTAAGACAAGCATGGATGATGTGGCTTACGAAACTCTGGACACAAAAACATACAAAAACATTAAGTATGTTTTAAAATCTGCTACTAAAGTAAACGAAACAACCTGGAATTTAACCGGAATATATACAGTTTCAGGAATCAGTAAAGAGTTTAAAACCGTTGTAAACGTAACATCTATAAATGGCAGTTTTATTTTGAAGGGATCTAATCAGGTTACTTTTGCAGATTTTGGAATGTCTGCCCCAACAGCAGCATTGGGTGTGGTTAGAGCAGGAAAAGACTTAACTTTAATTTTCAATCTTACTTTTAGCGAACTAAGCATGAAAGGATCTTTAACACAAAATTGATTGCTGTAATTTAAAATAACAAAAACTCAAAAAGAGCTATTTGACAAAAAATCAAATAGCTCTTTTTTTTATGCCATGATTTTAACAAAAATGAAAACGTTGTAGTCATTAAATACGAATTTAATAAAATTTTAACAATGATTATTGTCATACAAATCCCAAAATAACAGGGATAAATTTGAACAAGAAAATAAAACACTTGGTTAAAATTGAATTCAAAAAAATGTCTCACTACAATAAATAATAGTAAAAATGAAATCAAACAAAATTAAATTATTCGCCTTTGTCATTTCTTTTTTAGGGATGACAACATTTGCAGTTGCACAAAAAAATTATGCATTAGACAACAAATCTGCATTTTCAGTTTCAGGCACTTCAACATTACATGACTGGGAGATGAAATCAAATTCAGGAACAGGAACTGGGAACTTTACAATAGCCAATTCAAAACTAACTGATATCGAATCTTTATCCATAAATCTTTTAGCAGAAAGCGTTAAAAGCGAGAAAAAAAGCATGGATAAAGTTGCTTATAAAACACTGAAAACAAATACTCAAAAAAACATAAAATATGTTCTTAAATCTGCTCAAAAGGTAAACGAAACAACTTGGGAACTAACCGGAACATATACCATTGCAGGCGTAAGCAAAATCATGAAAACTATGGTAAAAACAGCCGTCACAAAAGATGCATTAAACATGCAGGGATCTAACAAAATTACTTTTACAGAATTTGGAATGAAATCTCCAACCGCAATGTTAGGAACTATCACAACCGGTGAAGATTTGACTGTAAAATTCAACTTAAACTTTAATTTATAACTGCCATGAAAAAGATTTATGTATTCATTATTGCATTAGTCAGTACGTTTACCGTCGATGCACAAGTTAGTTTTGGACATATTCAGAATCAGATTCCACGAAACCAAAAAGGAATCAATCAATTTGATGTTAAAAAAGATACTGTTGCATTTAAAGGTTTAAGCGTAGACATGGGAGCTGCATTTGTGCTTCAGTTTCAGGCTTTGAATTCCTTTAATGATCAAAAAGGTTTGGCTACAGCACCGGGTTACAGATTGAATAATCTGGAAAATAATTTTAATTTGCCCAATGCCAATTTCACTATTGGAGCTCAGCTATATGATGGTGTTCGTGTGAATTTAGATGTTTATCTGGCTTCAAGACATCACAATGAAACCTGGGTAAAAGGAGGTTATTTGCAAATTGACAAACTGGACTTCATTAAAAAAGATTTCCTTGCTGATTTTATGCAATATACAACGATCAAAATTGGTCAAATGGAGAATAACTATGGTGATGCGCATTTTAGAAGATCAGATAACGGAAATGCCTTTATGAATCCCTTTGTTGGAAATAACATTATGGATGCGTTCATCACAGAAATGGGAGCAGAAATTTATTATAACAGATCTGGTTTTGTAAGCATGATTGGAGTTACCAATTCTAAACTAAATCAAAATGTTGCAGAAATCGTACCGGCAACTCCAACGACTGCAAAACCAGATTCTAATACTACTATAAGTCCCACAATATTAGCAAAATTAGGCTGGGACAAACAGATCAACGAAGATTTGAGAATTAGATTAACAGGATCTTATTACCATACGGCAAACTCTAGTGGAAATCTATACGCTTCAGACAGAGCAGGAAGCCGTTTTTATGGTGTAATGAGTCACGCTGATTACAGTATTATTGATCCTGCTACCGGAAATGTTGTTACAGCAGTAGCAAACAATTTTGATCCAACTGCTAATAAAGATACTGGAAGATTTAATCCCGGATATGGAAACTGGGCAACATCGTACATGGTAAACCCATTTATAAAATATAAAGGCCTTGAATTTTTTGGAACTTTAGAATTTACTTCAGGTGGCGATTTTAAAGGAACTGACGACACTCGTAAAGTAAACCAGTATGTTGGAGATTTAGTTTACCGTTTTGGTGAAGGAGAAAGATTTTATATAGGTGGGAAATATAATTTAGTTGATGGAAAATTGGCCAATGCAAACACCCAAAGTATCCAAATAAATAGATTTGAAGCTGCTGCGGGTTGGTTTATGACTAAAAATGTTTTGGCAAAACTAGAATATGTTGATCAAAACTATAAAAATTTCTCTCAATTTAACGGAGCAACTCCTAACGATCTTTTTGGTGGCAGTTTTAAAGGATTAATGTTCGAGGCAGTAATTTTATTCTAATGAAATGAAACGCCTGTTTTTAAATTTAATCTTGGGTTTAGTATTTTTTTCATTCTTAGCAAGTACTAAACCCACTTTTTTGGGTGATCCTCTTTTAATGATTAATAAAATCAAAATAGAAATTACGGGAGCCTCTACCGTTGGCAAATACAATTGTTCAAATACATTTTCTAAAACAGATACAGTTTATTTGAATTCTAAAAACAACAATTTCAATACCGAAATCAAAATGACAGATTTTGATTGTGGCAACAGAATAATGACTAAAGATTTACAGGGAACTGTAAAAGCAAAAAAATTTCCAAACAGCACTGTTTTTCTTTCCGACATTAAACCTTGCGGAAAAAACTACAAATGCAATCTCACTTTTTTAATCACTAATAAAACACTCAAATACAAAGATTTTATTTTATACAATGAAGAAGATAAAATTCATGGATCATTAAATTTAAACTTTTCTGATATTGAACTGGAGCCGCCGGTAAAAATGGCCGGTTTAATTAAAGTTAAAGATGAAATTGTAATTAATTTTAGTTTATACAAATGACCTTAAACAATAAAGCAAAAACTATTAATTACATTGAATTCTACTTTTTACTTACCTACTATTATTTAAAACCGGTTTTAAAGGAATTTTTAAATTCTAAGTTTCAAAAGAAAAAAAATTGGCACGAGAATTGTCTTGCTCTCAACAGAAAAATAATCTTACGAAGAGCGCTTAATTTTAAAATTTGTATTTTTATTTTTTCAGCTTTATAACCTTTATATTTTATCACCTTTTAAAAATGAATTAATCATGAAAAAACAAATTTTAAGCTTAGCTGTTATCGCCTTATTGGCATTCGCTGTACAATCTTGCGGAGATAAAGAATTAAAACCTAAGGAAGACAATCTGACTCTTGGAAACAAAGTTGATTCTTTAACAACAGATATTGAAGAAGTAAAAGATACTGCTGTAGTTAAAGTTGAAAATGCTGCTAGCGAAGCAAAAGAAGCTACTAATAAAACCGTTGAGGAAGTAAAAGATGCCGCTAAAAAAACAGCAGCAGACGTAAAAGAAGCCTCTCAAAAAGCCGCGGATAAAGCAGAAGCTGCTGCAAAAGCTGCAAAAGACGGAACAGTAAAAACCGCTAAAGACGTTAATGAAGCATTGAAAAAATAATTCCCTTTGAAATCAAAATTGAAACCATCCGCTCGCGGGTGGTTTTTTTATGCAAAAAAGTAAGCCGATATTTTTTGTATTTTTGTCTTCAATAAGAACTACAATAAGATGCATTTTATATCACAAGAACTAGAAGATTATATCGAGCAGCATTCTGAAAACGAACCAGAGTTGCTGGCGAAACTAAATAAAGAAACCTACCAGAAAATACTTTTGCCAAGAATGCTAAGCGGACACTTTCAGGGCCGCGTTTTAAGTATGTTGTCTAAATTGATTCGTCCGGTAAATATCCTCGAAATAGGAACTTACACAGGCTATGCGGCTTTGTGTTTGTGCGAAGGAATGCAGGAAAACGGACAACTGCATACGATTGATATCAAAGAAGAATTAGTCGATTTTCAGCGTAAATATTTTGATGCTTCGCCTTGGGGAAAGCAAATCTTCCAGCATTTAGGTGAAGCTATAGATATTATCCCAACACTTGACGTAAAATTTGATTTGGTTTTTATTGATGCCGATAAAGAAAATTACCTAAATTACTGGGAAATGATTGTTCCAAAAATGAATAAAGGCGGCATTATTTTATCTGATAATGTTTTGTGGAGCGGAAAAATCCTCGAACCTGTTCACCCAAATGATGTGAGTACAAAAGTGCTTTTAGAATACAATTTGCTTTTAAAAAACGATCCTAGAGTGGAGACAGTTTTGCTGCCAATTCGCGATGGGTTGACGGTGAGTAGAGTGCTTTAGAAAAGTTGATAAGTTTCTGAGATGCTAAGATCCTGGGTTTTTCTATTGTTAATTATAAAAATAATTTCAAAATGAATTCTTTAATCGAAATAAATACAGAAGGTTTTACAATTATAAATGATGTTTATACTGAAAATGAAATCGAAAAACTAATTTCATTAATAGAAGATGTCACAGAAAATGAAACGGAGAATACCACCTTAAGAAAATCTCAAGATTTATTTGCAATAAGGCAGTTTCATAAAGAAATTCCGGAAACTTTAGATTTTATTTTTAATCAAAATTTAAAAGAAATTATTGAATCTAATTTTGGACCTGGTTATTTTATTACCAAATCAATTTATTTTGACAAACCAGAAAAATCGAATTGGTTTGTAGCTTATCATCAGGATTTAACTATTTCGGTTGACAAAAAAACAGAAACAGAAAACTTTGAAAATTGGACAATAAAACAAAATCAGTTTGCAGTTCAGCCTCCAAAAGAAATCCTTGAAAATAATTTTACAATCAGAATTCATCTTGACAAAACCACAAAAGACAATGGCGCTTTGAAAGTTATTAATAACTCACATTCTAAAGGAATTTTTAGAGTTGAAAATCTAGAAATTGAAAGTGAAATTGAAACGATATGCGAAATTGAAAAAGGAGGCATTATGATTATGAAACCTTTATTGTTTCATGCATCAAATAAAACCACAAATAACCAAAGAAGAAGAGTTATTCATATTGAGTTTAGTAAACAAGAACTTCCAAATGGATTAGAATGGAGTGAGAAGATGACTCTTCAAAATTGAATATATTAATAAATATGATATTTATTTACTCCTTGATTTTCATTATAATTAATTATTTCGTTCTAATAGTGAGTCAAAATACTAAGAGGACAACAAATATTATATTATGCATCCTATTTTCATTCTTAATCATTGCTATTATTGGCAAAACCTATGACTTTATCTATATAAAAAACTTAATGATAAACAAAAAAACTTTTGTTATTATGTTGGTTTTTAGCTGGGTAATAATGCTTGTAAGTCTAATTAACAATCACAACAATACAAGGATAAATGAAAGGCTAAATAAAAAAGAAATTTCTACTTTTCTTGATATTTCGGGTATTCCAATTTATCCTATTGTTTTAACAATATTGGTAACTTTATTTCAACTTATAATAATTTGGAACAAAGTTCAATTTCCTTAATGAATTTCTTTTGAAAACGATTGCCCTAGCCCAGATGGAAGGGAAAATCCTTTTGTGCCGGGGTTCGGCACAAAAGATTGGAATGACAGCTGGAAATAGCTCCTAAAAATTATCCCGGAAAATATTGCGGTTTTAGTCGTCTATAAACCAAATAAAGCAACGATCCAAAAACTGCTCCAAAGAAATAACCGGTTAAAATGTCTCCCGGATAATGCAATCCTAAATAAATCCGGCTATAAGCGAAGATTAAAGGCCATAAAAACAATAATCCGAAATACTTAAAATGGCTTTTTAAAATCCAGAACAAAAAGGTTGCAACCGCCATAGTGTTAGCAGCATGTCCTGAGAAAAAACTGTATGAATTACGAATCTGAACGGCACGAATAACACCTTTAAGATCAGGATTGTTACACGGACGCAAACGCGCAAAAGTATGTTTAAAAAGATTTGTAGTCTGATCTGTAAAAGCGATCAAAACTGCAATAAAAAGCAATATATATAAAGTTTGCTTTACTCCTATTTTTTTGTAGATCAGAAAGAAAAGAAATAAAAAGAATGGTGTCCAATACAATTGATTGGTAATAATAAGCCAGAAACCATCAAATTTTTCAGAACCTAAACTATTAAGATATACCAATAAATTGATATCAAATTCTTTTATTTTTTCAAGCATTATTTTTGGCGTTTTACAGGTCCTGAGATTGTTTCTATGTCTTCTTTTACTTTGTCGATTTCTGTAGCAGTATCACCCAATAAATTAGTAGACACACTTGTTGTATCGCCTAATAAATTAGTTTTTGCCTCGTTAATCTGCGCATTGATATTACCGGTGATATTCGTCAAAGTTTGAGAATCAAAACCATTAGCTTCTGCTCCTTTATGAATCTCACTTTTAATATCGTTGGTTGCGTTTTTTAACTGCGCCATTGCTTTACCCATAGTACGGGCAATTTCCGGCACTTTATCAGAACCAAAAAGCATTAGAACTATAAATAGTATGAAAACTAATTCTCCTCCTCCTATACCAAACATAATTTTTATTTTAGTGTGTCACAAAGATATTAAATTTTGTAGCTCGCGAACTTTAAAATTTCCTTAAAAAAAAGACTCTATTTTAGTTACCATCTAGACATAGATAAAAAAAAAACACGAATTTCACTAATTGACACTAATTCGTTCGTGAAATTAATTTTACAAATTAAGTCAAACTTTGAATTTGTGCAAATCCGTGCAATTCGTGTTTAAAATTTCTTATATAAAAAAAGACTCTTTTCAGAGTCTTTTAATTGTATGCTTAATCAAATTTTGATTTTTCTTCTACTTTTGGCCATGAGTTATTGGTTACATCAATATCGGCAGTCATCAATTTTGGATCTATCTGAATGCTTTTTATTGCTTTTTCTGTAGCGTAAACTTTTTTGGCAGTATCATTGCTTTTTCTCCAGATTTGAGCCGGATACTGGAAGTTTTGTTTAGAACCATCTTCATAAGTGATCTCCACCAAAATTGGCATAATCATTCCGCCTGGTTTGTTAAACTCAACTTCGTAGAAATATTTAGGTGATTTTAAACTTGCTTTTTCTTCTGCTGTAAAAGTTTGGTCAACATAATCAGATAATAATTTTACATCATCCACTTTCAACGCTTTTTTCTTCGAAGCATTTACCTCAGCGTTATCACTCGCTACTAAGTAAACGAAAGGTCCTTTATCAAAACCAAATCGTCCTTTTCTAACTTTTACATCTTTAAGATCAGCAGTTGGAGTATCAGAAACGTAATATTGTTTCACCTCTTTAATTCCGATATCTACAAAATCAGTAGAATAAAACCATCCTCTAAAAAACCAGTCTAAATCTACTGCAGAAGCATCTTCCATAGTTCTAAAGAAATCCTCCGGAGTTGGGTGCTTGAATTTCCATCTGTTTGCGTATGTTTTAAAAGCATAATCAAACAATTCTTTCCCCATTACTACTTCTCTTAAAATATTAAGACCTGTAGCCGGTTTTCCGTATGCGTTGTTTCCAAATTGGTGAATAGTTTCAGAGTTTGACATAATTGGCTCTAAAAACTTTTGGTCTCCACTCATGTATGGAACAATATTTTTTGCAGGTCCGCGTCTTGAAGGGAAATTTGGATCTAATTCCTGTTCAGCCAAATATTCTAAAAATGAATTCAAACCTTCATCCATCCAAGTCCATTGACGCTCATCTGAATTTACAATCATTGGGAAGAAAGTGTGTCCAACTTCGTGAATTACAACACCAATCATTCCGTTTTTAATTTCTTTGCTGGTTACTCCATTTTCGTCAGGACGACCAAAATTCCAGCAAATCATTGGATATTCCATACCCTGATCTTCTGCAGAAACTGAAACTGCTTTTGGATAAGGATAATCAAAAGTATGAGAGGAATAGCTTTTTAAGGTATGTGCCACCGTCATTGTTGAAGTTTCTCCCCAAAGCGGATTCGCTTCTTTAGGATAAACAGACTCTGCCATAACAACTTTACCACCCAATTGCACTGCCATTGCATCGTAAATAAACTTTCTTGACGAAGCAATACCAAAATCACGTACATTTTTAGCACTAAATTTCCAGGTTTTTTTCTTTTCAGAGAAACCTTTTTCAGCTGCTTCAGCCTCGGCCTGTGTTACAATGACAACTGGTTTGTCAAATGATTTTTGAGCTTGTTCGTAACGTTTTACCTGTTCTGCAGTAAAAACTTCTGCTCTGTTTGTCAATTCTCCTGTGGCATCAATTACGTGATCAGCAGGAACTGTAATGTTTACGTCAAAATTTCCGAAAGGAAGAGCAAACTCTCCGCTTCCCCAAAACTGCATGTTTTGCCACCCTTCAACGTCGTTATAAACAGCCATTCTTGGATAAAACTGTGCAATTACATACAATTTATTTCCATCTTTTTCGAACAATTCATAACCAGAACGTCCGCCTTCTTTTCTATAATTATTGATGTTGTACCACCATTTTATGGCTAACGAAATTTTTTCACCCGGTTTTAAAGGAGTTGCCAGATTAATACGCATCATCGTTTCGTTGATCGTATATGACATTGGATTTCCCTTAGCATCTTTTACCTGCTCGATGTTAAAACCACGCTCTAAATCTTTTTTCAAATATTTGCTTGAAAAACCATCAAGTGGCAAAACCTGATTGATTTTTTCGCTTTCAGCCAAAGTCGACTGCGTATTTGCTTTTGCCTGATTTTGATCTAACTGAATCCATAAATATTCTAGACTATCCGGAGAATTATTAGAATATGTGATAACTTCAGAACCCGTTATTTTTGATTTTTTATCGTCTAATTCGATATCAATTTTATAATCTGCCTGCTGTTGGTAGTATGCAGGACCCGGCGCTCCGGAAGCCGTACGAAACATATTAGGCGTTGCTAATAAGTCATACATCTGGCTGAATTTATTCGTATCGTATTTTCCTTGTTGTTTTGGAGCAACGACCGAAGTTGATTTTTCCTGAGCCATTAATAAAGCAGGAAAAATTAATAATAATGAAAGTTTTTTCATAAAAATGTAATAGGTAGTTTTGTCAGGGTGTGAAAATAATAATTATAATGGTAATTTTGCTTATCCATTAATACTTTAACACTTCTTTCCTTGAAGATTCTGTAAAGAGAACACTCTTTTTAGTACCAAAAGCTGAAATATGTGTAATATTCTGCTGTTCAGCATTCCAATCAACTAAAATTGTATTCGAAATCTCAATTGTTTTAAACTTGTCAATATCTTTTATTCTGGAATAACAAACCAAAACATCGCCAGCTTCGACTTCTTTAGATAAAAAAGTAATGGGTTTTGATTGTCCGTTTATTTTTATTGTGAAATTTTCTGAAAGATATTTTTTCAAAAGATCTAAATCTTCCTGTGTTTCTTTCTCTGTTCCGACAAATGTTTTTTTATGGTATTTTTTTTCCATACCATTATTCAGATCATCAATAAAAATACGCGATGTAATTTGAATCATTTTTTTTTCAGCCACATAATTGACCTGATAAACGCCCATGTAAAACTTATGAAACGCAAAAGATGATAACGATATAAACAAAATTCCAATTAGGAAATAAACTAACTTTTTTCTCATTTCTGTTTCATCTCCACTTTTTTGAACTCTTTATTTTTATTAATCATAAAGTCCATTAATTCAAACTTTTCTTCTGGTTTTAAATGTTTCTTAGATTCTGCATCATTAGAACAATACATTAAAAACAAGTCAATTTCATCCTCTTTTAACCCCAGTGTTTTGGTAAAAAAGTCGGGAGTAAAATTACCTTTAGAATATTCAACAAAAGCAATATCACTAATTACTTCTTCCTGCACATCTTCATCTTTACGAAACAGCTTTTTTACGTCTTTAAATATCCTAACAAAATCAGTTCCGTATTTAATAGTCTGATCAGAGTACATTGCCTTATTTTCTGGACTTGATAATTTATCATCTTCAAACTGCATATCAACAATTCCTTGCGATCCGCCCTGCAAAGATTTAACTTTTAATTCTTTATGAACCAAAACTTCTTTCAGCTCTATATTTACCAAATCCAGTGGCACTGTAAAAAGCACTTCTGCACAATCTTTCTCTGTTAATACCACTTTTTTAGACTGAAATGCAATTCCGGTAAAGAGCAAAGTGTCTTTTGGTCTTGCCATAATATCAAACAATCCGTTTAAACCAATAAAAGTTCTAACATTGGCATTTACATTCATTACATACCCACTTTCTATGGTAAGTGACTTATTGACAACTTGTCCGTGTAATGGTTTCCTTGAGTTTTGTCCAAGCGCAATTTGGCAAAATAAGCAAACAACGAGTATTCTTAGGCTATTTTTCATTTTCGAGAATTTTTAGATATTTTCTGGCTAATTCAGTTATTAAAAACATACTCATTGTTTTGTTTTTACTATTCAAAGATACGGCAAATTCAGAATCTTCTATGCAATATAATTGAAATCCTTTGATATCTTCTACCGAAATTTTTAATCTTTCTGTATAATATTTCTCATCAAAAAGGTATTCTACTTTCCTGAAAAGCGCTTCTTTTTTCTCGACTTCTACTTCTTTTTTCAACATTGAAGTTCGTCCTGAAATTGCATTTAACAAAGCATCACCCGGAGTTGATGTTGCTGTAGACACTTTTCTTTCTGCAGCCGTATATTTTTTTTGACCTGCCGGAATAATGCCAAGATTTTCAGCATTGATATTTGTATTTTCATTTACAATGACCTCTTTCAATTCAATTTCCTTAGCGACCATTTTTATCTGAAGCAGATTAGACTTTAAATCTTCAATTGTAATTCTTCGTTTAAAAGGTTCCAAATTAACAGATGAAAAAACTAAAACGTCGCCTTCTTTAGCAACAATCGAAAACATTCCGCTTGCATCAGAAACCGCTGTAACCTGCGTTTCATTATTGATAATATTAACTCCTTCAACAGAAGTTGATTGCTCGAATATCTGGCCGAGAATTTCTTTGGCACCAGTAGTTTGTCCAAACGAAATTTGAGTTATCCAGAGAAAAAATAGGAGGAAGGTTTTATTTGTTTTCAACAGCAAGTATTTCTTTATATTTTACAGCTAATTCTCCTAAAAGAAATTCTGTCGAAGTTTTATTTTTAGAATTCAAAATGGTCGTAAACTTATCGTTTTCGACAGCATAATATTCAAATCCTTTTACATATTCATTTGGAATTTTTAGTCGGTTTACAAAATGATCCAGACTAAACATCTTCTCTAAAAGTTTCATAAAAAGCTCTTTTTTCTCTACCGCAACTTCCTTTTTCAGCATTGCCGTGCGCCCTGATAAAAAATTCAATAACGGATCTGCAGAAATTGAACCTCCGGCAAGCGAACTTGTACTTGCAGTTGCATTCAAAGCAGTAGCAGTATGCAATTTTCTTTCTGCCTCGGTATATGTTTTTTGTCCCGCAGGAATAATTCCTAATGCCACAGCATTTATATTATCATATCTTCTTATTATAACCTCTTGCAATTGATGCACCACAAGATTTAGTTTTACAACAAAATTAAGGTTAGAAAAATTTTCAGGAGTTAATAAAATTCTATTTTCTTTAAATTGAATTGATGAAAATACAAGCGTATCTCCCGCTTTTGCCAAAATCGAAAAAGCTCCGTCTGCTTGTGTAGTTGTCATTACTTCAGTTCGGGCATTAACAACATAAACTCCTTCCAAATCATTTGTATTAGAAATGATTTTTCCGCTTATTATAATTCGCTCTTCATTTTGAGTCCACGCAGTCTGACTCAAAACAACACATAAAACGCATAAAACTTTGTTGATCAAAATGAAAAAATTAGAATTATTCTTAAAAGTGTAAAAATATCTTAATGTGTTCCAAATTTAGTATTAACACCTTGGTAAAAATATGTTAATTAAACTTTGAATTTTAAGCCCAAAAAAGGAGTTTTTAATATCTTTAACCACACAATCTGAGATTAAATTTTATGAAAAATATTATTATTGCCAGCACTTCTACTTTGCACGAAGGCAGTTATTTAGAGTATTTATTACCCACTTTGCAAATTCATTTTAGAAACTGCAAAAGCATTTTATTTATTCCATATGCGCGCCCTGGCGGAATTTCGCATGGCGAATATACCGCAAAAGCTGCTCAGGCATTTTCAAAAATTAACATAGCCGTAAAAGGAATTCATGAATTTGAAAATCCGGAAGACGCCATAAAAAACGCAGAAGGAATATTTACCGGAGGCGGAAATACTTTTTTACTTGTAACAAAATTATACTACCATAATGTAGTGCAGATTCTCTCTGAAACTGTAAAAAACGGAACTCCATATTTAGGAACAAGCGCAGGAAGTAATATTTGCGGATTATCAATGCAAACTACAAACGACATGCCGATTGTTTATCCGCCAAGTTTCCAGACTTTAGGATTAATTCCCTTCAACTTAAATCCTCATTACTTAGATGCCGATTTACAATCGAAACACATGGGCGAAACACGTGAAACGAGAATCAAAGAATTTCATGCTTTTAACTCTATTCCCGTTTTAGGTTTAAGAGAAGGAAGCTGGCTTGAAGTAAAAGGAGATAAAATTACTTTAAAAGGAAATTTAAAAGCAAGACTTTTTAAACAAAACGAAAGTCCAGAAGAATTAGAAACAGAAAGCGATTTAAGCAACTTAAAATAATTTTTAAACCATATAAGTTATATAAGTTCATTTAAAAAGTTTCTAAACTTATAATTTCTTATATAACTTATATGGTTTAAAAAAAGCGCTAAAAGCAAAAATCCCCAAACAAATGTTTGAGGATTTTGAAGAGCGAAAGACGAGGCTCGAACTCGCGACAACCAGCTTGGAAGGCTGGAGCTCTACCAACTGAGCTACTTTCGCATTAACAGGGTGCAAATATAAACAATTAAATCATTTTAAAAAATAAAAATCAAAAATTATTCAATTTTGATAAAAAAACCGAAATAGTGAAATTTCGGTTTTTTAGAGCGAAAGACGAGGCTCGAACTCGCGACAACCAGCTTGGAAGGCTGGAGCTCTACCAACTGAGCTACTTTCGCATTACTGGTGCAAATATAAAAAATAAGTTCAGTTCAAAACAAGCTTTTTTGCAAAAAAATTAATTAAAAAACAACGATTCCTTATAACCTATTTAAAACTAAAAAGTTATACTTTTATTATTTTTTACACATTATGACTATTATCAAAGAAATTCCATCAAAAGACACCTATATCGTTCGCCAACCAGTACTCAGAAAAGGAAAACCTATCGAAAGCTGCATCTTTGAAGGAGACGATTTAAATACTACACATCATTTTGGGTTATTCGAAGACGACGACTTAACAGGAATTATTTCATTATTCTCTCAAACCAACACTATATTTGCCGACAAAAATCAAGCTCAGATTCGAGGTATGGCTATTTTGGAAAATCATCAAAAAAAAGGATTTGGTGAAGCTCTCGTAAAACATTGCGAAGATTATTGCAAGGCGCAAAACGTTGATTTAATTTGGTTTAATGCCAGAACAACAGCTGTTGGGTTTTACAAAAAAATGAATTATCAAATAATTGGCGAGCCTTTTGATATAAAAGATGTCGGCGAACACTATTTAATGTTTAAAAAATTATAAAATGAATAAACTCTACTTTCTGATTGTAATATGTTTTTTTATTAGCTGCAAAAAAGAGGAACCAAAAGTTATTCGTATAAAAAAAACTCCTCCACCGGCAATTATACTTACTGACGAAAGAAAAGTAGCTGTCGATACTGCATTAATAAATGTTTTTAAAAGCGAAACACTGAAACAATTTTATATTGCTTCAGAAAATAAAAGCGTTTGGGGAAACCTTAAAAAGAGAACTTACGTTTTATCCCAATTAAAAAAAGCGGAAGAATTAGGTTTAAATCCCGAAGATTACAAAGCCGCAACACTCGAAAAATTTGAGAAAAGAATCAGTTCTTTAAATGATAAGGAATTGGCTACTTATGACATATTACTGACTTATAATTTTGAATTATACTTAACTCATTTATATAAAGGAAAACTCGATCCTAAAAAATTATATACCGATTGGGATTTGGAAGAAAAAACATTTGATCCAAATAATACTCTTATTAAAGCTTTTAATAAAAACAAATTAGACAGCATCGTAGAGAACATTCAACCAAAACATCAAACCTATAAAGAACTTTTAAAAGCACTTGAAATCATCAATACTTATCCCGAAGAAGAAGTTACAGACACTATAAAATCTGTGGATAAAATAACATTGAATGATACTAACAATGCTTTAATCAATATTAAAAAGAAACTTTTATTCTGGGAAGATCTGACAGGAAAAGACAGTCTGACTAATAAATACGATAAAAAAACATTTGAAGCCGTAAAAAGATTTCAGGAAAGACACGGTTTAGCGGCCGATGGTGTTATTGGCGCAGGAACCCTAAGCGCTTTAAACTTTACTAAAGAAAAAAGAAAACAACAAATCATTGCCAATCTTGAAAGATGGAGATGGTATAATAATGATTTTGCAGAAAATTATTTCATCATTAATATTCCGAATTACAGCTTGAATGTTATTGAAAATCAAGATACCACTTTGGTTCGAAATGTTGTTGTGGGAACAAGTAAAAGAAAAACACCTATTATTACATCAAAGCTAAAAACGGTCGTTTTTAACCCAACATGGACAGTTCCTCCCACTATCCTGAAAGAAGATATTATTCCTGAGATGAAAAAGAACAGGAATTATCTAGCCAAAAAAAGAATTACCATATTTGATTCTGCAAATCGAGAAGTAGACCCGAAAAACTGGAATGAAAACAAACCCAACAGTTACCGTTATGTACAAAGTCCGGGTTATAACAACTCTTTGGGATTAATGAAAATTTTATTCCCAAATCATCACAGCGTTTATTTGCACGATACCAACCATCGTAATTATTTTGGAAGAAACAATCGTTCTTTGAGTTCAGGGTGTGTTCGTATTGAAAATCCGTTAGAATTGGCAGAACATATTTTAAATGATACTATTGCCACAAACTGGCCAAAAGAAAAAATCGATTCTATTATTGAAACCAAGGAAACAATAAACATCAGAATTACCAAAAAATATGCTTTATACCAATGGTATTGGACAGCATGGAGCAAAAAAAATCAGCTCATTTTCAGAGCTGATATTTATAATCTTGATTCGGATTTGTATAGTAAACTAAGAAATTAGTCTTCCTTCCATCACAAAACTTCTTGAAGGATGGTAGATATACAAACACGATTTATCTTTTATTGTTTGGATGATTTCATTTGTTAATTCAAATGGAATCGCCGGACAACCCTGGCTTCTGCCTAATCTTTTGTTGTTTCTGATAAAAGATTCAGAAACATAATCGGCCCCGTGCATAACAACCGCTCTTTCGCGGGCATTATCGTTTACACCTTTTTCTAATCCGTCTAATTTTAATGAAGCACCGTGTTTTCCCTGGTAAATTTCGCCAGTTGCATAAAACCCTAAACTGCTTTTAAAAGAGGAGTTTGCGTTTGAAAATGCCGAAGCAAATTCTTCTCCCGTATTTCTTCCGTGGGCAACCAAAGAATGAAATAAGATTTTATTTGAATCTAAATCAATCACCCAAAGGCGTTTGATGTTTGACGACAAACTAAAATCAATCAGCGTTAAAATATCTTTTTTGATAATTCCTTTTTCTTTCAACAAGTAAAAACCTTTTAATGCTTCAGAAAAACTTTTAAGTTCAGGTAACTCAAAATGGTTAGAATTTAATGTATTATAAACATTTTCAATTTTAGCATCTACCGACAGTTTTTCAACTTTTGCAATACTTCTGGCAGTTACTTCTTTTAATTCTGGAGTGTTTTTTGTGTCTTTTCCAAAAGACAATAGCAAAAACACCAACAAGGGATAAATTTTGTAAATCATTGAAATTCTTTAGGTTAATAATAAATTTGGGTTCAGCAAAAGTATAAAAAAAATATAGGGCACAAAATAAATCACTGTAAATCAGGCATGTTTTGTTTAAATTTTAACAGATAGAAAAGAAAATTTTGGCATATCGACGGAAAAAACCCACTTTTACTGATTATTTTTAGGTTTAAATATGTAGCTGTAAACCTACTTTAATTAAAAAGATATAATTCTTGAATATTAAAGTGTAACATTTAACATAAACCGCTGTCTATTTACGGGCAATCATTATTCGTTATTTTATTCAAAAAAAATGAAAAAAATATTTTTTTTAAGTTTTTTATTATCAACCTGCTTCGTTTTCAGCCAAAAGAAAACTTTACAGGCACAGTCTATTTCTCAATCTATTGTAATTGATGGAAAACTAGATGAAGCCTCATGGGAAAATGTTCCTATCGCTACAGACTTTGTAATGTTTGAACCCGATAATGGAAAACCTATTCCTGATGGTAAAAGATCGGAAATCAAAGTTCTGTATAATAATGACGCCCTTTATATTGGTGCAATGCTATATGATGATGAGCCAAATAAGATTTTAAAAGAAATCTCTCAACGCGATAATTTTGGAACTGCAGATATTTTTGGTGTTTTCATTAATGGCTTTAACGATGGTCAGCAAAATTTTGAGTTTTTTGTTTCTGCTTCTGATGTCCAAGGCGATTGTATCATGACAGATGCAAATGGCGAAGATTATACGTGGGATGCTGTCTGGATTAGCAAAGCCAGATTAAGCGATAAAGGCTGGATTGTAGAAATCAAAATTCCGTATGCAGCGCTGCGCTTTTCAGGAGAAAACAAACAAACCTGGGGAATTAACTTTTTCAGGGAAATCAAAAGAGAACGCAAAAAATATACGTGGAACTTAATAGATACCAAAATTGGCACTTTTACGCAGCAAAACGGTAATCTGGACGGTATTGAAAACATCAAACCTCCTACCCGATTGTTTTTTATGCCTTACGCTTCTTATTATCTAAATGCCGGAGAGGGACAAAAAACGTACGGAACAATGAAAGGCGGAATGGATATTAAATATGGTATAAACGATGCTTTTACACTCGATGCTATTTTAATTCCTGATTTTGGTCAAACAAAATACGATGATCAGATTTTGAATTTAGGTCCGTTTGAACAGCAATTTAACGAAAACAGGGCTTTTTTTACCGAAGGAACTGATTTGTTCAACAAAGGAAATATGTTTTATTCGAGAAGAATTGGAGGAGCACCGTCAATTGATCCGGATTTAAATAATGATGAAAAAATCATCGAAAATGTTCAGAACGTTAATCTTATTAATGCGCTAAAAGTTTCGGGACGAACTAAAAATGGTTTGGGAATCGGGATTTTAAATGCCGTTACCGAGAAAACATTTGCTGTAATACAAGATACGATAACCGGCGCAACCAGACGCGAGATTGTCGAACCTTTGACAAATTATAATGTTTTGGTTGTAGATCAGCGCTTCCGCAAAAATTCATCAGTAACTTTAATCAATACCAATGTTTCCAGAAATACACATTACAGAGACGCCAACGTAACCGGTTTGGCCTGGGATTTAAATACAAAAGCGAATACCTATAATTTATCGGGAAATGTAAAATACAGTTTAATTAATGCCGAGGAAGATAAAAAAGGCGTTTATTCAACTATTGGCTTTGCCGAAACAAGTGGCAATTATCGTTACAGTTTTGGTTCTGATTTTGTTTCTAAAGATTTTGATCCGAATGATTTGGGAATTAATTTCTATACGAATTACTACAACTTTTATGGAAATGCGAATTACAGAATTCTAAACCCAACAAAACTTTTTAACGGCTTTAAGATTAACCTGAATATGTATTCGGAATTCAATAAAGAATCTGGAAAGGTACAGGACAACAGCATCAATGCAAATGTGAACCTGACAACGGTAAAAAACAATTATTACGGAACAGGAATTACATTTTATCCATTAGAATCATACGATTATTATGAACCAAGGGCAGACAATAGATATGTCGCGCTTCCGCAAAGGATAGAATGGTGGGGAAGTATTTCGACCAATTACAATTACAAATTTGCTTTGGATTTAAACCCTACTTTATTATTTTTTAATGAGGCAGGGCGACTGAATTATGGCATTGACATTGGCCCAAGATATCGTTTTAATGACAAACTATTGTTGACATACACTTTTAGTTTTTTAAGAAAAGACAATAACAAAGGTTATATCGACACTGTTGATGAAGATGATAATGAAATTACACCTGAAACTATTGTTTTTGCAAATCGAAATATAATTACCTACGCTAACACTTTGGGCGGAAAATATGCCATAAACAGTGCCATGACGCTTAATCTGGCCGTTCGCCAATATTGGTCGTATGCCGAAAACAAAGATATTCTTGAACTGGAACAAGACGGAACTTTATCACCACATCCTCAATATACCGAAAACAAAAATTCGAGTTTTTATTCCTGGAATGCTGATCTTTCCTATTCCTGGTGGTTTGCTCCGGGTAGTCAGGTTTCGGTTTTATACCGAAATAGCGCGGCTAATTTTGAACGTAAAATTGACAAAGAATTCAAATCGAATGTAGCCGACTTATTAACCAATACTGCACTAAAACATGTTTTTTCTGTAAGCGTAAAATACTTTATTGACTATAATGCAGTCAAAAATAAAATTAGAAAGCGAGCGTAGTCTGAATTAATTTTAAAAAATAAAGACTTATATAATTAATTTAATATTTTTCACAACAATTCATTTTATTAAACATAAATTATGACATTGCTTTCTTGCTCATTTTATAAATGGTTTATCTTTGTAAAAAACTAAAAATGATGAACAAAAAAGTAATACTTATGATTTTAGACGGTTGGGGAAAATCTCCTGACCCTAAAGTATCTGCAATAGACAATGCAAACGTTCCTTTTATAAACAGTCTTTACCGAAATTACCCAAGTGCACAACTTAGAACTGATGGTCTAAACGTAGGTTTACCAGAAGGTCAAATGGGAAACAGTGAAGTAGGTCACATGAATCTTGGTGCCGGAAGAATCGTATATCAGGATTTAGCCAAAATAAACCTGGCAGTGGCACACAAAACGCTTGCAAAAGAGCAAGTATTGGTTGATGCTTTTAAATATGCCAAAGAAAAAAATAAAAAAGTTCACTTTTTAGGATTAGTTTCTGATGGAGGTGTTCACTCTCATACTTCACATTTACGTGGATTAATTGATGCTTCTCAGGAATATGGTTTAGATAATGTTTTTATCCATGCTTTTACAGATGGTCGTGATGTTGACCCAAAATCGGGAGCAAAATACATTCATGATTTAGAAGAATATATCAAAGAAACTCCTGTAAAAATTGCTTCAATCATTGGTCGTTATTATGCCATGGATCGTGACAAACGCTGGGAAAGAGTTAAACTTGCTTACGATTTATTGGTAAATGCAAAAGGAACCCATTCTCAAAATGCAGTTGCAAGCATGCTAAGCAGTTATGAAAATCATGTTACCGATGAGTTTATCGAACCAATTGTTATGGTTGATGAGAAAGAGAATCCATTGGCTACAATTACTGAAGACGATGTTGTCATTTTCTTCAACTTTAGAACAGACAGAGGCCGTGAACTTACTGAAGCACTTTCGCAACAAGATTTCCATGAGCAAAACATGCACAAATTAAAATTGTATTATGTTACGCTTACCAATTACGACGAAACATACCAAAACGTAAAAGTAGTTTACAATAAAGATAATATTACTGAAACTCTTGGTGAGGTTCTGGAAAAAGCGGGTAAAAAGCAAATTCGTATTGCCGAAACCGAGAAATATCCTCACGTAACTTTCTTCTTTTCTGGTGGAAGAGAAACTCCATTTGAAGGAGAAAGTAGAATTTTAAGAAACTCTCCAAAAGTAGCAACTTACGATTTACAACCAGAAATGAGTGCTTTTGAATTGAAAGATGCACTTGTTCCTGAATTAAACAAAGGCGAAGTTGATTTTGTTTGTTTAAATTTTGCAAACGGAGATATGGTGGGGCATACCGGAATCATGAGCGCTGCAATTTTGGCTTGTGAAGCTGTTGATGCCTGCGTAAAAGGTGTTATCGAAGCAGCTCTTGCAAACGATTATACAACCATTGTAATTGCAGATCACGGAAACTGCGAAACTATGATTAATCCTGACGGAAGCCCAAATACTGCGCACACAACAAACCCAGTGCCGATTATTTTGGTTGACAAACAATTAAAAAACATAAATGATGGTGTTTTAGGTGACATCGCTCCTACTATTTTAGAATTAATGGGCGTGCAGCAACCAGCAGCAATGACTTGTCATTCGTTGTTGTAGTTTTTTTTAAAACCATATAAGTCATATAAGTTCATTAAACTTCGTGTGACTTAACTTTAAACCATATAAGTTATGTAAGTTGATTTAAAACTTCCATAACTTATATGGTTTTGCTTTTTTTTAGAAAAGTAAAAACCACAGTGATTATATTTGCTTATATGACTTATATGGTTTAAAATCACACTACAAAATAATGATAAAGCTGCTCTACACCATAAATCACGAGTCCGATCATTCCTCCTACCAGCGTTCCGTTGATTCTGATGTATTGGAGATCTTTACCAATTTCAAGTTCTAATTTTTCAGAGACTTCTTTTCCGTCCCAGCTTTTTACTGTTGAAGAAATTAAATCTCCTATCACTTTTTTATTATTTAGAAGTACTGATAATAAATCAATTTTGATGAAATTATTGATTTTGTCGATCATTATTGGATCATCTTTTATTCCGGTTCCGAAACCCTGAATTAAATTTGAAATACTATTTTTGATGGAAGATTGATCCCCTTTTTCCAAATCATCAGAAATAGACAATTTTATTTCATCCCAGATTCCGTTTACATAATCCTGAACTTCTTTTTTACCCGCAAAACCAAGAATAAGGTTGTTGATTTTTACTCGCATTTCTTCTGAGTTTTTTACCTGATCCAGAAAATTATAAACATATTCGTCTATTTTAATTCTCACGGCGCTGTCGGGATTTTTGGCTTCATCTAAAAATTCGGCAAGTCCATTGAAAATTCCTTCTGAAATGCTTTTATCGGCTAAGCCAAAACTCAAAAATGGCGTTGATTCTTTTACTTTTTTACGAATCAAATCTTTATTATTTGCCAATTCGGTGCTCATAACTTCCATCAAATTGGTTAGCATTTGGTCTTTAACGTTTCCTTTTTGCAAAGGTTCCAAAGCCAAAGCAACCCAATCTCCAAAATTAATTCCTTCCAGTTTTTCCTTAAACTGAACCTGAATTAATCGTTTTACATCTTCATCTTTTATCGTTTTTAAAACACCCGGAATAATATTTACGACAACCAAATTGGCAATTTTATTGGCATTTTCTCCTTGTGAAAGCCAATCTGAAGCTTTTGTCGCAAAATTGAATTCTTCTATTTTAATTTCCAGTTTTTCGCGATCCAAAAATTCCTCCGAAACAAAACTGCCCAGATTTTCCCCAATTTCATTTTTCTTTGTTGGAATAATCGCTGTATGCCAAATCGGGATTCCCATCGGATGACGAAATAAGGCCACAACCGCAAACCAATCAGCGATTCCACCCACCATTGCTGCTTCGCTAAACGCCTGCAGCATCGGAATCTTAAAATAAATCGCAATTATAAATAAAAAAACCGCAAAACCTAAAAGTGCCAAAGCGTTTCCTTTCATTTTTCGTAAAGCTTTTTCTTTGGATATGTTTTCCTGAACTATCGGAGTTTTCATGATTTAAACGTTTTTACTACTAATTTACTTTTTTTCTGTCAAATATTAAACTGAAAAAGCTTTGAGTTTGTAATAAATCAATTTAGAATTAAAAAGGTTTGCCACGAATTTCACTAATTTTCACTAATTAATTTTTGTGTGAATTTTAAAAACGATGAATTCCTAAAATTCAATTTTGTATTAATTTTTAATTTGTGCTAATTCGTGAAATTCGTGGCGAAAAAAACAATTCGTGGCGAAAAATTTATATTAAAATTGTACTTTTGCGAACTGAAAATCTGAAAAATATGATTATCCAAAAAAGTAGAGAGGAAATTGAATTAATGCGCGAAAGTGCTTTGATCGTATCTAAAACATTAGGAATGATTGCTTCTGAAATTAAAGAAGGAGTCACCACATTATATCTTGACAAGTTAGCCGAAGAATTTATTCGTGATCATGGTGCCGTTCCTAGTTTTCTGGGATTGTATGATTTTCCGAATTCGCTTTGTATGAGTCCGAACGCACAGGTTGTACACGGAATTCCGAATAACACGCCTTTGAAAAATGGTGATGTTATATCCGTAGATTGTGGCGCTTTCAAAAACGGATATCACGGTGATCACGCCTACAGTTTTGAAATTGGCGAAGTTGCTCCGGAAGTTAAAAAACTTTTGAAAGTAACCAAAGAATCTCTTTACGTAGGAATTAGAGAATTTAAAGCTGGAAATCGCGTAGAAGATGTTGGAAATGCGATTCAAAAATATACTGAAGCTCACGGTTACGGCGTCGTTCGCGAATTAGTTGGACACGGCGTTGGACAAAAAATGCACGAAGAACCGGAAATGCCAAACTACGGGAAACGCGGCCGTGGAAAACTTTTTGTTGAAGGAATGGTTGTTGCCATCGAACCTATGATTAATATGGGAACAAGAAACATCAAACAACTAAAAGACGGATGGACAATCCTGACTGCTGACGGAAAACCAAGCGCGCATTTCGAACATGACGTTGCCTTAATTGACGGAAAACCAGAATTATTGTCGACTTTTCAATACATCTATAAAGCTCTTGGAATTGAAAGTAATGAAGAGGATGAATTTAGACAAGTGCCTTTAGTTTTGTAGTTATTTCACAGAGATTCACAAAGATATACGCCAAGATTCACAAAATTATTTATTTTACAAGCCTTTAAATGTTTGAAGAAAACAACGAATCTCGAAATAAATTAGATGCAATTACATATAAGATTATTGGTTTAGCAATTGAAGTTCACAGACAGCTTGGTCCCGGTTTATTAGAATCAGCTTATCAGGAATGTTTGTTTTATGAAATTGTAAATTCAGGTTTGACAGTTGAAAAACAAAAAGTTTTACCAATAGTTTACAAAGACATAAAACTTGATCATGGATATAGAATCGATTTACTGATTGAGAATGCAATTGTGATTGAATTAAAAACTGTGGAAGCTTTTACAGATGTACATTTCGCACAGATACTAACATATCTAAAACTGGGAAATTACCCGTTAGGGTTATTAATTAATTTTGACTCAAAAATTTTAAAAAACAATATAAAAAGATTTATAAACACTTTGTGAAGCTTCGTGCTAACTTTGTGAAACTCTGCGAAACAACCCCCAATGAAAAAACTTTTTAAATTAATACTTAATACAATCCCACGCCCATTGTTAATTCGTTTGAGTTATGTGGCGCGTCCGATTTTGGCTTTATCATTAAAAGGAGATAAATATACTGACCCTATTGATGGGAGAAGTTTTAAATCGTTTTTACCTTACGGATATGGAAAACAACGTAACAATGTACTTTCGCCAAGTACGCTTTCGTTAGAAAGACACCGCTTGCTTTGGCTGTATTTAAACGATCAGACTGATTTTTTTACTGCTCCAAAAAAAGTATTGCATTTTGCTCCGGAACAAGCTTTTTATAAATTATTCCGCAAGCAAAAAAATCTTGATTACACCACAACCGATTTATTTTCGCCTTTGGCAGATGTAAAAGCAGATATCTGCAATTTGCCTTTTAAAGACAACGAATACGATGTGATTTTGTGCAATCACGTTTTAGAACACATTCCGGATGATACAAAAGCGATGCAGGAATTATTTCGTGTGTTAAAACCAGGCGGAATGGCAGTTTTACAGATTCCGCAGGATTTATCGAGAGAAAAAACTTTTGCAGACGATACGATTACTGATCAAAAAGAACGTGCTAAAATATTTGGACAATACGATCACGTTCGTATTTATGGTCGTGATTATTTCGACAAATTAAGAAGTATTGGTTTTATCGTAATCGAAGAAGATTACACCAATAAAATTGCACCAGAATTGGTAGAGAAATATTGTTTGGCAAAAGGAGAAATTATTCCACTTTGCTTTAAACAGGAAAACTAAACAGATTTTTTTTACCATATAAGTAATGTAAGTTCATTTAAAAAGTCGAATACTAAAATAATAAATAAAAATCCGTTTTTATCCGCGTTTTGCTTTAGCAATCCGTTTTATCTGCGTTCTTTTTATAGTTTTCGATTTTTTAAATTAACAGAACTTCTTAATTACAACCAAACTTCTCCCTAATCTTGAAACCTTCAAAATCATTTCAATTTTGTTTTGACGTCAGTTTTGACAAAAACCTGAATACTTATCTTCCAACTTCTTATATCGTTGAAGACACCAATGACATTAAATACTTAGACAAAAAAGCGACTTCCGGAATTCTTAAAAGCTTCGGAATTATATTTGATGATTTAGATTCTAATTCAAAAAAAATACTGACGGCTTGCGAATCTTTAAAGCCTGAGTTTATTTTTAAAAAGTTTAGTACCAAAATCAAATCAGCAAAAACAATTGCAGACTTACAGAAAGATTCTAAAATTGAATTTGCCATTCGCCAACATTTGCAACTAAATCTGGATTGTTTTTATACTTTAATTGTAAAAGAACAATTTCCGCTGTCAATTAATATGAGCGCTGAAAAGGATTTTTTTCGCTCAAGAGTCGATATTGAACCTCGTTCTTTTGAACCTCAAATTCAATTTGACAAACACGATGCCGGTATTACATACACTTTATCTTTAAAAGAAAACGAAACTACTTTTTTACCCATGAATAGTAGTGTAGATGTTCTTTTAGACGAGCCGGGCTGGTTGATTATTGATAAAAAATTAGGACAGTTAAAAGATCTTAATTCTAAAAAGCTTTCGCCTTTTTTAACTAAAAAATCGATCGAAATACCCTCAAAATTAGTTGATAATTACTTTAAGAATTTCATTCCCGAAATTGCTAAAAAAATTGACATTCAGGCAACCGGTTTTGAAATTGAACTTCGTGATACCATTATTTCCTGCACGATTCAGCCTGTTTATGATTTCTTCAAAAACTGTTATTATCTCAATTTGTTTTTTGATTATAATGGTTATTCATTTGATTCAGCCAAAATAAAAAAAACACATTCGTTTGTTGATTTCAGCATTATCAATGAACCAAAAATAATTCAGTTTAAACGAAGTGTTGATGAAACTTTATACACAGATAAATTACTTGAAATTGGTTTCATAAAAATCAAAAATGAATTATTGGGATTGAATTCTGAAACAGAAATTAGTGATCCTTACACGAATATTCAATTCGTTATTGATCGCAAAGAAGAGCTTGAAAATCTAGGATTTACAATTCAGAATTTAAAACTCGAAAGCAAAGAAATCATTACAGAAAACCATACGGTTTCAGCTTCAAAAGAAACAACCGGAGATTGGTTTGACATTAAAATAATTATTACAATTGGAACTTATACGATTAACTTTAGCGATATAATTCCCAATATAAAAAATAAAGAAAGACTCTTTTTATTGCCTGATGGAAACTATTTTTTAATTCCCTTAGAATGGTTCAGTAAATATAGTTCGCTGGCAAAACTGGCAAAAACAGAAGACGGAAATCTTCTTTTGCGTAAAAGTAATTTTACTGCTTTGGATGCAATACCGGAAATCAAAAATGACATAGAGCCTATCTACGAAGCTGAATATGTAGCTTCTGATTTGCTAAAAGCTACTTTGAGACCTTATCAAATTGATGGTGTAAAATGGCTTTTGGGTCATTTTAACTCGAATCTTGGTGCTTGTCTGGCTGATGATATGGGACTCGGTAAGACATTGCAAACCCTGGCCGTTCTGGTTGCTGTACAGGAACAATTAGGATTTACTACTAAAACCACGAATTTTGATTTGTTTCAAAATGAAACGACGATAGAAAGAGAACCGTTAAAAACGCTGATTGTTCTGCCTTCTTCATTGGTTTTTAACTGGTACAATGAAGCAGCAAAGTTTACACCGCACTTTTCAAAAATTCAATATGTGGGTAACGACAGAAAATTATTAGCAAGCAGATTAGAATCATGCGATTTAATTTTTACGAGTTACAGTATTGTGCATCGCGATATTTCAATTTTAGAGAAAGTCAATTTCCGCTATTTAATTTTAGACGAAAGTCAATACATTAAAAACAAGAATTCTAAGATTTTCAAAGCGATTAATAAAATAAATACGTATAATAAAATTGCGTTGAGTGGTACGCCGATAGAAAATTCGCTTGATGATTTATGGTCGCAAATGGAATTTATAAATCCGGAAATTTTGGGGAGTTATAATTTTTTCGCAGAAAATTTTAAAATTCCGATTGAAAAAAAGCAAGACGAAAACAGTTTATCTGAATTAAAAAATCTAATTCAGCCTTACATATTAAGAAGAACCAAAGAGCAGGTTTTAAAGGATTTACCAGAATTAACAGAGCAGATTTACTACTGTGACATGGATCCTGAACAAGAAAAATTATACGAGCAGGAAAAATCAAAAGCGCGTAATTTTTTATTAAAAACAGACGGATCAAGTCCTGACAAAATTAGCATTATAAATACTTTGATGAAGTTAAGACAGTTGAGTAACCATCCAAAAATGGTTGATCAGGAATCTGAAATTGATTCCGGAAAATATATTGCGGTTACTCATTATCTGGAAAGCTTAGTAAAAGGAAAACAAAAGACTATTATTTTCAGTTCGTTTGTTACTAATCTGAATTTTTATACCGATTGGTGTAAAGAAAATAAAATAGCATTTTGTGAAATTACAGGTGAAACTCCGGCAAGTAAAAGAGAACAGCAAGTAAAACTTTTTCAGGAAAAAGAAGAACCGTTGTTATTTTTTATTTCGCTTAAAGCGGGCGGTGTTGGTTTGAATATTACCAAAGCTTCTTATGTTTTATTTCTGGATCCATGGTGGAATCCTTTTGCTGAAAAACAAGGAGTTGGACGAGCACACCGAATTGGTCAATTGAATAAAGTAAATGTTATCAGGTTTATTTCAAAAAATACGGTAGAAGAAAAAATAATCAAATTGCAGGAAAACAAAAAGCTGTTATCTGATTCGCTTTTAGAAGAAAGTTTTGTTAATGATGAAATCGAAGTTAATCTGGATTACATTTTGGGTTCTTAATAAATTGTTTTTAAAACCAATAAAACGTACTATTTTTCGTTATATAAATTGTTATATTTACAATCTTACAACGCAATAAGATGTCAAAATTTTTGTTTCAGAACTTTCTTTTGTTTTTCATTTTTACTTTCGCGACAGCGCAGGAAGTACAAAGAGAAGTTATTCCTCCTTATAATATAAAAACAGTTTCGTTTGTTCAAAACGGAAATAATGTTGTGCCGATATTTGAATTAGGCTCCACATTTGAATTGCAATTCGATGATTTATTTGGTAATGAAGCCAATTATTATTTCGATATTACGCATTGCGATTATAATTGGAAACCAACCGATATTCCGAAAACAGATTTTATTCGTGGTTTTGATAATCAAAGAATTACCGATTATGTAAATTCTTTTAACACGCTTCAGGTTTATTCACATTATCGACTTGCTTTTCCTAATCAGTTTACAACGCAATTACGGCTTTCAGGGAATTATATCTTAAAAATTCTGAACGAAGATAAAGAAGTGGTTTTCTCAAGAAAATTTATTTTATACGAAGAGCATTCAACTGTTGCGGCTCAGGTAAAAAGAAGCCGAAACCTCAGCAATATAGACTATATGCAAAATCTTGAGTTTACGGTACTTTCTAATGATATTGCTTTTCAAACGCCTTTGCAAAATGTGAGAGTGTTTTTGCTGCAAAATGGCGATTTTAATACTGCAATTAAAAATATTCCTCCGCAATATACGATTGGCAATCAGTTGGTTTATAAATACGGACAGGAAACTTTGTTTTGGGGAGGAAATGAATTTTTATATTTTGAAAATAAAGACATTCGGGCCGCTAATAATAATGTAGGGAAAGTAGGATCTAATAATGATATTTATAACTCTTATTTGTATACCAATGCCGCAAGAGCCAATCAAATTTATACCAATTATGACGATGTAAACGGTAATTTTGTAGTTAAAAACATCAATGGTTCTAACAACGAAATTGAAGCCGATTATGCCTGGGTTTATTTTACACTTTCGGCACCAACATTCAGGTCAAATAATAAAGACATTTATGTTACCGGGATGTTTAATAATTACAGCCTGTCGCCAGAAAATAAAATGGATTACAATCAGGATAAGGGCGTTTTTGAAAAAGCCATCATGATTAAACAGGGTTTTACCAATTTTCAATATAAAATTGCAGATAAAAATGGTATTGTTGATTATGAAAATGCAATTGACGGTAACTTCTACCAAACCGAAAATGAATACACAATATTGGTATATTATAAGCAAAGTTCTGATCGATATGAAAGAGTTATCGGAAAAGGGAATGCTAACTCTATCAATATCACCAATTAAAACATTGTTAAAGGATTTCGGGTAAACGATTTTTTTTCGTAAGTTTGCCACTATAACACTCACATATATACGACGTTAGTATGGTTTCTCAGATTACAAGAGGCATAAAAATATCTGTTTTAACTAGTTTTGAAGGTACTTACTTCAAGAACTACAAGATTCATTTTGCCTTTAGCTATGTAATTACAATTGAAAATCATAGTAAAGATTCGGTTCAGTTGACATCTCGTCACTGGGAAATTTTCGACTCTCTAAACGACCTTGAAGTTGTTGACGGAGAAGGAGTTATCGGAAAAAAACCTGTTTTAAAACCTGGTGAAAATCACACTTACAGCTCTGGTTGTTTGCTTTCGTCTCCATACGGAGCCATGAAAGGTCATTTTAATATGATCAATTTTACCACCACAAAAACATTCAAAGTAATTGTTCCTACTTTTAGAATGTGCGCACCTTTTGCATTAAATTAATTTATTGCCACTTCTATTATTCCCTCTTTTGTAATTGCGTAAACTTTGTCTTTTTCTGTTGGAATTAAGTATGAATTTCCTGTAAATTCTCCAAAAGCCGGAAAAATTAATTGATTTGGTTTGTGAAAAAAGCACGATAAACTTAAAAATTGTCGTCCTAATCCTCTTAATTGTATTCCGGGATGAATGTGTCCGCAAAAATTAAAAAAACCTTCTTTTTCTATTGGATGATGGGTTAATAAAAAATTGCCTATTTGTAATTCGGTATAAATTTCAATATTTAAATCTGAATAATTTTCTTTTGAGATAATATCGTGATTTCCTTCCACTAAAATTATTTTCTGCGAATGTTCTTTAGTCCATTGCACAAAGAGGTCCCATTCGTTATTGATTTTACTATGAAACAAATCGCCCAAAAAAACGATTGTTTTTGGATTAAATAATTCTAAAACCGTTTTTAATCGGGTGAAATTTTCAAAAATGGCATTGTTTGGAATTCCGATTCCGTGTTTTCTAAAATGCGCCACTTTTCCTAAATGCACATCTGAGATTAAAAGTATTTTTTCTTTTTCCCAAAAAACAGCACCAGACTGATGCAGAATGAAATCCTGATTGTTTATTATTATGTTCATTCGCGTTGGTTATATTTTTTTTAAACACATAAAAACATAGCTTTACGAAATGTTAAAAAAGGCATTTCATTTGCATTAACAAACATAGCTATGTGTGAGAAACGGGTTTCTTTTGACTTCCTTTTTCAGAACATAAAATCTATGTTTCTATGTGTTTGATATTTGTTTTCAATTAATTCATTGATTTTGTTTTTCCAAAAATCAGTCCAAAATTATTTCATGTAACTGGCTGTCATTTTTTTAATTCTTTCTGCCAATGTTTCACTTGATAATTTTTCCCGGAGTCGGTCTGTAATAATCGGAAAACTAAAAGGTGTCGGTTTATTACATTGTTTCCAAACAATGGTTTGCCTGTTAATTCGTTCTAAAGCCTGAATCAAACGGCCTTCTTCTAATTGATGTTCGAATGTTTCGATATACGCTTGCTGAAGCAATAAATTGTCAGGTTCATAATCGCGAAAAACTTCAAAAAGCAATTGCGAACCACTTTGCAAATGTTTGGTTTTAACTGGCTTTCCGGGCATTCCGGTAAATACCAAACCGGCAATTACAGAAATATCCCTGAATTTTCGTCTTGCCATTTCGGTCGAATTCAAACTTTTTTGCAAATCATGATGTACATATTCTGTTGAAAACGAATTATTGTCAAAAACACTTTCCATATCAATTTCCTGATCTGAAAGTAATTCAAATCCATAATCATTATAAGCTAACGAAAAAGTGATGGAAAACAATAAACTAATTCGATAAGACAACATACTCGCCAAAGCTTCATGCACGAACCGGCCTTCAAAAGGATAAAAAATCGCATGAAACCCTTCTCTGGTTTTAAAAGTTTCGATTAAAAATTCATTTGCATCCGGAACAATGCTTTCTTTTCTTTGTCGCGCAAAAAGAGGCTGCAATGCAATTAGTTCCGGCGTCAACTTATCAGTATTTGCGGCATATAATTCTTCTCTCAACAATTCACTCATTTGTACCGATAAAGCCATGCGGCCTCCCATCCAGCTTACTACTCTTGACGCTTTTTTAGGATCTGCTTTTCGCACTAAAACCTGCATATTTTTTACCCGAAATAATTCCAGTCTTTTACCCGCAAATGTAAAAACATCCCCAGGTTGTAATTTTGAAGCAAACCATTCTTCTATAGAACCTATATAACCACCGCTTAAAAACTTAACATTCAGCGCGGCATCGCCAACAATAGTTCCAATCTGCATTCTGTGGTGCATCGCAATCATTCGGCTGTTGATTTTAAAGCGCCCGTCTTCTTCAATTTCTACTTTTTTGAATTCGTCATATGCTTGTAAACTCTGACTTCCGTTGGTGATAAAATTGAGAATCCAGCTCCAGTTTTCTTTTGTCATGTTTTGATAACAAAAGGTGTTTTTGACTTCTTCAAAAATTTCATCAGGATAAAACCCATCCGCAACTGCCAGCGTATTTAAATACTGAACCAAAACATCCCAACTGTTCAAGTACGGAATTCGGTCTTCGACAATTGTTCTGGCAGCTGCTTTTTTTAATGCCGATGCTTCAATTAATTCTATAGCGTGCGTGGCGAGAAAATAAATCACACTTTCTTTTCCGGGTTGATGTCCGCTTCGTCCGGCTCTTTGCAGAAAACGCGCCACGCCTTTTGGCCCGCCAACCTGAATAATGGTTTCCACAGGAGCAAAATCTACTCCTAAATCAAGACTTGACGTACAAACTACTACTTTTAAGTCTTCACTTCGAATTGCATTTTCAACCCACAATCTGGTTTCTCTACTGATGCTTCCGTGGTGCATGGCCATATCTCCGGCAAATTCAGGATATTTTTCTAATATTGCCTGAAACCACATTTCGCAGGCAGAACGTACGTTGGTAAAAATTAAAGTCGTTTTACTTCTTCTTATTATTTTTGCAACCTCATCAATCAAATGCAAACCCATATGACCTCGCCATGGGTAACTGTCCATTTTTTCCGGCAGAATTGAAAGTACTTTTATTTTCTTATTGATATTGGCTTTTATTAAAACCGAGTTTTGATAGGCTTCAGAATTTAATCCTAATAAAACTTGCTGTGCCAATTCTAGATTTCCAATTGTAGCAGAGATTCCCCAGATTCGCATTTTGGGCGCTACTATTTTTAATCTCGACAAAGCCAATTCCATTTGAACACCACGTTTTGTGCCTAATAATTCGTGCCATTCATCAACTACAATGGCGGAACAATTGGCAAAAGTTTTCGCAAATTCTTTTGATGCGAGCAGCAACTGTAAACTTTCAGGCGTTGTTATCAGCAAATCGGGTATTTTTTTGCTTTGCTTCGCTCTTTCGCTTTGAGAAGTATCTCCAGAACGGATTCCAACGGTTAAAGGCAGATCTAAATCTTCGACGATTCTTTCTGCAGCTTGTTTTATTTCAACAGAAAGTGCTCGTAAAGGTGTAATCCAAATGGCTTTTAATCCCGGCTTATGTTTCGTTTTATAATCCGGATTTTTCTTCATGTAATCAAGAACTATCGGAAACCATAAAGCATAGGTTTTTCCGCTTCCGGTTGGCGCGTTCAGCAAACCGTTTTTTCCCTGCAAAAAGGCGGTCCAGGTTTGGGTTTGAAACGGAAAAGCTTTCCAACCCTGATTCTGAAACCAATTTTCTGCAATTTTATATAGTTCTTCTCTATTCATTTTTTTTAAGGTTCAAAGTCGCAAAGGTTCAAAGGGACAAAGTTTAGCTGTTTCCTAAAGTTTTTTTCTTTGAAACTCTGTTACTTTGTCCCTTTGAACCTTTTACGAAATCATACTTTTTAAATCTTCAATCGAATTGGCATCTTCAATTTTTTTATCGTGTCGCCATCTCAAAATTCTTGGAAAACGTGTTGCAACACCGCTTTTATGCCTTTTTGAAAGTGCAATTCCTTCAAAACCAATTTCGAAAACCAATTGTGGCGTAACACTTCGAACGGGACCAAAACGTTCTAAAGTGTTTTTCTTTATAAAATCATCAACTCTTCTGAATTCAGCATCGGTTAAACCTGAATAGGCTTTTGCGAAAGTCACCAATTCTTTTTCGCCTTTGTCATTAGTTTGCCAAAGAGCGAAAGTATAATCGGTAAATAAATTAGAACGCCTTCCGTGTCCTCGCATCGCGTACGTTAAAACGGCATCGATTACCAAAGGCTCAATTTTCCATTTCCACCAATCGCCTTTTTTTCTTCCAACCAAATAGGCAGAATCATTTCTTTTTAGCATCAAACCTTCACTTTTCATTTCGCGGGCACGCATTCTTTCGGCTGTCACATCATCCCAGGAATGGAGCAAAACTCTTTCTGATAATTGAAACGAAGCCGTTTTATCTTTAATTGAATCGTATAATTGTTCTAATAATAATCTTCTTTCGGCATAAGGCAAATGGCGAATATCCTGCCCTTTCCATTCTAAAATATCGTAGGTTTTTAAAATTACGGGAACTTTTTCGAGTAAACTTGCTGAAATGGTTTTACGTCCAATTCGGGTTTGCAAATCATTAAAAGTTCCTATTTCGCCTTCTGGAAAAGCCAAAATTTCGGCATCGATTACGGTTCCATTAGGAATTAAACCAACGAAAGATTTAAACTCAGGATATTTATCAGTAACCAACTCCTCGCCTCTTGACCAGACATAAATTTCGCCTTCGCGGATGATGGTTTGCGACCTGATTCCATCCCATTTATGCTCTATTGACCAATCCTCGGGATTTCCCAAACTTTCAACTTCACCTTCAATTGGATATGCGAGATAAAAAGGATACGGTTTTGATAAATAATCACTGCTTTGTTCGTCTAAAATCAACTCCTGGAACGTGATTGTATTCGGATCCCAATTTCCCATTAATTTATACGCCAATGCATCTTCATCTACATCTTCTGCTTTAGAAAGTGCTCGTGTCATTAATTTTTGGCTTACACCGATTCTTAAACTTCCGGTAATTAGTTTGGTAAATACAAAGCGTTCGTAATAATTAAGTGCCAGCCAGTTTTCATGTAAATATTCCTTTTTTTCAGCATCTGTTTTTTTGCGTAAAGCAATAATTTCCTGAAGATATTCGGTTAAACTTTTATCAGAATGTTCTTTTGTAGTTGGAATAATTAGCGCAATCGTTTCGGCTAAATCACCTACAATATGATAACTTTCTTCAAAAAGCCATAACGGAATATTCGCCAGTTCATTTGCCCAAATTCGCAATAATGTCGTATTTACAGGTCTTGGCGGCCGACGGTGTGAAAGAATCGCAATCGTCCACACTTTATCTTCCGGCGATGCATTCTTAAAATACAAGGTCAGCGCATCGACTTTTACGTTTGTTTTATTAGAACTGTCAAGTGTCTTTATGAGCTGGGCGAAATTTTTCATTCCTGAATTTCTTTCTGAGTTTCAACTTCTTTTTCCATTTCTGCCGTTTCACCTTCATATTGCGTTTTCTCGGTTCTAGCATCGTAACCCAATTCTCGTAAATATTTGGAGAAAATATCGGTATAACCATGCGTGCAGATTATTTTTTCTGCACCTGTTGCTTTTATGCTATCCAAAAGAGAATACCAATCGCAATGATCGCTTAAAACGAAACCTTTGTCAATCGCGCGTCGGCGTCTGGCTCCGCGAAAAGCCATCCAGCCACTTGCGGATCCTGTAACAAAAGGCGTCATTTTTCTAATCCACGTACTTCCGTGAGCGCTTGGTGGCGCGAGTACAATGTTTCCTAACAAATCTTCTTTTTTAGTTTCGTAAGTCACCAGTTTTGTTGGTGGAAGATCAATTAAAGGACGTACCACTTTGGTCATGTTTTCAATGGCGCCGTGCGTATATATTGTTCCGAGATCTGTATCCAGGTATTTTAAAAGTCGTTGTGCTTTTCCTAAAGAATATCCGAAGAGAATTGAAGTTTTGCCCTCCGCTTTATTTTCTGCCCACCAATTATTGATTTCGGTAATAACTTCGGCTTGCGGTGTCCAGTTAAAAGCGGGTAATCCAAAAGTACATTCGGTGATAAAAGTATGGCATTTCACCACTTCATATGGAACAGAAATTCCGTCATCCTCAACTTTGTAATCACCTGTAAAAACCCAAACTTCGCCTTTATGTTCTACTCGAATTTGTGCGCTTCCAATAATATGTCCGGCGGGATGAAAAGAAAATTTCACATTGTTGATGACAAAGGTTTCGTTCCAGTCTTTTCCGGTAACATTTATTTCGCCCAAACGATGCCGAATTATGGGAATATTAGTGTGATGTGTAATATAATTTTGATGCCCCCAGCGTGCATGATCAGAATGACCGTGTGTAATAATGGCATTCTTTACCGGTCGCCAGGGATCGAGATAAACATCGGCCTGCTGGCAATAAATTCCGTTATCGTTAAAAGCTAAAAGAGGCACTTTCATAGTATTTCCATTTAAGAAATTATAAAATATTCCGGCATATTTCTATCAAATTTAATTATTAATTGATTCAGGCTCTTTACAATTTCGCCAGATTAGTTTATTTAATTACAACTTTTAATATTGTGTTATGATATAATCAAAATATCCTTTGTACTTTTGTAAAAATTTAAATAATTCGTAATTTTAAATACTTACAACCCATGTTAAAAGGATTCTTTCATGTACCAAAAGCGGTAAACGAACCAGTAAAAGGTTACGCACCGAACTCACCAGAAAAAGCAGCTGTTCAGGCAGCATACACTTCAATGTGGAACTCTAAAATCGATGTTCCATTATACATTGGTAGTGAAGAAATCAAAACCGGAAATACAAAAACCATCTCAGCACCTCACGATCACAAACATATCGTAGGAACATATCATTTAGCTGAAAAACAACATATCGAAAAAGCAATTGTCAATGCACTTGAATCAAGAAAAGCATGGGCAAATATGGCATGGGAACAACGTGCTGCTATTTTCTTAAAAGCTGCTGAACTTATTGCAGGTCCATACAGAGCTCGTATTAACGCTGCTACTATGATCGGACAATCTAAAAATATTCATCAGGCAGAAATTGATGCTTCTTGCGAATTGATCGACTTTTTACGTTACAACGTAGAATTCATGACGCAAATTTACAACGATCAGCCAAAATCTGATTCTACAGTTTGGAACCGTTTAGAATACAGACCTCTTGAAGGTTTTGTTTACGCAATTACTCCATTCAACTTTACTGCTATTGCTGCAAATCTTCCGGCAAGTGCTGCTATGATGGGTAACGTTGTTATTTGGAAACCAAGTGACAGCCAGGTATATTCTGCTAAAGTTATTATTGATGTTTTCAAAGAAGCTGGTGTTCCTGATGGCGTTATCAACGTTGTTTTTGGAGATGCTTTAATGATTACAGATACTGTTTTGGCAAGCCGTGATTTCGCCGGAGTTCACTTTACAGGATCTACTCATGTATTTAAAGATATCTGGGCAAAAATTGGGGCAAACATCAACAACTATAAAACTTACCCAAGAATCGTTGGTGAAACTGGTGGTAAGGATTTTATCATTGCGCACCCAAGTGCTAACGTAAAACAAGTTGCAACAGGAATTACTCGTGGAGCATTTGAATTTCAAGGGCAAAAATGTTCTGCAGCTTCAAGAGCTTATATTCCACAAAGTTTATGGCCAGCTGTAAAAGAACAATTAATTGCTGATGCAAAATCGATGAAAATGGGTTCTCCGGAAGATTTTGGAAACTTTATTACAGCAGTTATTCACGAAGGTTCTTTTGATAAATTGGCAAGTTATATCGATCAGGCTAAAAAAGATGCCGACGCTGAAATCATCATTGGTGGAAACTATGATAAATCTGTAGGATATTTTATTGAACCGACTGTTATTGTAACTACAAACCCAAAATATACTACAATGGAAACCGAATTATTCGGACCAGTTATTACTATATATGTATATGAAGATGCAAAATGGGAAGAAACTTTAGAATTGGTTGATACTACTTCTGAGTATGCTTTAACAGGAGCTGTATTTAGCCAGGATCGTTATGCTATTGAAGTAGCAACTACGAAATTGCAAAATGCTGCAGGTAACTTCTACATTAATGATAAACCAACAGGGGCAGTTGTAGGAATGCAACCTTTTGGTGGAGCAAGAGCTTCTGGAACTAACGATAAAGCAGGTTCTGCATTGAACTTATTACGTTGGGCTTCTCCTAGAACTATTAAAGAAACTTTTGTAACTCCTGAAGATTACAGATATCCGTTTTTAGGATAATACATTAAATTATCTAATTTATATAACCCATAGTTGTCTTTTGATAATTGTGGGTTTCTTTTTTTAAACAACTCATTTTTAAACAATTGTAAATTTTGTAGTATTTTTCCTATATTGTTAAAAATCAGCTACTTAACTCGTGAAAAATCCTAATTTATCATTCAAAAAACTTATAGGATCAGGTTAAAAATAAGCTAACATATAATTTTGTCAAAGTTTTAAATCACTAAGAAACAAGTAGAAAAAATAGTTTTACTGATATAAAACATGACACTAATTCTAAATTAAAAAGCTTATGAAAAATTTAAAAAATGTTCCTGAAATTATCGTAAAATCAAAATGTATTGGTCATCCAATTAATTTTAAATGGACAAAAAAGAAAATTGATGCACTATTAGATCCTTTAGAAGGAAATGAAGAACTTGAAATTGCATTGGCTCAAATTAACCAGAAAGCTTCTGTAGGTTTAACAGCAGCTCTTTTAGAATGGGTAAATTGGCGCTTTACAGGATATACAAAAGCAGCAAATGATATCGACAGACGTATCGAAGCACTTTGGTCTTCAATTGCTAATCCTGAATATTCAGCTCCTCTTGATTTTGATACAGATTTAAATATTCCGGCAACAAATTCTGTAAATGGACCAATTTGGGTTGCTCTTATGAATGTGAAAATGGTAGATGTAAGATATAGAAAAGGATCATACTATCTTCAAAACGAACTTGTTGGTTTAGTTTTACTTGCACGTCACATTTGCCCAAAAAAGAAAGTATTCGATAAATGGTTTAGTAGTACAATAATAGAATTAGCGCGTTTATTTCCTTGCCAATATAATGATGAGGATATTGACGAAACTGACGAAGCTATTTATGATTCGTCAAATGAACCGGTAATTTGCAGAGAATTTTTCTTCGATCCTAGATTCAAATATTCTCCTGAAGCAGCAACACAATCTCTTAATGAGTTTATAGATCATTTAGATCAAAAAAGAAATTCATTTTTGCAAATACAAGAAATGGCTTATTAGTCCAATTATTGATTTCAAAATCTAATAAAAAAAACCGAATCTAAAATTTTAGATTCGGTTTTTTTATTTTCAAGGTTTTTAAAGCTGAAACTTTTGAAATAAAATTTTTAAGGTTGAAACTTCAATGGCAAATGCACGACTTTTTTAGTCTCAAAAAACTCATCCTCAAAAATAGTCGACAAATCATATAATGTTGCTTTTGGGAAATCTTTTAATTCTTCTGCCAAATCTCCACCTTTAAGATATAAAATTCCGTTTTTTAATGTATGCTTATGCTGCTTTTTAATTTTATCCTTAATCCACGAAACAAAATCCGGCATATTGGTAACCGCACGACTTACAATAAAATCAAAATCTCCCTTTACCAATTCGGCACGTTTTTGTTCAGCTTTTACATTTTTTAGTTCCAAAGCATCAACAACGCCCTGAACGACTTTTATTTTCTTGGCAATAACATCAATTAAATAAAAACGGGTTTCAGGAAAAAGAATCGCTAATGGAATCCCGGGAAATCCTCCTCCGGTTCCAACATCAAGAACAGTTGCACCAGGCTCAAACTTCATGATTTTTGCAATTCCAAGCGAATGCAAAATATGTTTTGTATATAAAGCATCAATGTCTTTACGCGAAATAACATTGATTTTTTCGTTCCAATCGTGATATAAAAAGTCTAATTTTTGAAATTGTTCGATTTGAATGTTGGTCAAATCAGGAAAATATTTCAATATCTCATCCATTGCTCTAATTTTTTAACAAAAGTACTACTTTACGATTGAAATATTTAACTCAATTTTGCAAATTGAAAATTTATAATAATTACCTTTGAAAACTATTTAAATTAATTATGAATAACACTGCGCCTACATTTGCTAAGCAAGACAATCTGAAGTTCTTCAGAACACTTAACTCACGAGTAAACAATTACTTCAAAGAGAACAACATTCAGAAAACCGGAAACTGGAAGCTGCACTTAAAAGCCATTATTCTGTTTGCCGTATTTTTAACGCCATACTTTTTGATCTTAACTCTTAACATGCCTTTTTGGGCACAATTGTTATTAAACATTCTTATGGGAGTTGGAATGGCCGGAATCGGTATGAATGTAATGCACGATGGAAACCATGGATCTTACTCTTCTAAATCCTGGATCAACAAAATTATGGGTGGAAGCATTTATGTTTTAGCCGGAAATGTACACAACTGGCAAGTACAACACAATGTACTTCATCATACGTATACCAATATTCACGGCCATGATGAAGATCTTGATGCCGGAAGAATTATTCGTTTTACAAAAAATGCTGAATGGCATAAATTTCATAAATTTCAACATTATTATTCTTTTTTCTTATACGGACTTTTGACTTTTAATTGGGCTTTAACAACCGATTTTAAACAAATGAAAAACTATCTGAAAAGAAAATTATCATACGGAACACCACAAAGTCCTGCTAAATTATGGACGGTTTTAGTGATCACTAAAATAATTTATGTTTTAATCTGGATGGTTTTACCAATGGTTTTAGGCGTAACATGGTGGAAAGTTGTTATTGGCTTTTTCGTAATGCATTATGTTGCCGGATTAATTTTAAGTATCGTTTTTCAATTGGCACACGTAATTGAGGAAACTTCAAATCCGGTTCCAAACGAAAATGGCGAAATGGAAAATACATGGGCCATTCACCAATTATACACAACGGCTAATTTTGCTCCAAAAAACAAAATAATCAACTGGTTTACCGGAGGGTTAAATCACCAGATAGAGCATCATATTTTTCCAAATATCAGTCACATTCACTACGGAAAAATTGCTGAAATTGTAAAAGAAACCGCAAAAGAATGCAACTTGCCTTATCATGAATTCAGAACCATGAGAGGAGCTGTTATAGCACATTACAAGCACTTAAAAGATCTTGGAATGAAACCGGAACTAGCATAAAAATCAAAAATCTATTAATAATTAACCATCCTTAATTAAGTTGAAATTAAGGACATTCAAAATTTTTATAATGAATCATATTCTTTCAGACAGAATTAACAACTTAGCGACATCACAAACCTTAGCAATGGCTGCTTTAGCACGTGAATTAAAATCGCAGGGAAAAGACATTATCAGTTTAAGTTTAGGTGAGCCAGACTTTAATACACCAGATTTTATTAAAGAAGCTGTTAAAAAAGCAGTTGACGAAAATTACAGCACCTATTCTCCGGTAGAAGGTTATTTAGAATTGAGAGAAGCTATTTGCAGAAAATTCAAAAGAGATAATGATTTAGATTATAAACCAACTCAAATTGTAGTTTCGACAGGAGCAAAACAATCTTTATATAATATTGCACAAGTAATGTTAAATGATGGTGACGAGGTTATTTTACCGGCACCTTACTGGGTTTCTTATTTCGAAATTGTAAAATTGTCTGGCGGAGTTCCTGTTGAGGTTCCAACGTCTGTAGATACTGATTTTAAAATTACACCAGCACAATTAGAAGCTGCCATTACACCAAAAACAAAAATGATGTGGTTCAGTTCTCCTTGTAACCCATCAGGATCTGTGTACAGCAGAGAAGAGTTAACAGCTCTTGCAAAAGTTTTAGAAAAACACCCAAACATATATGTAGTTGCCGATGAAATTTATGAGCACATTAATTTCTCAGGAACTTTCTGCAGTATCGGTTCAATCCCTGGAATGTTTGAAAGAACAATTACTGTAAACGGAGTTGCAAAAGCATTTGCTATGACAGGATACAGAATTGGTTACATCGGCGCGCCTGAATTCATTGCAAAAGCATGTACAAAAATTCAGGGGCAAGTAACTTCAGGAGCAAATTCTGTGGCGCAACGTGCTACAATTACTGCTGTAGATGCAGATCCGAGCGTATTAAACCACATGGTTAAGGCTTTCCACGAACGCAGAGATTTGGTTGTTGGGTTATTAAAAGAAATTCCTGGAGTAAAAATCAACGTTCCAGAAGGAGCTTTTTATGTTTTTCCAGACGTTTCTTCTTTCTTCGGAAAAACATTAAAAGGAACAGAAATTAAAGATGCAAATGACTTATCAATGTATCTTTTAGGTGAAGCAAACGTAGCAACCGTAACAGGTGACGCTTTTGGAAATCCAAACTGTATCCGTTTCTCTTACGCAACAAGTAACGATATATTAAAAGAAGCTTTACGCAGAATCAAAGAAGCTTTGGCTGCGTAAGACTATTAATTTATACAAAAAAAGGGTGCTTTAAAAGCACCCTTTTTTATTACCGTTCTTGCAATACTAAAGCAGCAATATCTCTCGTAAGCGCAGTTGGCGAATTACAATCGCAATTGCTCAATCCTATTACATAAACCTGTTCATTAGGTTCATAAACTCCCATTGATTTAAAACCGAAAATACTTCCTCCGTGCTCACGTACCAATTTTCCGTTTAAATCTTTTATATGCCAGCCATATCCATAATCAATTTTACTGCCATCGTTTAAGGTATAATTTGTAAACGCTTTTTCGGCAATTTTTGAACTAATTAATTTATCCGAATCAATTGCATTTTGCCACTTTAACATATCATCTACATTAGACATAATTGAACCTGAAGCATATGGTATTGAAAAACTAATATAATTTGCATTCACCAATCCGTCCCTGTTACGATAACCGGAAACTCTGTTTTTTATTATTTTATCATGACTTGCATAGTAACTGTTGTTCATTCCGATTTTTTCAAAAATATGCTCCCGTATAAAATCTTCATAAGTCTGACCTGACACAATTTCAATAATATATCCTAAAACAACATATCCTGAATTACAATACTTAAACTGTTCTCCGGGTTTAAAATCGATGGGTTCATTTTTAAAAAAATCAATTAATTCTTTTGGAGACAAATCTTCTCTGGCAATATTTTTAATAGTTTTCATACTCGTAAAATCTTTAATTCCAGAAGTGTGTGTCAATAAATGATGTATCGTAATAACATTTCCGTTGGTTGGATAATCCGGAATAAATTTCGTGATATCATCATCCAGCTTAATCCTGCCTTGTTCTACCAGCATTAAGATAGAAACAGCCGTGAATTGTTTGGTTATAGATCCAATTTCAAAAACAAATTCAGGCTGCATTTTAATATCCATTTCTAAATTTGCCTTTCCAACGGCTTTCCTGTAAACCACCTTTCCTTTTTTAGAGACTAAAAAAACAGCTCCAGGACCGTCTGGTTTAAATTTCTCGTTTACCAGCCTATCTATTTTAGATTCTAAATTTTGACTAAAAGCAGCCGAATAAAATATTAGAAAAAATACCATGTACACTTTAAAAATTGATTTCATTTTTACTATTAATTAATGATTGATCTACTTTTGACGACATCATGGTCAGCTTGGTTACAAAAAACAAATTGCACTTAAATATTTTGGGCGTGTTTCGCCGTGGCGAATTGGACTATTCGCTGCAAGTCCTCGCACTTCTTTCGTCAGGCTGTGGGACTTTCCGCTGCTATCTCTCACGCAAACGGTAACAACCAATTTTCGTTTTAAAAATCAAATTAAATCTGCCTAATCTGCTAAATCTGTGTGAGAAATAAATTTTGCTTTCAAAATTCCCATTCCACAATCTTATAAACACTCGATGTAATTCTGTAAGGATAAAGGCTTTATAAAATCCCAACTTTGTATTATACATTAATTTAAAATTCAAGTCATGACACATACAGATGAAACAACGACAGAAGCAGTAAGTACATTAAACGGATTAATTTCTATTTTGGAAGATGGAAAACTGGGTTATACAAACGCCGCAGAGCACGTAGAAAATCACGCAATCAAAGCCGAATTTTTGGATTATGCCCGTGAAAGAGCCTTATTTATTGTTGAATTACAAGATGAAATCAACAGATTAGGAAAATCAACAGATACTTCCGGCGGTGGACCATTAGGAGCTTTACACCGTACCTGGATTGACATTAAATCATCTTTTACCGGTGGTGACACAGAAGCAATTATTAATGCCTGCGTTACAGGTGAGGAAGCTGCTATTGAAAAATACAAAATGGCTCTGGAAAAAAACGAATTAGACGGAAATCAAATTGCAATTGTTTCAAAACAATTAAACAGTATTCAATCTACATTAGATAGAATTAAAATGAAATCGAATTAATATTTAAAGATATTTTTTCTTTCAAAGAAAACCTTCTCAGTTTGGTAAAATTGAGAAGGTTTTTTGTTTTATAAAAAACAGAAATAATATACTTTTATATTCAAAAAATACTTAAATGAAAAAAGTAATTCTAGATTTAGCAGTAACATTAGACGGCTTTATTGAAGGTTCAAACGGAGAAATTGATTGGTGTATCATGGATGACGATATGGATTTTGATGGTTTCTTATCTGGCATAGACACTATTTTTTATGGTCGTGTGAGTTATGAAGCCTGGGGCAATTTTCAACCGGATGAAAATGCAAGCCCAGCCGAAAAAGCACTTTGGGATGGAGTACATTCAAAAAAGAAATATGTTTTTTCCAGTCAAAATAAAAAAGATGATAATGCTGTTTTCATAAATTCTGATCTTTCACAAAAGGTAAATGAAATTAAAAAGCATTCAGGAAAAGATATCTGGTTATATGGAGGAGCAAGTCTTATTAAAACATTTATTCAACTAAATCTCATTGACATTTACAGAATATCAGTTCATCCAACAGTTTTAGGAAATGGCAAACCACTGTTTGAAGACTTAAAAAAACGAATAGAATTAAAGTTACTTGAAACAAATATTTTCAAGTCTGGAGTTGTACAGCTTATCTACGAACCAATCAAATAATAAAAACCTTAACCATCATCATTCAATATTGGTTAACTATTTCAAAAAAAGTCCCTTCAGCATTAGCAAACTCAAAATATTTATAAGAACTTTGCACACTTTTTTCCGTGAATACCACAAAAGCCTAAAGTTCTAAAAATGAAGAAGAAAATTGAAATATTAGCTCCTGCTAAAGATTTAATTGGAGGAATGGCCGCCATCAATAGTGGCGCCGATGCAGTTTATATTGGTGCGCCGCAATTTGGCGCGCGATCAAATGCCAACAACTCTATAGAAGATGTTGCCGCTTTGGTACAATATGCCCATTTATTTAATGCTCAGGTTTTTGTAGTAATGAATACCATTTTGTACGACAACGAACTGGAAACGTGTCGCCAAATGATTTGGGAATTATACGAAATTGGTGTTGATGCCCTGATTATTCAGGATATGGCGATTATGGAAATGGAGCTACCTCCTATCGTACTTCACGCCAGCACACAAGCCAACAATCGTGACGCAGATAAAATTAAATTCTTGAAAGATGCCGGAATTAAACGTGTGGTTTTAGCCCGTGAATTGAACCTGCATCAAATTAAAGAAATCTATGACAAGGCTGATGTTGAGTTAGAATTTTTTGTAACCGGAGCTTTATGTGTTTCTTTCAGCGGAAATTGTTATATGAGTGTAGCCAACGGAGAACGCAGCGCCAATCGTGGTTCTTGCGCTCAAAACTGCCGTTTACCTTATAACTTAATCGACGGAAATGGAGAAACTTTAATTAAAAACAGTCACTTACTTTCTATTAAAGATTTAGATATTTCAGATCAGATTCCGAATTTAATTGAAGCCGGAATCGTTTCTTTTAAAATTGAAGGAAGATTAAAAGATGTTGTTTACGTAAAAAACAACGTATCATTTTTACGTCAAAAATTAGACAGTTTTTTAGAAGGCGAAGGAAGCGACAAATACATGAAAGCTTCATCAGGAACTTGTACCTATACTTTTGATTCTTCTTTAAGCAGAACTTTCAACCGTGGTTATACCGACTATTTTGTAAACGATAGAAACAATAGTATTGGATCTTGGGAAAGCCCAAAATCAAAAGGACAATATATTGGTAAATTAATCCGAACTGTTGGAAACGCCTACGAAATCGAAAACGGTGAATTTTTAAACAATGGTGACGGACTTTGCTTCATCAACGAAAATAACGAAGCTGACGGAATTTATGTCAACAAAGCCGAAAACGGAAAAATATATCCAAACGTTTTAAAAGAAATAAAAGACGGAACTTTTATTTACCGAAATAACGACGCTGCTTTCATCAAAATTGTAGAAAGAGAAGATAGTGCGGTTCGAAAAATCAGCACGACTTTATTGCTTACAGAAACAGAAACCGGTTTTGAATTAATCGCAACCGATGAAGACGGAAATGTAAGCATCGTAAATTTAGAGCATTCAAAAGAACAAACTAAAACTGGCGAATCAATCGAAGAAAACATCAAAACGCAATTGGCAAAAACAGGTTTTACACCTTACACAGCTAATGAAATTAATGTAATGTTTTCCCAAAACTGGTTCCTTCCTATTTCAAAAATCAACGAAATTAGAAGAACCGTTTACGATCAGTTAACCGAAATTCGTTTGAAAAATTACAAACGTGAAGAACACCAATTGGTAAAAACGTCACATCCTTATCCTGAAACCAAATTGGATTTCATGTACAACGTTTCAAACAAAACAGCTCGTAAATTCTACGAACGCCATGGTGTAACCGAAATCGAAAAAGCATTTGAATTGCAATGGGATCCGGGTAAATCGCGTGTTATGACAACTAAATATTGCATTAAATACGAATTAAAAAAATGCCCAATACACCAAAAAGACATAATGGGTGTAAAAGTAAAAGAACCATTGGTCTTAAAACAAGGTGAACTTGAATACAAACTAAAATTCAACTGTAAACCTTGTGAAATGGAAATTTGGGAAAAAGATGCCGAATTTGAAATTGAGGAAGATCATTTTCATTAAATAGCTTAACCGCAAAGACACAAAGAATTACGCAAGGTTCGCAAAGATTATTTAAAATCTTTGCGAACCTTTTTTTACTTCAAAACAAAGCTTCGCGCTCTTAGCGTAAACTCTTTGCGAACTTTGCGGTAAAATATAGATTACGCACACACACTGCAGTGCGCCTCTACATTAAGACATCTAAAAATAGAACTTTGCGGTTAAAAACATTTTTCCCTACTTTTACTACTCCAAAATTTCAAACTTTCCCCTATGAAAATACTACTCCTCGGTTCAGGTGAATTAGGCAAAGAATTTGTCATTGCCGCTCAACGAATCGGACAAACCATAATTGCTGTTGACAGTTACGAAAATGCTCCTGCAATGCAGGTTGCACACGGTTTTGAAGTTATTAATATGCTAGATGGTGAAGCTCTTGACCGAATCGTAGCCAAACACAAACCAGATTTTATAGTTCCAGAAATAGAAGCCATTCGCACAGAACGTTTTTACGATTACGAGAAACAAGGCATTACTGTTGTTCCTTCGGCGAAAGCTGCAAACTTTACCATGAATCGTAAAGCTATTCGTGATTTGGCAGCAAAAGAATTAGGCTTAAAAACAGCCCAATATCAATACGCAACTTCGGCAGAAGAATTGCAAAAAGCAGTTCAGGAAGTTGGAATTCCGTGTGTGGTAAAACCTTTAATGTCTTCATCTGGAAAAGGACAATCAACAATTAAAACTGAAAGTGATATCGAAAAAGCATGGCAATATGCCGTTGCAGGTTCTCGTGGAGATGTTATCGAAGTTATTGTAGAAGCTTTTGTTGATTTTTATTCAGAAATTACACTTTTAACAATTACGCAAAATAATAATCCAACTTTATTTTGCGCTCCAATTGGTCACAGACAGGAACGCGGTGATTATCAGGAAAGCTGGCAACCTGCTTTAGTTTCAGAAAAAGACTTGTACGAAGCGCAGGATATGGCTGAAAAAATCACAGAAGCACTTGGCGGAGCAGGACTTTTTGGTGTTGAATTTTTCCTGACTAATGAAGGTGTTTATTTCTCAGAACTTTCTCCTCGCCCACACGATACGGGAATGGTAACTTTGGCCGGAACTCAAAACTTCAATGAATTCGAATTGCATTTGCGTGCGATTTTAAGTCTTCCTATTTTCGAAATTACTTTAGAAAAAGCCGGAGCCAGTGCTGTCGTTTTAGCTTCAGAAGATTCTGCAAATCCAACTTTTACCGGAATTGAAAAAGTAGCGGCATTGCCTAAAACTGATTTCAGGATTTTTGGTAAACCAACTTCACGCCCATACCGCAGAATGGGAGTTGTTTTAAGCAACGATTCATTAGCAACCCCAATTGAAGAAATCGTAGAAAGAGCAAAAAAAACGGCAAAACTTATAACTGTAAATTCTTAAAAAATGAAAAAAATACTATTTATGATTTTCCTGTTTATCGGAATTTCAACTCAGGCACAAACTAAAGTAATTGATAAACCTCAAATTGTTGAAGCATCTTGCGGAGAATGTCAGTTTGGAATGAAAGGCAAAAGCTGTGATTTAGCCGTTCGAATTGACGGAAAAACATATTTCGTTGACGGAACAACTATTCACGATCACGGTGACGCACATGCAGAAGACGGATTTTGTAATGCTATTAGAAAAGCTACTGTAACGGGGACAATCGAAAAAAACCGTTTTAAAGCGACTTCATTCACTTTGATAAAAGAAAAATAATGGAGTTAATTCTTGAAAACATTGCCAAACATGTTTCACTAACCGCAGAGGAACAAGCGCTTTTTTTATCCAAATTAGAAACAAACACTTACAAACCCAAAGCTATCTTATTGAATGCTGGCGAAATCTGCAAACATTCGTATTTTGTAAATTCCGGAATTTTAAGAAGTTTCAATATTAATGACAATATTGTTGAACATGTTTTATCGTTTGCCTGCGAAGGCTGGTGGATGAGCGATATGTACAGCTATTTTTCACAAAAACCGGGGCAGCTTTTTATTGAAGTTTTAGAAGAAGCTGAAGTAGTTTCTTTATCCAAAGAAAATCAGGAACAACTGTTTCATGATATTCCAAAACTGGAACGCTTTTTCAGGATTTTAATTGAAAACTCATTAGTTGCCAATCAGCAAAGATTAATGGACAACTTAAGTTTACCCGCAGAAGAAAGATTTGAAAAATTTACTACCAAATACGGAACTTTGGTTCACAAAGTTCCCCAAAAACAAATCGCCTCTTTTATTGGCGTAACGCCCGAATTTTTTAGTAAAATGAAAGCCCGGCTTTTGAAAAAGTAAGATTTTCCGCCACGAATTCACGAATTATTTTTTTACAATCTTTAAGAATAAAAATTAGTGAATTCGTGGCGGAAAAAAAATCATTTTTAATCTATAAAATCTGTGGCAAAAAACAAAAGCACAACTAAACAGTCGTGCTTTTTATTGAATTAAAATTGCTCAACCTCAGTAGAATGTTTCATTGCAGTTGTTGTTGATTTCCCAATGGTTACGGTGTTTTGAACCGCATCAAAATAAGAAGTTCCCACAAAAGCCTGATGTTTCACCGCTCTGAATCCGTTTTTCTGCAAAGCAAATTCGCGTTCCTGCAATTCAGAATAACCAGCCATTCCTCGTTCTTTATAGGCTTTAGACAATTCGAACATACTTGTATTCAAAGCATGGAATCCTGCCAGCGTAATGAACTGGAATTTATAACCCATTGCGGCCAAATCTTCTCTAAAGGTTTCCATTTCTGCAACAGATAATTTTGCAGCCCAATTAAAAGAAGGTGAACAATTGTAAGCTAACATTTTATCGGGAAATTCTTTTCTCATTGCATCGGCAAACTTTTTAGCATAAACCAAATCCGGATTACTGGTTTCCATCCAAATCAAATCGGCATACGGCGCGTAGCTTAAACCTCTTGCAATTCCCTGATCGATTCCGTTTTTTACATAAAAGAAGCCTTCGTTGGTTTTTTCACCCGTAATAAATTTAGCATCTCTTGGATCTGCATCACTTGTTAATAAATTAGCTGCATCGGCGTCTGTTCTGGCAACTATTAAAGTTGAAACTCCCATAACATCCGAAGCCAAACGTGCCGCAATCAGTTTATTAATGGCTTCCTGCGTCGGAACTAAAACTTTTCCACCCAAATGCCCGCATTTTTTAGCAGAACTCAACTGATCTTCAAAATGGACTCCAGAAGCTCCGGCTTCAATCATTGACTTCATTAGTTCAAAAGCATTTAGGTTTCCCCCAAAACCAGCTTCGGCATCGGCCACAATTGGAACCAGATAATCTTTTTTATCTTTAACCTCATTAACCACCTGAATCTGGTCAGCACGCAATAAGGCGTTATTAATTCTTTTAACTACAATTGGCACACTATTTACCGGATAAAGCGATTGATCCGGGTACATTTCTCCCGCCAAATTCGCATCTGCAGCCACTTGCCAGCCGCTTAAATAAATCGCTTCCAAACCAGCATCGACTTCCTGAATCGCCTGATTTCCTGTTAAAGCGCCTAAACCAGCAACATAATCCTGACTTTTTAACTTTTTCCATAATTTTTGCGCTCCCATTTTGGCAATAGAATGCTCAATTTGATAAGACCCCTGTAGCGTAACTACTTCTGTAGCTGTGTAAGGACGCTCAACGCCTTTCCATCTCGGGTTCGTGATCCAATCGTTAATCAATTCCTGAATTCTGTCTTCTGTTGTTTTCATAAATAATATAGTTAAGTTGGTTAGTAAAGCATTTTATTCAATTAAAAATTTAGGATTAAAAATTAAAAATATTTTTTTTACGCAGATTTAACAGATATCGCAGATTTTTAATTTTTAATTCCAAATTTTTAATTATTTACAGGTATTTGTAACACGGAATAGTCAAAAAGTCAACAAAATCAGTATTTACAACCAATCTTTCCAAAACTTTTTCTGCTAAAGGAAATTGACGCTTTTCGTAATTTTCTTCTCCCAATTCCGTTTTAATTTTTTGAAATTCATCCAAAGCCAATTCGTGATAATAAGCCAAATCTAATTTTCTGTCATTGTCCAGAGTTACTTTGTTTTGGAGCCATTGCCATAATTGCGATCTCGAAATTTCGGCAGTTGCCGCATCTTCCATTAAATTATGCAATGCCGCCGCACCTTGCCCGTTCAGCCATGAAGCCAGATACAAAACTCCAACATTGATGTTTTTTCGAACTCCATTTTCTGTAATAATTCCAATTGGCGGCTCCAGCAAATCTTCTTCTGTAATTTTTCGATATTCTCTTTTAATATGAATCTGATTTGGCGTTGGCATTCCGGCATCAAATACTTTTTTTGCAAGAGAAACCAAATCAGGATGCGCCACCCAGGTTCCGTCGTGACCGTTTCGAACTTCACGTTCTTTGTCGGTTTTTACTTTTGCGAAAGCAAGCGCATTGGCTTCTTCATCGTTTTTAATCGGAATTTGCGCTGCCATTCCGCCAATTGCATGAATTCCGCGTTTATGACATCTTTGAATAACCAGATTTGAATACGCATTCATAAAAGGTGAAGTCATATTTACCTGATCGCGATCCGGAACGATGAATTTTGGATTTTTTCTAAACTTTTTGATGTATGAAAAAATATAATCCCAGCGTCCACAGTTTAATCCCACAATATGTTCTTTCAATTCGTAGATAATTTCGTCTAATTGAAAACTTGCTGTTATGGTTTCAATCAAAACCGTCACTTTAATGGTTCCTCTTTTCAATTTGAAATAATTCTCTGTAAAGTCAATTACATTATTCCACCAGCGTGCTTCTAAATAATGTTCCAATTTTGGGATATAGAAATACGGTCCGGAATTGTTCTCCAATAATTTTTTATGATTATGAAAAACGTACAGCCCAAAATCTACTAAAGAACCCGAGACTTCTTTTCCATCAATTAAAAGATGTTTTTCTGGCAAATGCAATCCTCTTGGGCGAACAATCAGCGTTGCAATCTTTTCATTTAATTGATAACTTTTGTTTTTAGCCGAATCGGTATAAGAAATCGTTTTGTTTACAGCGTCAATTAAATTCGTCTGACCATCCATTAAATTTTGCCAGGTTGGAGATGTACTGTCTTCGAAATCGGCCATAAAAGTTTTGGCTCCCGAATTCAACGCGTTGATAATCATTTTACGATCGACCGGTCCGGTAATTTCCACTCTCCTGTCTAATAAATCTTTGGGAATTTCTCCAGCCACCCAATTACTTTCTCTCACGGTTTTGGTATCTGAAGGAAAAGAAGGCATTATGCCAAGATTTAAAGCGACTTGTTTTTGGTCGCGCTGTAATAATAGTAATTTTCTTTGCGCTTCGAATTTTCGATGTAAATCGGTTATAAATACAATTGCTTCTTCTGTCCAAATGTTTGGATAAGAAAACTTTTTTTCGGCTAAAAATTCCATTGCCGTTTCGGTAATTTCTAATTGGTTTTTCATAGCTGTGGTTTTTATTTTATTAGTAAATCAAAATCATTATTCAAATTAGATTGACTTGTGAAAACATTTTTATTATAACAATCTGATATCTAATAATTTCTACACCACAATATTAGAAAAAAGTTTTTTACAAAACAAGCGAACGTTCGCTAAATTTTAAAAATAATATTTTGGCGATTATTTTTTTAATCATTATATTTGAATCATGGATATCGAAAAAGACTATATAAAGCTGATATTTGGACTCAAACTGAAACAAGTTCGAACCCAAAAAAATCTTTCGCTTTTTGGCTTAGCCAAATTGACAAATCTTTCAAAATCGTACTTAAACGAAATTGAAAAGGGAAAAAAATATCCAAAAACAGATAAAATTTTACTGCTTTGTAAACATTTGGATGTTTCTTATGACCAAATGATATCTTTAAAACTTGATAATAACCTCGCTCCTATTGGCGAAATCTTAAAATCGGGAATTTTAAAAGAGATTCCGCTAGAACTTTTTGGAATTCAGGAAGCCGATTTAATTGATATTATTGCCAATGCGCCGGCAAAAGTCAATGCGTTTATAAGTACCATTATAGAAATTGCTCAGCATTATAATTTAAGCCGGGAGAGTTTCTTTTTAGCTGCATTGCGTTCTTATCAGGAAGCACACAGCAATTATTTTGAAGATTTAGAAGAAAAAGTAATCGAATTTTCGAAATCATTCCAGATTAATTTAGATTCGAAAATTACGATTGAAGAATTAGAAGCCATTCTTAAAGAAGAATACGATTATACTATTGAAGAAATTGCCTTTACAGATCAGGAAGCTTTAGAGGATTTACGCTCTATTTACGTTCCGAAAAGTAAAACTTTATTGCTTTCAACAGAAATTGATCATCCACAAAAAGCCTTTATTTTAGCTAAAGAAATAGCCTATAATTATCTTAAAATATCCGATCGATTACTCACTTTTAGCTGGATTAAATTTGATAATTTCGATCAGGTTTTACATAACTTTTATGCTTCTTATTTTGCCGGAGCTTTATTATTACCAAGACAACTGGTGGTTAATACAATCAATGATTTCCTAACCAACGAAAAACCAAATCCGGAAGAATTCGTTGCCTTGATCGAAAGTTTTGAAGTTTCTCCGGAATCATTTTATCAGCGATTAACGAATTTGCTGCCTAAAGATTTTCATATGAAGAACTTATTCTTTTTAAGAATGTCTCATAAAATTGGTTCTGATGTTTATCAAATCAAAAAAGAATTACACATTACCAATCAGCAGGAACCACATGCCAACGAAACCAATGAGCATTATTGCAGAAGATGGGTTTCGGTAAAAACAATAGATGAAGCAATCAGGCAAAATAAACCTCATTTTTTTGACGCTCAGATTTCAAGCTACGTTCATAGCGGAAATGAATACCTGGTTTTTTCATCAGCCACAAAAGATCCTTTTATAAAAGACAACATTCGCAGTATTTCTGTTGGAATTTTGATTAATCCTACAATGAAAAAGAAATTCAAATTCATTGAAGGAAAACCACTTATAAAAAGAATTGTAGGCGTAACCTGCGAAACCTGCGACGTAAAAAATTGTCTTGAAAGAGCCGCACCGCCAATTGCATTGGAAAAGAAAAAGCGTCATGAAAATACGGATTTGGTTGTTCAGCAGTTTATCTCACAGTACAGTTAGATTTTTAGACTTCTTAGACATTAGACTTCAGATTTTTGTGCGATCTTGTCATCTCGACGGAGGAGAGATCATACAAGGAGCTCGACAAAGATTGGCAATTTTGTTTGCGGAGAGTGGATTAAAATCCACCTCTAAATTTCTTTTGTTCCTCCGGAACGTGATTGAAATTCCATTAAAAAGAGAAGGAAACCAGACAAAGATTAGCGATATCGCTCGTGGCATTTCTGGTGTGATCTCTCCTCCGTCGAGATGACAAACTTTGGGGCAACTATAATCAAAAACCTTGTCCCTTTGAACCTCTGTAACTTTGCACCTAAATTAAAAACCTTAGAATCGTAGCAACTTAGTCTCTCAGAATCTTTCTTAATCTACATTAAGTGCTCTTCATTGACCTTGATAGTATCTTTGTACTATAAAAATAACAAAACAGATAAGGTCATGGAAAATATAGTATTACATAAAGCAGAAACAAGAGGAAATGCAAATCACGGATGGCTTAACGCTTATCACAGTTTTAGTTTTGCAAGCTGGTACAATCCGGATAGAATTCAGTTTGGAGCACTTCGTGTTTTGAATGACGACACGATTGCAGGCGGAATGGGTTTTGGAACGCATCCTCACGATAATATGGAAATTATTACCATTCCGTTAGAAGGCGATTTAGCACACAAAGACAGCATGGGAAATACTGAAATCATCAAAAATGGTGATATTCAGGTCATGAGTGCCGGAACTGGTGTTCAACACAGTGAGTTTAACCCAAATGAAGATCAGCAAACTAAATTGTTGCAAATCTGGTTGTTTCCAAATAAAAGAAATGTAGATCCTCGTTACCAACAAATTACTTTGAATGTTGCTGACAGACATAATAAATTAGCACAAATTTTATCTCCAAATGCTGATGATGACGGAGTGTGGATTCATCAGGATGCCTGGTTTAATATGGGGAATTTTGATGCCGGAATTGCTTCAGAATACAAAATTAAAAAAGAAGGAAACGGTGTTTACGCTTTCGTTTTAAAAGGAAATGTAACAATCAACGGACAGGAATTAAATACTCGTGATGCAGTTGGTATTTCAGGAACTGATACTTTAAATATTCAAGCAAATACTGATGCTGAATTTTTATTAATGGATATTCCGATGAACTATTAATCAGGACTTCTTTTCAAACAATAACACAAAACAAATTGGGACTCAAAAATACTTCGTTATTATTTCTTAATCTAGGTTAAGTGCCAAATGAAGACAGCTGAAGTAACTTTGTCCTATCAAAATGAAATTAATATTTTAAAAAATAAAAATTATGGCAACTACAAAATGGTCAATTGACCCAACTCACTCAGAAATTGGTTTTAAAGTTAAACACATGATGTTTACAAATGTTTCAGGAAAATTTGGAACTTACGATGCTTCAATCACTACAGAAGGAAATGATTTTGAAAACGCAGCAATCGAATTTTCAGGCGATATCGCTTCTATCGATACTGCAAATGTAGACAGAGACGGTCACTTAAGAAGCGCTGATTTCTTTGATGCTGAAAACAATCCAAAATTAACTTTCAAAGCTTCTTCATTCAAAAAAATTGATGATGGAGATTATGAAATTACTGGAGATCTAAACATCAAGGGTATTTCTAAATCAGTAACTTTTCCTGTAGATTTTAGCGGAATCATGACTGATCCTTGGGGAAATACTAAAGTTGGTTTAAGCATTGAAGGGAAAATTAATCGCAAAGATTGGGGTTTAAACTGGAACTCTGCTCTTGAAACCGGGGGTGTTTTAGTTGGAGAAGAAGTTCGTTTAAACATTGAATTACAATTTGTAAAACAAGCTTAATCTTGTAATAAATAGGTTTTAATTTGGTTGGTTAAAAACCCTGTACTTTTTAGAAAGTGCAGGGTTTTTTCTTTTTGAATAAAGGAAAAATCGCCACGAATTCACGAATTATATTTTTCTAAACTTTGCGTTATAAAAATTCGTGAATTCGTGGCGGAAAAAAATCAACGAACAGTATTTCGAAATTCAGTTGGCGACATTCGAGTTTGTTTTTTGAAAAATCTGGAGAAATAAGAATAATCTTCGTAGCCAACAGCAAATGCAATTTCGTTTATAGACAATTGTTTATCGATTAACATTCGTTTAATTTCGAGAATAACACGATCCGTAATTACTTCGGTTGCTGTTTTCTGTAGAATTTCATTGCAGATTCTGTTTAAATGTTTCAGGGTGATATTCAATTTTTCTGCATAAAAAGAAGGCAGTTTTTCTTGTCTAAAATATTGCTCCAAAAGCCTTTCAAACGTATTAATTTTAATATTATATGAATGTGTTTGATGCGAATATGTTTCACTATATTTTCTGGAAATTTCTATATGAATACAATCTAATAAATTCAGCATTTTATCTAACTGTAATTTATTCTCCTGATTATTTTCCTGAATTAATAAATCAAAATAAGGCTGGATTTTTGGAATTTCTATTTCTTCAAAAACTATTTCCGGCCTGTTATGAATGGAATGATAAAAATTATAATCGTTGATGTTTTTTTGTCCGAAATATAAATTATAAAGTTCCTGTGAAAAAATAATCACAAAGCCTTCAATATCTTCAGATAAACTCCAATGATGCATTTGTCCGGGTTGCAGCACAAATAGACTCCCCCTTTTTATTTCAAATTGATCAAAATCAACCTCATGCAATCCAGAACCATTTGTAAAAAACACCATTAAATACGAATCGTGTCGATGTGGTTCTTCGACAAAACTGTGACTTTTTAAATGTTCCGCAAAAGTATTGACGTAAAAATCGCGATGAACTTCATTACAGCTAAAATTCTGAACACTATAAACAGGATATTTTTTCATAGGCTATTAAATTTAGATTGCAGATTGCAGATTTTAGATTGTAGATTGTAGATTTCAGATTTGGAATTTGGAATTTGGAATTTTTACAACAAAATGTCTTTATTGTGCTATAAGTAGCGAAGATATAAAAAAGACTTTTAATCTATTATAAAATACCTTTGTATAAATAAAAACAACAAAGTCATGTCAACTACATTAACTCATATTTTAAGCAACGAATGTCCTGTTTGTCATAAAGGAAAAGTATTTAAAGACAAAAGTATTTTTTTGACTTTCGGACTTCCAAAAATGAACGAATACTGCAGTCATTGTAATTATAAATTTCAAAAAGAGCCTGGTTATTTTTTTGGTGCTATGTATGTAAACTACGGATTAACAGTCGCTCAGGGAATTGCAACTTATTGTGTTGCACAGTTTTTCTTTGATCAAACATTTGATTTAAGAATCATTCCGATTATTGCGGTTGTTATTACTTTACTCACTTCTTTCAATCTTCGATTTTCAAGATTAGCATGGATTTATATGTTTAAGGATTATACGAGCTAAAAAAATACTACTTTTGCCTTTCAATTGAAACTAATTTTCAATTCTAAAAAAAAATAAAAATTAAATTAGACAAATGAAAGCATACGTATTTCCAGGTCAGGGCGCACAGTTTACAGGAATGGGCAAAGACTTATATGAATCATCGGCTTTAGCCAAAGAATTATTCGAAAAAGCTAACGAAATTTTAGGTTTTAGAATTACAGATATTATGTTTGAAGGTACTGCCGAAGAACTAAAAGAAACTAAAGTTACACAACCAGCCGTATTTTTACACTCTGTTATTTTAGCCAAAACTTTAGGCGAAGATTTTAAACCTGAAATGGTTGCGGGACATTCTTTAGGAGAATTTTCTGCATTGGTTGCCAACGGAACCTTATCTTTTGAAGACGGTTTGAAATTGGTTTCTCAACGTGCTTTGGCAATGCAAAAAGCCTGCGAAATTACACCCTCTACAATGGCTGCAGTTTTAGGTCTTGCAGATAATATTGTTGAAGAAGTTTGCGCTTCTATCGACGGAATTGTGGTTGCTGCAAACTACAACTGCCCGGGACAATTAGTAATTTCCGGAGAAACTACAGCAGTTGAAAAAGCTTGTGAAGCTATGAAAGCTGCAGGAGCAAAACGTGCTTTAATTTTACCTGTTGGAGGAGCATTTCACTCACCAATGATGGAACCTGCAAGAGAAGAATTAGCAGCTGCAATTGAAGCAACTACTTTCTCTACTCCTATTTGTCCGGTTTACCAAAACGTAACGGCAAATGCAGTTTCGGATGCCAACGAAATCAAAAACAACTTAATTATTCAATTAACTGCTCCTGTAAAATGGACACAATCTGTACAGCAAATGATCGCTGACGGCGCTACTTTATTTACAGAAGTTGGCCCAGGAAAAGTGTTAGCTGGGTTAATTAATAAAATTGACAAAGAAGCTGTTACGGCTAATGCTTAATTTGTAGAGAGAGCACTGCATTGCGTCTTTTGCAAGATATCCAAATAAAAATCCTCATAATATATTTATGAGGATTTTGCTATTATAGTTCTTTTACTTCGGGACTATTATTATTTATTATTGTTGTTATGAAATAATTTTGATCTCTTTTTTCAAAAAAGATATACCAAGTTGTTCTAGCATTTACTTTGTAAAAAACATAATTTAAACCTAGATATTGAATTGATGCTGGAGTTTTATTATGCAAAGTTTTTTTTATTCTTTCAGGAACTGCATCATAAATATCAGAAACATATTCCTCCGCTGATTCAATAAAACCAAAATATTCTCTCTTATATAAAACATTCACTAAATCATCAAGATAAAGAATCACATTTGGCGCAAAAATCACTTCTATTTTCCCCACCATTCTCTGATCCTTCTAATTGATTCTGCTTTTGCTTCCTCAAGAGTTAATCCTTTTGCAAATTCAGCATCAAAATCAAAAGTCTCGCGATCTATTCCTTTAAATTGAGGTTTTTGAACTTCATATTCTATTCTGGGCTCTTCGACCTTATTATTTTTTTCATTCTCTTTTTTTGAGCCCATAATTCCTACAATTTTATCTTACAAAATTACAAAATAAATCGAATCAAAATAAAAAATCCCAAATAATCTAGATTGATTATTTGGGATTTCAAATTATTTCATATCCGCAGATGTTAGATGTATTGCTGTGCATCTCTAGGGAAAACTGTGACTGAAAACAGAGAACTTTATTAAGAACGAACTTTCTGTTCCCATTTCCAGGCGCTTGCCATTGCTTCGTCAAGGCTTAATTCTGCTTTCCAGCCTAAAACATTGTTTGCTTTATCTGTATTGGCATATGCTTCAGTGATATCACCTTCACGACGCGGCATTATTTTATAAGGTAATTTTTTATCGCTTACTTTTTCAAAACTATGAATAACTTCAAGAACCGAACTTCCTTTTCCTGTTCCTAAATTAAAGGTTTCTACTTTTTGTAGATTCTTTTTATTTAATAAACGCTGTAGTGCAATTACGTGTGCTTTTGCCAAATCGACAACGTGAATATAATCGCGAACTGCTGTTCCGTCCGGTGTTGGATAATCATTACCGAAAACAGATAATTCCTGACGTAATCCCATTCCGGTTTGTGTAATAAACGGTACCAGATTTTGAGGAACTCCTAAAGGTAATTCTCCAATTTCTGTACTTGGGTGTGCTCCAACCGGATTAAAATAACGTAACAAAATAGCACTTATATTAGTAACTTTTGCAGTATCATTGATGATTTCTTCTCCGATTTGTTTGGTATTTCCGTAAGGAGACATTGCTGTCTGAACAGGCGCATCTTCTGTAATTGGCATTTTTTCGGCTTGACCGTAAACCGTACAAGACGAGCTAAAAATAAAACTTGCCTCAGGTTTTTCTTTTAATTCCTGCAACAAATAAACTAAACTACTAATATTATTCTCGTAGTATAATAACGGATTTTCAACGCTTTCACCAACTGCTTTTGAAGCTGCAAAATGAATTACACCTGCAACATCATTATATTTTTTAAAGAAATCCTTTACTGCGGCTTTTTCTCTTAAATCTATTTTTTCAAACAGCGGTTTTTTCCCGGTAATATTTTCGATTCCTTTTAAAACATCTTCTGTGGCATTAGAAAGATCATCAATTATTACCACTTCAAAGCCTTCATTTTGTAATTCGACTACAGTATGTGAGCCTATAAATCCTAATCCTCCGGTTACTAATATTTTCATTCTTTTTTAGATTACAGAAAACAGAATAAAGAAGATAGATTATATAATTTTCTATTCTCTTTTTCTATTATCTTTTTATGTTCTTTTTTCTATTCTCTTTACTCTATATTCTTTCTTATTTCAAAAACTCAATTACGCTGTCGGTAATAAATTTAATCTGCTCATCATCTAATTCTGTATGCATTGGCAAAGCAATCACCTCTTTTACTAATTGATTCGTAACCGGAAATTGCTCTTCTTTATAACGAACATCAACATAAGCTTTTTGAGAATGCAAAGGAATTGGGTAATATATTGCACACGGAATTCCTTTGTCTAACAAATGCTGCATTAAAGCATTACGGTCTGCATCAATAATTCTCAATACATATTGATGAAAAACGTGATCATTTTCGTTTGCATCAAACTCCGGCGTGATAATATTTTCGTGACCTGCAAAAGCTGCATTATATTTTGTAGCTGCACGACGGCGCGCTTTATTATATTCATCCAACAAAGGTAATTTTGCATTTAAAACCCCTGCCTGAATACTATCTAAACGAGAATTAACCCCTACAACATCATGATGATAACGCTCATACATTCCGTGATTTACGATTCCTCGAATAATATGTGCTAATTTATCATCATTTGTAAAAATTGCTCCACCGTCTCCATAACAACCTAAATTTTTTGATGGAAAAAATGATGTTGCAGCAACATGACCAATTACACCAACCTTAGTTTTTTCACCAGATTTAGAAACATAATCAGCTCCAATAGCTTGTGCGTTGTCTTCTATTACATATAAATTATGTTCAGCAGCTATTTCCATAATAGCATCCATATTTGCAGCGCGTCCAAATAAATGTACCGGAACAATTGCTTTTGTTTTTGGAGTAATTGCTTTTTTAATGGCATCAATATCAATATTCATATTTGTCATATCAACATCAACCAAAACCGGAGTTAACTGCAATAAAGCAATAACCTCAACAGTAGCTGCAAAAGTAAAATCGGCAGTAATTACCTCATCACCAGGCTTCAAATCCAATCCCATCATGGCAATTTGCAAAGCATCTGTACCGTTTGCACATGGAATCACATGTTTTGCTCCTAAATAGTCTTCAAGATTTTTTTGAAATTGATGAACCAATGGCCCGTTTATATAAGTATTTGTATCTAAAACTTCTTGAATTGAAGCATCAACAGTGGCTTTTATTTTTTCATATTGACTCTTTAAGTCAACCATTTGAATTTTTTTCATTTATCTTTTTATTTATTTAAAACTTAAGATTTGATTTTGAAACCAAATCTCTAAACGAAGCACAAAAATAGTTATTTAATACCTTTGAACAATGAAAATAATCGAAAGAAGCGTAATTTAGCACCAAAATTACATCTATGCTTTTTCTGTACAATTTAGTTATTTCCATTGCCGGTTTTTTTCTTAAAATTGTGGCGCTTTTTAGCCCTAAAATCAAACTTTTTATTGATGGAAGGAAAAACGTTTTTTCCATTTTAGAAGAAAGAATAAAAGCCACAGACAAAACTATCTGGTTTCATTCGGCCTCACTTGGCGAATACGAACAAGGCCTACCTGTAATCGAAAAAATAAAAGAAAAATATCCTTCGCATAAAATTGTTGTTACCTTTTTTTCCCCTTCCGGATACGAAGTGCGTAAAAATAACACAGTTGCAGATGTTACTATATACCTGCCGTTGGACACCAGAAAAAATGCAAAACGATTTTTAAAACTGGTACATCCTGAAAAAGCCTTTTTTATCAAATATGAATTTTGGCTAAACTATCTAAAAGAATTAGAAACAAGCAAAACCCCAACCTATTTAATTTCGGGAATTTTTAGAGACAGTCAAATGTTTTTTAAATGGTATGGCGGTTTTTACAGAAAAGCATTAAAAGCCTTTACTTATTTTTTTGTTCAGAACGAAAGTTCGAAACAAAAAATTGAAGCCATTGGATTTAACAATGTAATTGTTTCTGGTGATACTCGTTTTGATCGTGTAAATGCTATTTTAGAAAGAGACAATTCCCTTGATTATATCGAAAAATTCAAAAATAACCAAACCACAATTGTCATTGGAAGTTCCTGGCCAAAAGACGAAGCTCTGTTAGCAGAATATATAAATCAGGCTCCGGATAATGTAAAATTTATTATTGCCCCGCACAATATTAAGACAGAACAAATTTCAAATCTCAAATCGCAGATAACAAAATCAAGTGTTTTGTTTTCAGAGAAGAACAATCTTGATTTGTCAAATTATTCCGTTTTTATAATTGATACGATTGGTTTATTAACTAAAATCTATAGCTACGGGACGATCGCTTATGTTGGCGGAGGTTTTGGAAATCCGGGCATTCACAATATTCTGGAACCGGCAACGTTTGGAATTCCGATTATAATTGGGCCCAATTTCTCCAATTTTGCCGAAGCCGTGGAGCTCGTTAAACTTAAAGGATGCACTGTAATATCCAACAGCAATGAATTAAAAAACAGTTTTGATCAATTGATTAATGATGAAAATTTTCTAAAAGAAAAAGGACAAATTTGCAAGTCTTACATTCAGGATAATACAGGAGCAACAAACAGCATTATGAAAATCGTCTCTTAAGCATTTTAACACAGTTAAAGCTGATTTCGTATCGTTGTCATAAAAAAGAAGGCTTAAAAGCGTTCTTTTTAGCCTTTACAGCTTGCAGAATAATTAGTCAAAAGCAAAATAAACCGCAATGAAGTGAATCAAAACAGCCAATTCTATTATTGAATATTTAATGAAAAATAATTTATACAAAAAATACAATAATATAATAAATTTTTACTAATTTGGCACTATCTTTGATAAATAAGATAATCGTGAGCAATGAAAATATTTTAAAAAAAAAATAAAAAAATATTTTACATATTAAAAAATTTATATCTTTGCCACGAATTAATAATTAACCTTTTATAATAAAGTAAGATGAAAAAAGTATTTTTAAGTTTAGCTGTTGTTGCTGTTTTAACTGTTGTTTCTTGTAAAAAAGCTGATGCTGCTGCAACTGAGTCTGTTGACTCTACTGCTGTTGCTGTTGATTCTGCTGCTGCTGTAGTTGATTCTGCTGCTGCAACTGTTGATTCTGCTGCTGCAAAAGTTGACTCTGCTGCTACTGAAGCTACTAAAGCTGCTGAAGAAGTAAAAAAATAATTAGAACCTAAGTTCTAAAGATTTTAAAACCATCCATTGTGATGGTTTTTTTATGCTAATTTTTTAGTGTAAAATCCCAATATTAAAAATCCCAAATTCCAAAACACTCTGTTTCTGAAATTTGGGATTTTTATATTATTACACTTATTTACAAACCAAATACAAAATTGGAATTTGGAATTTGAATTTTCAAAATATTAAAATTTCATCCATTATTCCACTTCCTCTTCTTCAACGACCTCTTCATCTTCAAAAATCGATTCATTCGACGAGAAATCCAAAATTTCCGATCTTGAAGAATAAGTAACGATTTCTTTTATTCCTTTCTGCAAAAGCAATTCTGTAGTGTATTTTCGACTTGTTGCAAAATGAACCTCACCCAACATTAATTTAAAAAAATACTTTCCTCCAGAGCCTTTAAATTTCAAAAACCTAGCCTGATCTACATTTAGTTTAAATTTTTCAATATCTTCCTCACATTCAAATTTCAACTCATAACTCAAACTTGTAAATATCACTTTCCCTTTTCGGGAAGTAAACACAAATTTATACTCATCGTTAAATCTTCTACTAATTACAAATGCACCCATATTTTTATTTTAGATTGTAGATTTAGAATTTTAGATTGCAGATTTTAGATTTTTTAAACAACTCTAAGAATCTTAGAATCTTAAATAAATTTACTGCGTAAATTTATCATTTTCAAACTTTAACTTTACACAATAAAAAAAGCCTCTTCAAAAGAAGAGGCTTTAGTACTCAGAGCGGGACTTGAACCCGCACGAACATTGCTGTTCACTGGATTTTAAGTCCAGCGTGTCTACCAATTTCACCATCCGAGCATTATATGGTTTTTGAGCGAAAAACGGGGCTCGAACCCGCGACCTCGACCTTGGCAAGGTCGCGCTCTACCAACTGAGCTATTTTCGCGTTTCAAATTTTTGCAAGAACTACAATACTCAACTTGTTTCGTATTGCGAGTGCAAATTTAGGACATTTATTCAATTACACAAGCGTTTTTTGAAAAAAAATTACACTTATTTTATAACTTTCTGATAACCTAAACTTTAAATCTGAATTATTTTCCAACCAGCATTCTTTTAATTTCATTAAGCTTCATTAATGCTTCAACAGGTGTGATCGCATTTATATCAAGACTCATAATCTCTTGTTTTATTTCTTCCAATAAAGGATCGTCCAAATTAAAGAAACTCATTTGCATTTCATCATTCGCAGATTTGATTCCGTTTAAGGCATCGCTGGAATGATTTTTTTCTAACTTTTTTAATAGTTTTTGAGCTTTCAAAATTACAAGTTGAGGCATTCCGGCCATCTTTGCAACATGAATTCCAAAACTATGCGCACTTCCGCCTTTTACGAGTTTACGAATAAACAGAACCGTATCTTTTAACTCTTTTACCGCAACATTATAATTTTGGATTCTTGGCAACGATTCTGTCATTTCATTTAATTCATGATAATGTGTTGCAAATAAAGTTTTGGCTTTTGATGGATGTTCGTGCAGAAATTCGGCAATAGCCCAGGCAATCGAAATTCCGTCATAGGTACTGGTTCCTCTTCCAATTTCATCTAATAAAACCAAACTACGATCTGAAATATTATTCAAAATAGAAGCCGTTTCATTCATCTCGACCATAAAAGTAGATTCTCCCATCGAAATATTATCCGACGCTCCTACTCTCGTAAATATTTTATCTACAATTCCCATCCTCACACTATCCGCAGGAACAAAACTTCCCATTTGAGCCAACAATACAATTAATGCCGTTTGTCTCAAAATAGCCGATTTACCAGACATATTTGGACCTGTAATCATAATAATCTGCTGGGTTTCTCTATCTAAATAAACATCATTGGCGATATAAGGAGTTCCAACAGGCAATTGTTTTTCGATAACGGGATGTCTTCCGTTTTTAATTTCAAGTTCGAAAGTTTCATCAATTTCCGGACACACGTATTTGTTTTCGACAGCCAATTGTGTAAAAGAACATAAACAGTCTAACTGTGCCACTAAATTGGCATTCATTTGAACCGGTTTGATATACGTTGCAATCCAGGCTACTAATTGTTCGAAAAGATCAGATTCTATCTTATAGATTTTTTCCTCAGCACCCAAAATTTTTGTTTCGTATTCTTTTAATTCTTCGGTAATATAACGCTCCGCATTTACCAAAGTCTGTTTACGAATCCATTCTTCCGGAACTTTATCTTTATGTGTGTTTCGAACTTCTATATAATAACCAAAAACATTATTGAATGATATTTTCAAAGATGAAATTCCGGTTCTTTCTGATTCTCTTTTTTCAATTCCTTCTAAAAATTCTTTTCCCGAAGTAGAAATAGCACGCAATTCATCTAATTCCTCACTAATTCCTTTTGCAATCGCATTTCCTTTTGCAATCGCAACCGGCGCATCCTGATTTAAGGTTGTTTTTATTTTTTCTCTTAATAAATCACAGGCATGTAAACTATCTCCAATAACTTTCACTGCTTCTTGCGGACTTTGAAGTGCTAAAGTTTTTATGGGAATAATAGCGTCCAGTGATTCTTTTAAATAAACAATTTCACGCGGAGAGACTTTTCCGGCAGCGATTTTAGAAATCAAACGTTCTAAATCTGAAATTTGCTTGATTTGGTATTGAATATTATGTAAAACTTCATTGTTTGATTTCAGGTACGAAACCACATCATGACGCCCTTTTATTTTATTACTGTCTTTTAATGGAAGAGCCAGCCAGCGTTTTAACAAGCGACCTCCCATTGGCGAAAGCGTTCTGTCAATTACATCCAAAAGCGTTACTGCATTTGGATTGTAACTGTGGTATAATTCTAAATTTCTAATGGTAAAACGGTCCATCCAAACATAAGCATCTTCTGCAATACGCTGAATAGCCGTAATATGCTGCACACGATTGTGCTGTGTTTCAGACAAATAATACAAAATTGCTCCTGAGGCAATAATTCCTTCTGTTAATTCTTCAATTCCAAAACCTTTTAAAGAAACGGTTTGAAAATGTTTTGTCAGGGTTTCTAAAGCATAATCTTCTTTATAAATCCAGTCTTCCAGATAAAAACTATGAAAATCTTCTCCAAAAGCATCTTTAAAATCCCCTTTATTATTTTTCGGAACCAAAACCTCGCTTGGGTTAAAATTCTGCAATAATTTATCTATATATTCGGCATTTCCCTGAGCAGTTAAAAACTCTCCGGTAGAAACATCCAGAAACGAAATTCCGATATTTTTATTAGCAAAATAAACAGATGCTAAAAAGTTATTTGATTTGGACTGTAAAACTTCATCATTTAAGGAAACTCCCGGAGTTACCAATTCTGTAACGCCACGTTTCACAATGGTCTTGGTCATTTTAGGATCTTCAAGCTGATCGCAGATGGCAACACGAAGTCCGGCTTTTACCAATTTTGGCAAGTAGGTATTTATAGAATGATGCGGAAAACCGGCCAAAGCTGTTTCAGTTTCAGATCCCGCACCTCTTTTGGTCAATGTAATTCCAAGAATTTTAGAAGCTCTGATGGCGTCTTCTCCAAAGGTTTCATAAAAATCTCCTACTCTGAAAAGCAGACATGCATCAGGATATTTTCTCTTGATTTCGTTGTACTGTTTCATCAAAGGTGTTTCTTTCACCACTTTCTCTTTCGTTGCCAAATTATTGTTTTTTTAAATGAAAATTAAGACAGCGAATTTATAATATTTTGAAGGAATATCGAAGGGCTATAAAAATTAAAATATTTTAAGAATATTTTAAGTTCAGATATAAGAATTTTATCTAGATTTGTCATAATTAAAAAGACTCTTAAAAGATGAAAAAAATAATTTTATTCGTTATGTTAGCTGTAGTTGGAATTACTGCTTCTAACGCTCAAACTACTAAGAAAGCTAAAGCTGCAAAAGTGGCTAAAATTGAAGGAGCCGGAATGGCTTTTGAAACTGAAACTATTGATTACGGAACTATCGCTCACAATGCTGATGGAAAACGTGAGTTTGTTTTCGTAAACAACGGAACTAAACCATTAATCATTACAAATACACAAGGATCTTGTGGTTGTACTGTACCAACTACACCAAAAGAGCCAATTGCTCCAGGTGCTAAAGGTATTATTGGTGTAAAATATGCTACTGACAGAGTTGGTGCTTTTACAAAAACTGTAACTGTTACTTCGAATGCTGAAGGACAACCAACAAAAGTACTTACAATTAAAGGTACTGTTTTACCAGATCCAGTAAAAAGCTAATCTGAAAAACAAATAAAATAAATCGAAAAAGCTTCCTTATCTTTGGAAGCTTTTTTTATGACCAGAATTCAACACAATGAGAAAACTTGAAAATAGTGAGCTAGACCGTAAATCTATCGAAGATTTTAAAAAATCAGACAAAACCCCTTTAATTTTAGTTTTGGATGATATTCGCAGCTTACACAATATTGGTTCTGTATTTAGAACCGCCGATGCTTTTTTGATCGAAAAAATAATTTTGTGCGGTATTACAGCAACTCCTCCAAATAAAGAAATTCATAAAACCGCTCTTGGCGCAACCGAAACTGTCACTTGGGAGCATCATGAAAATGTTTTGGAAGTAATTGAAAATCTAAAAAAAGAAAATGTTCTGACTCTTGCTATCGAACAAGTTGAAAGCGCTATTTTTCTTCAGGATTTTAAAGTGGAGAAAAATCAAAAGTATGCTTTAATTTTTGGAAATGAAGTTTATGGTGTTGCTCAGGAAGCAGTTGCCATTTGTGATGGATGTATCGAAATTCCGCAGTTAGGCACCAAACATTCCTTAAATATTTCTGTAAGTGCGGGAATTGTTGTTTGGGATTTATTTCAAAAATTAAACTGGAGCACAATTAGATAATGAGAAAATTTGTCAATTAGATAATTTATTTTTACGCGTAGAATTATCTAATTATCTAATTCCCAAATTGGCACATTAATTCAATTTCTTCTGAATTTCGTTTAAAATAAAAAGGTAATCTTCGTGGTTTTTTACAAAATCACGATTAGAGACATCGATAATTAAAACATTCAAATCAACTTGAGATTTAATATATTCCAAATATCCGTTATTGATTTTTTCCAGATATTCTCCTTCTATATTTTGTTCGTAAGCACGTCCACGTTTTTTGATATTTTCCAATAGACGTCCAGTGTTTTGGTACAAATAAATATACAAATCCGGTTTTGGCATTTCCTTATAGATAATGTCGAATAAATTTCGGTACAAGCGATATTCGTCTTCCTGCAAGGTAATCTTAGCAAAAATCAATGATTTAAAAATATGATAATCGGCTACGATAAAATCTTTGAATAAATCAAATTGCGCCAAATCATCTGATAATTGCTGATATCTGTCGGCTAAAAAAGACATTTCGAGCGGAAAAGCATATCGGTTTTGATCTTTATAAAATTTAGGCAAAAACGGATTATCTGCAAAACGCTCTAAAACGGTTTTAGCATTAAAATCTTCTGCAATTTTGTGTACCAAAGTTGTTTTTCCTGCTCCAATATTTCCTTCAAAAGCGATATAATTATAGTTCTCTAATGGAATCTCACGCAAAGGACTCTTCAAATCCTGAACCACAGTACAAGAGCTGTCATCCGGAGTACTGGCAATTAATTCATTTATGGTTTTATGAAAAACAGGATGTTTCCAGTCTAATTTTAAATCGCGCATGGGCAGTAATACAAAATTTCGGTTTTGCATTAAAGGATGCGGAATGGTAAGTTTTTCAGATTCGATTATTTCGTTATCAAAAACAATCAAATCAATATCAATAATTCTCGACTGATATCCTTCCTGATTTGAACGGATTCTGCCTAATTGTTTTTCGACTTTTAAAACCTGATTTAATATTTTTTGTGCCGATAAGTTACTGTGTAAAAGCAAGGCACAATTGTAAAAAGCATCACTTTCAAATCCCCATGCGGGTGTTTCATATAGTTTTGAAACCTCGATTACGGTTCCCACTTCCTGATGTATTAACGCAATACAACTTTCGATGTTTGCCAATCTGTTTCCCTGATTACTGCCTATAGATAAAACGACCTGATGCTGTGATTTCATAATTAATGCAAATTAACTAAATCTATTTTAGAATTAACAATATATTTGTGTAACAGGTTCCGAATTTAATTGTGAATTTGTGCATTAAAATTTGTAACTTCTTACTCTTTTTTGCTACATATTAAAAAATATATTTTATGAAATTTCTAGGAAATGTAATTGCCACTGTAATTGGTATTTTTGTTTTTATCATGTTATTCTTTTTTGGAGTAATTCTTATTGGTGCTATTTTTGGAGGAGAAGACACCGTTTCAGTCAAAGCTGATTCTGTTATAGAATTAGATTTGAAAAAAATCGACAATGACTACGCCGGAAAATATAAAGATCCCTGGGTAACCGTTTTCTCTGATAAAAAGGACGTTGGTTTAAGCGATGTAATCAATGCTATTGAGGCTGCAAAAACAGACGACAACATTAAAGGAATTTCTATTTTAAATGATGAATCTTCGCTGGGACTGGCTCAATATAAAGATTTACGAAATGCCTTGGAAAGCTTTAAAAAATCAGGGAAATTTGTTTGGGCTTATGCCAATTCATTTTCTCAAAAAGAGTATTATTTAAACTCTGTTGCCAATACCATTTATTTGAATCCTGCCGGAGATCTTGATTTTAAAGGACTTTCGTCTGAAGTGATGTTTTTTAAGGATTTTCAGGATAAATCGGGCATTCATATGGAAGTAATTCGTCACGGAAAATACAAAAGTGCCGTTGAGCCGTTTTTAGAAAACAAAATGAGCGACGCCAACAGAGAACAAATAACTGCGCTTTTAAATTCTATCTGGACAAATGTTTCTGAAGATATTTCGAAAAGCCGAAATATTCCTGTTACCAAATTAAATGAAATTGCAAACGGTTTATTGGCCAGAACACCAGAAATGGCAAAAAAAGAAAATCTAGTCGATATTGTAGCGTATGAAGATGTATATCATAATGCCATTAAAAAACAATTGAAAGTAACCGGAGACGACGATTATAACAAAATTTCGATTTTAGATTATACACAAAACAATATCACAACTGCTTTAACCAACACATCAAGTGATCAAATTGCTATTATCTATGCTCAGGGAGAAATTGAGAGTGGTGAAGGCGATGTAAATGTAATTGGCGAAGGCGCAATGCGTCGTTCTTTGCAGGAAGCGCGCAAAGATGAAGATGTAAAAGCAATCGTACTTCGAATTGACAGTCCGGGCGGAAGTGCTTTGACTTCTGATTTGATTTGGAGAGAAATTGAAATTACTAAAAAAGTAAAACCTGTTGTAGTTTCTATGGGTAATTATGCTGCTTCCGGCGGTTACTACATTGCTTGTAATGCCAATAAAATTTTTGCAGAAAAAAATACTATTACGGGTTCTATTGGAGTTTTCGGAATTCTGCCAAATTTTAGCCCGTTGGCCAATAAACTCGGGATTAATACTGAGCAGGTAAAAACACACGAAAACTCAGCAAATTACAGCCCATTTGTTCCTGTGGATGAAAAGTTTAAAGCTTTTACTTTAGAAGGAGTAGAAAAAATTTACAACACTTTTGTAACGCATGTAGCGCAAGGCCGAAAAATGACTTTTGCACAGGTAGATTCTATTGCACAAGGAAGAGTATGGTCTGGATCTCAGGCAATAAAAATTGGCTTAGTAGATAAAATCGGTGGTTTGGATGATGCTATTGCCGAAGCCGCAAGAATTTCCAAAACAAAATCTTACAGCACACAAAACTATCCTGAATATGAAAAAACATTCAACGATGTATTATCTGGTCTGCCTTTTGCAAAATCTAAAGAAGCTTTTATAAAAGAAGAAATTGGTGCCGAAAACTATATGCTTATCGAACAGGTAAAAAGACTTCAAAAACAAAAAGGAGTTCAGGCAATGATGCCTTTTGGATTAAACATTAAATAATGCAACAATGAAAAAAATAATCGCTGTTTTATTTGTTGTTTGTGTAAATTTCATGAATGCCCAAAGCAAAAGTGAAACAAAATTTAAGGAAAGTAATCTTGTTTTAAAAATCAATAAAGATGAGATTTACGGAACTTTAACCACGCCTGATTTAACTAAAAAATGTCCTGTTGCCTTAATTATTTCAGGTTCAGGACCAACGGACAGAAATGGAAATAATCCGATGATGAAAAACAATTCCCTAAAAATGCTGGCAGAAGCGCTTGCAAAAAACGGAATTGCATCATTACGATTTGATAAACGCGGAATTGGCGAAAGCAAAGCGGCTGCCGGTCCTGAATCAAGTTTGGTATTTGAACATTATACCGAAGATGCAAAAAGCTGGATTAATTTACTAAAACAAGACAAACGTTTCTCAAAATTAACTGTCATTGGGCATAGTGAAGGCTCGTTAATTGGAATGATAGCAGGCGCAAAAGCTGATAAATTCATCTCTATTGCTGGCCCTGGAGAATCTGCAGATAAACTTATCAAAACGCAAATTGAATCTAAATCAAATAAGCAAATTGAAGAAATGACCTTTCCAATTATTGATAGTCTGAAAAACGGAAACAAAGTAAAAAAGATTGACCCCATGCTAAATTCACTTTTCAGACCAAGCATTCAGCCTTATATAATTTCGTGGTTTAAATACGATCCTTCGGTTGAAATTAAAAAATTAAATGTTCCAGTTTTAATTCTGCAGGGAAATAAGGATTTGCAAGTAACAGTAAAAGATGCCGAAAATTTATCGCAGGCCAATAAAAATTCAGAGCTTTTGATAATTGACAAAATGAATCATATCATGAAAATTATCGAAGGTGACCAACAGGCAAATTTTGCAAGTTATACCAACGAAACCTTACCTGTTTCAGAAGAAATGGTGAATAAAATTGTTTCTTTCATTCAAAAATAATTAAAACTAACCGTTTGGGTGTAATAATTTTTAACGCATAGAAACATAGAATTATTGAACTCAAAAAAGACGTTCCACTTGCATTAACAAACATAGCTATGTGTGAGAAACAAGTTTCTTTTGACTTCCTTTTTTTCAAAATATAAAATCTATGTTTCTATGTGTTTAATTAAAATATTTACAGATAACTCCTAACAGGTTGAAAAATATAATATTTAAAGTCCGTTTGAATTTCTCAAGCGGACTTTTTTATTTTTATCAAAACAATTTCTTAGCATACATAACAATAACTTCTGTTTTAATTAACCCAAAGTTAATTTCTCCTTAACAGCTTTTGCGGGCTGTAGCGATTATTTTAGCAAAAAATTACAGGATCAGATAAATCACAATACATATCATAAAGTTTTAAAAATATTTAAGAATAATTTATTTTTTTTTGATAGCTTGCCCATAATCGAAATTCGATTACGGCAGGCTATTGTTTTTTATGATAAATTTGAAATATATTTTACATTAAAAGTTTATTTTTGCAAGAATAATATGTATAAATTAAGAACCCTAAAACCTCAAATCTATAATTAATTATGTTAAAGAAAATTTTAAAAATCACCGCGATTGTTTTTGTGGTCATCATTGCCGCACTATTTGCTATTCCTTATCTTTTTAAGGATCAGATCAAAGCAAAAATTACAGAAGCCATTAACGAAAGTGTAGATGCAAAAGTGAGTTTTGCTGACGCTGATTTAAGCTTGTTTAAAAACTTTCCAAATGCTACTGTTGGAATCGAGAAACTGGTTATCATCAACAAAGCTCCTTTTGAAGGCGATACTTTGGTTTCGTTAGGAGAATTGAACTTAAAGATGAGTATCAAAGAACTTTTTAAAGGAAAAGATGAACCTATGAGCATTGAGGGAATCAGTTCTACAAACGGTTTAATCAATATCATTTTTAATAAAGATGGTGTTGGAAACTTTGATATCGCTTTAAAAGATAAAAAAGACGAAACAAAAACAGACGAAGCAAGCAAACCGCTTTCTTTGAAAATCCAGAACTACAAAATCGAAAATTTCACTTTTAGATATATTGATCAGGGTTCTAAAATAAAAATGGTAATCGACAGTTTAAATCACGAAGGAACGGGAGACTTTACCAATTCTAAGCTTGATTTAACAACAAAATCTACAGCCAAAGTTTCTTTGGATATGGACAAGATGAATTACATGAAAAATGTAAAACTGACTTTGGATGCTGTTTTAGGAATTGATCTGGAAAAAAGCAAATATACATTCAAAGAAAACAAAGCTTTAATTAATCAATTACCTTTAGAATTTGACGGATTTATTCAGATGGTAGAAAAAGGTCAGATTTATGATTTGAAATTTAAAACGCCAACTTCGTCGTTTACTAACTTCCTGGGCTTAATTCCTTCGGCTTATTCTTCAAGCTTAGAAGGCGTTAAAACAACCGGAGACTTTACTGTTGTTGGTTTTGCAAAAGGAGAATTAACAGATACAACTGTACCAAAATTCAATATTGCCATTGCTTCTAACAATTCTTCTTTTCAATATCCGAATCTGCCAAAATCAGTTCAGAATATTGTAATTGACACTAAAATTATCAACGAAACGGGTATTTTGAATGATACTTATGTTAATCTTGATAAACTTTCGTTCAGAATTGATCAGGATATTTTTAGCGCTAAAGCGAATGTGAGAAACATAACTGTGAATCCATTGGTAAAAGCGGCATTAAAAGGAACAATCAACCTGGCAAACCTTTCAAAAGCATATCCTGTAAAATTGGATAAACCTTTGGCGGGTATCTTAAAAGCTGATGTTACAACAGAATTTGATATGGCTTCTGTAGAAAAAAGTCAGTATCAAAACATCAAAAATGCCGGAACTATGAGTTTATCAGGATTTAAATATACTGATGAAAACAATAAATCGATGAATATCAGTACAGCTTTGGTTGAATTCAATACAAGTACAATCAATCTGAAAAAATTTGATGCTACTACAGGAAAAAGTGATATTAGCATTAATGGAGTTTTAGAAAATTTCTATGGTTTTATGTTTAAAAAACAAGAGCTGAAAGGAAATTTCAACATGAGCTCAAATCAATTGGCTGTTGATGATTTCATGACTTCCGGAGAACCTGCTAAACCAGCAACTACAGGCGGAACAGAAACTGAAACAAAAACTACACCGGCAAAACCTGCTGAAGCAATGAAGATTCCTGCGTTTTTAAACTGTACATTAAATGCAAAAGCAAATACTGTTTTGTATGACAATTTAAAATTAAAAGATGTTTCAGGAAAGTTAATTATCAAAGATGAAAAAGCACTTTTAGAGAACTTTAAAACCTCAATTTTTGGAGGAACAATTGGTTTAACCGGAGCTGTTTCGACAAAAGCAAAAGTACCAACATTTGATATGAATTTAGGTTTCAATCAGGTTGATATTGCGCAGACTTTTACACAATTGGACATGATGAAAAAAATTGCTCCTTTGGCAGGAATCATCAATGGGAAATTGAATTCGACTATCAAATTAAACGGAAATCTTGATGCAAATGAATTGACTCCGGATTTGAAATCACTTTCGGGAGATTTAATAGGTCAATTGCTTTCGACTTCGGTAAATGCTAAAAATTCGACTGTATTGAATTCATTGACATCAAACATTAAGTTTCTTGATATGAGCAAACTGAATTTGAATGATGTAAAAATGGCTTTAACTTTTGATGATGGAAAAGTTAACGTAAAACCATTTGACATTAAATATCAGGACATTAAAGTGACAGTTGGTGGAACACACGGTTTTGACCAAACAATGAGTTACAACTTAAAATTAGATGTTCCGGCTAAATATTTAGGAACTGAAGCAAGTGCATTTCTTGCTAAATTATCTCCTGCAGATGCTGCAAAACTAGATAATATTCCGATCAATGCATTGGTTACAGGTAATTTCTCAAATCCAAAAGTATCAACAGATATGAAAAGCGCTGTTAGTAGTTTAGCTTCTCAGGTTGCTAATCAGCAAAAAGAGAAATTAACTCAAAAAGGAGCATCAGCACTTTCTGATTTGATTAATAAAAACACAAAAGCAAAAGACACTACGCAAGCCGCAGCAACTGAGAAAGAAAAAAATACTCAGGACGCTACTAAAAAGGCCAGTGACTTACTAAATGGTTTATTTAAAAAGAAAAAATAAGGTTTTAAAATAGAAAGGAAAGGCCAATCATTACGATTGGCCTTTTTTATGTTGCATATTTTAGAATTTAAACAGCTCTTGAGTATGTTTTTAATCTTCCGTTATTCAGTATACCGTTTACTATTTTAAAATAATCATTTTTTGAACAATTTTCAACTTCAACTCCAATGCTGCAATTATCGTAAGGCTCATATTTTTTAAGGTTTGAAACCGAAAATAACCCCACAGTTGGTGTTTGAACCGAGCTTGCCAAATGCATCATTCCGCTATCGGCTCCTATAAATATTTCGGTATTGGCAATTAGTGAACCAATTTCTCTGATATCCTTACTATAAAAAGTTGGTGCTTTAAAAGCTATCTGAGATACATTTTCGATTGGTAATATTTCAATAATATTGTAATCTGCATATTGCTCTTTTAGTGAACTATAAAAATTCTCCCACCAATCTTCAGACAAACATTTTGTTCCTGTCGCAAATGTAAATATGCAAATCGTTTTTTTAGAATTATTGCTATTTAATGTGCTTAATATCTTTTTACCCTCTGACAACTCAAAAGGAGTTAATTTAAGATCTATAGGCTCCACTATTTTATTGCTTTCTTTTAATCCCAATTTTGTTAAATAGTGTCTGAAATTATAAACAGGGTATTTTGCAATATGCTCATAATCAGATTTCGTTTGCTGACGATCATTTTCTAAATCGCCATAGAATTTATATTTTGCTTTAGAAAAACGTACAGCCAAACGGCCAGATGAAGAATTTTGATCGACATTTATCGCCATATCGTAAGGCTGTTTCCTTATCGAAATCCAAACATTTATATATTCTAATAAGTTTTTAAAAGGCTTTTTGGGTAGATGAATTGTTTTGTAAATAACATCATAATTTTCAAAAATAATGGGTGCAAGCGGTCCTTTAACAAATAAATCAATTTTACAATTTGGAAATGTTTCTGCAACTTCTTTAACAAGTGGTGATATCAATAACAGATTTCCTAATCTTGCATTTGGTCTACAAATTAAGACTCTTTTAATTTCAGTTTTATCCACTAAAATTATTCCTGATTCACTTTTTGGTTTTCCAATGTTCTTCGTCAGATTGCGCATTAAGCCCCTTCTGAAAACATTAATTTTGTTTAAAACACCCATTTATTAAATAATTTAAAAATTATAAAATTTACTTTAATTTTAAAAAGAACCTGTTAACTTGAATTACTTCAAATCTAGTCTCTTTTTTTTTCTAAAAGTAATTTCTTTCAATAAGCAATTATTACAAAATTGTAATCAAATGTATCATTTTTCACACTTGATATCTTATTAAAATATAATCTAAAATTACAAAACTTTTATGTAAACACAAATGAATCAGACGAATAGCTAAAAACGATCGACCTATACGTCGATTGTCACGACGTATCCTTCGGAACCACGGATGTTAAAAACAGTACCGTCTTCAAAAATTAAATATTGCCCTTTTATCCCAATAAGTTTTCCTTGAAAAGAAGGTGTTTTGTCTAAATTTAAGCTTGCGACTTTTGCAGGATAATTTAAAACAGGATAATATAATTCGAATAAATCATTCTTTTGAGCGTAAAAATAGTCTCGTGCTTCAGCCGGAATCAACTCTTCAATTTTTACTTTTTCGGCAATCAAATCAAAAACCGCAGTTGGATTTTGAAGCATTTTTCTCCAATTGGTTTTATCGGTATAATGACTTTTTAAAGCAACTTCGGTAATTCCGGCCAAATATCTGTTAGGAACCTCAACTACGGCAATTGCCTGGCTGGCTCCCTGATCAATCCATCTTGTTGGGACTTGTGTTTTTCGTGTTACACCCACTTTTATTTCGCTTGCCACAGCCAAATACACGACATGAGGCTGCAATTGTACTTTTTGCTCGTATTCTAAATCACGATCTGCAATTCCTAAATGCGCTGTACTTAATTCCGGTCTCATAATCCAATCTCCTACGGCAGGGCTGGAGTAAAAACAATCATAACAAAAACCTTGTCTGAATATCTTTTTCTTTTTACAGCAATTCAAACATTGAAAACCTGCAAAATTAATTTCAATTTCTTTATCTAATAATTGATTCATACTGAGAAAGCTATCTTCAAAAACCAAATAATACTGAATTGGATTTCCGATTTCTGTTTGCATTTTTGTAAGTACGCCTTGATATGTCATTATATTTTAGATTGTTGATTTTAGATTTTAGATTGCTTCTCAAACGCTGAATTTTAATTTTAAAATTCATTTTTAGTAAAAAATAGAATGTTTTTATTACAAAAAAAACAGTATTTTTGATACAAGGACAAAGTTACTGTTTGTCTGGTGATATTTCAAATCTTATATTTTGAGTTTTTATAAAAAGTATAAAATCTAAAATCTAAAATCTAAAATCTAAAATTTCTCATGCCCTTATCAATTATCAACTCGTTCGCCTCCTGGGTTCTAAAACAAAGAATTCACCAAATAGAACTCTTTCTAAAATACCCTAATGAAGTTCAGGAAGAACTGTTGCACAATTTATTAATGGCATCTGAAAATACCGTTGTAGGAAAACAGTATGATTTTGCTTCAATCAGCTCTTATAAGACTTTTGCAGAAAGAGTACCGATTGCGAGCTATGAAGAATTACAACCTTTGATTGAACGCACACGTCAGGGCGAACAAGGCGTTTTTTGGGAAACTCCAATCAAATGGTTTGCAAAATCGAGCGGAACAACCAATGCGAAAAGCAAATTTATTCCTGTAAGTAACGAAGCTCTCGAAGATTGTCATTATAAAGGAAGTAAAGATTTACTTTGCCTTTATTTGAATAATAATGAAGATTCTGAATTGTTTTTGGGAAAAAGTCTTCGCTTGGGTGGAAGTTCGCAGATTTACGAAAACAACAATACTTATTTTGGAGATTTATCGGCAATATTGATTGAAAACATGCCAATTTGGGCTGAATTCAGCAGTACGCCAAGTAATAAAACTTCGTTGATGAGTGAATGGGAATCTAAAATCGCTGCTATTATAAACGAAACCAAAGTCGAAAATGTGACCAGTTTTGCCGGAGTTCCGTCCTGGATGCTGGTTTTAATGAATAAAGTTTTGGAGAATACCGGTAAGGAAAGTCTATTGGAAATCTGGCCAAATCTTGAGGTTTATTTTCATGGTGGCGTGAGTTTTTCTCCCTATAAAGAACAATACAAAAAAATCCTGCCTAGCAAGGATTTTAAATATTACGAAATATACAATGCTTCTGAAGGTTTTTTTGCGATTCAGGATTTAAATAATTCCAGCGATTTATTGCTGATGCTGGATTACGGCATTTTCTATGAATTTATTCCGATGGATACTTTTGGGACTTCCAACCAAAAGGTTATTTGTTTGGCCGATGTCGAACTGAATAAAAATTACGCGCTTGTTATTACGACTAATTCAGGTTTATGGCGTTATTTAATTGGTGATACAGTTCGTTTTACTTCGTTAAATCCTTACCGCATTAGAGTTACAGGAAGAACAAAACATCATATTAATGTTTTTGGCGAAGAATTAATGGTCGAAAATACAGATCAGGCCATTGCCAAAGCATGTCAGATTACCCAAACCGAAGTTATAGATTATACCGTTGCCCCTATTTTTATGCAGGACAAAGAAAAAGGCGCTCACGAATGGATGATCGAATTCAAGAAAAAACCGGCTGATGTGGGACTTTTTCAAAAAGTGCTTGATGAAACTTTACAAACTTTAAATTCTGATTACGAAGCGAAACGCTACAACAATATGACGCTGAATCCTTTGGTGATTAATGTCGCACGTGAAAACTTATTTTACGATTGGCTGAAGGAAAGAGACAAACTTGGCGGACAGCATAAAATCCCGAGACTTTCAAATGAGAGAGATTATCTGGAGCAGTTGAAGGAGATGTGCGTGCTTAAACACTAATTTCATGAATTTTCACGAATTGTTGCGAGGAACGAAGCAATCTCACCAACAATAAACACAAAGGTGGATTTAGCAAGTTAGATTGCTTCGTTCCTCGCAAAGACACAAAATGTGCTGAAATCCTATAATTCCACTAAATCGCATGAGGGATAGAAGTGGAAATCCTTTTGTGTCCGCCGCGGCGGAGACAAAAGATTGGAACGGATAGCCCGACCCGGAGGGACATGCCCATAAAAAAAACCAATTTGAACTAAGGTTTTGTGTCTATTTTGATTATCGAGTTACTTGCGGAGATTCTTCGTTCCTCAGAATGACAAACTTTTATTTGATTTATTACATCATATCGATATAACGGTCGTGATATCCTAAAAGATATAAAACACCATCAAGACCTAAACTTGAAATTGAATTTGAGGCGCTTTCTTTTACTTTTGGTTTGGCGTGAAAAGCGATTCCAAGACCCGCTAAATTGATCATTGGTAAATCGTTGGCTCCATCTCCTACTGCAATTGTTTGGTTGATATGAATTCCTTCTTTGGCTGCAATCGCTGTCAGGTATTCGGCCTTCTTTAAACCGTCTACAATATCACCTATATATTTACCGGTTAATTTTCCATCTTTTATTTCTAATTGATTGGCGTGAACGTAATCAATGCCTAATTCTTTTTGCAGGTATTCTCCAAAATAAGTGAATCCTCCGGATAAAATTGCGGTTTTGTAACCGTAATATTTTAAGGCTTTCATTAAACGATGCGCTCCTTTTGTTATAGGCAGATTTTCGGCTACTTTTTGCAAAACATCTTCACTTAAACCTTCTAACAAAGCCATTCTTTGTTTGAAACTTTCGTTAAAATCGATTTCTCCATTCATGGCAGATTCTGTGATGGCTTTTACTTGTGCGCCTACTCCGTTTAATTCTGCCAATTCGTCTATAACTTCGGCCTGGATTAAAGTGGAATCCATATCAAAACAAACCAAACGGCGGTTTCTTCTGTAAATATTATCTTCCTGAAAAGAAATATCGACATCTAAAGTTCTTGAAATGGCCATAAAATTGGCTGTCATTTCAATCTTGTTTACTATTTCGCCGGTTACAGATAATTGTATGCAGGAACGCGGATATTCTTCTTTTTCAACAACAGAAGTTCTTCCGGTTAATCTTATAATGGAATCAATATTTAAATTTTGATCTGATAATATTTTGGTAACCGCCGCAAGTTGTGTAGCAGTTAGTTTTTCGCCCAAAACATTTATAATGTAGCGTTGTTTGGATTGAGATTTAACCCAGGTTTCGTAATCATCTACAGAAATAGGAATGAATTTTACCTTAACTTCTAATTCGTAAGCTTTAAAAAGCAAATCCTTAAGCACCGGACCAGAACTTGAGCCTGCTTCTATTTCGAACAAAATTCCTAAAGACAATGTATCGTGAATATCCGCCTGGCCTATGTCAAGGATAATAGCGTCGTAAGCAGCTAATACAGATGTTAATCCGGCTGTTACACCCGGTTTGTCATGCCCTGAAACTTTAAGTAAAATAATTTCTTTGTCTTCTGTTGCCATTTTATGCTTATTGATTTTCGAAGCGACAAAAATCGGCAATCTATTTATGATAAAAAAGTATATTCTTTGTTTTTTTGTAGAGAAAAAACACAAATCAATAGGTAAGTTTTAAGTAAATTAACATTTAACAAAAGTTAATTGTAATGTTTTTTTTTCGCCACAAATTCGCGAATCATTTAGAATTTTATTTGAATAAAATTTCGTGAATTCGTGGCGAAAAACTAATTATTTATTTGGTTCGTTTACATCGAAATTTACCATCCAGCCTACGCCGAATTTATCTGTGAACATTCCGAAATAAGCGCCCCAGAAAGTATTATCCATAGGCATAAAAACGTTTCCGCCTGCTGAAAGTCCGTTGAAGATTCTATCTGCTTCTTCTTTGCTTTCTACATTAATTGACACTGAAAAGTTTCCGCCAAATGTTACATCTCCTGATTGTTCGTTACTATCGCTTCCCATTAAAATGGTGTTTCCAATTGGCAAGGAAACGTGCATTATTCTGTTAGCATCTTTTTCTGAAAATTCTGCACAGCCTCCGTCTTCGGCAGCCGGCATATCTTTAAATTTTCCGATATACGGAAATTCACCTCCAAAAACTGATTTGTAAAATAGAAATGCTTCTTCACAATTTCCATTAAATATTAAATAAGGGTTCACTGATGTTGCCATGATATTTTTGTTTTTTTTTGTTATTATAATCTATTTTCTTTCTTCTATTTTCTTTGTTCTATTTTTCAGAAAGCTCTTTTACTGTTTCCAATCCTTTCGGAAAAGCTTCTTTAAAATAATCTATATATTTTTCTACTACATCAACCTGAGCTACCAAATCTGTAAATTCGTCATCTTGAGTTAAACGATACGTTTCCATTGCGCCGGTCCATTTTTTAGTTTCTTCGTCAATAGGTAATTCTTTAAAGTCTTTAATTTCTCCTATATGTTTGAAAGCCATATATTCATTTGGAATTTTCTTTTCGATAATACTATTCATTCCTTCTCCGTTTGGAGACATAAAATGAATTTTATCACCTTCGTTCCAATCACTTACTGCATACGAGCCTTCGCAAAAAGCTCCTGTCCATTTTTTATAGGTTTCTTCGTTCCATAAAACAGCCCAAACGGTTTCTACCGGAGCTTTAATTCTGATTTTAAATTCTAATGTTTCCATATCTAATTTATTTAGGTATTTTACTAAAATCCATATATAAGATATTCCAGCGATGACCGTCTAAATCTGCAAAAGCACTGCCATACATCCAGCCTTGGCTTTCTGCAGGCTTGCTAAAAACGGTTCCACCGGCTTCTTTTACTTTTTCTGTGAATTGATCAACTTCTTCTTTGCTTTCTGCATCAATCGAAATCAAAACTTCTGAACTTGATTTCGTATCTGTCAGCTTATTTTGAGAAAAACTTGCAAACAAAGATTCTTCAAAAAGCATTACCGCAAATTTTCCTTCGCCTACAATCATACAGGTTGAACTTGGCGTATCGTGTTTTTCATTAAAAGAGAAACCTATTTTTGAGAAAAAAGCTTTTGATTTTGCCACCTCTTTTACCGGCAAATTCAGCCAAATTTGTTTCGTCATCTTTTTATTTTTTTGTTAAATGTTTTTGCCACAAAGTCACTAAGTCACAAAGTTTTTTTTTCATATTCTAAAACTTTGAACCTTTGGAACTAAAAACTAATTAGTTTCTATATAACTTTTGAAATTATCTAAAATTGCCTGCCAGCCGCCACGTTGCATTTCTTCGGGATTTTGTGTTTCGGGATCAAAACTTTCCGTTACTTCTACTCCGTTTGAAGTTGTTGCAAAACTAATTTCAACTTTTCTTCCGTCGGCCATTATATATTCAATGGCTTTATTTTTTTCTACCAAAGTATATTCGCCTTCAAAATCAAAACTCATACTGCCGTCTTTTGCGGCCATCGTCGATTTAAATTTTCCGCCCTCTCTCAAATCATTTTCTGCATAAGGCGTGTGCCAATCCGGCGAGGCGAAACTCCATTTTGTAATGTGTTCAGGTAATGTCCAGAATTCCCAAACTTTGTCTATTGATTCGTTTATTGTACTTTTTACTGTTATCATTATTTTTATAATTTATTAATTGATTTACTCTTTAAAATCTTCAACGTACTTTTTAAAATTTTGAATAATTGCTGTGCAAAACTGTTCTTCCATAGCCGCTGAATCTTCTGCTGTGGGCTCAAATGTTTCGGTAATTTTTATATGATCACCACTATTTTCAAAACGAACATTTGCAGTTCTGTTATCAAAAAGTTTGTACTCTATTACTGAAAACTTCTGGACATTTGTATAAATTCCTTCAAAATCAAACCAATCGCTTCCATCTTTAAGAGCCATTGTAAATTTGAATTTTCCGCCTGCTTTCAAATCATTTTCTACATATGATGTATGCCAGTCTGCAGAAGCATTATTCCAATTCATAATATGTTCTGGCAATGTCCACAGATCCCAAACTTTTTCTATTGGGGCATTTATTGTATTTTGAACTTGTATCATATTACAGGCTTTAATTTATACTTCGCTCGGTATTTTACTTTCATCCATATAGAAAATCTCCCAATGATGCCCGTCTATATCCAGGAAAGTGCGTTGGTACATCCATCCATAATCTTTCGTTTCTACATATTCTGTCCCTCCTGATTGAATTGCTTTTTCCATTATTTGATCTACTTTTTCGCGAGTTTCAAAAGATACAGCAATAAGAACTTCGCTTGTCGTCTCAGCATTGCAAATTTCTTTATTTGTAAATGTTGCATAAAACTCTTCAACTAAAAGCATTGCATTTATATTTTCGCCAATAATCAAACAAGTTCCTTTTTCATTTGTAAATTGTTGATTGAACGAAAAACCCAACTCAGTAAAAAATGATATTGAACGATTTAAATCTTTTACCGGAAGATTTATGAAAATTTTTGTTGCCATGATATATAAAATTACAAATTATCAAAACAAATTTAAAGTTAAATAACAAGGCTTGCACTACAAAAAAAGTCATCTTTAGGGGCATTTAAGACAAATTTTCTATTTTTGTAATAACCATAAATGAAATATCATGACTAAGAAGACAGCTTTAATTGTACCTCACTACTACAAATTATTAAGTATAGCAGCTATTTTAGAAGTTTTTGAAACGGCTAATAAACTAAGTAAAGGTTCGGAAAAGCCTTTTGAAATTATGGTTTTTCAATCGGCAGAACAAATCGAAGAAAAGTTTTTGTTTGGTCATGAGGTAAATTCAATCGAAGATTCTGATAAACTTTTAGACCTCATTTTAATTCCGGCTTTTACTACCGATGATATGAGTGAGATGATCGCAAAGAACAGAAAGTTTATTCCATGGCTGCAAAAACAACATCAGGCTGGAGCTGAATTGGCTAGCTTTTGTACGGGTGCTTTTTTGTTTGCGGCTTCGGGCTTACTTAACGAAAAACTGGCAACAACACATGTCGATGCCTGTAGTGCTTTTACAAAAGCTTTTCCAATGGTAAAATTAAAGTCGGAAGAAACCTTAACAGCAGATGGAAGTTTATATACAAGCGGAGGTTCGACCTCAACTTTTCATTTATTGATTCTTTTGGTGCAGAAATATTGCGGAAATGAAATTGCAGTACAAATTGCCAAGATTTTCTCTATTGATTTAAACCGATACAAACAAAGCTATTTTAGCACCTTCAGGCCTAATCATTTACATAATGATTCTCTGGTTGCAATGCTACAGCAAAAAATAGAAAGCCAATATCATTCCATCGAAAAACTGGAAGAAATAACCAAAGATATTCCAACAAGCGCAAGAAACATGACACGCCGATTTAAACAAGTAACCGGAATTCCGCCAATTGAATATCTGCAAAATATACGAGTTGAAAGTTCTAAGAAATATTTGGAACAAACCCAACTTTCGATTTCTGAAATTATTGAAAAAACAGGTTATAATGACCCAAAAGCTTTTAGAAAAGTATTTTATAAAATGGTTGGAATGAAACCAATTGAATATCGAGAGAAGTTTAGGGTTCAGTAATTTTTTTCAGGAGTAGAAAATTTTAAACACGAATTCATGAATTTGCACAAATTTCAATGGTTAATTTATTTTGTAAAATAATTACACGAACGAATTAGTGCCAATTCGTGAAATTCGTGTTTGCTTTTATAATTTTCAAAAAAAAACCTGCTCAAATAAATGAACAGGTTTTAGGGAAACTTTGTCAAAGTTCAAAACTTTGACAAAGTAATATCAAGATTTACGAAGCAATTTCCATTCTCTTCAATAAATTTTTACTTAAAGTATGTTCTGCGTAATCTTTATCAATTGTCAAAACTTTATCGTCTGAACTTGGTAATTCGTACATGGCATCTGTTAAGATAGCTTCGCATAACGAACGCAATCCACGAGCCCCTAATTTGTATTCTAAAGCTTTATCAACAATAAAATCTAAAGCTTCATCAGTAATACTGAATTCTACTTCGTCCATCATAAACAATTTTTGATATTGTTTGATTAAGGCATTTTTTGGCTGAGTCAGAATGGCACGCAATGTTTCTCTGTCTAAAGGATCCATGTGTGTCAATACTGGCAAACGACCAATAATTTCGGGAATTAAACCAAAATCTTTAATATCTTTTGGAATGATATATTGCAACAAATTGTCTTTGTCGATATTGTCTACATTTTTGGATGTTGAATATCCAACTGCCTGACGGTTTAAACGTTTAGAAATAATACGTTCTACTCCATCAAAAGCACCACCTGCAATAAACAGGATGTTTTGGGTATTTACCTCAACAAATTTCTGGTCCGGGTGTTTACGGCCTCCTTTTGGTGGTACGTTTACAACGGTTCCTTCTAATAATTTCAATAATGCCTGTTGAACTCCTTCTCCAGAAACGTCACGTGTTATAGATGGATTATCGCTTTTGCGGGCGATTTTATCAATTTCATCAATAAATACGATTCCTCTTTCTGCTTTGGTTACATCATAATCAGCGGCTTGAAGTAAACGTGTCAAAATACTTTCAACATCTTCACCCACATAACCTGCTTCTGTAAGTACTGTCGCATCTACGATTGCCAAAGGAACATCTAACATTTTTGCGATAGTTTTTGCTACCAATGTTTTTCCTGTTCCGGTTTGACCAACCATAATGATGTTACTTTTTTCGATCTCTACTTCGTCATCTAATTGCTGTTGCATTAAACGTTTGTAGTGATTGTAAACGGCAACCGACATTACTTTTTTAGTCTGATCCTGTCCAATAACATATTGATCTAAGAAAGCTCTGATCTCTTTTGGTTTCTTTAAAATTAAGTCACCAACGAGTTTTGCACTTCCGCTTGATTTTAATTCTTCTATTACAATTCCGTGTGCCTGCTCAATACACTTATCACAAATATGTGCATTAATACCTGCAATCAATAAATTGGTTTCTGGCTTTTTTCTTCCACAAAACGAACATTCTAATACTACTTTAGCCATTCTTTTTTTATTACTAAGCTGCAAAGTTACTAAGTTTTTGAGATTTATCACTAAAACCTCAAAAACTTAGCAACCTATTAACTTATTTTTTTGTTTCAAGTTTAAAAAAAGGTTTCAGGTTTCAAGTTTCAAGTTAGCTTTGTTAACTTGAAACCTGAAATTTGAAACAAATTTCAACTAGAAAATTATCCTCTTCTCAACACTTCATCAATCATTCCGTATTCTTTTGCTTCGTCTGCTTTCATCCAGTAATCACGCTCACTGTCTTTGTGTACTCTTTCAAAAGATTGTCCTGAATGTTGTGAAATAATTTTGTATAATTCATCTTTCAATTTCAACATTTCACGCAAGTTGATTTCCATGTCCGTTGCAACACCTTGTGCTCCTCCAGATGGCTGGTGAATCATAACTCTTGAATGTGGTAGAGCAGAACGTTTTCCTTCAGCTCCTGCACATAATAAAACCGCTCCCATTGAAGCTGCCATACCTGTACAAATTGTAGCTACGTCTGGTTTGATGTATTGCATGGTGTCATAAATTCCCAAACCTGCGTAAACGCTTCCTCCTGGAGAATTTAGATAAATCTGAATATCTTTTGAAGCATCGGCACTTTCTAAAAATAATAATTGCGCCTGAACGATATTTGCGATTTGATCGTCGATACCCGTTCCTAAAAAGATAATCCTGTCCATCATTAATCTTGAAAACACATCTAATTGAGAAACATTCAACTGACGCTCTTCGATGATGTATGGAGTCATGTTTGTTGGGTTCATTGCCGCTACGATTTTATCGTAGTACATTGCGTTTACTCCCTGGTGCTTTGTAGCAAATTTTTTAAATTCTTTACCGTAGTTCATATTTTATGTGTCTAAGTTTTACTTAATTTTTGGTATTATATTTTTATTTCCCACAAAGGTCATACCCTTTTATAAAGAATGTCAATATGTCTTATTTTTTAAAATTTGTTTCAGGTTTCAAGTTTCAGGTTTATTGGATCAACACTAAAATGTTGTGGAGAAACATTAAAAATTTTGCATTCCATAATTATTTTTTAACGCAGAGAACACAAAGTTTTTTCGGAGAGTTCACTAAGATTGGAGTTGTGTTTACACAATCTAAGTCCGCAAAGTTTTGTGTTTCAATAAACTTAGCATAATTAAAAAACTTTGTGCTCTCCGTGATACTTTTTTTTCTCTCTCCATCCTTTTTCGCAATACTTCGGTTTATTGAAGTTCGTAAATTTTAAACTTGAAACAAAATTAACTTGAAACAAAAAAAAGAGCGTCAGGAAAAAAATCTCCTGACGCTCAAATATACTTATTTTTTTAGAAATTATTCTCCGTAAGATGCAGCAATAAATTCTTCGTAAGTTACTTCTTTAGTTGTTGGATTTGCTTTTTCTTTAAACACTTCTAACAATTTTTCAGCTACAACTTGCTCAGAAAGTCTTTTCACTTCTTCCTGGTTAGATAAAACTCTAGCCACGATTCCTTGTACTTCTTCGTCAGTTGGATTTGTTTGTCCAAATTGAGCCATTTGTTGTCTGATCGCGTTTGTTGTAAAAGTTTTCAAATCTTCAAATGTGATTTGGATATTGCTTTGAGCCATTGCTTTTCCTTCAATTAATTGAAAACGTAATCCTTTTTCAGATCTTGCGTATTCAACTTCAGCTTCTTCTGCAGAAAGTTTTTTCTCTCCAACAGTTTGTAACCATTTTTTAAGGAATTCTGCAGGTAAATCAAATTTTGTGTTTTCGATTAGGAAATCCTGAACGTCTAACAATAATTTTTGATCTGCTTGTTGTGCAAATTGCGCTTCAGCATCTTCTTTAATTTTAGCTTTTAAATCTTCAAGAGAAGCTACTTTTCCTTCGCCAAAAAGTTTATCAAATAACTCCTGGTTTAATTCTGCCAATTCAGCTCCGTTGATAGCTTCGATAGTAAAGTTTACTTCAACATCTAAACCGTGAACATCATCATGAGATACTTTTAAGTAATCCATTAATTGGTGATCATCTTCAAATAAACCTTTTGTACTTACCGTAACAACATCTCCTACTTTTTTACCGATGAATTTATCAGCAGCAGCTTTGTTGAAAGTAGATACAGAAATTGTAGTTGTATTACTAATACCTTTTTCTTCGTTTGTGAAAGTTCCGGTTAAATCAGAATCAGCATCAACTTTATCTTGTGGAATTGCTTTTCCGAATTGTTTTTGGATACGCTCAACTTGTCCGTCGATTAATTTATCATCAGCTGTAACGATATATTTTACAATATTGTTTTTAGCTTCTAAATCAATTTCGAAGTTTGGCACTAAACCAATTTCGTATTCGAAAGTTAGTTCTTCAGCATCCCAATCAAAGTTTTCGTTTTCTTTAGCAAGAGGAGTTCCTAAAAGATTTAATCTTTCAGATTGAACAAAACGCTCTAAAGCCAAATCAACTACTTTTTTAACTTCTTCCTGCTTAATTGCTTTTCCGTATTGTTTTTCAACAAGGTCTTTAGGAACTTGTCCTTTTCTAAAACCTTTAACGGTAGCCAAAGGCATTTTTTCGTTTATTCTTTTTGCTACTTGACCTTTATAATCCATGTGAACAACTGTCATTACAATTGTTTCATTCACAGCGTCTGTTGCTACTCTTTTAATATCCATCTTCTTCTTTAATTTACGTAATAAAATTGGGTTGCAAAATTATAAAATTTTTGCAACCCAGCCAAGTTTTTAACCTATTGTATTTGAAGGCGTTTTAAACGTCATTTCTATTTTTATTTTTTATCGTCTCCCAAAATTTTGTAAGTAATAGACTGAAGAATAGACAATATGACACTAAATATTAATGCCGTCCAAAAAGAATCTACTGCAAAACCTCCAACTATATTGGTACACAATAAAATGATGATCGCATTTATAACCAGTAAAAACAATCCTAAAGTAATCACCGTTACCGGCAAAGTCAGGATAACTAAGATTGGTTTTATAAAAAGATTAAGCAATCCTAAAACCACTGCAACAATTACCGCTGTACCAAAACTTGCTACATGAACGCCTGACAAAAGATTAGCCAGTAATAAAACTAAGGCTGCAGTAACAAGAAGTCTAAGTAATAATTTCATATTTTTTCTGATTTAAAATTTTAATAAAAGTAATAAAATATTTGCCAAAATGATTACTCTTTTAAAAAGGCCGTTGTTAATTCAAAAAACATTTTAGGGTTTTCGGCATGAAGCCAATGGCCGGCATTTGGAATTGTTTCTACTTTTAAATCCGGAAAATGTGTGCGAATCTGATCAAGATCGGCATCCTTAACATACCCTGAGTTTCCTCCGCGTATAAATAATGTTGGTTTTTCGAAAACTAAATCATCTGCCAGAGCTTTTCCGATTGCATCCAGATTATTATTGAAAACTTCGAGATTGAATCGAAAAGCCAATTGTCCCGGTTCTTTCCAATATAAATTCTTTAATAAAAACTGACGCGTTCCAAAATCAGAAACATATTGCGCTACAATTTCCTCAACATCGTTTCGACTTGGTTTTACGGAAAAATCAACTGCATTTAATCCTGCCAAAATATCCTGATGATGTTGTTTGTAAAATTTGGGACCAATATCTGCCACAATTAGTTTATTTACAATTTCAGGGTGTGTTGTTGCAAAAAGCATGGCGACTTTCCCTCCCATTGAATGTCCTAAAATATCTATTTTACTTAATTGATTGACCCGGCAATATTCAAAAACATCCTGAACCATAGCTTCGTAACTCCATTCATCTGAATGAAAACTGCGTCCGTGGTTTCTTAAATCTAAAATATGAACCTGAAATCCAGCTTCTACATATTGTCCGGCAAGTGTTTTCCAATTATCAGACATTCCAAGAAATCCGTGCATGATGATGAAAGGTTTCCCTTCGCCTTCTATTTTTGAGTATAACATTTATATTAATTTTTAGCTTATCACAAAGTTAAAAAACTTATCCAGCAATATAAGCACAATAATTTTGAAGAAATCATTTTATTGTAAAAAAAACGTACTATTTTACGGTTTCCCGTAAAGAAAGAACAATTTGAAAGTGTATATTCGCGCTCAGAAATCAAACCCAAAATTTGATTCAATTTATTTAATTAAACACCAAATCCATGATTAAAAAATTCCTTTTATTATCATTAGTTGCTTCTCAACTTATGATTTCATGTTCTAGTGATGACAGTCCGGAAACTACTGATCCAGTTGTAGTTGATCCTCCTAAAGAATTAACTTTAGAAGAAGAGATTGCTCTTATTGTTAAACAGCCTTATTCAAATTTAACTCCTGCACAGCAAAAAGTAAAATTAGAAGCTGAAGCTAACGAAATGTTAGTTCAGTTAGACAAAACAAAAAATTTAAGTGCAATTGAAACAATTGAAAACTTAAACAGATTATTAGACATTAGCCCTGTTGATATCTTCAACGAAAAAAATGGTAATGGAGTAGAAGACATTTTACAAGTGTCAGGTGTTTATGGTATCTATACTTGGAATAACACTCAAAAAATTTGGGTTAAGACTACTTCATCAACTGAATTAAAATTTGTTTTCCCTGCTAAAGAATCGCAAACTACAAACAATGCAGCACTTTCTGCTAAAAGTATTTCTTCAGACATCAAAGTAGATTTTACAGATACTTCTGGATATTGGTACTACGATAATGATATTAAGGAGTATGTAAATGTTCCTGGGGTATATGATAAAATCTTTTTACCAACTTCTGCAGATGCAACTTTAACAATTGACAATACAGCTGTAGCTACATTTACGCAAACTGCAAAATATTCTAATGGAAAAGAAACTCCTAATGAATTTGCATACAAAATGACATTAAGCGATGGTTATACATGGGAAATGAGTGGTGTAAAAGCTGTGAAAAATACTTCGAAAGCTACCCTTACTTACAATGGAAAAAATTTACTTTCATTTAATTCCGGAAGTACCGCTGATATTGATGCTTTAATAACAAATGATGAATTAGTACAATATAGAGGAAAAGCAAATGGATTAGTACAAATCCTTGACAATTTTGTAATTCTTGCTGATACTGATTTAGCTACTTCTGCTACTGATGATGCTACATTAGACAAAACTGTAGTTTATCCTACACACCCAGAATATAATGATCCAAATGCCAATTTTAAAGCATATTATACAGCTGTAAATACATACCGTCAAAAATATTCTGCCGGAACTGCAGCAAATTTCAACAAAAACTCCAAATTAATTTTAGTTTCTAAAAAAGATGGTACTAAAATAGCTGATATTGTTGTGCATTCAGAAAAATCAACTGATTCTTACACTTTTTACTTACCTGAATGGTATGCTTATGGAGATGGAACTGGTTTCTGGCAATCGACCGATGAAGGAGAGCAATTTACTGAAGCATATTACGACGAAGTATATTACTTAAAATTCAACGATAATACAGAAGTAGAAATGGGAGCTTATTTCTCAACAGGATTTAGCAGCTTCGAAGCTAAATTTGAAGAATTCATCAAAGCTTTTGAGAACTAATTATTTCTTTAAAGTATAACATAAATCCGGTTTGAAACTATTCAAACCGGATTTATTTTTTTGGAGGTGTTTTAACAATTATAGTGCTTTGCCCGTATCCTGCCCAAATACCAATACCTCCTTTTATATTAGATTTTAAACTTGTATTTGATGGATATATTGGGTTTTTACTATTTACAATTTCATTTTGCCAACTGTTCCAAAAATCCAAAGCGTCTTTGTTTTGAGTTCTTAATTTCACATAAATTAAATCTCCATCGGCAAAATAAGGTGTGAATTTTGTTTTCGGGAAAAGTAAAATTCCTCTGTTTACCTGTATAGAAACATTTGATGATGTGAAATTTTTATCATCTAAATTTCCATAGAACGCCGGAACAAAAATCGGTTCTCCGGTATCAATTTTTGTCGCAACCTGATAATAGTTCTTATCTTCTAAAGGATCATCAAATTTTACAAAAACATAACCTGTTGTATCTGTAGCATTATTCTTTACATACTCTGCACTTTTGAGCGGAACAGTTTTTGGTATCGTTGTTACGGCTTCGACAACACGATTTAAATATTCTATTTTTAACGAATACTCTTTTCCGGCTTCTCCTTTTAAAGTTGTTCCGTAGTATACAAAAGGAGGAACTCTGTTTTTATCGTTTTTTACTCTTAAAACTTCTGAAGTCTGACCGTCAGAAATTGTGATTTTTGCTGATCGAATAACATGATTCAAAACATTTGTAGAGTCAATTACATCTGTAACAGGAATACTGCTTGAAAGCAAAACCTGAGCATAATCTCCTTCTTCTATCCAGCCTTCCACAACAATTTTAGACTCGATATTTTGTTCGCTAAAATCATCTTTAGAGCAGCTCATTATTATTAAAGCAAAAAGAAATAATAAATATTTTTTCATCTTTTAAAATTTAAATCTCCAGCTTATTGAAGGCAATATTCTATACAACACTTTTTTATTCTGTTTTACAACAACACTACTTTTATCATCAGCAACTTTAACATCCAAAACAACATAAATTGGATTATCAATATTGAAAGTATTATAGATAGAAAAGTTCAGGGCACTCTCTTTTTTATTGGTTTTAAAGAAGAAATAGTTTGCCGAAAGATCAGTACGAATATAATTTGGCATTTGTGCATTATTGTATTCTGAATACTCTTTGACAGGATTATTATTGATAAAATACCAGGAAGTTGGCATTGTAAATCGATTTCCGGAACTGAATATTTGGGTAACACCAAAATTCCACTTTGCGTTTAAATCGTACATTCCAACTAACGACAGGTTATGACGTCTGTCATATTTGGCAAAATACGTTTTTCCGTTATTGAGTTCTTCAAAATTTCTATCAGACCAGCTTAACGTATAACTTAACCAGCCGGTAAATTTTCCGTTATTTTTTCGCAGCATAAATTCGAGACCGTACGCTTTTCCCTTACCTACGAGTAAATCATTTTTTAGAGATGTGGTTTCATTAAACTGAGTTATTCCATATGGATATTCCAGTAAATCTTTCATAGAGCGATAAAATCCTCCAAAAGAAGAAACAAAATTCTTTGAAATATTTTGATTTGAACCAATTGCAAACTCATCTGAAGATTGTGGTTTAATTCCCTCTGAACTGGCAATCCAGAAATCTGTCGGAATTCCAACACTTGAAGTGGTAATCAAACTTAAATATTGATATTGTTTGTTATAAGATCCATAAAAAGAAAACTTTTCATTTGCAATATAATTCAACAATACACGAGGCTGAAAATGCAAATAAGAACTTTGTGATCCTGACGTATAATAATTTATCCTCAAGCCCAGTTCTGCGTTTAATTTGTTTGCCAATTTTGGTTTGATGGTAGTAAAAATTGCTGCTTCATTGGCCGTAATCATACTATTCTGAGAGGTATTATTTGAACTGCTGAAGTTTTCAACATTCACTTTTTGAGGCTGCAAATCGTGATAAACATATTGCAATCCAGACTCGACAGGAATGTCTTTTATCCAAAAACGAAATGAATTTGTAAAACCAAAATCTTTCACAGACGAAGAAACGCCAAACTGAATTGTTGCCTGTTCCATACTCAAATCATTAGAATATTGGCTAAAATAAACAGCATTTGACATACTTGTTTTTGAGGAAAGTGCTGTGGTTACAGAAGGAGAAACCGTAAAATTACTCCATTTCAGGCTGGTTTTTAAAGATAAATTATCATCATTAATTTTTAATTTATCACCACTCACAAAAGCATCTACAGCAAATAGATTGTTTTTAGAAATCTGAGATACAAAAGTGATATTTCCATCTGAAAATCCATACTTCATATTCTGAACATCATTATTTTCAGATGAAGAATTTATCAATGGCGCAATAATTTCATCGATATACGTTTTTCTGCCAGATAGATAAAGTCCTGTCTTTTTACTAATTGGCAAAGCCAAAGTTAATTGTGAAGCCAAAATACCAACATTCCCCTGAATGGAAAATTCAGCAGGTATTTTTTTATTCGGAATTAAAAGTGTCGTCGAACTTAATCGTCCTCCGTACTTTGCATTCGAACTTGACTTATCAAATTCTACCTCCTTAATATGATCAGCATTGTAAAAAGGAAAAATACCTAATAAATGAGACATTCCATAAACCGGAGTTCCATTATATAATATTGCATTATGTCCCGGATCGCCACCTCTTACATATAAATATCCATTAGCATCGCCAGAATTTTGAACTCCGGGTGTTAATTGCAAAATTTTTATAATATCGGTTGTTCCTAAAACGGTTGGTAACGAAGACAATTCTTTTAAATTGAAAGATAATTTTCCTCCTGATAAAGTTGAAATACCATTTTTTTTATCATTTTCTATAATCACTTCTTTTAAAAGAGAAATATCTTTTTCTAAAACAATGGAAATTATGGTATCTTTTACAAGATCAATATTGAGGGTTTTATTGAGATAACCCAATTGATTAATTGAAATTGTGATTTTGCCTAAAGAAATATCTTTTGAGAAATTACCAAGTGTATCACTTAGTACAGAATATTTTTGATTATTTATATCGAAAAAAATACCAGCACCAATTAAGTTTTCATTTTCAGAAGATTTTACATTTCCTGTTATATTGGCTTGGGATTGCGCAAATAAACCGGAAAAACAGAACAAACAAAAAATAATAATTGATTTCGACACTAGCTTTTTATATGAAAAGTGCGAAAGTAAACAATTATAACCCAATTACATCAGGTTATAATTGTTTTAATTTTAAACTTATTTCAATTTATTTAAGTACATATTCACAACATTATCTAATCCAAGATAAAGTGCTTCAGAAATCAAGGCATGTCCAATAGAAACCTCTAATAATCCGGGAATGTTCTGTTTGAAAAACTGAATGTTATCTAAACTTAAATCATGTCCTGCATTGATTCCCAAACCTAATTCGTTTGCCAATTCTGCAGCTTTTACATAAGGGTCAATTCCATTTTTATTTCCTAAACTATATTGATGTGCAAATGCTTCGGTGTATAATTCAATTCTGTCTGTTCCTGTTTTTTTTGCTCCTTCAATCATTTCATGAATAGGATCAACAAAAATCGAAGTTCTGATTCCGTTACGTTGAAATTCCTGAATAACTTCCGTTAAGTATGCCTGATTTTTTATTGTATCCCAGCCTGCGGAAGAAGTTATAGCCCCAATCGCATCGGGAACCAAGGTAACCTGAGTCGGTTTGCATTCTAAAACCAAATCAATAAAATTATGCTGCGGGTTTCCTTCAATATTATATTCGGTATAAACAATTGGTTTTAAATCCCGCGCATCCTGATAACGAATATGACGCTCATCCGGACGTGGATGAATGGTAATTCCCTGACCTCCAAAATTCTGAATATCGGCAGCTACTTTTAGTAAATCAGGAACATTTCCGCCTCTTGCATTACGTAAGGTTGCAATTTTATTGATATTTACACTTAACTTTGTCATATAAATAGATAATTAATTCTAGTAACACTATATTTGTTACGACAAAAATACAAAGTAAAACGTAGCAGTTTTTGCTATTTTTTGATTATTTTGCATCAAATATCTTCAATTGATTTATGACAGAAATTACAAACTATATCACAAACGATTTTCGAGCAATTGATAGCCAGGAAACGATCGCATCGGTTCAGGACTTTTTTGCTGACTTGAATTTTTCTCATTTTCCAATTTTGGAAAACGGTATTTTCATTGGAAGTATTGCTTCTGACGATGTTGAAACTTTTGACACTGACAAAAAAGCAATTGATTACAAATATACTTTAGAACGCTTTTTTGCCAGAAAATCAATGATGTGGCTCGATGTTTTAGAAGTATTTGCAAAAAATCATACTAATACTGTTCCCGTTATTGATGAAAATAATATCTATGTAGGTTATTATGAAATGGAAGACATCATGAAGTTTTTTCAGGAAACTCCATTTTTAAAAGAACAAGGCGGTATTATTATTGTTCAAAAAGGCCTTTTGGATTATTCTATGGGTCAGGTGGCACAAATAGTTGAAAGCAATAATGGAAAAATTTTGGGTTGTTTTGTTTCTGAAGCTGATTTAGAAAATGTTCAGATTACAGTAAAAATTGGTGTGGGACCAATGAATGAAATTATTCAGACATTTAGACGATATAATTATGAAATCATTTCAGAACATCAGGAAGACGCTTATATAAATAGTTTAAAAGAACGTTCTGATTATTTAGACAAATACCTTAATATATAATTTGTTTGTTGAATCGGTTAATTGTTTAATCGTTTTAACGAAAAGAAATAACGATTAAACAGTTAAACAAAAAATCGATTAAACAACAAGATGAAAGTAGCCATTTACGGACAATATTACCAAAACAGTACTGAGCCTATTATTAAAGATATTTTTTTGTTTTTCAATACCAATAATGTTGAAATGGTAATAGAGGAGAACTTTCTAAAAATGCTTCATGAAAAGGAACTCGTAAAAAAAGAATATAAAACTTTTTCATCAAATAATTCCTTAGATAATAGTTTTGAAATGCTGATAAGTATTGGCGGCGACGGAACTATATTAAGAGCAGCTACTTTAGTCCGTAATTCCGGTGTTCCAATTTTGGGAATCAATGCAGGAAGACTAGGTTTTTTGGCTACAGTACAAAAAGAAAATATTGACAGTTTTTTGCAGTTTGTGATTGATAAAAATTACACAACTTCTGAAAGAACTTTATTAAGCATAACCTGCGATCCAAAAAATGACGCTATTGAAGAAGATTTAAATTTTGCTATGAATGAAGTTACAGTAAGCAGAAAAGACACAACTTCGATGATTACGGTTGAAACTTATTTGAACAATGAATATTTAAATTCATATTGGGCAGATGGTTTGATTATTTCGACGCCAACGGGTTCAACCGGATATTCTTTAAGTTGTGGCGGACCATTGCTTACGCCAGAAGTAAAAAGTTTAGTAATTACGCCTATAGCACCTCATAATTTAACCGCCAGACCACTTGTTATTCCAGATGATACCGAAATTAAGTTACGTGTATCAGGAAGAGAAGATCAATATTTAGTTTCATTAGATTCCAGAATTGCTTCTGTAAAAAACGAATCTGTTTTAACGATCAAAAAAACAGATTTTAAAATAAAAATGGTTGAAATTCCCGGTGAAACTTTCTTAAAAACCTTAAGAAATAAGCTGCTTTGGGGAGAAGACAAAAGGAATTAAGCCTTTTTCTCACAAGCCACTATACGATAGTACCACTTTTTCTCGTTCTGCATGTATCGAATCCTCATTAAATGTCTCAAAATCATATTGCAAATTGAAAAAAAAGCACATTTAACTAAAGCGACGTTGATTCGTATCGATAATTATTATATTTGCACGCAATTCTGAATTAAATGAAGAAAATTTTTAATTTATTGTTATGTTTATTCCCCCTAATTACACTAAACGCTCAAATTAATGAGATTGGTGTTTTTCTTGGTGGAAGTAACTTTGTAGGTGATGTTGGTAAAACAAATTATATTGCTCCTGAAAAGTTAGCTTTTGGTGTTTTGTATAAATGGAATAAAAGTCCAAGACATTCATACCGTTTTTCATATACACAATCTACTGTGACAGGAAATGATCATGAATCTGAAGAAACAGGACGAAGCAATCGAGGTTACCGATTTGAAAACAATATTAGAGAACTTTCTGCCGGTTTAGAATTTAATTTTTTCGATTTTAATCTACATGATTATCATCCAAAAATTACTCCTTATATATATTCAGGATTAAGTTACTTTATGTATGATGAATTATATATTTCAGGAGGGCAGACTAGAAAAGATAAAAATTCAAGTTCAATTGCTATTCCTATAACGTTAGGAATCAAGTCAAATGTATCTCCTAATTTTGTTTTAGGCCTTGAAGTTGGAGCCCGTTATACGTTTACAGATGATATTGACGGAAGTAATCCTGGTAACGATGCCTTATCATCTTTACGATTTGGAAATTTAAATAATAACGATTGGTATGTCTTTTCAGGTATAACTTTAACTTATACCTTTGGACTAAAACCTTGCTATTGCGCAGAATAATACAATGAACCTAATAGACTCTATAGACAAAACAAACTTACCTAAACATCTGGCCATAATCATGGACGGGAATGGTCGCTGGGCAAAACAACAAGGGTTCTTAAGAGCTTTTGGTCACGAAAACGGTACAAAATCAGTAAAAAAAACAATTACTACTTGTGCTAAACTTGGCATTGAGTATTTAACGCTCTATGCTTTTTCAACAGAAAACTGGAATCGCCCGAAATTAGAAGTTGAAGCTTTAATGAAAATATTAATCAATTCATTAAAAAAAGAATTGGGTACTTTACAAGAAAACAATATCAGACTTAATGCTATTGGAAACCTTGAAAAATTACCAAAAACCGCTCAAAAAGAACTTCAGGACGTTATTGATAAAACAAAAAATAATACACGCCTAACGCTAACATTGGCTTTAAGTTACGGATCACGAGAAGAATTGGTAAATGCCGTTAGAATCATCAGTGATAAAGTTAAAAATAATATAATTTCAATAGACACTATTGACGATTCAATTATAAATGAGCATCTTTACACGCAAAATTTACCTGACGTAGATTTATTAATACGAACAAGTGGAGAACATAGAATAAGTAATTTTTTGCTGTGGCAGATTGCCTACGCAGAATTATATTTTACTAATGTCTTGTGGCCAGACTTTAAAGATCAAGATTTATATGAGGCTATTATTAGTTATCAAAAAAGAGAACGTAGATTTGGAAAAACCAGTGAACAAATTAAATAATTTTTTAGTGTTACAAAAAAGAATACAGATAGTCCTTACCCTACTTCTTTTGGGTAGTTTTTCACAAATAAAAGCACAAGAAAGAGTTCCTTTTGATCAGGGAAAAAAATACATTCTTGCTAAAGTTTCTGTTGTTGGTAAAATAAGCTTCAATGAACAAACAGTTGTTACCTTTTCAGGCCTTCAAAAAGGGCAGGAAATTGCCGTTCCTGGTGAAGAAATCAGTGGTGCAATCAAAAAATTGGGCAAACTTGGGCTTTTTGATGAAATTGCATTCTACGTAAATAAAATTGATAATGATAGTATTTATCTTGACTTAAATATTGTTGAACTTCCTAAACTAAACGAGGTAAAATTTGTTGGTATCAAGAAAAGCAAAGTCGAAGGATTAATTAAAGACAACAATTTAACCAAAAATAAAATTGTAAACGAAAACTTAATTACAACAACCAAAAATTATATTGAAAATAAATATAAAAAAGAAGGTTATTACAATACCAAAGTTACTATTACAAATACGCCTGCTGACACTACCGGTGGAAATCAGGTCAATATGCTTGTTCGCGTAGACAAAGGCGATAAAGTAAAAATTAGTAAAATTGATTTCATTGGTAATGAAAAGCTTACTGATAATCAGTTAAGGGCAGCGATGAAGGATACTAAACAAAAAAACTTTCTGCGTATTCTAAAAAAGTCAAAGTTTATTCCTGAAAAATACAAAGCCGATTTAGAAAAGGTTGTTGCTACTTATAAAGAAAAAGGATATCGTGATGCCCGTATTATTTATGATTCTGTTACCTATAATAAGGAGAAGAATATGCTGGCTATAAAAATCAATATGGAGGAAGGAAATAAATATTACTTCGGAAATATTAAATTTTTAGGAAACACAGTATACTCAGATCAACTTTTGAACCGTTATTTAGGAATTAAAAAAGGTGAAACATATAATGGAGTTTTACTTGAAAAAAGAATTGCTGATAAAACAAAACCAGATGCAGAAGACATTACAAACTTATACCAAAACAATGGGTATTTGTTTTCTAACATCAATGCCGTAGAGGTAAGAACAGTTAATGACACTATCGATTTTGAAATTAGAGTTACCGAAGGTCCTATCGCATATTTTAATAAAATATCAGTTGTAGGAAATGACAAAACAAACGATCATGTTATTTACCGTGAATTAAGAACTAAGCCGGGAGAAAAATATAGTAAAGAACAATTAGTTAGAACTATTCGTGAAATTGGTCAATTAGGATTTTTTGATCCTGAAGCTATTGATCCAAAATTCAAAAATGTTGATGCAGGTGCAGGAACAGTTGATATTGAATATCACGTAGTAGAAAAAGGATCCAGCCAGGTTGAACTTCAGGGTGGTTACGGTGGAGGTGGTTTCATAGGAACTTTAGGGCTTTCGTTTAATAACTTCTCAGTAAGAAATATATTTAAGAAAGAAGCTTATAAGCCTTTACCAATGGGAGATGGTCAAAAAGTATCTCTTCGTTTACAAGGAAGTACCTATTTCCAAACGTATAGTTTATCATTTTCTGAACCATGGTTCGGAGGAAAAAAACCAGTACAATTTAGCTCATCTATTTCTTATAGTACGCAATTTCTTAATAATTATATTACTCGAGATGTTGATAAGAGCAAAAGTTTTAATATTTTTACAGTCCAGATTGGACTTGCCAAAAGGCTGACAGTGCCGGATGATTATTTTGTATTATCACAATCTATCAGTTACCAGCATTATGATCTAAATAACTATAATACAGGTTTATTTACCTTTGGTAACGGAGCGTCAAGAAATTTAGCTTATACTATCGGAATTTCAAGAAGTAATAAAGGGGTTAACCCGATATTCCCAACTTATGGTTCTGAGTTTAGTATCTCTGCAAAAGTGACACCTCCATACTCATTATTTAATGGAGTTAACTATTCAGATTTACAAAATCAAAAGGAATATAAAACGAAATATACAGGAACAGAAGTAATTTCAGGTGCAGATGGACAACCAATTAGCCCTGGAGATTATACAAAAACTGAAACAGTAAATGGAACACCAGGTACTGTAGGGGTAGGATCTGATTATGGAAGTGCTGATACTGATGTTGGAAAGGTTGACCAAAAGAAATACAACTGGTTAGAATACTATAAAGTTAAATTTAAAGCAGACTGGTATACTAAAGTATATGGTAAATTAGTTTTAAGAACATTAACCGAATTTGGTTTCTTAGGAGCATATGATCAGTCAAGAGGTGTTGTGCCTTTCGAACGTTTTTATTTAGGAGGAGATGGAATGGCTAACTATTCTATGGATGGTAGAGAAACTATTCAGTTAAGAGGTTATCCAAATAACTCATTAACGCCGGTGAATTCAACTGGAGATCAAATTGGAGCAACTATTTATAACAAATTCTCAATGGAGTTACGTTATCCTATTACGTTAAAAGCATCAGCATCTATTTATGCTTTGACCTTTTTGGAAGCAGGATCATCATATCCAACTTTTAAAGATTATAACCCATTTGACTTAAATCGTTCTGCTGGTGTTGGTTTACGTGTATTTATGCCTGCATTTGGATTATTAGGTATTGACTTTGGTTATGGATTTGACGCTCTGCCAGGATCTGTTACAAACAAAGCAAATGGATGGGAAACACACTTTATCATTGGACAACAATTTTAGTGTAGTTTTTAGTACAAATTTTATTACATTTGGCTAAAAATTTCAAAATAAAGTAATGTTATGAGAAAACAATTTTTATTTATATTTTTAGCCTTGGTTGTAGCTTATACAAGTCAAGCGCAGACAAGGACGACTAGGATTGGCTACATCGACATGGAATATATTTTAGAAAATGTTTCCGATTATAAGGAAGCAAAAGCCCAATTGGAGCTAAAAGCTCAAAAATGGAAACAAGAAATAGAAACCAAAAAATTGGAAATCAATAAACTCAAAGAAAATCTTAAAGCCGAAAAAGCTTTACTTACTAAGGAGCTTATTGATGAAAGAGAAAGTGAAATTAAATTTCAGGAAGATGAAATGATGGATTATCAGCAAAAGCAATTTGGTGCTGATGGAAATTTAATTAGACATAAAGCGGCGTTAGCAAAACCTATACAAGATCAGGTTTTTACAGCCGTTCAGGATATTGCAGAAGCTAAAAACTATGATTTTGTTTTTGACAAATCATCTGATTTAACAATGCTTTTTAGCAATAAAAGATTTGATATTAGTGATCAGGTTATACGTGTACTAAACAGAACAGATAAGCGAGAGCAATTGACTAAAAAACAGTTGAAAGAGCAAGAAGTTAAAGAAAGCCGTGAAAATGCTATTGATGAAAATCCTGAAATGGCAGAAAGACAAAAGGTATTAGATGAAAGAAAGGCTGCAAGAGAAAAATTGATTGAAGACAGAAGGCTGGAACAAGAAGCTAAGAAAAAAGAATATGAAGACAGAAGAAAAGCGATCTTAGCAGAAAGAGAAGCCAAAAAAAATGGCACGGTTTCTGAACCAGCTAAAACAGAAGAAACAAAAACTGATGCTACAGCAAAACCTTCTTCAATAACAACCGAGCCCGCAGCTACAACAACGGCACCAACAAATACTGCCGCTGACGCAGCAGCAGCAAAGGCCGAAGAAAGACAGAAGATTTATGAACAGCGAAAAAAAGAGTTAGAAGAAAGAAAGAAGAAAATTTTAGAAGAACGAGAAGCGGCTAAAAAAGCAAAAGAAGCCGAAACACAGAAAACAAATACGACCGATAATTAATTAATATTTTTTTAAAAATGATGAAACAAATCAAAACTTTACTAATTGCTGCGATACTAGTTTTAGGAGCAAGTAACACAATGAATGCACAAGCTAAGGTAGCTCATGTTGATGTTAGCGAGATTATGTCGAAAATGCCTGCAATGCTTGATGCTCAAAATCAACTACAAAAATTAAGTGGTACATACGATACTGAATACAAAAAAATGGTTGATGAATATCAAGTAAAAATCAAAAAGTATGAGGCTGAAGCTGCTACTGTAACTGAAGCTGTAAACGGTGAGCGTTCTAAAGAAGTTCAAGACATGCAAAAAAGAATTGTTGACTATAGAGACAATGCACAAAAAGAACTACAACAAAAAGAAACTGACATCGTAAAACCATTAATGGAAAAAGTAAGAGCTTCTATCCAAAAAGTTGGAAAAGCTAAAGGTTTCCAATATGTATTAGATGGTTCTACTCTTTTATTAGCTGATGGTCCAAACATTACTGCTGATGTTAAAAAAGATTTAGGATTCTAAGAAACAATCTTATTATTAAAAATGGCTCAACTTAAAAAGTTGAGCCATTTTTTTTGCTTTTATAATTTTATTTTCACTCCTCCGTTAATGGTAAAACCTTCTGTATGCACCCATATATCATCAAAAGTTGGTGCATTGTGCGGATCATTTACAACTCTTTTATAGTTACTTTGTTTGGTATCTGTAAAGTTCTCAAAGTTGATAAAGAAAGCGAAATTCTTCCATAATGTTTTTTCAACCATAAATCCAAATTCCCAATAAGTAGGAGTTTGTATACCATTGTATAAAAATTGCTCATCTGTAAAATATCCTTCCAATCCCATTTTAAAATTATTTTCTTTCTCATAAATCAAGGCCAGATTAACTTTATTTTTAGGCATTAAAGGCAAAACCTGATTTGCTGTCAGATACTTCGCTTTTGCATCCGTAAAAGTATAGCCAACAAAAAGTTTAAAATCATCTTTATAAATAAACTTTAAGTTTGTTTCAAAACCCTGACTTAAAACAGGATCTGAGGCATTTACAAAGTAAGATCCATCAACTTCATTTTGCAAAACCAACGGCTTGTTTATTTGAGTGATAAAAAACATCTGATTAACTGAGAATTTTAAATCAGAAAAAATATTCGCTTTATAATTTAAATCTGCTGTACCACCAATACTTTTTTCAGATGTTACATTTTGTAAAGCCTGTACATTTTGATATTGCATGGTTTCTGTTTGTTCTGTAAAAACAGTTGGGATTTTATATCCTAAACCTCCACCTACTCTACTACTCCATTGCGAATTTATCCTGAACAAGGCAGAAATTTTTGGCAAGAAGAAAGTTTGATTTTTAGAGAAATTTACATTTGAGTAAGAAACATTATCTACTCGCAAGCCATTTTCTAATTTTACTGTCTCCGACACATCCCAAGTATGCTGAACATACAATCCGGTAGTAAAAGATTTTGCGTTTAAAGCACCTGAGTTTCTTTGTTCAAAATTATCATAAACCAAATTTGCACCACTAATAAGTGTATATCTTTGTTTACTAATAACATAAGAAGCATCCGTAAATGCATTTGTATTTACACCCGAAAATTCATAATCCGGAATATTAATCTTTCTGTCAAAAAAACTAAGACTCTGTTTTAACTTGAAACTATTCAAATTTTCAAATTTTTTATCTAATTCAAAAGTAGTAGTATTTCGCATTGTTTTATTTTTCTCAAAATAAACATGGTAAGCATCTGCTTTTCCATCAATAACATGCATATCACCACCTTTCATATTTGTATTAGTAAAACTATTACCAAGCATAAAACTTAAACTCTCTGAAGGATAATAAAACAAACGCGGATTAATCGTGAAATTATGTGATTTTGGCGTTTCTGAAAAATCATCATCGTCTACATCATATGCTTTTTGGAAATTAACCAATCCAAGAATAGCGTAACCAAATTTGCCTTTTCTCTTTGATGCATAAGCTCCAATATTAGTCTGACCAATATTCGATTGATTCAAGATGAAATTATATTCTCCTTTTTCATTCGGTGTTTTCGAAATAAAATTAATAACACCTGCAATTGCTCCACCTCCGTATAGAGTTGACGAAGGCCCTTTTATTACCTCAACCTGTTGCAAATCTAAAGGCGGAATTTCGAGGATACTTAAACCACTGGCAAAATTACCAAAGTTAGCATAACCATCTTTTAATAATTGTGTGTAACGACCATCAAGCCCCTGAACGCGTATACTTGCATTACCACTTGTTGCAGAAGTTTGCTGCACCTGTAAGCCTGTACTTTCGTGCAAAACCATACTTACATTGGCGGGTTTCATATTGGCCTTTTCATCGAGTTCTTCGGCATCAATAGATTCTATACGTGTAGGAGTGTTTTTTATTGTTCTGCTGGTACGAGTCGATTGCACGATTACCTCATCAAGTTCTTCTTCATCTGCTGGAGATAATCCGACAGTTATAACTTCTCCATTTTGTTTGGGAAAAATTACATTGATAGAGAAATCTTCGTAACCTAATAAATTAAAAATGATTTTTTGTTCTCCATTTTCAATAGAATTCAACTCTAAAAATCCTGTATTATCTGTTATTCCAGAAATATTAGTTTGCTGAACCTGAACTGACACTCCAATTAAATTTTCCTGAGTTTTGTTATCTTTCACGATAACTTTTAAAGAGTTTTGACTATAGGCAAACGAACACGCAAGCAAAGCCAAAATCATACTATATTTTGTCATTTGATTTTAAATTAAATAAATACTAACCATAACCCGAAGCAAAACAACGGGCAGAAATTGAATATTAATCTAACTTAATTTTGGCGGTTGCCAGATACCTAAATATATGGCTTTGTAATTATTGAAAACATAAAGATCATTTTGCTCTTTAACATCGGCAAAATTTATACTTGTTTCCTCAACAAAAAGATGTTTTTGAAATTGAAAACCGTGAACTCCACAACAAGCGCACGAACAAAATGGACTGCATTGATCGTTTTGGAAATCTGATTTTTTATCCTGAGAATGATTTTGATGAATTTCGGTTTTTGCAAAAGAAGCACAATCATCTATATCATTGCAAGGTGTCAATGATAGTGAAACAAGATAAATTGAAAATAAAAACCAAATTAATTTCATGTCGCAAAGATAAAGAAATATCCTAGTATTCCTTGACAAATAAAAAAAGGAGCAATAAAACTCCTTTTCTATAGTACGATTTTCTTAAATTACGGGACATATCGATGTTACAGGTATACAGTCCCAAAGAAGATTCCCGTTACTATCTTCTCCTCGATAACAAACTTTACCAACCGGACAATAAGGAACACTTCCTCCATTAATACTTTTAAGTTCTTCTTTTGATAATTTTTCGCAATTTTTAATAAATTTCATAGTTTTAGTTATTTAAGGTTAAATGTAAATATAGTACTTTTTTTACATTTTCTTAACCGTTTTATTTAACATCTAAATTGTAGAAAAACATAGAAATATGTAACTTTGTTCTATGACAAACAACAATCCTATAGGCGTTTTTGATTCCGGTATTGGAGGAACTTCCATTTGGACAGCCATTCACGAACTACTTCCCAACGAAAAAACCATTTATTTAGCAGACAATAAAAATGCTCCTTATGGCCAAAGAACCAAAGAAGAGATTGTTGCTTTAAGTAAAAAAAATGTTGATTTTTTAATCAAAAATAACTGTAAACTAATTGTTGTTGCCTGCAATACAGCAACTACAAATGCTATAAGAGAACTTCGTGCTGATTATGATATTCCTTTTATTGGGATTGAACCGGCAATAAAACCGGCAGCTAATAATTCGAAAACCCAGGTTATTGGAATTTTAGCTACACAAGGAACTTTGAACAGCGAATTGTTTAATAAAACAGCCGAAATGTTTCAAAACACAACCATAATTGAACAAGTGGGTCATGGATTGGTACAGCTTATTGAAGATGGAAATTTGAATTCTCCTGAAATGACTGAGTTATTAGAAACTTACCTGCGACCAATGATTGATGCCAATATTGATTACCTGGTTTTAGGCTGCAGTCATTATCCGTATTTGATTCCTCAGATTAAAAAAATTCTTCCGGAACATATTCAGATTATTGATTCCGGAGAAGCAGTTGCACGACAAACTCAAAATGTATTGCGCGAAAAAGTTGGTTTTTCTGATGAAGGAGAAAGCGAGCCTGTATTTTATGCAAATGCAAATCCTTCTGTTCTAAAATCAATTTTGAATGACAAATATGAAGTAATGCAGAAGGATTTTTAAGTCATTATTCTATTTTTCGCTTGACGAACCAAATTCCGTCTAAAGACAAATTGAGGGATATTTTATGATAATTTTCTTTTATTAGATTCTCTGAAACTTTTCCTTTTTGTCCATAAGAATAGGAAATATTCAAAGCCGAAAAAGTATTTTCTATTGGTAATGTAAGTCCGATAGAAATCGAGGCATTATTAACTCTTTTTCCATCAACTTCCAGATATCCGGTGTCAAAATTGGCACCCGCAGCATATTGAACGCGATCCCAATATCGTCTGATATTCTTTTTTGCACTATAAGTAAATCCAAAGGCAAATCGGTCCTGATTAACAAAATTTCCGTATAACTCAGACTGATTGGTATTATTCCAAAGGCTCTTTTCATAATCTACAGTCATATTTAGATTATTCTTAAAACGTTTACTAATTCCAACTCCTATTTCTAAAGGCATATAATAATCATCTGCATCTGAAGCAACATCCGATTCTACTGTAGAAACAACCTCATTGGTCAAAGTTTCTACACTTTGCACTTTTGAAGCGTTAACCTTTGTTGGCAATTTAAAAGTGGATGCAATTGTAAAAGTCGAATCAATTTGATATTGAGCACCTAAAGTTGCGCGTAAACCACTATAATCTGTTTTTTTACTAATACTTGTAATAGAATTTGAAATCAGATAACTCCTGTCATCGGTTGTATTACCAAATAAAACAGTGGCTGAAGCTCCAACGGATATTTTTTTTCCAATTCTATAACCATAAGAAAAATCAAAATTATTTAATCCGCCGGAACCCGCCGCTGTTAAGTAATAATATTCCTGACTATCTGCGATAGGCAATTTGAGATTTGAAATTTTAAATGTCGCGCTCGAATAGGGCCGCAAAGCCACACTAAATCCTGATTTTTTTGTAACCGGAAAAGCAAAAGCGATATGAGAAAACTGAAAATTATTTCGTTTTTCAGATCTCGATCCGCTTTCATACGTTGTTGCGATTGCTTTTCCTCCAATATCAAACATAAAATGATTTAGAGGCAAATAAGCTAATGAAGCAGGGTTTAAATTATTGATAAAGAGATTTGAAGGCAAGGCTATTCCTGATGAACCAATAGATGGAATCGAACCAAAATCAGAGTCATACAAACTTCCTACACCATATAAGGAATAGGGAGAACTTGAAATACTTTGAGAAAATGCAGTTAGCGACATTAGAATGAAGCAGCTTAAAAAAATTATTTTATTTTTCATCTAATATGAGATATAATAAACTTTTAGTTGAATTTTATTGTTTGCGTGCTTTTGGTCTCCTAAAACAATTCTGTCTACAGTTTTAGAAATTCCGGGCAATGTCAGAATAAGAGAAGATTTTGAATCGGATGTTTTCCACATTTCTTTTTGAAGAAACCCTCCTATCGGAATTGTATAACCAACATTTTCATTGAACTCGTCACTTTTTTGGTTTAATGTTCCATATACAGTACTTCCTGCAGAATTTAACAGCGTGGCGCTAATCCTGTTCAAATTATCGGCTACATATACGCGCAATGAATCTTCTAAAGGATATTGTTCTGAATAAGAATTATTAACTGGTTTTAAAATCAATTGGGCATCGACAATCGCGCCTTTTTCTGAAATGTATTTGAGCTGTTTTATATTTGGAAAATCAATTCTGCAGGCCACTCCTGCTCCTGATTGAATATACCCTTGCCTCTCTGTTAATGTACTGGATAATTTACTGCTCGAAATGGGTAAATTTTGAATTATCGTTCCGGTTTTATCTGAGGAAATAGAATTGAACTGCTTTGAAACATCTGCAATGGTAAAATCTATATAATAAGAAGTTTCATCGTCGCTTTGATATTTGGAATAATACATCCTGACGACACTTGTAGTCGCATTAAAACCAATTACACTCGAAGAATTATCAATGTTAGGAACCAGAACAAGACCTTTTAAATATTCTGTTAAGTTTGTTAGCCCCGTAATCTCTCTTTTTTTAATTTTCTGGAAAAGCTCACTTCCAAAAGTAGCATCCATTTTAATATTAATCGAATCTTTTTCTGTTGGTCTGGGTTTATAGGCAATCGTTCCAAGACTTTCGGTTCCATAACTCAAAGTCGAGTTATTATAAAAACTGTCATCGTCTGTATTCGGTTTTACTGTTTGAGTAATTCTATGAATATTAAACGTTTGAACTTTTGTTGTATCTCCGTAATAGTAATTATCATATTTTAAGATCATCGAAATAGAATCGAAAACATAATTTACAGCTTCAGTATCAGAACCCGTACTTTCAAGAGTATAAGAACTTCCCGCCAATTGAAAATAGCTGTTTGATTTTATTTTCCCGAATAGTGGATCTTCATAATTACCAATTAAAATTCGGCTCTGACTTGAGGTTACAAGTGAATCAAAGTTTATGGTAGACATTTCGACAGTTACGGTATCAATTAAAATTACTTTATTGCTTACCGCCAAATAATCAGACCCAACAACAAACTCTCCGGCATCTGTATCAGTACCGCATGAAATTATTGTAAGTGCAAAAACCAACATCAATATATACTTATGCATAATCTTATTTTTTGAACAAATATAAAATGCACTCTTCTGCACTACACTATAACATATACAGTCTTGCCTTTTTAGCCTATAAATAGCAAAAAATCATCTACGATAGGTTTCGCCAAACAAATAATTGGTTCAGCCATAAAAAAGGGTATTTAGTCTATCAAAAAGAGCCATACATATATCTTCTTTTTTTTAAAACCATTAGGCACCTACTTTTGAACCAATAATTAAGTAATGAAAATAAGGCTTTTAATAGGTTCTCTTTTTTTGATTTCGTTTTTGAATATGAAAGCTCAGGAAAACTTTTCGGTAAATGCAAATTTGAAAACAGAGCCAACAGATAAAATAGATTTTAACGAAACCGGTATCGGTATATCATTTAGTACAGCAATCAATTCGAAAAACAAAATAAAGAACACAGTAGAATACTCGAATTTGAAGGTGAATTATGATGCCGGAAGTTTTGAGATATTTGAGAATCTGGATCAATTTAGTCAGTTGAAAAACAAATTTGAAATTTCGCACCAAATTTCAAATACTAAACTGAATCTTGCATTGACACCAACGGCAAATTTTCAAAAGACTCTTGATTTTTCTGATGTAACGCTCTTAGGAAGTTTTGAAATAAGTCAGCAGTTAAATTTGAATACCCATTTAAATGTTGGAGTTGCAAGAACAGCAATATTTGGTTATCCGCAATTTTTGCCCACTTTATCAGTAGAATATAAAATAAACAATAAAAGCGCTTTGATGATTGGATTTCCGGATTCGAAGATTTCGTATTCTAATAATATTCGAAATGCATTTAGCCTGACGAATAGTTTTAATGGTACTTTTTATAATCTGGATCATACAGTTATTGCTAATAATGGAACAAAAATTAGCACATCGCAAATGACATCGGCTTTTGAATATGAAAGAAACGTTGACAAAAATTGGTTTATAAATTTTAAGGCAGGTTACGATTTTAATAAAAAATACAACCTTATCGATAATGACAATCATAAGATTTATGATTTTAATACCGGGAACGGTTACATTTTAGGCATTGGCATCAAATACAAACAATAAATAAATTTAATACACTATGATGAATAATTTAAAAAATGGAATATTATTCGCCGCATTATTTTCGAGCCTCTTTTTTATAGGGTGCAGTAATAGTGATGACGATGATGATTTAATTGGAAACTGGATTAAAAAATCAGCATTTGATGGACCAGCAAGATCTAGTGCCACTAGTTTTGTTATTGGTGATTATGCTTATATAGCAACAGGCTATACAGGAGATGAGTATTTAAAAGATTTATGGGCTTATAATTCAACTGGTGACTATTGGGAGCAAAAAGCAGACTTTATTGGTATAGGAAGAAGTTCGGCTTCTAGTTTTACGCTTAACGATAAAGGTTATGTTGGAATTGGTTATGACGGAACAAATAAACTGAAAGATTTTTACCAATACGACCCAACAAGTAATGCATGGACTCAAAAAACTGATTTTGCGGGTACAGCACGTTACGCAGCGGTAGGTTTTCAGGTAGGCGGAAAAGCTTATATTGGAACTGGTTATGATGGAAATTATTTGAAAGATTTTTATCAATACGATGATCAGGCAAATACATGGACACTTGTAAATGGTTTCAGCGGAAACAAAAGACGTAATGCTACTGTTTTTATAATTGATAATAAAGCTTATCTGGCAACCGGAATCAACAATGGCGTTTATCAGGAAGATTTTTGGCAATTTGATCCTGCCACAGATATCTGGACTCGCAAAAGAGATATTGATCAGGATGATGACGATGATGATTCATTCAATGATGATTATGCAATTGTTCGTTCAAATGCCTCAGCTTTTTCAATGAACAATTTAGGTTATATTGTTGGTGGTGAAAGTGTAAAAACAGTTTGGGAATACAATCCTACAACAGATCTTTGGGTAGAAAGAACTCCAATGGAAGGTGCTACAAGAACCGACGCAGTTGGTTTTTCAATTAACAACAGAGGTTTCTACATGTTAGGAAGAATAGGTACTACTTATTTTGATGATGCATGGGAATTTAAACCTTTAGAGGAGCAAAATGACGATGATAATTAATATAAAAAAACAATTCTTCTGGAGTAAAATCCAGAAGAATTTATTGTTTCTTTTTCTGCTTTTGCAAATTACGGCCTGCACAAGAAACGAAGCACTTAAAACGGAATCTTTCAAAACAACTTCGGGCTGGGGATATTCAATTGCTTACAAAAACAAAACAATAATTAAACAATCTATTATTCCTGTTATAAACGATACAAAAAGTTTTTTGACAGAAGAAGATGCATTAAAAGTGGGAAATCTGGTTGCACAAAAACTCAAAGATAACAATTCGCCAACAGTAACGAAAAATGATTTAATTTTATTAAAAATAAAATTCTAAATGAACATAGGCAGCATCAAAAATACCAGCTCAAACAAAATTTTATTCCATAGCATAATATGGACTTTCTTTATCCTGACGTCATTGATTCAGTTTTATGAAAGCCCTTTTCGTATCAATAACGATTTTTATGTACAATGGGCAACGGGAATTATTTTGTTTTATCTCAACTATTTTTATTTAGTGCCTGCCCTTCTTTTAGAGAAAAAATACTGGCTTTATTTCGCTTTTGTTTTTACGCTTATTTTTATTTTCATGGTTATCAGGATCAATTATTTCATTCCTGAATTTCAGCATTTCAGACCCGCAACTATGCTGCCTCCTAAAATGATACCGCGTAATCCTGATGCTTTTTTTAAAGGCGGAAGACCTTCGATAATGGCAACAAGACAACCTTTGTTTTTTAAAATTGGCCCCTCTTTTTTCTATATTTTAATTATTACGATAAGTGCCATTATTAAAACATTAACTGAATTTTATAACAACCAACAAAACAAATTAATTGCCGAAACACACAGAACAAATACTGAATTAATTTATTTGCGAAAACAAACCAATCCGCATTTTTTATTTAATTCTTTAAACAGTATTTATTCATTGGCACACAAGAAATCTGATTTGGTCCCTGATGCCATCGTGACATTGTCTGAATTAATGCGCTATATGCTGTATGAAACTGATAATAAAACGGTGGCTTTAGAAAAAGAAATCAATTACATTCAAAATTATATCGAATTACAAAAGCTTCGCCTTAATAATATAGAAGACATTATTATCAATGTTCACGGAAATACGAAAAATAAATTTATTGAGCCTTTGCTATTAATTTCATTTGTAGAAAATGCTTTTAAATACGGAACCGATTATAAAGGAGCGGCCCATGTAAAAATCAAGGTTTTTATATTAGATGATAATCTTGATTTCTGGATAGAAAACACCATTGAAAACTATGTTAAAGATCCTGACAATTCAGGAATTGGGTTAGTAAATATTCAAAACCGACTGGATTTGCTTTACCCAAATGCACACGAACTTACCATTACACAAGACAATCAATATTATCGTGTGCACTTAAATTTGAAATTAGATAAAATACAAACAGCAATAAGCTAATAATCATTATGGATAGAAAAAAATTCATTCGAAATAGTATTTTAGGTATTGCTTCATTAGCAACAGCTACCAAAATATTAGAATCTTGTTCTAAAAGCGACAATGACGACAATAGTTCAGATATTTCTGCTGACGGAAACTGTACCGTTTCTCCTTCTGAAACCAAAGGGCCATTTCCTATAAAAACACCGAGTCAGCTGGTATTAGAAAATATAAAATCAGACCGAATTGGGGTCGCGTTGCTGATCAATTTAACTATTGAAAACCAAGCCAAAGACTGCGCACCTTTAGAAGGCGTTTTAGTTGATGTTTGGCATTGTGATAAAGACGGAAATTATTCTGAATACGGAGGAACTTCCATGCAGCAAACTGATTACACTTCAGTCCATTTTTTAAGAGGAAGACAAACTTCAGACGCAAATGGAGAAGTTTCGTTCATTTCAATTTTCCCGGGCTGGTATCAAGGCCGTGCCCCACATATACATGTTGAAGTTTTAAGTGCTTCAGGCTCTTCATTATTAGTAACGCAAATTGCTTTTCCGGAAAATGTTACCAATGAAGTATATTCAAGCACAAATTATGCTTCTCATGGTCAGGCTGATACTTCAAACACGTCAGACAATGTTTTTGCAGACAGTTTATCTGATGAATTAGCTACTTTAACAGGTAATTTGACAGATGGTTATACATTAAGCAAAACCATTACTGTAAAAGTATAATTTATGATAATTTTAAAACTTAATTTACTGGTTTCAAACTACTTTTGACTGCCAAAACCAAATTTAAAAATCTAATTCCGAGCAAATGAAATGTGTAATTATAGACGATGAACCTTTAGCGGTTGAATTATTAGAAGATTTTGTTCGAAAAGTAGATTCACTAGAATTAGTAAGTACTTTCAACAATGCCATTGACGCCGTTTCCTTCATCAATCAAACCAATATAGATTTGATTTTTCTCGATATTCAGATGCCCCATTTTTCGGGAATTGAATTTTTAAATACTATTGAAAAAAAGCCATTAATTATTTTCACCACTGCCTATTCCGATTATGCTGTTGAAGGATTTAATCTGGGCGCAGTTGATTATCTGGTCAAGCCAATCCCGTTTCACCGCTTTTTAAAATCAGTCGTACGCGCACAGCAAATTTTCAATCCAACTGCAGCAGTTCAGGCCATTTCAGAAAACACTACCGCTCCGGAATTAGAACAGGATTTTATGTTTGTCAGGGCTGAATATGAAAATGTGAAAATGAATTTTGCTGATATTTTATTTATCGAAGGTTTAAAAGATTACGTAAAAATATATACTACTGATAATAAATTTACTTTAACCTTAATTAGTTTAATCAAATTAGAGAATCTGCTTTCCAGCAAAGGATTCTCGAGAATTCACAGATCTTATATTATCAATATAAAACATGTCAAATCTATCCAAAAAAATAAGGTTTTGATAAGTGATAAACGAATTCCGATTAGTGAAAGTTATAAAAGTACTTTCTTTGAAAGAATCAACTTGTAGTTTTGAAATTCCAAAATAAAAATAAATTCCAAATTCCAATTGAAGTTTGAACTTTCTGATTGGAATTTGGAATTTTTATTTTTTGGAGTTTATTCATTCTTGAACCATCCCGAATACATAACGTAATTATTAGAAATTCGCTCAATTTCGCCTGCAAAATCGGATTGGTCAATATCTTTTACCTTTTTGGCCGGAACTCCTGCCCAAATACTTCCTGAGGTTACAACCGTGTTTTGAGTTAAAACAGCACCGGCAGCAACAATAGAATTACTTTCTATCACGCAATTATCCATTACAATAGCGCCCATTCCTATCAAAACATTATCATGAACCGTACAGCCGTGAACTATGGCATTGTGACCAATTGAAACATTATTTCCAATAATGGTTGGATGTTTTTGATAAGTACAATGAATAATGGCCCCGTCCTGGATATTTACCTTATTCCCTATTTTAATGAAGTGAACATCACCACGAATTACAGCATTAAACCACACGCTGCAGGAATCTCCAAAAGTAACATCGCCTACAATAGTTGCATTTTCGGCAACATAACAATCTTCAGGTATTACCGGAGATTTTCCGTTTACAGATTTAATAAGCATAATAAAAAGTTTTAATTAATTGCAGGACAGTTACAATCGTAACGTTCCTTTGTACAAAATAAATTGATTCCTAAAGTAATTTGGTGATAAGCACCTGTATCAAATTTCACATCTCCCGTAACTTGCGAATAGGTATAAGCAAACATGAAATTTTTATAATTTACACCTATAATTGGTGTTATATATTGTAATTTTTGAGATTGTACGCCGTTTCCTAAACTGTATTGCGCGCCGTCAAAACTTCTTCTGTACGACAATGCCGCCCAAAGACTTCCAAAGTCCATATTCTTGTATGCTTTTAAATTCATATCAAGAGATTTCTCTTTTGTCTGATCAAATAACTGAAACAAAACAGAAGGTTCCCAAGTAATATTCTCGTGTTTACCAAAAACATATCCTACGCTCAATAAAAACTTTCTTAAATTATCGCTTTCATAATCTGTATAGATTTCTCTTCTGGTTTCAAGTAAACCCTGAACGGTTGCATGAGCATAAAAATCCATATAGTTGTAGGAAGCCCCAACATCAACATTAAAATAAGAATCTTTTTGGATAGCACCAAAAACAATAGGATCAAAAGTAGTTCCGAATTGTGTTTCATCCAATTGATTCTGAATAACTCCGCCACTAATACCAAACGAAAGCTGATTTAAATCTATTTCATCTCTCGAAAACATAATATGATGTGCGTAAGTAAGTTTCAATCCTTTTTGAGAATGATATCCGTTTTTATCATTAAAAACAATAATTCCGGCCCCTGATCTTTCTCCAATTCTTCCATTAAAACTTAACGTTTGAAGTGAAGGTGCATCATCCTGACCAAACCATTGCTTTCTTGCGGTCAATCTTATCTTGGCACAATTCGCCGCACCGGCCATCGAAGGGTGAATTAAATAATAATTATCCGACAAATAATCAGAATAAACAGGCAGTCCTTCCTGAGAATAACAAAAAAAAGAAGTTAAAAAGATTAAATATAATACTCTGATTTTAAACATAGTAAAGGTAGTCGTATGGAAATAAATTAGAGACTCTGGAATTTTAGTACGATTAATTTGAAAAGAGTCTTAATTATTTTATTAAAAAATCAAATATAGGTATTAGTAGAAAATAACTTTACTAAATTTGTAAAAATTTAAATCATGACGAAAATCACTATAAAGGAGACTCAAAATCCGACTATTTTAAAATTTGAATTTGAGGATTTTATTACCCAAAATCAAAATTTTGAATTCAAAAATATTGATGAAGCCCAGGCATCACCATTGGCACAACAATTATTTTATTTGCCGTTTGTAAAAACAGTTTACATTTCCGGAAACTTTATAGCTATAGAAAGATATAGCATCGTAGAATGGGATGATGTAAAAGATGCTGTAGCAGAGCAAATCGAAGCTTTTGTAGCAAAAGGCGGCGTAATTATTAATATTGACGAAACCAAAACAAAAAAACAGCCCATTACGGTTTATGGAGAAACAACTCCAAACCCCTCGGCATTAAAATTTGTAGTAAGCAGAATGCTGACTAAAAATCCGGTTGAATATAAAAATATCGATCAGACGGCTTCTTCTCCTTTAGCAAAAGAATTATTTAAATTTCCTTATGTAAAAGAAGTTTTTATTGATGAAAACTACATTTCGGTAACGAAATACGATATCAACGACTGGCAGGAAATCACATTAGAAGTAAGAACATTCATCAAACAATTTATTGAAAATGGAGGAACTGTATTAGATGAAAATTTAATTGAAGTTGCTACAAAAAATGATGTTACAAAAGATGAAAATTTCGATAAATTAGATGTTACATCACAACAAATCATTAACATTCTGGAAGAATACGTAAAACCTGCAGTTGCTGCCGATGGCGGAAATATTGCATTTGATTCTTATAATGAAGATGATAAAACGGTAAAAGTAATTTTACAGGGAGCTTGCAGCGGATGCCCATCCTCTACTTTTACTCTAAAAAGCGGAATCGAAAATATGCTAAAAAGCATGCTAAATGACGAAGCCATTAAAGTTGAAGCTATAAACGCATAATTGCAACTATAAAATAGTTAGAAAAAGCATCTCATTCGAGATGCTTTTTTATTTGTATCTACTTAATTATCAGTAAATTATTTCTAAATTAATATCATAATGTAATAAAATTGGTTAATATTGTATTCTAAACTAATCAAAACCAAGAAACTATGGGATTAACTTCATTTTTCAAGAATCTATTTGGCTCAGCCAAAGAAACAAGTGTTGATTTAGCCAATAAAGCAGAAGACGCTTTTGAGCAGGCAAAAGAAGAAGCTGCACCGTTAATCAATAAAGCGGAAACTTTTGCAGAAGAGACTTTCGCAAAAGCAAAAGAAGTTTCAGAACCAATAATTGATAGTGCTACAGAGTATGTCAGTCAGGCTAAAGATATTGCAAGCGAGTATGTTGAAAAAGCCTCTGAAACGATTAGTGATGTGATCGATGCTGTAAAAGAAAAAGCAAGCGAATTTACTGGTGAAGCTAAAACTACAACAACGAAAACTATTGTTGATTTAAGCGAAGAAACAATAACTACAACAGAAGAAGTTATCAATAAGACACCAGCAACAGAATAACAACGACATTTATTTCTTATAAAAGGAAATATCTATATATTTGCAAAATCTAATACTACCTTCTCTTTTGGGAAGGTTTTTTATTTTTATAAAATGGACATCAATTCAAACCAGATTGGCAGTTATGCTGCCAGATTTATCGAGGTATTACTCGACTATTCTCCTAAATTAATTTCAGCAATTTTAATCTTATTTGTTGGTTTATACGCCATACGATTGATTAACCGAATCATTAGAAAAGTAATGATTAAGAGAAATCTGGATCCTACATTAACAAAATTTCTTGCTGATATATTGCTTTGGGCATTACGCGTTTTATTGTTTATAACGTTTATTTCAAAACTCGGAATTGAAACATCTTCATTTGTTGCTATTTTGGGAGCAATGGGGCTTGCGGTGGGTTTATCATTGCAAGGTTCGCTTTCTAATTTTGCAGGCGGAATGCTTATTATTCTCTTCAAACCTTTTAAAGTTGGAGACACTATTGAAGCACAAGGTGTTATTGCGACAGTTGTGGAAATTCAGATTTTTGTAACAAAAATGCTTACCGGTAATAACCAAACGGTTTTTGTGCCAAATGGCGCTTTATCTAACGGAACAATTATCAACTATTCGATGCAGGGAGAAAGAAGAGCCGATTTGACCTTTGCTGTTTCTTATGATTCTGATATAAAAAAGGCAAAAGATATTTTGTTGGATGTTTTAAATAACAACCCAAAAGTCTTAAAAATGCCCGTACCTGAAGTTTTTGTTAAAAACCTGACTACAAGTTCTGTGGAATTTGCAGTACGTCCCTGGGCAACAAATGCAAATTACGGAGCTGTTTTTTCTGAAACATTAGAAAATTGCAAAACCGCTTTGGATGAAGCAGGAATTGCAATCCAGCCGTTTACAATACAAAAATAAATTAACCGTTTGTAATGCATAAAAATTTAATTAAACACATACAAAATAGATTTTATATTTTTGAAAAAGTACATCAAAAAGAAACGCGTTTCTCACACATAGCTATGTTTGTTAATGCAAGTGAAACGCCTTTTTTGAGTTGAATATTCTATCTTTCTATGTATTAAAAAATAATTACAATCAACTGTAAATTATTATTTTTTTGATGGAGGTGCCATCATAAAATCTTTTAAATAATAAGGTTCAAAATAAGCGACATCAACAGTGTCGCTTTTTTGATATTTATCAAAACTGATTTTACTCATAGCTGAAGCCGAAGGATATTTAATATCTTCTAAAAACACAAAATTCTCTTTTGTTAAAACCGATTTACATTTCTCGGCACAATCACCAACAAAATAAATGTTTTCAGTAAAATCCTTAAATGAATTTTCATCAATAACTTCTGCCTGAATTTCTCTCTCAATTTCTAAATTAGCATTGAAAATTTCGCTGTAAACCTCCATTCTCCTGGCATCAAGCATCGGAATTATTTTCCCATCCTGAACTTTGGCCTGAGATGCTAAAATCTGCAAAGTATCAACAGCGATTAACGGAACATTCAAAGCAAAACACAATCCTTTTGCTGCCGAAACTCCAATTCGTAAACCAGTATAAGATCCCGGCCCCTGACTTACAGCAATTGCGGCTAAATCCTGAACGGAAATTTTGGCCTCTGCAATTATTTCTTCAATAAAAACATGTAGTTTTTCGGCATGCGAATAGCCTTCTTCTGCAATTTCTTTACATAAAATAGTTTCTCCATTTTTTGCTATGGATACTGAACAATTTTTTGTGGCTGTTTCGATATTGAGAATAAAAGACAATGTATTTATATTTTAAAAGTTAATTATATATTTCAGGCTGAAATGTTTCCTGTATGGAACAAATATAATAGATTAATTTTAAACACGAATTTCACAGATTTACACAAATTTTAATGATTAACTTGGTTTGTGGAATTAATTTCATGAAGGAATTAGTGACAATTCGTGAAATTCGTGTTTATTTTTGAACTTATATTCAGACCACAAAATCCTTTAAAGATGCTTATTTCTTAGGCGTTTCGGCTTTTTTAAGCTTTACTTTATCTCCAGAATTTAATTCTTTAGAAACAGTTGTGTAAGGACCTGTAATAACCACATCTCCGGGTTTTAAGCCAGACATTACTTCGATATTGGTATCGTCCTGAATACCTGTTTTTATGATTTTGATTTTAGCTTTATCGCCTACTTTTACAAAAACACATTCGAATTTTTTATCGCTTTTTGGAGTTGCTTTTTTATCTTCGTTCGGATCTTCTACTTTAAAATCCTTAACTGCCGTTGTATCAGATTTTACGACAACAGAACTAATTGGCACTGCTAAAACATTCGTTTTTGTTTTTGTAATAATATCAACTGTAGCTGTCATTCCAGGTCTAAAAGGAGAATATGTATTTGGCTTGCCTTCTAATAAATCCTGATATGATTCTTTTAAAATTCTAACTTTTACTTTAAAATTCGTAACCTGATCTGATGTTAATGTTGTACTTGCTGAGTTAGAAATACTGGTTACAACTCCTCTGAATTTCTTTTTTAAATAAGCATCCACTTCAACATTTGCTTCATCACCAATTTTGATTTTTACGATATCATTTTCATTTACATCAACTTCAACTTCCATGTTGTTTAGGTTGGCCACTCTTAAAAGTTCTGTTCCTGCCATTTGCTGCGTTCCTAAAACACGTTCTCCTAACTCAACATTTAATACTGAAATTGTTCCATCTGCAGGAGCATAAATTGTAGTACGACCAAGGTTGTCTTTTGCTTCATTTACAGATGCAGAAGCACTTTGAACAGTAAAATAAGCATTCTGTTTAGTTGCTTTTGCAACTTCAAAAGAGGCTATGGCTTTATCCCAGTCAGATTTTGAAATAACACCTTTATCATATAATACCTTATTACGTTCGTAGCTTGCTTTTGCTTCTTTAAAAGATGCTTCAGACTGACTTAATCCGGCTTTACTTCCAGATAAATTAGATACGGAACGATTGTAACTTGAGGTATATAAATCAGGGTTTATTTTGACTAATAAATCGCCTTTTTTAACAACCTGACCTTCTTTTACATTTAATAAAATAATCTCACCCGAAACTTCAGGTGAGATTTTAACTTCGATTTCCGGTTGAATTTTACCCGTTGCCGAAACTGTTTCGACAATGGTTGAAGCAACTACTTTTGTAATTTCTACTTCTTTACCTTCATCTTTATTTCCTATTACTCCAGATTTCGAAAGACCTACTAAAATTGCAATGACAACTATTGCGCCCCCGACTAAGAAATAAACTGTTTTTTTTGACATAATAAATTATTTTGCGATAATTGGAACAATTGGAATTCCAAAGTAAAATTCAAGTATTTTTATTTTGAACATGTAATCGTATTTCGTTCTGATAACATCTGACTGTGCATTTGTTAACAACGTTTGTGCCTGTGTGAAATCGAATGAATTCATCAAACCTACATCATACTTTTCTTTTGCATAATTATAAGCCTGCTGTCTTGCTTCTAAAGTTACAGTAGAAGATTCATAAGCATTTAAAGCTCCTTTAGCATCTGTAAAAGCAGTGTAAACGTTACGTTGCAAATCTAAACTTTTTTGCTCTAAATCTATTTTAGATTTCTCTAAAGTTACTTTATTGCGCTCAACATTATTTTTAATTGAGAATCCATTAAAAATTGGAATGTCTAATTGAAAACCAAAATTATGCCCTTTATTATCACTAAATTGCTGAAAAACAGGATCTGGACCTACAACATAAGGAATATTGTTTTCGTCGAATTTGGTTTGATCACTATAGCTAGCTCTGGTATTAAAACCATAAAAACCTCTCAGTGTTGGCTGGTAAGCACCTTTTGCAATAGCGACATTTTTCTCTGCAATTTCAAGGTTGGTTTGTGCTAATTTCAATTCGGTTCTTATTTCTTTGGCTTTATTGTAAATATCAACCGGGCTTTGTGCCATGATATTATTCTCATCCTTAGCATTGGTATCGTCGATTACATCAAAATCTGTAAATTCTTTAAGTTGTAAAAGCTGTGCCAGACTTAATTTAGAAATTAACAAACTGTTTTCGGCAACTATAATAGCTTGTTGATCTGTTGCAACCGTAGCTTTCAAGTCAAACAAATCACCACGAGGAATCGTTCCTGCATTTACCATTTCTTCAGATCTCGCAAATCGTTTTTCATCAATCGACAATTGTTCCTTTTTAACTTTTAAATTTTCTTTATTAAAAAGAATTTCTAAAAAAGCATTAGCAACATTTAGCGAAATATCCTCCTGCATTTTCAACAGCTGATATTTTGACGCTACAATAGCAAGTTTTGCTCTTCGATAGTTATTTTGATTTTGCAGTCCTTTGTAAATATCAACTCCAGCATTTAAACCTATAGATGAATATTGAGTTGTCTGGTTACGCAAGATACCTGTCGTAACGTCCTGGTTCAAACCAATATTCCAAGAGTGTGAAGCACTCCCGCTTACTGATGGCAGATAACTTCCTAAAGCACCTTTTTTATCAATATCAGCGCTTTTTACATCTAACTCTGATAGTTTAATCGTGATATTATTGTCTAATGCATATCTCACGCATTCTTCAAGTGTCCATTGCTTTGGTTGTGTCTGAGCAGATAAACCTAACCCAAATAACAAAGCAACAATAAGACTATTATATTTATTTATTTTCATATTTTTTAGATGAAGCATAGCAAAGACACTACGCAAATTTAACATTTTTTAAAAACCAAAAGAACCTTTACGCTTTCAGATTATTTTTTTTCTCCTTCGCCTTCAGTAATCAAACCCTGATTCCAGATTTTAATTTTATCCGAAGCTTTAATTCCGCTTTTAATCTCAACATAAATTCCATCACTAACTCCTAAAACTAAATCTCTTCTTTGAAATTTTTGTGGAGCAGTTTCTATTTCAACATAAGGTTTTTGTGTTTTTTTGTCAAATTGCACCAATGATTCTTTGATGGCTAAAACTTTATCTGCTTTTTCTAAAATAATAGAAGCATTTGCACTTAAGCCTGCTCTGATAAAAGTAGCATCTTTATTTTCTAGAGAGGCTTTAATTTCAAACTGAATAGCACCATTTTCTACTACTCCTTTTGGCGCAATATCAGTAAGAACGGCTACAAATTTCTTGTTTTCAATAGCTCCAACTGTTATTTCAATTGGCATTTGAACTTTTATTTTTCCAACTTCAGATTCGTCAATTTTTCCAATAAAAATCATTCTTCCCACATCTGCAACGCTGGCAATTGTAGTTCCTTCATTAAAGTTATTACTTTCAATAACCTGATTTCCTACTTTTACAGGAACCTGTAAAACCATTCCGTTTACAGTAGAGCGAATTAAAGTATTTGCATAACTTCCTAAAGAAGTTGTTGTTCCTGTCTTTACAATATCCAGACTTTGTCTTGCAGCCTGATAATTTTGTTTTGCCTGCGTGTAAGCCAGTTGCGCAGCATCAAAATCATTGGCAGAAATAACATCTTTGTCAAACAATGTTTTCTGTCTTTTATAAATTTTCTCCTCATTATCTAAAGCAATTTTCGCTGTCTGTACCTGATTTTGAGTAGAACTCACATTGGATACATTGGCAACAACCCTGATTTTTGCAATCATATCTCCGGCTTTGATTTTTTCGCCTGCTTTAATATAAACCTGTTCGATAATTCCTGAGATGTTTGGCTTGATTAGAACCTCTTCATCAGGCTGAATATTCCCCGTCGCAATAGTACTTTTTACGATCGTTTTAATTTCTGCTTTCTCCGTTTTAAATACAATTGGAGACTCTTGATTCTTAGCGTATAAATAATACAGCGCGCCAAAGAAAACTATAGCAATAAAAATTAAAATGGTTACAGTTACTCCTTTTTTCATTTTGTTTTGGTTTAATTCGATTATTTTTGATTGATAATTTTATTCTGTTCGTAAAGCATCTACGGGCTTTACATTAATTGCTGTTTGAGCCGGAATAAATCCTGCCAATAAACCAGATCCCACTAATATTAATAAAGCAACAAATACAACTCCTAAATCAACACTTGGATTCGCAAACATGGTATCACTGCCTGGTGGCATCGAGTCTAAAGCCATATTTAAAAGTGCTATAAGCCCGGTTGCAAAAGCAATTCCGAACATACCCGAAATAATAGTCAGAAATATAGATTCTGATAAAATTTGTCCTCGAATAGCCGCTGGCGTTGCTCCCAAAGCCCTTCGGATTCCAATTTCTTTGGTACGTTCTTTAACTACAATAAGCATGATATTCGAAATACCAATCACTCCTGAAATCAGCACCAAAGTTCCTACAAAATAAGCAATGATTTTTAATATATTAAACAAACTTTGCACTTTATTAAACTGCTCGTATAAATCAAAATTTCCAACTGCTCTGTCATCTGCAGGATTCACAGAATGCAGTGCTTTAATTAATTCTAAAATTTTAGGTTTTAGGTCTGTAATCGAAGTTTCATCTTTTGCTGTAATGGCCATCCAGCCTACTTTATCACCATAATTAAATGCTTGCTGAAAAGTTGTAAACGGAATAAAAATATTTTTTTGTTCCTGTTCTGCATTTCCGCCTTGCTGTTTAGAATTGTAAATTCCGACAACCATAAAGTTTATGCCATTTACTTTTACATAACTGCCTATTGTTTCTTCTTCTTTACCGTAAAGTTCACTAATAACTCCTTTACCAATAATGGCCACTTTTCTTTTATCATTAATATCCTGCTGGTTTATAAAACGTCCTTTAATGATATCCATAGGCTGCTGTTTGATCAGCTCCGGATAATCACCATAAATTGTAAAAGAAGAAGTTTTGGTTCCTCGCACCACATTATTAGTACCGTTAAAATCACCCAGCTGATTTCTTGGAGAAACATACAGCAAATCTGGCAACGCCGCTTTTAAGGCAGGAACATCGCTATTCCTAAAGTCAAAACGACGTGTTTTAGGCAATCCTTTATATGCTTTTGATGTTGTCTGGCTCCACATAAACATGGTGTTTGTGGCAATTCCGTCAAAACCTTTTTTTACACCGTTTTCCAGACCTTTACTTGCTGCCAGTAAAATTACCAGAATAAATATTCCCCAAAAGACACCAAACGCAGTTAAAATCGTTCTGAAAACATTTGCTGTTAAAGCCTGTAAAATCTCGTCCCAATTATCTTTATTAAACATAGTTATTCATCTCTAAGTGCTACAATAGGTTTTATTTTGGCTGCTCTGTATGCAGGGAAAAATCCTGCCAAAGCTCCTGCAAATACAAGTAAAACAAGTGTCGTTAAAGCCACACTAAAGTCTACTTCGGGATTTCTAAAATACTCGCTCTGCACCATCGGTCCTACAAACTCCAGCAATAACAAACTTGCCAATAAACCTGTAAAACCAGCAATAGTGGTTATAAAAATTGATTCGTGAAGTATCATGGAAATTATCGAAAATGGAGATGCTCCTAAAGCTTTACGAATACCAATTTCCTTTGTTCTTTCTTTTACAACAATAAGCATGATGTTACTTACACCCACAACACCTGCAATTATGGTAAAAATACCAACCCACCAAAAAAACAATCTGATATATAAGTTTAAATCATAAAACTGTTTAGCGTCTTTAACCGAATTATAGGCATTTATTCCACCATCATCTTCCGGAGCAACAACATTTTTACTTTTAAGTAAGTTTTTTAAATCCTGAGTAAATTTTTCAGATTGCGCCAAAGCCTCATCATAATTATTTGTCTTTTTTAAAGTAAAAAACAAATTGCTTATTTTATCTCCTCCGCCAAAAGTTCTCTGCACAGTCGTTTTAGGCAAATAAGCTCTTGTTTCTTCTCTTTCTCCACCCGGATCTGTAAAAACTCCTATTACCTTAAAGTTGATGTTATTAATTAAAATTTCTTTTCCAATTGCATCACCGTCTTTAAACAGATCTGTTTTTACCTTCATTCCAATAGTAGCGACTTTTTCATTATTAGCCAGATCTTTTGCATTCACGAATCGTCCCTGAACAATGGTAAGATTTTCAATTCCGCCATAATCAGGATCTACACCTCTATATTGATAACTTCCTGATTCTTTACCATAAGTAAAATTGGCACCCCAAAAATTAAAAGTCGACGCTCGCAAATCGAGTTTATCATCAAATTTCTGAACCGATTGTGAATAATCACTATTGCGAAACTGAATTTGTCTTCCGGGATTTAAGCCTTTATACTCTTTTGTAGTTGTACCAGACCAAACTTCAATGATTCCGGCAGCATCGCGCTCAAATTGTTTTTCAATTCCGTTTTGAAGCCCTTTTCCTGCTCCCAACAAAATCACTAAAATAAAAATACCCGAAGCCACAGAAATCCCGGTAAGAAAAGTTCTTAACCGGTTTTTAGAGATTGCCTCAAATATTTCCTGCCAACGCTCTATATTAAACATAAGATGAAGCTCTAACTTGTTCTACCTTTTTATCATCGATAATTAATCCGTCTTTCAGGACTACGTTTCTTTTGCACATTGCAGCAATATCAGGTTCGTGAGTTACGATCAAAATGGTTTTACCCTCGTCGTTAATCCCCTGAATAAGTTCCATAACTTCATACGAAGTCTTAGTATCCAAAGCACCTGTTGGTTCATCGGCCAACAAAACTTTTGGATTTGATGCCAAGGCCCTCGCAATCGCCACACGCTGTTTTTGCCCTCCGGAAAGTTCGTTTGGTAAATGGTGCGAATGAGATCCTAAACCTACTTTCTCCAAATATTTCATGGCGATTTCGTAGCGTTCTTTTCTTTTTATCCCCTGATAGTATAAGGGCATTGCAACATTATCAAGAGCCGTTTTATAATTAATCAGATTAAACGACTGAAAAACAAATCCTAAAAATTTATTTCGATATTTTGAAGCTATCGTTTCGTTTAGTTTTTTTATTGGTGTTTTGTCTAAAATATAACTACCAGAATCAGCCTCATCCAAAATTCCTAAAATATTAAGAAGTGTCGATTTTCCAGATCCCGAAGATCCCATAATCGCAACCAACTCGCCTTCTTCTATATTAAAATTTATTCCTTTTAACACATGCAACGTAGAACTTCCCATTTTATAGGACTTATGCAAATCTTTGATTTCGATCATGATATTGTTAAATTTTAAGACAATAATAATATTTTTATTAAGTATTTTATGGTAATAAAAAGTTAATAATTGTGCGATACTATTTCAATAAGACTCAATTTATTATTAAATGTTACACTTTTTCATAATAATATAATTGTTTTCTTAATTTTGCGATACTAAAAAAATCTTAACGATGAAGTTTTCTTCAATACTATCAGTATTCATAGCACTTGCAACACTTATTAGCTGTTCAACATCCCAAAAATTAGAAACATTAAAACCAGAACCAGACGACGCAAGTCCTTTAGTTTACGATGCAAACCCATCATTTATTAATTTACCCATAACCGTAAAACTTCATGATATCGAAAATCAGACGAATACACTTTTAAACGGATTAATTTTTGAAGACAATAATATTGAAGATGATGATATTGAAATGAAAATCTGGAAACAGGCTCCAATAAAAATTCAAAATGATGCAGCAAATCCGGATAAAAAAATAAAAACTATTTTACCCTTAAAAGCCACAATCAAATATCGCATTGGCACCAAAAAACTAGGTGTAGAACTTTATGATACTCGTGAGTTCAACTTAAATGGTGTAATTACTTTATCAAGTGAAGTTGCGTTAACCAACTGGAAACTTAATACAAAAACAGAATTTAAATCTCTCAATTGGAGCGAAAGCCCAACCATGACAGTTTTTGGAAAAAACATGCCGATTACCTATTTAGTAAATCCGGCAATTTCTATTTTCAAATCGAAAATTGAAAAAAGCATCGACGATGCCATCGAAAAATCTATGGATTTTAAACCTAATGTTCTCTCTGCTTTAGAAAAAATTTGTACTCCATTTAAGATGAATGATACTTATGAAAGCTGGCTGCGCATTGTTCCGGTTGAAGTTTATTCGACCAATGCAAAACTAAAGAACGATTTGTTTTTATTAGACATGGGAATGAAGTGCAATATGGAAACTATTATTGGAAAACAACCAGAATCTAAATTCAATGCGAGCAAAATTGTTTTAAAACCGGTTGCAAAAATACCAAATCAAATTTCAGCCAATATTGCCGCTATTTCAACATATGCCGATGCCTCAAAAATAATGACTACCAATTTTGCAGGTCAGGAATTTGGGTCAGGAAGCAAAAAAGTTACCGTTAAAAATGTAGCGATCTGGCATAAAAATGGCAAAATGGTAATTGCATTAGATGTTTTAGGATCTGTAAATGGAACACTTTATTTAAACGGAGTTCCACAATATAATGTTCAAACCAAAGAAATTTACTTCGACAAATTAGATTATGTTTTAGATACCAAAAGTAAATTGATGCGTACTGCCAGTTGGTTAGGACAAGGTTATATCCTGAAGAAAATGGAAGAAAGCTGTCGTTATTCGATACAGACAAATTTAGAAGAAGGTAAAAAAAATATGGCAGCTTATCTTAAAAACTATTCTCCTTTACCCGGAGTTTTTGTTAATGGAAAAATGGAAGATATTCAGTTTGATAAAATCCAGTTAACCAATCAGGCCATTATTGCTTTTATAAAGATAAACGGAACAGTAAATGTTTCTGTTGACGGATTGAAATAAAAGATTGAAATAGAATCTAAAAAGAAAAAGCAGTATAAAAATTTATACTGCTTTTTTCTTTTTAGACTGATACATTCTGTAAATCAGGTAACCTATAACAGCAACCAATAAATACGGAATCACCATTAGATAAACGATTCCATCATTTACAGCTTCTGCTTTTTTTACATTTGAATCTCCTGCAAGTGCCGCACGACACATAGCGCATTGGGCGTTTGCACTCAGAGAAAAGAAAATAGAGAATAGAACATAGAGACATTTTGATAAAAGAGAACTTTTAAACTTGCCTTCCACTCTATTTTCTTTATTCTTTGTTCTATATTCTTTTTTAATATACATAATAAGGAGAAATCATTAAATAAACCACTACACCTGTAACCGCAACATATAACCAAAGCGGGAAAGTGATTTTTGCTATTTTTCTATGCCTGTCAAAATTTTCTGCAAGTGCTCGTACATATGATATTAATACCAAAGGAATAATGGCAATAGATAATAAAATGTGAGTCACTAAAATAAAGAAATATACATATCTAATAGCTCCTTCTCCACCAAATTTGGTAGAATCAGAGGTCATATGATAAGCTACATACATAACTAAGAAAGCAACTGACAGTGAAATGGCAAAAGTCATTAACCGTTCATGAAGTTTACGTTTTCCGTTTTTAATTGCGATTACTGCCCAAACCAAAACGATAGCAGTAATACCATTAGTGGTAGCATAAATTGGAGGTAAAAATGATAATGGTTCAACGTTGTAACCAAAATCTTTTAATTTCACTCCAAACAAGATAGCAACCACTACCGGAATTATAATTGAAACTGCAACAATAAACTTGCTGAATTTTTTTTCTAATGAACGATCTTCCATTTTTATTCTGCTAATAATATTTTAATATCTTCCTGAATATCTCTAACCCCTTTTTTATCTAATCCGTCATAATATAAAATTGGATTTCCAAACTCATCCTTACGACAACGAATATTCCCATCTTTATCAATTAAAGCAAATAACCCCGAATGTTCAAAACCTCCATTTACTTTAGCATTTTCTCCCGCATATAGGTTAAAACCTTTGTTAGACAAATCCATAATGACCGCCTTATCACCAGTCAGGAAATTCCAGTTTGAAGATTTCACACCCAATAATTTAGCATGGTCTTTTAAAACTTGCGGCGTATCGTGATTAGGATCAATAGTAATAGAAACAATTCCGAAATTAGGATTTCCAAAAAAAGTTTTTTCGATCTCTAACATGCTCAAATTCATTTTTGGGCAAATAGAAGGACATGTAGTAAAGAAAAACTCCAATACATAAACTTTCCCTTTATAGGTTTCATTTGAAATTTTAACGTTGTCCTGATTCGTTAATTCAAATTTTGGAGCAGGCCCAATAGTTAGCAATTTTGCATCAGATTTATCTGTTTTCAAACCAACATTATCCAATCGGTTTCCTTTTACAACTTCACCGTTTTTTATTCTGTCTACAATTTTTGGCACAGCATAAATTCCGAAAATTAAAATAATAAATGAAATTCCGATATATGATTTATTTTTAAACATTATGATTGCTATTTAAAGTTGTTTAGTGGCATTATGATTCTTTTTTAGAGCAGCACGATATTCGTATAAAATGATTTTAAAATCATCAAGCATTTCATTACTTAATTCAGATGGATGAAAAGTATCATAACCTTCCTTATAATCTTCCTTACTATCTTTATTCTCTTTATTTGATCCTTTCCTGCCTCTTAAGTTTCTTTCCTTATCAACTATATAAACATTTGAAGTTCCTAAATTAGCATCTAGTTTCCCTTTTAAATGTAACTGATTGTAGAATGTTTTGATTTCTTCCGGAGAAGCAAAAACAAAATTCCAGCCTTTTACATCTGTAAAGGGCTTTAAAGCATCTAACACTTTTTGGGCTTGTTCTTCTGTTCCGACAGGACAAAGTATTACAAACTGAAGATCCTCAAAACCATTGTAACGTTTGTATATTTTTTCGTTTAAGTTGAAATAGTTACCACGATTATTTAAAATTTCTGAACCTGAAAAACCTAAAACCGTTATCTTTTTATCAAGTGAAATTTTTTTTCCATTTAAAGATTTCCAATTACCAAAATCTGCAATCTTTGGAGTTATTGTAGGTAGTTTAGAAAAGCTATTAACCCCGGAAGCAAAAAACAAATAGGCAACAATTGGCAGAACAAAAAGTACAAAGAGAACTATATTTTTTTTCATTGTAGTAATGGAAGTTATTGAGATACAAAAATAAAAAAATCCCGATGTTATCGGGACTCTTTTCGAATTAATATCATGTTAAAAATTCCATTTAATAGTAGAATCTTTAAAAACCCCATAAATATAATGTCCTTCTGTCAACAGAATAAACAATAAATATAAAACTAGGAATATAACTGGAGAAACAACAGACCATCTAAGGCTGCTTTTTTCACCTTCCATGTGCATAAATGCCCATACTATATAATATGCTTTGAAAATTGTCAGGATATAGAAAATCCAGTTTAACAAATTCAAACCAATAAAATGATTAAACTCTAATGATGCTGGTTTTAAAATACCAAGGATAACTTCTACTGTAGTTACTACTGATAATAGTCCGAAAACAAACCAGATTCTTTTTGTATTTGATACGTGCTCGTGTGACATAATAATAAAAATCTAAAATTAAACTAAGTAGAAAACTGTAAATACAAATACCCAAACTAAATCGACAAAGTGCCAGTATAAACCAACTTTCTCTACCATTTCATAGCTTCTTCTTTTCTCGTAAGTACCCAATAAAACATTAAAGAAAATAATGATATTAATGATAACTCCAGAAAATACGTGGAATCCGTGGAATCCTGTAATGAAGAAGAAGAAATCAGCAAACAATTTACTTCCGTATTCGTTTCTAGTTAAGTTTGCACCTTCTACAACGTATTTTGCAGTACTTAAACGGGACTCAGATTCTGCTCTTGTTAAAACTGTTTTTTTCTTCGCTGCAGTAAGCGTTTCTGTTCTTATCAACAAATCAGGATGTGCTTTAAAACCAGCCTGAATTTCAGCTACAGAATAGGTTGGCTGCGTTTCAGCATCTTCCATAAACCATTTTTCTTTGCTTCTTGTTAAAGCTTCTCTTTGTTCCGGTAATTTTACAGCAAACTCCTCTAGAGCTACTCTTTTACCATCTTTATCAACGAATTGCAATAAACTTCCACCTGCAGTTTCAACTGCACCATATTCTCCTTTAATGAAGTTTTTCCATTCCCATGCTTGAGAACCAACGAAAATTAAACCTCCAATAATAGTTAAGAACATATACACAGCAACTTTTGTCTTTTTCAAATGATGACCTGCGTCAACAGCCAAAACCATTGTTACAGATGAAAAAATCAAAATAAAAGTCATTAATGCTACATAATACATAGGAGCCGAAACGCCATGCATAAATGGGAAGTGAGTAAACACTTCATCAGCCAAAGGCCAGGTTTCAATAAATTTGAATCTAGAAAAACCATAAGCAGCAAGGAATCCAGAGAATGTAAGGGCATCTGATACGATAAAAAACCACATCATCATTTTACCATAACTTGCTCCTAATGGCTGGATATCTCCGCCTCCCCAAGTTTTTTCGTCGTTATTTGCAGTAGTAACTGTCGCTTCCATAAAAGATATTCGTTAAAAAGTTCCCAAATTTACGTTTTTTTCTTATTTAAAGAAATATAAAAATAAAAATAAATATACCCATAATAAATCCAAAAAGTGCCAATACATCGCACCTAGTTCTATACCAAGAGTTTGAGTCGAATTGTATTTTTGTTTAAAATGATTATAAATTATAATTAAAAGTGAAATTAATCCTCCAGCCAAGTGCAATAAGTGCGTCACCGTTACTACATAAAGAAAAGTTGTAGTAATTGAACTACCTTCTCCTGTAAAATAATATCCGCTTTCTACGATTTGCCCAAAACCTGCAAATTGCAAAACCACAAATAAAATCCCTAATGCTAATGTCCCTAAAAGAAAAGCTGTTGTTGCACTTCTGTTATCTTTCTGAATAGCTTTTTTTGCCAAATAAAAAGTAACACTACAACCTAAAATTACAGCTGTGCTATAATAAAATGCGATTGGCAATTCAAAATTCTTCAACCAATCTGCTCTTGATTTACTTACTACAAATGCACTTGTAAGTCCGGCAAACATCATGGTCATACTTACCATTGCAAATAACAAAATCAGTTTTGCTGATTTTGATTTTTGTACCTGTTCTTCACTTGTTGTCATTGTCATTTCCATAACTATCTTAAAAATTTATCTACTATAAGCACAATTTGCAGCAACGAAATATACGAAACACTTACCAACATCAATGTTCTCGCAGCTTTTGCAGTTCGCAATTGATATAATCGTATTGCATAAAATAACATCCACAATCCCAATAAAAAAACCAAAACTGCTGCAATTGGTGTTATAAACAATTGCCCTGTATATCCTAAAACCGGCAACAACGAAGCTATTATCAACCAAACGGTGTATAAAATAATTTGCAACGCGGTTCCTTTATCTTTTTTACCTGTTGGAAGCATAAAGATTCCTGCCTTTTCATAATCTTCATATAAAAACCAGCCAATTGACCAAAAATGAGGAAATTGCCAAAAAAACTGAATTAAAAACAAAGTCCCGGCTTCTATTCCAAAATCTCCTGTAGCTGCAACCCATCCTAACATAAACGGAATTGCACCTGGAAATGCCCCCACAAAAACAGATAACGAAGTTACTGTTTTTAAAGGTGTATAAATACTTGTATATAAAAATATCGAAATTGCAGCAAACATTGCCGACTTTGCATTAATTGTATAAAGCAAAGCAATACCAATAACGGTAAGCAAACTTGCTACAACCAAAGCCATTGTTGGAGACATACGCCCTGAAGGAACCGGACGATTTTTTGTGCGATCCATTAATGAATCAATATCTTTTTCTATTACCTGATTAAAAGCATTTGAAGCCCCAACCATGCAATATCCACCAATAGATAAAACTAGCAAAACACTCCATTGAAAAGGATGTTCAGCATTTACCCCCAACAAATATCCGGCTATTGAAGAAAACAAAACACTAATAGCCAAACCAGCTTTAGTGATCTCTTTGAAATCCAGAAATATCGATTTTAATGAAATTGTATTTTTTGTAGCGTTCAAACCTTGATTGTTTGTATATTTTTTTGAGTGGTGCAAATGTACAAATTAGATTGTAGAATCCTGAACTATAAAATTAGATTTTTTTCAATAAAACCTTTACAAAATAAGGACTTGTACATTTTTAACACTATTATTTCGAAAAATCTTATTAAATGCTAGTAATCAAAATACCAATTAAAGACATCAGAACGCAATCCAATAGTAAACCATGTTGTATTTTGCTTAAAAGTAGTTGCTGTTTCTTGCGTTGGATCAAAGTTTCTGTAAATAAAACTTCCAAATAATTTTAAATTAGTCATCGGATTTATTAAGTATCCTCCTTGAATGTCAGCAATAAAAATACTTGTTTTATTACCTTGTCCTACTTTTACTCCAGTATCATAAGGACGCTTTTCATCATAACTCTTATAAATATTCCCTCCATAATTAAAGCTGTTCTGTGCAGTATCAAAATCTAAGCCTCTTGTTCCCATTGTAAATTTAGCATCTCCAAAAACACGGCCTTTATGATAACGGCCAATTACAACTAATTCTTCAAAATTACCTCCCCACTGATGCCCGATACTTTGGTTATTATGACCATAGTTTGTAATGACAGCACTATGCTCATAAACATAAGGACGTACATGATTATACTCAAGCTGCAACAATAAATCTTTAACTTTAAAAGCATTAAAGTATTTAGCACCAAGCTGATATCCAAATTTATTTTTCCAGCTCTGCTCTCCTGCTCCCATATCAGAAACTGAAAATTCATCTAAAAGAAACTGACCGTAAAAATTAACATTGTTATTCCACTTGTATTTCGCAGTAAATCCTAAGAGCGCATTTCCACTTCTTGAAGAAGATGCAAACTCAACAGAACGATAAAATATAACAGGGTTTACAAAATTTACATCAAACCCTCGATTATTTGTATCTGTCCAAACTACTGATTCAAAAAAACCAAAATTCAGTTTATTCGAAACATTCCAGCTTAAGTAATGATTCGCCATATACTTAGAGGCATAGGTTCTTTCTACTGTAACATCCGGGCGTACATCTTTGAGCCACATGTAAGTGTTCGTGTATTTTATTTTCCAGAAAGTGGTGTTGATTTTAAAATACGGATAAGGACTCGCTCCATCACTTTCAAGCAACGAACGGTATCCGTCTCCTATAAAATTTCTTCCATAACCTAACTGAAAATCAAAGATTTTACTAGGTGCAAAAGTAATATTCGCTTCTGCTAAAGGAAAATCGTAAGCATCAGTTTTAAATTCTTTCCCAATACCCATTCCCGGAATAATTGCAGGGTTTCCTCCTGAAGGTTTCAAACTTTCTGCATAATCATTATAATAACCCGCAAATCGGCCCTGGCTTTCAAAAACAGTTGTTGTAAAATTAATTTGTTTCCCTAAACCTCCTCTAAAATTTAAAGCACGTGTATTCACAAAAGTATAGGTAGCATCAAGATCTGAAGCTTTACCCATTTGCAAATCAAGAATGGGGTTTAGTGCTATCCAATAATCTTCACCCTGAATCTGAACTAAATTTTGATTCCAAAACTTTCTTCCCAACCAGGTCGAAACATTTTTTTGAAGTGATTCATTTACAGCTTTTAAATTATAATATTTTGAAACCTCAGCATAAGTATAAGGTTTTGAAGCTGTATGATTGTTACTTCCAACCTGATTCATTGCACCGTCAAACTGCGCATAATAACTATGAGAAAATGGAATATTTAAATGACTCTCAAATTCAGGATTATTATATTTTTTATACACAATACTATCCAACTCGGTCATTGGTTTTTCGAGTGGTTTTTCAATTTCGGCTGCGGCCAAAGCTTCTTCTTCAATTTGATCTGCACTTTTTAAAGGAATGGCAATCGAAATTGTATATTTAGAATAGGTTGGCTTTCCACTATATGATGAAGGTTTAATTTTCGGAAATGTACCAAAAACACGTTTAGCTTCTTCTGATAAAGCTTCGTTCTCTGCATTAACATAAATAACTTTAAACTCACCGTTAATATCTACTTCAAAAAGCACTTTCACCTCTCCCTGATAATTTGTTTGTTTTAAATTTTCAGGAATTTGAAAATTATGATAAACAAAATCCTGAACTTCTTTATAAAAACAATTCTCTAATTTTTTTGATTGCAAATTTTCACAATTTGCAAAAACAGGAAATTGCTCTGTTGCAAAACCAGGCTTAACAGAACTATTATTTCTTTCCTGAGAAAGGGCAACTAAGGAAGACAGGATAAGAATAAAAGATAAAAAATTCTTAAAGGTGTAAAATTTGATTTTCATTTAATATTGATTTGTGGTATTTCCTCCGTCTACAATTGTTTTTGCTGCCGAAGTTCCAATTCGCTTAACTCCTAAACGAATCATTTCTATTGCTTCATTATATGTTCTAACACCTCCGGCTGCTTTTATTGGCAACGGTGAAGCATTTTCTAACATCATAATTATTGTTGGAATTGTCGCTCCGTTTGGCAAATCATTTTCAGTTTTAAAAAAACCGGTGGATGATTTTACAAAAACCGAAGCATAATTTTCTTCTTTGAAATTTGATATGACAATATTTTTTATCAAAGCCGAAAGCTGAATAATTTCTTTATCTGTCAAAGCAGCGACTTCAATAATCCATTTTACTGTTTTATTGTGTGCCAATCCAATTTGGGTACATAATAAAATTTCTTGTTTTACTAATGCCAGATTTCCGTTTTTAAAAGCTTCGTAATCACAAACAAAGTCTAAATCGTCTGCCCCGTTTTCAATTGCCGCATTTGCTTCTTCGATTTTGGTTTCGATATCTGAATTACCTTCCGGAAAATCGATAACTGTTCCGACAAGTAAAGCCGAATTTGCTTTTAGAATCATTTCTTTTGCCAAACTCACATATTCTGAACGAATCATGATCAGTTTAAAATTTTCGCTAATGGCTTCAGAAATTGCATTTTTTACCACGATAAGATTTTCTGCTTCCGAAAGTCCGGCTTGAGAGGCAGTTTTTAAGTAAGTTGAATCTAAATATTGCTTAACATTCATGATTTTTAGATACATGTGGAATTTCGACAAAAATACATTTAAAATTCAGAAAAAAAACCTCTTTTTGAATCTTACCATTTTTGCAATAAAAAACCCACCGAAGTGGGTCTTATTTTTATATTCTATCGATTTGCTTTTTTAAAGCTATGGCTGTAAAAAGACCTATTGTAGCTCCAATTGCATTTGCTAAAATATCCGTAACATCTGCAGCCCTTGTTGTTGTAAAAACACTTTGTAAAATTTCGATCGTAATTCCGAAAAAAACCGAAAATATAAACGAAATCAAATAAGCTTTATAATCATCAGGAGCCTTCCCTTTTAATTCTTTTTTAAAGAATAAAATCCAGGAAATTGTAAATCCAAAATGAAAACAAAAATGTACAATTTTGTCAATATTTGGAATATTTACTACTGTTGGAAGATTACTTGAATCTGTCAAACAAAAATAAGTAATAATCCCTGAGCAAATAATTGCCCAAAGAAGCAATAGCTGTTTAGGCACCGATAAGTTGTTTATAAGCTTCGTCAGATAATAAAGTATCTATTTCTGATGCATCAGCAATTTTTATTTTAATCATCCATCCAGCTCCATAAGGATCAGAATTTACAGTTTCCGGAGCACTTTCTAAGCTATCGTTAAAAGCAATAATTTCTCCTGTTAAAGGCAAAAACAAATCCGAAACTGTTTTTACAGCTTCAACAGTTCCAAAAACCTCATCTTTATCAAGTGTCTGGTCTAAAGTTTCTACTTCAACATACACGATATCTCCTAACTCTTTTTGAGCAAAATGAGTAATTCCTACAGTTGCCACATCCCCTTCGATGCTAACCCATTCGTGATCTTTTGTGTATTTTAAATTTGCTGGTATGCTCATAATAGTATGTTTGAAAATTGATAATTTAATAATTTAGGCACAAATGTAATAATCTTCTAATGAAATCCCCTTTAGAAACTTAAAATTAATTTCCGAAATTATATCGAAGCGTAAAGCCTGAACGAATGTTCGTTAACGGAAACGATGTTGAAATTACAGCTTTCGAGAATGAATGATCATAATAGAATATTGCGGTTAAGTTTTTACTAAACGAATAATCAGCCGTAAGTTTTAAAGACCAAATGTTTTGGCCCGCTGCTAACTGATTGTTGTCGTAATCTAAATATCGAACCAAAGTTTCATTATTTCTCAAAGAAAAATCAGCTTTTATATTGATGTCACTTTTAATGATCCCGGTTGGGTTATCTGCAAGTCTTGAAGAGAAAATTACATCTTTAAAGCGATACCCTAACCCCACTACATATTCAATTCCTTTTACTTCCGTCAATAAATTATTATCAAAACTCATCGATAATGCTCTGTCTTTTTTGATTTCAGTTAACAATCGTAAAGAACTTTTCAACTCAAAATCTACTCGAATAAGCGGACTAAACTGCTCTACCAAGTTGACGTTTGACATAATCGTTTTATTAAAGAAGTTTGTATTAACGTCCTGAGTCGGATTGTTTAGAGGATCTTCTATTGCTTTATCATAATCAAAATTAGACCTAAACTGGTTTATCGTATACGAAGCTCTGTAATTATGCTGCAATGAGAAGCGTTTGAATTTATCTTTAAAAAATTTGTACCTCATTAAACCGTTGTATTTTATACTCCAGTTAGGAATTGGGAAATTTCTAAAAATACCTGTCGATGTCTTTCCAGCATCACCTCCTGTGTACGCAGCAAGGAAAGCCGGTAATAATACAGCCTGATTACTTTTCCCGTAACCTATCGGATATCCCTGATTAGATTCATAAATCTCTCTCTGTTTTTTATACGGGTCTTCTGCTGTTGGATCTGTTGGTGCTGCTGGAATATCATTAACATCATATCTTGGTATTGCATTTCCTGTTCCATAATGATCTTCAGCCAAACGATTTGCTATGATTAAACGATTACTTCTAAATTCATCAAATGCAGCAGATTGAGTTTCGTTACTTGTTGAAAAAGCCGTCCCTATCATAACAGTCGAAATGGAAAACATTCCGTATGTGTATGGTGAAAGCGGTTGATATACTCCTGCATCAGTAACATTATATTGTTCTGATGAATTTTCAGAATAAGAACGATCCATCGTTAAATCGATTTTTAAGTCTGGCAACAAATCAATATTTGTTGTTACTTTTAACAGTTTGCTTGTTACTTGTGTAAAGTTTTGATTAAACTCATCATAAGTGGTTAACCATCCATTTTTGGCCGCTTCATACCGCACATCATCCTGACTTCCAAAAACAAATCCTAAAGATGGTTTTGCAGTTCCTAAGAAACCAACACTTGGTGTGTATCCCGGTAAAACAGTACCACTATTTTTGGTGTAATTGATCTGAATGTTTTTTACACTTGTCAAAATACCAATTAAGCCATCATAAAAAGGGCTGCTGCTCGTAACAGGTTTAGCCGTATTCACAATTTTTTCTCCCGGTTTTGGCGGTGCTGCAGTTTTAGGTTTTGCCGTTTTTTTACCTCCCGGTGTCAAACCTAAATACTTATACAGCGTATTCATATTTAATGTTGTTGTTAAAGTATTTGAATTCGCATTCTGGATAGTATTACCCAAATCAAATACATTACCATTATCATCAGTGTATTCAGAAAAAGCTGTTGAAGAACGCTGCCAGCTATAGTCTGCTGTATAAGAATAACTAGCTTTTACAAAGCTAAATATTGGAATTTTATTAATCGGAATATCATAATTCAACACTAATTGTTGCATGTGTTGATTTGGTGTTCCAATATCCCAATAGTCATCCCAAATATTAAAATCTTCTTTTGGCGTATTATCATCGTTTAAGAAATTTCTAACGATATTATTAGACGCTGCTGTATAATTTAATTTTAATGATTTTGTAAGGTTATAACCAAAACCGTATTGATAATTAAAAGCAAAATTTCTTCTATAAAGCGGATCAAGACCAATTCCCTCAACTTCAACTTCTCTATATTGCTGACGATTGCTTTGTCTTAAAATATTAGTATTGAAAGTAATATTAGAAGGCAAGTAATTAAAATTGAAATCACTTAAAATTTTCCAATACTCACTTTTCTTCATGAATTTAGTTTGTTTAAAAGGTACTACTTCTTTCGGCTGAAAAGTGTAAGCATAGTTTATTGCTGTATTTGACTGTTCATCTTCATAATCTTCTACTTCATAATCATGGCGTTCCACCTGATTGTAAGATTGTGAAAAGGTTAAATTCTCAACATCGTAAATATGCTGTTTTTGTTCTGGAGCCCTGTCTTTTCTTACTCCTATAAAGTTGATACTTTTTCTCTTTGTATAATCTACAGCACGTGTTCTGATGTTATCTTTTTCTGCCTGATCAGTTGTTTCTCTTAGCAATTGATCTAGCTTAATATCCTGATTAAAAGGATCGTATTCCGGCGTAATAACCTCTTCTCCGATAGCGTAATTAAACGGTAAATTAATTCCCCATTTTGGAGGAAGCAGTTTTCCTAAATTTAAATTAGTTACAATGTTATATTGCTGAATATCTTCACGATCTCTTTCATTGGCACCTTGCTCTAATGATCCAAAACCAATAGTACTCTTTTTACCGGTTGCCGAAATAGTCGCAAAATCAGCCATATTGGTGTCGATATTTAATATCGCAGCCATACCACCTTTGTTATCCAAATCAGACATACGAAGTTCATTAAACCAAACTTCTCCTTTAATATCTTTATGATCTGCCCTACTTTTTAAACCAACCATTAAATTTCGAACCAAACCAAAGTTTGGATTTCCTTTTATCCCTAATCGCAATGCACCATCTCCATCTCCTCCGTCAATCGTTGCATCATCGTCTGGATAATAGATTCCATTTATATCTCTCTTGTCAGAATTAATATCAACACTCATTGCCTTAATTTTCATTCTAGTCAATAATTCAAGTGCAAGATCAATATCATTTTCTTCAAGCCAAACCTGATCTGCGCCTATTGAACATGATCCTCCGGTTCTTGTTACTTTTAAAGGAATTTCGACTTGGTAGAAGTTTTGGGTAAAGTCATTTCCAAAACGAATAAAACCAACCATTTCATCGTCTAATAGTGTATTCTCGTTTGGCAAAGATTCAGCATGTAAAAACATTTTTAGTTTTTTGTACTGACGCATATCCACACTTACATTTTTGAAAACTGCTCTTGAATCTTCATATTGTAAACCTGAACCTGAAACTCGTAATGCTAATGATTGTTCGTTTTGATTAATAACTGTATTGTTATTGTATAATTGTTCTCTTTGTACTCCTGGCGGAATTACATAATTTACCGGACATTTTGTACCGTTTTCCTGTACGTTTACAGCTAAAACATCAAAGTCAGTACCGTCGTCATCCTGATTTGTATCGTTTGCGTCAAGACTACTTGTATATCTTCTCCACTCTCCTCTAACTAAATCTAAAGCTCCAAAACGAACTGTCATCTGATCATTAAAACCTGTCATGAACATACGCATAAATCGAATAGATCTAAAATCTGTAATGTTTCCGATTGTATTTTGAGGCTGAGCAACAGGAATTTTAAACTGAATCCATCTTGCATTTGTTGTTGCTCCGTTTGGCAGCTCAATATTACTTACTTCACGAATATCGGTGATGTAATTTTGTCCAACCTGCATTCCTGGTTTTAAATCAATACTATATTCGTAATAAGCATTAATCGTGTTCATTGTATTATCACGGTTAATATCCTCAACATCTGGTAATGTTGTAGAACCACGATTTGGATCATCTATACTAACAGGAGAGTTTCCTTCTACTCCATTATATTTTTTATAACGGTCCAGAACTCCTCCTTCGGTATTTAAATAATAGGTATAATCGTCTGCAGCAGGGTCAGCTTCTCCTGCATAATTAGTATACACAGAAGCTTCTTTAGAGTTTGACAAACCATCAAGACCGACGTCTTGATTTTTACGATTATCTGCATTTGTATCAAACGCATAAATTAAGGATTGAGATGCCGGAACATCTCCCCAAATTGGCTGAGGATTTACTAAAACCTGACCCGGGCCTAATCCGTTTTCATATTGTTTTCTTCCGTCTTTTAATACATCTTCAGAAACTTCACCTAAATTGAAATAGATTTTACCAGTGTTATTCGTTTGTGCTTCACCATTTCCAACATAAGGATCCAATACCCAAAACTGTATGTATTCAACATTTCCCTGCTCAAAGTTAGTTGAGTTTAAAGAACGCATGATTCCACCAAAATTTGACGTTGCCGGATCTGAATTAAAAGTTGGATTATTGTTATATGGCCCTCTTTCAGAAGGATAATAACTTAAATCCAATGTGTTTATAACTTGTATCTGACCCTGGGCAATATCCGTGTTTGGATATAATTCTCTACTATATATCCTTCTGGTTGTATTTAATGATAAATCATCGTTTGAAATACCTGATGGCTTTGAAGAATAAAATACCGGATCAATCGTATACCATGATAATTTGGCTCTTTTAAAACCATAGTCTAATGTACTTGAACTGGCATTAAAAGTATTATCGTTTATTGAATTTAAAAATGGTGTAGAAGCCAAACTCCATGCATAAGCCGAACGCATATCGATGGTAGATTGTGATCCTTCGAAATCATCTATATATATAGTTGCTTCCCCTTCAAAATCACTCGCTTTTGGAGCATCTGGTCTTAAAAATGCAATTTCTCCGCGCACAGAAAGATTAGAAGGAACATCTGTATCTATATTTGGAAGTTTATTTACTAATCTTGTAAAGAAAGGAACTTCGGTTGAAAAATTCCCATTAAAACCAAAAATGGTATTATTTACTGATTCCTGACCATAACTTGACTTTTGAGTAAATGGTCTTTCAGTCATTTTTAGGTAAGTTCCTCCAACAACAAAATTTTCTGAAATTTTATGTTCGATATTGAATCCCATAAATCTTCTGGTTTGTTGTCCAAAGATTGAATTGTTTTCTAAAGAAACTTCAATTGGCGTATTTGATGCCTGAAGTGAAGGATCAAGAATCTGAACTCTTCCTAATTGATAATCTACACTATAATCAATACCTTCAACAAGAACTCTTCCCGCAGCCGTAACTACAACAGAACCCTGAGGAACATTGAATGCACCAATAGGAATACCATTACTTCCTGAAGACTTGTATTTTCCCCGCAATAAAAACTTATTTTTATCACTGTCCTGTAAAGCTCCGGATTGTGTGTTTCTATACATATTTCTAAACACATATTTCTGCTGGTTCGCATTATATGTACTTGGATCGTTATAGTTTTCACCCGAACCTGTATTTTGTAATTTCTTAAATATAAGTTCTCCAAAAGGTTCTTTAGTGGTAAAAACAATTCGGCCATTTTGAACATCGACTGTTATTCCCGGAATATAATCAAAGAAACCATCACCTCCTGTTTGCGGATCATTATTATAATTTAATCGGTCAAGATTAAATACATTTAATAATGGTGTCTGATCTACTTTGTTATCTCCAGTTGGATTTGAAGGAAAGTTAGTTCCCGCAACCGGTGATATATAATTTATAGGAGACGGATCTGTATAAAGAATATTCAACCTGAAATCGTCTTGTTTTATTTGATAGGCTTGTGGAATTTGATACACGTTTTTCATCATCAGGTTCCAAACCGGATTCTGAACATTGGTCAAACTACTTTTCAGCATTTTTAAAATCAAACTTTGTGTAATAACAGCCTGATTAGAGGTGTTATTTCCTGTAACTACAGTTGCATCAACACCATCACTACCAAATTCTCCAACCTGATATACCTGGCCTCCAACAGTATACTCAAAAGCTACTGCAAGAATTTCATCATTAGCCAAACGTTGTTGCAATGATATATAACCTAATTGCGCATTAAAAGTATATTCATTTGTAGTCAGCTTTCGGGCATTTTCTAAAACGGAATAATCTGTTCCTTCAGTAACATTCGCATTATTGAAACCTGATTTTGCTGTTACAATTTCTCTAATGTTTGAATTTAAGAATGAACCTGCCTGTCCAATAAATTCAGGATCATATTTGTTGTTATTATTATCTGTTGGCGAATCAATTGAATTATTAAAAAATCCTGTTGTTGGATTTGTAACAACAATTTCATTATCAGGAATACCTGTTAATTGCCCTTCTCCTAAATCCTGAAGTGCAATAACATTTCTTAAGTTATTGTTAGTTGTACTTACCCTGTTTTGCTTATTGGTAACCCAAACTTCTAATCTGGTAATTTGAACACGGCTATCTATAAAAGGATAATTCCTTAATGAGACATCATATTTATTTCTAAAGTATTGAGAAAGGAAGAAATGTCGATCGTTATCATAGTCTAATGCATAAAGATCAAAATTTTGAACGGTTCCACCACCTTCTGCAACTATACTTTTGGTTTGTGATTTTTGTTCTGAGAAAACTCCTGTAACTGTAGTCTTTCCAAATTGTAATTGCGTTTTCACACCAAATAAGCTCTGAGCCCCACGAATCAGGGAGCTGTTTAATGGCATGCTAACATTACCAACCTCTACCTTTTGAATAATATCATCTTCAGAAGGCGTGTAAGCTAATTTGAATAAGTTTTGAAAGGCAAATGTAGATTGTGTATCATAATTAGCATTTACTTCTAATCTGGTACCTACTTTACCCATTAAACTCATACTGATACGCTGATCAAAATCAAAAGTAAGACTTGATCTGTTTCTTGGAGAAAATGAAGGATTATCCTGCTTGGTGTAACGAACACCCAAGTCCATTTCTACAGATCCTGTAGGTTTTACATCAATTGTATTACTACCAAAGATACTTTCGAAAAGACTTGAATTGATATAATATCTTGGTAGTAAATCTTTCTTAGCCGCCTCACTTCCAGTCTTTTTACCATCAATAGCATCGGATTTTTTTCTAAAATAATCTCTTCTCGATTCTTTTAAAACTAAATCTTCATATTCTTTTGGTGTTAGAATAATAGGGTAATTTATAGAGAAACCATCTACAGAATTTGTATAAATATATCGATCTGTAATTGGATCGTATTTATATGCTGAAAGAATACTTGGAGGATCTGCGAGTTCTACTTTACCTGTAGAAAATTGAGTTTTAGTTGTATCTTGAACTGTTTGATTTACTTGCGCACGCAAAACATTCCCGCAAAACAAAACAAGTAAAAAAATACAAATTTTACGCATAGAATTAGTTTAACTTAATGAGTTTATAAGCTTTTTAACGCCTTTTTAATGATCGTTTCCACAGTAGCCTCAGGATCTTCTTTTACGATCTTCTCTACTACTTTTTCAGAAGTCTTTCGAACAAAACCTAAAACTTCCAAAGCAGATAACGCTTCATCTCGATTTGTATTGTTTTGAACTATCGAAACTTCATCCAAATCGTACAATTTTAACACTTTTTCTTTTAAATCAAGTATTACTCTTTGTGCTGTTTTGTTTCCAATTCCCTTAATCGACTGGATTAAACCCACATCTCCTGCAGCAATTGCGTTTATAATTTGTCTTGGTTCTATTGATGATAACATTGTTCTGGCAATGTTTGCACCAATACCTGAAACTGACAACAGCATTCTAAATATTTCACGTTCTGATTTTTCGACAAATCCGAATAAAGTATGCGCATCTTCTTTGATTAGAAGATGCGTATACAATTTTATAAAATCAGCATTAGGAAGTAGCGAAAAGGTATGTAAAGATATATTTATTTGATATCCTACACCTCCACAATCTATCACAACTTCGGTGGGATTCTTTTCCACCAATTTCCCTTGCAAATGTGTTATCATAATTTAATTTAAAGCCCCAAATATAACAATAATTGCAATAAAAATACGACAAATTTATTGTTAAATTAAAATATAGTTATTCTCTGGCAAGTTTGTTTTTTTTATTTTCCTTTTCCTGAGCATCAATTACTGCGATGGCAGCCATATTAACCATTTCTTCTACACTTGCACCTAATTGAAAAATATGGACCGGTTTGCCCATCCCCATCATAATAGGCCCAATAGAATTTACCTTATATAATTCTTTTAATAACTTATAAGTAATATTTGCCGATTCTAAGTTAGGAAAAATTAAGGTATTAACTTTTTTACCTGCTAATTTAGAGAAAGGAAATTTTTCCTGAAGCATTTCCGGATTCAAAGCAAAATCTGCCTGAATTTCTCCATCAACAATCATTTCAGGATGATTTTTATGTAAATAAGCTACAGCTTCTCTTACTTTTGACGCTCCAGGACTTGTAGATGATCCAAAGTTTGAAAATGATACCATTGCAATCACTGGTTCAACACCAAACATTTTTGCTGTTTTAGCTGTCATAATAGCAATATTCACTAAGTCCTCAGAAGATGGATTTATATTTATTGCTGTGTCTGATAAAAACATTGGTCCGCGAGACGTTAACATCATGTTTGCAGTTGCTACAAGTGATGCTCCGTGTGCTTTGTCTATTAATTGCAACATTGGTTTTACAACACTTGGATAACTTCTGGTATGACCTGTTACCAAAGCATCTGCTTCGCCTGAGTTTACCATCATGGCTGCAAAATAGTTTCTTTCGCGCATGAATTTTTGAGAATCAAGAAGCGAAACTCCTCTTCTTTCTCTGGTTTCCCAGTATAAAGTGGCAAATCTGTTTCTTCTTGCCTCTTCTTCAGTAGTTTTAGGGTCGATGATTTCAATATCAGCATCAAAACCTAACTCTTTTTTAAGTCCTAAAATAATCTCTTTATCTCCTAATAAAATCGGAAAACCAATTCCGTCTTCATAAACAATCTGCGCTGCTTTAAGAACGTTTAACTGGTCTGCTTCTGCAAATACGATTCTTTTAGGATCCATTTTTGCACGGTTTGTCATTAAACGCACCATTTTATTATCATTACCCATACGTTCACGAAGTGCATCTTCATAAGCTGCCCAATCTGTAATAGGATTTTTTGCAACTCCAGATTCCATTGCTGCTTTTGCAACGGCTGGCGCAACAATTGTAATCAAACGAGGGTCGAATGGTTTTGGAATGATATATTCCTGACCAAAACCTAATTTTGTTGCACCATAAGCTACGTTAACTTGCTCCGGAACTGGTTCTTTTGCCAAAATAGCCAAAGCTTTTACGGCAGCCATTTTCATTTCTTCGTTAATTTTTGTAGCTCGAACGTCTAATGCTCCTCTAAAAATGTATGGAAAACCTAAAACATTATTAACCTGATTAGGAAAGTCAGAACGTCCTGTAGCCATAATAACATCTTTACGAGTTTCTACAGCTAAATTATAATCGATTTCCGGATTTGGATTTGCCATTGCAAAAACAATCGGATTGTCTTTCATTGTCAATAACATTTCTGGCGATAAAACACCTCCTGAAGATAAACCAATGAAAACATCAGCTCCGTTTACTGCTTCTGCCAATTCAATTTTAGCACCGTCAACCGCATATTTTAATTGTAATTCTGATAACGAAGGATTGTCTTTTGTTAAAAGTCCTTTACTATTAAACATTAAAATATTTTCGACTTTTACGCCTAACAAAACATATAAATCTGTACAAGCTATCGCAGCAGATCCTGCTCCCGAAACTACTACTTTTACATCTTCTGCTTTTTTTCCTGCCAATTCAAGCGCATTAATCAATGCTGCCGAAGAAATAATTGCCGTACCATGCTGGTCATCGTGCATTACCGGAATATCCAATTCTTCTACCAATCTTCTTTCTATTTCAAAAGATTCCGGCGCTTTAATATCTTCCAGATTGATTCCTCCAAAAGTTGGAGCAATATTTTTTACAGTCTGAATAAATTCTTCAACATTTTCTGTATTTACTTCAATATCAAAAACATCAATATCAGAGAATATTTTGAAAAGTAACCCTTTCCCTTCCATTACTGGTTTAGAAGCTTCCGGACCAATATTTCCTAATCCTAAAACAGCTGTACCGTTTGAGATAACGGCAACTAAATTTCCTTTTGCTGTATATTTGTAAACGTCTTCTACGTTTGCTGCAATATCTAAACATGGTTCTGCAACTCCTGGCGAATAAGCCAAAGATAAATCTCTTTGTGTTGCATATTTTTTTGTTGGAACTACCTGAATTTTTCCTGGAGTTGGTTCTGAATGGTACAGTAACGCCTCTCTTCTTTTACTCTCTTTGTTCATTGTTTTTTGCTTTTATTCTAGCTTACAAAGATATAAGTCTTCACTTAAAATGGCGTGTTTTTATAGCTTTCTTTTGTTAAAAAGAAAATTGAGGTTATAAAAAAATAGCCCAAATTATGTTGGACTATTTAATTACTAGATATCTTTTTTATTTATTTTATTGTGAAATATAAGAATTCAAGTGGTTAATTGTGTCTTTTTGAATTTCTATTATTGCCTTAACAACGTCGCTTATAGAAATTATTCCAACCACAATTTCGTTTTCTAAAACCGGTAAGTGCCTGATTCTTTTTGTGCTCATCAGTTCCATGCAATCTTCAATATTATTGGAGAGTTTAACCGAAAAAATATGGCTTTCCATAATTTCATGAACAAAAGTTTCTTTGGATGATTTGTCTTTTAAAACAATTTTTCGAGCATAATCCCTTTCAGACAAAATACCTTTTAAATCAGATCCGTCTATGACAAGGATAGCTCCGATATTTTTTTCGCCCATTACTTTCAATGCTTCAAAAACAGTTGTTGTTGAACGTACTGAATACACATTTCTCCCTTTTGTGTTTAATATTTGTTCTACAGTCATATCTGAAAAATTTAGTTTTATAAAGTTAGAAAAAAATAAACATAAAAATCATTCAGCATCATTTTTTAACCTCATAAATACCTCATTTTAAACATTATACATCTTATTTTGAAATTTAAGATTTTTACAACAAAGAATAGAATCATTTTCAAAGTTTTTTTGCGAATAACACACCACTTTTGACTAAACTTAGCTTTTTACAAATAAAAAATCCCTTTCCTAAAAATCTAGAAAAGGGATTTCATTAAATAAAATGCATTATAAGTAGGTAATAATAAATTCGCTTCGTCTGTTTTGCTGATGTTCTTGCTCGGTACATTTTACACCATCGGCGCAACTGTTTACCAATTTGGTTTCTCCGTATCCTTTTGCTGCTAATCGGCTGCCGTCAATTCCTTTTTGAATGAGCCAATTTTTGGTCGATTGTGCTCTTTTTTCTGAAAGAATCATATTATTTTCTGCAGATTGTCTGCTGTCTGTATGAGAACGAATATCTAATTTTAATGTTGGATATTGGTTTAAAATATCAACAATTTTCTGCAATTGCGGTTCCGAACTCTTTTTGATTGTTGCTTTGCCCAAATCAAAAAAGTTCATCGGAATATGCAGCAATTTTGCAAGATCGATTCCTACTTTAATAGATTTAATTATTACAGGACTAACTTTTGAGGTTTTAACAACTACTTGCTTTGCTACCAAAGGTTTAAATTTCTTTTGAATAGCAATTGATAAAGTAGTTTTTCCGTTTATTTTTTTTAATGCTATTGGGGTTTCTTTTATTTCGTAATCTTTTTTGGCTGTTTTTATGAAATATTTTTTACCACATTTTACATTTGGAAAAATATAATTTCCGTTTTGATCTGAAATCACTTCTGCAACAAATTGATAAGCTTCATTAAACAATGACAAGGTTACATTAGAAAGTGTTTCGTTTGTTTCAGCATCAGTAACGGTTCCCATTAAATCCTGCTCGCAAATTAGTTTTCGAATTTCTGTAAATCTATAAACATCGTCAAGTCCAAGACCATTTTCTCTGTTAGAAGAGAAAAAACCATTTCTGTTTTTACTGTTAATTATAAATGCAAAATCATCCTGTTTACTATTTATTGGTTCTCCCAGGTTTTGTGCTTCTTCAAATGAACCATCATTGTTTATTTTTGCAACAAAAACATCGAGTCCGCCTAAACCCGGACGACCATCGCTGGCAAAATAAATTTCGTTATCATTTGATATAAATGGAAATGTTTCTCTGCCTTCGGTATTGATATCTGCACCTAGGTTTTCTGGTTTTCCATAAGTTCCGTCATTATTTATGCTTACTTTAAATAAATCAGACAAGCCTAAAGTTCCCGGCATATCTGACGCAAAATATAGTGTTTTTTCATCAACACTTAATGCGGGATGTGCAACACTATATTGATCACTATTAAAAGGAAGTTCCTGCACATTGCTCCATTCATCATTAATTAATATTGCTTTATAGAGTTTTAAGAATGTAACTTTATTTTCGCTTTGACCTCTTTTACCATTTATAGAATTGTTTTTGGTAAAGTACATCGTTTTTCCATCTTTTGTAAAAACAGGTGTCGACTCGTTGAATTTTGTTTTTAAGCTTTTTTTATGAAAAAACACAGGGTCGCTAATACTTCCGTCTGGCATTAAATCAACAGAATATAAAGCCGAAGTAGATTTATTTGTCCATTTAAAGTTCTTTTTTACGATTCCGCCCGTATCTCTGGCAGAGGTAAAAACGAGTTTATTGTCTATAAGAGCACTTCCGTAATCAGAATCTTTAGAATTAATTCCGGCATCGGCAATTTCGTATCGACCTGAATTTGCTTTAATATCATCTAAATAATTTCTGTTTTTTTTGAATAAAATTGCTCTTTTGTCCAAAGGTGCTTTTTCGCTGAAAATATCTAAAATTTCATCCGATTTAGTATAATTTCCAGCCGATTTTAAGCATTGAGAATATCTGTACAAATACTCTGCTTCCTGATTTCGATTAAGCGCAAACAATTCCTGATAGCATTTTAAGGCTTGTTTTAAATCACCGGTAAAGTAATACGAGTTACCTAATTTCTGAAATACGTTTTCTTCGGTGCTGCCTTTTTTAATTGCATTTTCGTATAATTTTATTGCATCTGCATAAGCATAATTATTGTACTTTTTATCTGCCTGCTTTACGCTTAAACTTTGAGCATTTGCATTAAGAAAAAAATAAAAAAACAAAAAGGTATATAGTAAATTTTTAATCTTCATATTTAAATTGATTAAAAGAATCTTGGTGATGTCATTCTATTATAATTATTAAAAAAGTCAAAGCGCAGGAAAATTTCATGCGAACCTGAATTGTATTTTCTTAAATTAGTAGTTTCATGATCGTAACCATATCCGATATACAAACCATTTGTAACCTGGAAACCAGCTAGTGCACTTACAGAAGCACTCCAACGATAAGCAAGACCTACAACAAACTTATCATTAAACATAAAATTACCCGAAACATCAACCTGCAAAGGCGCTCCCTCTACCATTTTGGTTAATAGGGCAGGTTTGAATTTTACATACTCTAAACGATCTAAATTGAATACATAACCTGCTATAAAATAGTAGTTAATTTTGTCTTTAAAAATAGCAACATCATCGTCATTATAACGATTCGTCTGAATAAAATTAGGGATAGATAATCCTACATATGCTTTATCAGAATGCCAATAAACACCTGCACCAACATTTGGAGTAAACTTATTTTGTAAATCCTGAAATTGCGGATCGTCCTGATCTTCAAAACTTAATTTGTTTAAATCAAGATTAAAAAGATTTGCTGTTCCCTTTATACCAAAAGAAAGTTTGGCTGATTCAGAAGTTTGAATGCTATAAGAGAAATCAGCTGACAATGTATTCTCATTTGTTGGTCCGATTTTATCATTTACCAATGAAAGACCCAGACCTAATTTCTTATTACTTAATGGCGTGTTTATAGAAAAAGTGCTTGTTTCCGGCGCACCGTCAAGACCAACCCATTGTGTACGATATAAACCAAAAACACTTAAAACACCACGTGAACCTGCATAAGCCGGATTAATTTCTATGGTATTATACATGTACTGTGTATATTGTGCGTCTTGTTGTGCTGAACACACAACTGAAAAAAACATAAAAACTAAAATTAATTTTTTCATTTAATAAGTTTTAAAAACGGCTTAGCTAAACTAAGCCGCATATTTTTTTATTTATTAATATATAGGTAACCTGATTTTTCATGTTGATTTGACTCACTGTCTCTATATTTCAGAATATAGAAATAAGTCCCAACAGGTAATCCTTCTGATTGTTTCATGGTTGTTCGTCCTGCAGAATATCCAACGAAAGCTCTGTCTTCATTATTGTAGTGATCGATATCAAAAACTAAAACTCCCCAACGGTTGTATATTTCAACTGTATTATCAGGATAACATTCTAATCCCCGAATATAGAACCTCTCATTTTTATTATCTCCATTTGGAGAGAATGCATTTAGAACTGTAATCTGACAACCATTTAATGGCAAAACTGTAGGCTTATCTTCCAGGTTATTAGAATCATCTGATTTATCTTCAACTACTATACCTGTTGCGCTTTTTCCTTGCACGCTTGCCTGATTACTTACACTTCCAGCATTGATATCAGCTTGGCTTATCTTATAAATAGCTGTGAAATTATTTTCATCAGATTCGTTTACATCTAAATCAATTGCATCTCCTGAAAGTATAATTCCTGGTAATAAATCCGTCACTAAAATTTTCATTAAAGGAACATTACCTGTATTTGTTATTTTGAATTTATAAGTAATTGTTTCTCCTGCATTTGCATATCCGTCTTTATTTTCATCATTAAAAACTGCTGTTTTAATAATTGCGATGGCCGGAACTTCAACAAAAACATTTAATGTTGCTGTTGCACAATTTGAAGAATTTGCTTTTTGGCAAATTTGATACGCCAATGCATAATTTCCTCCAGGCGTATTTGGTAATACATTTATGGTTCCGTCTGCATTAAATTCAAAATAAGGATTTGGTGTATTTGAAATCACAACATCAGATGCATTTAGAGGCAAACCGCTTAATAAATCATTGTCTAAAATATTGATGAATGCTAATTGCCCATTAATTCCGTTTACCAAAACTTCTCCATCATTATTAGCAACAATTGGTGTTGCAGGAGTAACAGGCATAACAGCATTCACTTTAACACGCACAATTGCCTGACTGCAATTTTTAGGATCTAGTTTCTCACATATTTTATAGGTAAGTTCATAAGTTCCCGCAGGTGCGTTTGCGCCCAAAGTCACTGTGCCGTCGTTGTTAAGCATTAAGAATCCTGTTGGATCTGCTGTTACAATTGTTAAGTTTAGGTCACTTGGTACAACAGCGATTCCGTTATTGGTATCATTGTCAAAAACATTCACAAGAACTTGTGGTTGATTGGTTTCAACAATCGAAGGAATTACATCCGGATTTGCCTGAAGTCCATCGCCTGTAACCACAATTATTGAAGTTGCACTGTCACAATTTGTCGGGTTATTGATCTCGCAAATTTTGTATTCTACATTATAGTTTCCTGCCGGAGTATTTGCCGGTACAGTTACGGTTCCGTCTGCATTTAATACAAATTCTGTCGGAATTGTTACTTCTGAAAGCTTTACATTTCCAGGTTTTGTTCCGATAACTACCGGTGATCCATTTAAGGTATCATTGCCAACCAAAGATTCTGTTGTTCCGCCAACAACTCCGTTAACAACCGTTGTTGTTGTTTCTTCAACTGCATTGATAATTGGTGTTCCAACGGTTACTTTTACTGAAGCCGAACTGCAATTTGCCGGGTTCAGTTTTTCGCAAATTTGGTACACAATTTCATAAGTTCCTGAAGGTGCGTTTGCTTCTAAAGTTATTGTTCCGTCAGGGTTTAAGGTTAACATTCCTTTTGGATCTGCCGTTACAATTGTCAAGTTTAGATCACTTGGTACAACAGCTATTCCGTTGTTTGTATCATTATCAAAAACATTTGCAACAGTTTGTGGCTGGTTTGTGGCAACTACTGAAGCTACTGCATCAGGGTTTGCGATTAAAACTCCGCCTGTAACCACAATTACTGAAGTTGCACTATCACAATTTGTCGGGTTATTGATCTCACAAATTTTGTATTCTACATTATAATTTCCTGCCGGAGTATTTGCCGGTACAGTTACGGTTCCGTCTGCATTTAAAACAAATCCTGTTGGAAGCGTTACTGCTGAAAGTTTTACATTTCCAGGTTTTGTTCCAATAACTACCGGCGATCCGTCTAAGGTATCGTTGGCAACCAAAGATTCTGTTGTCCCGCCAACAACTCCGTTAACAACCGTAGTTGTCGTTTCTTCAACTGCATTGATAATTGGTGTTCCAACGGTTACTTTTACTGAAGCCGAACTGCAATTTGCCGGGTTCAGTTTTTCACAGATTTGGTACATAATTTCATAAGTTCCTGAAGGTGCGTTTGCTTCTAAAGTTACTGTTCCGTCAGGGTTTAAGGTTAACATTCCTTTTGGATCTGCCGTTACAATTGTCAAGTTTAGATCACTTGGTACAACAGCTATTCCGTTGTTTGTATCATTATCAAAAACATTTGCAACAGTTTGTGGCTGGTTTGTGGCAACTACTGAAGCTACTGCATCAGGGTTTGCGATTAATACTCCGCCTGTAACAGTAATAATACTTTTTACAACATCACAATTAGTAGGGTTTGTTATTTCGCAAATGCTGTATTCAATTTCATAATCATTTGCAGGCGTATTCGCTGCAACAGTTACTGTTCCGTTGACGTTTAATGTTAATCCTGTTGGAACTGTGATTCCGGTTAGTTTTACTTCGCCCGGGTTTGTTCCAATTACAACCGGGTTTCCGTTTAAAGTATCATTTGTGATTAATGATTCTGCGGTTGTTCCTCCTGTGTTTCCGTTGATTGATGTTGTAGTTTCCGTTACAGCGTCAATTGTTGGTTTTCCAACTACAACCACTGAAGTTACTGTATCACAGTTTGTCGGGTTGGTGATCTCACAGATGCTATATTCTACATTATAATTTCCGGCTGCAGTATTCGCTGCAACAGTTACTGTTCCGTTTGCATTTAATGTTAATCCTGTTGGAACCATGATTCCGGTTAGTTTAACTTCTCCCGGGTTTGTTCCGATAACAACCGGATTTCCGTTTAGAGTATCATTAGCTGTTAACGATGCTGTTGTTCCTCCTGTGTTTCCGTTGATTGATGTTGTAGTTTCCGTTACAGCGTCAATTGTTGGTTTTCCAACTACAACCACTGAAGTTACTGTATCACAGTTTGTCGGGTTGGTGATCTCACAGATACTGTATTCCACATTATAGTTTCCGGCTGCAGTATTCGCTGCAACAGTTACTGTTCCGTTGGCGTTTAATGTCAATCCTGTTGGAACCATGATTCCGGTTAGTTTAACTTCTCCCGGGTTTGTTCCGATAACAACCGGATTTCCGTTTAGAGTATCATTAGCTGTTAACGATGCTGTTGTTCCTCCTGTATTTCCGTTGATGGATGTCGTCGTTTCCGTTACAGCGTCAATTGCTGGTTTTCCAACTACAACCATTGAGATTACAGAATCACAGTTTGTCGGGTTGGTGATCTCACAGATACTGTATTCCACATTATAGTTTCCGGCTGCAGTATTCGCTGGAACAGTTACTGTTCCGTTGGCGTTTAATGTCAATCCTGTTGGAACCGTGATTCCGGTTAGTTTTACTTCGCCCGGGTTTGTTCCAATTACAACCGGGTTTCCGTTTAGAGTATCATTTGTGATTAATGATTCTGTGGTTGTTCCTCCTGTATTTCCGTTGATGGATATCGTGGTTTCCGTTACAGCGTCGATTGTTGGTTTTCCAACTACAACCACTGAGATTACAGAATCACAATTTGTTGGATTTGTAATTTCACAAATGCTATATTCCAAATTATAATTTCCGGCTGCAGTATTCGCTGCAACAGTTACTGTTCCGTTTGCGTTTAATATTAATCCTGTTGGAACCGTGATTCCGGTTAGTTTAACTTCACCGGGATTTGTTCCAATTACAACCGGATTTCCGTTTAAAGTATCATTTGTGATTAATAATTCTGTGGTTGTTCCTCCTGTATTGCCATTAATTGATATCGTCGTTTCGGTAACAGCGTCAATTGTTGGTTTTCCAACTACAACCACTGAAGTTACTGTATCACAGTTTGTCGGGTTTGTAATTTCACAGATGCTGTATTCCACATTATAGTTTCCGGCTGCAGTATTCGCTGCAACAGTTACTGTTCCGTTTGCGTTTAATGTCAATCCTGTTGGAATCGTGATTCCGGTTAGTTTTACTTCGCCCGGATTTGTTCCAATTACAACCGGGTTTCCATTTAAAGTATCATTTGTAATTAATGATTTTGTGGTTGTTCCTCCTGTATTTCCGTTGATGGATGTTGTCGTTTCCGTTACAGCGTCAATAACTGGAGCAACAACTGTTATTTTAACTGATGCTGTACTGCAATTAGTTGTATTTGATTTTTCACAAATTGTATAATCAAATGAATAAGTACCAGCAGGAGTTTGTGGTTTAACTGCTACTGATCCATTTGTAGTATTAAAGTTCAAAACAGAAGGTAAACTACTTGCTAAAGTAACATTTACATCACTTGCAACTACAGCACTACAGTTTAAAAGGTCGTTACTTAAAACATTTGAAACGGCAACTCCTCCAGAAAATCCATTAAATGAAGAAACAGTATCATCATTTGCTTTAATTGGGCCTACTACTTTTACCGTTTGCGTACAAGTTTGTGTATTTCCTGCAATGTCTCTTGCTGTCCAGGTTACTGTTGTATTTCCAATTGGAAAACTTGATGGTGCATTATTGGTAACCGTGATTGTTCCTGTACAATTGTCAGTTGTTGTTGGCGCTCCTAAAACAATTCCTGTAGCAACACATGAATTGGCATCGGCTACAGTCGTAACATTCGACGGACAGGTAATTGTTGGTTTTTGGGTATCGCTAACTGTTACTGTTTGAGTACAAGTCTGCGTATTTCCTGAAACATCTTTGGCTGTCCAAGTCACAGTAGTAACTCCGATTGGAAAGCTTGATGGTGCATTATTGGTAACCGTGATTGTTCCTGTACAATTGTCAGTTGTTGTTGGCGCTCCTAAAACAATTCCTGTAGCAACACATGAATTGGCATCGGCTACAGCCGTAACATTCGACGGACAGGTAATTGTTGGTTTTTGGGTATCGCTAACTTTAACTGTTGAAGCAGCTGATGTATTTTCACAAGTCGTAGTAGCATTTGTAACTTTAACTTTATAATCTCCATCAGCTGTAACAGCTAATGTAGAGGCTGTTTGCCCTGAAATTACAAGATTATCTTTATACCAAACATAAGCAGCAGGACTCGTATTGGTAACTGCTGTCAATGTAGTATTATAACATGAAGTTAGTACTCCTGTTACGGAAGCTGTTGGAGTCGGATTTACTGTTATGTTTCTTGTAGCGTTTGCATCATTACAACCACCTGTTCCTGTAACTTTATATGTAATCGTAGCTGTACCTGCAGCAATTCCTGTAATTAATCCACTTTGTGCATTTACTGTAGCAACTGCTGTATCACTACTTGCCCAGCTTCCACCTGAATTTCCATTTGATGTAAAAGTAGTCGTTCCGGAAATACAAATATTTTGTGTACCTGACAACGTACCTGCATTTGGCGCCATTGCAGTTGTTACGACAACTGGTTTAATATCTGAACATCCTGAAGCTGTGGTTCCTTTTATATAATAAGTACCCGCTGTAGCAGCAGTTGGTGTGCTATATGTTATTGTAGCAGCCGCATCTGTCCAATATGAAAATGTTAAATTAGCTGTACTTCCTGTTGTAATTGCAGGAACAGTAATATCAACTTTTGAAGGTGCACATACTGAAGCAGGATTCGTAACAATGACTGTTGGTAAAGGGTTTGGCGTTGTTGAAGCACTAGCCGAATTATTTGCTGAGTTAGTATCCGAAACAGATGCGGGTATTATTGCTGTATTGGTATAAACTCCGTTAGCATTTACTTTAGCAACAATTTTTAATGTTACGGCTATACCTGCATTGATATCACCAATACTCCAAACTCCTGTTCCTGAATTATAAGTTCCTACCGATGGAGTTGAACTTACAAAAGAATAACCCGTAGGAAGCAAATCATTTACAGAAACTCCTGTAGCATTATTTACGCCTAAATTAGATAAGGTTAAAGTAAATTCTACGTTCGACCCCACACATGGTGTTGCTTTGTCTACTGTTTTTGTAATACCTAAGTCCGTACATAAAGTAACTGTTATAGGTTTTGATTGAGTCTGTGCACCACAAGTTAAAGTTGACGCTACGGAATATGAACCTGTTTTAGTTGCAGTATATGTATTTGAATTGGCACCTGTAATAGCAGTTCCATTATAATACCACTGATATGGAGTGAATCCACTTGGAGTTGATAACATGGCTGAACTATTAGTACAACCACCTCCCGAAATATAACTGAAAGTTGGATCTTCTGGCTGAACAGCAAAATTTGAGAAAAATCCTGCCATAGAGAATCCTCCACCTTGTTGTACAATCGAAACCGTTAATTTAGCATCACTTGATATGGAAAGAACATCCGGACTTCCGATCTGAGTGTCTTCAAAATTTATCAAATACCATCCTGTCGTTCCCAATTGATGACGTGGAGAAACTCCTGATTTTGTTTCGATATCTACACTATTTACATATACTTTTGATACTGCATCTTTTAAAAGAACATATCCAAAATAAGGCAATGAACCTGTACCATAATTTCTAAATTTTGCTGTTTCAATAAATTTAGATCCTCCACATTCTGAGACAGGAGCAATTGTCGAAATATCAACTTCACAAGATTGAGCTGTTCCTGAGTAAACAGCAACATTGTTATCTGCAGAAACTCTTGAAGCTGAAAAATTAGCTCCGGAAACACCATTCAAAAAAGTAAAAAAACTACCCGCTGTTGCTAATGTTGTTGTTTTTGTTGATACTAAAGCTCCGGTTATCGAATAAGTATCTACAATAACTTTTGTATTTGGTTTAGTTGCAATTACAGTAGTTTGTTCTGCTGTATCGTTTCCTTTTCCTCTTTCTATAAAATATTCTGAACCTAAAACCGCTTCTGGCGGAATTTGATTAAAAGCTCCATCTCCACAACCATTTGGTGTATCAATAAAAGCAGAAGTATTCATAACACTTGGGTTTGAAGTTTCTACTAAAGTTCCAATTGCTGCTTTGAATAAATAACTTTGTCCTGCATTTAAAGTTGCTGTTACAACGCCTCCAATTGTTACGGTTGTTCCGTTTGTAATTGCCATTACACTGTAAATTGGACGTTGATCACCGTAATTATTGAAATTTCCAAGAGAACCATCTCTATAATATCCAACTCTAAATCTTATCCCAATTCCGGCATCACCAAAACTAGTCAATGCTGCATTCCCTTTAATATCCTGATCAGATCCATCGCCACCTAAGGCATCAGAAGCTACGTTTCGTAAATTAATAGATATCGGCGCACTACCCGTAACGATTAATCCTGCAGCATTTAAAACTGTATTAAACGCAAACGCAGGAGCTGCACTCGGTTTTCCTGCAAATCTATATATTGCAGGTGTTCCTTTTGAAGCTGTAAGTGTTGTTACAACTGTACCATCACTTTTTGAAACGGTAATATTTACAGTTGTTGTCGAATTTGTAGCAATAACGATTTCATTTGCTTTGCTAAAATACTGCCAAGGCGCTGGCGCTATATAATGCTTGGTATAAAACTGAGCCGAAGCATTATAGCTAATCATTAAAAATAAAATAAAAGTAAATAGTTTAATTGAATTAAACTTTCTAAGAGTAAAGTTACACATAGACAACTGTAATTTGAATAATAGAAATATTAAATGCTGAAAAATCAAACGATATGTTCAGCATATAGGACAGATACGATAAAAGAAAGGAAATGGATTTTGAAAATCTCCTAAAAGATTTTTCAAGAACAATGCAAAAAGAAAGTAGTGTTTGGACCATAAGTGATTATAGGTTCAAGACTAAAATTGTCTCTGGATTAAATTAGTAGTTTTGGAGCCGCGAAATTATATAAAGCCCTCTATACTAAATACTTTCGTCGACAAACTACCAAGATAAACGTTGAACGACACTTTTTATCAGCAAAAATTAACTTAAGCATGCGCATAAATTAACTATTTGATAATAATAATGCGGAAAATTCTTAATTTTTTATCAAATCTTTTGTTTTTAAGGAAAAAGATAAGAAAACAACAATAACACCTTACAAACAAACAAGCGAACATTTAAAATAACACTCTATAAATCAATCAGTTATTGTTTTTGTTAAAATAAAAATAACCTACAACTTTTTACAGCCATATTAGGAATATTATTGAAAGAAAAAATATAGCGAAGAAAAAACAAAAAAAGGAATAAACTTACATTTGAAATGTAGGAAAGTTAAAAATAACTTTTATTCAAGAAACTTAATATTACGTTTTAAGCCCTCGAATTTTGTTCTTTTGATAGGAGAATTTTTAAAAACAGTACGAAAAGTTTCTTCTGTAATTTCAATCCAGTCCTTTTTTGTAAAAGAAAGCAAATCAGGATTAGGATTAAATAATGGTTCTGAATGCGATTTTGAAAATCTATTCCAGGGACAAACATCCTGGCAAGTGTCACAGCCAAACATCCATTCGTCAAATTTACCTTTCATATCATAAGGGATATTTTCTTTTAATTCGATGGTGTAGTATGAAATACATTTGCTGCCGTCAACAACATGAGGGGCAACTATCGCTTGTGTGGGACAAGCATCAATACAGGCTGTACAAGAACCGCAATGATCTGTAGTGGTATGATCATATTCAAGATCTAAATCGAGAATAAGCTCTGCAATAAAATAAAAAGACCCTACTTTTTGTGTTATGAGATTGCTGTTTTTTCCAATCCAGCCCAAACCGCTTTTGGCCGCCCAGGCTTTATCCAGAACCGGAGCAGAATCGACAAAGGCACGCCCGGAAACATCTCCAATATTTTCCTGAATAGAAAAAAGGAACTCTTTTAATTTCTCCTTGATTACAAAATGATAATCCTGACCATAAGCATATTTAGAGATTTTGAAACTTTCCTGAGTCTGAGATTCTTCAGGATAATAATTTAATAAAAGCGAAACAACACTCTTAGCATCATCAACCAATAAAGTAGGATCTAATCGTTTGTCAAAATGGTTTTCCATATATGCCATTTGTCCATGACTATTATTCTTTAACCAGTTTTCAAGTCGGGGCGCTTCTTGTTCTAAAAATCCAGCTTTGGAAATACCACAAGAAAGAAACCCAAGCCTTTTTGCTTCAGCTTTTATAAATTTTGAATATGTTTCTTTAGCATTAATTGTCATCTTTTAGAGAATAAAACTTTTACTCCAACAGGCTTCAATGTAATTAATGGATTGAACTTTATTTCACTATTGACAGATGTAATAGTGAAATTTTTTACTAAATAAGAAATCGTCAAACACATTTCATAAATAGCAAATCCTGCTCCAATACACATTCTGGGTCCTGCTCCAAATGGATAAAAATATTGCATTGATTGTTTCTTCTGTTCACCCAGAAATCTTTCTGGTATAAATTCCTCCGGATTTTCCCAATACTTCGGATTTCGGTGTAATTCATAAAAAGAAACACCAATTAATGTTCCTTTCTTAATATTATAACCCGCTAAATTATCATCTTCAACATTTTCCCTGTCAGTAATCCAGGCTGGCGGATACAAACGCATTGCCTCATTTAAAACTGCATTTGTGTAAGTCATTTTCTGAAGCTGCTCAACAACATTTTCCGTTTGAGATTCAATAGCTGTAATTTCATCTAAAACTTTTTGTTGTATCTCAGTATTTGTTCCCAAAAGATAAAGCGTAAAAGTCAAGGCATTTGCAGTAGTTTCATGACCGGCAATAAATAGAACTTTAATCTCATCAACCAATTGCTTTACAGACATTCCTTCTCCTGTATCTTCATATCGCGTTTCTAAAAGCATATTAAGTAAATCATTAATATCTTCTTTAGACCTGCTCCTCTCCTCAACAATCTCCCTGATAATACTATTGTTCTCTTCTGCCAATTCAAGATGTTTCTTAACCTGACCAGTGACAGAAAACCACCAGGCTTTATGTGGAAGCCTAATTTCTTTAATTAAAAAATTCTGTACTTCTTCGATAATATATTTAATGCGAATTAATTTTTCTTCTGAAATTGAAAGTTCGAAAAGAGACTTCGCAACAACATTAAAGGCTAACTGGCTCATAATTGGAAAAAGATCAACAGGTTTTTCCTCAATTAAATCATCAAGCTCTAAAACAATTGTTTGATTCATATTTTCAACTAGCTGATTCATCTTTTGCTTATGAAATGCAGGTTGAATAAGTCTTCTTTGTTTTAGCCAGAAATCACCGTCAACAGTTAAAAGTCCTTTTCCTAAATATTTAGAAAGATAAACAGACTGAAACTTAGATTTATGATAGTTCTTTTGATTTTTTTGCAAAATATATTGGGCAACTTCATTATCTCTTGATAAAATTATGTGCTTAGAAAAGCCAATTTTTAGAGAAAAAGAATCTCCAAACCTATCAAAATATCTTTTATGAAAAGGAATAGGATTTTTACGCACTCCTTCAGCATCCAAAAAAAATATAAATATTGAAAGTCGGTTAGGGTAATTATATTTTTTATTTTCAGACATTTTAAACAGAATTAAAACAATCCGCCCTGAATGTTAGTGTTTATTTTTCCTAAATGTTTATACGCTTTATCAGTTACTTCACGTCCACGTGGTGTTCGCATAATAAACCCTTCCTGGATTAGGAATGGTTCATAAACCTCTTCAATTGTTTCACTGCTTTCAGAAACAGCAGTCGCTAAAGTTGAAAGACCGACAGGTCCGCCTTTAAATTTATTGATGATGGTCAACAAAATTTTATTGTCCATTTCATCAAGACCATGAGCATCAACATTTAATGCTTTAAGAGCATAGCGGGCAATTTCAATATCAATAGTCCCGTTTCCTTTTATTTGGGCAAAGTCACGAACTCTTCTTAATAATGCATTTGCAATACGAGGTGTACCACGGCTTCGTCCGGCAATTTCAATTGCCGCGTCAAGCGAAATTGGCATTTTTAATATCGAAGCACTTCTCTCAACAATTGTCGTTAAAAGTTCAGTTGTATAATATTGTAGTCGGGATGAAATTCCAAAACGCGCACGCATTGGAGCTGTTAATAATCCAGATCTTGTTGTTGCACCAATTAAAGTAAAGGGATTCAAATTGATTTGCACTGTTCTGGCATTGGGACCAGATTCAATCATAATATCAATTTTAAAGTCTTCCATAGCCGAATATAAATACTCTTCTACAATTGGACTTAAACGATGAATCTCGTCAATAAACAAAACATCCCTTTCATCAAGATTTGTCAATAAGCCTGCCAAATCACCAGGTTTATCCAAAACGGGACCTGAAGTAATTTTAATCCCTACTTCAAGTTCATTTGCCAAAATATTAGCCAAAGTAGTTTTTCCAAGTCCTGGGGGTCCGTGAAAAAGTGCGTGATCTAATGCTTCCCCACGTTGGTTAGCAGCTGCCACGAAAACTTTTAAATTTTCTAAAACTTGGTCCTGTCCGGCAAAATCATCAAATGACAGCGGACGCAATCTTTTTTCAAGATCTAGTTCTTCAGGGTTATATCCTTTTGTAGTAGGATTTAAGTTTTCATTCATCTTACAAAGATAGACAAAGTAATCAGTTTGTAAAACAGATAATTTTTAATAAAATTTAGAATTTCAGGAACAAATCCGCATATTTAAATTCCCAATTCCAATAATTGAGAACATTTCCGTAATTGAAATTTTCAGCTAAATACTAATTTCCAAAAACAAAAAAGGCCATCTTTTCAGATGACCTTTCTTTAATATTTTTAGTGGTGTAAAACTTCTTCACCTTCTTTCATTGGTACATTTTGAGGGACAAAATCTACATCATGATTTGGGTTACTGTAGTCATACGGCCAACGGTATACGTGAGGAATTTCTCCTGGCCAGTTACCGTGAATATGTTCTACTGGAGTTGTCCACTCTAATGTTGTTGATCTCCATGGATTTTGAACAGCTTTCTTACCGTAGAAAATACTACTAAAGAAGTTGTACAAGAATACTAATTGGAAAGCACCTCCTACAAGAGCAAATGTTGTAATTAAAACATTCACATTTTGTAAATCATCAAATAATGGGAAGTTTGTGTTTGTATAGTAACGTCTTGGTAAACCAGCTAATCCGATAAAGTGCATTGGGAAGAATACTCCATAAGCACAAACTGCTGTTACCCAAAAGTGAATATAACCTAAGTTTTTATTCAACATTCTTCCGTACATTTTAGGGAACCAATGGTAAATACCAGCAAACATTCCGTAAAGTGCAGATATACCCATTACTAAGTGAAAGTGAGCAATTACGAAGTAAGTATCGTGAACGTTAATATCTAAAGTACTATCTCCTAAAATGATTCCGGTTAAACCTCCAGTAATGAAAGTAGAAACCATTCCAATAGAGAATAACATCGCAGGGTTGAATTGTAAGTTACCTTTCCATAAAGTTGTAATCCAGTTAAATGCTTTTACAGCAGATGGAATTGCAATCAATAAAGTGGTAAATGTAAATACAGATCCTAAGAAAGGATTCATACCTGAAATAAACATGTGGTGACCCCAAACAATAGTTGATAAAAATGCAATTGCAAGAACAGACATAATCATCGCTCTGTATCCGAAGATTGGTTTACGAGAATTCGTAGCCATAATTTCAGAAACAAGTCCCATTGCTGGTAAGATTACAATATAAACCTCAGGGTGACCTAAGAACCAGAATAAGTGTTCAAATAAAACCGGAGACCCACCTTGATAATGTAAAACCTCTCCTGCAATATAAATATCAGATAAGAAGAATGAAGTACCAAAACTTCTATCGAAAATTAATAATAATGCAGCTGACAATAATACTGGAAACGAAATAACACCAATAATAGCTGTTACGAAAAATGTCCAGATTGTAAGAGGAAGTCTAGTCATAGACATTCCTTTAGTTCTTAAGTTGATTACAGTAACAATGTAATTTAAAGATCCCATTAAAGAAGATGCAATAAAGATAGCCATTGAAACTAACCATAAAGTCATACCTGTTCCAGAACCCGGAATCGCTTGTGGTAAAGCACTTAATGGCGGATAAATTGTCCAACCTGCAGAAGCTGGACCAGCTTCAACAAATAATGAAGACAACATTATTACAGCAGACAAGAAAAACAACCAATATGAAATCATATTCATGAATCCAGAAGCCATATCTCGCGCACCAATTTGAAGTGGAATAAGTAAGTTACTGAATGTTCCACTCAAACCAGCCGTTAGTACAAAGAATACCATGATGGTACCGTGAATTGTTACTAAAGCCAGATAAATATCATTTGCCATTACACCGTCTGGTGCGAATTTGTCTCCTAATAAAACATTAAAAATTTTAAAAGACTCCTCTGGCCATGCTAATTGCATTCTAAAAAGCAAGGACATTGCAATACCAATAATACCCATGATAATACCTGTAATCAAGTATTGCTTAGCAATCATTTTGTGATCAATACTAAAGATATATTTAGTAATGAACGTGTCTTTATGATGGTGTTCGTGCTCGTGATGATCGTGTCCGTGATCGTGATCGTGCGCTTCTGCTGACATATATGTGTACTTTAAATTTTCTTAAATAAATATTATTTCATAGCAACTTTAGCTACAGCTGCTTTTACAGTATCGATAACTGCTTTAACAGTATCTTTAGCAATAGTACTAGCGCTATCTGTAGTAGTTCCTGCTCCCTCAGCTGGTTTTTCTGCAGCAGCTGCCGCTTTAATATCCTGAGCTAAAGTAGTTTTTTCACTTAACCATTTTTTGTAATCTTCCGGAGTATCAACAACAACTTTCATTTGCATGTTGTAGTGAGAAGCTCCACAAATTTTATTACATAATAATAAATAATCAAATGTATAAGGATCTAAAGCTGTTCCACCTTTTGCAACTAATTCTGTACTTTTTTCAGATCTAAGTTTATTAATGTTTGCAACTTTCTCTACCATAAATGGCAACTCTCTGTATTCAGCAGTTGTATAAGTTGGAATAAAAGCAAACTCAGTAACCATTCCAGGTACACAGTTCATTTGCGCTCTAAAGTGAGGCATATAAGCTGAGTGCAATACATCTTGAGAACGCATTTTGAAATGTACTTTTTTTCCTTTTGGTATATGCAATTCCGAAACAATGATATCATCCTGAGCATTAGGATCAGACATATCAACACCTAAAGTATTAATACCTTCGATTAAACGAACGTTAGCTTTTCCTAAAACATTATCCTGACCTGCATATCTTGCAGTCCATTTAAATTGTTGAGCATATAATTCAATTTCAATTACATCTTCATCTTTATCAACAAACATAATATTGTTCCATGCATACAATCCATAAAGAATTAAACATGCTAAAACTACAGATGGAATTATACTCCAAATTGCTTCTAATTTATTACTATCAGCAAAAAATAATGCTTTTCTATCTTTATGTCCTCTATTTTTAAAAGAAAACCAATATAATAATCCCTGAGTAATAAACTGAACTACGAAAATTAAAACCCAAGTAATATTCATTAAACTATCTACTAAAAGTCCATGCTCTGAAGCTGGCGTATGAAGCGCTAAACCACCCCATTTTAGTAAACCGTAAATTGTAAATATATATATGAATGCCAGAAAGCCAAACATAACATATCCCTGAATATTATTATCATTATCTGATGCAACCTGAGAATCGTCCGAAGAAGATCCTACCTGAGTAAGATCAAATATCTTGGTCAATTGCCATAATGCAACTGCTAATAAAACTAAAACTACAATTACCAACAAACTTGTCATCTGTTTATTTCTTTAAATATTAATAATGAAAATGTTTACTTTCTTCAATGAAAGGATTTCTTTTTGCTAACAGAGGAGCTTTAGTCAATGCAGTAAATACTACAAAAATAAACAATCCTAAGAAGAAAAGAATAGATGCAATTTCAGAAACTCCAATAAACCATTTATCTCCAACTGTACCAGGCATAATCATATTAAAGAAATCCACATAGTGTCCTAATAAGATAACAACACCAGCCATTACAATAACCCAGCTTAAACGCTTAAAGTCTGTATTGATTAATATCAATAATGGGAAAACGAAGTTCATAACTACAGCTCCAAAAAATGGCAAGTTGTATAATTGAATTCTTGTTACAAAATAAGTTACCTCTTCAGGAATATTAGCATACCAAATTAACATGAATTGTGAGAACCATAAATAAGTCCAGAAAACACTGATACCAAACATAAATTTAGCTAAATCGTGAATGTGACTTGTATTTACATATTCTAAATATCCTTTAGATTTCAAGTATACGGTTATTAATGCGATAGTAGTAATTCCACTTACGAAGAAAGAAGCAAAAACATACCATCCAAATAAAGTACTAAACCAGTGTGGATCAAAAGACATAATCCAGTCCCAAGACATAATAGACTCAGAAACGATAAAGAAAACTAAGAATCCAGCAGATAATTTAAAGTTCTTTTTGTAATATAGATCATCATTAGCTTCATCTTGAGCTAAACAATTTTTTCTTGAATAATGACGGTATAAATTCCATCCTAATAAGAAGATTCCCGCTCTAACAATCCAAAAAGGAAAGTTTAAATATCCAGATTTACCTGCTATAATTTCATCATAGTTTGCACTATTTGGATCTGTTACTCCCTCTCCTAACCATACAAAAATATGATTAAAGTGTAAACCGCAAAGAACCAAAATAATAAAGAAGATTACAGAAGCAACAGGCAAATAAGCTGTAATACCCTGCATAACTCTAAACAAAACTGGAGACCAACCTGCCTGAGCAACTTGTTGAATAGCATAAAATGCTAAAACTCCCATAGAAAGCAACAAGAAGAAAATACAAGCAACATACAAAGCAGACCAAGGTTTGTTTTGTAATTGGTGCAATACATGCGTTAAGTGTTCTTTGTGCTCATCAGCAGCACCTACTTCTGCATGTTCTCCGCCTTTATGTGATTCATGTGAAACTTCAGCAGCTTCATGATGCGCGGCATCTTTATGAGAAGCTTTAGCCGCTTCTGCATGCTCAGCTCCATGAGAACCATGTGCATCCGCAGCTAGAATTTTTTCAACTTCTTGAATATCTTTAGGAGCAGTTAAAAAACCATATCCAATTCCTAAAACGCCAACGGCCATTAGGATGATAGAAAAAGTTTTTAATTTACTTGAAAATGTATACATATCTATTACGATCAGTTTGTTCAACAATTATAATTGGCTTTTTAGTTTTAGAACATAGTCAGCAACTAACCAACGTTCGTGGGCACTTAATTGATTTGCATGTGAACCCATTGCATTTAAACCATAAGTTTCAACGTGAAAGATACTTCCTTCAGTAATTACTCTGTCTTTATAGCTAGGTACTCCAAGAAATTTTTCTCTTTCAACCAATTTACCTTTACCGTTACCAGTTGCACCATGACAACTGATACAATAAATTTCGAAAAGTTCTTTTCCTTTTCCAGAATTTCTTTCGATAGAATCCAAAGGTGATTTTAAATTAGCTTTAGCCAATTCATAACCTGCTGTTGAATTTTCATATTCATAAGGCTCAAAGCCTCTATTAATAGTTCCTTCTACAGGAAGCTGTCCTTCTTTTCCACCTTTAAATATTTTTGCCTCTGAATAAGTTTCATAACCTACAGATTCATACATATTAGGGAAATACTGATAGTTTGGTGCCGAATTATTGTGGCAAGATGAAACTAAAATAGTTATACCAACTAAAAGTGTTATTTTATATATCCTTTTCATAGCTACAATTAATTCTTTTCAATTACTTTAACTTCAACAGCTCCTGTACCTTCGAAAAAAGAAACTAGTTCTGCTTCATTATCATTTACAGCAACTTCCATTAAGAAGTGGTCATCTGTTGTTCTTACATCAGGATTTTCAGCTTGTTTGAATGGCCATAATCTACTTCTCATATAAAAAGTAATTACCATTAAGTGGGCAGCAAAAAATACAGTCATCTCAAACATAATTGGCACAAAAGATGGCATATTCTGAATGAAACTAAAACTTGGTTTTCCACCAATATCCTGAGGCCAATCATGAATCATAATATAACTCATCATTGTTGTTGCAACAGAAATACCAACACATCCATATAAAAAAGCACAAATTGCTAATCTTGTTGGTGCTAAACCCATAGCTTTATCCAATCCGTGAACTGGGAATGGAGTAAAAACCTCTTCAATATGATGATGAGCAGCTCTGGTTTTCTTTACTGCATCCATCAAAATATCATCGTCATTATAAATGGCGTATATTACTTTATTACTCATGATGTGAATCTTTATTTGCTCTTTCTCTAATGTAATTATCTCCTGTTCCTTTCAAAATTGTTTTAACCTCTGCCTGAGCAATTACAGGGAATGTTCTTGAGTATAATAAAAACAACACGAAGAAGAAACCAATTGTTCCAATGAAAATTCCAATATCAACAAATGTTGGTGAGAACATTGTCCAAGAAGATGGAAGGTAATCTCTATGTAAAGAAGTAACAATAATTACGAATCTTTCAAACCACATTCCGATGTTTACTACAATCGAAATAATAAATGAGAACATGATACTTGTTCTAAGTTTTTTGAACCACATAAATTGCGGAGAGAAAACGTTACAAGTCATCATTGACCAATATGCCCACCAGTAAGGTCCGGTAGCTCTGTTTAAGAATGCATATTGCTCATATTCTACACCTGAATACCAAGCTACGAATAATTCAGTGATATATGCAACACCAACAATAGAACCTGTAATCATGATAATGATATTCATCAATTCAATATGTTGTAATGTAATATATGCTTCAAGATTAGAAACTTTTCTCATAACGATCAACAATGTATTTACCATCGCAAATCCTGAGAATACGGCTCCAGCAACGAAGTATGGAGGGAAAATTGTTGTATGCCATCCTGGAATTACAGAAGTAGCAAAGTCCATCGATACAATCGTGTGTACAGAAAGTACAAGAGGAGTAGCTAAACCAGCTAACACTAAAGATACTTCTTCAAAACGCTGCCAGTCTTTCGCTCTACCACTCCATCCAAAACTTAGGATAGAATATACTCTTTTATTGAAAGGTGTTATTGCTCTGTCACGTAGCATCGCAAAGTCAGGTAATAAACCAGTCCACCAGAAAACTAATGATACTGAAAGATACGTAGAAATTGCAAATACGTCCCAAAGTAATGGCGAATTAAAGTTTACCCATAAAGATCCAAATTGATTTGGAATAGGTAAAACCCAATATGCCAACCATGGACGCCCCATGTGAATAATTGGAAATAAACCTGCCTGAACTACTGAGAAGATAGTCATTGCTTCTGCAGAACGGTTAATAGCCATTCTCCAACGTTGACGGAAAAGTAATAATACCGCAGAAATTAATGTTCCGGCGTGACCAATACCAACCCACCAAACGAAGTTCGTGATATCCCAAGCCCAACCAACTGTTTTATTTAATCCCCATGTTCCGATACCGGTAGATACGGTGTAAATTATACAACCTAACCCCCAAAGGAAGGCTATTAATGCGATTGAAAATACAATCCACCATTGTTTGTTTGCAGGCCCTTCAACAGGTGCAGCTACATCTACAGTTACATCGTGATAAGATTTATCACCTATAACTAAAGGTTTTCTAATGGGTGCTTCGTAGTGAGACGACATAATCCTTTATATTGTTTCTTATTAATAATTTTACTAAGTATTTCTAACTTTTACGTGATAGAAAACATTTGGTTTTGTACCAACATGCTCTAATAAATGATACATTCTTTCGCTTTCTGCTAATTTAGCAACAGCGCTTTCTTTATCATTTACATCTCCAAACACCATTGCTCCAGATGAACAAGCCGCAGAACATGCGCAAGCATTGTTGAATTCATCTTTTGCCACAACTCTACCTTGACGTTTTGCCTCAAGAATAACAGCTTGTGTACTTTGGATACAGAATGAACATTTTTCCATAACTCCACGAGAACGAACGTTTACGTCTGGGTTTAATACCATACGCCCTAAATCATCATTCATGTAGTAATCGAATTCACTGTTTTTGTTGTACAAGAACCAGTTGAAACGACGTACTTTATAAGGACAGTTGTTTGCACAATAACGAGTACCAACACATCTGTTGTATGCCATATGGTTTTGACCTTGACGACCGTGAGATGTAGCAGCAACCGGACAAACTGTTTCACATGGTGCGTGGTTACAGTGTTGACACATTACTGGTTGGAAAGCAACTTGTGGATTATCTCCAGGTTTTTCCATTTCATTAAATGTAGATAATGAACTAGATAGACCAGCAATATTTTCTTTTCTTTCGTTATCACCTTCAAAAGTACTTTCAGAAGAATAATATCTGTCAATACGTAACCAGTGCATATCACGGCTTCTTCTTACCTCTGCCTTACCAACAACAGGAACGTTGTTTTCAGCGTGACAAGCAATAACACATGCTCCACATCCTGTACAAGCATTTAAGTCAATTGAAAGATTAAAGTGATGTCCTGTAGAACGATCAAATGATTCCCATAAATCGACTGTTGTAGCTTCAACCTCCTGGTGATCTAATGATACCATTGGTTGCTCATTCCAGTGTTTAGCATCTTTACTATTGAAGATCTCTAAAGTAGTTTCTTTAATGATATCTCCTCTACCCATTAATGTTTTTTGTCCCTGAACACAAGCAAACTCATGCTCTCCATTTGCTTTCGCAATAGAAACAGACTGAACACTATTAAAGTTTTTATATAAAGCGTAAGCATTTAAACCTACTTGCATTTCTTCTTTCAAAGCCGCTTTACGACCATAACCAACAGCTAAACCAACTGTTCCAATAGCTTGTCCTGGCTGAACAATTACCGGTACATTTTCTAATTTAGAACCATCAGCAGTAGTAATTGTAGCATAACTTCCGTTTAAACCTCCGTTAGCAACAATTTCATTCGTTAAGCCTAATTTTTTAGCATCTGCATTTGAAACAGTAACATAGTTATCCCAAGAAACTCTTGTGATTGGATCTGGAAACTCTTGCAACCATGGGTTGTTTGCATGTTGTCCATCTCCCATACCTGTTTTAGTATAAAGTACTAATTCAAAGTCACCAGTTGATCTTGATTTTGAAACTGCATTTGCAGCAGCAGAATAATCAAAAGAACCAGCAGCTAATGCACTAGAGCCAATTACAAAAATACCATCATGTAATACTTTATTCCAAGAAGAACCTGCAATAATACCAGCTGAATTAACTTTAAGGTAATCATAGAAATTTCCAGAAACTCCGTTTAATGACAATAAAACATCTTGAAATTGTTTTGTATTGAATATAGGGCGAATAGTTGGTTGAGTTAAACTATAAGTACCTTTTGTAATTTCAACATCTCCCCAAGATTCTAAGTAATGAGGCGCAGGAGCAGCAATTGTAGTAATGGAAGCAGTTTCATCTTCTTTTAAAGAAAAAGCAACTGAAGTTTTTACTTTTTTCAATCCAGATACAAAAGAAGCTGAATCAGCTAATGTGTAAACAGGATTAATTCCACTCATGATTAAAGTATGAACACTTCCAGCATTCATATCTTTTATTAATTGAGATACAACCGCATTAGAACCTTTTCTAATTTGTCTTGTACCAGCTGTATTATAAGCCTCGCTAGCCAATACCTGATTGATAGCCAAAACTAATAATTGAGCATTTTTATCTTCAATCCCAGACACTAAAACTCCTTTAGGGCCAGCAGCTCTTAATTGTTGGGCAGCTTTAACTACCTCTGTTTTATACTTAGCCTCTAAAGAAACCGGAACAGAAGCACCTGCAACGATATTATATATTTGAACTAAAGCTTGTTTTTGATCAGCAGTTGTCATTGGGACACGCTTATCAGCAGCAGCTCCAGATAATGTCATATTTGATTCAAACTGAAAATGACGAGACATTTTTCCATTTTGAGGAATACGTCCCTGAGCATATCCAGCATCGTATCCACCACCTTGCCAGTCTCCTAAGAAATCAGCACCAACAGAAACGATTAATGAAGCTTTTGAAAAATCATAATCAACTAAAGCTCTTTCACCATATACAGTTTCAAATGCATCTAATGCGTCTGATGAAGAAACCGCATCATAAACAACATGTTTTGCATTAGGATTTTTAGCAATGAACTCAGCTATTAATTTTTCAGTAGATGGACTCGCCAAAGTATTAGTCAACAACACTACTTGTCCTCCTTTTGCTTTTGCATCAGCAAGGCTTGATTTAATTTTCAAATCAACAGCAGACCAGCTACTATTTTTTCCTTCCAATTTAGGTTCTTTCAAACGCATGCTATCATATAAAGCTAAGATAGATGCATGAATTCTCGCATTGGCTGAAAATTTAGCTCCAGAAATAGTATTGTTTTCAATTTTAATTGGACGACCCTCACGAGTTTTTACTAATAAGTTAGCAAAATCAAAACCATCAAAAACAGTAGTTGCATAATAATCTGCAACACCAGGAATGATTTGTTCCGGTTGTAACACATAAGGGATAGACTTGTGAACAGGACCTTCGCAGGCAGCAAGTGTAACAGCTGCTGTACTAAACCCTACGTACTTTAAAAAGTCACGACGTGAAGTTCCAGATGAAGCTAAAGCATCTGCATTTCCTAAGAATTCATCCGTAGGAATCTCTTCAACAAATTCGTTATTTCTAAGCGCCTCAACAATAGAACTATTTTCTAGTTCTTCAACACTTTTCCAGTATTTTTTGTTTGATGACATTGTATATAAATATTAAAATCTTAATAATTCGATTAATAGTGGCATTTACCGCATTCTAAACCTCCCATTTGCGCTGCAGTCAATTTTTCTACACCGTATTTTTTAGAAAGTTCAGCATGAATTTTATCATAGTATGCGTTTCCTTCCATCTTAACATCAGTTTTTCTATGGCAATCAACACACCATCCCATTGTTAATTTAGAATATTGTTTCATGATTTCAAATTCTTGTACCGGACCGTGACAAGTCTGACATTCAACTCCTGCAACAGAAACGTGTTGTGAGTGATTGAAATACACAAAATCAGGTAAATTATGAATACGAACCCATTTCACAGGTTTAGTTTTTCCAGTATACGCTTGTTTAGTTTTATCCCAACCAACAGCATCATACAACTTCTGGATTTCACCATCATAAAATGCTTTACTGTGATCTGCAGTAGCAGTTGTTTCTGCAACTTCAGAAATGTTTTTATGACAGTTCATACAAACATTCAAAGAAGGAATACCAGCATTTTTACTTACACGTGCAGCAGAGTGACAATATTTACAATTGATCTCGTTATCTCCAGCATGAATTTTATGAGAATAATGAATTGGCTGAATTGGCTCATAGTTTTGATCTACACCAACCTGCATCAAAAATCCATAAACAAAATAACCACTTGCCAAAAGTAAAAATATAGAAGTTACCAATACTAAAAATTGATTTTTAGCAAAAGCTTTCCAAATTGGAGTTCTAGCCTCTCTAGGAGCAACTACAATACCATTGTTACTAGCAACTTTAGTTAATACTTTGTTTACCATGAACAACATCACAACCAAGATAGCCATTACCAAAGCAAGAGCACCTAAAATGATATTATTAGAAATTCCACTTCCTTCCTGCACACCACCTGTTGGCAATGCAGCAGTTCCAGGAGCACCAGCAGCTGGTGCAGCTTTTTCTTCAGAAGTATAAGCGATAATATTATCAATATCACCTTCAGATAATTGAGGAAAAGAAGTCATTACAGACTTGTTGTTTTCTTCAAAAAGTTTTACTGCAACAGGATCACCTGACTTAATCATGTCAGAACTGTTATGAACCCACTTGTAAATCCAAGCCATTTCATGCTTAGCAGCAACTCCTCGTAGAGCAGGACCCGTTGATTTAGCATCTAGTTTGTGACATGCAGCGCAATTTGCATTAAAAAGTTCTTTCCCTTTTACTGGATCACCACCTGCAGTTGCAGCCGGAGCAGCAGCTTCAGGCGCCGCCGGAGCAGCAGCATCTTGAGCAAATGAAGTTAGGGAGAAAATAAGCGTTAGCGATAAGCTAAGCAGCAATTTTCTTGAGATCGAATTATGGTTACCCACCTTTTTCATATAGTATAATAATTATCTACTAATTTTTGGTATGATTTTTTCTGTATTAGTTAAGCAAAAATCTATACCCTCTTTTAAAACTTGCACAAAAATACGACTTATGAACTATTCTCAAAACCTTAAAATACTCTTAAATATCAATTTATATCAATTCTAAATAATATCAAATTTTTTAATACAAACTTTAAATACTATTTTTGCATAAAAACCATCACATTATGAGAATTTTAACTCCTTCAAAAAAAGTTTTCTTAACATTAACAATGATAACTTTAGCCTATAACATTAATGCACAAGACCAAAATTTAACATTGACTCAAGACCCGAAATTTGATCAATTATTAAATGATAAGCGTAAAATTAACACGTCGTTAACCACAAACGATACTTATAAAATTCAAATATTCAGCGGGAAGAGTGAAGAAGCAAAAAAAACCTTAACTGATTTTAAAAGAGAATATAACAACATTGACGGGACTATAATTTTTAACACACCTAATTATAAAGTTCTTGTTGGAAATTTCAAAACAAGGATAGAAGCTGAACGTAATTTAGCAGAAATCAAGAAAAAATACAAAAGTGTTTTTTTAATCAAACCGAGCAAATAAGCATTCTGTTAAAAGAGACAATTTCAAAACCATTATATCAAGCTGTTTTCTTTATCCTAAGATCACAAAAACAAACAAGAACATTCCTTGTGCTTTCTGAATAAATCTAACAAAACAGATCGGTTAAAACCAAAAAAAGCCCCAATGTAAATTGGGGCTTTTATATTTATAAATATTATTTCAATTTTTTCTTGATAGCAACTTCATGGTAAGCTTCAATAACATCTCTTTCTTCTATGTCATTGTAACCTTTAATTTGAATACCACAATCGTAACCTTTAGAAACTTCTTTAACATCGTCTTTGAAACGTTTTAAGGCAACAAGTTCACCTGTATGAACTACTACTCCATCTCTAATAACTCTAATTTTAGAAGTCCTCATAATTTTACCATCCATCACCATACAACCAGCAATTGAACCCACTTTAGAAATTTTGAAAATCTCACGAATTTCAGCAGTTCCTAAAATTTCTTCTTTCATTTCAGGAGCCAACATTCCTTCCATCGCATCTTTCAAGTCATCTATCGCTGCATAGATAATAGAATAGTAACGGATATCGATTTCTTCCTTATCTGCAAGTTGTCGTGCATTTCCAGCAGGACGAACATTAAATCCAATAATAATCGCATCAGATGCAGAAGCCAACATAACATCAGTTTCAGTAATTGCCCCAACACCTTTATGGATAATATTAATTTGAACTTCTTCGGTAGAAAGTTTAGAGAACGAATCTGATAACGCTTCAACAGATCCATCAACATCTCCCTTAAGGATTACGTTTAATTCTTTAAACTGACCAAGAGCGATACGACGACCAATTTCATCAAGTGTAATATGACGTTGTGTACGTACAGATTGTTCACGCATTAATTGAGAACGTTTTGATGCAATTTGTTTTGCTTCTTTTTCGTCTTCAAATACATTAAACTTATCACCAGCAGTTGCAGCGCCATCTAAACCTAAAACCGATACCGGAGTTGATGGACCAGCTTCTATAACTATATGTCCACGTTCGTCATGCATAGCTTTAATTTTACCATGATGTTTACCAGCCAACATATAATCTCCAACTTTTAAAGTTCCATGTTGAACTAAAATTGTAGAAACATATCCTTTTCCTTTATCTAAGAAAGCCTCAACAACAGTTCCCTGTGCTGCTTTGTTTGGATTAGATTTTAAATCTAATATTTCAGCTTCTAATAAAACTTTTTCTAATAATTCTTTTACTCCTGTTCCAATTTTTGCAGAAATATCATGTGACTGAATTTTTCCACCCCAATCTTCAACAAGTAAATTCATACCAGCCAAACGCTCCTTGATTTTCTCAACATTAGCATTTGGTTTATCAATTTTATTGATTGCAAATATAATTGGCACTCCCGCCGCTTGTGCGTGAGAAATTGCTTCTTTTGTTTGCGGCATAATATCATCATCCGCTGCTACTACAATAATAGCAATATCGGTAACCTGAGCACCACGCGCACGCATCGCGGTAAACGCCTCGTGACCTGGTGTATCTAAAAATGCGATTTTTTGACCGTTATCAAGAGTTACTCCGTATGCTCCAATATGCTGTGTAATACCTCCAGACTCACCAGCAATAACATTTTCTTTACGAATATAATCCAGTAAAGATGTTTTACCGTGATCGACGTGACCCATTACAGTAACAATAGGCGCTCTAACTACTAAGTCTTCTTCTTTATCTGCAATTACTTCAATAGCATCTTCGATATCAACTGTGATAAACTCAACTTCGTAACCAAACTCATCGGCAACAATAGTTAAAGTTTCAGCATCTAAACGCTGATTCATGGTAACCATGATACCAAGCGACATACAAGTTCCAATTACTTTGGTAATCGGCACATCCATCATGATTGCAATTTCACCTACAGTAACAAATTCAGTAACTTTAATCGTTTTACTTCCTTCGTCAAGTGCTCTTTGCTCATCATCAGATTTCTGACGGTGTGTTTCTCTTTTATCTCTTCTATATTTAGCTGCTTTTGATTTTCCACCTTTACCCTGAAGTTTTTCAAGAGTTTCTCTAATTTGGTTTTTTACTTCCTCTTCAGTTGGCTCAACTTTAGCAACAATAGCCGGACGGTTTCCTTTTACAAAACCAGGTCTTGCACTTCTGTTTGCATTAAAACCTCCACCACCAGTGTTTGGTGTAATTTTATTAGGGTTTGGTGTTCCAGGCGCATTACCAGTTGCTGGTTTTGGCGCACCCGGAGTTCCAGGCTTAGGAGCAATTCTTTTACGCTTATTTTTGTTAGCGTTATTTCCAGCTCCCGGAGCACCCGGTTTATTTGGTGTTATCTTAGGATCTTCTTTCTTTTTCTTAGGCTTGTTAAATTGAGATAAATCAATTGTTTGCCCAGTAAGAGTAGTTCCTGATAATTTTTGATATTGAGTAGTAATAGTCTCCTCTGCAGTTGCAGGATCTGTTGAAACAACAGGTTCTGATGCTACTTTAGGAGTTTCAGCTTTTACTTCTTTTTTCTCTGTTTCTTTTTTCTCTGTAATAATAGGTTTTTCAACCTTTTTCTCTTCAGAAACTACAGGAGCTACAACAGGTGGCTCAGGTTGTACAATTTCTTTTTGAACAGGTTTTTCTGGTTGAGTTGGAGTAACAACTGCCTTTGGTTCTTCGACTTTAGCCGGCTCCTCAACAGGTGGTGTAGAAACAACTGCAGGTTTCTTTGGATTTAAATCTATTTTACCAACTTGAACAGGCCCTGTTACAACAGCTCTCGCTTTGATAATCTCTTGTTGTTTTTGGCGCTCTTCGTCCTGTCTGCGTTTGTCTTCAATTTCTTTCTCACGCTCAACACGTAATGCTTCTTTTTCTTTTCTTTTTTCTTCTCCTACCTCTTTAGAAGCTTCCTTATTCCCCTTATCGCCCGCAAATTGGCTTTGTAGGATATTAAATTCGCTATCAGAAATTTTCGCATTTGGATTTGCATCAATAGCAATTCCCTTATCTTTTAGATAATCAACAGCTCTTTCTAACGAAATATTTAATTCCCTTAAAACCTTGTTTATTCTTATTACTCTCTCTTCAGACATATAACCTTTTTATTATTACCTTTTTCGTTGTGTTGTTAGAGCAGATACTCAGCTAACTCTTAGCTATCAAACTCTTCTTTTAGTATTTTCATAACGTCAAGAATAGTTTCCTCTTCTAAATCCGTTCTTCTTACTAAATCTTCTACTTCTTGCTTTAAGATACTTTTTGCAGTATCTAAACCTATTTTAGCAAATTCTTCAATTACCCAGCCTTCGATTTCGTCTGAAAACTCTGTTAATTCAACATCGTCTTCATCAGCCGTTGCACCTGCAACATCTCCTTCACGAATAACATCTAACTCGTAACCTGTTAGCTGACCTGCTAATTTAATATTGTGACCTCCTCTACCAATTGCTTTAGAAACTTCTTCTAATTTTAAGAAAACTTCAGCTCTTTTGTTTTCTTCATCAATTTTGATTGAAGAAACTTTTGCAGGGCTTAATGCTCTCGTAATAAACAATTGAATATTGCTTGTATAATTGATTACGTCAATATTTTCGTTTCCTAATTCACGAACAATTCCGTGAATACGAGATCCTTTCATACCTACGCAAGCTCCAACAGGATCAATTCTATCATCATAAGAATCTACCGCCACTTTTGCTTTTTCACCAGGAATACGCACTACATTTTTAACTGTAATTAAACCGTCGAATACTTCCGGAATTTCTTGTTCAAATAATTTTTCCAAGAACTTTTCAGAAGTTCTCGACATGATAATTTGAGGTTTATTTCCTTTTAATTCAACGCTTTCAATTATTCCACGAACGTTATCTCCTTTACGGAAAAAGTCAGATGGAATTTGTTTTTCTTTCGGAAGCACAATTTCGTTTCCTTCATCATCAACTAAGATAACTACTCTAGGACGCACGTGGTGTACTTCTGCAGTATAAATATCACCGATAATATCTTTAAATTGCTTGTAAAGATTGGTATTATCGTGTTCGTGAATTTTAGATATTAAGTTTTGACGCAATGCCAAAATAGCTCTTCTTCCTAAATCGATCAATTTAACTTCTTCAGAAACTTCTTCACCAATTTCAAAATCCGCTTCGATCATTCTTGCTTCAGTCAAGGTAATTTCTTCGTTCTCAAAATCAAGATCTTCGTCGGCAACGATTACTCTTCTTCTCCATATCTCCATATCTCCTTTATCAGGATTTATAATAATGTCGAAGTTGTCATCAGAACCGTATTTTTTCTTCAATGCATTTCTAAACACGTCCTCTAAAATTGCCATAAGCGTTACACGATCAATAAGTTTATTATCTTTAAACTCTGAGAATGAATCGATTAATGCTAAATTTTCCATGCGAATTCTTTAATTAAAATGTTACTGTAACAATTGCCTCTTTAATTTCTGTATAAGGTATTTGTTGCTCTTTTTGAACTGTTTCTTTTCCTTTTCCTACTTTTTTCGGTTCTCTTGCTTTCCAAGACAAAATTATAAAAACATCGTTAGCTTCTACTAATTCTGCTTCAATTTTTTCAGTTTTTGTAGTAACAATCAACGTTCTACCTACATTTTTCTTGTATTGTCTTGTCATTTTCAGAGGCGATCCTACTCCAACCGATGCTACTTCAAGCGAAAAATCCTGCTCTTCACGATCCAGATTATTCTCGATTGCGCGACTAATATCGATACAATCCTGCAACGCCACTCCATTATCCCCATCTAAACCTACACTAATTTTGAAAGAATCCGAAATAGCAAGATCAATCAAAAAGATTGATGGCTTTTCCAGAAGAGCCTCTGTAATTAGTTCGTTTACTTTTTCTTTAAATGTCATAATTTTATAAAAAGAGGGGACACTTAGTCCCCTCATTATTTAGATTTTAATAAATAACGGTGCAAATATAGTGTTTTTTTTATAAATCAAAATAAATACATTGCTCTAAAATATTTCTTATCTTTATAGAAGCATTAAAAATAAAGAATTTCACCTTATTTAACCCTAAAAGTTATGAAACGAATTCTAGTACCTACAGATTTTTCAGAACATGCTGAAGACGCCTTAAAAGTCGCCGCACAGATTGCCAAAAAAAACGATTCTGAAATTATCATTTTACACATGCTTGAGCTACCCCATCAAATGAATGATGCAATATTGGGCGGTGTAAGTATTCCGGAAACCATGCTTTTTATGAAAAAAGCTAACGAAACTCTTGACGAAATTTCATCAAGACCTTATTTGGATGGCGTTGTTGTGACTGAGATTGTAAAAATGGACAAGCCTATTCATGGAATTACTCAGATTAGTAAAGATTATGATGTTGATATAGTTATAATGGGATCACATGGTTCTTCTGGAATTGAGGCATTGCTGATTGGCTCTAATACTGAAAAAGTAGTTCGGAATTCTGAAATTCCTGTTTTGATCATTAAAAAAGACGTTTCAAACTTTAACGCAACGAATATTGTTTTCGCTTCGGATTTTTCTGACGAAACTAAAAAACCATTTGAAAAACTATTGTCTTTCACAAAATCATTCGATTCAAAAATACATTTGGTTACTATATGTACACCAAATAGCTTTAAACCAACTCATGTTGTTGAAAAAGCAATGAAAGAATTTATTTCAGAATTTAATCTTACCAATTATTCAACACACATTTACAACGATACCAATATAGAAAAAGGAATTATTAATTTTTCCAATAGTATAAATGCGGATATAATCGGAATGTGCACCCATGGAAGAACCGGTTTTGCACACTTTTTCAACGGAAGCATTAGCGAAGGTTTAGTAAACCATACCGTAAGACCTGTTATTACTTTTAAAGTCTAAAATCAAAATTTATGTCAATATAATTACTTTTAAATTAGTTACTATACGAAGTCTTTCTATTGAAAGACTTTTTTATTTTCACTAAAAAAATGAGCTTTCTAACAAAGTAAATTTGAGCTTTTTAACAAAGTTAGCACTACCATTAATCAGGATCTTTGTCAAATAAAAATCATATATAAAAACATTATGAAAACAATAGACAAGATTTACATTAATGGAGAGTTTGTTACTCCGCAAGGAACAGAATATTTTGACCTTATCAGCCCAACCACGAATGAAAAACTAGGAAAAGTTCTTTTAGGAAATCAAAAAGACACTCAAGATGCAATCGCTGCAGCAAAAAAAGCTTTTGAAACTTTTTCTAAAACAACTACTACCGAAAGAATTCACTATTTGCAGAATATCCAAACTTCTATTAAAAAAAGAAAAGAAGAATTCATTAGCACAATGATTGAAGAATACGGAGGAACAACTCCATTTGCAACAATTAGTTTTGATTATATGCTAAAAAGTTTTGAGTCGGCAATCCAATTATTAAACACTTATAGTTTCAATAAATTATGGGCGAATCTGAAGTTCAGATGACACCAATTGGTGTGGTTGGAATTATTATTCCATGGAATTCAAGTAATGGTTTTATCTGTGGCAAACTCTCAACAGCAATTGCCGCAGGATGCGCAACAGTAATAAAACCAAGCGAAATGAGTGCTCAACAAACACAATTAATTACAGAATGCCTTCATGAAGCCGGCTTACCAAAAGGCGTTTTTAATATTGTTAATGGTTTAGGTGAAATTGTTGGCGCCGAAATAAGCCGTAATCCTGATGTTGCCAAAATTTCATTTACAGGCTCTACAATTGTTGGAAAAATCATCGCAAGAGAAGCCGTTAACACCATGAAACGCGTTACGCTTGAACTTGGAGGAAAATCTCCCAATATAATTCTTGATGATGCTGATTTTTCAAAAGCAATTCCGCTTGCTATGGCAGCAGCCTACATGAATAGCGGACAGGCCTGTATTGCAGGAACAAGGTTATTAGTTCCTGAAAACAAACTGGAAGAAGTCAAAGCTTTAATTAAAAATCATGTCGTTAATATAGTAGCCGGTGATCCTAAAAATTCAAATACTACGGTTGGCCCGATGGTTAGTAATAAACAATATGAGCGTGTTCAAAGTTATATTCAAATTGGAATTGACGAAGGTGCCGAAATTTTAATTGGAGGTTTGGGAAAACCAGAAGGATTAGAAAAGGGTAATTTTGTAAAACCAACTGTTTTTGTAAACGTAAAAAACAGCATGCGAATCGCACAGGAAGAAATATTTGGCCCCGTTTTATCGATCATTACTTATACAACTGAAGAAGAAGCTATTAAAATTGCAAACGATACCACTTACGGATTACAAGCTTATGTAAGTTCTTCAAACGAAGACAGAGCATACAAGGTTGCTTCTCAAATTAATGCAGGACGTGTACAAATAAACGGAATTAAACATGATCCTATGGCTCCTTTTGGCGGATTTAAACAATCAGGAATTGGCAGGGAATTTGGCACAATTGGACTTGAAGCTTATCTTGAACCAAAAGCCTTAATTCGATAAAAGTAAACACCAAGGGTCTGGAAATCTTCATAAATAGATTTTCAGATCTTTTACTAACTTTACATTATGGCAGCAATTACAAATACAAAACCCAAAATACTATATTCTTGTTATTTTGCGCGCAGTCGCGAAGGTGAACATTTTATTCCCGAACATGTTTTTAGCTACCAGGTTTCAGGAGAAATGATCGCGTCTGACAGTAAAAACACCTATCATTCTAAACCTGGTGATTTTCGCCTTAGCAAAAGAAATCATCTAGCCAAATTCATAAAAATTCCACCTGAGAGAGGCGAATTCAAATCAATATCACTTTTTTTAGATCAGGAAATTTTACGAGAAATAAGCAGCGAATACGACATCACGATTCACAAAAAAGCAGACTCAGCATCTATGATTCCACTAGCACCCGATCCGCTGTACAAATCATTCATAGAATCGCTAATTTCTTATCTCGAAGTAGAACAGGAAAACAACGAAGCTTTGTTTAAACTAAAAATAAAAGAAGCGGTTCATCTTTTAATCAAAGTAAATCCTGAATTAAAGAATATTCTATTTGATTTTACCGAACCCGGAAAAATAGACCTGGAAGCTTTTATGAACAAAAACTTTCACTTTAATGTACACCTAAATCGTTTTGCATATTTAACCGGCAGAAGCCTTGCGACTTTTAAAAGAGATTTTGAAAAAGTATTTCAGCAAACGCCTGGAAAATGGTTGCTAAACAAAAGACTTCAGGAAGCTTATTACTTAATCAAGCAGGGGAATCCGCCATCAGAAGTTTATATTGGAGTTGGTTTTGAAGATTTATCGCATTTTTCTTTTTCGTTTAAAAAGAAATTTGGCGTTGTTCCTTCTTCTTTATTTTCAAAATAGATATTTTAACATCTAAATTATATTGCAGTAAAACCACTTAATAAAAAGAAAATGAGAAACATGAGTTTCCCATTTTCATTATTCACTTTGAAACATTAATCAACAAGCTAAACAGCATCCACAAGTGCTAATTTAACCGCGTTAAGAACACTGTCCTTATCACTACTAATTGTATTAAAAAACCTTTCGGCAGAACCATCAATAGGCTCATCAAGAGCTTGCAACACATTAATACTACCATTGAGAGGACTAGAGGGTAAAATTCCATTGACATAAACCAATTGACGAGTAAGCACGCCCCCTCCTTGCACATGTTTCATTTCAGAAGAATCTAACTCTGTAAAATTCAATTTTTTTAAATTATCCATAATTTTAATTTTTAAAAATTACTACTTAGTTAACAACAAAAAATGTACTGCAGTGTCTTTTTGCCGCATCAAATATACATAAAATATTGATAATCAGTGTGTTAAATATGAAAATATATAATATTTAGATAAAAACTATATTACTTAGTTATAAAACATAATTAAATAACTATAAAAAAAGCCTTACAGATCCCAAGTATGACCCAATAGAAATAGCTTTTTTGTTTTAACCTTTTACCATTTAGTTAAAACAAAAACGTCTACTTTTTCGCTAAATTTTATATACGCAAAACACTAACATATAGTTTCATAAATTAGAAAAAAAAAAAAAAAAACATAAACGATAAAAACTATGCGAGTTTGCCAGGAAAATGCAATAAAAAAAAGCAAAAAAAGGTGTAAAAAAATCTTATTGTTCCCAACTTGTAATCAAATACAATTTAAATTTCACTATGCTGACTAAGTTCTATTTCATCTTTTTTACAGCCAATAAGTAAGACTAACTGTAATGTATAAAAACATAGTATACTTTGGTTTGTAATATCCCAAGTTTTGGATTGCTGTATATTTAGAATTTCACACCTGAATTTATTGCATAAAAAAAGCCTCTCAATTGAGAGGCTTTTTATGTTGGTCTACAAGGACTCGAACCTTGAAAGACTGCACCAAAAACAGTTGTGTTACCATTACACCATAGACCAGCAATGCTGTTAAGCGAGTGCAAATTTAAAGATTTTTTTAGTTTGCGCAAGCTTTTTACAAAATAACCTAAAGAAAAATATTTTTATTAAAAATTTCAATCTTCTAAAAATAGAATTTAGACCTGAGTACCAACAAACAGAAGAAGCAATTTAATTTTTACTACCCCCTCAGGTTTTCGCCTTGATCTGCAATTTATCAAATTGAAATTTATCTGATTTCGAAAAAATCCTTAAGTTTATTCCATAAAAAAAGCCTCTCAAATGAGAGGCTTTTATGTTGGTCTACAAGGACTCGAACCTTGAAAGACTGCACCAAAAACAGTTGTGTTACCATTACACCATAGACCAGCAGTGCTGTTAAGCGAGTGCAAATTTAAAGCTTTTTTTAGTTTGCGCAAACTTTTTGATAAAAAAAATCAATTTTTTTTCCATTTTATTTCTTCTAAATTTTTATCATCACCGCAAGTATTTCACAAACAATACGTTACTCCAGGCAAATAGTTTTATAGATTTTTTTGTTAATGCTCGTTTCTTTACACAAAAAAACATTTTCTTTGTAGGATAGAAAACATACAAAATTTTAACACCTAAATATGGCACAATTCAATTTCAATAAATGGAATACAATTATTGGTTGGTTTGCATTTGCAATCGCTTTAATTACTTATACACTAACTGTTGAACCTACCATGAGTTTTTGGGATTGTGGTGAATATATTGCTACAGCTGCTAAACTGGAAGTTGGTCACCCTCCGGGAGCGCCTTTATTTCAAATGATGGGCGCCTTTTTCGCCATGTTTGCTATAGATAAAGAACATGTGGCGGTGATGGTAAATATGATGTCTGTATTTTCTAGCGCATTTACAATTTTGTTTATGTTTTGGTCTTCATCAATGATTTTGAAAAAAATCATTGCACGATTTACTGAAATTGACAAAAACAATTCAGTTGTTATTTTAGGAAGTTCTTTTGTTGGAGCTCTTGCTTATACATTCTCTGACAGCTTTTGGTTCAACGCTGTTGAAGCCGAAGTTTATGCTATGGCCTCCCTTTTAATTGCATTGCTTTTTTGGCTTGGGTTACGTTGGGAACAAGATATGGATGAACCTAAAGGAAACAAATGGTTATTAATAATTTCACTTGTTATTGGACTTTCGTTTGGAGTTCACTTTATGGCCTTATTAACCATTCCTGCAATTGGTTTTCTTTACTATTTTAAACACTACGAAAAAGTAACCATCAAAAACTTCATTATTGCAAATGCTGTTGTAATTGCTATTTTGTTGTTTATATTCAAATTGCTTCTTCCGTTAACAATGGCTTTCTTCGGTAAAACCGAAATATTCATGGTAAACAGTATGGGATTGCCTTTTAACTCAGGAACTATTTTTGTTGGTTTACTTTTTATTGCTTTCTTTTATTTTGGATTAAAATTCACCAAACAAAAAGGATTGGTTTTCTATAACACTATCATTCTTTGTATTCTATTTATCTTAATAGGTTTCTCTACCTGGATGATGTTACCGGTTCGTGCTAACGCAAACACAGTAATTAACGAAAACAAACCATCAGATGCTACTGAAGTTTTGGCTTACTATAATCGTGAACAATATGGTGTAAATCCGTTGTTTTACGGACCCCAATACACAGAAGTATTTGCTGGTTTAGATGCAAAAACGCCTTATTTAGACAAAAAACCAAACTACGAAAGAGATTATAAAACAGGTAAATATATCATTACCAATAATTATAAAAATGCAGAACAGAATACTGATGATAATCAAAAGACGATTCTGCCAAGAATGTGGAGTACTGAAACCGGACACATTCAAAACTATATCAATTTTACAAATCCTCCACAATTCAAAATAAATCCTAATTATCCTTATGAAGATGATTTGGCAAAATACGGAATTGACGCCAGCCAATTAAGCGAAGAAGAATACAATAAAGCTACTGCTCAATTGCGTAATGAAGTTGAGAAGACAGTTTCTGAATTTAGAAGAGCTTATGCGCAAAAACAAATTGACAACGAAGGTTATGTAAAATTCCTTAAAAGTTACGGTGATTATTTAATCATTGAAAAACCAACTACTGCTGATAATTTCAGTTTTATGATTGAATATCAATTTGGATATATGTACTGGAGATATTTAATGTGGAATTTTGTTGGACGTCAAAGTGATGTTCAGGGAAAATATGACAATCTGGATGGAAACTGGATTAGCGGAATTAAACCTCTAGACTCCATACATCTTGGTTCTCAGGATAATTTACCTTCGGATGTTTTAAACAACAAAGGAAGAAATGTTTACTTCTTCCTGCCCTTTATTCTTGGGCTTATTGGTTTGATGTACCATGCAAATAAAGATCTTAAAAGTTTTTATGTGCTTTTAGCATTGTTTTTATTTACTGGTATTGCTTTAAAAATATATTTAAACGAAAGACCTTTTGAGCCTCGTGAAAGAGATTATGCCCTTGTCGGATCGTTTTATGTATTTGCAATCTGGATAGGCTTTGGGGTTTATTCTTTATATGAAAGCATTCAAAAATATGTAGCCCCAAGAATAGCGGGTCCAATCATTATTGCGGGAAGTTTATTAGCAGCTCCAATTTTAATGGCATCTCAAAACTGGGATGATCACGACAGATCTAACAAACGTACGGCAGTTGCAATGGCAAAAGCTTATCTGGATTCTTGCGACAAAGATGCTATTTTATTTACCATTGGAGATAATGATACTTTCCCTCTATGGTATGCACAAGAAATTGAACATTTTAGAACCGACGTAAAAATTGTAAATACGAGTTTATTTATGACGGATTGGTATATCGATCAAATGAAAGCCAAATCGTATGAATCTGATCCGTTGCCTATTTCATTTACGCATGCAGAATATGTGGGTGACAAACTGGATTATGTGGCTCATATACCAAAAATAGAAACCCGATGGAATATTAATGATTTTATTAGTTTTATTAAAAATCCAAAATCGACTGTGGGCTTACAAAACGGACAAACGATTCACTTTTATCCAACAAATAAAATCAGAGTAAATGTTGATAAAGCTTTAATCATCAAAAATAAAGTTGTCAACCCTAAATACAACGATTCTATTGTTCCTTATATGGATATTGATATTAAAGGAAGCGCGATCTACAAAAACCGCTTAATGATGTTGGATATCTTAGCAAATAACAACTGGAAACGTCCTATTTATTTTAGTGGAGGTGCTTTTGATGATGAAGACTATTTATGGCTGAAAGATTATTTACAGCTAGACGGAATGGTGTACAAATTGGTTCCTATTAAAAACACACCTTCTAAAGATGGCGGACCTATGGATATGGGGCAAATTGACGCTGATAAAATGTACAACATTGTAATGAAATGGGATTGGGGTAACAGCGAAAGTGAAAAAATCTATCACGATCCTGAAACAAGAAGAAATAGCATTACATACCGTACAAACCTCTCGCGTTTAATGTATAAACTTATCGAAGAAGGGAAAATTGACAAGGCTAAAAACATTATCAATTTAGCCATGACAAAAATGCCTTTAGATAAATTTGGTTATTATTCATTAGTAGAGCCTTTTGCCGGAGGATATTATCAAGTAGGAGAAACTGCAAAAGCACATGATTTACTTGACAAACTAGTTCAAAAATACAGAGAGAACTTGGATTATTATAAAACCTTAACTTCAGGAGACCAATCTGATTTGGCGATTGATATCATTACAGATATTGAGCGTTACAGAAGTTTGTTACAGGTTATGAAAGAAAATAAGGATTCGGCTTTTTATGAAAAACACAAAGCTACTTTCAACACTTATGTGAATATTTTCGAACGCTTTGGCAGAGAAAAAGAATAATAAGATACGAAAAACATATTAATTAAAAAAATGTAGCATTATTGAAAAATAGCGCTACATTTTTTATTTTTACATATATCTAAAATAATTTTCAAAATGAGCTTTTATTGGGTAAAAACTAATTCATTTATAAAAAGGGTATTTTCTAAATATTGTTGGGATATTCCGAACAACGAAAAGAAAATCTACCTCACTTTTGATGATGGCCCAACTCCGGAAATTACTGATTGGGTTTTATCAGAATTGAAAAAATTTGATGCAAAAGCAACTTTTTTCTGTATTGGAAAAAACATAAAAGCTAATTTATCCTTATTTGAAAAACTAATTAAAGAAGGCCATTCAATAGGTAATCATACTATGAATCATGTTAATGGATGGAAAAGCCAAACGAATGATTATATAGAAAATGTGAAAAATTGTGCTGCGGTTTTAGAAGAAGAAAAAATCGAAAAATCTTTAATATTTCGCCCTCCTTACGGGAAAATCAAAAAAGAGCAATCTAAGATTTTGCGAAATCTGGGCTATAAAATAATAATGTGGGATGTTTTGAGTGCTGATTTTGATCAAAGCATAACACCTGAGAAATGTCTTGAAAACGTTACTAAAAATGTAAAATCAGGAAGTGTAATTGTATTTCATGACAGTATTAAAGCTTCACAAAATTTAAAATTTGCGTTACCTAAAACACTGCATTTTTTAAAAGAAAACGGATTTGCTTTTGATATTATTCATTAATATCTTTTTAGGAGTAGTTTCCTTTATACGCTAAATTGATCCTGAACGATTCCTATAATAGTATTCGCATCAAGTTCTCCGGATTGTCTCCAGATCATTTGTCCTTCTTTATAAATCATTAAAGTAGGAAGTCCTTTAATACGTAATGCTTCAGCCAGCTCCTGATTCTTATCTACATCAATTTTAATCACTTTGGCCTTATCGCCAAGCGCAGCCGCAACATCTTTAATAACAGGATGCATAGATACAGATGATTCGTTCCAATCAGTGTAAAAGTCAATTAACACCGGAACTTGAGCATTTATAAGTTCTCCAAATTTTGACATAAAACCAAAAATTTAATTCTTTTAATCTTTTAAAAAGAGATAATTAATACAAATGTAGCATTTTTAACGAATTAAGCCACATTGTTGCCTTTTTTTAGTTCAATCACCGTTATTTCCGGCATGATACCAACTCGTCCCGGATAGGCATGAAACCCGAAACCGCGGTTTACATAAACATATCTTCCTACATTTTCATAAAGACCGGCCCATTGTTTATAAATGTATTGCGCCAGGCTCCATTTAAAATATCCCGGAATTTCAATTCCAAATTGCATTCCATGTGTATGTCCTGATAATGTTAAGTGGAAATTTTTAGGATGTTCTTTTATCTCAGCTTCCCAATGACTTGGATCATGGCTCATTAAAACTTTAAAATCGTCCTGATGAACATTTTGCGAAGCTTTATTTAAATCCCCTGCTTTCTTAAAATTCACACCCCAGTTTTCAACACCAATAATTGCAATTTTATCATCGCCTTTTTGAATGTAAGTATGTTCGTTTAATAAAAGTTTAAAACCTATTTGCCCGTAAAGACTTTTAATTGCCTGGAAATTTTCATCTTTTTCTTTTTCAGAAGGCCACGTCACATATTCTCCGTAATCATGATTCCCTAAAACTGAAAACTTACCATATTTATACTCTTTTATTCTATTAAAAGCCGTTAACCACGGATTCATTTCTACAGCATGTGTATTTACAATATCTCCGGTAAACAAAATTATATCCGACTCTTGTTCGTTAATCAAATCAATAGCATAATTTATTTTTTCAGGATTATCGAAACTTCCGCTATGAACATCTGAAATCTGAGTAATTTTAAATCCATCAAAAGCATCTGGTAAATCAGGAAAAAAGATCGTTTGCTTAAAGACCTTAAAATTATATTTTCCTTCAAAAATTCCGTAAATCAAAGATAAAAAAGGCACTGCAGCAAGCCCCAAAGCAATCTGACTTATAAACTTTCGTCTGTCAGGCATCATTTCTTTTCTTGGAGTATTATAAATAAAATAATTCAAAATACTTGCCCCTACCCTAATAATATCTTCGCCAAACATTACCAATGTCAGAACAATTTTTGGCACATAAATCAACAACATCAAACCTGTTGTAAACATAAACTGTCTGGTTTGGCCAACAGAACGATCTACTTGCGAGAAAGAATAAATTATAAAGATTAAAATAAGTAAGCTTATCACTTGATAACTAATCAAAACCCATCTTAATTTGATTAAGGTACGAAAGGCTTGATAAGAATAGAACTCAATAAATAAAAAAAGGGCACAAAGAATAACAAAACGAATTATCATGTAGGTATAGTTTTAAGCAAAGTAACAAAGAATGAAAATTTTATTTCTTTTTATTATCAAAAATTTAACTCAAAAAAGAAACAAAAAAGCTGATAGATTTCTCTAACAGCTCTTTCTCTGACTAAAAATTATCATTGTCAACTAATTTCATAAACCAAACCAACAATTTATGAACCAAAAATGAAAATCAATCGTTATTTTTTAGCTTTTGCAGTTTCTGTTTTTACTGCTTCTGTTTTTGCAGCTTCTGCTTTTTTATCTGCTTTTTCTGCTTTCTTTTTTGCATGTTTTGTAGCTTTAACTTCTTTTGTTGGAGCTGTTTGAGCTGGAGTAGTTTGAGCGCTTACCATTGCTGTTGTTCCTAAGATTGCTACAGCTAACATTACTAATTTTTTCATGACTAAAGTTTTTATGATTATTATTGTTTCATTATTTATAAGCCAAAGGTATGACCACTAAATGAAGACAAAATGAAGAAATTATCTTACTAAAAGAATTAACAATTAATTGGCTTTTAATGTATATGGAAACAGCAATAAAAAGGTCGTTCCCATATTTAAAGTCGAAGTAACTTTAATTTCAATGTGATGAAAAACGGCAATACTTTCTGCAATAGCAAGACCTAAGCCCTGCCCGTCCTGATCTGAGCTAATGCGGGTAAAACGATTAAATATTCGTTCTAGTTGAGATTCATCCATTCCAATTCCGGAATCGGAAATAGATATGAAGTAATTTTGATTTGAAAATCCGTCGCTAACTTTGACATTTCCATTTTCGTGATTGTACTTTATCGCATTGGTTACCAAATTATACAACAAAATATGAATTAGCGTTTTATTTCCTGTAAAATGAAAATCGTGCCGAATTGCATTTTCAAACTGCAAACCTTTATCTTCAATTCGATCCTGCAAGTCTTCGTATAAACCATTTATTATTTCATAAAAATCAATATTTTCATTGGCTTCATATTGATTGTTTTCGATTCTGGAAATCAACAATAAATTATTGATGATTTTTTTGAGCATATCCAGTGTTTTGAGTGAACTGGCAATTTTATCAATTGCATTATCATTCAAAGAATCATTTTGAAGTAAGTTCTCCAATTTATTTTTTAGCAAAGCAATTGGCGTAAGCAGTTCATGAGAAACATTCGAAATAAATTGTTTTTCTTTTTTGAAAACAATTCCAATGCGGTCCATCATTTGATTTAAAACCAAATCTAATTCTCTAAAATCTCTAGACTTAGCATTTATAGGTGTATAATCAAACGCTTCGGGCTCGTTTACACGCCTTATTTTAGTATCAATAATTTTATAAAAAGGTTTAAGCAAGTATTCTATATAAAAAGTATCTGCCAAAAAAGTGACCAGAAGAATAACGACCAAAACAATAATAATAAACAGCTTGATAATAAACGTAAGATCATTTACTTCGCTAAGACTGCTGCCAATTTCGAGCTGATAATCCTGATTTTCATAAGTAAAATGATGCCGAAGAATTCTATATTCATTTTCTTCACCTTCAATAATTCGGAGGTCGTTGCTAAAAGTGGTTTTCTTTTGTTTTGGTTTAATTGAGGTTCTCGACAAAACCAAAAACTCACTGTGTAAGGTCGAAAACTGAGAATAGGTCTCCGTAGAATCACCTTCGTTTTCGATAAAATCATTAATTTCATTTTGGTTCAAATGATCAATGAATTTTTTCTTCTTTTCCAGCAATCCGTTATTAATGTGTTTATACACTACATTTTGAACTAAAATCGGCAACATCAACCATAAAACCAAAATCACCAACAAACGTGTTAGTGCATTAAAAATAGCGAGCTGATGCTTTATTTTCATCGTTTATTTATTCGTTTATTCGATAACCTACATTTCGTACGGTTTCAAACCAATCTATAGCGGTATGTTTGTCTAGCTTTTTTCGAAGATTTCGAACATGAACATCAATAAAGTTAGAATCAGAATTGACTTCGAGAATGTCACCCCAAATATGTTCTGTAAGCTGTAATCTTGTAATTACCCGGTTTTTATTTAGAACCAAATATTGAAAAATATCAAACTCTTTTTTCGTCAAATTAATCGGAATTGAATCATAACTTACTTTATAATCCTGCAACTGTAATGAAAATCCATGTATGAGTAAATCATTCAAAGTAAAACCATGTATTCTGCGAATTACAGCAAATATTCTGGCGCTAAGTTCTGTCAAAGCAAGTGGTTTTGTCAAATAATCGTCGGCACCAAGATGCAGCCCATTAATTCTGTCGTCGAGTTCGCCGCGTGCCGTAATAACAATTACTGCTATTTTAGATTTTGATTTTCTAACGGTTTTTAAAACTTCAAAACCATCTCCATCAGGCAAACCCAGATCGAGCAGCATCGCATCATAATCGTTACTGTTTATTTCTTCTAAAGCATCAGCACATGTATTTGCAATTTTGCATATATAACCTGTGTTGCACAAAAAGTCGTAAACTTCTGCGGCAAGTTCTTTATTATCTTCAACAATTAAAATATTCATAAGCCAATGTTCTATGGGATCAAAGTTAAAATGTTGTAGAGAAATATTAAAAAAATTATACTCCTAATTATTTTTTACCGCAGAGAACTCAAAGGTTTTTCGCAGAGTTCACTAAGATTAAAGTTGTGTCTACACAATCTAAGTCCGCAAAGCTTTGAGAACTTTGTGATTTTACTAAACTTAGTATATTTAAAAACTTTGCGTTCTCCGTGGTAATTTTTTTCTCTCTACAGGTTTAGAATTGATCTGTTGTAAGCGCAACTAAAAGTAAACAATTCTAAAAGGTGCGGTTGCCAATTATTAAAAAATTAACGAATCAAAAAAAAGCTGATAAATTTCTCTATCAGCTCTCTCCATAATTATCCTTTCTGTTTTGCTGCCCTTACAATTCTTCGATAGCAAAACAAAAAAAATATTATTTACTTGCTTTGGCAGGTTCCGGTTTAGCAGTTTCTGATTTTGTTGTCATTTTTTTCTCAGATTTTGCTTTTTTCTCAGCTTTGGTTTTTGGGTGTCTTGTTGCTTTAATTTCTTTCACCGGAGCTTCTTTTCCTTTTGCAGGAAATGCACTTACCATCACACTTGTTCCTAAAACTGCTACTAATAACATCAATAAATTTCTCATGATTTCTACTATTTAAAAATTATTACTTTTTATTTTACAGATCAAATTTACCTCTGTAAAATGAAGACAAAATGAAGAAAATAGCTGTCCTGAATATTTTAACGAGATATTAACGGTTTATGTTTTTCTACCATATAAGTTATATAAGTCCATTTAATTATAAACGGAATGTTAGACTCAATGCTTTGCATCTCTACAATGCTGAGCGTCCTTACTAAAATGAACTCATATAAAACTTATATGGTGAAAAAAAATTCTTATTAGTCTAATTTTTGAGAACCCAATTGTTTATTTTTACAGACTAATATTTTTTTTATGTCAACTCAAAAACGTCTTTTTCTTCTCGATGCTTATGCATTAATTTTTCGTGGATATTATGCCTTTATAAAAAACCCGCGAATTAACTCAAAAGGAATGGATACATCAGCGATCATGGGATTTATGAATTCGCTTTTAGATGTTATAAAACGTGAAAAACCGGATCATTTAGCTGTAGCTTTTGATAAAGAAGGAAGCCAGGTTAGAACCGAAATGTATTCTGATTATAAAGCCAATCGTGACGCAACGCCTGAGGCGATTAAAATTGCGATTCCGTATATTCAGGATTTATTAAGAGCCATGCATATTCCGATTATCGAAATGGCCGGTTGTGAAGCTGATGATTTAATTGGAACTATTGCCAAACAAGCCGAAAAAGAAAACTACAAAGTTTTTATGGTTACTCCCGATAAAGATTTTGCACAATTGGTTTCTGAAAATATATTCATGTACAAACCTGCCCGTATGGGAAATGGGATTGAAATTTGGGGTGTTCCCGAAGTTTTAGCAAAATTTGAAATCGAAAGACCAGATCAGGTAATTGACTTTCTTGGAATGATGGGAGATGCTGTCGATAACATTCCTGGATTGCCGGGGGTTGGAGAAGTTACTGCTAAAAAATTCCTGAAAGAATTTGGTACGATGGAAAATCTTTTGGAAAACACACATTTACTGAAAGGTAAAATGAAAGAAAACATCGAGGCCAATAAAGAAAAAGGAATTTTATCTAAAAAACTGGCTACTATTATATGTGACTGCGATGTTGTTTTTAATGAGAATGACTACGAACTTTCTCGCCCTGATATTGAAAAAACAGATGCTATTTTTCAGGAATTAGAATTTAGAAGAATGGCAGAACAATTCGACAATCTATTTAAAGTTGGCGGAGGAAATGAATTAGCGAACAAAGGTGACGAAGCCAAATTATATAAAAAACCACAACCTAAAAACGAAGATCAATTTGATCTATTTGGAAGTGGTGCAACTATAGACGCAGAAACTGAAGAAAGAACTTCGTTTTATAATACTTTAGAAAACACAACGCATTCTTATCAGGCTATTGAAGGTGATTTGGGAATAAAATTGCTTTTACAAAATTTACAAAAGCAGGAATCTGTTTGTTTTGATACGGAAACAACTGGTTTAGACGCATTGCACGCAGAATTGGTTGGAATGTCTTTTTCTTATGAAAAAGGAAAAGCATTTTATGTTCCGTTTCCGGAAAGTCAGGAAGAAGCTCAGGTTTTAGTGGATAAATTCAAACCGTTTTTTGAAAATGAAAACATCGAAAAAATTGGTCAGAATTTAAAATATGATTTAAAAATTCTTTCTAATTATGGCGTTACTGTAAAAGGAAAACTTTTTGATACCATGATTGCGCATTATTTAATTAATCCGGATATGCGTCATAATATGGATATTTTGGCAGAAACCTATTTGAAATATTCACCAAAATCTATTGAAACCTTAATTGGCAAAAAAGGAAAAAATCAAATTTCGATGCGTCAGGTTCCGCTTGAAGACATTAAGGAATATGCTGCGGAAGATGCTGATGTTACTTTACAATTAAAAGAAATCTTCACTACAGAATTAGACAAAACCGAAACCAAAAAATTATTTGATGAAATCGAAATTCCGTTAGTAAGCGTTTTAGCTGCAATGGAAACCGAAGGAATTCGTTTAGATACGGAGTTTTTAAGTATAATGTCTAAAGAAATGGAGATTGAAATCAAATCTTTAGAAGAAAAAATATACGAAACTGCAGGTGAGAAATTTAATCTGGCTTCGCCGAAACAATTGGGAGATATTTTATTTGATAAATTAAAAATTGGCGGCGCAAAACAAAAGAAAACCAAAACAGGACAGTACGCAACCGGTGAAGAAGTTTTGACTTATTTGGCCAACGATAACCCAATTGTAAAAGAAATTCTGGATTGGCGTCAAATGGTGAAATTACAAAGCACTTATATTTTGGCTTTGCCGGAACAAGTCGATAAAAAAACCTTGCGCGTTCATACCGATTATATGCAAACTGTTGCTGCAACGGGACGTTTGAGTTCTAATAATCCGAACTTACAAAACATTCCGATTCGTACCGAAAGAGGCCGTCAGATTCGTAAAGCCTTTGTTGCCCGCGATGAAAATCACACTTTAATTTCTGCGGATTACTCGCAAATAGAATTAAGAATTATTGCTGCTTTAAGCGGAGAAGAAAATATGATTAAAGCTTTTCAGGATGGAGAAGATATTCATAAAGCTACTGCTGCAAAAGTATTTGATGTTCCGTTAGAAGAAGTTTCACGCGAACAAAGAAGCAATGCCAAAACAGTAAACTTCGGAATTATCTACGGGGTTTCTGCTTTCGGATTAAGCAATCAAACTTCGTTATCAAGAAGCGAAAGTGCTGCTTTGATCGAGGCATATTATAAAACATATCCACGATTAAGATCTTATATTAATGAGCAAATAGAATTTGCACGTGAAAAAGGATATGTACAAACCATTTTAGGCCGTCGCAGATACCTAAAAGACATTAACTCTGCAAATGCAGTGGTTAGAAGTGCCGCTGAACGAAATGCCGTTAACGCACCAATTCAAGGAAGTGCTGCCGACGTAATAAAAATTGCGATGATCAACATTCATAAAAAACTAACAGAAGAAAACTGGAAATCTAAAATGCTGCTTCAGGTACATGATGAGCTTGTGTTCGATGTTCACAACGATGAACTCGAAAAAATTCAACCGATGATTAAACACGAAATGGAGAATGCTTTTATAATGGCTGTTCCTTTAGAAGTTGAACTTGGTTTGGGTGCAGATTGGCTGGCAGCGCATTAATTTAATTTTAGATTTTTATATATCAAAGCGCATTATTGTCGTTGCGAGGAACGAAGCAATCTCACTAATAAGAGACACAAAGTAATTCACAAAAGTGAGGTTGCTTCGCTCCTCGCAATGACTCAAAAACGAAAAAAGACTGTTCAAATGAACAGTCTTTTTTTATGATTTTTTATTTATTTAAACTTTTCTAGTCGACTCTCGTTCTTTCAGTTTAGTTTTGATAACGATAGTTTCATAATCTGAAGTTTCGCCTTCTTTTTCTTCTAAACGTTTGATTAATTGTTTAGCGGCAACTTCTCCAATTTCAATTCCGTGTTGGCTAATTGTAGTCAAACTTGGGGATAAACGTCTTGATGCTAAAATTCCATCAGCAAATCCTATTATCGAAATATCTTCTGGAACTCTAAAACCTTTTTTCAAACTTACTCTTAAAGCAGCAACTGAGTCATTTTCATCCAAAGCAAAAATAGCATCGATTTTATGGTCAAATAATCCGTCAATTTTAGCTTTCATATCATCTTCAGAATCAGTACGAAGAATAATTTTTTCGTTTACCGGAATATTATTGTCTTTTAAAGCTTTTAAATATCCATCAGCTCTCAGTTTTCCAACACTTAAATTATCTACAGAAGAAATCAAGGCAATGTTTTTACAGCCCAAATTGATTAAATGCTGCGTTGAGTTTAAAGCCGAATCAAAATCATCAACTACAACTTTATCACATTCTACTTCATCTGCAATTCTGTCGAACATTACAATTGGCGTTCCGTCATTAATAATAGCAGAAAAATGACTGTAATCTTGTAATTTCTGAGCTTCTTCAGAAACAGAAAGAATAAATCCGTCAATAGTTCCGTTGCTTAGCATTTCAAGCGTATGAATTTCTTTTTCTAAAGATTCATTCGAAATACATGTAATTACATTATACCCTTTTTTATCCGCTACCTTTTCGATACCACTAAAAACCTTTGCAAAAAAGGAGTTCAATATATTAGGTATAATTACACCAATCGTTTTGGTTTTACGATTTTTTAAATTCAGACCAATAACATTCGGCTTATAATTTTTGAGTTTGGCATACTCCTTAATCTTCACCTTCGTTTGCTCACTGATTTCCGGACTGTCATTCAATGCTTTAGACACAGTCGACACAGAAACACCTAGTTCTTTCGCAATTTGTTTTAGAGTTGCTTTAGCTTTCATCTAATAAATGTTTATGTAATTGATACAAATATAGTAGAATTACCGAAAATAAAACAAAAAACACCTATTACTATTTCAAATTATAAGCCCTTTTCAAAATAAAACTAAAAAAGATTGATTTTTTAAAACCGCCCTTCGTAAAATTTCGTTAATAACTTAATACATGTTATTAACCTTATTAAAAACCTTTAATTATGAAAAACGAAGTTAAAATTCATGAAGTAGATCCTTCATTGAATAACAGAAGGAGCTTTCTTAAGCTCAGTGGCTTAACATTAGTTACCGCAGGTTTGGTTTTGGCTGGATGCAGCGATAATGATAACGATGAAGAAATGGACGACACTTCATTGCCTGGAATTCGAAATGGTGTTTTCGATTTGGGATCAGGAGATTTTGGCGTACTAACTTATGCTTATGCTCTGGAACAGCTTGAAGCAGATTTTTATACTAAAGTTGTAAATGCTACAAGTTTCAATGCAACTTTCAACGACACAGAACGTCAGGTTTTGACTGACTTGTATCATCATGAAGTAATTCACAGAGATTTTTTCAAAGCAGCTCTAAGCGGAGCACTACCTGATCCAAGCTCACAATTACTTCCTTCTCTGGCTTTTAATTATGGCGCTCTAAATTTTAACAGCCGTACCGAAGTTCTTGCTACTGCAAAAGCACTAGAAGATACCGGGGTCGCTGCTTATAACGGAGCAGGAAAATTAATTAAAAGCCCTGATTATTTAGTATTGGCTGGGAAAATTGTTTCTGTTGAGGCAAGACACGCTTCAGCAATCAGAAGTTTAATTAATCCAAATTCTGCAGATTTTGCCGGAGACGATATTATTAACACATCAACCGGATTAGATGTTGCTAAAGATCCTTCAAAAATTCTGCCAATTGCAGGAGGATTTATTACTACAAAATTTACTGCTAAATATTTACCTTAATCTTAACTAGCTAAAACTTAGAAATTATGAATATTTTAAAATTTATAGAAACCTTTACTGATGATAGCTTAATGAGAAGCACTGGCTCTCGCAGAGACAGTTTTTCGCAGTTTGGAAACATAGGAAAAACACTAGCATATGCATCAATTCCATTTGGATTATCTGCAATGGCAAACAAAGCATTAGCAAAAGATATTACGGCAACACCTGCAACCCCTATCGGAGCTTTGCAATTTGCACTAACTTTAGAATATCTTGAAAACGAATTTTATGCAATGGCCTTAGATTCAGGAGTAATTCCTGCATCAGAAAATGGCGGACGCGATTTAAAGGTTTTCCAGCAAATAGCAGCACACGAAGCAGATCACGTATCTTTTTTAATCGCTGGTTTGGGCGGTACCATGAGTGCAAATTTTGTTCCGAAACCTACTTTTGATTTTACTGTTGGCGGAGCATTTGATCCTTTTGGTGATTATCCAACCTTTTTAGCATTGGCACAAGCCTTTGAGGATACAGGAGTAAGAGCCTATAAAGGTCAGGCGGGAAATTTAATTACAACGCCGGATTTATTAACTGCAGCGTTACAAATACATTCTGTAGAAGCTCGTCACGCATCAGAAGTGCGACGCTTACGCGGATTAAAAGGATGGATTTCTAATGATGAAAGAGGTGCAGGAATGCCCGAAGCAACTCAGGCAGTTTACGCTGGAGAAGGTGTTACGGTACAGGCAGGTTATAATACCGCTACTTTATTTGGAGCAGCCGCCGGATCAGAAGCTTATGATGAGCCACTTGGAACACAACAGGTAGTTGATATTGCCAATTTATTTATTGTTTAACAAAAATAATTCTAAAAATTGAACCACCTTCGCGTTATTGTGAAGGTGGTTTTTTTTTATTGTTTTAAATAAAAAACTGATGCCCTGATTTTCAGTAGGTAAAATAATCTTTTCAGGTATTTGGTTTTAAAATAATTAATTGTACTTTTGCATCCCCTTTATTGGGGATGGAATGTTTAATTAAAATAATATTATGGACGCATTAAGCTACAAGACAATTTCAGCTAGCAAAGCCACTGTAACAAAAGAGTGGATTGTTGTTGACGCTGAAGGTCATAACTTAGGTCGTCTTGCTTCAAAGGTTGCGATGATCTTAAGAGGTAAGTACAAGCCAAGTTACACACCACACGTTGACTGTGGAGATAACGTAATTGTTATCAACTCAGAAAAAATTAACCTTACAGGTACAAAAATGAATGACAAAATTTACATGCGTCATACAGGTTACCCAGGAGGACAAAGAACTTTAACTGCTAAAGTATTGCAATCTAAAAATCCTGCATTATTAGTAGAAAAAGCTGTAAAAGGAATGTTACCTAAAAACAAATTAGGAGCTGAACTTTTTAGAAATCTAAATGTTGTTGTAGGTGCTGAGCATACTCATGGAGCTCAAAAACCTAGAACTGTTAACCTAAACGATCTTAAGTAATGGGAGTTATTCACAAAATCGGTAGAAGAAAAACCGCTGTTGCACGTGTATATGTTTCTGAAGGAACAGGAAAAATCACTGTAAACAAAAAAGAATTCGCAACTTACTTTCCAACTGCAACTTTACAATACAAAGTTTTACAACCAATGTCTATGACAGAAAATGTAAACAACTTTGACGTAAAAGTAAACGTTTACGGAGGTGGTTCAACTGGTCAGGCAGAAGCTGTAAGAATGGCATTAGCACGCGTTATGTGTGAAGTAAATGCTGAAAACAGAGCTATCCTTAAACCAGAAGGTTTATTAACAAGAGATCCAAGAATGGTTGAACGTAAGAAATTCGGTCAGAAGAAAGCTCGTAAGAGATTCCAATTCTCTAAACGTTAATATTACCTGTCTTGTGCATATGGTACAAGACATCATCAATTTATTGAAATTAAAAAACACAGTTGTTGTTGCTCTCCTACCGAGGTAGGAAATAGTTTAGCATCTAAATGTATAAAGCCTGGGAAACCGCCATTTATACATTGCTAATCAACAGAACGTAAACTAGTACAAAAATGGCAAACAAAATAGAAGTAAAAGACTTACTAGAAGCAGGTGTTCACTTCGGACACATGACTAGAAAATGGGATCCAAATATGGCCCCTTACATTTATATGGAGCGTAATGGTATTCACATTATCAATCTATATAAAACTGCAGCAAAAATCGAAGAAGCTAACGAAGCTTTGAAAAAAATCGCTGCATCAGGTAGAAAAATTTTATTCGTAGCTACCAAAAAACAAGCAAAAGACATCGTTGCTGAAAAAGCAAAAGCTGCAAACATGCCTTATATCACTGAAAGATGGCCTGGTGGAATGCTAACTAACTTTGTAACTATCAGAAAGGCAGTTAAAAAAATGTCTTCTATTGATAAAATGAAGAAAGATGGTACTTTCATGACGTTATCTAAAAAAGAGCGTTTGCAAGTTGATCGTCTACGTGCTAAATTAGAGAAAAACTTAGGTTCAATCGCTGATATGTCTAGACTACCTGCAGCATTGTTCGTAGTAGATATCAAAGCTGAACACATCGCAATAAAAGAAGCACAAAAATTAAACATTCCAGTTTTCGCAATGGTTGATACGAATTCTGACCCAAGAGAGGTTGATTACGTTATTCCTGCAAATGATGATGCTTCTAAATCAATTGACAAAATTTTATCTTTAGTAACTGCTGCCGTAATCGAAGGTCTTTCTGACAGAGGTTCTGACAAAGAAACTGAAGTATTTACAGAAGAAGCTGCTGCTGAAGCTGCTCCTGCTGCAGAGGCTGCACCAGCTGTTGAAGCTGCTGCTCCTGCAACTGAAGAATAAATCAAATTTAAATTCCAAATTTTAAATTCCAAAATCCAAGAATAATTAAAAACGTTATGTTGATAATTTATTAAAATTGGAGTTTGGGATTTAAAAGATGGAATTTTTACTTTTAACATTAAAATCAAAATATTATGGCAACAATTACTGCTGCAGACGTAAATAAATTAAGACAAACTACAGGTGCCGGAATGATGGACTGTAAAAAAGCTTTAGTTGAAGCTGATGGAGATTTCGATAAAGCTATACAAAACCTTAGAGAAAAAGGACAAAAAGTTGCTGCTAACCGTTCTGACCGTGAGTCTTCTGAAGGTGCTGCTGTTTCTTTTGTTAATGCTGACAAAACTAAAGGAGCTATCATCACTTTAAACTGCGAAACAGATTTCGTAGGTAAAAATGAGGCTTTTGTAACTTTGGCTAAAGAATTAGTAGAAAGAGCTATTAACTTCTCTTCTAAAGAAGAATTTTTAGCTTCAGATTTTAACGGAATTACTGTTGCTGAAAAATTAATTGAGCAAACTGGTGTTATCGGTGAAAAAATCGAAATCGGTGGTTTTGAAATTTTAGAAGGCGCTTTCGTTGGATCTTATGTTCACGTTAACAAAATTGCTGCATTAACTGCGATTTCTGCTGCAATTCCTAACGCTGACGTTTTAACTAAAGATGTTTCTATGCAAGTTGCTTCTATGGGAGCTGATACATTATCTTACAAAGATTTTGATCCTGCTTTCGTTGAATCTGAACTTGCTGCTCGTATTGCTGTAATCGAAAAAGATAATGAAGAAGCAAAACGTTTAGGAAAAACTTTAAAAAATGTTCCTAAATATATTTCTTACTCTCAATTAACTGAAGAAGTTTTAAAACAAGCTGAAGAAGATGCTAAAGCTGAATTAAAAGCTGAAGGTAAACCAGAGCAAATTTGGGATAAAATTATTCCAGGAAAAGTTCAACGTTTTATCTCTGACAATACTACTTTAGATCAAGAGAAAGCTTTACTAGATCAAAACTTCATCAAAGATGACAGTAAAAAAGTTGGTGATTACGTTAAAGGATTCAACGTTGAGATCACAGGTTTCAAAAGAGTTACTTTAGGTTAATATATTATTTCAATATAAAAAGCCCGAATATTAATTTATTCGGGCTTTTTTATTTCGACAAATGTTCATTAAATCTTTTCTTTAATCGGAAAATTTCTTGCTCGCATCAGCGCATCAGATTTTGGTGCTCTTCCTCTAAAATTTTCATATCCTGTTTCATTATCAACAGTATTTCCAACACTAAAAACTGTATCATAAAGTCTTTTTGCAACTTCTTTATCGTAAGGTCCTTTACCTTCCATAAAAGCTTCATAAGCATCTGCATTTATCACATCTGCCCACAAATAACTATAATAACCAGCCGCATATCCATCTCCGGAAAAAATATGTGCAAATTGCGGAATTCTGTGACGCATCACAATTTCTGATGGCATATTGAGCTTTTCTAATGTTTCTTTTTCAAATTTATCAGGATCAATAGTTTCAGTTGTTAAATGCAGTTCCATATCAACAAAAGAACTTGAAATTGTTTCAACCGTTGCGAAACCTTCGTTAAAATTTGCTGCCTGCTCTATTCTGTCAACCATAGATTGTGGTAATGGTTCATTAGTTTTATAATGCAAAGCAAACTTATTCAACACCTCAGGCGTAGCAAGCCAATGCTCTAATAATTGCGAAGGAAATTCAACATAATCCCTTGCAACTGCTGTTCCTGCCAAACTTGGGTAAGTCACATTAGAACATAATCCGTGTAATGCATGACCAAATTCATGAAATAAGGTCGTAGCATCATCCCAGGAAATTAAGACAGGTTCATTTTCGTTTCCTTTAATAAAATTACAATTATTAGATACGATTGGCAGAACATCTCCATCCAACTTCTCCTGATCACGACAGGAATCCATCCAGGCACCGGAACGTTTTCCTACTCGCGCATACGGATCAAAATACCACAAACCAACTGCTTTGCCTGTTACTTTATTTCCTACTTCCCAAACACGCACATCCGAATGAAAAACAGACACATCAGTAATTTGTTTAAAACTTAAATTAAACAATTCAGCGGCAACCCAAAACATAGCTTCACGCAAATTTTCAAGCTGCAAATATTGTTTGACTTCATTCTGATCCAAATCATATTTTGCTTTTCTAACTCTTTCCGCATAATAGCGATAATCCCAAGGCTGAATTTTAAAATCACCACCTTCGGCATTTACCATCTTTTGCATTTCGGCAACATCCTCCTGTACTTTTTCGACTGCTGGTTTCCAGACCGAATTCATTAACTCAAGTGTTTTTGCAGGGTCTTTTGCCATCTTATTAGATAAACTCCATTCTGCAAATGAATTAAACCCTAATAATTTTGCCTTTTCAGCACGTAGTTTTAAAATGGAAATCAGCGTTTCATTATTATCATTTTCATTTCCATTATCACCTCTTTTAACGAAAATATCAAAAGCCTTCTTCCTTAAATCTCTTCTGGTTGAAAATGTCAAAAACGGTTCGATCGAAGAACGTGTATTTGCAATACATCCCTGAGCATTAATATTCCTTTCTTTTGCTTCGGCAATAGCAGCATTTTTTATTTCGACAGGCAAACCTTCAAAATCAGCGTTAGTTTGTAAAACTACATACTGACTATTTTCTTCTGCCAACAAGTTTTGGCTAAATCTTGTAAACAGCGTTGCCAATTCCTGATTGATTCCTGCCACTTTTATTTTATCATCATGGTTTAATTTTGCGCCTTCACGAACAAAATTTGTGTAATACAGCCAAACCAAACGCTGTTGCTCGCTATTTAATTTTTCTTTGTCTTTTGCATTGTACAAAGTTTCAATACGAGAGAAAAGCTTGGTATTCTGGTACATTTTATCACTCAAAGCTGATAATTTCGGCGACATTTCTGTTTCTACAATTCCAAATTCTTTCGTAAAAATATTAGAGCTGTATATTCCATACACAGCATTAATTCTGGCAATTGTTTTTCCTGAATTTTCGAGTGCTGCTATTGTATTTTTAAAAGTTGGCGCTTCCAAATTATCCGCAATGGCATCTAGTTCATTTAAATTTTCCTGAATAGCAAATTCTATTGCTGGCTGGAAATCTGAAACTTTATATTTATCAAAAGAAGGAACACCTCCGTAAGATCCTGACCATTTTTGAAGTAATGGATTCTGAGAAGGCAATTCTGTAGAGTTCAAAATTGTTGTAGTCATAAAAAATAACATTTGTTTTTATTCATAATAAGATGATTTATTAAGACAAAAAATCATTTATCTGAAATGCATTTATAATTAATCATCAACCCAAATTTACAATTTTATACGCTCAATTTGCTCTTTTAATTTATTAGTTCAAACAATAATTTAAATAGAAATACCTTAAATTTGAAAAATCATTTACCAGAATAGTATGTTTAAAACCAAAAAAGAAATTGTATTTGTAATTCTTGCCGGAATATTTATTACGAACGCCGTTGTTGCAGAACTTATTGGAGGAAAGTTGATTCAGATTGGACCATTTGTAATGAGTATCGGTATTTTGCCCTGGCCAATTGTTTTTCTAACTACAGATTTAATCAATGAATATTTTGGAGAAAAAGGAGTTAAAAAACTTTCTTTTATAACAGCCTGCTTAATTGCATATGCCTTTTTGATATTATTTATGGCAATAATAATTCCGGCTACAAAAGGAATAAGTCCGGTAAATGATGAACAATTTCAGGCCGTTTTCGGACAAAGTATGTGGATTATTGTAGGTAGCTTAATAGCATTTATCGTATCTCAATTAATTGACGTTTGGATTTTTTGGTTTTTTAAAAAACGAACCGGCGATAAAAAAATCTGGCTCAGAACAACAGGGTCAACCATAATTTCTCAATTATTCGATTCATTTATTGTTCTTGGAATCGCTTTCTGGCTACCTGGTAAAATTGATTTTGACACTTATATTTCGTCAGGATTGACGGGATATATTTTCAAATTATCAGTAGCCGTTTTACTTACTCCGTTAATTTATGCAGGTCATCATCTAATAAAAAAATATTTAAGTAAAGATGATGAAAATCATTCTCAAGAACTATAAGACAAATTACCACAATGAAAAAACACATTATAATTATACTTTTCTCTATAGTATATTGCTTTTCCAGCTGTGGTAACGACGAAAAAAAACAGCCCAAGAAAAAGCTGTACCCTGTAAATTCTTTAAAACCCATTTCTGAAACTATTTCTTCAGATAGCATAACTATTAGTACACCTATTAAAAACAAACATAATTTTACTAATACTAAAAAAATATTATTTCCTAGTAAACCAATTGATAGTTCAGCAACTGAAAAGAAAAACATTGCAGACGCAATAAACAATGAACCAAATAATCAATTAATAAGTTTTGTTAATATTCGTAAAATTCTATCTGGAGCTGAAATTGGTGAAACCCTGACACAAAAAGACTTAATTCACAATTTTGAAATTCCGAAAGATGCAGTAAAACTAGTAAAAAGTGTTACCAAAACTGCCGAAGATGAAATTGATCTAAAATGGCATTCGACCTGGTTTATTGAAAAAATTTCAGATGCAAAACTGAGCGATGGCCGTATGAAAATTAAGTTTGTTGCTAATAAAATGTATACTTCCGGCAAAGCCATCGGCATAAAATATAATAGAAAAATCTATAATGATTTGGTGATTATTGGCCAATCCGCTTATATTCCAAAGGTAAAAGGATATCATTGGGAAATTGGAAAATAACAACCCGTAATCATTTAAATTTAATTTAAATAAAGGAATTTTACCAGTTCATTTTGTCAGTTTTATATTCGATAAGACAGCCATTTTTCAATTTAACAAGATCATTTGTACAACACAAAAAAAGATTTTTTCAACAAAAAGCCTATATATCAACACATTACACAAAAACACAAAATAAACACGAAAAAACCTGTTATATTATGTTAATTTTTTAAAAAAGATTCTATTTTTGCCAAAAAATTAACAATTAAAAACCCACCAAAATGAAAAAATTAAGCATTTTATTTTTGTCTGTATTGACATTAGGATTAGCAGTAACATCTTGTAGTAGTGATGATGACAACGGAGGATCAATTGAAGGTAAATGGACTCCTGTAAAAATGGGAAGCGTCGTTGACGGAAAAGAATTATTAGTTAATATTCCAAATGATGGTAAATGTGATACTGATGTTATCGAGTTTACAGCTGATGGAAAATTCACTGAGGTTTCTTATGAGTTCAGTATCGATAAATGCGAAGCTTCTACTGATAAAGGAACTTGGTCATTGAAAGACAAAGTTTTATCAACTACTTATGATGGAGATACTGATGTTTATACTGAAGAAGTATTAGAGATTACAAAATCTTCTTTAAAACTAAAAACTACTGAAAAAATTGATGATACAAACACTATGATTCTTATAACTCTTTACGAAAGAAAATAATAATTGTAAAAATTTGTAAAAACCTCAAATCTTAATTGATTTGAGGTTTTTTTTATACATTTGAAATAAAAAATGGAACCAATAAGATGTGGTTGGTGTACCGCCAGCGATTTGTATAAAAAATACCATGACGAAGAATGGGGAGTTCCGGTTTACGACGATCCAACCTTATTCGAATTTTTAATTTTGGAGACATTTCAGGCTGGGCTAAGCTGGATTACGATTTTAAACAAAAGAGAAAATTTCAGAAATGCTTTTGATCATTTTGATTACAAAAAAATAGCCCTTTATTCTGAAGAGAAAATCGAAGAATTGCTGGAAAATACAGGAATCATCAGGAATAAACTTAAAATAAAAGCCGCAGTTTCAAATGCACAGGCCTTTATAAAAATACAGGAAGAATTTGGCACTTTCTCTGACTACATCTGGAAATTTACTAACGGAAAACCGATTATAAATCATCCAAAAACCTCAAAAGATGTTCCGGCCACTACTCCACTTTCTGACGAAATTAGCAAAGATTTAAAAAAAAGAGGCTTTAAATTTGTGGGCTCAACTGTAGTTTATGCTCATATGCAAGCCACCGGAATGGTCAATGATCACGCCGAAAATTGCTGGAAAAGAAGCCAGTAAAGAGTCTCGGTTTTCAGTCCACGGTTTTCAATTTTTCACAACCTTAAACCTGAAACTTGAAACTTTTAAACAAAAATTACATATATTTGCTTCACACTTTAGGGGTGTCTGCTAAAAAGCAGGCTGAGATTTTACCCTCTGAACCTGATCTAGTTCATACTAGCGTAGGGAAAAGTAAGATGACTTCTGCGTGCATTTTCATGCGCAATTGTAGCCATTCCTAGAGTAGAAACGCACAATAGTGTGTTTCAGTAATCTCTAAATCAAAAGGAATGGAACTAAAAATCAACCAACAAATCAAAAAATTCAATGCTGAATCGCTAAGCGTTCAATCATTGCTCGATCTCGAAATTCCAAACAAACAAAACGGAATTGCCGTTGCCATTAACAACACTATTGTTCCAAAAATTAATTGGAACCAACATTTTGTATCCGAAACTGACGAAATTTTGATTATTTCAGCTACTCAGGGAGGTTAAGGATTAAATTCCAATTTTTAAAATTCCGATTTCATATAGGACGTAGACGAACTGCTGTGCGTCTCTACAATAACTCATAACCCATAACTCATAACTTCTTTCCCTATGACAACCGAAGAACAAATCTCCAGAACTCCATTTCCCAATTCTAAAAAAGTATACGTTAGTGGCGAAATTCATCCTATAAAAGTTGCTATGCGCGAAGTTATTCTTAGCGATACTAAGCTTTCAAATGGTGGGATTGAGAAAAATCCGCCTGTCACTGTTTATGATACTTCTGGGTCATATACAGATCCAAATATAGAAATCGACATTAGAAAAGGATTACCACGCTTACGCGAAAATTGGATTTTAGAAAGAAATGATGTCGAAATTCTTGAAGAAATCTCTTCCAATTACGGTCAAAGCCGATTGAAAGACGAGAGTTTAAACCATCTTCGTTTTGAATATTTGCATCAGCCAAAACGTGCAAAAAAAAGTGCCAACGTCACGCAGTTATATTATGCCAAACAAGGAATTATCACTCCAGAAATGGAATATATCGCGATTCGAGAAAACCAAAGAATTGAACTTTTAAATGAACAAACCAAAGCGATGCAATGTCAACACGGCGGGCACAGTTTTGGAGCAAACACACCAAAAAGCAAAATTACAGCCGAATTTGTTCGTAGTGAAGTAGCTTGTGGAAGAGCAATTATTCCCAACAACATCAACCACCCTGAAAGCGAACCCATGATTGTGGGTCGTAATTTTTTGGTAAAAATAAATGCCAATATTGGTAATAGTGCCGTGACTTCAACGATTGAAGAAGAAGTCGAAAAAGCAGTTTGGGCTTGTCGCTGGGGTGCAGACACGATTATGGATTTGTCTACCGGAAAAAATATTCATGAAACCAGAGAATGGATTATTCGCAATTCGCCGGTTCCAATTGGAACAGTTCCGATTTATCAGGCTTTAGAAAAAGTAAAAGGAATCGCCGAAGATTTGACCTGGGAAGTTTTTCGCGACACTTTAATCGAACAGGCAGAACAAGGTGTTTCATATTTCACGATTCATGCAGGTGTTTTGTTACGCTACATTCATTTAACCGCAAATCGTGTTACCGGAATCGTTTCACGTGGTGGATCTATCATGGCAAAATGGTGCTTATTTCATCATAAAGAAAACTTCTTATATACACATTTTGAAGAAATCTGTGAAATTATGAAACAGTATGATGTTGCGTTTTCTCTTGGAGATGGTTTGCGTCCAGGTTCTATTGCAGATGCCAACGACGCAGCACAATTTGCCGAGCTGGAAACTTTGGGAGAATTAACAAAAATCGCGTGGAAACATGATGTTCAGGTTTTTATAGAAGGTCCGGGTCACGTGCCAATGCATATGATTAAAGAAAACATGGACAAACAATTAGAACATTGCCATGAAGCTCCATTTTATACCTTAGGACCTTTAACTACTGATATTGCGCCAGGTTACGATCACATTACATCTGCTATTGGCGCGGCGATGATAGGCTGGTATGGCTGTGCAATGTTATGCTATGTAACACCAAAAGAACACCTTGGTTTACCTAACAAAAAAGATGTAAAAGATGGGGTGATAACTTATAAAATTTCAGCACATGCTGCAGATTTGGCCAAAGGTCATCCGGGTGCTCAATATCGTGATAATGCATTGAGCAAAGCTCGTTTTGAATTCCGTTGGGAAGATCAGTTTAACTTATCACTTGATCCTGATACAGCCAGAGAATTTCATGATGAAACACTTCCAGCCGACGGTGCTAAAGTTGCTCATTTTTGCTCGATGTGCGGACCGAAATTCTGCTCTATGAAAATATCTCAGGAAATTAGAGATGTGGCTGCCGCTGAAAAAGGCATGCAGGAAAAATCGGAAGAGTTTATTGAGCAAGGAAAAGAGATTTATATTTAAAAGAAAATAGAAGAAAGAGTAAAGAAAAAAGATATGATCGTAATTACTAATCCTTCTTTTGTTGCAGACGAAATTAACATTATTGCATCTTTGTTTGAGGAAGGATTGTCTTTGCTTCATATTCGGAAACCTGATTTTTCCGAAATGCAAATGGCACAATTTATTCATCAGATAAAACTTGAATTTCGATCTAAATTGGTATTGCACAATCATCATGAATTAGCAGAAGATTTTGGAATTACCCGAATTCATTTTTCTGAAAAAGATAGAAAAAACAGTTTTGATTATCCTGCAAGGTTTTCAAAACCTTGTAAGTATTCAACATCAACACATGCTATTGAAGATTTTAATCAATTAGATAAAGATTTTGAATATGCTTTTCTAAGTCCGGTTTTTAAAAGTATTTCTAAAGAAAATTATTATCCAAAAGAAAATTTATTTGCAGCATTAAAATCAAGAACAAATCACAGTACAAAATGTATTGCTTTGGGCGGAATTGATTTTGGAAACATCAAAAAAACATTAGAGAATGGCTTTGATGATGTTGCACTTTTAGGAACCATTTGGAACAATGAAAATCCTGTAAAACAATTTAAATTATGTCAGCAAATCGTCCATTCATACTTAGTATAGCCGGTTTTGATCCTTCGGGTGGTGCAGGGGTTTTGGCGGATATCAAAACATTCGAACAGCATTCCCTGACTGGATTTGCAATTATAACGGCAAATACTATTCAAACTGAAAATGAGTTTTTTGACATTCAATGGATAGATCTTAGTTATGTCATTCGTTCTATTGAAACTTTATTTGAAAGGTATAAAATCAATGCTGTAAAAATCGGAATTGTTCCCAGTCTGCATTATTTAAATCGAATTCTTTCGACCATTAAGTTGTTATCACCTTCAACACAAATTGTTTGGGACCCTGTTTTAAAATCAACAACAAAGTTTGAGTTTATGAGTATTGAAGATCGTTTGGATCTGAATAAAATAGTATCCAAAATTGATTTGATAACGCCTAATTATAATGAAATAGAATTGCTTTTCCCGGGTTTTACTCAGCACCAGCTTAGAATACAAAATGAAGTCACAAGTGCTATTTTACTAAAAGGCGGACATAATCCTTTGGCTATTGGAACAGATCGTTTGTTTCTAAAAGATGAAATAATTGATTTATTGCCTTCGGAAAAAAAGTGCTTTGAAAAACATGGCTCCGGTTGCGTTTTATCAGCAGCAATCGCCTCAAATCTTGCATTAAATCAAACTCCAAAAGAAGCTTGCACAAATGCAAAAACCTACATAGAGAAATACCTTAGTTCAACATCAACCTTAATTGGATATCATTATGTACCATAAACTGCAATACATCTCACAAGGAAATACCATCCAAGAACAATTGTATAATATTCATCAGGCTTTAGATGCTGGCTGTGACTGGATACAAATGCGTTTCAAAAACCAAACTGCCAAAGATACTTTTGCCCTGGCAGAATCGGTAAAATTTTTATGCAAAGAATATCTCGCCAATTTTATTGTAAACGACAATCTTTACCTGGCTCAGCAAATTGCTGCAGATGGTGTTCATTTAGGCTTGACCGATATGAATATTGCCGAGGCAAGAGCAATTTTAGGAAACACAAAAATTATTGGAGGAACCGCAAATACTTTTCAAGACATACAAAATCACGTAAAAAACGGTTGTGATTATGTTGGTTTGGGTCCATTTCAGTTTACTAAAACAAAAGAAAAACTAAGTCCTGTTTTAGGCTTATCAGGTTATTTACAAATTATGCAAAAACTCAAAATCAACCAAATCAAGATTCCGGTTTATGCAATTGGCGGAATAACTTTAAAAGATATTGATCAATTAATAGAAACTGGAATTCACGGAATTGCCGTTTCGGGAATGATCACAGAAAGTGATGAAAAAGCAAAAACAATTCAACAACTAAACGAAAAATTATATGCAAACGTCATTGTTTAATATTGGTGACAAAACCTTCAAATCCCGCTTGTTTTTAGGAACGGGGAAATTTGGTTCGAATCAGGAAATGGAGGAAGCAATTTTAGCTTCAGAAAGCGAATTAGTGACTGTTGCTTTAAAACGTATTGATCTTGAAACAGAAACAGATGCTATTTTATCGCATTTAAAACATCCAAATATTAATTTATTACCCAATACTTCAGGTGCAAGAAATGCTAAAGAAGCTGTTTTTGCAGCTCAATTGGCGCGTGAAGCATTAGAAACTAATTGGGTAAAACTCGAAATTCATCCTGATCCAAAATATTTGATGCCTGATCCGATTGAAACATTGAAAGCGACAGAAGAACTGGCTAAACTTGGCTTTTTCGTTTTGCCATACATTCATGCTGATCCGGTTTTGTGCAAACATTTGGAAAATGCGGGAACAACAGCTGTTATGCCCTTGGGCTCTCCTATTGGAAGTAATAAAGGTCTGAAAACAATTGATTTTCTTGAAATTATTATCGAACAAAGCAATGTTCCTGTAATTGTTGATGCCGGAATTGGTGCTCCCTCTGATGCTGCAAAAGCAATGGAAATTGGTGCCGATGCCGTTTTGGTCAATACTGCCATTGCCGTTGCCGGAAACCCGAAATTAATGGCAGAGGCTTTTAGAGAAGCTGTAATTGCCGGTCGAAAAGCATTTGAAGCCAAAATCGCTAATCAGCAGAATTTTGCTGTTGGTTCTAGTCCTTTGACTTCATTTTTATATGACTAAAATTATTTAACCGCAAAGTTCGCAAGGTTTTTACGCAAAGTTCACAAAGCTTTGCGGACTTTATTATCAAAAAAAATTAGACAAAGCTTTGCGAACTTAGCGTAAACCTTAGCGCTCTTTGCGGTAAAAAACCACAATCCAATGAAAACATTTAAATCGGTTTTTGAAAACTACGATTGGAATACCATTCAATCAAAAATATACCAAACATCAGCAAAAGATGTCGAGCGCGCTTTATCAAAAACCAAACGAAATCTTGATGATTTTTTAGTTTTAATTTCTCCGGCTGCGCAAAATTATTTAGAACAAATGGCGCAGGAATGCCATGAAATTACGAAGAAACGTTTCGGAAAAACGATCCAAATGTATGCGCCACTTTATTTAAGCAATGAATGCCAGAACATATGTACTTATTGTGGTTTCAGTTTAGACAATAAAATCAAGCGAAAAACACTTTCTGATACCGAGATTAAAATTGAAATTGAAGCCTTAAAAAATCTCGGATTTGATCATGTTTTATTAGTTACCGGTGAAGCAAATTACACCGTAAATATTAATTATTTCCTGAATGCGATTGCTTTGATAAGAAAACAATTCTCCATTATTTCTGTTGAAGTTCAGCCTCTTTCTACAGAAGAATACAAACACTTGCACGAAGCCGGAGTTTATTCGGTTTTAGTTTATCAGGAAACGTATCATCAGGAAGTTTACAAAAAATACCATACCAAAGGGAAAAAATCAAATTTTGATTATCGTCTGGAAACCCCTGACCGAATTGGAACAGCGGGAATTCATAAAATAGGCTTAGGTGTTTTATTAGGCTTAGAAGATTGGCGAACAGACAGTTTTTTTAACGCACTGCATTTAGATTATCTTCAAAGGAAATATTGGCAAACCAAGTATTCAGTTTCTTTTCCACGATTGCGTCCCGCAGAAGGTATTATTGAACCAAATTTCATCATGGACGACAAAGATTTAACGCAACTAATTTGTGCTTATCGTTTATGGAATGAATACTTAGAAATCTCAATTTCGACTCGTGAAAACGAAAAATTCAGAAATAACATTATTCCAATTGGGGTCACGAGTATGAGTGCGGGTTCTAAAACAAATCCGGGTGGTTATGTCGTTGATCCACAATCTCTGGAACAATTTGAAATTAGTGATGAACGTTCTCCAGAAGAGATTGCCAAAATCATAACAAATTCAGGCTACGAACCCGTTTGGAAAGATTGGGATAAAAGCTATAGTTAGGAAAAATTCCAAAAAATAATTCCAAATTCCAACAATCTAAAATCTAAAATCAGCAATCTAAAATGAGTATTATACAAGAATTTCTACGCTATAACAGACAAACTATACTTCCTGAAATTGGAGATGAAGGACAGGAAAAACTTAAAAAAGCACGAGTTTTAGTAATTGGCGCAGGTGGTTTGGGCTGTCCGATTTTGCAATATATCTCGACTGCCGGAATTGGTTTTATTGGAATAATGGATTTTGATACCATCGAAATTCACAATTTACATCGCCAAATTTTATATACTGAAAACGAAATTGGCCAGCTGAAAGCTCTTGTAGCAAAAAAAGTGGTTTCTGAACTAAATCCGTTGGTTGAAGTTGTTGCAATTCCTGAAAAATTGACTTTGGAAAATGCCGCAGTAATTATTGAGCAATATGATATTGTAGTTGATGGCTCAGATAATTTTACAACCCGTTATTTGGTAAACGATACTTGTGTCGAGCTCAACAAAGTTTTAGTTTATGGAAGCATTTTAAAATTTGAAGGTCAGATTGCTGTTTTCAATCATAATAGAAGTAAAAACCTAAGAGATTTATTTCCTGAAATGCCCGATCCTAAAGATGTGCCAAATTGCAATTTGAATGGGGTTTTAGGAACTTTACCCGGAATTATCGGTACTATGATGGCGCATGAAACACTTAAGGTAATTCTGGATTTACCTGCTTTAAAAAACAAATTAGTACTTTTTAATACATTGAATTGGAGTTTTACAAAATTGAATTTTTAGAAAACAATTTCATCTCCAACTTTAATTAATCCGCTATTTAAACTTACAATATTAGTTCCAAAAAAAACTGAATTGTCAACTTTTCGATACTTACTTAAAGTTTTCAAAGGTTCTTTTTTTATGATGCCTTTTTGCGGATCATTATTTACCATAATACATCTTCCGCAAGGTTTTACATTTTTAAAATCAACTTCTCCAATTTTGAAAGTATCGAAGTTGTCTTCTTGATGAGGAACTTCACTACTTATAACAATATTTGGGCGAAATCGTAAAACTGTAATTTTATCATCTAATTTTTCATTCAAAAAATCAAGACTTTTTGTTCCCACTAACAAATAAGGATAACCATCAGCAAGACTTACATTGAAGGTTTCTTTTAATCTTGAGCTTTCATGCTTTCGATCTCCGCTTTTGATAATTTTTACCAATTTGCATTGAAATCCTAATTGTTCGCTAAACCATTTTGAGGTTGATTTATTTACTTCGACAACTTCACTTTTATCCTCCCAGACTTTGGTGTCTATTGGCTGATCTAAATGTTCATTAACCGAAAATTCATGTTTAAGTTCTTTAAAAGTAATACTGATTTTTCCATCTGAAATTTGAGGATAAAACTGGCTTAAAATCGGGTATTCTCTTTGGGTTATGTGCAGACTTTCAGCATTAATCAACATCCATCTACGATCGTTTTCAAATCCCATTTCTTCAGCAAAAGCTTGTTTACAGCTAATTCCTGCAAGGCTTTTTATTGGATAAATATAAATTTCTTTTACAGTGTAAATGGCACTCATAACTTCTTATTTTCTAAAATGGACATAAATTCTTCACGATCAATTTCACGACAACCTAAACTTTCTAAATGCGGATTATAAACCTGACAATCTAATAGTTTGTAATTTCTTTCTTTTAACGATTGTACCAATGCTATAAATGCTACTTTAGATGCATTTGATACTTTCGAAAACATACTTTCGCCACAAAAAACATGGCCTAAATCTATTCCGTATAAACCACCAACCAAAACCTCATCTTGCCAAACCTCAACCGATTTTGCCATGCCTTCCTTATGTAATTGGCAATAAGCATCGATCATTTCATTTGAAATCCAGGTTCCGTCCTGGCCTTCTCTTTTTATTTTTTGACAATTTGAAATAACCTCTAAAAAATTTTGATTGAAAGTTACTTTAAACTGGTTCCTGTTCAAAACATTACGCATGCTTTTTGACACAATCAATTCATCGAGAAACAAAACCATTCTCGGATCCGGCGACCACCAAAGAACTGGCTCTCCTTCATTAAACCAGGGAAAAACTCCACTTGTATAAGCCAGCTTTAAACGTTCGGGATTTAAATCGCCGCCTATTGCCAGAATTCCTTCTTCATCGGCTTCTGAAACTGGAGGAAAAAATAAATCTTTGAATACGTAATACATCTTTTAAAAATTACAAAATAGAAAATTCCAAATTCCAACTGTTTGTCTGCGTACTAATGGCAGAAAATGCTAATAAAAAACAAAAAACCAAACCCCAATTACATATTTATGAATTGGAATTTGGAATTTATATTTTAGAATTTAAACTTTTAGAAAGGCAAATCGTCTGGTTCGTCTTCGTTTAAATTAGTAGCCGGAGCAAATGCTTCTGCAGCAGGCATTGCTGGAGTTTGTCCAGGACCTTCTGGGGCTACTCTTTCGATTCTCCAACCTTGAATACTATTGAAATATCTGGTTTCTCCTTGTGGATTAACCCATTCTCTTCCTCTTAAATTGATAGAAACTTTCACTGCCTCTCCTTGCTTATAGCTACTTAACAAATCGCATTTATCTTGTGTAAATTCGATTAAAATATGTTGTGGATATTGCTCATCAGTAGTAACAACTAATTCTCTTTTTTTGAATGAGGCACTAACTTGTTGCTCTGGGTTTACCACTTTTACTTTTCCTGTAACTTCCATCTTCGTCTATATTTATTATTGTTTCTTTTCTTATTTTTTGGCTAAAAGCACTTTCCAGGCCGATGTAACATCTTCTTTGTCAAGGTACTTCTTTGCTTCCAGATGTATCTTTTCCTGATCATCGGAACTTAAAACTCCTTTCACAGAAAAATTTTCTTTCACAAATATACTAACTTCTTCTGTTGTAGGCAAGGCTTCTATGTTTCCTAATTTACCAAGATCGTTTCCGTTAAAAACCGGGCTCTCTTTTATAAAATTAGGAATAACATCTACTCCAACACCTAAAGTTGTAAGTGGTTTTTGAACTTCAAAAAGTCCCTGGTTAGACCTTGAATACCAATTATTTCCTAATCTTGAAACCAGATCAATTTTATGCTGATCAATTGCTCCGTTTTCATCTAAAACAGCTTCATGAATGTGCATTTTTACCACTTCACAAAGAATCAAATTTCCTGCTCCTCCTTCTGTTCCAAGCGGAATTATCTGCGTGACTTTGCATTCAAACTGCACCGGAGATTCTTTTACGCGATATGGTTTTACAAAATCTGACGGAATTTGTGTTAATCCTGCCTTTATAAATTCATTTACTCCATCACCATATTCTGTACTTGCTAGTGACGTTTGCTGTACCAAATCAAAATTTACAACATTAATTACAACCTCGCGAGTTGCCTCTACATTAATAAGAGTATGTTTAATCGTGTTATCACGCACGCGTCTTGCCGGTGAAAAAACTAAAATTGGCGGATTGGCACTAAATACATTAAAGAAACTAAAAGGTGACAAATTCGGAATTCCTTTTGCACTTATTGTGCTGGCAAAAGCAATAGGTCTTGGGCCAATGGCACTTTGTAAATAACCTTGCAATTTTACCGTTGAAATCTCTTTTGGATCAATGCTAATCATAATTTTTCTTTTTAACCAAATCTCGTTTTGGCAACTACAAAAGTATAGAAATGGTTTAAGTCAGAGAAATAGTTTTAGCCTTAAAAACAAAAATCTTTAGCGCAATCAAAATATTAAATGAGTATATTTCGTTATATTTATACCTCAAAAATTACTTTATGCGTTTTTCTGAAAGTAGAAATACAACTCGTTGGATTATTATTTTTATTTCCTTTTCGATCATTACCCTGATTCTTTGGAATACTTATACTTTTTTTCAAATATTCAAAAATGAAGAACGAATCAAAATGAAACTTTTGGCTAATGCGCAAATAGCATTAATCAACGCAGACGAAAATACTGATCTCGAACTTCCGCTTCAAATTTCCAGCAACAATACGTCTATTCCTGTAATACTAACAATGTATGACAAGATTCTGACTACCAGAAATGTACCTGACGAAATATTAAATGACCAAAAAAAATCGATGCGCTTTTTAAAAAATCTCCAAAATGAAAATGAGCCCATTGTATTTGAATATTCTCCCGGAAAGTATCAGAAATTATACTATGGAAATTCGGCTTTACTTAATAAGCTCAAATATTATCCCATTGCATTATTGCTGATTATCTTTTTGTGTGGTGCTTTGGTTTACAATTTTTATAAAAGCACAAAAATGGCGACTCAAAATAAACTTTGGGCAGGAATGGCAAAAGAAACAGCACATCAAATTGGCACACCATTATCATCATTAATTGGCTGGGTTGAGATTTTAAAAACCGAAGAAATCGATCAGTCCATAACTTTTGAAATTCAAAAAGATATTGAACGTTTACAAACTATTACAGATCGTTTTTCAAAAATTGGCTCTGTTCCTGTTTTAGAAGTTCATGATATTGTACAGGAGACTTTAAACTCATACAAATATTTACAATCCCGTTTTTCAAAGCAGGTTGAGTTTTCTTATGATACCCCAGCTGAGCCTATTTGGGTTATGATAAATCCAACTTTACATAGCTGGACAATAGAAAATTTGGTAAAAAATGCCATTGATGCCATGAAAGGAAAAGGAACTTTAGACCTTCAAATTGAGCAGGATGCACATCATGTAAAAATAAATGTAAAGGATTCCGGAACCGGAATCTCTAAAAAACAATTTAAAACTATATTTGAGCCCGGTTTTACTACCAAAAAAAGGGGTTGGGGCTTAGGTCTTTCTTTAACAAAGAGAATTGTTGTAGAATATCATAGCGGTAAAATAAAAGTTTTACATTCTGAAATAGGAAAAGGAACTACTTTTCAAATTCAGTTAAATAAAAAAGTGTAGTAAAATAACTCTACTACACTTTTTTATTTTAATTGGACTTCGGACTTTTTCTCAGTCTGAAATTATTTTACAAATTCGCCTGAATACTTTTGGCTAAAGCTTCAAATTCTTCTTTAGAAAGTGATACTTTATTGTGAAAACGCATTTCATCCATTTCATTTAAAGGAATCAGATGAACGTGTGCATGAGGAACTTCTAAACCAACAACTGCCATACCAACTCTTTTACAAGGAACCGTTTTTTCTAAAGCAATTGCAATTTTCTTAGAAAACTTCATTAACCCCAAATACAAATCATCTTCCATATCAAAAATCTTATTGATTTCTTGTTTTGGAATACAAAGTGTGTGACCTTTTGCATTTGGATTTACATCTAAAAAAGCCAGATAATTTTCATCTTCGGCGATTTTATAAGCTGGAATTTCTCCGTTAACTATTTTGGTAAATATCGACATCGTTTATGCGTTTATTTGTTGAATCGTTAAATTGGTTAAACAAATAAACGAATAACCAATTAAACATTTATAATTTAGTCTCTTGTAATTTCAAGGATTTCAAATTTCAAAACTCCATTTGGCACTGTAATTTCTGCTACTTCTCCAACAGATTTTCCCAGTAAACCTTTTCCAATAGGAGAAGTTACCGAAATTTTTCCGGTTTTTAAATCAGCTTCACTTTCAGCAACAAGTGTATATTTCATTTCCATTCCGTTGCTTTGGTTTTTAATTTTTACGTTAGAAAGTACCAAAGCTTTCGAAACATCAAGTTGTGATTCGTCTATTAATCTTGCATTTGAATACACTTCTTCTAATTTAGAAATTCTCATTTCTAATAAACCCTGTGCTTCTTTAGCGGCATCGTATTCTGCATTTTCAGATAAATCACCCTTGTCTCTTGCCTCTGCTATGTCTTGAGATGCCTTTGGTCGCATTACACTTTTTAAATGCTCCAACTCATCTTTTAGTTTTTTTAATCCTTCTGCTGTATAATAAGATACTTTACTCATAACTTCATCGTTTATATAAATACAAAAAATCCCATCGGGACGGGATTTCTTATTACAAATATACTATTATTTTTAATAGTACATAATTATATGTTAATCATATAGAATTCAAAACTAAATAATTTAATTTTGTTTCACTAATACTTTTTAAAATAATGAAAAAATTCTGGCTCTTTATCGTATTAACTTGTGTGTTTTTCTCTTGTAGTGATAATAATAAAAGCAATAGCAATCCTAATATTCCTAATTATGCTGTAAATGCCTATCTTAATACAAGTTTGCCATCATACAATAACCTTTTATATGTGAGCAGCCCGGTTTTTGTTCCAAATTACGGAGCAAAAGGTATTATTGTAATGAAAACAGGCGAAGGAACTTATACTGCTTTTGATGCTGCGTGCCCAAATGAACCCTTAACTTCTTGTGTTGCTATGACAATTGACGGTATTTATGCCGTTTGTTCTTGCGACAAAACATCTTATAATTTATTTACAGGACTTGGCGGACAGGAATACCCGATGAAACAATATAGGGTAGAATTATCCGGAACTTCTGTTCACGTATATAACTAAATAAAAAAAGCCTGAAAGTTTAAATTTTCAGGCTTTTTTGTATCTGCTTCCTTTTTTTAGAATTTTAAAGTTAATCCTGCCAGGAAATTAATCCCCGCCTGAGGATAATAGTATGGGTAAACGTCGTACATATATCCGTTTGAAACATATTTTTTGTCCAGAATATTATTTACCAAACCTGTAATCATAATTGATTTAAAAATAGATTTTGGTTTGATTTCAAAAGATACATTTAGATCATTTACAAAATAATCAGCCAACTTAGCTTCCGGCAATTCGATATTATTCATGTATTGTTCGCCCACATATTTTTGTAATAATGAAATATGTAAATTTTCAATCGGACTGTAAACAATAATATTTCCTGCAATTACTTCCGGTGAATATGCAATAGATGTAGTTCCGTAATTTTGTCCTTCTACAGCCAAATCAACATTTTTATTACTGCTTAAAGTAAAGTTTGGACGCAGCATAAATTTTTCTGAAAGTTTAATTGTTGCATCAACCTCAAATCCTAAACGATAACTTTTTTCACTATTTGAGCGAATTGGTGATCCAACATCGTCTAGTGTTCCGGTTAAAATTAATTGGTCCTTGTAAGCCATATAATAGAAGTTTGAATTCAGTTGAAATTTCTCTGAATTAAACCTCCAGCCTAATTCAAAATCATTTAATTTTTCAGGTTTAACATTTCCACCTTCATAATCGGTTCTGTTTGGTTCGCGATTTGCTCTGGCGTATGAAAAGTAAAGTGTGTTTTTTTGATTGATTTCGTAATTCAATCCCGCTTTTGGATTGAAGAAATTAAAGTTATCATCTACCAGGCCTGTTTCAATACTATTGGCTTTATATTGTACATTTCGGTATTGCAAATCACCATAAAAACTTAATTTTTCTGTGAATTGATAATTTGCTTTCGCGAAAATATTTCCGTCCGTTTTTGTCGAAAAATCATCATAATAATGATCTCCCAATTCTGATTGAGAAGCATATCTAGCCCAGATTACTTTGCCATAATGATCGCCTTCGTATTTATTCCAGCCTCCGCCAAAGATCACGTCAAATTTTTCGTCTTTGTATTTTACAGAAAATGTAGTTCCATAAAAATCATTGTCTAACCATTTTTGACGCACTAAATCGGTTGTAGCTATTGCGTCAAGTGGCAGCAAACCATATTCAGCCATGTCGGCATCTTCTTTATAATTCTCGTAATAGCCTTTTCCTTTTGTGTAATGAACCGCTAAATTCGTACTCCACTTATCCGAAAAAGATTCGTTCCAATGCAATTGATAATGATCTTGTTGGTAATTATCGGTTTCATTGTCATAAAAACGAACGTTTCCGGCTTCATCAGTATACATTCCTACTGAATTAAAGGTGCGGTTTGTATTTAAAGTTTCACCATCAATTCCGTTCCAGGATTGGTATGTTTTTTCTGTTCCGCCAAAAACCAATGCTTTGATTAAAGTTGTTTTACCAACGTAAGTTCCCTGTAAAAAATACGATTTTAAATCAGAACTTGCACGGTCGATATAACCATCAGATTTAAGCGTAGACAAACGTCCGGCCAATTCAAAATGATCGTTTAATAGACCTGTACTAAATTTTACCGTATTTTTTCTGGAATTGAAACTTCCGTAAGAACTGGAAATTTCGCCATTTGCTTTAGAAGCATAATTATCTGTCAACATATTTAAACTTGCACCAAAAGCAGAAGAACCATTTGTAGATGTTCCTACACCTCGCTGCAATTGCAAACTTTCTACAGAAGAAGCAAAATCGGGCATGTTTACCCAGAATGTCCCCTGGCTTTCAGCATCGTTGTACGGAATTCCGTTGATCGTAACATTTACTCTTGTGGCATCGCTTCCGCGGACTCTGATCCCGGTATATCCAAAGCCATTTCCTGCATCAGAAGTTGTAACAACAGATGGCAAATAATTCATTAAAATTGGAATATCCTGACCTAAATTTCGGTATTTAATATCTTTTTTATCCAAATTACTAAACGTAACCGGTGTTTTTGCAGTAACACGAACAGCAGAAACCAAAACCTCATCAAGAGAATTTACTTTGGTAGAATCCTGTGTTTGTGCGAAAGAAATTAGAGAATAGAAAATAGAGAATAGAAAATAGAAAATAGATTGGGTTCTTCTCATTTTAGAAAACTTAGAACCTTTGTAACTTAGCACCTCAGTACCTTCAAAAAATGTTTTCATCCGTAAAAAAATTACGAATAAAAGGGGGAATTATTCTTTTTGTTAAATTAATAAATGTGTTTCTTACGACAAAATATAGTGTGCACACTAACAATTGTCGTTTTTTCCCTTAGCGACATTACTCGCTCAGGTTCTTTGGGTATGATCTCAGCTCGTTATTTAGAGCACCCCTTTGAGACAGTGCAAATGTAAAGTTAAAAATTCCAAAAATCAAATTCCAAATTCCAAAAACGAATAAAATTCCAAAAAACGAAAATTCCAAATTCCAATTGAAAACTACATCTGCGTTTCTTTTTGAAATTTGGAATTTTATAATTGGGATTTATTCCAAATCTGGTTTTCTACGAGATTGCTTTATCTCAGAAATATTCTTCTTATCCTTAATTCGTTTTTTAATTACAGATTTCGGAATCTTAGTTGCTTTACGAACTTTCGGAACAAACAATCCTTTTTTAATGATTTCTAAAAAACGTTTTACAACAATTTCTTTATTTTTAAGCTGGCTTCTGTCTTCGTCACAATTTAAAATCAGAATGTTTTCAGTGGTTAATCTTGGCGCAATATTAGTTTGCAAAAGTAATTTCTCTTCTTCAGATAAAGCCTGAGAAGCGTTTAAATCAAAAGTCAATACGACTTTTGAAGAAACCTTATTTACATTTTGTCCGCCGGCACCACTGCTCCGAACGGCTTTAAAACTTAACTCTGATATGATTTTTTCTGAATCCATTATTGTGGCTGATGTGCAGGTTTTAATAAGTCATTTACTGTTTTTACAGGACTAAAAGTAATTAATGGAACAGCAACAAAAATAGTTGTCCAATTTGCCATTGCTCCGTTCCATAAGCCTGGCAATTCATAACTTTTAGCTATTTTTCCGTCAACACTTTTTTCGACAATAAATCCTGTTTTATGATCTACAAATTGAGTTAGATCAAATTTTTCGTTTTTATAATTTTTGACACCACAAATCAGATCAACCGGATTAAAATGGGTCGCTGCCGCTAAAATTTGAAGTTGTTTCTTGTTTTTTAAATCTACCTGAGATGTTTCTACAATCTGAAGCGAAACTGCTCCTTTTTCGTCCATAACCCAAAAAGGACCACCTCCTGGCTCTCCTTCATTTTTCACCATTCCGCAAACCCTTATTGGTCTGTCTAATAGTTCTTTAATTTTAATAATTTTATTCTCAAATGTAAATTTATTAAAATCATTTGTCAAATTAATATTCAACTGTTCTTTTAAAAACTGAACAATTTCAACAATATTGCTTTCTTTTATATGCTGCTCTTCAATAGCTTTTAAATAAGTAAAAATTTGTTGCTGAATTTCAATTAAAATTCCCGCAAGACCTTTTTTGTACAACGTAATTTTATCAATATGATTTTGAATTACGTTATCTATATTTTTAATAAAAATAATATCTGAGTCAAGTCTGTTCAAATTTTCGATTAGTGCTCCATGTCCTCCGGGTCTAAAAACCAGTCCTCCATTTTTGTTCCTAACTACTTCATTATAAACATCGACTGTAATAGAGTCTGTACTTTTATTTTGATAAGAATATCCAATATTAATTTTAGTTTCGGCCTGTTTTTCTATGTTATCCTGAACCAGATCAACTGCTTTTTCAAATTGAACCTGATGAATTTCTGATACCGTAAAGTGCAGGTTTGATATTTGATCGGCTGTGGCATAATGTACACATTCATTCAAATGTTCTTCTATTGGAGTTGCAATATGGGTTTGATAATGATGAAACGGTAAAACTGCTTTGGGCTTATTTGCAAAATCAAAATAGTCAGGAGATAATAATAATTTTATAAAATAATAATTTTTGTAATCTCTGTCTAAAGTTTCAAAATCTGGATAAACTTCTCTAAGCTTTTTATCTACAGCTTCAAAAAAAGGAAATTTTTCCATTGCTACAATAAAAATAGACAAATCACTATCTTTTTTTCTGTTTATGTAAGCATTTATAGTTTCTTTTTGAAGATCAAAATCATTCAAAAAGGCAGTCAAAAACTTAAACATTCGGCTTGCTGCACCAGATGCCGGAACAAATTTCTTTAGTTTTAACTTTGATTTTTGAATATCAAAAAAACGGGCTTTTGCTTCAAAATCATTTTCTGTTAAATTTAAAATTCCATTATTAATTGTTGCCGGACTTACTAAATTACTCTTTAAAATTCCGTTTTTAAAAATTTCCAGTTGCTTTAAAACACTTTCAATAGAAACACCGTGATTGTAAATTTCAACAAAATCAGAAGATGAAAATCCGTGTTGTTTGGCAATAGTCAAGTTGTCGATAATAATTGCAGCTTTTGCCAGACGGCTTTCTTTATTCCCCGAAAGGGTAATAAATGGCTTTTTATTATCAATTAAAGTTTGTTTAAAAACCGAAAAAACAGTTTCTCTTCCTTCAGCTTTATCTCTAATATCATCTTTTTCCCAAGGAACATCTATGTCTGTCAGGAAAAACAAATCGTATTCATGTTCTAATGCTTCTTCATTTAAAAGAGGATCACAAAAACCATAGTATATTTCAGAAAAAACTTTGGTAACCATTAAATTAGTATCGCAAAACAGGTATTTATTTGCCGAAGAAAGTTTTTCATTTTCTAATGACATTTGTCCGTATGCAATTGGAAGCATATCATCTGCCTCACATATATGTTGGTTTTCTTCCCATCTTTTTTGCAAATAATCGCGTGCAAACTCAGGAACCCATTCCGTTTCGTAATGTGCGGCAAGTTGTTTTGCCAAAGTTGTTTTACCTGTACTTTCAGGACCAAACAAAGCAATTTTTATTATAGCTGTTTTTTGCTGTCTAAGATTTTTCTCCATTCTAAATAAGCTGAAATAGCTAAAATTGTAAAAATTAAATATTGAAGTGACAACATTCCTAAGCCACGATAAGCATAAAGAGGCACAACAATAATATCACCAATAATCCAAAGTGTCCAGTTTTCGATTTTTTTTCTGGCCATGTACCACATTCCGGCAAAAAATATTCCCGACGAAATCATATCGACATAATTGTCATTATGAATCTCGTAATCAAAATATTTATAAATGCCGAAAACTACAAAAATGGTCACAAAAAACAATAGAACACCAATTATTTTTTCATTAAGATTTGTTCGGGTTATAGGTAAATTATCTTCAACAGTTCCTCCTTTTGCCCAAACGTACCAGCCATAAATACTCATTACAGAAAAGTAACCATTGATAATCATATCGCCAATATAACCAGCAATATATAAAAGATAAACAGAAATTACAGTCGCAATTAAACCTGTTGGATATACCCAGATGTTCTCTTTTTTCGCAAACCAAACACTCAAAATTCCGAACACAAAAACCAGAAACTCTAAAGCAATATGCCATAGAGGGGCATTTTTATAACTTTCTAAAAAAAAATCAATCATTTGGTTGTTGTATTTAGCTATTATTTAATTCTTATGATTCAAAAAAATGGCTATTATTTTCGAAAGCTGTTCCTATAACCACTAAATCTGCACCGGCATTGTACGCATTTTGAATTCCCTGCAAATCTACAATTCCTCCTCCAACAATTATCGGAATTTTAACGCTTTGAGAAATTAGTTGTATCATTTTGAATGGAACCGCTTTTTTGGCACCACTTCCGGCTTCAAGATAAATTAATTTATTTCCTAGCATTTCTCCGGCTTGAGAAGTTGCCAAAACCAAATCAAGATTTTCCCTGTTTAACGGCTCTGTTTTACTTACTCTTGCTACTGCTGTTTCATTACCGCTTTCGATTAAAATGTATCCTGTTGAAATTACCTCAAGATTCATTTTTTTAAGAATTGGCGCGGCCTGAACCTGATATTCTATTAAGTAATCCGGATTTCTCCCTGATAATAACGACAAAAACAAAATGGCATCTGCCTGAGGCGAGATTTGTGAAGGATCTCCCGGAAAGATAACCACTGGTAAATTTGTCTTTTGTTTTAATTGAGCAATTAACTCTTCTAAAATTGTAGTCTGAACAATACTCCCGCCCACAAAAATATGCGTAGCCGGTGATTGATTTATTTTCAGCAATAAATTTTCTATATTTTCTAAAGCAATCTTATCCGGATCTAAAAGAATGGCCAGCAATTTTTGCCCATTGTTTTTGGCCTGAGTAATTTGCTCGTAGATATTGGGTATTTTTTGTTGCATAATGGCCGTAAAAGTAAAAGTTTTTTAATCTAGAAGAACAATTTTGAATGAATTATATTTGTGTGAAGGTTTTTTAGAATCCAAAAAACAAAATTATGATTGCTACTGAATTATTAGAAAAATATGGCGCTTTGAAGAAAGTTTTTGATAAAATGGCTGTCATTTTTGAAGAAGGCAATTTACCCGCTTATTATTATCAAATCGTTTCAGGTGAAGTAAAAATGAGCAATTATAATGATGATGGAAGGGAATTTATTCAGGGAATCTTTTATAAGGAACAGTCTTTTGGTGAACCTCCTTTGTTCTTAAATCAAAATTATCCGGCTAACGCAATTGCTGTTGAAGAGTCAGAAATTCTACTTCTTTCAAAAAATAATTTCATGAAATTGTTGGAAGAAAATCCTTTCGTAAGTATTAAGATAATTCAGAATCTCGCGCAGCGTTTATATTACAAATCGGTTATGGCTGCAGAAATGTCGACACAAGAACCAGAACATCGGGTTTTAAAATTAATGGATCACGGAATTGCCTATTTCAATTTCCAAAAGGATGAAAACGGATACCTCATCAATTTTACCAGACAGCAAATTGGTGATTTAACCGGCTTACGGGTTGAAACCGTTATCAGAACCATTAAAGCATTAGAAAAAAAAGGCGTTTTGAAGATTATAAACAGAAAAGTATACAGATAAAAAAATTCTTGTTTTATGATTAAAGTCATAAAATAGAGCTGGATAGTGCATGTACCTTTGTAGTATAAAAATCTCAATATCATGACACTATATCAAACAACATTCGAAAATTTCAACAAAAACTATATGGGTTCTGCTGCAATGGCTGTAATTGGTCAAAGCTGTTTAGGCGGTGCAGCTGCAATGTACATTCTTTCACACGGAACCTCTATTGTACAAATGATACAATTGGCAATTATTGTTTTAGCCTCTGTTTTTGCCAACACTTCAATTTTAGCGCAAATGAAACATAAAGTAGTTTTTAACCTTATTATTTTAAGTGCTCTATTGAGTGTTTTCTTTATATTTCTGAATAGTTTTGTACTATGAAAAAGCAAATAGAAAATAGAACCGATGTCGAATTCCTGGTACATCAGTTTTATGCTAAAATAAGAGCCGATCGAGAAATCGGCTTTTATTTTAATACGATGATAAAAGATTGGGACAAACATCTCGAAAAGCTGACTGATTTTTGGGAAACCAATTTATTTGCTGTAAAAAAATACAAAGGGAATCCGCATACTGTACATAATGAAGTTGATGCTCATTTTGGCGAAAAAATCACTTCAAATGAATTTGGAATCTGGCTTAATCATTGGTTTCAAACTATCGATGAGCATTTTGAAGGAGAAAATGCCGACACACTAAAACGTCGCGCCAGAAAAATGAGTACTTTTTTATATATGAGTATGTTTGAACATCGAAAAAAAGAAAGCGAAGTATAGTTTTTTGTCATTTCGACCGAAGGGAGAAATCACACTAGAAATTCCGCAAAGAAAATCGCCAATCTAGGCCGAGTTTCGAGTGTGATTTCTCCCTTCGGTCGAAATGACAAGATTGCTCGAAATCTCATTTTTTACTTGGAATTTGGAATTTTTAAAATTGGATTTAATCCACAACTATTTCTCAAAAGCATAAACCAAAGTAAAAGTATCATCAAAATTATCTGATTTAATTTCTTTGTAATGCACATCAAAATCTTTTACAAGGTTATCAAAATGAAGGCTTGCATCCGTTCGACTTTCGGTTAACGAAAAATCTTCAACCTGAATATGATCTTTAAAACTGATTCCTTTTTCGTTTCTGATTTTAAAAATCGCTTCTTTCGCTCCCCAAATTACAGTGAGCTTTTTTATATATTCTTCTAAATCATCCTGATTTAAATAATTGAATTCGGTATCAACAAATTTATCGGCAATTCGAAGGATTTTCTCGCGTTGTAATTCCATATCTATTCCAACCGTTTCATAGCTGATAATGATGGCTGCAAAATGATACGAATGTGTAATCGAAATATAGTTATGACAACCAAAATAAGGTTTCCCGAATTCGTCATAATGCAAATCGTGATCTGTAAACCCCATTTCCTGAATCAGCATGCGAACACTCAAAAAAGCACGCTGATGAAGTTGAGATTTCATCCCGTTTAATCTTTTCTGCGTTTTTTCTTTTAAAACTACTTTGCTCAATAACTCCTCAAAAGATTCGGTTATTTCCCAAATTAAAAGTTTGGTCGTTTCGTTGCATTGTATGGTCTGAAATAAAGGCATTCTTTTTTAATTATGAATTATGAGTTGTTAATTTATGAATTGAAGAGCACTTAAATAAGCCACAATTTTAAACCATATCAGTCATATAAGGAAATATAATTTAAAGTCTAAAAAATGCGTTTAGTAAATTTAAGCAATTAGCAACAGCAAAGATACATAGTATAAGAATCTTTTTTAAATGAGCTTACATTACTTATATGGTGAAAAACAATTTCGAAACTAATGTTCTAAAGATTAAGAAATTAAACATTTCACAAATCTGACAGAAAGTAGTCAGAATTAAAAACCTATTCCGTAAATTTGCAAAAATATTACAATATACAAATATACTATAAATGAGTACTACAACTACGCCTTTTGTGGCTTTCAAAGTAAAAGACATTTCTCTAGCGGCTTGGGGAAGAAAAGAAATTGAACTAGCTGAAGCTGAAATGCCAGGTTTAATGGCGCTCCGTGCTGAATATAAAGACGAACAGCCTCTTAAAGGTGCTCGTATCGCTGGATGTTTGCACATGACGATTCAAACTGCTGTTTTAATCGAAACTTTAATCGCTCTTGGTGCAGAAGTTACTTGGTCTTCTTGTAACATTTTCTCTACTCAGGATCAGGCTGCTGCTGCTATTGCTGCTGCAGGAATTCAGGTTTATGCATGGAAAGGTCTTGATGAGCAATCATTTGACTGGTGTATTGAGCAAACTTTATTCTTTGGTGAAGACAGAAAACCATTGAACATGATTTTGGATGATGGTGGAGATTTAACTAACATGGTTATTGATCGTTTCCCGGAGTTGGTTCCTGGAATCAAAGGACTTTCTGAAGAAACTACAACTGGAGTTCATAGACTTTACGAAAGAGTAAAAGCCGGAACTTTACCAATGCCTGCAATCAACATTAACGATTCTGTTACTAAATCTAAATTTGATAATAAATACGGTTGTAAAGAATCTGCTGTAGATGCTGTACGTCGTGCAACTGACTTAATGTTAGCTGGAAAGAGAGTTATCGTTTGCGGATATGGTGATGTTGGAAAAGGAACTGCTGCTTCTTTCAGAGGTGCAGGTTCTATTGTAACTGTTACTGAAATTGACCCAATTTGTGCTTTACAAGCTGCAATGGACGGTTATGAAGTTAAAAAATTAAACACTGTAATTGCAAATGCTGATATCATCATTACAACTACAGGAAATAAAGATATCGTTCTTGGAGAGCACTTCGAGCAAATGAAAGACAAAACTGTTGTTTGTAACATCGGACACTTTGATAACGAAATTGATATGGCTTGGTTGAACAAAAACCACGGTGCTTCAAAAATCGAAATCAAACCTCAGGTTGACAAATATACAATCAACGGAAAAGACATCATTATTCTTGCTGAAGGTCGTTTAGTAAACCTTGGTTGTGCTACAGGTCACCCAAGTTTTGTAATGAGTAACTCATTTACAAACCAAACTTTGGCTCAAATCGAATTATGGAAAAACAGCGCTGCTTACAACAATGACGTTTATATGTTACCAAAACATTTAGATGAAAAAGTTGCTGCTTTGCACTTAGCTAAATTAGGAGTTGAATTAGAAACTTTACGTGACGATCAGGCTGCTTATATTGGCGTTCCGGTTGAAGGTCCATTCAAACCAGAATACTACAGATACTAATAATTTTAGATTTCTGAGTTTAGATTTTAGATTCTAAATCTGGATTCTTAATTAATTCATATTTCAAACCCGACAAGTTTAAAACTTGTTGGGTTTTGTTTTTATAAGCTAAAATCAGAAATCTAAATCATAACAAACTTACATATAATCATTCGACTCTCATTCGGATACAATAATCTACTCTCGTTATTTTTGGCTGCTTCCTGTCATTCTTTATGTAAAAAAAATCTTTCATAATATCTAAAAAAGAAATAAGTTAACTATTTTTACACATTTAAAGATTAAAATAAATTAGACCATTATGAAGCTTAAAGATATATTGACAATTGCACAAACAGAATTAGCAGACTTATCTACTGTTGAAAATCCAGATTTTCGACTTGAACAAGCAATTTTTAAGCCCGATGAAAAGATATGGGAAGTTGTTGTGTCGTATCTTGTAGAAAATACAAACAAACCTTCTAAAGCTTTTTCGGCTCTTTCCCCGGAATTTGCTTTTCTAAGAATGTACAAAAAACTGGAAATAAATGAACAAAATGAAGTCGTTAGTTTTTTAATGTTTGATAACAAAGCATGATTTTAATTGATTCAAATGCTTTGATTGTCCTGCTACTTGGACTCATTGATCCAAAATTACTTAAAACTCATAAAACAACATCTATATATGATGAACAAGATTTTTTTGATCTTTTATATGTAATTGAGGATTTTAAAGAAATTGTTGTTTTGCCAAACATCTGGACTGAAGTAGATAATTTACTTAATACTTTTGGAGGTAATTATAAATATCAATACATCCGGAAAATAACTGAAATAATCAAAATTACTTCTGAAAATTATATAAATTCCAAAACTGGTAGTGAATGTGAAAGCTTTTTTGATTTAGGCCTTACAGATTCACTTGTGCTTGAACAAGCAAAATCTTGTAAACTTTTAATAACATCAGATTCTAAGCTTTCTGATTATGCAATTGCATATGGAATAAAGGTATACGACTTAGTCAAAGTTAAAAATGAAAAATTGAATTAGAATTTTATCAATAAAAATTACATAAACCCTTTCTTAATGTTAGGGTTTTTCTTTTATAGTCAAGAAGCAATTGAATATAAAAATTTATATATTAGCTATAAAACAGAGTTTAAATCTCATTGAATACAAAAAATATGATCGAGAAAATTTTATGTGATATACACGGCTCAAAAGAAATGTCTTTTTCCTGTATTCATATTGCAATGGCTATAGACAACAAAGAAAAAGTTGGTTTTTTCTATTCAGAAGCTGAAGAAGACCTTCCGCAAATTGCCTGGTGTGGTGCATGTGAACAATGGTTATTAGATAATGGCGAAGAATGGAATGACACCTTTGAAACCGTAGCCGATTTTAAAACATTATGTTCTGATTGTTTTGAAGAAGCAAAAAACAATGAATTAGAAATTCATATTCGATAAATAAATATCATGAAAAAAATTATTATTCTTTATATATTCCTTTGTTTGAATTTTACTTTATCAGCACAAAATAAAGATACCTGGATTTCATTTTGGGATAAAGACACAACCCATCTGGGATTTAAAGATAAAAGTGGCAACATCAAAATAGCTCCCAAGTTTATGGGGCTTACTTTTGCCAATAAGTTTGATGATATTATAGTAGTTTCAGAAGAAGTAAATGAAACCTGGAAAAGCTATTATTTAACCAAAACCGGAAAAATAGTGGGTCGCGACAGTTTATATATTTTTGATAACGGTGCCGATTGTGAAAATGAAGGTTTTATACGCTTTAATGATCATAAAACAGACAAAATGGGTTGCTTTAATGGTGATGGAAAAATCGTAATTCCGGCTGAATACAGTCATTTAACAAACGTTAGAAACGGAATGATTATAGCTCTAAAAGATGCCGTGAAGGAAAAAGATGGAGAACATTTTTTTTGGACTGGAGGAAAAGAATTTCTAATTGACATTAACAATAAAATTCTAATTGAAAATTTTGGCTACAATGATGAGTTGAATTTTTATTCTTTAGAAAAATCAAAAGAAAAAAATCCAGATCCTATCCGGGATAATTTCCTTGGCGTTGACGGACAATATTATTCATTTATTAATTTTGATAAGGAATTTAAAGCATGGCTTAAAAACATCTTACTTACTGATTTATCAAAAGAGAACTTATTGAAACACTCTTACGATAACATCACGTATTGGAAAAAGAAAGATGATGACGGCTGGATTACTAGACCAAAAGCCAGTTTTATCGAACAAAATTACAAACTCATAAAAGCCAAATTATTAGAATTAAAATCGGCAAATTGTGATTATCATATTTTTTCTGAAAGCTTGAATAAATTTATCTTTGAAGCAAATGAATATGATCAATATTTTGATAATTGTCGTCAGGCGAAAGACTGGATCAATCCTGTAAAAAACATTGTTATTTCTCCCAAGGATAAAAATGAATCAGGGCAAGATCATTTTGAATTTTTAAGAACGAAAAATGGATACAAACTAATAAGCGCTTCATCAAGAAAAGAGGACCTTAAATAAATAGTACCATATCAATAAGATTAAAATGATTTTCAAAAAAGCGACAATTTCAGATTTGAAAGAAATGCAGGAATTGTATACCGAAACCATCAAATCAGTTTGTAAAAACGATTATAATCCTGATCAAATTGAAGTCTGGATTTCAGGAGTTCATAATACTGATCGCTGGCTTGAAGTTGTTAATACACAATTTGTTTTATTGGCTATTATTCAAAACAAAATTGCAGGCTTCGGAACTTTGAAAAATGGAAATTATATTGATTTCTTCTATATCCATAAAGATTTTCAACGACAGGGAATCGCTGATAAAATCTTGACAGAATTAGAACTTGAAGCCACAAAACAACATTCAAAAACGCTAATTTCAGATATTAGCATTACAGCAAAACCATTTTTCGAAAAGAAAGATTTTAGAGTAAAAGCCGAACAAAAAAATATAAGGTTAGGTATCGAACTCATCAATTACAAAATGGAGAAAAAATTATAGTTGCTTTTTTTCAAGTTCAGGCTATACGCTATGTGAGAACTTGAAACCTTAAACTTGAAACAAACAAAAGTGAACTCCGCAAGTTTCGGATTTTATAACCGCAAAAACCAGCCGATATTTGTATTATAAAATTGAAGAAATGAACACACAAGAAAACATCAATTATAATCGTATCGCCGAAGCCATCGATTATATCAAAGCAAATTTTAAGGAACAGCCTAATCTTGATGAAGTTGCCGAAAAAGTGCATTTGAGTCCGTTTCATTTTCAGAGGCTTTTTAGCGAATGGGCAGGTACAAGTCCGAAGAAATTTTTGCAATACACAAGTTTAGAACACGCTAAAAAACTTCTTAAAGAAAATCTGGCAACAATTTCCGAAACAGCATACGAAACAGGTCTTTCAGGTACAAGCCGTCTTCACGATTTGTTTGTAAACATTGAAGGAATGACTCCGGCGGAATATAAAAATGGCGGTAAAAATCTGGAAATTAATTTTAGTTTTGCCGAAAGTCCCTTTGGAAATATTATTGTCGCTTCAACCCAAAAAGGAGTTTGTTTTATGGCTTTCGCCGAAAATGAAGAAACAGGATTTGAAGATTTAAAACATAAATTCCCGAATGCTGCATTTTCAAGAAAACTAGATTTGGCACAACAAAATGCTTTGTTCATTTTCCAGAATGACTGGAGCAAATTATCTGAAATCAAACTGCATTTAAAAGGCACCGATTTTCAATTGAAAGTTTGGGAAACCTTGCTTAAAATTCCAATGGGACAACTTTCCACTTATGGTTCTATTGCACAGAAAATCGAAAAACCAAATGCCTCCCGAGCCGTTGGAACTGCCATTGGAAGCAATCCGGTTGCTTTCCTTATTCCGTGTCATCGCGTTATTCAATCGTCTGGAATTTTTGGCGGTTATATGTGGGGGAATACCCGAAAAACAGCGATTATTGGCTGGGAAGGCGCGCAAATAAATCCGGATTTTTAAATACCGCAAGTTTCAGATTTTTCAACTTCTGCTTTTTTAGAACCTTTGTATTCTAAATACATATAAATGGAAAATTTTAAAAACAAAGTAGTATTAATTACTGGTGGAACAAACGGAATGGGCTTTGCTACAGCTCAGGAATTTATTAATAATGGCGCAAAAGTGATCATTACAGGTCGCAGTCAGGAAACTGTAGACAAAGCGGTTAGCGATTTAGGCAGAAATTCAACAGGAATAGTATCTAATGCCGGCAAATTATCTGATATTTTTGAACTGAAAAATCAAATAAACTTACATTTTAATAAGATAGATATTCTATTTGTTAATGCCGGATATGGAAAATTTGGATCAATCGAAATGGTAAGTGTAGCCGAATTTGATGAAATATTCGATATGCTGGTTAAAGGTACATTTTTTACAGTGCAAAATGTACTTCCAATAATATCAAAAGGCGGTGCTATAATTTTAAACACTACATTCCTTACAGAAGTTGGCCACCAAAACACGTCTATTTATAGTGCTGCAAAAGCCGCTGTACAATCCTTTATTAAAACGTTTGCAGCTGAGTGTACTTCTAAAGAAATACGTGTAAACGGAATAAGTCCCGGACATATAAAAACAAACATTTTTAATAATACAGGCCTTTCACAGGAACAAATTAAAAGTACAATTGAGTCTGTTATCCCTACGCTTCCTTTTAAACGATTTGGAGAACCTTCTGAAATTGCAAAAACAGTTCTTTTTCTAGCTTCAGATGACGCTTCTTATATTCACGGTATCGAAATAACTGTTGATGGCGGATTATCAAAAACAAAATCATGAAGGAAAAAATTGCTTCTCTTAATTGGGAAAGCATCACCGAATCTATGCACGAAAATGGGTTTGCCATTATTCCAAATGTGTTAAATAACGAACAATGCGAAGATTTAAAATTCGATTATGACAATCCGAATTTATACCGAAAAACAGTTGTAATGGAACGTTATCGTTTTGGATTGGGTGAATATAAATATTTTAATTATCCTTTGCCGGATTTGATTCAAAATATCCGATCTTCTATTTATCCAAAATTAGCACCAATTGCAAATGCCTGGATGAAAGCATTAAATATCAATACCATTTTCTCTGAAACACATGAAAAATTACTCGAACAATGTCACGCCAATAATCAATTAAAAGCGACTGTTTTAATTCTAAAATATGGTAAAAGCGGCTTTAATACTTTGCATCAGGATTTATACGGAGATGTTTATTTTCCTATTCAAATAGTGCTTTTTCTCAACGAGCCGGATGAAGATTTTACGGGCGGGGAATTTGTTTTAACACAACAAACGCCCAGAGCGCAATCTAAAGCGATTGTTTTGAAACCCAAAAAAGGTGATGTTTTGGTTTTTACAACCAATTTCAGACCTGTAAAAGGCACAAAAGGATATTATCGCGTCAATATGAAACATGGCGTTAGTGAAATTCATTCTGGCGAAAGACATACATTGGGAATTATTTTTCATGATGCGTTGTCTTAAAAAAAAAAGAGACAAAGGCTCAGAGGGACAAAGCTACAAAGGTTTTACAACCTTGTTTGCGTATGCCTCCTTACCTTTGAGCCTCTGCTTCTTTGAACCTTTGAACCTAAAAACAAATGATCTATCATAATGAAATTCTGGATTCAGATCTTCGAAATAAAATTAAAAATGCAGAAATTTGCTTCGGTGGAAACCAAAAACTAAAAATCTACGGAACGCTAAAATGTTCGTCAGGAAAAAGAATGAAACGTGAAAATCGGGTTTTCTTTTTATCTAAAGAAGAAGCAAAGCAAAATGGTTTCAGACCTTGCGGACATTGCATGAAAACCGAATATCAAAACTGGAAAAATGGACTTATTTAATCCCGAAACGGACGAAACAACAAACTTGCTTCCAAAAAATGGAACTGTAAATTACTATGGAAAATTGTTTTCCCGCGAAGAGTCAAATCATTATTTGGATATTCTTTTAAATACTATTGAATGGAAAAATGATGAAGCTGTAATTTTCGGAAAATTAATTCTGACCAAACGAAAAGTAGCCTGGTATGGAGATTCAGAGTTTGAATATACTTATTCAAATACAACCAAAAAAGCATTGCCGTGGACGAAGGAATTGTTAGAATTAAAAAAAGTTATTGAAGAAAAAACAGGCGAAACATTCAACTCATGTTTGCTTAATTTATACCATTCCGGAGAGGAAGGAATGGCGTGGCACAGCGATGCCGAAAAGGATTTAAAAAAGAACGGCGCAATTGGTTCGGTAAGTTTTGGCGCTGAGCGTAAGTTTGCTTTTAAGCATAAAGAAACCAAAGAAACAGTTTCTTTAATTCTGGAGCATGGAAGTTTGTTGGTAATGAAAGATGAAACGCAAACCAATTGGCTGCACCGTTTACCTCCAACCAAAACAACTTCAAAACCAAGGGTGAATTTAACTTTTAGAACGATTGTGAGGCAACCATAAAGTAAACCCGACAGGTTTAAAAACCTGTCGGGTTGTGTGGATAATAAGCTATTTGTTTTACCAACCCTGATTCAAGCCGTTTTTTAGAACTTCTTCGTATTTATTTTTATCAAAAGTATATAGGTTTGGCGCTTTATGAGCAACGTTACTTTTCTTTTCGTCGAGTTTATTCAGGATTCCGATATTGGTTATTTTTCGGAGGAAGTTTCTTCTGTCAAGTTGTTTGTCTAAAATGGTTTCATATAATTTCTGAAGTTCCGGAATCGTAAATTTTTCAGGCAATAAATTATAACCAATTGGCATTAAATTCAATTCGATTCTTAGCGTATCCAAAGCTTTATCAAGAATTTCCTTGTGATCTAAAATAAGTTCAGGAACTTCTTTATGGTCAATCCATTCTATGATTTCCTGACTATTATCTTTTTGTGGAATCGCTTTTAGAAAGTCAACCAAAGCATAATATCCAATAGTTACAAAACGCTGTGTAAACCAATTTCCGGCTTCTTTGGGAATTTTGAAATGTTCTAAAACGGCATTGTTAAAATGCTGATCGTTTCGTTTTACTTTTCCGAAAGTTGCAAATTGCCTTAAAAAAATACCTTCTATTCCGGTTCTGCCATTTAAAACGGTACTGGCTGCAGTATCAATATCCTGATCCAGAGGAATAAATCCGCCGGGCAACGACCATTTATCTTCATAAGGCGTTTTAATCAATAAAACTTTAAGCTGATTATCATGAAATCCGAAAATAACACAATCTATTGAAAGTCCGGGTTGATAATTCTCATTGTTTTCTATAATTCCGTTTGACATTTGACTTTTCTTAAAAATTTAATTTTCAATTTAACACGCAATTTAAGGATTTTTATAAATTGACAGATTTTTTTTAGAAAAGCAATATTTCATCCCTATAATTTAAAAGTGTAGAATTCACAATTTTTACTTAAAATAGAAATTGAATTAAAAAAATAATTACATTGCGTCATAATAACACATTAAACAGGTTTTTTACTTAAAGTTACAGTAAGTACTTACAAAAGTAATAGTTAAAGATAAAATCTTTATTGACAGGTTTAATATTACGACATTTTGTAACAAAGATAAAAACAAGTAGTCTATTTAGATTTAGAAATATAAATTGATTAATTATGAGCATTCCAAATTTTACAAAACTCAACAAGGGACTTATTAAAAAAGTCTGTTCTTCTTTTGGATTAGTTTCAAAAAACGATCTTTTAGAAGCTTCTATAAAATACAGCGAAGAGCAGGAAAGAATTTTCAACCAGATGCTTGTAGAAACAGAAACCAAAGATAAAAAAGCAAAACGCGAAGCTTTTGATAAAGCCTTATATGCTTCATACAAAGGAATTGGCGCTATGGATTTTATAAACACCGTCTTGAAATAATTCGCAACCGTTTATAAAATTCATAGCGCCAATTTAATTGACATTCTATTTATTGTACTAATTCAAAATTTGCTTTTAATTTAATATCTGCTGACGAAGCGCCAATCATTACTTCAAAATCTCCAGGTTCAGCAACCCATTCTATTTTATCATTGTAAAAAGAAAGTTTCTCTTTGTCGATTGTAAATTCTATTGTTTTAGATTCTCCTGCATTTAGTTTTACTTTTTGAAAGTCTTTCAATTCTAAAACCGGTCTTACTACAGATCCAAATTTATCCTGCAAATACAACTGCACAACTTCTTCTCCGGCAACTTTTCCAACATTTGATAATTGGAAGGAAATTTTAATGGTTTCGTTACTTTTTATTTTAGCAGAAGATAATTTCAAATTAGAATAATTGAATTTTGTATAGCTCAAACCATATCCAAAAGGAAATTTTGGTGAGTTTTTCAAATCAATATAAGAAGAAACATAACCTGTAGCATTTTCATTTGGAGCCGGTCTTCCGGTACTAAAATGATTGTAATAAATTGGCACTTGCCCTACTTCTCTCGGAAAAGTCATTGGTAATTTCCCAGACGGATTATAATCTCCAAACAAAACATTGGCAATCGCATTTCCTGCTTCAGTTCCCAACCACCAAGTGTAAACAATTGCCGGAACATTATCTGCAGTCCAGTTAAAAATAAGCGGTCTTCCTGCATTTACCAAAACCACAACTGGTTTTCCTGTTGCCTGAATTGCTTTCACTAAATCTTCCTGAACTCCTGGTAAATGGAGATTGCTTCGGCTTTTTGCTTCACCACTCATGTCGCGTCTTTCGCCAATACTCAAAATAACAACATCAGCTTGTTTTGCAGTTGCAACAGCTTCGGCAAATCCGTCTTTGTTATCACCATCCACTTCACATCCTTTTGCATAAAGCAATTTGGTATTTTTACCCACTTTATTTTGAAGTCCGTCCCATTGCGAAACTACCCATTTATCATAATCAACATCTGGTAATTCTACAGACCAAAATCCCATATTGGCTTTGTATTCTTTGACCATTGGACCAATAAATGCAATTGTTTTTACACTTTTAGAAAGTGGCAAAGTCTGATTTTCATTTTTCAGTAAAACGATACTTTTTTCTGCAACTTCAAGCGCCGCTTTTCTATTTTCAGGATTATTTAAAGCTTTTTCGGCCCTTTTATCATCTGAATATTTATACGGATTTTCAAACAATCCTAGTTCGTATTTTTTACGAAGAATACGTTTTACAGCATCATCAATAAGGTCAATAGATACTTTTCCATCTTTTACCAATTCGGCTAAATTATAACGGTATGCATTACTTTCCATATCCATATCGCTTCCCGCTGTAATGGCAGAAAGTGCAGCCGCTTTAAGATCTTTTGAATAACCGTGTGCTACCATTTCTCCGATTGAACCCCAATCTGAAACTACAAATCCCTGAAAGTTCCATTTTCCTTTTAAAATGTCACGCTGCAAATGTCCATTTCCGGTTGCCGGAATTCCGTTTAAATCATTAAACGAATTCATAAAAGTGGCTGCTCCTGCATCCAAAGCTGCCTTAAAAGGAGGCAAATAAGTTTCAAATAACATTCTTTCGCTCATGTCAACCGAGTTGTAATCTCGACCGCCTGTTGCGGCTCCATAAGCTGCAAAGTGTTTTACGCAAGCCATAACAGAGTTTAGATCTCCAAGCTTATTTCCCTGAAAACCTTTTACCCTCGCATAAGCAATTTTAGAACCCAGATAAGTATCTTCTCCCGCTCCTTCCATTACGCGGCCCCAACGCGGATCACGGCCAATATCAACCATTGGCGCAAATGTCCAGTGAATACCGCTTGCAGAAGCCTCGGTTGCAGCAACTCTGGCAGCTAATTCAATTGCCTGTAAATCCCAACTTGCAGCTTCTGCTAACGGAATAGGAAATGTTGTTTTATATCCATGAATTACGTCCTGACCAAATAATAACGGAATCTTAAGGCGTGACTGCATCGCTAATTCCTGATATTGTCTGGTATATTTTGTTCCAACAACGTTAAGCATCGAACCTATCAATCCTGCTTTTATCTCCGCTTGTTTATTTGGATTTATGGTAATTGGTCCTGTTGCAGAATTATCGCCTGTATATTGATTAAGCTGACCTATTTTTTCTTCAATAGTCATTTTTTTCAATAAAGCATTTACTTTTTGATCGATTGTTTCTTGTTGTGCGGCCGCAAAAAACGACACCATCAACAAGGTAAATGTGGTTAATTTTTTCATTTTAATTTAATTAATTTCAATATAAACCGGCAAGTGATCTGATGGATATTTTAAATCTTTCGAATCACTTAAAACGGCATGCTTTTGCACTTTTAACCTGCTGTTTTTAGAAATAAAAATGTAATCTATAAGCAGGTTTACAGGCTTATTGTGTTCAAAATCATTAAAAGTTCCTGATGGTCCAAAAGGCTTTTGTATAGAAACATCTTTGGTATCATCCATTACTTTTTTTATCTCTGCAATTTGAGGCGTATCAGGTTCTGAATTAAAATCGCCCATCAAAAAAACAGGATAATTTTTAGTGTTGAATTCCTTTATTTTCGAAAGAACCAATTGTACTCCTTTTATTCTTGCCTCGTTTCCAATATGGTCGAGATGCACGTTAAAAACCCAAAAAAACTTCTTTGTCTTTAAATCTTTAAAAAGAGCCGACGTACAGACTCTGTTACAAGCAGCATCCCAACCTCTGGAAACCACATTTGGGTTTTCCGACAACCAAAATGTATTTATGTTTTGTACCTGAAAACGATCTTTTTTATAATAAATCGTACAAGCTTCACCTTCTCCTTTTTCTTCTCTTCCAATTCCAAATTTGTTATATTCAGGCAAAGCCGAAGCTATATAAGTTACCTGATTTGGCAAAGCTTCCTGAACTCCAAAAATATCCGGACTGTAAAATTGTATTTGCGACGTAAAATATTCTTTTCGATTAGGCCACGCATTTTCTCCATCTGAAGGATTATCTAACCGAATATTATAGGTCATCATTTTTAAGTTTTGACCATAAAATGATAAACTCACAAAAAGTAGGAATACTACTAAAACAATTTTATTTGACTTTTTCATATTTAAAAAATTTTAATCTGTAAAACTAGTGTTTCCGCAGTCTTAAAGAGAAAAACTCATTTAAAAATTATGTTAATTAACTTTCTCAAATGTTGCTTTTTCTTAATGTATGATATCCAACATTTAGTTTCTAAAAGAATATTGTCTTCATTTTTTAGGCTTATTTTTTTCAGCTTCAGAAAAATCTAAATAATTCAAATTATAACCTCCTTTATCAAAAAATACTTTGATTTTATTTGTGCCTTTTTTTAATTCAATTCCCGATAAAGTAACCGTTTTAAATTTGTCATTTCCTCCTGTTGGAGTAAGTAAAATTGTCTCTGATTTTTTCCCGTTTTCGATTTCTAAATGAAGTTTTCCTTCTAACTTTTCACTTGAATATCGAATTGCTACAATGTATATACTTGATTTTGAAGCTTCAACCGTATATTGCAGCCATTCTCCATCTTCGATAAAAGAAACCTGATAACCGTTTGAACCAGCATCTTTGCAAGGCAAAATATCAACTCCGTCATTTCGCATTGTGTTTCCTTTATTCCATTCCTCAAAATTTCCGGTTTCGACTCTGTAATTCACAAAATCTTTGTCTGAATAGGCTTTTTGATTCGTTCCTAAATCATAATGCGTTGCCGCAATTTTTCCCGGAATAATATGGTTTTTGTATGGTTTTGTATCATTAGTTTGTACTTGTCTGAACATCGCATCAATTACATCTGGTTTTACGGTTAGGTTTTCCATTTTGTAATTATCCGCCATTTTCATCAATGTTTTTTTCGCAAATTCTGCAGATGGTTTTTCTCCACCATCTTTCCAGTATTTTAGTAAAACATCATATTCCGGAATTTTGGTTACAGAAGTTACTCCGGCAATATTTTCGATTTTTTTCATTGGCCAAAAAGCCCATCCAATATTGTTTGTTTCTACCAAAGTCAGCGCATCTTTAAACCAAACATTGGAGTTTTCTCCGCTTTCGCCCAACCAAATTGGAACGTTGTATTGTTTTCTGTAATCGAGCATTTTCTGGATAGAAGCTATGGTATTATAGTTCCAATATTTGTGAAAACTCAACGCCATATTTTCATCCCATAAAGGAAAAATTCCGTTGTAATTATTTCCCCAGCAATTACCTTCTATAAAAATTAAATGGTTGGTATCGACTTCGCGAATGGCTTTTGTAACGCGAACCATCAAATCTCTTAAAGGCCCGTTTGAGTTTTCGTCGCATCCGTTTTTATTGGTTCCTGTAAAATTCCAATTGGGTTCGTTGATAATGTCATAAGCACCAATCCATGGATTATCTCTGTAACGTGAAGCCAGTTTTTTCCATAAAGCAATCATTTTTTTCTGATTGTCTTCATTTTGCCATAAAGATGGTTTTGTAGTATCGTAATCTGAAATTGCGGCATCATTTCCTTGTCCGCCCGGTGCAGCGTGTAAATCTAAAATAAGATACATTTTATTTGCTGCACACCATTTTACCAAATTATCTGTCATGGTAAAACCTTCTTCAATCCAGGTTATTTCACCATTCTTTTCCTGCTCAATTGGCGGTGTGTATAAGTTGTAATGCATGGGTAAACGAATGGAATTGAATCCCCATTTTGCCAGAGAATCAACATCTCTTTTGGTTATTCCGTTTGCTTTGTAAGCAGCATAAAATTCTTTTGTTCCTTCTTCGCCAATGACTTCCTGAATTTTTTGCCTGATCATGTATTGCGGACTTGCAAAAGGCTGTGTCTGCAACATATAACCTTCCTGAACCATCCAGCCGCCAACGCCTAATCCTCTTAATATTAAATTTTTGCCGTTGCCGTCTACAATATTTTGCCCGTCTCTGTGCAAAAATCCTTGTGCAGAAACGGTTATTGAAAGCAGAAATTGTAATGTTATAAATATTTTTTTCATTTTATGTTTTTAAACATATTAAACTTAATCTGTTGGGTTTAATACATAAAAATTTAATTAAACACATAGAAACATAGATTTTATCATTTTGAAAAAAGTAAATTAAAAAGAAACTCATTTCTCACACATAGTTATGATTGTTAATGCAAGTGAAACGCCTTTCTTTTTGTGTTCAATAATTCTATGTTTCTATGTGTTTAAAATAATACTCCCAACGGGTTAAACTAAAAATACCTACAAGGTTTCTAAAACCTTGCAGGAATAGTTAAGACTAATTTATTTTAACAGAAAATCAGTTTTTTGATTAGCTATTTGAACTGTAAAGGTTCCTTTTTCAGAAATCCATTTCAGATCTTCATTTACAAATTGTAAATCTTTTTGGTTTAAAGTGAATTTTACCGTTTTGGTTTCATTTGGCTCTAAACTGATTTTTTCGAATCTTTTTAAAGATTTAAATTCAGGTGTAATCGAAGCAAAATTATCTGAGAGATATAATAAAACCGATTCTTTTCCGGCTCTTTTTCCTGAATTTGTAACATCAACAGAAACATTTATTTCATCTGTATTGTTGATTTCTTTTTTATCAATTTTTAAATTGGAATACAAAAAAGTCGTGTACGATAATCCTGTTCCAAATTCGAATTGAGGCAAATAACTTTTCTCGTAAGTTGCATCGTTATTTTGTTCCCCTTCAGAAATACTTTCGGTATATTTTCTATTGTATTTTTCTAATGAATTTGGATATCTTGGATAATTATAAGGCAATCTTCCGTTTGGATTTATGTCTCCATAAAGAATATCTACCAATGCTCTTCCGCCTTCATTTCCCGGCAAATAACATTGTACAACAGCACTCATTTTATCTTCAAAATCACTAATTAATCTTGGTCTTCCTTCGTTTAAAACTAAAATAATTGGCTTGTTTAATTTTGATAAGGCCAGCGCTAATTTTATTTGAGGTTTAGTTATATAAATATCGCTGATGTCTCCTGGAGTTTCCGTATAATTTTTCTCTCCCAGACACAATACTATTTTTGATGCATTTTTTGCCAGATCAACTGCTTTCTGAATTTCAGCATCATCTTCTTTTTCTAAATCGGCACCAGCTGTATACAATACATTTTTCTTTCCTAATTTATTTTGAAAAGCTTCCAAAATTGTTGATTTGTCTGCGGCATAAGTATCTGAGTTTTCACCTTGCCAGTTATATGACCAGCCTCCGTTAAGGTATTTCATGCTATTTGCAGTTGCACCTGTAACCAGAATTTTTTCTGTTTTGTTTAAAGGTAAAACAGCGTCTTTATTTTTCAATAAAGTAATCGATTCTGCAGCGGTATTATACGCTTCCTGAATGTGTTCGGCTGAACCAAATTTTGGATAATCTTTTAAATCAGCTACCGTATTTTGGAACAAATTCAATTCATACTTCATTCTCAAAATTCTTGTTACAGCATCGTCAATTCTGGACATTGGCACTTCACCTTTTTTTACTAAATCAACTAAATCGGTATAAAAAGAAAATTCTTCAGGAACCATACTCATATCGATTCCTGCCATAACCGCGATACGAACGGCATCTCTTTTGGTTTCGGCAACTTTATGTCTGGTATTTAGATAAATAATATCTTTCCAGTCGGTAACAACAACGCCCTGAAATCCTAGTTCGTTTTTAAGAATATCTGTAATTAAATGTTTACTGGCGTGTACGGGAGTTCCGTTAATTTCTCCTGAACTTACCATCACGCTTTTTGCTCCGGCTTTTATTGCTGCCTGATAGATTGTTAAGTCGTATTGTCTTAAAATACGTTCCGGAATAATGCTTGGCGTTCTGTCTTTTCCGGTTGTTGTGCTTCCGTAACCTATGTAATGTTTCATGCACGAAGCAACGCTGTATTTAGAACCTACATTGTTGTTTCCTTCAAAACCATCTACTAAAGCCACCGCCATTTTTGAAGATAAATAAGCATCTTCTCCAAAAGATTCCCACATTCTTGACCACGCAGGATTTCTAGGAAAATCTAAATCCGGAGAAAAAACCCATGGAATTGAGGAAGCTCTGGTTTCGTAAGCCGAAATCTCTGCTCCGCGTTTTACTAAAGCGGTATTAAAAGTCGCAGCCAAACCTATTTGTTGTGGAAACAAAGTAGCTCCCGCTGTATAACTTGCACCGTGAATGGCGTCGATTCCGTATAAAACAGGAATTTTTAATCTTGTTTTATTGGCTTCGTTTGTAATCGCCGTCATGGTTTCCTGCCATCTTTTTAAAGTTGGCGCACCCGGATTTGGCACATTTAAAATAGAACCAATATGATAATCCTGAATTCCCTGCTTTAATTTTGCAGCATCAAAATAACCCGGTTTTTTAGTATCTTCAAAAATGGTAACTGTGATTTGAGTCATTTGTCCCACTTTTTCTTCCAGTGTCATTTTTGATAATAACTCTGAAACTTTAGCATCAATATCTGCTTTGTTTTTTGATTGTTGGCTCCATCCTGCTCCACAAATAAGAAACAAAGACAATAGCAAAACTGAATTTTTCATTTTAATTTTTTAAATTAATATCTTATTAAAAACTAATACACAAGCGTTTGCATCGCGTGTGCCGGTATTGTAATTGTATTTTCCTGAGATTTGACTGTAATCGTATAAACCACATTTTTGTCTGACTGATTCATAACAATTGTAGCTATTTTTCCATCTGCATTTTTAAATGAAGTTGAAAGTAAAACTTTATCACTTACAGTTTCACTTATTCTTTTGGCATCAGGGCGGACGAATTTTGAAAGATGTCCGATATAATAATACATTGGTGTATAAATTAATTGTCCTGTATTTGTATCGGCATGAATGGGTGCAAAACAAAAATTACCCACATGATTTGGCCCGCCGTTTTGGTCTAATAGAATATTCCAATCTGTCCATCCAACGGTTCCGTTATTAAAATCGTTGATCATGTTAAGACCGTAACGTTCTGCATTTCCCCAAAACTGAAATTTAGTTGCATCAAATTTTTCGATGCAGCCTTCTGTAAATAATAGATTTTTATTTGGAAAAGCTTTGTGAACATTACCAACCGATTCGAATTTCGGTGTTCCGCCATTCCAGGTTTCGTACCAGTGAAATCCAATTCCCCATGCGTATTTTGAAACTTCAGGATCTGAAAAAACAAGCTGTGCTCTTTTTTCTAACATGTCTCCACGATTATGATCCCAGATAATTATTTTTTTATCTCCTAAACCGTCTTTTTCTAAAGTTGGTCCAAGGAAGTTTTTAAGAAAATCTCTTTCTGCTTCGGGAGTATAGATACAAGATTCCCATCGTTGGGTTGCCATCGGTTCATTCTGAATGGTTAATCCCCAAATTGGAATTCCTTCTTTTTGGTATTCTTTTATAAATCTGGCATAATAATTTGCCCATGATTGTGCAAGCTCAGGCAACAAAACGCCGCCATGTAATATATCATTATTGTCTTTCATGAAAGCTGGGGGACTCCACGGACTAACAAATAAAGTTAATTTTCCGCCGGCAGTTTTAATTGCTCTTTTGAGTAATGGAATCCTGAATTTTCGATCGTGATCAATATTGAAAGTTTTTAAATCTTTGTCACCTTCAGCTATATAAGTATAACTTTCGCTGCTAAAATCACAGCTGTGAATGTTTGTTCTGGCTAATGAATAACCAATTCCTTTGTTTTTATCGTAATAAGCGTTTAGAAATTCCTGCTGCTTTTCTGGAGAAAGTTTAGCAAAAACTTCGGCACTTGCATCTGTTATTGCACCGCCAATTCCTAAAAAAGTCTGAAATGTTTTAGAAGCATCAACTTCAATAAAAACTGTAGCTTTTTCTTTCGAAATAAAATTATTAGACAATGACAGCCTTAAATCTGAATTTTCGGCTGTTGTATATATCTGAATTTTTTTATTTGATTTTGATGATGAAACTCCGGAAGATCCTGCATTTTGTGATGAAGAATAATTGGCTTGCAGAACTAGTATTGCTGTTATAAATATGCTGCTGATTGATTTCATATATTTTCAAAAACTCTTTTAATTTTACTGCAAATAATTAATAAACAAGCGTTTGTATAGCGTGCGCAGGGATTTTGACAATCGATTTTTCTGTGCCAATAATAAAATTGTATGTAATTTCATTATCAGTATGATTCATTACAATCGTTGCCATTTTGCCATCAGTGTTTAAGAATGAAGTACTTAACAAATAGCTTCTGCTAACTGCTGTACTTACACGAACTGCATTTGGACGAATGAATTTCGAGAAATGTCCAATGTAATAATATGATGGTGTATAAATTAACTGACCTGTATTTGTATCAGCGTGAATTGGCGCAAAACAAAAATTACCTACATGGTTTGGTCCGCCACGCTCGTCCAGAAGAATATTCCAGTCTGTCCAGGCAACGGTTCCGTTATTAAAATCGTTAATCATTGAGGTTCCATATCTTTCGGCATTTGGCCAAAACTGATATTTTGTGTCGTCGAATCTTTCTACGCATCCTTCTGTAAACATTAGTTTTTTATCCGGATATGCTTCGTTCACTCTTGCTACGTTGTCGAACATGGGCTGAGCACCTGTCCAGGTTTCGTACCAATGAAAACCCATTCCCCAAACATATTTTGAAGCTTCGGGATCTGAATAAATTACATTGGCTCTTTGTACCATTAAATCACGATTGTGATCCCAGGCAATGATTTTTACATCTCCTAAACCTTCTTTTTTCAATGTTGGTCCAAGATAATTTTTAAGAAAATCTCTTTCTTCATCGGCAGTATACAAACAAGATTCCCAGGTTTGAGTTGCCATTGGTTCATTTTGTACCGATGTTCCCCAAATTGGAATTCCTTCTTTGTTGTACGCTTTTATAAATTTGGCATAGAAATTTGCCCAAGGTTGAAAATATTCAGGCAATAATTTTCCGCCTTTTAATACGTCTTTATTACTTTTCATAAAAGCATTTGGAGACCAAGGCGCTGCATAAGTAACTAATTTTCCTCCTGCCGTTTTAATGGCATCTTTAATTAACGGAATACGGTATTTTCTATCGTGATCTATCGAAAAAGTTTTAAGCTCTTTATCGCCTTCTTCGATATAAGAATAACTTCCACTGCTAAAATCAGAACTCTGAATGGTTGTTCTTAGCAATGAATATCCAATTCCTTTTTGAGCATCGTAATAGGCATTTAAAAATTCCTGTTGTTTTTCTTTAGATAATTTAGCGAAGATTTCAGCACTTGCGTCTGTAACCGCACCGCCAATTCCCATAAAGGTTTGAAACTTTTTTGAAGGTTCTACAAATACTGAAACTTCTGTTTCAACGGGTTGTTTTGATGCTGTAAAGCTTAAATTATCTGTAGGGGTTAACCTTAATTTTGTATTGTCGGCAGTAGTATAAACCGTGATTTTTTTGTTGGTTGTTGTAAATTTCTGTACCGGTTTTTGGCTTTTTTGAGAAAAAACAGATAAAGAAAAACATAAACAAGTTGTAATAATAAATGTAACTTTTGTCATTGTATATGTTTTAGGTAGTAAGACTTTTGTACAAATCTCGTTTTGAACTTAGTCAACTTGATTAAAAAATAGCCCATAATCAATAAAGAATATGGGCTATTCTGACAACCAAACTTAAACTTAACTCAAACTAACATCATATTGAAATATTAATTCTCTTATGATGTTATTTATTTTTTAATTTATTCTAGTTAGGATAAAGATCATTTTGAACCATTTTAGTGTTGTTGAATTCACTATATGGAATTGGGAAAGCTTCATTTTTAACAGGCGTAAATCCTTTGAAAGCTAATTTGGCTGCTGCCTGACCTGTTCTTACCAAATCAAACCAGCGGTGTCCTTCACCTGCAAGTTCCAATCTTCTTTCTGCATAAATAGCCTCTAATGAAACTGGAACCGGGTCTAAACCTACTCTGTCTCTAACAGCATCCAAAAGTGCTTGTGCTCTTGCTCCTGTTCCTCCTAAAGCTTCTGCTTCCAGCAAATAAGTATCAGCTAAACGAATAACATATGTATTAATAGCAAAGTTCAGGAAAGGGTTTGTAGCTTTAATATCTGCATTTACAGGAGCATATTTAATAAAGTGGTAACCCGTTTCATTATAACTATCTGTATATGTAATTCTTTTTGCCGTTTGTTCTGCTTTTGCATCAAAAATTGTAGAAGCAAAACGTGGATCTGGTTTTAAAGCATTTGCTAAATCTGTAGTAACAACCATAAATCCCCAACCATTAATATAGTCTGGTAAACCTGCAGTTTTTCCGGCATCTGTTCTAGAGTAATCTCTCATACCCATTAATTGAGCCGCAACGTTTCCTTCATCATCACCTCTTTCAAAATTACCCCAGTCAGCGTTTGACTTATCTGAGTAACTAATTTCAAGAATTGATTCTGAATTAAATTCATGTAAATGATCCCATAATTGAGCAAAATCATCCATTAATTTATAACCATAACTGCTAGTTCCGCCCGGAGTACCATTTACTTTAGCCAATTGCTCTGCAGCCTCAGCTTTTTTATTATCATATAAATATACTTTACCTAAAAGTGCAACCGCAGCTCCTTGTGAAAAACGTCCTGACTCACTTGAAGGAATTGTAACAGGCAAATCATTAATAGCCTCATTTAAATCTTTTTCAATTTGAGCATAAACTGCTGTAGGAGCAACTTGTTCTACTAACGGGATTTCATCTTTAGTTAGCGGTGCCAATATCAACGGAATCTTTTTAAACATTCTTACAAGATCAAAATAGTAATAAGCACGTAAGGCTTTTACTTCTGCCATAAATCTTGCTTTTTTACCAGCATCCATAGGAATTCCAGGAAGCTTTTGAATCATGATATTACATCTTGAAACTCCTTTATAATAATCTGCCCAAATTGCTGGCGGTATATTAAAAGGACTTATTGTATAATTTGATGCCACCTGTAAACCTGGCTGGTCGCCAGAGTTACCTCCTCCAGCATAAAAATCATCAGAAGCTGAGTTTAAGAACAATAAAGGTGCATTTTCCATTGCGCCGGCAAATTTCCCTAATTTATCATAAGCAGCAACTAAACCTGAATATGCTTCTGTTTCGTTTCTGTAAAAATCTTGTTCCAGTACAACTCCATTACCTTTTACCTCTAATTTTTCATCAGTATCGCATGCATTAAGAGTAAGTAACACTCCAAAGGCGATAAATGAATATTTAAAACTTATAAGTTTCATAATTTTTTATTTTTTAATTAAAATTGCAAATTAACTCCTAACATGTATGATTTTGCCTGAGGATAGTAACCTCTGTCAACACCTTGCACATTATCCATTCCAGATGCAGTTGGTCCACCAATTTCCGGATCAAAACCACTGTAATTTGTGATTGTGAAAAGGTTCTCTCCTGTTACATACAATCTAACTTTTGTCAAAGAAATTTTGTTGATTAAATCTGAAGGAAGAGAATATCCAACCTGAATTGTTTTAAATCTGAAGAAGTCTCCTTTTTCTAAGTTAAAGTCGGATGGATTACTGAAGTTTTTATTAGTGTCATCAGTAGTAACTCTTGGATAACTGTTAGTTGATCCTGGTCCTGTCCAACGGTTTAAAACATCAGTTTGGTAATTGGCATTTATGATATCTAATCTTCTTAAACCCTGGTAAATTTTATTTCCTCCGGCCCCTTGACCAAAAACTAATAAATCAATTCCTTTATAATCTAAATTTAACGTGAATCCATAAGTATATTTAGGTAATGATGTCCCTAAGAATGTTCTGTCTTCACCACCAATCTGACCATCTCCGTTAAGATCCTGCCAACGGAAATCTCCAGGTTTAGCATTTGGCTGAATTAAACCTCCTGCAGTATTTCTGTAAGCATTAACTTCTTCAACAGTTTGGAAAATTCCATTTGTTTTAAATCCGTAGAAAGAGTTATAAGCCTGACCAACCTGAGTTCTGTTAATCTCGTAAGAACTTGATTGCACAGTTTCATTACCTGCAATAAAATTAACTCCTTTATCAAGGTAAGTAATTTCATTTTCGATATAAGAGAAGTTACCATTTACAGAAAGGTTTAAAGCTCCGATTCTTTTACGGTACCCTAACTCAAGGTCAAATCCTCTATTTTCCATACTCGCCAAGTTGGCATAAGTATCTCCTGTAGAACCTACATAACCCGGGTTAGGAACTTTCATAATAATACCGTCTGTTTTCTTTTTAAACAAATCAAATGTTAAAGAGAAATCATTGAATAAAGTTGTTTCAAAACCAATGTTTGCTTGTTTTGTTTCTTCCCATTTCAAATCAGGATTAGGTATTGCATTCGGGCTTTGTCCAGGAATTGGAGTTCCGCCAATAGTGTAATTTCTACGAATTCCGATAGTTGAAATGTATAAGAAATCTGGAGAAGAGTCATTTCCTGTTACTCCATAACCTCCTCTAATTTTTAAAGAGTTTACAACATTATTTTCTTTCCAGAATCCTTCTTTTGAAGGTACCCATCCTAAAGATGCAGAAGGAAAAGTTCCGTATTTGTGGTTTGGTCCAAATCTCGTAGAACCATCACGACGAATAATTCCTGTAAAAATGTATTTTTCTTTGTAATCGTAATTTAATCTTGCAAATAAAGATTCTACTCTATGTTCGTAAGCTTGCGAATCATATGCGTTAGCAATTTTATCTGCAATAGGAATTTCAACATTAAATGAAGCTTCATCATGAGTTGTTGCAGGAACACCCTGATATGTTACATCGTTTCCTGAAGTAATATTATCAACATAAGTACCTTTACCAATTAAAGCTCCAAGATTATGATCACCAAATTTCTTAGTATAATTTAAAGTGTTCTCCCAGTTCCAGCTGAAAGATTTTTTGTATGATCTGAACAATTCATTTTTTTCTCTTTTTGTAGCTCCGTTTAAGAAATATACAGGAGTAAAATTGTCTGATCCGTAAAAAGCTAACTTACCCCCAGCTGCAGATTTAAATTTTAAACCCGGTAAAATTTCTGCTTCAATAAAAATATTACCAACAAAATTATCCGCAAAATCATTGTTACCCAATCTCGTTTGAGTGTAAGCTAAAGGGTTTGTATTTTCCTGAGTTACAATAGTCGAGATTCCGTAATAATTTCCGTTTGCATCTTTTAGAGCATTTGGATTATTGGTATAAATAGGCTGATTTGGATTTGTTTCGATAATAGGAGTTAGTGGATCTAAGTTGATTGCAGAAGACAATGGCCCTCCAAACTCATCATTAGTATTACCAACACCAATAGTTTTTTCGTTAGAATAACCTAAAGTCTGACCAATTTTGAAATATTTTCCTAATTTATGAGTAGAGTTTAAACGAATGTTTTTTCTAGTATAATTAGAAATTTCAGAGGTAACAATACCTTCCTGATCTAATATCCCGAAAGACATATAAAATGTTGAAACATCATTACCTCCACTAAAACTCAATTCATGAGATGTACGCTGTGCATTATTGTTAAAAATTGCATCTTGCCAGTTCGTTCCTTTACCATAACCTGTGGTATTAGTATAAGGTTTGTCTTTTCCGCCTTGCGTATATGCTTCGTTCATGATCGTAACATACTGATCTGCATTTAACAAATCCAGTTTTTTTGCTGCTTGTGAAACACCAGAAAAACCAGTATAGTTTACAGAAATTTTACCTGCTTTACCTTTTTTAGTCGTTACAAGAATAACCCCGGCAGCAGCACGAGAACCATAGATTGCACCTGAAGCACCATCTTTAAGCACCTCGATCGACTCGATATCGGATTGGTTCAAGTAACCAATTCCACCATTATCGATAATTACACCATCAACTACCCATAAAGGATCGTTGTTATTTAAAGTTGTAAAACCACGAATACGAATCGTAGAAGCAGATCCTGGCTGACCTGCATTTGCAGCAATAGAAACTCCCGAAACTCTTCCTTGTAAAGATTGCTCGATTCTGGTAATTGGTAAACTTTCTAAATCTTTTGCTTTAACACTAGAAATTGATCCTGTTACAACACTCTTCTTTTGAGTACCGTATCCTACTACTACAACTTCATTTAAGTTTTGAGATTCTGGTGTTAATTTAATATCCAGTTTAGTTCTTCCATTTACTGCTTCCTGTACAGTAACATAACCTACAAAAGTAACAGTTAAGGTTCCGTTTGAAGGAACGCTTATTTGGAATTTTCCATCAAAGTCGGAAGCTGTTGCTTTGTTCGTTTCTTTAACTGAGATAGTTGCCCCTGGGACGGGTAATCCACTTTCATCATTAATAGTTCCGTTTACCGTAACGTCCTGTGCCATTGCGATAACCGAGAACAATAGAGATGAAATACAAAACATAAGTAATTTTGTTAATTTCATTTTTCTAAAAATTTTGGTTAATTAATTAGTAATTTGATGCAATAATAAAGTTAAATTTTTACTATTTATAATTAAAATTCATTACAAAAACACATCAAAGTAAATTTTATAACATTACAAAAACACATCATTTTTTTCATAAAAAATTGATTTTTAATAATTTAAACACAAATTATTAGATGTTATCGAAATGTTAATTATAAAAATAAACACTACATTTATGAAAAAACAATTATTTTCGCTTTTATTGAAAATAATTAAGTAAAACTATAGAATCACAATCACGATATTAGATTTTAAATCAAAATATAAAACATTACCCATAAAAATAGATCTTAAAAATTATGAAATTCATAAAATCACTTTTAACATTGTTTGTAATTTTTATCTTACCTTTTTCGTTTTTTGCGCAAGTAAAAAGTGTAGGTTTACCTCAGGTTAAGAACTATAAAAGGACAGAATATAAAGGAGGCACCCAAAACTGGAGCATAGATCAGGACAAAAAAGGAAATATGTACTTTGCCAATAATAGTGGTTTAATTCAGTTTGACGGATCTACATGGCATAAATATTCTTTGCCAAACGGAACAGCAATAAGAAGCGTGAAAATTGATAATTCAGGAAGAATTTTTGTAGGAGGAAATGATGAATTTGGATATTTTAAAAGCAATGAAAAAGGAGTTTTAAAATACTTTTCACTTTCAAAATTAATTGATAAAAAAGCAAACAAAAACATCAATCTTATCTGGAGAATTCATCTATATAAAGGAGAAATAATTTTTCAGTCATTTACCAAGGTATTTTTCTATAAAAATGACAAATTACGATTTATTGATGCTCCTAATAAGTTTCAATTTTCATTTTTAGTTAATAAAAAACTCTACTTTCAAGACAAAGTTCTGGGAATTTTAGAATATAAAAATGGAAAATTAATTCCGCTAAAAGGTTCGACGGTTTTTAATGATAAGGAAATCTGGTCTGTTTTCCCTTTACCAAATAACAGGTTACTTTTGGCCACTCTGGAAAAAGGACTTTTTGTTACCGATGGAAATTCAGTTAAAGCATGGGAAACCGAGGCTAATGAATTTATTAAAAAAAACACATCACTGGGTGGCTGTATAATAAAAAATAAGTTTATCGTTCTCAATTCTGTATTAAATGGATTCATAGTTTGCGATTTAAACGGAAAGATAATCCAGCATCTTAATCGCCAAAAAGGACTTCAAAATAACACCATATTAACTTCATTTGTAGACAGCAAGAACAATCTTTGGCTAGGGTTGGATAATGGAATCACTTTTATAAACGAGAATTCGCCTTTCACCTTTTTTGATTACAGTTATAATATCGGAACCGTTTACTCGTCCCTGCTTTTTAATGGATATTTATACGTGGCAACAAATCAGGGATTATTCTATCATTCCTGGAATAAATCATTTAAAGATGAACCGTTTAGCAGGGTTGAAGGTACAATTGCGCAGGCCTGGAATGTACAGGTAATAAACAACACGCTATTATGCGCCAGTAATAGCGGAGCACTAGTGATTGATCAAAACAGGGTTTCAAAAGTATTAGACACAAAAGGTTATTTCGGATTTAAAGCAATTCCGAATCACGAAAACTACATAATTGGAGAAAGCTATAATGGTTTTTCGATTTTTAAAAAGGGCGCAAATGGTATTGAATATGTAAATCAGGTTGAAGGATTTGACGAAACCACAAATACATTTGAAATAGCATTAGATGAAAATTTTTTATGGCTGAAAAAAGATCCGTATTTGTATCAAATGGTATTATCAGATGATTTAAAAAGATTTGATTACATCAAAAAGCATACTCAGCTTTCATCAGATTATAAAGGAATCAGAAGCTTACAAGTAGTAAATAAAAAAATCTATTTTCAAACTAAAAATCATTTTTTCAGGTTTTCGAAAGAACAGGAAGCCTTTTTTGAAGATAAAAAAATTACACAGTTATTTCAAGGCATACCCACAATTAATACTTTAATAGAAGATGCTTATGGAAATTTATGGTATTCATATGGCGAATCGCTGGGCGTATTAACAAAAAATAAAAATGGCAGCTTTACAAAAAAAGAGGCTCCATTTTCGAACCTTACAGGAAACTTGGTTAATAATTACATTTCTGTAAACACTATTGATCCCGGGAATATTTTTATAGGCCTAACGGATGGTTTAACGCATTATGATTCAAAAATATCGAACAGTTTTATAACTAAACCAAACACATTTATTGAAAGTTTTTCATTTACTGATGATACCATTCTTATAGGAAATCTTGACATACCGGAAAAAGAATTTAAACTACCTTACAGTTCAAATCATGTTAAATTTACATTTTCGTCACCAACTTATGAAAATCAGGAAAACTTACTGTACTCCTATAAGCTGGAACCTTTTGACGATAGCTGGAGAAATTGGTCTACTGTAGCAATTAAGGAATACACCAATTTGAGAGAAGGTAATTATACAATGAAAATTAGGGCTAAAAACAGCTATGGTGTTGTCTCTGATATTAATGAAGTAAATTTTACCATATCTCCACCGTGGTACAGACATTTTCTGGCCTATCTTATTTATTTTATTTTTGTTTTAGCCGCCATCTATATTATTTCGAATAGAATTCAGTCAAAAATTAGAAAAAACAAATATTACGAAACTATAGAACAACGAAGATTATATCTTGAAAAAGAATCCAGAATAAGACATGAGCAGCATGAACTTGAAAAAGAAATCGAAAAACTCAAAAGCGACAAGCTTCAAATTAAAATTTTAGCAAAAGATAAAGAACTCGTAAATAATTCCCTGCAGGTTGTAAAGAAGAATAAAATCTTAAATGGAATAATTCACAAACTCAAAGACATTGACACTAATATCTTGGACGACTCAACGAAATTTGAGTTCAATAAATTACATAAAAGTATCGTAAAAGAAGTGAATACAGACAAAAGTTGGAAAGATCTGGAAAAGCACATTAAAAATGTTCATTTTGAGTTTTTAAAGCGACTCAAAGAAAAATATCCGACGATTTCTCCGCGCGAACTCGATTTGTCTACCTATTTATTAATGAATATGTCAACAAAGGAAATAGCCGAAATCATGAATATTTCAAGCGGCGGCGTTGAACTTGCCAGATATCGATTAAGAAAAAAACTCGGACTAAATAAAAAAGAGAATTTAATTGGCTTTTTGATGAGTATTTAATTAAAAACAAAACAGCCATTTATAATGATAAATGGCTGTTTTGTTTTTTGCTATAAAAATTAAATATATTCTAAACTTCGCTCAAGAGCCATTCCTCTTGAACCTTTAATTAAAATAATATTATCATTAAAATCTATAGTTTTAAGGTATTCTGCAAAAGCATCAAAGGTCTCAAAAAACCAGATATTTTCTTTCGAAATTCTATTCTCATAAAATGCTTTTCCAATGAAATAACAAGCAGATTCACTTTGATTTGAAACTGAATCAACAATGATTTTATGCTCGTGAAGACTTTCATTCCCTAATTCGAACATATCTCCCAAAATCATCACTTTTTTTGGATTGTCTAATTGTACAAAATTGGCAATAGCAACCGCCATACTGCTAGGATTTGCATTATAAGCATCCAAAATAATTTGATTTGTACCTTTTTTCAATAATTGAGATCTATTGTTATCTGGAACATATCCTTCAATAGCCGCCTTTATATCTTTTGTATCAACTTTGAAGTAAGTTCCTATAGCAACAGCCGCATTAATATTATTAGCGTTATAAAGGCCAATTAAATTAGACTTTACATTAAAATCATTATACTTAATTTCTACAAATGGATTAGCTTCAATACTATTAATTTCTAAATCAGCTTTCTCTTTTTTAATTCCAAATGTAAATGAAGCTATAGCGCTTGATTTTTCAATCTGAATTGGGTCTTCCAGATTTACAAAAGCCTTTTTCTTATTTTTGGAAAGATATTGATACATCTCACTTTTTCCTTCAATTACGCCTTCAACTCCACCAAAACCTTCTAGATGAGCTTTGCCGAAATTGGTTATGTAACCATAATCAGGTTGTGCAATTTCACATAAAAATTCAATCTCTTTTTTATGATTTGCCCCCATTTCAACAATACCTATTTGAGTTTCATCAGTAAAAGACAATAAGGTTAACGGAACTCCGATATGATTATTTAAATTTCCAATTGTTGCTTTTGTGTTGAATTTTTTAGCCAAAACAACATTAATCAATTCTTTGGTTGTTGTTTTACCATTACTTCCTGTTAAAGCAATAATTGGCAATTTTAAATATGCTCTGTGAAATTTTGATAATTCCTGCAATGTTTCTAAACTATTTTGAACCAGAATAGTTCTTTCATCTATTAAATAGGCCTCGTTGTCAATAACAACAAACAAAGCACCTAAATCCAGTGCTTGCTGAGCAAAAGTATTGGCATCAAAATTCTCTCCTTTAATAGCAAAAAACATAGAACCTTTTTCAATTTTTCGTGTATCAATTGAAACAGATTTACATTGCAAAAACAAATTATGAATTTCCTGAATATTCATTTATAAAATATTTTTTATGAATTGTAAAAATAGAAAAGTTATTATAAAAAAAATCCAAATTCCAAACTGAATATTCAGCACTTGGAATTTGGAATCTTTTTATTTTGAAATTTCTAAAACTTAGTTTCTAGGCGACTTTCTTCTTTCAGCTTTAGAACCTACTCTAGACATTGCACATCTGAAACCGATATAATCAGTTGCCATATCCTGAGGGAAATATCTTCTTTGAGCCGGATCTAACCAATAAGCCCTGTCTCTCCAAGAACCTCCTTTATAAACTCTTACTTTATCATCGATTAAAGTAGTACGTTTACTAGAGTTGTCATATTTTCTCAATACCTTACCTAAACTATCTGTAGTGATATTATGTTTAGGAGAGTTGTACATTGTTTGATCAGCTTTTGTTCCAGATTCTGAATCTCCAAAGTCAAAATATTTAGATGATTGCTTGTCACCATCTCTATAATTGATATTGTCACTTGTACTGAAATTTGTTCTCAGGTAAGTTTCGTTTTCGTCAACTGGCACCTGAGCAATTTCTCCCGGAAGATTTCTGGCTACAACTTTACCGTTACTTAAAGTATCATATTTGATATTGTCTTTAGTAATGATTTCAAGTTTACCGTCTTTACCAATTTTGTTTTTAGCGTATTGATTTCCTCTATAGTAGTTAAAATCATTTGCTTCATTATCAATAATAGGTCTGTAAACGTCAGCAACCCATTCTGCAACGTTACCTGCCATATCGTATAATCCGAAATCATTAGCAGCATAGCTTTTTACAGCATTTGTGATATCTGCTCCATCATCTGACCAACCTGCAATTCCACCGTAATCACCGTTTCCTTGTTTAAAGTTAGCCAATTGATCTCCTTTATTTTTACGTTTTGCTGAACGAGTATAATCTCCAGACCAAGGATATTTCTTTTGTCCTTTATATATATTGTACTCTCTTTGTCCAACATCAGCTGCCGCTGCATATTCCCATTCAGCTTCTGTAGGAAGTCTGTATTCTGGTAAGATAACTCCAGAAGAACGTTGTGCGTACACATTTTTTTCTTCTACTACACCATCTTTATTAGCTTTTGGTCTTCTTCCATTTGGATTTTTCTTTAATACTAATTCTTCGTTACCACCATAAGTAGTAGAAGGAGAAGCAAGGTAAGCTTCAGTATTAAATAAACTTTCAGCACTTACGTCTGTAGTTTTAGCACCTTTTTTAAGATATCCGTCTTTTTCAAGAACAGCTTCGTTTACACGGTCTGTTCTCCATTTACTAAATTCAACAGCTTGAATCCAGTTAACACCAACTACAGGATAGTTAGCATAAGATGGGTGTCTTAAGTAGTTATTAGTCATCGTTTCGTTATACCCTAAACGATTTCTCCATACCAAAGTATCAGGAGATGCTCCTTCATAAATATTTTTGTAATTTTCTTCTGTTGGAGGGAAAACTTTTTTAAGCCACTCCAGGTACTCTAAGTACATACCATTCGTAACTTCAGTTTCATCCATGTAGAATGATTGAACGTGTTGTTGAGTTGGAGTGTTATTCCAATCGTGCATAACATCATCCTGTACTTTACCCATAGTAAATGTACCTCCTTCAACAAAAACTAAACCAGGACCAGCCTGTTGTTTTTTCCCTGCATTTCTAGCAGCAGTTCCATTCTGACTATCTACATCCCAACCTGTTGCTCTAGAAGCGTGGCTTGAACTCGATTTTTTGCTACAACTAGCCGTGCCCAACATCAATACCATTGACATCATTAATTGCAAGACTACAATTTTGTTTACTTTCATACTCATTCTTAGGTGATAAATTTAGGTGCTGCAATATAATAATTAACATTTAATTAGCAACATCTGTTCTAATAATTTTATTTAGCTGTTTTTTACCAGAAAATAACCTATAGTTACGAACGCAAAAATATACTTTTTATTATTTACTATAACATGAAATACTATATTTTTACTTACTAAAATGTTTTAATTTCAAACTAGTATTTTCAACCTATGAAACAAGCCATAATTCTATATCTTTTTTTGATTCCTTTTGTCTCATTTTCTCAGATAAATGGCGGCCTCACATTAGATTGGCAAAATAAAAAAGAGATGAGTTTTGGCGAATACAAAATAATCATACCTTACTTCAAAGGAAACAGTTTTAGGTTCGATACTACAAAAAAAAGCATAACACTGCTTCTTAAACTTGACGAATCGAGCTCTTCAAACAGCAATTCTGTTTCGTTAACTAACGTCATATACGAAACAATTTCAATTACGGATTTAGGAGATTTAACACTTCAAAACATTCCGGACAGACCAAATGAAACGTTAAAAAACATCTTAGCAAGGGATAAGAAACAAACTTTTCTATCTCTTTATCCAATTATCAAGGAAGGAAATAGCTATAAACGAATCAAGTCATTTTCGTATTCAATAAATAATAGTACAGCAAAAAGCAATAATTCTTCTTCTTATCAAAAATCAGCCTTAGTTTCTAATTCTGTTTTGGCTTCTGGCGAATGGTACCGCTTTTATGTCGAAAAATCAGGGGTTTATAAAATTTCAAAGTCTTTTTTACAGAGTTTAGGATTTGATGCAGGCAAAGTTGATCCGAGAAGAATCAAAATTTATGGAAATGGCGGAAAAATGCTTCCATTAGCAAACAACACTTATTATCCTGATGACTTAATGGAAAACAGCATTCAGATTATAGGAGAAAACGACGGTACTTTTAATAACGAAGACTATATTCTTTTTTATGCCGAGGGAGTTGACAACTGGAATACTGAAAGCCAGACTAATATTAATTTATACGATACCAAATCATACTATTATATTACAGCTACCGGCAATGATGGAAAAAGAATTTCTACCGCAAATCAGCCAACAGGCAGCGCCACACTGAACTTAAACACGTTTGATGACTATCAATTTCACGAAGTTGATCTTACTAACGTTGCCCATTTAGGCCGCCAATGGCTAGGAGAAGCGTTTGATATTAATGCAGAACAGGAATTTGAGTTCAACTTCCCTAATCTGGAAACAACAATTCCTGTAAAAATAGAAGTAAACGCAGCTTCGGCTGCCTATACTCCAACTTCTTTTGCGATTTCTGCCAACGGGCAAAACATTGGCAACATTTCATTTAATTCATTGGTTGCAAGTTCTGATGTTAGATATTACTCGGTAAAACTCCCTTCTAATAGTACTTTTACAGGCACCGATAATATCAAAATAAAACTTACCTATAATAATAATGGTGTACCCGGATCAAAAGGATATCTGGATTATATCAACTTAATTGCAAAACGAAAACTACAGGGAACCGGAAAACAATTTAAGTTTCAATACGATCTGGCGGGTTCAACTTCAGGAATTGTGAATTATACTATTGGCAACGCTTCAGGCATTAGTCAGATTTGGGATGTTACAGACCTATATAATGTATCAAAAATAGAAAATACAAATTTAGCCACTTTTAGCTTCAAAGCTTCTTTAGGAGAAATTCGAAAATATATTGCAATTGATGCATCAGATTTTTATACACCTTTTAAAGATAGTCAGCCAAAAATTGCAAACCAGGATTTGAAAGGAACTCTTTTTCGAAACAATCAAAATGCGTTTCAGGATATTGATTATGTAATTATAACTCCTAAAATTTTAATTTCCCAAGCTGAAAAACTTGCCAATTTTCATCGCACAAATTCTAATCTAAATGTAAAAGTAATTTCGCTGGAGAACATCTATCAGGAATTTTCTTCTGGAAAACAAGATATTTCGGCCATTAGAAACTGTATTCGATATATTTATCAAAATGCTTCTTCTGCAGAAAAAAGAATTAAATACGTGAATTTGTTTGGCGATGCATCATTCGATTATAAAAACAGAATTTCTAATAACACGAATATTGTACCTATATATCATTCCTTAAATAGTAATACCGTTGGAGAATCTTCATTTGCATCAGATGACTTTTATGGCCTTATGGATGCTGATGAAGGAAATGTGATTTCTTTTTTTGGAGGAATTGATATCGCGGTCGGAAGAATGCTAATTTCAGACAATGCTCAGGCCGAAGAAATGGTCACTAAAGTTTTAGAATATCACGATACTAAATCGTATGGAAACTGGAGAAATAATTTTGTTTTAGTAAGCGATGATGCTGACCAGAGTTCCGACGCTTCTTTGCAATCCCGTCAAAATGCATTGGCAGACCTTATCTCAACCGAAAAACCTTTTTTTAATATTGACAAAATTATTCTGGACTCTTATAATCAGGAAGCTTCTGCCGGAGGATCGAGATATCCAAAAGCAAGAACCGACTTTTTTGATGCTTTTGAAAAAGGAGCTTTAGTCTTTAATTATTTAGGTCATGGTGGCGAAGATGGATTGGCAGCTGAAAGAATCTGGGAGAAATCTGACGGTCAAAATTTAAACAATCAATACAAATATCCCTTATTTATAACTATTACCTGCGAATTTTCAAGATTTGATGACCCAACAAGGCCAACAGCGGGCGAATATACATTTTGGAATCCTAAAGGAGGAGCCATTGCAATGCTTACTACGATTCGTGCTATAGGCCAATATAATGCAGAAAATTTTAATGACAGCCTCACAAAAAACCTGCTTTCTTATGGCACAAACCAATATACTGCAATCTCAGAAGCGCTTCGAATTTCTAAAAATGATAATCCTAGTTCGTCCAGTAATGTAATTTTTTATATTGGAGATCCCGCTTTGATGCTGGCTATTCCAAAACCCAGAATTAATTTAACAAAAGTAAATGATGTTGTTATTTCACAACCTATTGATGATTTTAAATCTTTAGCAAAAATTAAAATTACAGGAGAAATTACAGATGAGAACAATACTATTTTAAGCAATTATAATGGCGAATTAGCTACTGCTGTTTTTGATAAATTAATTACAACCACAACGTTAAACAACGATGGTTATAGCCCTGCAATGTCTTTCAAAACTTTGGGAGAAACCATTTTTAGAGGAAATGCATCAGTAACCAATGGTCAGTTTGAATTTAGTTTTGTCGTGCCAAGAGACATTAGAATCCCTTTAGACTATGGCCGAATTAGCTTCTATGCCAAGAAAACAACAATTTTAGAGAATCAATCAGGCTATAATACTACCATTAAAATAGGTGGAATAAATGAAAATGCACCTGTGGACAATATAAATCCGAAAGTGAAGTTATATATGAACGATGAAACTTTTGTTTCTGGCGGAATCACGAATAGTTCCCCATTCTTATTGGCTTTTTTAGAAGATGAAAACGGAATAAATACCGCAAGTGGAATTGGTCATGATATTGTAGCGATTTTAGACGGAGATGTAAGTAATCCTTATATATTAAACGATTACTATCAAACTAAATTAGACGATTACACAAATGGAAATTTACGTTTTCCGCTAAGAAATTTAGAAGCAGGATTGCATACTATAAGCTTTACAGCCTGGGATGTTTATAACAATCCCGTAACAAGTGAGATACAGTTTATAGTTGTTGGAGATGAATCACTCACCCTGACACACGTTCTTAATTATCCAAATCCATTTTCGACCTACACTCAATTTTGGTTTTCACACAACAGACCTTACGAACCTTTGGATGTTCAGGTTCAGGTGATGACAATTACCGGAAAAGTGGTATGGACAAAAAATCAGGTGATTACAACCGAAGGTTTTTTATCAAGAGAGATAACCTGGGACGGCAAAGATGATTTTGGAGACCGCATTGGGAAAGGCGTTTACATCTACAAACTTACTGTAAGATCAAATTTAACAAATAAAAGAGCAGAAAAGTACGAAAAACTTGTCATATTATAAATATATATATATTTTTACCATAAAAACCTTAAATCTATAAATGAAAAAAATATCTCTACTATTAATTTGTTTATTAATTATTTCGTACGCAAAAGCCCAAGACATTACACGTCCTATTACTACTGGAGTACCTTTCCTATTAGTTGCTGCTGATGCAAGAGCGGCAGGTATGGCAGATCAGGGAGTTGCAACATCAACAGATGCTTACTCTCAACAATGGAATCCTGCAAAATATGCATTTGCAACAGATGCGCAAGGACTTTCAATAAGCTACACTCCTTATTTGACAGATTTGGCCAACGACATTTCTTTAGGACAACTTACTTACTACAACAAAATTAACGAACGAAGTGCTTTTGCAACAAGCTTTCGTTACTTTGGTTTTGGAGGAATTGAACTAAGAGAAACCGGAGACCCAAACGAACCTACAAGAGAAGTAAATCCTAATGAATTTGCCTTAGATGGATCTTATTCATTAAAATTAAGTGATAAATTCTCTATGGCTGTTGGTGCAAGATACATCCGTTCAAACTTAAAAATTCCTTCAACCGACATTGATGCATCAGCTGCAAGTTCTTTTGCAGTAGACATTGCTGGATTCTATCAATCTGATGAAATTGCTTATGCTGATTTTAACGGAAGATGGAGAGCAGGTTTCAATATGCAAAATGTTGGTCAAAAAATCAGTTATGATAATGATGACATAAGTGCTAACTTTTTACCAGCAAACCTAAGATTAGGAGGAGGTTTTGATTTTATTTTAGACGATTATAATAAAGTGGGGGTAAGTGTAGAATTTACAAAACTTTTAGTACCAACTCCTCCAGGACCTGGAACTGCTGTTGATGCAAACGGAGATGGAGACTTTACTGATGTCGGCGATATTTCTCAGGCAGATGCTGATGCAGCAAATTATAAAGCTTACAATGATATTGGCTGGGTTTCTGGAATATTTAAATCTTTTGGAGATGCTCCGGACGGTTTTAGCGAAGAACTAAAAGAAATCACCTATAGTGTTGGTGCAGAATATATGTATCAGGATTCATTTGCCGTAAGAGCAGGATATTTTCATGAAAGCCCTGAAAAAGGAGCCAGACAATTTTTCTCTTTAGGAGCAGGATTCAAGTATAGCGCAGTAAAAATTGACGTATCTTACTTATTTTCGTCATCTAAAGTTAAAAATCCTTTAGAAAACACACTTCGTTTTTCTTTAACGTTTAACTTTGGCGATAAATACGAGCAATACTAAATAAAAAAAAATTAAAACAATATAACAATCCAAATTTCTGATTTTAGAAATTTGGATTTTTTTTCCCTTAAAAAGAATGAAAGAAATAAGCGTTACATCATCATTTTTAGTTTATGATTCAATAAAAGAACTTTCAAATGAAGTTCAGGACTTAATGGAACAGGCAATTGAAATTCGAAAAAAAGCATATGCACCCTATTCAAAATTTAGAGTTGGCGCCGCTTTACTTTTAGATAATGGAAAAATAGTTCTGGGATCAAATCAGGAAAACGCAGCTTATCCTTCTGGATTATGTGCAGAACGTGTCGCCATTTTTTACGCCGGAAGTGTTTATCCGGAAGCCAAAATCGTAAAAATGGCAATTACAGCAGCGTCAGACAACAATCAGACAAAAGCTCCAATTCCGCCATGTGGTTCATGCCGTCAATCAATAGCAGAATACGAAATTAAACAGGAAACCCCTATAGAAATCTATTTTATGGGCGAAATTGGGGAGGTTTACAAATCAACATCCCTTAAAAATTTGCTCCCTTTTATGTTTGATAAAAAGTTCTTGTAAAAAAAAGCCAAAAAGTAGCGTTTAAATTTTAGTTCTTAAATGTAATGTCTTATTTTTGCATCCCGACCTTTCGGGCGCAAATTTGTGGGAGGAAACTATTTTGCGTTATAGGCAACAATTGATAACACAAACAAACTTTAGCAAAAGAAAGAATTCAGATGAAAGAAGTTACAAAAGAAGTATATTTAAAGTGGTACGAAGACATGCTGCTTTGGAGAAAGTTTGAAGACAAACTTGCAGCATTATACATTCAACAAAAAGTTAGAGGTTTTCTACACTTATATAATGGTCAGGAAGCTGTATTAGCAGGCGCGTTGCACGCTATGGACCTGACTAAAGATAAAATGATTACTGCTTACAGAAACCACGTACAGCCAATTGGTATGGGAGTTGATCCCAGAAACGTAATGGCTGAACTTTTAGGAAAAGTAACAGGAACTTCTAAAGGTATGGGAGGTTCTATGCACATTTTCTCTAAAGAGCACCGTTTTTACGGAGGTCACGGAATCGTAGGTGGACAAATTCCGGTAGGAGCTGGTTTGGCTTTTGCTGATAAATATTTCAACACTGGCGGCGTTACCATGACTTATTTTGGTGACGGAGCTGCAAGACAAGGTTCATTACACGAAGCTTTCAACATGGCTATGTTATGGAAATTACCAGTTGTATTTATCGTTGAAAACAACGGTTACGCTATGGGGACATCTGTAGAAAGAACTGCAAACCACACTGATATCTGGAAACTTGGTTTAGGATACGAAATGCCTTGCGGACCTGTTGACGGAATGAATCCTGTAAAAGTTGCTGAAGCAATGCACGAAGCTATCGAAAGAGCGCGTCGTGGAGACGGACCAACTTTCCTTGAAATGAAAACATACCGTTACAGAGGACACTCAATGTCTGATGCACAATTATACCGTTCTAAAGAAGAGGTTGAAGAATACAAAAAAATTGACCCAATTACTCAGGTTTTAGATGTAATTATGGATCAAAAATACGCTACAGAAGAAGAAATTGAAGTAATTGACCAAAGAGTTAAGGATTTAGTTGAGGAATGTCAGAAATTTGCTGAAGAATCTCCATATCCTGAATTGCAACAATTATACGATGTAGTATACGCACAAGAAGACTATCCATTTACACCTCATAAACTATAATTAATTATGGCTATTAAAGTAACAATGCCTCGTTTGAGCGATACTATGACGGAAGGAACGGTAGCGACTTGGTTAAAAAAAGTAGGCGACAAAATTAGCGAAGGAGATATCTTAGCTGAAATTGAAACAGACAAAGCAACAATGGAGTTCGAATCTTTTAACGAAGGAACTCTTTTACATATTGGAATTCAGGCTGGAGAAACTGCTCCGGTTGATTCATTATTAGCAATTATTGGAAAAGAAGGAGAAGACATTTCAGCACTTTTAGCTGGTGGAGATGCTCCTGCTGCCGAAGCTCCAAAAGCAGAAAGTAAAGAAACTCCTGCTGCTGAAGCAAAAACAGAAACTGCTGCTCCCGCAAAAGCTGCAACTGAATTACCAAAAGGGGTTATAGTAGTAACTATGCCACGTTTGAGTGATACAATGACAGAAGGAACTGTAGCAACCTGGTTGAAAAAAGTAGGTGATACTGTTGCTGAAGGCGATATTTTGGCAGAAATTGAAACAGACAAAGCTACAATGGAGTTTGAGTCTTTCAATGCCGGAACATTATTATACATCGGAATTCAGGAAGGAAATACTGCACCTGTTGATAGCTTATTAGCGATCATTGGACCTGCAGGAACTGACATTGCCGGAATTGCTGAAAATTATACTGCCGGAGGCGCTGCAACTGCAAGTGCTCCTGCTGCAGAAGAAACTAAAGCTGCTCCTGCTGCTGAAAAAGCAACAGAAGCAACTGCTGATACTTCATCAAACGGAGGAAGAATTTTAGCTTCACCTTTAGCGAAAAAAATTGCTTCTGATAAAGGAATCCAATTGACTCAGGTTAAAGGTTCTGGAGAAAACGGACGTATTGTAAAAAGCGATATCGAGAACTTTACGCCATCTACACAAGCAAAACCTGCTGCAAGTGCTGACGCTAAATCAGAAACTGCTGCACCATCTACTCCAAAAGTATTTGTTCCTGCCGGAGAAGTTTACACAGAAGAGATCAAAAATTCTCAAATGCGTAAAATTATCGCAAAACGTTTGGCAGAATCTTTATTTACAGCTCCTCACTATAACTTAGTGATCGAAGTAAGCATGGACGAAGCAATGGGCGCAAGAGCAACAATCAATACTGTTCCTGATACAAAAGTATCGTTCAATGATATGGTAATTAAAGCTTGTGCTTTGGCATTGAAAAAACATCCAAAAATTAACTCTCAGTGGAAAGAAGATGCTATCATTATCAACCACCACGTTAATATTGGTGTTGCTGTAGCGGTTGAAGACGGATTAGTAGTTCCTGTATTGAAATTTACAGATGCTATGAGTTTATCTCAAATTGGTGCCTCAGTAAGAGATCTTGCCGGAAGAGCTAAAAACAAAAAATTAGGACCACAAGAAATGGAAGGAAGTACTTTTACAGTATCTAACCTTGGAATGTTTGGTATTACTGAATTCAATTCAATTATCAACCAACCAAACTCTGCTATCCTTTCTGTAGGTGCAATTGTTGAGAAACCAGTAGTTAAAAACGGTCAGATTGTAGTTGGAAACACAATGATGTTATCATTAGCTTGTGACCACAGAACAATTGACGGTGCAACCGGAGCTCAATTTTTACAAACGTTAAAACAATACATCGAAAGCCCGGTTACAATGTTGGCATAATCGATTGTTTTACATATTTAAATCCCGTTTTGAGTAATCAGAACGGGATTTTTTATTTAATTTAGTTTCTCAATTTCAATACTTCATAAATATGAAAAAAATATTCTTAGTAACCTTATTTGTAGCAGCTTTTGCGTGTCAGAAAAAAGATTCCGCAGAAAAAACAACCACTGCTAAAGCTACTATTAAAGACGAACACACCTTTTCTAAAGCAGATCTTGCTGTTGTAAAACACTTAGATCTTGACATCAAAGTTGACTTTGATACACAAACAATTTCAGGAAAAGCTTCCTGGAAAATTGATAATATTAGCAAAGGAAACGAAATTATCTTTGATGAAAACACGCTAAATATTACCAAAGTAACTTTAGGTGACGAAGAAAAAGAAACCAAATTCGAACTCGGAAACGAAGTTGAATTTCACGGAAAACCACTTCATATTACCATTGAACCAAACACTACAAAAGTCAACATCTATTACAGCACCACCAAAGATGCTGTTGCATTGCAATGGTTAAATCCGCAACAAACTGCAGATAAAAAGAAACCTTTTGTTTTTTCTCAAGGCGAAAGTATTTGGTCTCGCACATGGATTCCGTGTCAGGATTCACCGGGAATACGCTTTACTTATAATGCTAAAGTTACGGTTCCTAAAGATTTATTGGCTGTAATGAGCGCCTCTGTAAATCCGCAACAAAAAAATGATACAGGAATTTATACTTTCAAACAAGATAAAGCAATTCCGTCTTATTTAATGGCGATTGCTGTTGGAGATATTGCTTTTCAATCAATTGACAATAGAACCGGAGTTTATGCCGAACCTTCTATATTAAAAAAAGCTGCATGGGAATTTGCTGAACTTGGAAAAATGGTTGGCGCTGCCGAAAAATTGTATGGACCATATCGTTGGGGACGTTACGATGTTTTGGTTTTACCTCCAAGCTTCCCTTATGGCGGAATGGAAAATCCAAACTTAACTTTCCTGACTCCGGGCGTTATTGCCGGCGATCGTTCTTTAACGAGTTTATTGGCACACGAATTAGGCCACAGCTGGAGTGGAAACTTAGTAACCAACGCAACCTGGGATGATATTTGGTTAAACGAAGGTTTCACCACTTATGTGGAACATAGAATTGGAGAAGAAATCTTCGGTAAAAAAGAAGCTGAAATGCAGGATGTTTTAACTCGCAAAGATTTAGATGATAATATTGCTGAATATGGCGCTACAAATCCAGATACAAGATTAAAAGTAAGTCTTACAAACAGAAATCCTGATGATGGAATTAGTCAGATTCCATATGTGAAAGGGTATAACTTCCTGAAAGTAATCGAAGCAGCTGTTGGTCGTGAAAAATTCGATCCGTTTATTAAAAACTATTTTGATGCGCATGCTTTTCAATCTATAACAACAGAAGATTTTGTAAAATATTTAAACGACAATCTTATTAAAGGAGATAAAGTTCTTGCAGATAAAATAAATTTAGATGACTGGATTTACAAACCAGGCGTTCCATCAAACATAACAACTCCCTCTTCTGAAGATTTTGCTGCAATAGATAATATTCAGAAAAGCTGGAGAACAGCAGGCATAAAAGGACTAAGTCAAAAAATAAAATCAACTACAGAAAAACAGCATTTTATAGATCACTTACCAACAGATGTTACAACAGAAGAAATGGCTGCAATTGATAACGAATTCAGTTTTACTAAAAACGGAAACTTCGTTATTAAACGTCAATGGTTTGCACAGGCAATAATTCATCAATATAAACCTGCTTATCCTGCAATTGAGCAATTTATGATTGCAACCAGCAGAACAGGATCGTTAATGACACTTTATAAAGAATTGGTTAAAACCCCGGAAGATAAAACATGGGCAAAACAAATCTTTGAAAAAGCGAAATCAGGTTATCATGCGACAACCGTTCAGGCTGTTGAAGGTATTTTGAATTAAATTTTTAAGAATATAATTTTAAAAACAGGTTGTCCTTTCTATGGCAACCTGTTTTTTTTTGCGCAATATTTCATTTTCGAGGAACGAGAAATCACACTAGAAATCCCGCAAACAACCAACACATCCTGTCATTTCGAGAAACGAGAAATCTTCGAAAAAAGCTCTACAAAGATTGTCGATTCCGATTGAGGAGTTACTTGCGAAGATTTCTCGTTCCTCGCAATGAACTACCCGAAAACATTCTTATGAAAACTGCATTAGCCCAGATTGAAGTGGAAAGCCCGGAACTCAAAACCCTAATTTTTCTCGCCAGAAGACAGCGACCAGCGGAAGCTCGTTTTATGGCTTAGAAAAATTAGGGTTTTGAGTGAGGACTTGAAGCGGAAAGCTGGATTAGCTCCAGAAAAAATTCTAAAATTTTACCCCAAAATAAAGAGAGGGAAAATTGTCCATCACATGGCGAAAATTCTCCATGTTCTAAGATATGTAATCGTCGCACCTTTGTAATGTCAAAAGACAACAAATAAATATTAACATAAAAATTACATACGATGACACGATTAACAGCATTAAACCCAGAAGAAGTAACAGGAAAAACTAAAGATTTATTCAATGCCGTACAAGGAAAATTGGGAGTTGTTCCGAACATGATGAGAACAATGGGAAATTCCCCAGCAGTTCTTGAAGGATATTTAAACTTAAGCGGTGCTTTGAGCCACGGAAAATTAAGTGCAAGAACCGGTGAATTATTAGCCCTAACGATTTCAGAAAAAAATTCATGTGATTATTGCGTTGCCGCTCACACTTTCATTGGCGGAAAATTATTAAAAACGGATCCACAGGTTTTACACGATGCAAGAACAGGAAATTCTACAGATGCAAAAACAGATGCGATTCTAAAATTTGCCAAAGCACTTGTAAGTAAAAATGGTTTGGTAGACGACGAAGATGTAAACACGGTTAAAAACGCAGGAGTTTCTGATGCTGAAATTGCAGAAACTGTAGCCCACGTAGCTTTGAATGTTTTAACCAACTATTTCAATAACACTGCCAATACAGAAATTGATTTTCCTGCAATTCAAAGTTTAGAATTACAAAACTAATTCAACAAAAAAAACAAAGCTATAAAGATAGTCGTGATTATTTCATAACTATCTTTATATTAAAAAAATAGTATGGAAACACCAAGACACCCTTTACCTCCCTTTACTACTGAAACTGCACTTCAAAAAGTTCAAATTGCCGAAGATGCCTGGAACACAAAAGATCCTGAAAAAGTTGCGCTTGCCTATACCATTGATACGGAATGGAGAAACAGAACCGATTTTATTAATGGTCGTGAAGAAGTAAAACAATTCCTTACCAATAAATGGGAAAAAGAACTTCATTACAAACTTAAAAAAGAATTGTGGGGTTTTCGCGAAAACAGAATGGCAGTGAGATTTGAATACGAATGGCAAGATCATTCCGGACAATGGTTTCGCAGTTACGGAAATGAACTTTGGGAATTTGACGAAAATGGCTATATGCAAAAAAGATTCGCCAGCATTAATGATTTACCAATTGAAGAAAGCGATCGAAAATTATAAAATATTAAACATGAGCAGTCAAAATGTTTTTACATTAATAAATCCGCAAACAGGGAATTTGGCTTTCAAAATTCTTCCATTTGATGACAACAGCCATTTTGATCATTTGCAGCGTAATAATTTTTTCTCATTAATTTGGGTTACAAAAGGAAAAGGAAACGTAAAAGCAGATTTTGCACAACATCAGTTTGAAGAAAATTCACTCCTCGCCTTTTCTCCATATCAGCCTTTTATGCTTTGTGTAAACGAACCTATTGAAGGAATTGCTATTCATTTTCACCCTGATTTTTATTGTATTCACATGCATCAAAAAGAAGTTTCGTGCAGCGGAGTTTTGTTCAACAATGTTTATCAGCCGCCATTTGTTAAAATTACAGATGAAGCTTCGGCTATTTTTAAAATGGTTTTGGATCAGATGAAAACCGAAATTCAAAATACCGATTTAGCACAATATGAATCACTGGTTTCTTATTTGAAAATATTTTTAATTACAGCTTCCCGGTTAAAAAATCAGCAATTAGAAGAAATGAAGTCGATTCCGAATTCTAAAGAACCTTTTATTCTTCAAAATTTAAAAGATGCTATTGAGGATAATTTTAAGACCAAACATTCTGCCGGAAACTATGCAGACATGCTGAATATTTCGGCAAAAGCCTTAGCCAAATTATCAAAAAATTATTTCAACAAAACACTGACCGACTTAATTGCTGAAAGAATTATTATTGAAGCCAAAAGAGAATTGTACATGACCAATAAATCAGTAAAAGAAATCGCCTATGAATTAGGTTATGATGACGAACATTATTTCAGCCGATTTTTTAAAACCAATGCTGATGTCTCGCCACAATTGTATCGCGAAACAGTTGGATTTGGAAAAATGGAAGCTTAGTTTTTATTTTTAGCTTCAATCCATTTTGCCATGTATTTGGTGCTTTTTAAGGTATGATGCTGCAGCAAACTTCCCATAAAATTATGCAAACGATGATTTTCAGCATCATTCAACAATGAATTAATTGTTTTAATTAATTCGTCTGAATATTTATTTCTTTGATAACATTCATTCACAATTGCGATTCCATTTTTTTGGGCTTGTTTCCAAAGACTTTCATCATTATATAGTTCAATAGCGTTTTGGGCAAATTCCTGAACATCATCAGTAATAATACCATTCCAAGGCAAATTACCATGCATTGCTTCCGAACCAATTGTTGTGGTCGCACTTGGCGTTCCGCATTGCATTGCTTCTAACAATTTGCCTTTTAAACCCGCGCCAAAACGAATGGGAGCCAAAACAATTCTGGCATTCTTCACAATTTCATTGGCGTCTTCTGCCCTTCCCATTATAAAAAAACCATTTTTAGGCTGATGTAATTGCAGTACTTTCTGTGATGGATATGCGCCATAAACTTCTAAAACGGCTTCCGCAAATTGATTTTTAATCAAAGGCCAAATTGTTTCTTTCAGATATTGAACTGTATTCCAATTGGGTTCATGAAGAAAATTTCCGATGAAAACAAAATTCCTGCGTTCTTCAAAAGGAGGTAATTCCTGAAGATTTTCCTCAGACATTTTATCAACTAAAAACGGCAAATAATGCAGCAGACTGGAATCAATTTTGAAAACATTGCTCAGAAGATTCATTTCAAATTCTGAAATAATAAAAGATAAGTCACATCTTAAAATACTGGCGATTTCACGTTTTGCAACTTCCTCCGACAACAAATCATGAACTTCAAAAGTCCGATTTCCTTTAAAAGCTTTTTGCCTCGCCGTTCTCAAACAATGTAAATCTTCAGTATCAAGTAAACGAATCGCTTTTGGACAATTTTCAGAAACCCGCCATCCAAATTGTTCTTCAATCATAAAACGATCAAATAAAACAACATCGGGATTTAATTCGATTATAAAATCATCAAAACTGGAATTATTCAATTCTATTGACTTTTTTTCTACTCCAAATTGTGATAAATCAACCATAAAATCACTGTCTAAAGCCGGGCTTGCAAATGTAATTTCAAATCCATTTTGTTTAAAAATAGAAATCAATTGCATCATTCTTCCGCCCGCTGCAGACGAATTTGGTTCAGGCCAGACAAAACCAATAATTAAAAGTTTTTTGATTTGATTCATTTGATTTGTTTCAAGTTACAAAATAATACTATTTTCCGCGGATTTGCACCATATTTACTGACTTTCAGTCGTAAAAAAACACTAATTTTGCAGTTAACTTTTTTCTATAAAATTATGTTAGGATTAAAATTAGCTACAGACCCTCGTTGGGTAAATATCGTTGAATCAAACATCGAAGAAATTTTAACGGATCATGCGTGGTGTGAACAAAAAGCAGCTTCAAACGCCATTAGTTTAGTTACTTACAATTCTGAACTGGAAGAACTAGTTACTGAAATGCTCGTAATTGCAAGAGAAGAACTGGAACATTTACAGATGGTTCATGACATTATCAAGAAAAGAGGTTTAACGCTGGGGCGCGAAAGAAAAGATCATTATGTAAATGAGCTTTTTAAATTTATGAAGAAAGACGGAAGCCGAAAAGACGCACTTTGCGATCGTTTATTGTTTTCTGCAATGATCGAAGCCAGAAGTTGTGAGCGCTTTAAAGTGCTTTCTGAAAATATAAAAGACGAAGAATTAGCCAAATTTTATCGTGATTTGATGATTTCTGAAGCGGGACATTATACTACTTTTTTAGGCTTTGCCAGAAAATACACAGACAATATAGACATCGACAAACGCTGGAAAGAATGGATTGAATATGAAGGTTCAATCATAACCAATTACGGAAAAAGCGAAACCGTTCACGGGTAAGAACACTTCTTATCAATTCAAATTTTAAATTACATAATAATACCACAATTCTAAATGTCAACTAATAAATTTAAATCGGTCTTATTAAAAACAGGAAAATACCTGGTAATAACTTTTGCTGTTATACTTGGATTATTGTTTTTAACGCCTATCATTTTTGAAGATCAAATTAAAGATCAAATCAAAAAAACGGCGAATGAAAGGCTAAGTGCCGAATTGAATTACTCTGATGTTTCTGTATCTTTTTTTCATCATTTCCCTTCTTTGACCTTAACATTAAATGATTTAAGTCTTAATGGTTCTGCACCTTATAAATCTGAAAAATTTATTACTGCAAAAGAGGTTTCGTTTGGAATAAACGTTGCTAGTTTGGTTTTTGGCCGATCTGTCAAAATCGACCAGATTTATTTGTCTGATTCGTTTATAAATGTAAAAGTTAATAAAAATGGTGAAGCCAATTACAACATTTACAAATCGACGGCGCAGACAACCACACAAAAAGACAGCTCAGATACAGCTTTGAAATTGGAGCGAATTGAAATCATCAACAGTAAAATTATTTATGATGATCAATCTACAAAAGTACATTTTGATGCTCTTGGTTTTAATTATTTAGGAAAAGGAGATTTAAACAAATCTGTTTTTGATTTATATTCAAAAGCAAAAGTCGAAAAACTAAATATTGTTTATGAAGATGAGCCTTATTTAATGAATAAAAAAATTGATGCTGATTTGATTACGAAGGTAAATATCAATTCGTTATCCTTCTTTTTCCAACAAAACAATTTAAAAATAAATCAGCTGATAGTTGATTTTAAGGGAAATTTCAACTTTCTGAAAGATGGCTATAATATGGACTTGGCAATAAAATCAGAAAACAGCGATTTATACGATGTCTTTACTGCTTTTCCACCAAAATACATTACCTGGCTTTCTAAAACAGAATTAAAAGGAAATACTAATTTACTTTTAACAGTAAAAGGAGATTATATTGCTTCGCAAAAAAAAGCTCCGGATCTTAATCTAGATGTAAAAATTGACAACGGATTTGTGAATTATAACAAAAGTGCTTTTCCGGTTTCAGACCTTAATTTAGAGGTAAAAACAAAAGTCCCTTCATTAGATCCTGAACTTTTAATTGTTGATGCCAAAAACATATCATTGAAGATCAATAAGGATTATTTAAAATCGAAATTGTATATGGAAGGCTTAAGTACACCAAATATTGACGCCGATTTTAAAGCTAAAATGGATCTTGCCAAACTAAACAAAGCCCTTGGAATTCCTGATTTGGAATTAAAAGGAACTTTGGCAGGAGATGTAAAAGCAAAGGGGAAATTCGATCAGAAAAATAAACTTTTTCCTGTTACAAAAGGAAATATTGATTTAGAAAACGGATATATCAAAACCAAATATTATCCAAATGCAATTACCAATATTATTATAAAATCTAACATCAGCAATCAAAAAGGAACTTTTAAGGATTTGAAAGTGAATTTAAAACCAGCTCAGTTTACTTTTGAAGGAAAACCTGTTTTTGTGTCTGCAGCTTTAAGCGATTTTGATGATTTAAATTATGACATTAAAGCAAATGGAGAATTGGATGTAAATAAAATATACAAAGTATTTTCTCAAAAAGGTTTGGACTTGGATGGTTTTATAAAAGCTGATTTGGTTTTAAAAGGCAAACAAAGCGACGCTGAAAAAGGAAATTACAGCAAACTTTACAACAAAGGAACACTGGAACTTAGAAACATTGGAGTTGCATCAGAATATCTGCCTAAAAAATTCATCATTAAGGAAGGTATTTTCAAAATCAATCAGGATAAAATGTCTTTCAATAACTTTTTGGCCGCTTACGGACAATCAGATTTTAAGATGAACGGATATTTACAGAATGTTTTTAACTATATAACAACAAATACAGGAGTTTTAAAAGGCTCTTTTACGGTTTCGGCGAGATATATTAATGTTGATGAATTTATGTCTGAAACAGATACAAATACAGCTTCTCAAACTGAAACTAAACAGACCGGGGTTATTATTATCCCGACCAATTTAAATTTGCAATTAATGGCGCATGCCCAAAAAGTTTATTTTGATAAATTAAATCTTCAAAATGCCAGTGGAAATTTAAAAATGAACAAAGGCAAACTGAGCATGCAGAATACAGGCTTCAATTTAATTGGCTGTAATGTTGCTATGAATGGCAATTATCAGGCTGTGACACCTCAAAAAGCAAATTTTGATTACAGTATTAAAGCTTCTGATTTTGATATTAAAAGGGCTTACAATGAAGTTGAAGTTTTTAGAAAAATGGCTAGCGCAGCCGAGAAAGCGCAGGGAATTGTATCGCTTGATTATCAGTTAAAAGGAAGATTAAACGGAAATATGAAACCGGTTTATCCATCGCTTGTTGGCAGCGGAACACTTTCTGTAAAAGACGTAAAAGTAAGAGGATTGAAAATGTTTAATGCCGTAAGCAAACAAACCAATTCTGAGTCTATGAAAAATCCGGATCTTTCAAAAGTTGAAATAAAAAGCAAGATCAAGAATAATATCATGACAGTTGAACGTTTTAAATTTAAGTTTGCCGGCTTTCGACCAAGAATTGAAGGAACTACAAGTTTAGACGGAAGATTAAATCTAAAAATGCGTTTAGGATTGCCTCCGTTAGGTATTTTCGGAATTCCATTAACCGTGACAGGAACTCAGGATAGTCCTAAAGTAAAAGTTGGCCGTAAAACTGAGGATTTGGAAGAAACAACGGATACGGAGTAAACAATTAAATTCCAATCCTGAGTTTCGGGATAAAATTCCAAATTACCAATTTACACGTAATTCATTTCAAAATACGATTAAACCTTTGTCAAAATTTTAAACTTTGCCAAAGGTTTTTTTGATTCTCATAAATTCCAATTTACCTTTAATCGTGTCATCCCGAGAGGGATCTTCACGAGAAACTCCGCGCAGTAAGTTCCCAATACTAATTTTCGTTTACAAATAACATCCTAAATAATCCAAATTTTTGTAGAGCTACTTACGGAGATCTCTCATTCCTCGGGATAACATAGCGAGTGCACAATCGAAAAGGAGAAAAACAAACACAATAATTAATAGACTAGATAGCAACCGTAAATTCTATTATATTATTTATATGGTTAATTACAAAAAACAAAAAACCCGCTCTTTTCAGAACGGGTTTTGTAATAAGTAGTCTTAGATTATGCTTCGAATGGAAGGATAGATACATAAGATTTGTTATCTTTTTTCTTTTGGAACTTTACAACTCCAGCTACTCTTGCGTGTAGTGTGTGATCTTTACTGATGTAAACGTTTTCACCTGGATTATGTTTTGAACCTCTTTGTCTAACGATGATGTTCCCAGCAATAGCAGCTTGACCACCAAAAATCTTAACGCCTAAACGTTTTGATTCTGATTCTCTACCATTCTTCGAACTACCGACACCTTTCTTGTGAGCCATGACGTATGAGTTTAAATATTGTTATTATTCTTTAGTAGCTTCTTTTTTTGCTTTTGGAGCTGCTGCTTTTTTTGCTTTTGGAGCTGCTTCAACTTCAGTAGCCGGAGCTTCTTCTGCTACAACTGCTTTTTTAGCTGCTGCTTTTTTAGTTCCACCTGCTGCAGTAATACCTTCAATTACAATTTGAGTAAGATATTGTCTGTGACCATTTCTCTTTTTGTATCCTTTTCTTCTTTTCTTTTTGAAAACGATAACTTTATCTCCTTTTAAGTGTTGTAACACTTTAGCTTCTACTGAAGCACCTTCTATAGCTGGGGCGCCTAAAGTTACGCTACCATTATCGTCTAATAAAAGAACTTTGTCAAAAGAAACTTTTGAACCTTCTTCATTAGCCAAACGGTGAACATAAACCTTTAAGTCTTTGCTTACTTTGAATTGTTGCCCTGCTATCTCTACGATTGCATACATACCAAATTGATTTATTGATTTTTAAGGTTGCAAATATACAATTAATAATTTACTGTGCAATCTCTTATTTCAAAAATATTTTCCTTGCATTAAAGTCTGTTTTTCAAGGTGTTTTATGGCTTTAAAAAACATATCATGATGTAAAAGACTGTTAAAGTAGCATCAAAATATTGGCTAATATTAAAATCATCATTAAAAAAACTTATTTTTGATGTAATTATAATTACCTCTTGACTACCTACTATAATTATTTAGGTAATAAAAATTATTAATCTTTATGAAAAATTCGATAATGATGTTAAGTGCTGCATTAATGCTTGGCGGAGTAGCTCATGCTCAAAAAGTAGCTTTTGAAGAATATAATTTAGACAACGGCATGCATGTTATTTTGCACAACGATCCTTCGGCGCCGGTTGTTGTAACTTCTGTGATGTATCATGTGGGTTCTAAAGATGAGCGCCCGGATCGTACAGGTTTTGCTCACTTTTTTGAACATTTGTTATTTGAAGGAACCCAAAACATAAAACGCGGTGAATGGATGAAAATTGTTACCGCAAATGGCGGAGTAAACAATGCCAATACATCTGATGACAGAACTTATTATTATGAAGTTTTTCCGTCAAATAGTTTAGAACTTGGTTTATGGATGGAATCTGAAAGATTGATGCACCCAATCATCAACAAAATTGGAGTTGACACGCAAAATGAAGTCGTAAAAGAAGAAAAGAGAATGCGTTACGACAATCAGCCTTATGGAAATATTTTGCCTGAGGTGAAGAAAAATATGTTTAAAAACCATCCGTATCGCTGGACAACGATTGGCTCTATGAAAGATCTGGATGCTGCAACTCTTGAAGAATTTCAGGCTTTTAATAAAAAATTCTACACACCAAATAATGCTGTTTTAGTTGTTGCAGGCGATTTTGACAAAACAAAAACCAAAGAATGGATTCAAAAGTATTTTGGCCCAATTCCGAAAGGAGAAGTTGTAAAAAAACAAACTTTTACCGAAGAGCCAATTAATCAAACGATAAAAGCAACTTACGAGGATCCCAATATTCAGATTCCAATGATCGTTGCTTCGTACAGAACACCATCAATGAAAACAAGAGATGCCAGGGTTTTAGACTTAATCTCTTCTTATTTAAGTGATGGAAAAAGCTCAAAATTGTACAAAAAAATAGTTGATGATAAAAAAATGGCGCTTCAAATTGGTGCTGTCGGTTTTAGTCAGGAAGATTACGGAATGTACATTTTATATGGTTTGCCAATGCAGCCCAATACAACCGCAGACATTTTAAAAGAAATGGATGAGGAAATTGTTAAAATACAAACCGATTTGATTTCTGAAAAAGACTATCAAAAATTACAAAATAAATTTGATAATAATTTTGTCAACGCAAACGCAAGTGTCGAAGGAATTGCAGAAAATTTAGCTTCTTATTATTTACTTTATGGAGATGTAAATCTTATAAATACCGAAATCGACCTCTACCACTCTATAACAAGAGAAGAAATTAGAGATGTCGCTAAAAAGTATTTAAACCCTAATCAGCGTTTAATTTTAGATTATGTTCCTTCAAAAAAAGTTGAAAACTAAGAGTCTCAAATCATGAAAAAAATACATACAATTTTAATCCTTTTATTCCTTACCGGAATTATGCAAGCACAAGATCGCACACAACCTAAACCAGGCAACGCACCAGTAGTCAATATTAAAAAACCACAAACTTTTGTTTTGGCAAACGGCATGAAAGTTTTGGTAGTTGAAAATCATAAATTACCAAGAGTGAGCTTTAACCTTACGCTTGACAATGCTCCTTTTACCGAAGGAAACAAAAAAGGCGTTGACGAATTAACCAGCAGTTTAATCGGAAACGGCTCTAAAAAAACAAAAAAAGAAGCTTTTAATGAAGAAATTGACTTTTATGGCGCAAGCATCAATTTTACTTCATCTGGCGCTTATGCAAGTTCGCTTTCTAAATATTCCGGAAGAGTTCTGGAGCTTTTAGCCGAAGGCGCTTTACAGCCAAATTTTACTCAGGAAGAATTTGATAAGGAAAAAGCAAAATTATTAGAAGGCCTTAAAGCCGATGAAAAAAGCGTTCCGGCAATTGCAAATCGTGTTGTAGATGTTTTAGCTTTTGGAAAAAACCATCCAGCGGGAGAATTTATTTCTGAAGAAACTTTAAAAAATGTAACCCTTGCAGATGTTCAGGCAAACTATGCTACTTATTTTGTTCCTGAAAATGCTTATTTGGTTGTTATTGGAGATGTTAAATTTAAAGAGACAAAAGCAGCTGTAGAAAAGCTTTTTGGTGAATGGAAAAAACAAAGCGCTCCAAAAAACACTTACACAGATCCGCAGAATGTATCAAAACTTCAAATTGATTTTGTTGATGTTCCAAACGCAGTTCAATCTGAAATTTCATTGGTAAATACAGTGAATTTAAAAATGAGTGATCCTGATTTTTTCCCTGCTGTAATTGCAAATCAAATTTTGGGTGGTGATTTTAACAGTTATTTAAACATGAATCTGCGCGAACAGCATGCCTGGACATACGGTGCTAACTCAAATATTGGAAGCGGAAAATATGTTACAAAATTCAAAGCAACATCTGCAGTTCGAAATGCGGTTACTGATAGTGCAGTAACAGAATTTGTAAAAGAAATTAAAAGAATCAGAACAGAAAAAGTTTCTGATGATGTATTAAAAAACGTAAAAGCAGGTTATATCGGAAGATTTGTTATGCAGGTTGAAAAACCTCAGGCTGTGGCTCGTTACGCTTTAAATATCGAAACAGAAAAGCTTCCGGCTGATTTCTACGAAAAATACATTCAGACCATTAACAATGTTACTCCGGATGATATTTATCGTGTTGCCAACAAATATTTTCCTCTTGATAATATGCGAATTGTTATCGTAGGAAAAGGATCTGAAGTGTTAGGCGGTTTAGAAAAACTTCAAATTCCTATTTATTATTTTGACAAATACGGAAACCCTGTTGAAAAACCGGCAAGCAAAAAAGAGGCTCCGGCTGAAATCACCGCAAAAACTGTGTTTGAAAATTACATCAAAGCAATTGGCGGCGAAAAAGCAGTTTCTGCAGCAAAAACACTTTCCATGAAAGGTTCAACAACAATTCCGCAAGCACCTACTCCTTTAACTTTTACTTCAAAATTAGATTCAAAAGGAAAAATGATGGTTTCACTTTCTATGGGAACTATGGCTTTGATGAAACAAGTTGTAAACGACAAAGGTGCTTATATCGAACAACAAGGCCAACGTAAAAACCTGGAAGGCGCAGATTTAGCCGAAATGAAAGCAAACGCAGCTCCCTTTGAGGAATTGCTATTAAGCAAAAAAACGGGTTTAAAAGTTGAAGGAATAGAACCAATCAACGGAAGCGACGCTTATGCTATAAAAGATGGGAAAACTATTTATTATTATGATGTAAAATCAGGATTAAAAGTAGCTGAAACCAAAATAAAAGAACAAAGCGGGCAATCGACAACGCAAACAACTTATTTTAATGATTACAAAGAAGTAAAAGGGGTAAAAGTTCCTTTTAATCTAATACAAAACGCAGGTTTTGAATTGGATATTAAAATGTCAGACATTAAAATCAACGAAGGTGTTTCTGAAGCGGATTTTCTTTAGGGAAAGGGTCTGAGGTACTGAGGTTCTGAGGTTCTGAGGTTCTGAGATTCTGAGATTCTGAGATTCTGAGATTCTGAGATTCTGAGATTCTGAGATTCTGAGATTCTGAGATTCTGAGATTCTGAGATTCTGAGATTCTGAGATTCTGAGATTCTGAGATTCTGAGATTCTGAGATTTCTTAAAAGCTTTGTCAAAGTTTTAAAACTTTGACAAAGCTTTTTTTTATGGGTTATTTTTTTCACCCTGAGCGAAGTCGAAGGGCGCACCAATTGGAATGGACTTCGACTTCACTCAGCCTGACATCCTTTAAAAATAAAAACTCTTATTTCTTCGCCGATAAGTAAACGCCAATCAAAATAATAAAAGCACCAAAAAACTGAACTGGTGTTAGCATTTCATTATCTAATAATCCCCAGAAAAAAGCAACGATCGGAATTAAATAGGTTACAGACGTTGCGAATACAGGCGATGACATTTGAATTAATTTGAAGAATAAAACATTTGCAATTCCTGTACCCAAAACACCCAAAATCATCACAAATAGAATAGAATGCTGTGTTGCTTCGAGATTTATTCTTTGTGTAAAATCGGTTGTGCTTAAAATAATTAATGCTGGAATAAGCAAAACCGTAAAATTTCCGGTTGTAATGCTCAATGAATTTAAATCTGGCAAATACTTCTTGATTAGATTTACATTTATAGCATAACAAATCGTCGCAATTACTACCAAAAGAACATAATAATAGTTTTGTCCCGGATGCGCAGAAGCCCCGCTTAAAACCAGCAACAGACATCCAATTAAACCAACGAAAACTCCTAAAACCTGACGTTTTTGAAATTGGATTCCAAAAGCAATTATTCCTAAAACCAATGTATTTAAAGGGGTAAGCGAATTTAAAATAGCGACAATCGAGCTATCGACCTGAGTTTCGGCAATGGCAAAAAAGAAAGCCGGAATAAATGTCCCGAAAACTGATGTAAGCGCCACAAATTTCCATTGACGGCGGGAAATTTTCTTTAAACTCGAAAATCCTATAATTAGCAAAAACAAAGCGGCAAAAATAATTCGGAGTGAACCTACCTGAATCGCTGTTAAACCAACTAATCCTCTTTTAATTAAAATAAAAGAACTTCCCCAAATTAGCGAAAGCAAGAATAAATAAAACCACTTTAATTGTTTTGCATCCATAAATAGTATTTTACTGCAAATTTGTAATTATTTTATGAACTGACCTTCTGTTTTTTATTAATTTTGTAAACATCATTTAGCTAATTTAAAAACATCAATATAATGAAATTCACAAAAATCATCACGGCATTAGCAATTTCAGGTTTAGTATTTGTAAGCTGTAAAAAAGAAGAAGATAAAAACTTAGCCAATATAAAAGCTGTAGAATCTCCAAAAGAACACAAAACAATTGCAGCTGAAAACGTGCAAACTGCAAGTTTTACAATCGAAGGAATGACTTGTGCGGTGGGATGTGCAAAAACGATTGAAAAAGAATTATCAAATCTTGAAGGAGTTGAAAAAGCTGCCGTTGATTTTGACAAAAAAACAGCAACAGTTACTTTCGACAAAACGATTCAAAATCCTGAAAGTTTAACTAAAGTGGTTCAGGAAACAGGAGATGGAAAAACATATAAAACTTCGAATGTAAAATCGTAAAACATTTGCAGAGCACTGAAAAACAAAAGAAATAATACATTTCAAACAGTAGCAAGCTCAGTATTGCTACTGTTTTTTTTTGAATTATTCTAATCGATTTCAATCAAAGCAATAATAATTAATACAAAAAGAATGAACCTTAAATTTAGCCATATAGACATTTTAGTTAAAGACCTTCAGGCAGCTTGTGATTATTACAAACAAATCTTCGGAGCCGAAATCTCAAAGAAATTCACTTGGGAAAGAGGAGAACTTCATGTCGAATATGCTGTGGTAAAAATGGGTCAGGAACGATTTATGCTGGTGAAGCCTTTTTCTGGAAATTTAAAAGAACTATTAGACACTAAAGGCGAAGGAACTATTTATCGTCATTGTTATTCTGTTCCCGACATTGAAAAAGTTTTTGCTGAATTGGTATCTAAGGGAGTTCAACCGGAAGATGAAAATGGAAATCCTTTATCACTGGAAAGCCTTAATTCTCCTAGCGGAATTCGAATTATTTGGCTTCCAAAGCGTTTTGGAGAATTCTCAATCGAGATACTCGAAGAAGCAGGACTTCAGGAATTTATGAATGATGCTTTTTCGGCTTCTTAGTTCAATGTAATCTTTAATTACATCACTTTAAAACATAAAAAAAGCATTCTGTTGAATGCTTTTTTTTTATTTCCATTTTAATGTTTCCATTAACTGTCGCATATCATTTTTGATATAACTGGCTGCCGGCATAATCGAATCGAAATTGGGTTTAGCATAAAAATAAACCGATCCGGTTATAAAATGCTTTGTACTGTCTGTAACGTAAAATTGAGAGTTTGTCGCAGCGTTTCCATCAACTTGATAAAACATTCCGTAAACCTTTTTTTCAGGGTTTAAATACGGCTGTTCTAATATATCATCAGCTTTTATTACATGCTCGTAAGTTAGTTTCTGAGCATCTTTAAGCAATTTTTCGATATCGCCGTTTACTGGCTTATAAGTTAAATAAATGGTAGCTTTCATTTTCGGATATGTAATTGCAAAACCACAATTTTTTTCATCTTTTATAATCGCAGCGTCATTCATTTGAAAAGAAAACGGACAATTACCTTCAAAATTAGCATATGTAGCTTCCGGATAATCCAAACGTAAAAAGCTTGCGGGTTTGGGCATCACATCATCTTTACAGCTTACAAGTGTTAGTGTTAGTAAAATTGTTGCTACTGAAATTATTCTTTTAAGCATTTTATTCTATTGTTACTTTTATTTGTTTTACACGTTTTTTATCAACTGTCTCTATAGTAAAAACACAGTTCTCAAACGCTATTTTTTGGTCTTTTTTAGGGAAATTCCCCAGAATCTCAAGGATAAAACCGGCTAACGTTTCGGCTTCACCTTTATGCGATTCAAAAACATCTTCATTTACATCTACAATCCTGTAGAAATCCTTCATATTGATTTTTCCTTCAAAAAGAAAATTCTTTTCATCTATTTGAGAATAATTCAGGTTTTCATCATCAAACTCGTCACTTATATCGCCTACAATTTCTTCTATAACGTCTTCTAAAGAAACCAATCCGGATGTTCCGCCATATTCATCAACCACAATAGCCAAATGGCTTTTAAGGCTTTGAAAATCCTTTAATAAATTGTCCAGTTTTTTATTCTCCGGAACAAAAAAAGGCTCTCTTAATAAAGATGTCCATTCAAATTCCTTTTTATCAATATGAGGCAATAAATCCTTAACAAACAAAACGCCTTCTATCTGATCGATATTGTCTTTATAAACAGGAATTCTTGAAAATCCTTTATCTATTATTTTTGGATAAATTGAGGCAAATGATTCTGATATTTCTAATGCAAAAATATCAATCCTTGGGCTCATTACCTGTTTTGTATCCGTATTTCCGAAAGAAACAATTCCTTCGAGTATTTTTTGCTCTTCGCTTGATGTTCCTTCAGAATCTGTAAGTTCTAAAGCCTGTGAAAGCTGATTGATCGAAAAATTATTCTTCTGTTTTCCTAATTTATTCTGCAAATATAGGGTAACCCGACGCATAGGCAAACTTATTGGAGAGAGTAATGTATCTAAAAAAGAAATTGGGTATGCGGCCCATTTAGCAAATTTTATATTGTTTCGGCTGGCGTAAACTTTAGGTAAAATTTCACCAAACAGCAAAATCAAAGTTGTAACCAGAGCAACTTCTAAAACAAACTTAAATACAGGTGAAATAACATTTGCAAAAATGTTTTGCCCAATAAAAGAGAATAAAATAACAACTCCAATATTTAAAAAATTGTTGGCTACCAATAAAGTGGCTAAGAGTTTTTTGGGTTTGTCTAAAAGACTGGAAATAATTTTTCCTTTTGACGTATCTTCCTGTAAAGTATCTTCGATATCTTTTTGAGATAAAGAAAAAAGTGCTACTTCGGCACCTGATACAATTGCTGATAAGAACAGCAAAATAAATATTCCGACAAAACCAATAATTAAATGGATGTCTAAGTTAGTAGAGAAAAATAAACTGGGCTCCGGGTCCAAATCAAAAAAGATTAGTTAAACAATCAAAAAGGCAAATCATTTATAGGCAAGCCTTCATTACTCGCATCAAAGTTAACACTTTTTGCTGATTCTGACTCGTGATTTTGTTTATGATTTGACACTTCTTTTTTGGTAGTCAAGAAAGTAAACTCCGTAACCTGAATTTCGGTTGTATATTTTGTAGTCCCGTCTTCGGCTTGCCATTGACGTGATTTTATACGTCCCTCGATATAAATCTTATCTCCCTTAGAGAGATATTTTTCACAAATTTCAGCCGCTTTATTGCGTACTACTAAATTATGCCACTCTGTAGAGGTTATCTTTTCATTGGTCGTTTTATTAATATAAACTTCGTTTGTTGCCAACTGAAAACGTCCAATGCAATTTCCTCCATCAAAATAATGCATCTTTACATCATCGCCTAAGTGGCCGATGAGCATCACTTTATTTAATGTTCCGTTCATGGTATTTTGTGGTATTTATCTCAAAGATACATTTTTTTAGCAATTTATTTCTTGCTTTTTAATAAAATTATAAATCACAATAGGAAAAGGAAATGCTTCCAAACTAACTGCGTGTACTCCATTTTCAATTATTTCATTGACTTTAACCTTCCAGAACTGAATATGCAAATGCTGATGCGAAAGTTTATGAATAACCGTTGCATGGCTACAATCTTCTATACCTAATATAGTATAGTTTGTAAATATATCATTTTGAACAGTTTTTGAAACAAAATCAAAGTCAACAATTTCCTCTGTTTCTAAAAGTGGAAACTCATACAGATTATGCCAGATTCCTTTTGCAGTTCTTTTGTGAATTAAAGTATTACCTAAGGCATCTTCTAAAATTAAATAATTAAAAAATCGATTCGTTACTTTTATCTTTTTAGACTTTACAGGCAAAACATCTACTTTCTTTTTTTGCAATGCAGCACAACTATTTGCAAAAACACAAACCGGGCAATTCGGACTTTTAGGCACACATTGCAAAGCGCCAAATTCCATTATTGCCTGATTAAAAATTGCAGGATTATCTTTTGGCATTAATTGGCGAGCCAGTTCTGTAAATTCTTTTTTGGTTGCCGGTAATGTAATATCAGATTCAACATCAAAATAACGGGAAAGCACTCTAAAAACGTTTCCGTCTACTACCGGAACGGGTTCATTATAAGAAAAAGAAGCAATTGCAGCAGCTGTATATTCACCAACACCCTTTAATTTTAACAATTCAGTATAAGAAGGCGGAAAAATTCCATTTAACTCATTTGCTACATATTGCGCCGTTTTATGCAAATTTCGGGCACGAGAATAATATCCTAATCCCTGCCAAAGTTTCAAAACTTGCTCTTCATCGGCATTTGCAAGATCAAATACCGTAGGAAATTCCTCTGAAAAAGAAAAAAAATAAGGCATTCCCTGCGCAACTCTAGTCTGTTGCAACATTATTTCTGATAGCCAAATTAGGTACGGATTGGTCGTTTTTCGCCAAGGCAAATCACGTTTGTTTTGTAAATACCATTTTATCAATATGTTAGAAAAATCCATCGTAAAATACTTAGAATACAAAAGTAAATGTTTATGTAATTAAAATTTAACGAATTAGCTTGATTAATTATTTTTTTAATTCCTATATTTGCAAACTCAAAAAAATAGTACATCATTTATAAATAAAATAGGAAAGAAAATGACGAAAGCAGATATCGTAGCGAAAATTTCAGAGAAACTAGGTCTTGAAAAAGGAGATGTTCAAGCAACAGTAGAAACTTTTATGGAAGAAGTTAAAATTTCATTAGAAACTGGTGACAATGTTTACCTAAGAGGTTTCGGAAGTTTTATCGTAAAAACTAGAGCTGAAAAGACTGGAAGAAACATCTCTAAAAACACCACTATCAAAATTCCAGCGCACAACATTCCTGCGTTCAAACCTGCAAAAGTTTTTGTAGAAGGAGTAAAAACAAACAACGAAGCAAAATAATACTATTAATTAATTTATAAAATCGACACGATATGCCAAGTGGTAAAAAAAGAAAGAGACATAAGGTAGCTACTCACAAAAGAAAGAAAAGAGCGAGAGCTAACCGTCACAAAAAGAAAAAGTAGTTTTAAACTACTTTTTTCTTTTTAACGTTCATTGAAATTGAAAAAAGATGAAAGAGTAAAGAAAATAGAAAATAGACGTAAAAATCTACTCTCTTTGTTCCATTCTCTACTAATCTTCTTTTCCCCGGGTTCAATACCTGTTAAAAATATTGTTTAATCCATCTGTAGATAAGATTTTAGATTTCAGATTTCAGATTTTAGATTTTTATTAAGTCTATATTCTTTACTCTTTACTCTATTTTCTGAAAAAACAGATAAAAATTTACAGTGTGAATAAAGAATTAATCATTAGATCTAGTTCTGAAGCCGTAGATTTTGCCTTATTAAAAGATGGAAAACTAATTGAATTACATAAAGAAGAAGAGAAAAGCAACTTTCAGGTTGGTGATATTTTTATTGCCAAAATAAGAAAACCAGTTGCTGGTCTTAACGCTGCTTTTGTAAATGTGGGCTTCGAAAAAGATGCCTTTTTACATTATCACGATTTAGGACCTAACTTAGCTTCTCAATTGAAATTCATAAAACTTGTAAGCGCAGGTAAATTAAAAGATTTCTCCCTAAAAACCTTTCAGTTTGAAAAAGAGATTGACAAAGATGGCATCATTACTGATATTTTAAGTGCCAATCAATCTGTTTTAGTTCAAGTTGTAAAAGAACCTATATCTACCAAAGGTCCAAGGATAAGCGCTGAGCTTTCATTGGCAGGAAGATTTATTGTTCTCGTTCCGTTTTCTGACAGAGTTTCTATTTCTCAAAAAATAGAAGACAAAAAAGAAAAGGATCGTCTAAAAAAACTTGTTCTATCTATCAAACCAAAAGGATTTGGTGTTATTGTTCGTACAGTAGCCGAAGGCAAAAACGTAGCCGAATTAGAAAAAGATTTGCAGAACCTGCTTGCCAGATGGACTGCAATGTGTAAAAAATTACCAACTGCTCATCATCCATCAAAAGTATTAGGAGAGCTTAACAGAGCTTCTTCAATATTAAGAGATGTTTTTAATGATACCTTTAGCGGTATCCAAATAGATGATGAAGAGTTGTACCATCAAACGAAGGAATATTTGCAAGAGATTGCACCTTCAAAACAATCGATTGTTAAGTTTTATCAATCAAACGACACTCCAATTTTTGAGAAATACAATATAGAGAGACAAATCAAAACTTCCTTTGGAAGAACGGTTTCAATGAGCAAAGGCGCTTATCTTATTATCGAACACACTGAAGCTCTTCACGTTATAGACGTAAATAGCGGAAATCGTTCGAATAAGGCGACTAATCAGGAAGATACCGCCATGGAAGTAAATATGATCGCTGCCGCTGAAATTGCCAGACAACTTCGTTTGCGTGATATGGGCGGAATAATCGTAGTTGATTTTATCGATATGTCTAATCCTGAAAACAGGAAGGTTTTGTTCGACTTCTTGCGAGAAGAAATGAGCGACGATAAAGCAAAGCATAAAATCTTACCGCCTAGTAAATTTGGCTTGGTTCAAATTACCAGACAACGTGTAAGACCAGAAGTTAATATTAAAACCAGAGAAGAAGATCCAAATAATGAGCATGGCGAAATTGAAGCGCCAATTTTAATCATTGATAAAATCACCTTAGATCTGGAAAGAATTTTAAAAACCCACAAGGGTGTTGTACTTAATGTACATCCATTTGTGGCTGCATACCTCAGTAAAGGTTTTCCATCATTACGTTCAAAATGGTTTTTTGAACATAAGAAATGGGTGAAAATCATACCTCGTGACGCTTACACGTACTTAGAATATCATTTCTATGACAAAAAAGGAAATGTTATCAAAGAATAAAACAAGAAACCGCCTCTCGAAAGATTGGCGGTTTTTTTGTGCCTTTTTTTATCTTATTAGCCACGAATTCACGAATTATTATAAGTTTTCATTCGTGAATTCGTGGCTATTTTTTCAGGAGCTATTTCCAGCTATTCGTTTCAATCTTTTGTTTTTTAAAGAAAAAAACAAAAGGATTTCCACTTCTATCTGGGCTAGTAGCAATTTTCATAAGTAATTTATCATTTTTATAGGTCTTATTAGGAATCCAATTTGAATAAGGTAAAAATTATTAACGTTTAGATTTCAATCTACTTAATGTTTCTTGTGAAATATTCAAGTAAGTTGCTACTATTCTGTTTGGCAAACGCTGAATAATCTTCGGGCTTATATTCATCAGCTGTTTATATCTTTCTGTTGCATCAAGAGTTAAAAAAGACATAAGCCTATTGGTATTACTTACATAGGCATATTCTAAATAATGTCGATAAAATTTTTCCCATGCCGGAATATTCTCAAGTAGATAATAAAAATCCTGACTTGAAATATAAAGTAATTCCGTTGGTTCTAACGCCTGAATAAACTCTAACGATGGCTCGTTTGAAATAAAACTGCACAAAGCCGTCGCGAAATTATTTTCAAATGCTAAATATCGTGTCGCTTCCTGCCCTTCTTCGGTAATAAAATATATTCGCAAGCAACCTAAACCCACAAAAAAGCTTCTTTGATTCATCTGTCCCTGAACTACTAATAACTCATTCTTGTCTGCCTTTAGCGATTTAAAATAAGAAAGAATTATCACCAACTCTTCGTCTGTAACGGTTATAATACTTTTTATGTAATTACTTAGTTGCTGTATCATTATCAATTCTAATATTTACCAATATATACAAAAAACCTTTTCTGTAAATTATGATTTGGAGGTTGTTCTTTCTGCCAATTTTCTAGCATTGGGAATAATAATAAACGCAGCCAAATAAGCAACAGGCAACATAATACTCCAGGCTTTAAGAAACTTCGCAAACCAATCTTCACCAAAACCATAATTGCGCATTAGCCCAACAAAAGCCATAATTAACGTCATTGGAATCACAACAAACAATGTGTTGATGTACTTAAAATACTTTTTCTTCATTTTTAATTTTTGTTTAATAATTAATTCACTACAAAGGTGTATAATCAAAAAGTAAAAATTTTGATGTACATCAAAAACGGTTATTTAGACAAAAATTATATTCGATTTCAAAAAAAGCATTACTCTCTCACAATCTCAACCTTTCTCCTAATCTCATTTCCAAATTCATCAACAACGGTAATATAATGAAAACCGGCGGTCATCAAAATTGGTTTTTCATGAAATACTTTTGTTTCGCCTTTGTAAAAATTATCAACATACCAAAACAATTTATTTTCTCTTTGCGAATAGGCAACTTTAAAAATTACAGGCTGTATTTCGCTATTAAAATCTTTCGTAAGATAAATTTTGCTGTTTGCCTTTGGATAGATAAAATCCATTGAGGCGGTTTGAGTACCGATACAATTTTCTCTAAATGGCGGCAATGGTAAATATTCAATATGTTTGCCTTTGTAGTACCAAGCCATAACTGGAGGCAAAACAAACCAATTTTTAACTACGATATTCTCTACACTTTCACAACTGCTATTAACCTGAAACTGTTCCGTTTTATCGAGATGAACTATTTTATGGTACGGACAAATACTCGTTGTTTTTCCTTTTTTGGCAACCCATTGTTTCAATTTCGGACAGCCTTCTTTTGCCAGATAACCACTTAGCTTACAAACCTCTACCTCATCTAAATCATTATAAGGCGTTTCGAACCATTTTTGTCTTGGCAATAAATTAAAAACATCAAACAAAATAGGAGCCGCACTTGTCACTCCTGTCAAAGTTGGTCTTCCCTCGCCTGTTGCATTTCCTACCCAAACTCCAACGACATATCTTGAATTTGTTCCGATAGCCCAGGCATCGCGATTACCAAAGCTAGTTCCGGTTTTCCAAGCGATTTTTAACGAACTGTCATAAAATTTCCAGGCTTCGTCTCCTTCCGGTCGGTTTACTTCTTCCATAGCATTATACGTCAGCCAAATTGAGCCGGCACCTAAAATATTCTTCTGATTCGTTTCATCTCCAAAATCAGTCTCACAATTATTTTCGTAATTCAGTTCTGCAAACTCTTTTGTTCTGTATTTTCCGTGACTTTTAGTATAATAATTTACGGTTGAAGATAAGTTTGCATACGATCGGCATAAATCCCATAGATTACTTTCGGCTCCACCAAGAATAAGCGATAATCCATAATGATCAGGTATTTTATTAATATCTTTTAAATTGAATTTTTGTAATTCTTCATAAAATTTATTTACACCAAATTCCTGCAGCATTAAAACAGCCGGAATATTTAACGAACGAGACAGAGCTCTATGCGCGGGCACAGCGCCGTCGAACGTTAAATTAAAATTTTCTGGCGTATAACCCGCAATTTGAGTTGGAACATCAGCAACCAAAGTATTCGGCAAAAGTTCGCCATCATCGAGCATTGCAGCATATAATAAAGGTTTTAAAATACTTCCCGTACTTCTTGGCGCATCAATAATATCAACATCTTTTTGGTGATCTTTATCCGTTGGTGCATTCCCAACATAACTTATTACATTTCTGTTTTTGACATCAACGACTAAAATAGCCAGATTGTTAACTTCGTTTTGTTTGTACTGATTGTAATAATATTTTGCAATTTGATTTACTCTGTTTTGTAAAGCAAAATCAACCGTGGTTTTCACTTTTGTTCCTTCCTGATCTTTAGCAACCCGCTGTAATAAATGAGGCGCAATTTGAGGCAAATTATACGGTTTTCCGGGTAATGGCTCATCGACAGAAAGTTCATAGGTTTGTTTGTCAATTATACCTTCCCGATTTAATTTCAATAAAAGCCTATTTCTTTTTTCAAGTAATTTAATTTGATTTTTTCCAGGATAAATTAAACTTGGAGCATTGGGTAAAACTGCTAATGTTGCGCTTTCTGCCCACGAAAGCTGTGTGGATTTTAATCCGAAATAACGCCAGGAAGCCATTTCGAGTCCAACCACATTTCCGCCAAAAGGTGCGTGTGCGGCGTAGAGATCTAAAATTTCATCTTTTGAATACCCTAACTCTAAACGTGTTGCCAGAATAAGTTCGATGAATTTTTCAAAATAAGTTCTGCTTTTTCCTTTTCGCGAAAGCCTTATTACTTGTTGCGTTAATGTACTTCCACCGCGAACCACTTTTCCGGCTTTGCGATTTTGTTTGATAGCATTGACCATTGCAACCGGATTAAAACCGGGATGGTTATAGAAATATTCATCTTCAAAATATACAATGCATTTTTTAAATTTATAGGGAACGCTATCTTGCTTCGGAAAGCGCCATTGCCCGTCACGAGCAATTTTTGCGCCTAATAATTCTCCTTCTTTACTTTCAATAACAGTAGAATAAGGTTCCTGAAATAATTTTCGTGGCAACGAGAAATAATAAATCAGCAAGAGTAAAAATACAATTGCTGATTTTATTTTATTCCTTTTTATCCAGTTTATAATGCGTTGCGGGAACGCTTTTACTTTATTTTTCAACACTTTTGAATTTTAGCCCACTGATTCTGCGGATTAAACGGATTTACACAGATTATTTTTTATTAAATCTGAAAAACAAAACTAAAAACCAGTGTAAATCCGTTTAATCCGTTCAATCCGCGGGCTATCTATTTTACTTCACAACCTCAACCCAAAACCCTTTGGTTCTTGCTAAAAACGTATTATCATACATCGCTTCACATTGCAATCCCGGTAAATAATAATTTCCTAAATAAGAGGCATTCAGGAGAATTCTAAATACTTTGGTCTCACCTGCTTTCATTCCAAAATAGAAATTTGTCCTGTCATCGCGAATATCAATATAATCTGCAATATTGTTTGTTACGTCTCCATAATCTGTAAAACGGGTATTTACGATTTCAAACCCAGACGGAAGAATTTGAGATAATGCTACATTTTCAATATGTTCATTTCGTTGATTTCTAACCATAACTTCGGCAACAAATTCAGTTCCTTGTGTAATTCTCGAAACATCTATTGTTCCGCCTTTACGATTTTTGAAAACAATTCCGGCCGAAACATCATTTTGAACAACATTTTCCTGCCCAATTGGTAAAATTCCTGTGTTTAATACACGAACATAAATGGTGTTCTTTTTATTATTTTTTAAAGTAATACTGTTTGATCCTGTTTTTACAACCAGACTCTTGTCAGCAACTGTTTTTGATGTTTTTACTACTTGAGATTTTCCATCTTTACTAAATTGAACATCAATTCCTTTGGCACCATTATTTGCAGCAAATTTAGACATTGCATATAGGCAATATGCTGTTGTTTGCGTGCTCATCCATTGGTCACTTGCCATATTTTTAGCCAATTTTATCGCCATTGCAAATGCTTTTTCTTTTTGCCCTAACAATAACATCGTTTCAAGAGCCATTGCTCTGTTTCTGGCGCTTGAACCATAATAATAGTAATTATAATCACTGGTTTCATCTTCGATTTTACTATGTAAAAACAGGTTCTGACTTGCTGATTTTTGTCCTGCCAAAATATAAGCGGCAGCCAATCGCAATTTACTTTCATTAGAAATTCCTTTTGTTTCTCTTAATCTATTCATCGAAGATAAATCTGAAGAACCAGCCAAAGCCAATGTATACAAACGATAAGCTTGTGCCAGATCATTTCCGTAACGAGGCTCAAATCGCCATTGTTTGGCTTCTTTTTGTTGGTAGGAAAGCCATTTTGATTTGAAATTAATAGGTAAGACATAGCCTTTTTTCTCGGCCTCAATCATAAAATGCCCTGCATATGAAGTTCCCCAATCATCGGCAAGCGTATTTCCCTGCCAATAAGAAAGCCCTCCGTTTGGCAACTGAAAACTTCCTAAACGATTTATACCGGCGGTAACATTTTTTTGAATTAATTGTAAACGTGTTGCATCAATATTGGCAACTTCATTTAAGAATAATTGCGGAAATACCGATGAAGTTGTCTGCTCCACACAACCATGAGGATATTGGATAAGAAACTGCAATCTTCCGTTTAAATTAATTGTTGGCATTGACGAAATTTCCAATTTAGCTTTATTGCTTCCGGAAACGCCAAACGTTTTCCAGCTAATTGTTTTAGAGCTGTTAGGTTCTAAAATTACATCTGTAAAAGTATTCGTTACCGGATTTGGATTTGTCATGTCAATCTCGACATCATAAACCGATTTTTCATTTCCGGAAGTTGCTACAATTTGTACTTTTCCAATTCCGGTTAAACTTCCAACGGCAAGATTAAAATAGGCCATTTTTTCATCTGGCTGTGCAAATGTCAATCTTTGCGATGCGCTTCCTATAACTTTTAATCCATTACTGGTTTTTATCTGAACAGAAACATTTTTAATCTGTTTTTCCATTGCAAAAACCGTAACCGGAATGGTTACTTTTTCTGATGGCGAAATTTTTCTTGGCAGCGAAGCAAGAACCATCAACGGACTACGAACCGGAGTTGCTTTCTCCACACTTCCGTAAGCACTTGTATTCGCATTTCCCGCCACAACCATTGTTCGCACTGAACCAATGTATTTTGGCAATTTTATCTGATGTGTTTTGGTTTGTCCTTTTTCTAATTTAAATGGCCCCAGATAAACCACAACCGGTTTAAAACGATTGGCTTTTTTGGCTTTTCCTCCACCTAAATCCTGATCTCCACCAATACTAAAAATCTGATTGACTTTTCCGCCATACGCTCCAATAACATCATTATAAACGTCCCAGGTTTTTACGCCCAATGCTTCACGTACATAAAAACTATCCCATGCATTTGGTGTTTTAAAACGGGTTAAATCCAGTAAACCTTCATCGACAATAGCAATTGTATAGGTCATTTCTTTTCCGGATTGTTCGTTGACTTTTAAAGAAAATGTCTGTTCCGGTTTTAAAACATCCGGCATGGAAATTTTAGGAGAAAGAATCGTGTTTTTGTCCACAACTTCAATCGGAACAATTCCGTACATTCTTATTGGCGAATCGTTTTTGGTCGTTGCATGCGGCTGTAAAAGTGTAATATTAAAATACACATTTGGTGCCATTGCGGCTGTAACCGGAACTTCAACTTTTGTTTCGCCTTTTTTAGTTTCAACCCAAAGTGTCTGCACTACTTTCGATCCGTTTTCTATAGAAACCAGTGCGCGTCCACCTTCACTTGAAGGGAACGAAATTTGCGCTTTTTCGCCTACAGCATACTCTTTTTTATCTGTAGAAAAAACAAGCATATTAGCTGTAGAAGCATCTGTATTTCTGGTTTTTCCAGACCAGATTGGCCAATCGATATTTACGGTTAATGCCGATGCGTGACCGCCATCTTCATCTGAAACTCTGATTAAATAACGTCCCCATTCTTCATCCGTCAAGGCAAACTGAAAACTTCCTTTTCCGCTTGAATCTGTATTGACTCTAAAAGTTTTATACGATGTTGTTGCTTCTGATGAATTGTAATTCGATAAATTATCGCTTGAGGCATCCCACCACCAGCGCCATTCGACCTTGTATACTTTTACTTCAAGATTTTTAACAGATTTTGGTCTTCCGTTTTCATCCACTGTTACAACATCAAATTTATTTGCTGTTCTGGTTTCGAGCATTCCGTATTTGTTTGGCTCTGGCGATTTAACCCCCACATATGTTTTATACGGAGAATAAGTTGTCGAGATAACATCTGTACTAAAATCTCCGCCTTCTTCATAAACTTTAGTTACAAAAGCTGCTTTTAACATTCCCGGCGCCTGACCTTGTAATTTAGGATCTATATTTACGGATGCTCTTCCGTTTGCATCTAATTTTCCGGAGAAAACATTCACTTCCTCGGTACTAAACTGGCGCACCAGATCATCAAAAACATATTTAGGATAACTTTTGAAAGTTGTGCTTTGCTGAGAAAATTTAGCCTGCATTTCTACATTCAAATTTTTGGCAATGGCACCGTGAAGCCAGGTTACTTCAAGATTACTCGTATTAGAATGTGACGAAGATAAAATTGGATTTCTGAAACTATTTTTGATTTTCAAACGATTGGGTTTAATCGTTTCTATTTTTATACTCTTATAATATTTTGCTCCGCCCACGCTTACCATCGCTTCCCAATTTCCGGTTGGTGCATCGGAATCTGTTGGAACTGTAAAAGCGTAATGATTTAATTCATTCGTTTTTTGTACGGTTTGATACGTTACCTTGCCATTCGGATCTGTTAATCTGAATTTTATTGGATGCGCTTTTGGTAATTTATTCGCAGCATCATTTAAAATAAAAGATAAATACAAATTATCTCCCGGACGCCAAACGCCGCGTTCTCCGTAAATAAACCCTTTTAATCCTTTTTGTAAAGTCTCGCCGGAAACATCAAAATTACTTATCGAAAGTGAATTTCCGTCGTCAAGTTTTACATAAGTCGATTGATTTCCTAAAGTGACAATGGCAAAATAGGCAAATTTATCTATTTGAAATGACGCAATTCCTTCGCTGCTTGTTGCTGCTGTTGCCAGTTTTTGTTGCTGAAAACTATACAAGTCAACTCTTGCATTTGAAACCGGCTCAGTTGTAATAATATTATTTACAGCAAAGAAATAGGATTTGTTTTCACCTCTTTTGGCAATTACACCTAAATCTGAAGCTAAAATATTGGTTCCTATTTTAGCATTATAATAATATGAACCCGTACAAGGGTCCTGACTTTCTCTCCATTCGTAATCATCGTAATAATAATCGTCGTAGGAGTTTCCGCTGTAGTTTACGTCGTTTTCATCGACTTCCTCCTCTTCTTCTGCACCACTATCATCACTTTCAGAAGTTTCGCATTTGTATAAAGAATAGGCTTTTTTATAGGAGAACTCAACCCTGTAAATTGCGCCAGGTTCCGGGCTTATAATTTTGGATAAATCCAAAGCAAAAGTGTTCCATTTACTCGGATTTATTAATGAATTTTCTTTAAGATTAAGTCTCGTTTTGGCGATGGGCTGCGAAACTCGTTTTAGATTTTGTGTTCCGTTTAATTCATTATTTTGAAGAAACTGAAGAATATTATTTTTGTAAATTTTATACACTTTTACATCAACAGCACTTAAATTTACGGCTTCGAAATTCAATTTCAAATTACTTGAACTTGGCAGGATTGTCCCGTTTTTAATGAAACGAACATTTGGTTTTATTTGATCAAAAGAGATTTTTTCAGAATAATTGTTTTTCATTTTCTGACCGTACTGGCTCTCGATTCCCTGAAAAACCTCCAATAATAATTCACCTGAAACAACTGTTGATTCCGGTTCTGGTTCTGCTACAACTTCTTCTTCTACAACCGGCTCTGCAACTGCAACAGTATCCACGGCAACACTAGCAGAATCTACAACTGCGCTTGCAGAATCTACAGCAACAGCTTCGGTTTCAACTTCAACTTCGTGAACCACTTCTTCAACTGGTTTTTGATTGCTGAAATAAACTTTAAGAATATTTCCCTGAGTAGAAAACTTAAGGTTATTTGTGTTTTGAATTGCAACTAATCCTTTAAAATCCTGGCCTTTTTCTAATGGTTCAGAAAAATTGATCAATACCTGTTGGTTATTATCATCAGGAATATCGACTTTAACGATCTTAAAATCATTAATTGCAGTAATTGGAAAATCCATTTTGCCCTTTTGGTCGATATCAAAATCATTACCATCATATGCAATCTCCAGATTACTTTCTGAATCTAATCGTTGAATGCTATCAATTATAAACTTAAATTCTTTTCCTGAATTTGGCGTTTTATCAAATTTAATTTTGACTTTATTTCCATTTTGAGATGCTTCAACCAATTTTTGGGCTGTTTCTAAATCGATATCATCTGCTGTTTTTAGAACGCAATTCAAATATTGATATTCTTTACTATAAGACTGAATATCCAGCGTATTGATGGTAAAATCCTGTTTTACAGTTTTAACAGTGAAATTAAAATCGGAAAGATCTGTTTTATCATCGTCTGTTTTTTTAGGAAGTTCAATTAACTTATCTAAGTGTAATGTTACCTGATATTCTGTTCCTGCTTTTAGTTTTTCCTCCGGAATAAAAGCAATTGTATTGCTTGAAAGCGCAACTACTTTTCCGTCGACACTTGGCGAAATATCAAACAAATCATTATCTAAAACCTCATTTACTTTCCATTCTTTTTTATCAAAAGCCAAAACAACACGTATATCCGATTGTGCCGAGACAATTCCGCCTGTAAAACTTGTTATATATTCTTTGAATAATGAAAAATCAGAATTGAAATCTGATTTTTTGCCACAGGCCTGAAAAATTAAAAACACAAAAAACACGTAAACTAATTTTCTTGCTTTCACTTTGATAAGGAGTTAATTGTTACAAATACTGTTAAATATAAAGAAAATGCAGTTTGATGATATCAAAATCATATTAACAAAACACTAATTATATTCTAGTAAATGTATACTATTTTCCGAAGTATTTAAGAGGAAAATTCAGTTGTATGAATTATTTTTTGAGATAGAAAAACAGCGTATTATTTACGTCTTTCGATAAAAAATCGCTTCATTAAATCAGCCGCTTCATCTGCCATAACTCCGGAAACAACGGTTGTTTTTGGATGCAGTTTTGTTCCCATTACCATAAAACCTCTTTGTTCATCGCGGGCACCAAAAACGATTTTTGAAATCTGACTCCAATACAAAGCGCCTGCACACATTTGGCAAGGTTCGAGCGTAACGTATAAGGTACAATCTTTAAGATATTTTCCACCAAGAAAGTTTGCGGCCGCAGTTATGGATTGCATTTCGGCATGAGCCGTAACATCATTTAATAACTCTGTTAGATTATGACTTCTTGCAATTACTTTATCGGCCACAACAATGATGGCACCAACAGGAATTTCACCTTTTTCGTAGGCCATTTCAGCTTCCTGCAAAGCTTTTTTCATAAAGTATTCGTCGGTGAAAGGATTTATCATAATTGCAAAAATAGGGTTTTGAGAATAATTTCTCTTAATTTGAACGGTAGAAAATATCGACAAATCGTTAGATTTTAATTATTCTTTGCTGACAAATTCAAATCATAAGATCGATTTCTACCTTCTCCTTTTGGTCTCAAAACACCTTTTTCAGTCAAATCCTGCAAATCTCTTGTTGCGGTTGCTCTGGAAGCTTTAGTAATTGAAATATACTTTATCGACGTCATTCCTCCTGTAAAACCCGAAATGCCGTTTTCAAACATTTTCAAAACAACCTTTGCCTGTCTTTCATTCATTACATCTTTAAACTGATCTATGAATTTGCTTTTTGTTAATGTAAAAAGAACAATTTGTTTTGCATTTTTTTGAGATTCCAAAATCAAATTAGAAAAGTAAAAAATCCAATCTGAAATTTCGAGAGTTCGCTGTGCCGCTTTTAGTGATTGGTAATACGCTTTTTTGTTCTGTTCAATGGTACTTGAAATACTCATTAAAACAGGACGATTTAAAGATTCTGAAAGGCACTTTTCTGCAATAGCTCTGCCGATTCTTCCGTTCCCATCTTCAAAAGGATGTATGCTTTCAAAATACAAATGAGAAATAGCCGTTTTAATCAATGCTTTTTTAATATCGTTTTTTGCTTCAAAATCATGGTACCATTTAATAAATTTCTTCATCTCCATCTGAACCTGATTTGATGGCGGAGCCTCAAAATGAATAATTTCCTTATTATAACTACCCGAAACAATTTGCATAGGTTCTTCTCCATTTCTATATTCTCCCGGAGTAACGTTTTTAGAATGTTCCATCAGGATAGAATGCCATTCTTTTATTATCAACTCCGTTAATTTATCAGAATAAGAATTTCGAACCATTACCATTAGTTTGCCAATTCCCTGCGCATTTTTGTCTCTAATCTGACTTAAATTCTCACTAATTCCTAAATTCTTTTTTATGGAAGAAGTAATATCTTTTCTGCTAAAAAATTCACCTTCAATTTCAGAAGTTTTTATCGCTTCTGAAATCATAAATTGCAAAATGGTTTCTTGCTGAATTACTGTGGATAAAGAATCAACAAGTCCTTTTAATTCTCCGGTTTCAAATGCAAATTCAATACATAATGAATCTATCACAGAATCATCATATATAAAATTTTCCCAATCTGGTAGTTGCCAATTGTATTTCATGAGGCAATTAATTTTATTAATCGCCTCAAATATAGTGATTTTTTGAGGCAATTAATTTTGTTAATTGCCTCATTTTTTCAATAAAATGATTTTATTAGATTTAAAATGCCAAATAAATTTATCATCAACATTCAAAAACAATATTTTAAATTTAAAACCGTAAATTTGTTTTTTACTCTACAATGAAAAGCAATTTACTTTCAAACATAAACAACCCAGCCGATTTACGTCTTTTACAAGAGACGCAATTACCTCAAATTGCTCAGGAATTGCGTCAGTTTATAATTGATGTTGTTTCTGTAAAAGAAGGGCATTTGGGCGCAAGTTTAGGTGTAATTGAATTGACAATTGCTTTGCATTATGTTTTTAATACGCCCGAAGATTTATTGGTTTGGGATGTGGGTCATCAGGCTTACGGACATAAAATCCTGACTGAAAGACGAGAAAATTTTCATACCAACAGACAAATAGGCGGAATTTCCGGTTTTCCTAAAAGAAATGAAAGTGTTTACGATACTTTTGGCGTTGGACATTCCTCAACGTCAATTTCTGCAGCACTCGGAATGGCGATTGCCTCTCAATTAAAAGGCGATTTTAATAAACAGCATATTGCAGTTATTGGTGACGCTTCTATAGCTTCGGGAATGGCTTTTGAAGGTTTGAATCATGCCGGAGTTACAGACGCTAATATTCTGGTTATTTTAAATGACAACGCAATCGGAATTGATCCAAGCGTTGGGGCTTTAAAAAAATACCTCACAGCGGTTAAAAACGGGAAAAATCCGAAGCAGAATAACATGATCAAATCTTTGAATTTTGATTATTCCGGACCAATTGATGGTCACGATCTTCCCACTTTAATCAAAGAATTAAATCGTTTAAAAAAAATAAAAGGTCCTAAATTCCTTCATATTGTTACAACAAAAGGAAAAGGTTTACAGCAAGCCGAAGAAAATCAGGTGAAATATCATGCGCCTGGAAAATTTGATGCTTTAACTGGAGAAATTCATTTGAAATATGAAGAAAATCTTCCTCCGAAATATCAGGATGTTTTTGGTTTAACTCTTTTGGATTTGGCCAAAAAAAATGAAAATATTATCGGAATCACACCCGCAATGCCATCCGGAAGTTCTTTAAAATTTATGATGGATGAAATTCCGGAACGTGCTTTTGATGTTGGCATTGCAGAACAGCACGCTGTTACGCTTGCCGCCGGAATGGCAACCCAGGGCATGATTGTATATTGTAATATCTATTCGACTTTTTTACAGCGTGCCTACGATCAGGTAATTCATGATGTGGCCTTGCAGGATTTGCCTGTTATTTTTTGTCTGGACAGAGCAGGTTTGGTTGGCGAAGACGGAGCAACTCACCACGGTGTTTTTGATATTGCTTATTTAAGATCGATCCCGAATATGATAATTTATGCGCCAATTAATGAAATTGCGCTTCAAAACATTTTATATACTGTTCAATTTGGGTTAAAACATCCTATTGCAATTCGATATCCACGCGGACGAGGTGTTATTTCGAATTGGGAAGTAGAAAATTTCGGACAATACCAAAATATTAAAATTGGCGAGGGAAATTGCCTAAAAAGGGGTACAGAAACAGCCGTTTTATCAACCGGAACAATTGGCAACAATGTGATTGCTGCCTTAAACGAATGCGGAAATCCAAAAACTATCGCACATTATGATCTTCCATTCATTAAACCATTAGACAACAATATATTACATTATATTTTTGAACACTTCAAAACTATTATTACGATTGAAGACGGTGTAATAAATGGAGGTTTTGGAAGTGCAATTCTTGAATTTGCAGCAGCGAATAACTATACAAATAAAATACAAATTCTGGGCGTTCCTGATGTATTTATTGAGCATGGAACTGTCTTACAATTACAACAATTATGCAAAATTGACGTTAAAAGTTTAGCAAATCTTTTTTCTAACCGTTCAAAATAATTATTTTGCGCAGTCAAAAAAAAATCAAAAGTTAACCTAATGAAATTATTTCGATTCACCATCTTATTATTCCTTTTTAGTTTTTCAGTTACGACATCTGCTCAAATTATTCGAACTACGCTAGATCCTGCCCAATTACCAAAAATTCCTTCAAACTGGACAAAGAAAAACCAAATAGGTTTTGATATTTCAGAAATTGCGTTTGTTAACTGGAGCGCGGGGGGAACAAGTTCTATCTCTGGTTTATTTAAAGGTGAATTTGGAAGAACTTATGCCAAAGGAAATCATAAATGGGTGAATGAACTTATTGTAAAATATGGTTTAAATCAACAAGATGGTACCGAATTAAGAAAAACGGATGATGCTATTCAGTTAAACTCTACTTATGGATTTAGAAAAGACACTTTATCAAACTGGTATTATTCTGCCAAGTTTAATTTTAACACGCAATTTACAGACGGATACAATTATCCTAATAAGGATATTGCAATCTCTAAACCATTTGCACCGGCGTACATCTTTTTAGGGGCCGGAGCTGAGAATTCAAACAAGCAAAAAGACAGAACGTTTTATTTCTCTCCAATCACGTTAAAAACTACTTTGGTATTAGATCAATATTTAGCAGATCAAGGTTCTTTTGGTGTTAAAAAAGCCGTTTATATAACTGATCCTAATGACCCTGCAAGTCAAATTTTAGTTGAAGAAGGACAAAAAGTAAAAGCCGAATTTGGTATTTTATTCACCGGATATATGAAAAGCGAAATTTATAAAAACGTTTTTTATGAAAACAGGCTAAGTTTATATACCGATTATCTGAACAAATTTGGAAATGTCGACATTGATTATGACACGCGTATAGACCTTGTTGTTAATGCTTATGTAAAAGCAAACATTGGGCTTCATTTAGTTTATGATGATGATATCAAAACCAAAATAGATGTTGTAGACCCGGTAACAGGCACCACAAGTCAGGTTAATGACGGACCAAGAGCTCAACTAAGACAAGTTCTGGGTGTAGGTCTTGTATATGCTTTTCAGTAATTAATTATTCTTTCTTCCGTTAATAGTTTCGAATAATTCTAAAGCATTCCCATCTGTTAAAAGAGAAACAAAATGACAAATATGAAGCAAACGTTCGTATAAGTTAGTTTTATCTAAATGATGCTTTTCCGGCAGCATTTTTAAAATTAAATTATCATAATTGGATGCCTTTCCTTCATATTTGTTATTAAAAGCTGTTATAAATTTATCCAGCAAGGTTTGAATAATTTGATAACCTACAATTTCCTTTTCAATTACTTCACGGCTTTGATAGATTTTCTCAATACTTAATTTGATAATATCATCCATTTGAGCTTTGTATTTGCTTTTGTCTGTTAAAGCAAAAGGAAATTTCCCAGCCAGGATTGCTTCTTCATTTTCAATAAAAACATCAACCGCGTCGTTTATTAAAGCTCCAATTGCCAAAGCTCTTAAATAACTAATGCGATCTTCCTTGGTTTCTAACATTTTATATTTTGAAACGCCAATATTGTCTTTTACAAGCTTTATTAAATATTCTAAAGCAAAATCTTCAGAGACTAAACCAAGATTTATTCCATCTTCAAAATCAATAATTGTGTAACAAATGTCGTCTGCAGCTTCTACCAAATAGGCAAGAGGATGTCTTTCGAAACCAATATCTTCGCCTTCTTTGTTGGCAATCATTCCCATATCCTGAGCTACTTCTTCAAAAAATGATTTATCAGTCTGGAAGAAACCGTATTTTTTATCGGCAATATTGTTTGTGGGTTTTTTAGGAAGGCTTTCTTTTGGATATTTCATAAAAGCGCCTAAAGTGGCATAAGAAATTCTAAGTCCGCCCTCAATTCCTGGGCGACTGGCTGTAAGCACAGAAAATCCATTGGCATTTCCTTCAAAATCAATCAAATCCTGCCATTGTTTTGCTGTTAGTTTATCTTTATGTTTTAGTCCGTTTCCTATTGAAAAATATTCTCCAATAGCTTTTTCACCAGAATGACCAAAAGGAGGATTTCCTATATCATGCGCCAAAGATGCCGCCGCTACAATGGCACCAAAATCATTCATATGGTAACCATGAATATCTTTTAAATCAGGATATTTTTCGATGATTTTTTTTCCCACCAAACGTCCTAAAGAGCGTCCTACAACCGAAACTTCTAAACTGTGTGTCAATCGTGTGTGTACGAAATCTGTTTTTGAAAGGGGAATAACCTGTGTTTTATCCTGCAAAGACCTAAAGGCTGACGAAAATATAATTCGGTCATAATCTACCTCAAATCCTAAACGGGTATCATCTTGTTCTGCACGTAATCTTTTGCTAGTATCGCCTTGGCGTTTGAGTGATAAAAGTTGTTCCCAGTTCATTTTTTAATTTTAGATTGAGGATTGTAGATTTTAGATTGAGGATCTAAATTTCAAAAGTACGTTTTATTTTATGTAATAGTCAATAAAAATGCACCACAGATTAGTTTTTTTCGCCACGAATTTCACAAATTAACACAAATCATTGTACTTAAATTAATTCGCGAAAATTAGTAAAATTGCTTCGACTGTCGCTATCGCTCGAGTCATGGCAAAATATTCTTTTAAAACTCCAATGCCGTGCTATGTTTAATTTCTCCCATGACAAAAATACTATTGGTATTTCCAATATTTTCTATGGTTGATAATTTATTCATGACAAAATCCTGATAACTTGCCATATCCTGAACCAATATCTTTAGCATAAAATCGTAGTCTCCGGCAATATTATAACATTCTATAATTTCAGGAAGTGCCACAATATCTTTCACAAAATTACTTCCTACATTTTTTGCGTGCTCTTTTAGGCGAACATTACAGAAAACCGTCATGCCGCGATTCATTTTTCTCTTGTCTAACAAAGCTACATATTTAGTAATATATCCGTCGCGTTCCAGTCTTTTTATACGTTCATAAACCGGTGTTACAGTGAGAAATAATTTACTGGCGAGGTCTTTTGTATTAATATTGGAGTTTTCCTGCAGATGTTTCAGTATCAATAAATCGGTTTTATCTAAGTTTTCCATAGTAATTTTTACGGCTAAAGTTCTTTTAAATACACTTCCTCAGTAATATAATCTTTAAAAAATGCATTTCAAAAGACAATTTACTTAAATAATAACCAAATATAAGCATTAAAACCTAAAACAATAAATTTGTTCAGTAAAAAATACTGAAACAAAAATGAAAACAAATAATTTAGGTTACCCACGAATTGGCAGCAACAGAGAACTGAAAAAAGCCAGCGAATTGTATTGGGCAGGAAAAATTTCGGCTGAAGAACTTATCGATGCCGGAAAAGAAATTCGCCTTAACAACTGGAAATTACAAGCCGAAGCCGGAGTAGATTTAATTCCGTCTAATGATTTTTCGTTTTACGATCAGGTGCTTGATTTAACCTTGGCTTTGGGTGCCATTCCGGAGCGTTATCATGAATTTGCCAAAACCAACTCTTCTATCGATTTGTATTTTGCAATGGCAAGAGGCGCGCAAAAAAACGGGCAAGATGTTGTGGCGATGGAAATGACAAAATGGTTTGATACCAATTACCATTATATTGTTCCTGAATTTACAAAAAACCAAAAATTTGAATTGTTTTCAGAAAAAATAATCAATGAATTTAAGGAAGCAAAAGATTTAGGAATTGCTACAAAACCCGTTTTAATTGGGCCAATTTCTTATTTACTTTTAGGAAAAGAAAAAGAAGAAGGTTTTCACCGAATTGATCTTATTGATAAATTGCTTCCGGTTTACTTTGAAATTTTCGAAAAATTACAAGCAGAAAATGTGGAATATATTCAGCTTGACGAGCCTTTCTTAGCTTTAAATTTAACGGATAAAGAAAGAAACACTTTTACAGATGTTTATAATGAAATCAATATTCGTTTTCCGAAAATAAAAATCATTCTCGCAAACTATTTTGATTGTTTTGGCGAAAATCTGGAAACTGCATTGGCTTTGCCTGTTGATACTTTTCATTTAGATTTGGTACGCTGTCCTTTGCAATTGAATGACATTTTAGAATCAGGAAAATTAAACGCTACTGTAAATCTTTCATTAGGAGTTGTTGACGGTAGAAATATCTGGAAAAATGATTTCAAAAAATCGCTGGAATTAATCAAAAAAGCTACTGATGCTTTGGGAGAAAACAGAATTTTAGTTGCTCCGTCTTGTTCTTTAATTCACAGTCCGTGTGATTTAGATTTAGAAACAAATGATGTAACACTTACGCCTGAAATCAAACAATGGCTTGCATTTGCCAAACAAAAAATCAATGAAATTGTATTATTGAAACAATTTGCTTCGAATGAAATTTCTATTGAAAGTTCAGAAGATTTTAAACAAAATACAATTGCGAATGAAAACCGTAAAACTTCAAAATTAATCCACAATAGTGAAGTTAAATCGCGTGTAGCCAACATTACAGTTTCTGACGATAAACGCAAAAGTACATTTGCAACAAGAAGAAAAAGCCAAATTGAAGCTTTAAATCTTCCATTATTCCCTACAACAACTATTGGATCTTTTCCTCAAACAGCAGAAGTGAGAAGCTGGAGAGCAAAATTCAAAAAAGGGGAATTAACTGTTGAACAATACAATGATTTGATCGAAAAAGAAACCGAAGCTACGATTCGTTTTCAGGAAGAAACCGGAATTGATGTTTTAGTTCACGGTGAGTTTGAACGTAATGATATGGTGGAATATTTTGGAGAACAATTGGCCGGATTTACCTTTACTAAAAATGGCTGGGTGCAAAGTTACGGAAGTCGCTGTGTGAAACCTCCGGTAATTTATGGCGATGTTTCGAGACCAAACCCTATGACAGTAAAATGGTCGAAATATGCACAATCTCTGACTCCAAAATGGGTAAAAGGAATGCTTACAGGACCTGTAACTATTTTACAATGGTCATTTGTTCGTAACGATCAGCCACGTTCTGAAACCTGTACTCAAATTGCATTGGCGATTCGTGATGAAGTGGTTGATTTGGAAAAAGCCGGAATCAAAATTATTCAAATTGATGAGCCAGCCATTCGCGAAGGTTTGCCTTTGAGAAAAGAAGAATGGGCAAACTATCTGGATTGGGCTGTAAAAGCTTTTAGAATTTCGGCAAGTGGTGTAAATGATGATACTCAAATTCATACACACATGTGTTACAGCGAATTTAACGATATCATCCAAAATATTGCCGATATGGATGCCGATGTTATTACAATAGAATGTTCACGTTCGCAGATGGAACTTTTAGATGCTTTTGCCAACTTTAAATACCCTAACGAAATCGGACCGGGAGTTTATGATATTCACTCACCACGTGTTCCTTCGAGTCAGGAAATGGTAAAATTATTAGAGAAAGCTTCGGCTGTAATTCCGATAGATCAATTATGGGTAAATCCCGATTGTGGTTTAAAAACACGCCATTGGGATGAAACCAAAAAAGCTTTAATCGAAATGGTTGCCGCTGCTCAGGAAATGAGAGCTGCTGTTGAAAGCCCGGTTAATTAATACTTTTTATTTAATATATTTTTATTTTTTAATGTCAACAAAGTGAGGCTGAAAATCTGTAGTTATGATTTTTCGGCTTCACTTTTGGTTGGCATTTTTGTTTAAACGTTTCTGAGAATACAAAAAGCACCTCAAAAGAAGTGCTTTCATTTATTATAAAACTCAATTAAAATTAGAAGTTTTTAGAAACTCCAATATTAACTGTTTTTCCAAAATTGAAATAGAATTTACTCACATCAGTATTACTAGCGTCATAGCTTAATGTTTCGTATCCTAAACCACCAATACTGAAATTTAAGCCAAAACCTTTTTTCATATTGATAAAAAGAGCTGGGGTTATTCCTGTATAAATACCGTCTGCTTTTTGTGTTGTAGTAATTGTACCGTCATCCGTTTTTGTTTTCTGATTTTGAAAACCAGCCCCAAGATCAGCAAATACAGAAAAAGTCTCGCTTAACGGAACTGAATAACGTACAAATGCACCGTATTTGTAAGCATTAAATTTACCTTCTCCTCCTCCATTATTAGTTTTTGAAGACTGGATCATAAATTCAGTACCTACTGTCCAGTTATCATGAAACTGATAACCCACTTTTGGAGAAAACTCAAAGGTATTTGTTTTCACTTCTGCTAGTGGTCGATCAATATTTTCAGAAGAATAACCAATGTTTCCACCAATTAAGATTGTTCCTTTTTGAGCATTTGCAAAGCTAAACGTAGCTAATGCAAGAATAAGTAGCATTTTTTTCATATGTGATATTTGTTAAGATTTCACATAGCATAAACAACAAAAATACCAAGATTTCATTCTAACAGATTTCTTAACAATTTGTTTAAAATCGAATACCCAAAACATCTTAAAACAAAAAAGCATCCGCCACGGCGGATGCTTTCATTTAATATAACCTTAATATTAGAAGTTTTTAGAAACTCCAATATTAAATGTTTTACCAAAATTAAAATCGAAGTTTTTGTATTCTGGCCCGTTGTTTTCGTAGTTTATTGTACCGTAGTTTAATCCACCAATGTTGAAGTTTAAACCAAAACCTTTTTTCATATCGATAAAAAGAGCTGGTGTTACACCAACATACATACCGTCACCTTTAGCAGTTGAAGTAAGTGGTCCAGCATAAGTTTTGTCTTTTTCAGCTTGATAACCTAATCCTAATTCTGCAAAGAATGAGAAAGTTGGATTCAATGGCATTGTGTAACGTAAAAATGCACCTAATTTAGTAGTGTTAAATCTATCTTCGTTAACTCCTTGTTTTGTTTTAGAAGAACCAAAAGAAGCCTCACCTCCTACAGTCCAACTTTCGTGAAATTGGTAACCCACTTTTGGAGAAAAATCAAATTCATTGTTTTTTACTTCGTTATTACCAAGAGTTCTAGTTTCTGAAGAATAACCAATACTTCCACCAACTAAGATTGTTCCTTTTTGTGCATTTGCAAAGCTAACTACAGCTAATGCAACGATAACTAACATTTTTTTCATTTTGTGATATTTTAAAATTTAATAACCCTTTAACAATAACGGTGCCGTAGCTATTAAACGTTAAGATTTTTTTATGAGTTCTTAAAAAGACAAAAATGTAGTAAACGAGGTTATTTCTGTTTACTTTTGTAGCAAATAAATACTCCATGTCGATAGAAGTAAACAACATATCAAAAAGTTACGGAACGCAAAAAGCGCTTAATGAAATTTCTTTTAAAATTGAGAAAGGAGAAATCGTAGGATTCTTAGGACCAAACGGCGCAGGAAAATCTACGTTAATGAAAATTTTGACCACTTATTTACTTGCCGATAGTGGCTCAGCTCTTGTAAATGGTCATGATGTCATGACAAATACAAAGGCAGTCCAGCTTTCTATTGGGTATTTACCGGAGCACAATCCGTTGTATTTGGATTTGTATGTTCGTGAGTATTTGGCTTTTAATGCCGATGTTTATCATGTTGCCAAATCAAGAATTGAAGAAGTAATTCAACTGACAGGACTGACACCGGAAAGCCATAAAAAAATAAGTCAGCTCTCTAAAGGGTACCGCCAGCGTGTGGGACTTGCGAACGCATTATTGCACAATCCGGATGTTTTAATTCTCGACGAACCAACTACAGGTCTGGATCCGAACCAGTTAATGGAAATCCGAAATGTAATTAAAAATGTTGGGAAAGATAAAACAGTTTTTTTATCAACTCATATTATGCAGGAAGTAGAGGCCATTTGCGATCGTGTCATTATTATTGACAAAGGACAAATTGTGGCTGATAAAAAATTAGATCATTTAATTTCTGAAAATAAGGAACAAGTTATTGAGGTAGAATTTGACTATCAGATTCAGGAACAGCTTTTAGCAAAACTTGAAAATATCACCTCGTATAGAAACATTCATGATATGACCTGGGAATTAACTTTTGTCGCAGAAAAAGATATGCGCCCCGCTATATTTGATTTTGCCAACGAAAACGGTTTGAAAACATTACAATTAAATCAAAAAAATAAAAATCTTGAAGCTGTTTTCAGAGAAATCACTAAGTAGTTTTTAGTCGCAGTCGCAGTTTTACATATAAAGAGCTCGTTTAATAATTTAAACGAGCTCTTTTTTTTATTTCATTAAATTCTTCAGATAAATTGTAAATAATAATGAAAGCAAAAAACTGGTTATATTAAAAGCAATGCAATAGCGAATGCCGCTATATAAAATGCCATAGATTTTGGCTGTATTTATTTTTTGTCTTTTATACAAAAAATGAGCGTTCATAGTCCCAAAATTACTTTTACCAAAATCATTTCACAAAATAATTATTATCTTCAAACCAATCTGCCAATCGTTGTGGCCAGGTTTTTAAGGAATTTGTTTTCGCTCTTTTTCCCATGTTAAATGCATGACCACCTTTTGAATACAAATGCATTTCCACCGAAACATTTGCTTTTCGATATCCATTAAGCAATTCAATTATGGGACCCGAACAGCAGGAATCATCGTTTGCTGCCAATAAAAAAGCAGGTGGCGCATCAGCCTTAATTTCTTTCGGAATAAATAATGGTCCGGGATAAATTAATATTTGAAAACTGGGCTGTGAGTTTATTTTATCAATTGGATCAATAGTATTTTCCGAAGCATTATTAGTGTTATAAGCAATCAAAGCAACTACTTCTCCTCCCGCTGAAAATCCCATTGCACCAATTCGGTTAGCATCAATTTTAAAATCAGCTGCGCTGCTTCGTATTACCCGCATCGCTCTTTCAGCGTCTTGCTTCACATGAGTTTTAAGTTTGTACGGTGAATCTTTTGTTCTTGTTAAACGATATTTTAAAACAAAGGCGGTTATTCCAATACTATTTAAATATATAGCGGCATCTTTTCCTTCAGAATTAAAAACCAGATTTTCATGTCCCCCTCCCGGGCAAATAAGTACCGCCATTCCGTTTGGTTTATCCGGGAAAAAAGCTGTTATCGAAGGATTATGAATGTTCCTTACCCACCAATCCTGAGCTTGTTCCGGTTCATCTTTACGATCTTCAAAACCAGGAGCACCATTTTCCCAGAGATTAATTTTAGTCCCATTTTGTTGTGAGAATCCCTGATGAGAAAAAACGAAGACAAATAGATAAAGGAAAAATTTAAATTCTGATTTCATTTTAATTCATTTAAACTGATTTATAAATATACTATAAAGCATTTAATATTTCTTTCATTTCATCTATAACAACTTTAATATCAGTTTCATTTGTGCGCCAATTTACAAATGAAGCTCTGATTCCTTTTCGGTTTCGATAAATCGTTGGTGTCATAAAAACTTTGCCGCGATCATTTAACTCTGTTAAAAATTGAGAAACTTTTTCCTGATTATGATCTCCTTTTAAGGTAAAACAAACATTATTAAGACGAATTGGCGCCAATAGTTCAAAATTTCCATCTTCTATAAGCTCATTTCCAAAATGAAGCGCCATTGAAGCGCTGTTTTCTACAATATCACAAAATCCTTCCTTTCCGTATGCCAATAACGAAAACCAAACCGGCAAAGCTCTTAAACGTCTCGAATTTTCAGGCAATACATTCAGATAATTAAAATTCTCTAACGGATTTCCTAAATAAGGTGCATTCGAATTTTGAAATGTTTCTATTTGTAAAGTTGTATGTTCTTTTTTAACTAAATAAAAAGCACTTTCATAAGGAACATTCAACCATTTATGGCAATCAATTGTAATACTGTCTGCTCCTTCCCAGCCTTCCACTAAGTGTTTAAATTTATCCGAAACTGCAGCAAAACCACCAAAAGCGGCATCAATATGCCACCAGAAATTGTATTTTCCCTTTAGTTTTGAAATGATCTTAAAATCATCAAAATCGGCAGTATTAACCGTTCCTGCACTTGAAATTAGTATAAAAGGCCTTCCGTTTAAGCTTTCAATGTTTTTTTCTAAATCAGAGATATCCATTGCTTCACGGTTGCCTTCAATTGTTTTAATTGTCGTGTAATTATTACTTCCAATTCCTAACATTGCCAATGATTTTATTGACGAAGCATGTGGTGTTGCCGTTAGAATAGTAATTGGTTCTGAAATTCCGCTTTTGGCAAAATCTTTCCCAAATTGTTTTCCAAACCATTGTCTAGCCACTCCCAAACTGGTAAAATTTGACATTGTGGCTCCAGTTACAAATCCCCCTAAAAAAGAATCCGGCAATTGAAATAACTGCAGTAATAAATTGATGGTTTCAAATTCAATTAATGCCGAAGCACCACCTTGCGCTTTTATCGCCTGTGTATTTTGGTCATAAACCGTAGCAAGCCAATCGCCTACAATAGAAGCTGGTGTTGATCCTCCGGTAACAAATCCCCAATATCGCGGCCCGGGAGAAGCAACCATCAAAGGTGCCAATCGTTCATTAAATTCTTTAAGTGCACTCAAAGAACCTAACCCTAACTCGTTTAATTCTCTGGTATAATCAATTGAGTTTTTATTAGAAGTCGGAATGTTTTCCAGATCATTTAAGAAATCTATTCCTTGTTGTTTTGCTTTTTCTAAGATATTTTCGAGATCGTTTAGATCGTGTTGTAATACTGAATTCATATTATTTATTTTAATGAAACTGCCATTTTATTTTTCATGCAGATTTTGCAGATAAAGCAGAATTTGAGTTTAGAAATTGGAATTTGGAATTTAAAATTTAGAATTTATAAATAAACTACCATTTTGTTTTTTCGGAGAACCGCGAAATCATCATCGAACAAATTAAATCGCCATTTACATTTAATAAAGTAGCAATTGGATCGACTAAAGTTCCTAAAATCATAGCTACAGGCAACGCTTGCTCCATTGGCAATCCGTAAACGGTAATGGCTAATACTTCTCCAATATAACCTCCATTCGGGATTCCGCCTTCTACAATAGAAACAATAACAGTAATTCCTAAAGCTAAAAGTATGGTTGAAGGTTCTGTAAAATCTTTTCCAAACATGGCAAAAAGAACTGTTATTTTTAAGATAGATGACATACTGGATCCATCTTTATGCAGAGGTGCACCAAGCGGAATAACTAAGTTTTTTACATGATTTGGAATATTCATTTTTTCTGCCGCTTCGAGATTTGCAGGAATTGTTGCTATACTACTACAAGTCCCAACTGCGGTTAAAGCAGGCGTAATATTGTTACTCCAAAATACTTTAAATGCTCTTTTCCCTCCTGCTACAAAAGCGTAAATGCTAAAAAATACGAAGAAATAAAATATACAGGCTCCATAATAAATCCCTAACGGTTTGGCATAAACACCAAATAACTGCGGTCCGAAAACGCCAACCTGATAAGCAAAATAAGCGCCCAAACCTATTGGTGCCAATTTCATAATCATGTTCAGTAATTGTTTCATGACTTCATTTCCTGAATCCAGAAAACTTCTGAAACTGCTGCCTTTTTCACCAGATTGCAAACTGGCAAAACCAATTAAAAACGAAAAAATAATAAGCGCCAGCATGCTTTTTCGAGACAACAATTCGAAGAAATCATTTACAGTCAGCAATTGGACTATTTGTTCACCAATACTTTGAGATTGAATGTTCTCGATTGGAACTTTAGAAATTATAATATTTTGATGAATAGGAAAAAGATAAACCGCCGTAATCATAACAATTGCCGAAATTAAGACTGTAGCTAAAAATACGGCAATCATAATAATGAAAAGTTTCCCTAACTTTTCTGTTCTTTCTAAATTGGCAATCGAAGAACCAATCGTGAAAAATATAAGCGGAATAATTGCAGTGAAAAGTAAGTTCAAAAAGATGTCCCCAAGCGGTTTTATAACCATGACATCTTTACCAAAAAAAAGACCTAAAATACTTCCCAGAATAATACCGCCAAGAAGCAACAGAATACTACTGTAACTTTTGAGAAAATTGATTTTTTTAACTTCCATAATTATAAAAAGTATTTAGGATTCAGAAATAGAAACTTGCAATAAAAAAATCAATTAAAGTACTCAAAAAAAGAGTTCGAAAATTATTATTCTAACTTTTTGTTATTTTTCCAAAACGAAGGTAGTAAAAGCTCTATCAACCAATTCTCCTGTTTTACTTTTTACTTTCTCTGTTTGAGTTTCTGTATAAACAATTTTAAAAGGTGTTTTCTTTATTAATTGCTGTGCTTTTTCGGTGCTGTAGAGTTCAAATTCAAATTGAGTAAAAGGAAGTTTCTTCATGAAATCTTCTTCAGCAAATGTGAGGGAGAAATTTCCGTTTGGCCTCAGAACTCCGTAAATTTCCAGAAGTAATTTTTCAGGTTCCTGCCAAAAATAAATCGTATTTACAGTGAATATTTTATCGAAACATTCGTCTTCAAACGGAATTTTATTTCCATCATAAAGCGAAAAGAAAGCTTGTTTTTGAGAGACAAAATTTCTGTTTATCTGGCGTGCTTCCTGAAACATTAGTTCAGACATTTCCAGTCCGTAATATTTTAAGTTTTCTGCTTGTTCCAATAGAAACTCTAAATGTCCCGCATTTCCGTGGCCTAATTCCAGAATTTTATTTTCTTTGGATATATTTAGATTTTGAATGGAATGGCGTGTCATATTGATGTTGGTTTCATTCATCATATTTGCCATTTCAATTCCTTTTTCTCCTGTTGGATGTTTTAACTGAGCCGCGATTGCTTGTAATTCTTCTTTTTTCATAAAACTAAAATTAAATTCCAATTTAAAAATTCCAAATTCCAAGCTAGTTATATCTTTGTCAAAGTTTAAAACTTTGACAAAGATTAAAGCATTGTACTTATATTAAAAAATCTGACTCGCGATCTGGCGAATATTCTCAGATTTTCCCATTGAATAATAATGCAAAACAGGAACTCCGGCCGCTTTTAATTCAAGAGATTGCTGAATCGCCCACTCGATTCCGACTTGTTTGATTTCAGCATTATTTTTGCATTTATCAACCGCATCGATTAAATCTTCCGGTAAATCGATTCTGAAAATCTGTGGTAAAATTTGTAAATGTCTTTGAACAGCAATTGGTTTAATTCCGGGAATAATCGGAATTGTAATGCCTATTTCTCTTGCTTTTTTTACAAACTCAAAATATTTAGCATTGTCAAAAAACATTTGCGTTACTACGTAATCAGCTCCCGCATCTACTTTTTCTTTCAATCTTTTTAAATCCGATTGTAAAGATGGAGATTCTAAATGTTTCTCCGGATATCCCGCAACACCAATACAAAAATCAGCTTTATTGTCAACATCCATAACTTCATGAAGGTATTTTCCGCAATTTAAATCGTTGATTTGGCGAACTAAATCTATGGCAAAATGGTTACCTCCAACTTTAGGAACAAAAGATTGTTCGTCTTTCATCGCATCTCCGCGAAGTGCCATTACATTAGTGATTCCCAAATATTGACAATCTACCAACATGTATTCTGTTTCTTCCTGTGTAAATCCGCCGCAAAGCAAGTGCGGTACAGTATCTACATTGTATTTATGTTTTATAGAAGCGCAAATTCCAAGGGTTCCCGGACGCATACGAGTCAATTTTTTATCTAAAAGTCCGTTGCCTTTATCAATATAAATATATTCTTCACGCGAAGTCGTTACATCAATAAATGGCGGTTTAAACTCCATCAACGGATCAATATTATCGTATAATTCCTGAATGCTTTTCCCCTTTTGAGGCGGAATAAGTTCAAATGAGAATAATGTTTTTCCTTTGGCGTTTTCTATATGTTCTGTTACTTTCATTATTAGAGTTATGAGTTATGAATTATGAGTTTTGAGTGGTTTGTGTAAAAAATCTGAATCAAAAACATAATCAAATAATCTTCTTGTTTTAAATTATGAAATGAGTTCAAAAATCTAAAATCTGAACTCTAAAATCATAAATTATTAGTCTGCTATATTAGGGTTTAACCATTTCATGGCGTAATCTGTTGGTACATTGCGTCGTTTGGCGTAATCTACCACCTGATCTTCTTTTATTTTTCCGAGTCCGAAATATCTGCTTTTTGGGTTTCCGAAATAGTACCCCGAAACAGAGGAAGCCGGCCACATCGCCATACTTTCCGTCAGCGTTACGCCAATTTCTTCGGCTACATTTAAAAGTTTCCAAATCGTTGGTTTCTCGAGGTGATCAGGGCAAGCCGGATATCCTGGCGCCGGACGGATTCCTTTATAATTTTCTTTAATTAATTCTTCGTTGGTTAAGGATTCTTCTCTATCATAACCCCAGAAATCTTTACGAACTTTTTCGTGAAGATATTCGGCGAAAGCCTCGGCAAAACGATCGGCAAGCGCTTTCACCATAATCGAATTGTAATCGTCTAAAGCTGCCTCAAATTCAGCTGCCCATTCGTCAACACCAAAACCGGTTGTTACACAAAAAGCTCCAATATAATCTTCTATTCCACTTTCTTTTGGCAAAATAAAATCAGACAATGCAATATTCGGCGCGCCTTTTGTTTTTTGTGATTGCTGACGAAGCGTTAAGAATTTCTCCAACACTTTTCCGTTTTCGTCACGCAATTCGATATCATCATCATCAACCTGATTCGCAGGGAAAATCCCGTAAATTCCTTTTGCTTTTAATTTTTTCTCAGACAAAATTATTTTAAGCATCGCCTGAGCATCAGCAAAAACAGAAGTCGCTTCTTTACCCACAACCTCATCCGTTAAAATCGCAGGATATTTTCCGTGCAATTCCCAAGTTTGAAAAAATGGTGTCCAGTCGATATACGGAACCAAAACATCAAGTTCAACTTCAACTATTTGTTTACCAATTACTTTTGGTTTTGTTGGAGTGTATTCATTCCAATCTAATTGCATTTTATTTTTACGGGCATCTTCAATACTTAAGAAATTTTTATCTCTTGATCGATTTAAAAACGTTTCTCTAAAAGCATCATATTCTGCACGAATATCGCTTGCATATATTTTACGGTTATGATCTAAAAGATTTCCTGCAACCGTCACGGCACGCGAAGCATCGTTTACGTGAATTACAGTTTCTCGATATTGCGGAGCGATTTTCACGGCAGTATGCGCACGTGAAGTGGTTGCTCCACCAATCATAATCGGGATTTTAATATCTTGTTTGTCCAATTCTTTGGCCAAATAAACCATCTCGTCAAGCGAAGGCGTGATCAGTCCGCTTAAACCGATAATATCAACATTATGTTCAATCGCAGCTGCAATAATTTTTTCTGGAGGCACCATAACTCCAAGATCTACAATCTCGTAATTGTTACACGCCAAAACCACAGAAACAATGTTTTTACCAATATCGTGAACGTCACCTTTTACGGTTGCCATCAGGATTTTTCCGTTTCCTTGTTTGTCTCCGGCTTGTTTGCTGGCTTCAATATAAGGCAACAAATAAGCAACGGCTTTTTTCATTACACGTGCCGATTTTACAACCTGAGGCAGGAACATTTTTCCGCTCCCAAATAAATCTCCCACCACATTCATTCCCGTCATCAAATTGATTTCGATAACTTCAATTGGCTTTGTTGCGGCCAAACGTGCTTCTTCAACATCTTCTTCAATAAAAGCGTCAACTCCTTTTACCAATGAGTGCGTAATTCTTTCCTGAACCGTTCCTAAACGCCATTCCTGAATCGCTTTTTCATCTGATTTTACTTCGCCTTTTACGTTTTCAGCAAAATCTAAAAGTCTTTCTGTGGCATCGTCGCGTCTGTCTAAAATTACGTCTTCAACGTGCTCTAATAAGTCTTTCGGAATATCATCGTAAATCGAAAGCATTTCCGGATTCACGATTCCCATCGTCATTCCGTTCTTAATCGCGTGGTATAAAAACACGGAGTGCATCGCTTCACGAACCGTATCATTTCCTCTAAAAGAAAATGAAACATTACTTACACCACCACTGATATGCGCGTGAGGCAAGTTATCACGAACCCATTTTGTACCTCTAAAAAAGTCCAAAGCATTCAGGCGATGTTCTTCCATTCCGGTTGCAACGGGAAAAATATTTAAATCGAAAATAATATCCTGTGGAGGAAAACCCACTTTATTAACCAAAATATCATACGAACGCTGACAAATCTCGACTCTTCGGTCAAAATTATCGGCCTGACCTACTTCGTCAAAAGCCATGATAATTGCCGCAGCTCCGTAACGTTTGATTAATTTGGCGTGGTGAATAAAGGCTTCTTCTCCTTCTTTCAACGAAATCGAGTTGACAACGCTTTTTCCTTGTACTACTTTTAGACCTGCTTCGATGATTTCCCATTTCGAGCTGTCGATCATAATCGGCACTCTCGAAATATCCGGTTCTGATGCAATTAAATTCAGGAATTTTGTCATTGCTTGAACACCATCAAGCATTCCTTCATCCATATTAATATCGATGATTTGTGCTCCGCCTTCTACTTGTTGTCTTGCAATATCAAGCGCCTCGTCATATTTCTCTTCCTTAATTAGGCGAAGGAATTTTCGCGAACCAGTTACATTCGTACGTTCCCCAACGTTTACAAAAACACTTTCGGGCGTAATAATCAACGGTTCTAATCCTGCTAATACAAGGTCTCTTCTTTTTTCTGCCATTTTCTTTTTAAAGTTACTAAGGTCCTATCCCGAAGCCTCGGGACTAAGGTTCTAAGTTTTTTATTCGTGTTTTCCTGCAAGGTTTTCGAAACCTTGTAGGTATATTTGTTTTCAATAATCTTATTTGGGCGTGTCCCTCCGGGTCGGGCTATCCGTTTCTAGTCCTCGCACTTCCTTCGTCAGGCTGTGGGCTATCCTCTTCTATCCCTCACGCAATTTTGGTTTCATCAGATATTTTATGTTTCCAGATTTCAATTATCGTTTTAATCTTTGAACCTATATATGTCGTTCCTACGGAACTTTTGTTGTTGATCCTCTTATTTTTCAACGGAATAAATTCCGTTGCTACCAACATTTCGTTCCTCGGGAACTTTTACTTCCATTTTGACTTTTCTATATATTTACAAGTTACACCTGCATCATAGAAATAATATTTGATTTTAGTAAACCCTGCTTTAACTAATGAAATGGAATCAGGTTCTAATTCTTCTTCTAAAACAATATAGTTTTCTTCAGGATTATTTATGTTGTACCTTATTTTATAAAATTTATTAATTAATTCGTCACCATTGTATCTCTCTATGGAGGTTTCTGATAAAATTTTTCTGCCAGAATAGAAATAATATTTTAAATAATCTCTTTTCACTTTTTCGGTTCTGGTTGCAAAACCAATGGTTTCGCCTTTGAGCGTTTTTTTGTATTTATCATATTCCTCAGCATCTTTATTTGAAAGGAAAAATAACACAAATAATATTGCAAAAAGAAGAATTGGTCCTATCAAATTTTTATTAATGTTATTTTCTTTCATCCTATTTATGCGAATACTGGCGCCACACGTGGCTTATAATCCTTCGCCACCTCAGCAATTAATCGAATATGATCCGGAGTCGTTCCGCAACATCCGCCGATGATATTAATTAAATTATCATCTAAATATTCTTTGATTAAGGCCTGAGTTTGTTCCGGCGTTTCATCATATTGTCCGAACGCGTTTGGCAAACCTGCATTTGGATGTGCTGAAACATTGAACTGTGTATGCTGTGATAATGTTTTTAAATAAGGTTTCAATAAATCGGCTCCAAGAGCGCAATTGAAACCAACACTTAATAATGGAATATGTGATACTGAAATCAAAAACGCTTCAACCGTTTGACCAGAAAGTGTTCTTCCTGAAGCATCCGTAATCGTTCCTGAAACCATAATTGGAATATCAAGATTGCGTTCGTCTTTTACTTCTTCGATTGCGAATAATGCGGCTTTGGCATTTAAGGTATCGAAAATGGTTTCTACCAAAAGTAAATCGCATCCACCATCCATTAACGCTTCTACTTGTTGTTTATACGCAATACGCAAATCATCAAAAGTTACGGCTCTGTAACCCGGATCGTTTACATCTGGAGACATACTTGCCGTTCTGTTTGTCGGTCCGATTGAACCGGCTACAAAACGTGGTTTGTTCGGATTTTTAGCGGTGAATTCATCGGCTACTTGTCTGGCAATTTTAGCCGATTCGTAGTTTAATTCATAAACCAAATCTTCCAGGAAATAGTCGGCCATACCGATCGTAGTTCCTGAAAAAGTATTGGTTTCTACAATGTCTGCGCCGGCATCAAAATACGCAGCGTGTACATCGCGGATCGCTTGTGGTTGTGTTATGGATAGTAAATCGTTGTTTCCTTTTAATGGATGCGGAAAATCTTTGAAACGCTCTCCCCTGAAATCTTCTTCCGAGAAATTATAGCGTTGCAGCATTGTTCCCATTGCTCCGTCAAGGATTAGGATATTTTTTTTAATTGCTTCCTGAATTGTTATTGCCATGTTTTTTGTCTTTTGCCACGAAGGCGCTAAGACACTAAGCTTTTTTAATTATAATTCCGATTTAAAACCTGTCTGGTTTAGTTCGATATTTTGATTCACATTAATTCCAAAAATTCACTATTGCTGGCTAATTAGCCCCGATTACTTCACTTAATTTCTATCTTCATAGGAGTTCAGTGGACTCCGTTTGAAGTGGAAATCCTTTTGTTTTTTTTTTAAAAGCAAAAGATTGCAACGAAAAGCGGGAACGATGACGGCATAAATGCGCCAATAATTCGCTCATTAAACTGTGAATTCAGTAAAATAATATTGTAAGGTTGTCAGGAAAAGTTGAGGAAATACTTTATGTATTTGTGTTATCTATCTTTAATACTATGAACTAGTATAAAGTAGAATTTAGCACCTTCTTTATGATAAAGGGTTGCTAAGGTTTCATCGGGTCTATCCCTCCGCCTTTCGTGATAACTTTCAATAATTTTAAGAACAGTGCAAAGGTATGAAATAGCCTTGCGATTTGCAAATGTTTTTTTTAAAGGTGCTGAGGGACTAAGGAGCTAAGGTTCTAATGTTTAAATCTCGTTCCTATTTTTTAAATATAGCCCACGGTTTAAACCGTGGGAGACGAATCGTGATTATCTATTGATCTTTGCATTGTAATATACATTGCGCTCCAGTGGTTGAAACCACTGGCTATGTTTTGAAATATCTACAATAAAAATTGTTATTAATTATTTAAAAATAAAAGCCCAAACTATTTAGTTTGAGCTTTCTATATAAAATCTTAGCATCTCAGTACCTTAGAACCTCAGCAACTTAGACAATCGCTTTCACAACTGCCTTTGGCGCTTCTTTACGTGTTCCGTCGAAACCGTCTACTCCAGAAACTGTAGTATATTTCAATACATATTTTTTACCCGGATTGATGATTGCGTATGCTGCCTGACACATTAATGTTGCTTCGTGGAAACCACAAAGAATTAATTTTAATTTTCCTGGGTAGGTGTTTACGTCTCCAATAGCGAAGATTCCCGGAATATTTGTCTGGTAATCTAATGCGTTGTTTACTTTAATCGCATTTTTTTCGATTTCTAATCCCCAGTCTGCGATTGGACCTAATTTAGGCGTCAATCCGAAAAGTGGAATAAAATAATCTGTTTCGATTTTACGGTGTGCTCCGTTTTCTTCGATATCCAATGATTCAACATGCTCAGCACCATTGATTCCGATCACTTCTGCAGGCGTAATTAATTTAATTTTTCCGGCTGTTTTTAATTCCTGTACTTTTTCTACAGAATCAAGAGCTCCTCTAAATTCATTTCTTCTGTGAATTAAAGTTACTTCTGAAGCTACATTGGCCAAAAAGATACTCCAGTCTAAAGCTGAATCTCCTCCTCCGGCAATTACAACTCTTTTATCTCTGAATTTCTCCGGATTTTTGATGAAGTATTTTACTCCTTTATCTTCATAAAACTCGATATCTTCAATAAGTGGTTTACGTGGCTCGAAACTTCCTAAACCTCCTGCGATTGCAATAACAGGCGCGTGAAATTTAGTTCCTTTATTTGAGGTTACGATAAAACTTCCGTCTTCTTGTTTTTCAATTGTTTCAGCACGTTCTCCTAATGTATAACCTGGCTCAAACTGCTTAATTTGTTCTTGTAAGTTATCAATTAAATCTCCTGCTAAAACTTCAGGGAAACCAGGAATATCATAAATAGGCTTTTTTGGATACAATTCTGAAAGTTGTCCTCCAGCTTGTGGCAAGGCATCTAAAATATGACATTTTAATTTTAATAATCCTGCCTCAAAAACGGCAAATAAACCTGTTGGTCCTGCTCCAATTATAAGTATATCTGTTTTAATCATTATGGTTGTTGTTTATAATCATTCTTAATAATACAAAGAAACGAATAATTTATTCCACTGCCAATGATTTTTATCATTGATTTCTTTGCCTAATTTTCCATCGGGTTAAAACCCGACGCTACAATTTAATTCGTCCCTGCGGGACTTTTGTTATTCTTTATTCTTTGCTCTTTATTCTTTATTCTTTAATGAATTGGTTATTTCATTCATTCTTTTAACCTTTTCTTCAAAATCGCCTTTTAATGTCTTTCGGTATTCATTTAGATTTTCTACCATTTGGTTGATATCTTCCGGAATTACCTCTTCGAAAAATTCTCTTAGCCTTTTGGCTGTTGTTGGGGATTTTCCGTTGGTAGAAATAGCAATTTTTACGTTTCCTTTTGTTACGATTCCGCCTAAATAATAATCACATAAATCTGGCGTATCGGCTATATTGCAAATCAAATAACGCTTTCGGGATAAATCGTATACTCTTTTGTTAACTTTTAAATCATCGGTACAAGCGATTACCATGTGGCGCTTTTTGAGCATTTTCTTCTTGAACTTCGCTTCCGTCAATTTAATTGAAGGATGATTTTCGGCTAAAACTTTAATTTCTAAATGAAAATCCGGCGCCACCACCTCAACATTTGCATTTGGACTTGACTTTAGCAAAAAAGAAAGCTTTTCTAATCCAACATTTCCTCCACCCACAATCAACACATTCAGATTGTGAAGTTTTAAGAATATTGGATATAATTCGTTTTGTTCCATTTCATTTAATTTTATCCAATCAAAATTAGAGGATTTATTTTTAACAGCATCTACAATCCAACGTTTGCTTTGGCTACATCGGGTTAAAACCCTACGCTACAATATTAGTCGTCCCTCCAGGATTTTATCGAACGATTTCTTTTGATAGAAATTCTTCGTAAAATCCTTTTAATTTATTGCTTTCTCTCACAACTTCTCCAAGAACAATAATTGCCGGTGAACTCAGTTGCTTCTCTTTTACAATTTCTAAAATTGAATTTACTGTTCCAACTCCTACTTTTTCATCTTTAGTTGTTCCATTTTGGATGATTCCTACCGGCAAATCTCCTTTGTCTTCTTTTTGAAATAAATCGATAATTTGAGGCAATTTGTGCATTCCCATCAAAATAACAATTGTTGCAGATGATTGAGCAGCCAGCGCTACATCTGAAGATAATTTTCTATCAGAAGTTGTTCCCGTGATTGCCCAAAAACTTTCTGAAACGCCTCTTTTTGTTATCGAAATTCCCTGACTTGCAGGAACTGCAACTACCGAAGATATTCCGGGAATGACAATTGTTTCGATTCCAAAACTTTCTGCAAATTCAATTTCTTCACTTCCTCTCCCAAAAATAAACGGATCTCCGCCTTTTAAACGCACGACATTTCCGTACGTTAATGCATTATCTACAATCAACTGATTGATTTGATCCTGCGTGTAAGCGTGATTCCCTATCTTTTTTCCAACAAAAATTTTGATGGCATTTTTAGGAGCGTAAGACAGTATTTCGTCATTGGCCAATGCATCATACAAAACCACATTCGCTTCAGCCAATGCTTTTACACCTTTCAGCGTAAGCAAATCCGGATCGCCGGGACCTGCACCGACTAAAGTTACTTTTGGTTTTATAGTATTAAGCATTTTCTAATTCCTGAGCTCTGTATTTTTCTATTATTGCAAAAAATGCAATTCCTTCTTCAATATATTGTTTTGCGAACGCTTCACTTGGTTCCTTTTGATTGATTTGATAAACCAATTCTCTTAACGATGTAGGCAATCCAATTTTAGCGCTTTCAATAAAAACAGTATCAAACAAATCAACAATTCCAGCGTGATTGTTCGTTTTTTCGTTTTCTGAAAGCAATAATGCTTTAGCACCATTTACAAATCCGGCGTAAGCGTGGTAAATAGCATCTGACCATTTTCCTTCGTCGAAAGATTCCTGAGCAAAAGTCAGTTTATCTTTAGCTTCCAACAATAAAGTTGCCACTAAATCGATCACAACACCAGCACATTCTCCAACTCCAACTGCTTTTACATAGTTATCGGCATTACCCCAATCCACAAAATCAGCTTCGGTTAAATTGGTTACATCTGCGAAAGGTTTTAAAATTTCATAGAAATATTTCTCTCCTTTTGCATCGTAATAGTTTAGGAATTTTTCTCCGTTTGCATTAGCATCAAAATCATTTAAAATGGTACGCAAAGCATCTGGTCCTCTACGGCTTGGAATTTTGATTACTTTATCTGCAAAACGTCCTGCGCCATTTCCTAATCTTCCTCCGCCTAATAAAACCTGCAATGCCGGAGCTACTAATTTTCCTGAATTGATTGACATTCCCTGAAAACCAATTGCCGACATATTGTGCTGTCCACAAGCATTCATACAACCAGAGATTTTGATTTCAATTTCCTGATTGTTCAAATACTGAGGATATTCTGCATTTAAAACTTTTTCTAATTCTTCTGCAATCCCGGTACTACTTGCAATCCCCAAATTACAAGTATCTGTACCCGGACAAGCTGTAATATCTGCTGTAGAATTATAACCTAAATGAACAAAGTCTAATTTGGCTAATTCCTGATAAAAGAAAGGTAAATTTTCTTCTTTTACGTGACGTATTACAATATTTTGACGCAATGAAAAACGTAATTCATTTGCTGCGTAATTCTTAATTAAATCTGCTAATAATCGGGCTTTATCGGTATAGAAATCTCCTAATAAAACTTTGATTCCAATAGCGTAATAGCCTTCTTGTTTTTGTTTGATTACATTTGATTTTTTCCACGTTTCATAAGCTACAGTATCTTCGATCGTTACTTTTGGAGCTTGTAATAATGGTTCCGGAATTGGTCCGTCAAAAGCAGTTGTATCAATTTCGTATGTTTCAAATGCGATTGCTTTTTTCTCTTTTTCAACTAAATCAAGAAAAACATCTTTTCCCATTTCTTTGATTAAGAATTTCATACGCGCTTTCATTCTTTTTGCACGCTCACCATATCGGTCAAAAATACGGATGATCCCTTCTGCTGTTGGAATGATTTGGTTTGCCGGAACAAACTCCGAAAGTAATTCCGCATGTGCCGGCTGAGATCCTAAACCTCCTCCAAACATGATTTTGAAACCACGAACGCCATCTACAACTTTCGGAATAAATCCTAAATCGTGCAAATAACTCAAAGCCGTATCTTCGTCTGAAGAAGAGAACGAAATTTTGAATTTACGTCCCATTTCCTGACAAATTGGGTTTCTTAATAAATATTGAAATAAAGCGTGTGCATAAGGCGAAACATCAAATGGTTCGTTTACATCTACACCAGCCAATTCGCTTCCTGTAATATTACGAACTGTGTTTCCACAAGCTTCACGCAATGTGATATCGTCTTTAGCCAAATTTGCCCAAAGTTCCGGAGTTCTGTCTAAACTTACATAGTGAATCTGGATATCCTGACGCGTTGTAATATGCAAACGTCCTGTAGAATATTCGTCAGAAACTTTAGTAATACGTACCAATTGTTCGCTGGTAACTTTACCGTAAGGCAATTTGATACGAATCATTTGTACGCCTTCCTGACGCTGACCGTAAATTCCGCGTGCTAAACGAAGACTACGAAAACGCTCATCATCAATTTTTCCTCCACGGAATAAATGAATCTTTTTTTCTAAATCGATAATCTCTTTTTGAACTATCGGATTTTCTATTTCTGTTCTAAAACTTTCCATTTTCTCTTAGTTTGTAGTTTATGGTTGTTTGTTTATGGTTAGGTTGTTGGCAGCATAACTATCAACTAAAAACCACAAACTATCAACTATCTAATGAATCCTACTCCTGCTGTTGTGTTGGTTGCTGTATCAATTAAGATAAAAGCTCCGTTTGATTTGTTTTCGTTGTAAGCATCAAAATATAAAGGCTTGCTTAATTTGATAGTTACTTCTCCAATTTCGTTTATGGCTAATTGTGATGCTTCTTTTGTTCCCGAATAATCTGTTGAGATTGTATTTTTGATACTTTCTACTTTTGCCAAAACCGAGTTTGTGTTGTGCTGCACGATATATTTTGTGCCCGCAACCAGTTTTTTACTGTCCATCCAGCAAACTGTTGTGGTGATTTCTTTTTCAATTTTTGGAAGTTCAGATGATTTTACAATCATATCACCTCTTGTCACATTGATATCATTTTCTAATTCGATGGTGATAGAAGAACCTGCAACGGCTTCATCAAATGTTTTATCAAAAAAGTGAATTTTTGAAACTTTTGATTCTGTTAAGGAAGGAAGAACTGTAACGGCATCGCCAACCTTAATTGAATTTCCGTATAATTTCCCTGCGTAACCTCTAAAATCATGGTATTCTTCTGTTTTTGGACGAATAACCGTCTGAACCGGGAAACGTGCTTTTCCTGCTTCATAAACATCATGAGAATGTAATCCTTCTAAATGCTCCAACACCGTTTGTCCATCATACCAAGGCATATTTTCTGATTTATCAACTACGTTTCCGCCATTGATAGCACTTAACGGAATGTAACTTACGTTTTGCTCTTTGAAAGTGCTTTTAGCATTTAATGCCTGGAAATCTGCTTTGATTTTATTGAAAACTTCTTCAGAATAATCAACTAAATCCATTTTGTTTATCGCAACAATTACTTCTTTTACTCGCAATAAATTATTGATAAAAAAGTGACGATACGTTTGCTCAATTACTCCTTTTCTGGCATCGATTAAAATAATAGAAACCTGAGAAGTCGAAGCTCCTGTAACCATGTTTCTGGTATATTCTACGTGACCCGGAGTATCGGCAATAATGTAACTTTTCTTTGCAGTCGAAAAATAAATATGAGCTACGTCAATCGTGATTCCTTGTTCTCTTTCGGCTACTAATCCGTCAGTTGCTAAAGAAAAATCCAAATAATCGTAACCTTTTTGTTTACTGCTTTTTTCGATTGCCTCGATTTTATCTGTAGTCAATGATTTTGTGTCGTACAATAATCTCCCAATCAAAGTACTTTTTCCGTCATCTACACTTCCTGCTGTTGCTATTTTTAAAACTTCCATTCTAATATTTTTGTTTCAGTTTAAAAATTTTGTTTCAAGTTTCAATTGAAAAACTTTGTCTAAAATTTAAATCTGTATGTTTTTTTGATTTCTAATTTTTAATTCTAAATTTTTAATTGAATTAAAAGTACCCTTGTTGTTTTCTCTTTTCCATTGCAGCTTCAGAACGTTTGTCGTCGATTCTGGCTCCTCTTTCAGAAATGGTAGATTCTCTAATTTCACCTACAACTTCCTGAATTGTTGCTGCGTATGATTCAACAGCGGCTGTACAACTCATATCTCCAACGGTTCTGAAGCGAACAATTCGTTCTTCGATTTGTTCGTCTTCTTCTTGGTACACATAAGGAGAATGCGACCAGATTAAACCGTCTCTCAAAAAAACTTTTCTTTTATGTGAAAAATAGATTGACGGAATCTCGATGTGTTCTTTTTCGATATAACTCCAAACATCTAATTCTGTCCAGTTTGAAATTGGGAAAACACGAACGTTTTGACCATTTTCTATTTTTCCGTTCAAAATATCAAATAACTCAGGGCGTTGGTTTTTTTCATCCCATTGACCAAAATCGTCACGAACTGAAAAAATACGTTCTTTAGCTCTTGCTTTTTCCTCATCACGACGCGCACCACCAATACAAGCATCAAACTTAAATTCTTCAATTGCATCTAAAAGTGTAATCGTCTGTAAGCTGTTTCTACTAGAATATTTTCCAGTTTCTTCAACTACTTTTCCTTCATCAATAGCATCCTGAACATTACGAACGATCAATTCTAATCCTAATTCTTCAACCAACTTATCTCTGAAAGCAATTGTTTCAGGAAAATTATGTCCCGTATCAACATGCAAAAGAGGAAACGGTATCTTTGCAGGGAAAAATGCTTTTTGTGCCAAACGTACTAATGTTATAGAATCTTTCCCTCCGGAGAAAAGTAAAACCGGTTTGTCAAACTGTGAAATTACTTCTCTGAAAATGTATATTGCTTCACTCTCTAAAGCATTTGTTTTTAATACTGAACTCATTGTTATTTGTTTAAAAAGTTTCAAGTTTCAGGTTGCAAGTTTTTTAGTGTACACTGAAATTTCCAACTATTGTTTTATTCTAATTTCTTTATTCTTTTTCGAATCTCCATCGGGTTGAAACCCGACGCTACAATATGAATAGTTCCTCCGGAACTTAATCAAAAATCTTAATTCTTGATTCTTTGCTCTTTGTTCTTTGCTCTTTATTCTTTATTCTATATTCTTTGTTCTCTTCTCTTTATTCTTTCTTCGCACTATGCAAACCACATTCTTTATGACTTGACTCCCACCACCATCTTCCGGCTCTGATGTCTTCTCCAGGGAAAATGGCTCTTGTACAAGGTGCGCATCCTATGCTTACAAAACCTTGTTTGTGTAAAGCATTTTGAGGAACATTGTTTTCTGATAAATACGTTTCGACTTCTTCTAAAGTCCATTTTAATAATGGATTGAATTTGATGATTTCGAAACCTCCGTCGTATTCAAACAAATTCAAATCTTGTCTGTTCTCCGATTGTTCTGCTCTTAAACCTGTTATCCAAACTGAATTTCCTGCTAAAGCTTTTCGTAGCGGAACTACTTTTCTAATAAAACAGCATTCCTTTCTATTCTCTACCGATTCATAAAAGCTGTTTGGCCCTTTTTGTTTCAGTAAATTTTCTACCGCTGCTGCTTCCGGAAAATAAACCTCAATTGGTCTTTTGTACTTTTTTAATGTTTTGTGAAAAACATCATAAGTTTCCTGAAATATTCTTCCGGTATCCAATGTAAAAATGGTAATGTCAGTATTACTTTTTGCAATAAAATCTGTAATTACCTGATCTTCCTGACCAAAAGATGTTGAAAAAATTACCTTTCCCGGAAATTCATTTGCTAAAAAAGTTAATGTTTCGTCAAGCGAAAGATCCTTTGTTTTATCTAATAATGATTGTATAATTGTCGCACTCATATTCTCTTTCCTTCCTAAAAAATCGATTACAATAATTTAGATAATGTTTTTAAACTCAATAATATAATTAAAATTCCAACCGCAATCATCATTGGCTTTCTTTTGATTTTATTTAAAAAATAAGCCCCAAGCGGTGCTGCAATTACCCCTCCTAAAATCAAACCGATGATTACCTGCCAACCGTGAATTCCTCCAAAAAGCATAAATGTGATTCCACTTGCGAACGAAACTGCAAATTCTGCTGCGTTTACAGAACCAATAGTGTAACGAGGATTTCTTCCTCTTCCTAACAATGTAGAAGTTACGATTGGTCCCCAGCCTCCACCGCCAACAGAATCCATAAAACCTCCAAAAGCTGCCAAAACGCTTAATTTTTTAGTTTTCTTTTTTATAATTGTTTTTTTTAGCGCTTTTTTTATAATAATTATCGCTAAAATTATCATGTAAACTGCAATAAATGGCTTGATAAAATCTCCATTAATAACATCTGATAGTAAATAAGCTCCCGTAATCGAACCTAAAACGCCAGGAATTAATAAATGCTTTACCAGCTTTTTATTGATATTCCCAAAACGATGGTGCGAAATCGCTGATGCTCCAGTTGTAAACATTTCTGCCACGTGAACTCCTGTACTACTCACTACCGGCGGCACTCCATAAGCCAATAAAAAAGAAGTTGAAGTTGCTCCGTAACCCATTCCTAAAGTTCCGTCTACCAACTGAGCAAAAACACCAATAAAGAAAAAAACTAAAAACTCCTGATTAAATCCTGAAACAAAACCATTCCATGAAAAGTCAGCATAATGATTGTAAATCAAAGTACTTAACAACCCCACAAGTAAAATTACTGGTATGATAACCCATAATTTTTCTTTTATCGACGTATCAGACTTTACATCAACATTATTTATCTTCAGTTCTTTCTCCATATTTCTATGTTTCTTTTTAAAAATCTATTACCCTATCGGCTTACTAGATTACTTTGCAAAAATACTACTTATTTCTAAATATCAAAACAATATTTTTATTTTTTTAACCCCTTAATAATCCATTAATTACACTATAACGAAATATTTATGGTTTCAACAGAATAATTTAACAAATAACAGCATATTTCAAATTATTTAAACAACAAATATTTACTAAACATTTGGTTTTTAAATACATCTTGAATGTCTACCATTTCCATAGGATAATTATAAAATTGTTGTTACTTTTACGCCAAATTTTTATTATGGATTTTCAGATTGGTCTTGTAATTGCAGGTTTAGTGGTTGGTTTTGTTGTTGGATTAACAGGTGTTGGCGGAGGCTCTTTAATGACTCCGATTTTATTATGGTTTGGTATTCCACCAACCACAGCAGTTGGTACCGATTTATTATATGCTGCTTTTACCAAAATGGGAGGCGTATTTGTTCATCATAAAAAAGGAAATATCAATTGGTCTATTACAGGCTGGCTTACACTTGGCAGCGTTCCAGCGGCTTTGCTTACACTTTGGATTTTAAACAGTATTAAAACCGATATTTCAACTATAAATGCTGTAATAAAATACAGTTTGGGCTGGGCACTTCTTTTTACATCAGTTGCTATTTTGTTTAAAAAGAAATTACTTGTTTTTTCTCAAAAACATGCCGGAGATAAATTTCATAGCGAAAGCCATACACAAAACATGCTCACTATTGGAATTGGGGTTTTATTAGGCGCAACAGTAACGCTGACTTCTATTGGAGCGGGGGCTCTGGGTACGGTTACTTTATTTTTTCTTTATCCGCTTTTACCAACGCCTCGTTTGGTTGGAACCGAAATTGCGCATGCCGTTCCGTTAACGCTTGTTGCGGGAATTGGACACGCCTCTATGGGAAATTTAGATTTGGTTTTACTTGGTCAATTATTAATGGGATCTCTTCCGGGAATTTTTATAGGAAGTATGTTAAGCGGAAAAGTGCCAGATTTACTGCTGAGAAATGCAATCGCCGTAATGCTTTTTATTGCCGGGTATAAATTGATTTTTTAAGCTAAAATTCATTCGAAAATACCATTTTAACATAACTCCACTCCTGCAAGGTTTTCAAAACCTTGTAGGTATATATATTAGAATCAGACCTACAAGGTTTTGAAAAACCTTGCAGGACAAAAAAAGACCTTTTCATTAATTTGAAAAGGTCTTTTTTTTATTGAAAACAGAAATTGACTAAAATGCAATATCTGCCAATGAATTACTTTCAAGAATTTTAAGCGTATTATCACGAACTTCAGTCATTAAACGTCGTGCAGCGCAGGTTGATTCATCATCACAATCATCACATCTTTCGTAAAAGTTATGACTCGCACAAGGCAATAACGCAATAGGCCCTTCAAGAATTCGGTAGACTTTGGCCATGCTAATGTCTTTCGGATCTTTTATCAGATAATAACCTCCGCCTTTTCCTTTTTTTGCACCTAAAAAACCGGAGTTTCTGAGCAATAATAAAATACTTTCGAGAAATTTAATCGAAATATGTTCACTTTTGGCAATTTCAGCAATTTGCACAGGTTCGTTGTTTTCGCGTCTGGCCAAATAAGTTAAAGCTTTAATTCCGTATTTTGTTTTCTTTGAAAGCACGTGTGTCTATTTTAGATTGTTGAGTTTAGATTTCATAACGAAATCGCAAATCTTGATATTAAACAACAAAAATATGCTTTTTATATGAGAATAATCACAGAATAAGATTTAATTCTACTTAGCCTATCAAATTATCTCTTTATCTGCTGTAATTCCATTTCATCTTCTAAATAGCTTTCCTTCTTTACGCTTCTACTTCCTGAACACCAATTAAATTAAATTCATGAAACGTTTTTAAATTTTCTGCGAGTTCTTTTTTATTAACTACATATGTATCAGATATTGTATCGTGCCAACCTCTACCTGAACTGCCTAAAAAAGAGAAAGCTTCAAATGGAATTAAACGGCATAAACTTCTTTTAAGAAAAGTTGAAAAAGATGGTTTTTCACCATTCTCATCTACCACAATTGTACCTGTAATAAGTTTTGCCAATGATCTTCCTAAAAAACCTTCTGTAATTGTATAATAAAAAATTGTAACTCCAATAAAAACTACCTGACCACTAAGATCACTCATACCACTTAACCAAATCAGGATTCCATTCCACTGAAAAAGACCAGCTAAAATGGCCAATATGAAAGCTAAAGCGAATATTAAGCACATAATAAAAATAATATCTAAAATATAATTTAGAATACGGCTTCCTTTAGAAGCGAACAAATCTTCGTCAATAATGTAAGTAGAGTTACTCATGGTTGGTTTGGTTTTAAGTTTATGATTATTAATAGATTTAAATTTTAATCCAAACAAAAATATACTTTTTATGCAAACAATTACAAAATAGAATAACGATTTTCAACTGTAAATAATTACAGCTAAAAATCGTTATTTATAATTTGCCTATGGAGATTTCCAGGATCTAAAATCAGAAATCTAAAGTCTAAAATTATCTAAGAAAGCGCCTGATCTAAATCGGCGATAATATCTTTTACAGTTTCCAAACCTACAGAAACGCGCACTAAACCTTCTGTAATTCCTACTGCCAGCTTTTCTTCAACAGATAACTTACTGTGTGTTGTTGAGGCTGGATGCGTTACAATCGTTTTCACATCTCCAATGTTTGCCGAAAGCGAACATAATTTAATTTTATCTAAAAATTTTCGACCTGCTTCGATTCCACCTTTAATTTCAATGGCAATGATATTACCACCTAAAAGCATTTGTTTTTTAGCAATCTCATATTTTGGATGCGACTTCAAAAACGGATATTTAATGCTTTGTACATTTGGATGATTTTCTAAAAACTCTGCTATTTTCAAAGCATTTTCGCAATGTTTATCAACACGAACTGCCAGAGTTTCTAAACTTTTTGACAAAACCCACGCATTAAATGGTGACATTGCCGGTCCTGTGTTTCTTGAAAACAGGTATATTTTACGAATCAATTCAGCTTCTCCAACTGCAACTCCGCCTAAAACGCGTCCTTGACCATCGATTAATTTTGTTGCTGAATGAATCACTATATGAGCACCGTATTTAATAGGTTGCTGAATGTATGGTGTAGCAAAACAATTGTCGATTATTAAAATCAAATTATGCTTTTTTGCGATTTGACCCAATAATTCCAAATCTACTACATCGACACCCGGATTTGTTGGTGTTTCGGCATATAAAATTTTTGTATTTGGCTTGATGAAACTTTCTATTGTTTCTGGTTTATTGATATCAAAATAAGATGTTTCGATTTTCCATTTTGGAAAATAAGTCATAAACAACGCATGCGTAGACCCAAAAACACTTCCGGCAGACACAATGTGATCCCCTGATTCTAATAATCCTGCAAATGTAGAATAGATCGCTGCCATTCCGGTTGCAAAAGCATAACCGGCTTCCGCACCTTCCATTGCACATACTTTGTCAACAAATTCTGTGGTATTTGGATTACTGAAGCGAGAGTAAATATTGCGGACTTTTTCTTCTGTAAAAGACGCTCGCATATCTTCGGCATCCTCAAATACAAAACTTGATGATAAATACAAAGGAGTAGAATGTTCCTGGAATTGTGTTTTTTCTAAATGTGTACGGATGGCTTGTGTTTCAAAACCAAATTCTTGTTCGTTCATTATGTTTGTTTTTTGTTTCAGGTTTCAGGTTTCAAGTTCCTGCGATGCGCATAAAGCTTGATTTAAAACACAAACTAAATTGAGTAGTTATTTATTCGCCAATCTAAAATTATCTAATTCTCTAATTGACTCATTTTCTAATTCTATAATATTTCGTTATTCAAAACAACTTTGTATTTAATTGTTGCTGTTGGCTCAACTGTTTTGGCAACTGAGCAGTACTTTTCGAAAGAAAGCTGTGCCGCACGTTGTGCTTTTTCTGGATTAATATCTCCTTCTAAATAAAAAACGACATTGATTTCTTTAAAAGGTTTTGCTTCGTCAACTTGCACGCGCTCGCCTTCGACCTCAGCATTAAAAGAAGTGATTTCCTGACGCTGTTTCTTCAAAATCGAAATCATATCAATGGCGCTGCATCCTGCAACTCCCATCAATACTAATTCCATTGGACTTGCACCTAAATCGCTTCCGCCAAATTCGGCTCTGCTGTCAACGTCAACTACATGACCTCTTTCATTTTTTAATTTGAAATGAAACGCGTCATTTACTCTGTTTAAGGTTACTTTCATTGTGTGTTATTTTTCTTTTTTTTTAATTTTTTAATTTTTTAATCACAATCTTGTCAATTCCGACGAAGGAGAAATCACACGCGTGAATCGACAAAGATTGACAATTTACTTTGTGGAGTTTCTAGTGTGATTTCTCCTCCGTCGAAATGACAAACTGGAACCAATTTAGAAACTCAGTAAATCTAAACTCTAAAATCAATATTATCCTTTATCAGACAATCTCAAGATATCTCCAAATACTCCTCTTGCCGTTACAGCAGAACCTGCACCAGCTCCCTGAATAACAATTGGACGATCTCCGTAAGATTCTGTGTAAATTTCGAAGAAAGAATCAGAACCTTTTAATCCGCCCAGAGCAGTATCCGAAGGTACAGAAACTAATTTTACTTCCAGATTTCCTTTGTCGTTTTGTAAATCTCCAGACAATTCACCAATGTATCTTAATACGTGATTTGGCTTTTGATCTGCTTTTATTTTATCGTAAATTGGGTCGAATTCTTTTAGTTTCGTTAAGAAATCTGACACATTCCCATCACGTAAATGTTCCGGAATTAAATTCTGAATTGAGATTTCTTCAAACTCATTTTGCAGATCTAATTCTCTCGCCAAAATCAATAATTTTCTTCCCACATCATTTCCGCATAAATCCTCACGCGGGTCTGGTTCTGTATATCCGTTGTCGATTGCTTCTTTTAAAATTTCGCTAAACGGAACATCTTTCGCAGAAAAATTATTGAATAAATAACTCAACGTTCCCGAGAAAACTCCTTTTATCTTCGTGATGTTTTCACCAGAAAGATGCAATAATTTTATCGTGTCAATTAATGGTAAACCTGCACCAACATTGGTTTCGTACAAATAATTCTTTTGGTTTTCTGCCAATGCTTTTCTCAATTCTTTATAAAAACCATAGCTTAATGTATTGGCTACCTTATTCGAAGAAATCAAATCAAAACTGCTTTCTATAAACGGAATATAATTTTCTACGAATGAAGCACTCGCCGTATTATCAATCGCAATTAGGTTTTCTAAATGATGCTGATTTGCGTAAGCGATTATATCTTCAATTGTATACGGAAGACCTTCTTTTTCAATGTCTGTTTTCCAGCTTGAAGTTACGCCATTTTTATTTAAAAGTAATTTTTTAGAATTGGCAATTGCAAAAACATTCAATCGAACATCTTTTCTTTTTTCGATGGCTGAAGCCGATTCTAAAATCTGATTGATTAAAGTTCCTCCAACTAAACCGTGACCGATAATCGCAATATTGATCTTTTTAGAAACTCCAAAAATCTCACCGTGTATTACGTTTAAAGCTTTATTCAGCTCCGATTTTTTCACAACCAAACTCACGTTTTTACCCGTTACGGTGTTGTTAAACAATATCGGAACAATTTTATTTTTGATTAATGCCGTGTAAGGTTTATGGAAAGTACTCAAATCCTGACCAATAATTGAAATTACAGATACATTATCTGTTACGGTAATCTGGTTTACATCTTTAGAATAAAAGTCGTTTTCGAACTCTTTTTCTAATTCAACCATTGCGGTTGTCGCTTTATCAGTCGCCACTACAAGCCCAATTCCTCTTTCTGAAGAACCTTGCGAAATGATACTTACACTGATGTTGTGATCGCCCATTACTTTAAAAATTCGGGCATCAACGCCGGCTTTCCCAAGTAATCCGCGTCCTTCAAGATTTACAAGAGAAACATTCTCTAATACAGAAAGTGTTTTGATTCCTTCTTTTGCAGAATCTGAAGTAATTAAAGTTCCGCGATTTTCGTGATTGAAAGTATTTAAAATACGAAGCGGAATATTTTTTTCTAATAATGGAATAATTGTTTTTGCGTGTAAAATTGTTGCTCCAAAATTGGCTAATTCGTTTGCTTCATTAAATGAAAGAAATTCGATTTTTTTAGCATCGGCAACCAAATCAGGATTTGCTGTGTAAATTCCGTCTACGTGCGTAAAGTTTTGTAATTCTTCGGCATTCAAATAATTAGCAATTAACGAAGCGGTGTAATTACTGCCGTTTCTTCCTAAAGTTGTCGTGTCGTTATTGTTGTTTGAACCAATAAAACCGGTTACAATGTTTACGGTTGAGCCGTTGTGTTCTTTGAAATAATTGACAACATTTTTCTTCGAAATTTGTTCCAGAGGCTGTGCATCACCAAATTTAGAATCGGTTTTTAGTAATTCTCTTGCGTCAACAAAATTAGCCGGAATTCCTTTTTCTTTTAAAATTGAAGTCAATAATTTAGCCGAAAGCAATTCGCCTTTTGACAAAATCTGATCTTTAATTTTGTTGCTGTAATCTCCAATTAAGCTTACACCTTCAAAAAGTTTTTCTAAAATGGTAAACTCTTCAGATAAATCAACTTGTGGATAATCTGAAATTTGATAGATTTTAAAGTTTTCGAATAACGGTTTATAATTTCCGTTTTTGGCAGCAATTTTTAAAATATATTCTAATTCATCTGTAGCATTTCCGCGGGCAGAAACTACAACGGCAATTTGTTCGCCCTGATTTACTTTATCTGAAATAATTGAGACAACTTTGTTAAGCCCTTCTCCGTTTGATAATGATTTACCTCCAAATTTTAATACTTTCATTTTATTTTGCTATTGTTTCTGCCTTAAAAATATCGGCAAGTAAATGATCTAATTGTTTGTACTCGATTAAAAAAGCGTCATGTCCGTGAACAGAATCTATTTCGTTATAAAAAACATTGTCTTTGAACTTTTTTAATTCCTGATAAGTTTCTCTGTTTTCTTTTGCCGTAAAAAACAAGTCAGAATTAATTCCGATAATGTGAATTGTGGCATTTGTTTTTGACATTAAGGCTTCGAAACTCTCACTATTTCGGGTAATATCTATGGTTTTAAGCAACTGGTTCATTAATTTATAAGAAGCCAATTGGTATCTTTTTTGCAATTTATCTCCGTGATGTGCCAACCAGCTTTCTATATTAAAAACAGAAAGATTTTGGTTTGTCGTACGTTGAAATTTTTCCTTGAATGATTCCGGAGATCTGTAACACAACATGGCATGAATTCTGGCATCTTCAATTGGTCTTGATGAATTGTTCAGGATTTGTTCCTGCAAGAAGCAATTGGCAATCATCCAGTCTGTCGATTTCCAGTCGGTTGCAATTGGAATCAGGTTTTGAGTAATGTTTGGTTTTAATGCCAGCATTTCCCAGGCAATTCCACCCCCAACAGAACCGCCAATGATTGTGTGAACCTGAGTTATATTTAAGACATCAAGTCCTTCAAGAAAAATTCTGGCAATATCTCTTGTTGTAAAATCCTGGTAATTTTCGATGATAAAAGAATCGGTTCCGTTACCCGGAACGTTGAATGCCAAAACGGTAAATCTATCTGTATCGATTGTTTTTCCCTGACCAATTAAATCATTCCACCAGCCATTTTCGCCTGTAACCTGAGCATTTCCGGTCAAAGCGTGATTGACCAAAACAATAGGCGCGCTATGTAATGGCAAACCGAATACGGTAAAACTTAAGGGTAACGAATGATAAAGTGCACCATTTTCGGTGGTGAAATTTTGTATGCTAATGGGGTTTGGTATATTTTCCAATTTCAAATCTGTTGTATTATTGATTTGTATCTGGAAATATTAGAAAGAAAAAACTAGTATGAAACTAGAAAAATTCTTGTTGTTATCTTTCCACGTTTGGGCGTGGTAGAATGCAGCACCTTCTTCGCTTTACCGAAGGGTTGCTAAGGATTCATCGGGTCTAATCCCTCGTCCTTTCTTTATAACATTTCAATACGTTTTTGAACTTAAAGGTGCAAATTAACTACTAATTTCTTAAACAAACAAATTTTATCGAAACTGATTGCTCAATTTCTTAAACATAATTCAAAATAAAACTATTGTACGCAAAAAATTACCGAACTATTGGCCCAGTAAATTTAAGCAGGTCTTCCCCTATTTTATGATGCTTTTTGATTTAGATAAAAAGCGTTTCATTTTCTTTTGAGTACATCAAAAACAATAAAGAGTTTGGCTCTTTTTTCTCTTCTTTTTTGTCTGTTTCAGTTATTCCGAACCTTGGATGGATTAATTCATTTTTTGGCGGCGGCGGATTGTTTCTTTTAGTTCTGTTTTTCAATGTTGAAAATGTTTTTGCGATGTAGTTCAATGTACTCATGATATTAAGTTTTAGTTTGTTGTGTATTATTATGTTTACTATTCGTTTATTATTTTGTTAAGAAGCCAAATGAAATAAAAAAACCCTTTTGGATCGGGATACCAAAAGGGTTTAAGTTTTTCAAACTCATATATTCTTTTAGTATCAACAGACGCGTACGCAAATAAATGCGACAGAGAACTTTTGGTTCATCTGTAGGGACTTATTCATCTGTGATTTATTTATTATTTTAAATTCTTGCATTTTCTTATAAAATTAAAAAGCCTCCAAAAAAATTATCGGGAGGCTTTTGCATATGTTTTTGTTGTTTTCTTACAATTTAAGCAAAAGACTTCCCAACGGTTTTAACCGAAATGGCGCAAAACATTTTATAGACATTTAAGTTCATTGATTCAGTAGCTTTTGGGTTTAACAAATATGGCAATATTATTTTAATTACGCAAATAAAAAACAATAAATTAATACGAAAATCCGACAAAAAACCATTTTTTTTCGATATAAAACATCTTACAAAACTTTTGTTACACAAAACAGAAGTAAAAACTTACAAATAATTGATTTACACCTTATTATTTCCACAAATCAGTTTATCAAAGAACTTTTCAAATCAATTTTCTAATTTGACTTAAAGCCAAACTGCTTCCTTATTTTTAATTTTTTCGGCAACTTTTAAGATATCAGTTATAATTCCTCTTGAAATTGCCTGCTTACAAGCCGAAGCACTTTGGATTACAATTGGAACATCGGCATACGATTGTGTGTAGATTTCAAAAATAGTATCAGAACCTTTTAATTGTCCAATTCCTGATGCTGCAGATTCTGAAACCAATTTTACTTCCAAAGTATTTTTCTTGACATCAAATTCACCAACGTATCTTAAAACATGATTATCGGCTTGGGTTATTTTTGAAATTTTAAAATATCGGTCAATTGCTTCTTTATTCAGAATTCCGTTTTTCTCTAAATGTCCTTCTTTAATAAGAGGATTAATTTTAATATCCGACAGTTCAAAATCTTTTCCGATTTCTCTGGTTAGAATCAGCAGTTTTTTTGCCGTATCATTTCCGGATAAATCTTCTTTAAAGGTAGAACGCATCAATCCTAACAAACTGGCATCTTTTAAAACGGAAGAAAAAGAAACATCTTCATTAGAAAATCGATTAAAGACATAACTCAGATTATCTGAGAAAACGCCCCGAATTTTGGTTATTTTTTCTCCTGAAGAATACAAATCCCGCAAAGTCTGCAAAACGGGGAACCCGGTATCAACCGATGTTTCATAGAGAAATTCTTTGTCGTACTTTTTAAGATTTTCGCGTATTTCCTTATAAAGATCAAGCGGAAGTGTATTTGCTTTTTTATTCACCGCTACAATATTAAATCCGTTTTGAATTAACGTATTATAATGACTTATCAATTCGTCGCTGGCCGTGGCATCTACAGCAATCAAATTTTCAAATTCATTTTCTTTGGCAAATTCTATGATATCTTTTACTTTAAACGGAACGGCCAATTGCACAAAATTGGTTTCCCAGGCATATCCAACGCCTTCTTTCTCGAAAAAAGCAACGGTAGAATTGGTGATTATCGGAAAATGAAAATCGATGTTTTTGCTTTGCAGAAAAAATTCCTGGCTTTCAATTATCTGATTAATCAAAGTGCTTCCAATATTTCCAATTCCAAAAAGGATAATATTTATTTTAAGCTTTGACATAATTTTAATTATTAGGGTTAATTAATTTTGAACCATATAAGTCATATAAGTTCATTTAATATTACAGACTTTACAATTTAAGACGCACTGCTGTGCGTCTCTACTAAAATGAACTTATATGACTTATATGGTTTAAAAACTATAAAAAATTACCTTTAGCAAAAACTCACTCGCTAAAGGCAATTTTTCAAACAAAAAACAAAAAAACCTAATTTTTATTGATGCTGTATTGCGATTGTGTAACACTTGCAAATACAGTTTCTAAGTCTGCGATTAAATCTTCGATATCTTCGATTCCAACAGAAAGTCTGATCAAATCTTTTGAAACTCCCGTTTCAAGTTGCTCATCATCTGTAAGTTGTTGGTGTGTTGTACTTGCCGGATGAATAATTAGCGATTTTGTATCACCAATATTGGCCAGCAATGAGAATAATTTTGTTTGATCTACTACTTTTTTAGCTGCTTCAAAACCACCTTTTAATCCAAAAGTGATAATTCCGCTTTGTCCTTCCGGAAGATATTGTTGGGCTAAATCGTAATATTTATTATTTTTCAGACCCGGATAATTTACCCAAACCACCTCATCTTGTTTCTCTAACCATTCGGCAAGAGCCAAAGCATTTTCGCTGTGTTTCTTAATTCGGATAGGCAAAGTTTCTAATCCCTGAATAATCTGAAAAGCATTAAACGGACTCAAAGCAGATCCAAAATCACGCAATCCTTCAATTCTTGCTTTTGCAATAAAAGCGGCATTTCCTAAAGCTTCGTGATATACTAATCCGTGATATCCTGCAGAAGGTTCTGTAAATTCTGGGAATTTTCCGTTAGACCAGTCAAAAGTTCCGGCATCGATAATCACACCTCCTAATGAAGTTCCGTTTCCGGCGATATATTTAGTTAAAGAATGAATTACGATATTTGCTCCGTGTTCAATCGGCTTTAATAAATAGGAAGTCGCCACTGTATTGTCTACAATAAAAGGCACTTTAAAGTTTTTGGCTTCCGCCGAGATTGCTTTCAAATCCAATACATCCAATTTTGGATTCCCTAAAGATTCTACGAAAAAAGCTCTTGTATTTTCTTTTGCCGCTTTGGTGAAGTTTTCTGCTTTTGCAGGATCAACAAATGTGGTTGTAATTCCTAAACGAGGCAAAGTCACTTTTAATAAATTATAAGTTCCACCGTATAAACTATTCGAGGCCACGATATGATCTCCGGCTTTTAGCAAAGTCAGGAAAGTTGTCGCAATTGCCGATGCTCCAGATGCTGTAACTACGGCTGCAATTCCGCCCTCAAGCGCTGCTAAACGTTGTTCCAGAACATCATTTGTCGGGTTATTTAATCTGGTGTAGATAAATCCGGCTTCGGCAAGCCCAAATAAATTGGCTGCGTGATCAGCATTGTTAAATACGTATGACGATGTTTGATAAATTGGCACCGCTCTTGTGCTTCCGTTTTTAGTTACGTCGTGTCCTGCGTGTAGTGCGTTTGTTGCGAATTTTTGTGTGCTCATGATTTCTTAGTTTTTAAATATTTTTAAATAGATTTTATATTGTAATTGATTTTTGAATTTGAATTTTGATATTGCAATTGAAATAGATTTAAACAAAATCTTCCTCTTCTTCAAGATCATACATTTGAAACAGTAATGATTTTTGACTTTTCATGTATTGTTCCGGATTGTACTGTAAAGCTTTAGTGGTCGTTTCTTCAGCATTATTGCTTTTTTGAGAATCTGTTCTTAATAAGTACTGAAATGCGATTGTATTGATATCTAGTGTGTTCATGTTTTTTAATTTTAATTATTGGAAATAAAAAAGCCCTTTCGGATGGCTTACCAAAAGGGCTTATAGTTGAAACTATAACAAAGATTTTATCTTTCACTTTCGGCAATAGCAAGTCTGGATGCAACACATCGACATTTTACAACACATCATTTTATTTACTACTGAATTATTCATTTTGTTTATTTTTTCACCATATAAATCATATAAGTTCATTTTAATATTCTTTTAAAAAAGAGCGACTTTAATTTTCTTATATGTCTTATATGGTTTAAATTATTTTCAATTTTGATCAAAAAAAAACCTCTGCGATTTGCAGAGGTCTTATTGTTATTTTTAGATTTAGATACTAAACAATAGTGCACTCTGCGGAAGTTTCCGGCATCATGCAACACATATTTTTAATAACTAAATTCATTTTCCTATTTGTTTTGTTTGGCAAATGTGAGAACTTTTTTTCAATCCACCAAACAAAAATCGATTTATTTTCCATTACCCTATCAAATTAGTATGATATGTTAAATTTCTGCTTATAAAAAGAAAAAATGTTCAACTTTAATTTGCAAATCAAAATGGTTTTGTACTTTTGCACCCGAATACAGAGGAAAAATTTGAACTGATTGCAACCTCTTCATAATGAAACGGTTCGTTATGAATACTGAAAGATTGATTTCAGTAGTAAAAAATGCTAAAGCAGGAACTCTCCTTTAGCCTTTTTCAGCAATTATTTTCCTCGCTTAATTTTAATTTAATAATTATTATGGCTTATTTATTTACGTCAGAATCTGTTAGTGAAGGGCATCCAGACAAAGTTGCAGATCAAATTTCGGATGCATTAATTGATAACTTCTTAGCATTTGATGCTGACTCAAAAGTAGCATGTGAGACTTTAGTTACAACTGGTCAGGTAATTTTGGCCGGAGAAGTAAAATCGAATACTTATCTTGATGTGCAGCAAATCGCTCGTGAAGTAATCCGTAAAATTGGATATACAAAAAGCGAGTACATGTTTGAGGCAAATTCTTGTGGAATTTTATCAGCAATTCACGAACAATCTGCTGATATTAATCAGGGTGTAGACAGAGCTAAGCCAGAAGAACAAGGTGCAGGAGATCAGGGAATGATGTTTGGTTACGCAACTAACGAAACAGAAAACTACATGCCTTTGGCACTTGATTTATCTCATAAATTATTACAAGAGTTAGCTGCTTTAAGACGTGAAAATAATGAAATCACTTATTTACGTCCGGATGCTAAATCTCAGGTAACTTTAGAATACAGCGACGATAACAAACCAACTCGTATTGATGCGATTGTAATCTCGACTCAACACGATGATTTTGATGAAGAAGCTACAATGCTTGCTAAAATCAAAAAAGATATTATCGAAATTTTGATTCCAAGAATTATCGCTAAAAATCCAGCTCACGCACATTTATTTAATGATAAAATCAACTACCACATTAACCCAACAGGAAAATTCGTAATTGGAGGACCTCACGGAGATACTGGTTTAACAGGAAGAAAAATCATTGTTGACACATACGGTGGAAAAGGAGCTCACGGTGGTGGTGCTTTCTCTGGAAAAGATCCAAGTAAAGTAGACAGAAGTGCTGCTTATGCTACACGTCATATCGCTAAAAACTTAGTGGCTGCAGGTGTTGCTGACGAAATCTTAGTTCAGGTTTCTTACGCAATTGGAGTTGCTGAGCCAATGGGTATTTTTATCGAAACTTACGGAACTTCTAAAGTAAATTTAACTAACGGTGAAATTGCTAAAAAAGTAGAAGAACTTTTTGATATGCGTCCTTACTTTATCGAGCAACGTTTAAAATTAAGAAATCCTATTTATAGCGAAACTGCTGCTTACGGACATATGGGACGTAAACCAGAGGTGGTTACTAAAACTTTTGCTGCTCCGGGAGGACATTCAAAAACTGTAACTGTTGAGTTGTTTACCTGGGAAAAACTTGACTTTGTAGACAAAGTAAAAGCTGCATTCGGACTTTAATTTTTAATTCAAACGGTTATTAATTCTTAGACTTCACAGTCCATTTCTTTTTAATCTTACTTTATATTACCCCGATTCCTATTCGTTTAGAGATCGGGGTTTTTATTTGGTTATTAGTTTGCATTTGCTTTTCTTTATTGTGAAATTAACCCAACCAAAAATGAGCAGACTTCCTTCGTTACAAAACGTATTTAACGCAATACAAAAAACAATTCTTAGATTTCCTCTGGAAATAATTGCAGCTATTTCGGGAACTATTTTCGCCATCATTCTTAACGAAATAAATTACAATAATCCCAATAGAGAGTTTTACCAAAAAGCCATAATGAGTTCTTCTTTATGCTTGGTTCTTTTTCTTTCTGTTAGTTTATTTTTTCTTAGTTCGAACAAAAATAAAATCCTGCGCTTTATTAGCAGCATAATACTTGGATCGTTAATTGTCGCTTTTATTTTTAGTTTTAAAGATGACATAACCGAAACAGAATTTCAGCAGTTTTTTGTTCTCAATATCGCTTTGCATCTTTTGGTTTCCTTTGCCGGATTTTTACCAAAAAAGTACAATCAGGATGAATTTTGGGAATTTAACAAACAACTTTTCCTCAGGATTCTAACTTCCGGATTATATAGCGTTGTGCTTTATTGCGGTTTGGCTTTGGCTATTTTAGCAGTCGAAAAACTATTTAAATTTGATTTTTACGATAATATTTACCTTTATATATTTCTTGTCATTGCCGGAATATTCAATACAATTTTCTTTTTAAACGGAGTTCCTGACATTGATGATGAAATTCCGCTGGAATTAAATTACCCTAAAGGACTTAAAAATTTCACGCAATATGTTTTATTGCCTCTGATAACGCTTTATCTGGTAATTTTAATTTGTTATGAAGCCAAAATTCTTATTACGCTTTCATTACCTGTAGGCTGGGTTTCTTACCTTGTTTTGGCATTTGCCATTACCGGAATTCTTTCGTTTTTACTCGTTCACCCCATTGCAAATGAAAGCGGAAATCTTTGGATGCGAACTTATAATCGCTGGTTTTACTTTTTATTAATTCCGCTATTGACTTTATTATTCTGGGCTATTTTATACCGAATTAATCTTTACGGATTTACGCACGAACGTTATTATGTTTTATTATTATCTATTTGGCTTGCCGTTGTTGTCGCTTATTTTTTAATTCAAAAACATCCAAAAATAAAATTCATTCCTATAAGTATGTGTATCGCCGGATTGTTTTCGATTGTTGGTCCGCAAAGCGCCAATTCTGTTTCAAAATACAGCCAGTTATCCCGCTTTGAAAGTTATATGCAAAAGGATAAAAAAACTAAACTGACTTTTGAAGAAGAACAGGAATTGAGCAGCATTGTTTATTTTTTGGATAGAAATTATGGTTTTGAAGTTCTGTTGCCATATGCTAATAAGAAATTAGACGCACTTTATAAAAAAGACAAAGATCCGGGTTCACATCAAATTATGGAAAGTTTAGGTTTTGAATATCGATCTGAATATGACAGAAAGGACGATTTAAACGATTCTTTTAGCTATTATTTTTATGAAAGAAATGATAATGCAGTTGAAAATATTCATGGATATGATTTTAGTTTCACAATCTATAACAGCATCTCTTTTGATTGCAAAGATTGCATCACTATTGACAACACCGCTTATTCCCTATTTTCAGAACAAAAAAAATACGATCGTAATTTAAAAATCAATGAGGATATAATTCCATTAAAAATAGATGATTTTGTCAATTCAAATTCAAACTTTAAGAGTAGAAATAATAGTGATAATTCAGCCGTAAAAATTAATCAAAAGATAGAAAACTCAAAATACAACATTTTACTAACTTATATTAGCGCTAATGGTAAGATTGAAAACAACAAAAAAATCCTGGAAAACTATCAGATAAAAGTAATGATTGGTATTAAAAAATAAAAAAAAGAACCCGACAAAAGTAAAATCTTGTCGGGTTCTTTTATGCGAATTTTAAAATTCTAATAAGTTCCGTCTTCCATTTTAGTTAATGTTTCGCGAATTTCAACGGCAGTTTGTTCGTCAATTTCAGCAGTTAAAAACTTAACAGCTAACTTTTGAGTTGCGATTGCTTTCTCTTTTTGTCCGTCTTTATAATAAAGCTGAGCCAAAGTATCTAAGTAATACGGATTGTTTTTAGTTACAATTAAACTATACTCTGACCAACTTATAGCATCTTTTATGAAACCATTATTTGCAGGTTTTAATACTGTTGCCCAGGCAGCATTATTTGCAAGATTGGAATGGTAATCTTTAAATGAATTCCATCCGTTATATGAATAATCAGAATCAGTAGCTAATGTCGCAAACATGCTGTCTAATCTCTCAATAGCATTTCCTTTTTCGGTTGATAAATTCGAATCAAAATAAGATTTAAATTCTTTTAAGAAAGCAATATCATCCACACTGTTTTCACTATCTGAATTCAAATATTCAAAGTAATTTTTATAACAATCAAAATTTCCTTTACCACTTGCAATCAACTTTTTGTAGATCGCAATTATTTTATTCTGATTTGCTTTTCCTGCTACGCCTTCTTTTACTACATAACTATTTTGTTGCAAAGCCGATGAAATTTCAAAACTTAAACTTCCTTTTAATAATGCTAAGGCAGTTCCGTTTTCATCTTCTATGTTCATTTTTTCAATGGCGTCGTAATGCTTTAGCAAATAATCAATTGCCAGGAAATCGGTGTCATTAAAAACACGCTCTTCATTAAAAAATTGTTTAAAAAAGCCAACGTTTTTTATTTCTCTCAAAATCGTTTCTACCAACTCTCTGTTTGGTTTGGTATCTTTTTGGTGTGATTCAATTAATTTTTTCCAGATTTGGGTCACTTCTTTTTTATCGAGAGTAACTTTTGCAATTTTAAAATCAACCGGATTTACCTCTACTGTAACAGAATCTGTCGTTTCATATTCATACGGTATATCAAGTATTGAAGCTTTATAAAAAGCCGAAACAACATCAGTATCTGTTGCTTTTTTATTCTTTGCCACTTTAGCAAAAGCAAAAAATGCATTGGCTCTATTAAGTTTTTTGGCAAACTCATCATAATAGCTTAACTCTGATTTTTTATCTAATAAATACGATTTTGCAGTTGCTAAAACATCGCCATCGCCATTTAATATTAAAATAGCAGGACTATCAGAAATCTTAGTAGTTTTAAGCCATTTTTTATCATCGGCTGTAGCCAAATAATAATTAAAAACATCATATTGCGCATTGTAAGCATCATACATATAATATCCAACCTGTTCTTCAAAATCCTTTAATGCTGCATCAAAATCAGCTTTTGCAGCAGGATTTTTGCTATCGGTATACACTACCAAAAATTTCGTTTTTGCAGTTTTAGTTGCAGCAATAGCATTTTTTAAATTATTTTCGACTTTAAATTTAAAATCATATTTAGAAGCATAATCTACTGTTGCAGCACTATCTACAGCAACTCCAAAATCATCACTAACTAAAGGTTCTTTTCCTGGATATGTCCATTTTAAAACACTTTTATTCTCAATTGGTGTAACATTTGATACTGTGTCAGGCTTCGCATCTTTTGAATTTATAAAGGTCAGAGGATTTTTTCCTGCATGCTCTGAAATCTGCAATTCATTTGTTTTTTTATCATAAAAACCGGCAAGATTTAGATCATTTACTTCATCAAGTTCATATCTAATCGTAATTTCTGAAACATCTTTTGGCAAAGCAAATTTTGAAATAGTACTCTTTGCCTCATATTCTTCAAAAACTAAATATAAGTAATCGGTACGATCAATTTCAAACTCAGTGTCGGTAGTAGTCCATTCGGGATCGAGCTTGGTTTTAATATCTGAAAGTCTTTCATATTGAACAGCTTCAGCCCCTTTTTGAGTTCCTATATAAAATGAATAGAAAGAAGGATCTATAAACTTAATTTTAATTTTTTGGGCTTTATTGTCGTTTTTATAAGAAAGATTAAAAGAATTTTCGCCCTTTTTACCTTGAATAAATACCAAAGAATCGCCTTTAATCTTGTAGTCACCAGAGTAAAAAACCAATTCGTATTTGTTATTGTCTAATAAGTTTAATTTGATTTTCTGACCCTTATTTGTAGAAATATAAGTTCCTTTTTCTATTGTTTTTGTTTGAGAGAAAGAAACAAACACTACACAAAAAAACAATAAGAAACTCCATATATAATTGCGCATAATATAAATTTTGGCTTGTTAATATTAAACGTAAAGATATTTGATTATTATCGAAATCAATTGCCTTAAATCCAAAAATAGATACTTAATAGATACTTAATAGATACTATAAATTATATTTCATCGAAAAAATAATATAGCGTGGCTGCACGGTATATTGAGAAACCCTTGTAGAAAACTGAGAGAAATTGTCATCGTTTAAATATGTTGTGTTTAGCAAGTTTGTAGCTGATATTTTATACTCCCATTTGCTGTCTTTTTTCTGATAAATTAAACTGGCGCTCAGAAAATCATATTCGTTATCGACTGTTTTATTGCCATTGTAATAATGGTAAAATTCATATTCTGAAACAAACGAAAAACTATTCAGAAAATAATAATCCAATCTCGCAAAAGGCTTGTCTGTATAATAGGTTGAACCACTGTATTTATTAATTAATGCATTGTAACCAAACTCGATATTAGGCAAGTTTTTATAATTTGTTGAAGCTTTTACAGTATAACCCTGCACAAAACTTTCTGTTGTTGCCAATTGATTGTTTTGAATATTATTAAACTTCGACCAATTGAAACTTGCATTTACCGAAGCTTTATAATTTTTTAAAAATGATCGTCCGTAATTTCCCATTCCCGAAAAAGTTTCATCGGCCAAATTTGAATTATACGGTACAGATGATTGATTAATTCCGGTAAATTCTGCTGCTGTTTTTATTGCATCGACTTTTTTAGTATAGGTTGCATTTGCAAAAATGTTTTCGAAATTGAACATGTTATACTTAAAATATCGCAGCGTATGAACCTGCGAAGTAGCATTTTCCAGGAAACGATTTCCTCGAAACAAACTACTGTAATCCGATAACACATAACCCGAAGCCAATTGATTAACATCTGTAAAATCGTTTGACAAAGAGAAATTATAAGTTAGCGTTTCTGCTTTTTTAATTTGATAAAGGGCAAAAAAATCAGGTAATATTTTTGTAAAATTCTGAGAATAATCAGTTCCTGACTGTGTATTTTTCATCGCATACGAATGCACACTAAATCCGGGTGTTAATGTAAATTTTCCTGTCAATATTTTATAATGAAATCCTAAAAATACGTCATCAAAATTATAATTTACCTGATTGTTATTTTCCGGTGTATTCAGATCATTTTTATCACCATTATCCAAAATCTGGAACATATGAGAATTAAAATTTTGATGTGAATAGGTATTTCCAAATGTAATATTGATGTTGCTTTTTGGCGTTACCATATAATAGTAATCCAGTTTTGCATCGATTTTATTGGTTTTCACAAAACGATTCTGATTCAAATCATTTCTGTCTTGTCCTGAAACATAACCCGCCAAATCAAAAGGCTGTGTTCTTAAATTGGCATTATAAAATGGATTTTCATCCTGATACAGATGCTGCATTTCAAAAGCAAAAATATTTTTGGTGCTTTGCGTATAATACAAACTCAAATTTTGATTTACCGATGTTGGGTCTTGCTTTTTATTCGTTAAAATAGTTTCGGTATCCGAAATATTATCAACAACAGATTCACGCAGTAAATCTGTATCTTCATTTTGTTTTGATAATTTTGTTAAGATGTCATAATCAAATTGAAATTTATCATTTGGCTTATAAGTCGAACTCAGTTTAAAAAGCCCCAAATTGTTTTTTTGATGGGTTAATTCATCTCGTTTTTGCTCATCACCAGAATCTAAAATGGTAGTTTGAGACTTAGTTTCCAAATCTGTTTTTGAAGAAGAAAGAATTCCAAAACCACTTATATTCCAGGATTTCGTAACGGAATAAGCAAAATTTGTCGCTCCAAATTTCGTTTCAATTTCCTTGGCGCGATTGTTTCTCAAAAGCGAAATTCCAATATCATTCGAAGAAATATTAAAATTACTTCCGCCCTTTTTCATCATATTTTTAAATCCGCCCGTAAACTTAAAATAATCCTGCGCCGTAAGCGGCAGTTCTCCAATATTATTAAAATTGGTGATTAAATTTATACTGTATTTCGGACTGTAATAAAATAGTTTTGGGTTAATAATATATCGGCTATCGAGTTCTCCTACTCCAATTCCCGCAGTAACATCACCAAACCAAAAGTTCTTTTTACCTTCTTTCAGTTTAATGTTCATCGCCACATTATCCTGATCATTTTCTAAACCTTTTAAGGCACTGACTTCATTATAATTTCGCAAAACCTGAATTTTATCAATCGCATCGGCAGGAATATTTTTAACGCCAAGTTTAGTATCTCCGTCAAAAAAATCTTTGCCTTCCACCATTAATTTGCTTACTTTTTTTCCTTCCACTTCAATTTCACCGTCAGCATTTACCTCAACTCCGGGAAGTTTTTTCAATACATCTTCCAGTTTTCTTTCTGTTCCGGATTTAAACGAATCGGCATTGTAAACAATGGTATCTCCACTTATAGAAACCGGCATTTCGCGCACAATTTCTACTCCTTCAAGTTCAATTCCGGCGTCATCCATAACAATATTTTGAGCAATGTTTTCGGTTTTCGTCGAAAGATTGATTTCTTTCGATTTCATTCCGAGATAACTCACTTTTATCGAATAAGACGTATTGGGTTTTAAGGTCAGTTGAAATCTTCCTTTGTCATTTGTAATTCCGTACGAATCCATTGCTTTTGTAGCAGTATTTACAGCCATAATATTGGCCATTTCTAACGGATTTTTTTGTCCGTCCTGAATGAAACCATCAAAACGAAGACTTTGAGAAAAGGAAAAAGAAGTCAATAAAAAAGCTACGAAACAAAGTACTTTGTTCATTTTAAGAATTTTGGAATTAGAACCCGAGCGATCGCGAACAGACAAGGGAATTTGGAATTTGGAATTTATAAATTTTATCTTCCCATCATTGGCGGTGGTCCGCCCGCACGCCCACGATTCATTTCTCTAAATTCTTCCATCTTTTTAATTACAGTTTCATCGTATTCTTTTTGTGAAACTACTTTTCCTTTTTTAGATGGCTTTATTTCTACTTTTTCTTTGGCATTCAAAACAATTTTCGAACATAAAATGGTTGTTCTTCCGTCGTTTATTTCCAAAATCAAACCTGGCAAACCCCAATAGCTTTCAGGACCTTGATTCACTGGAATTTCCGGCGTATACCAAGCCGTTACGACAATCTCTTTTGGCATTTCAAAATTGTCCTCGAAGTTCGTTTTGGTTTCACCCGAAGTCTTTTTGGCTTCGTCCTTTTTTTCCTCGGTTTTTTTATCGTCGTTATTCTTCGGTCTGAAATTTCTAAAATCAGTTTTACTTGCCTCTTTTACAGCCGTCGCTTTATAACAATTGTAACCGCCAATTTGTTTGGTTTCCTGTTCTAATTTCCAGTTTAATTTTGGCAAAGAATCAACAACGAGAAATTCTTTTCCCATAAATTCTTTATCAACTGTATACGATTTGGTTTTTACATCTTTATAAAAAGTTCCGCCGCCGCCCATAAACGAATTCATCATTACTCTCATTCCGCCGCCTTGTTGTCCGGGCGCGTCCAGTTTTTCTTCTTCTTTATAAATAGAAGCCGATTTATCAAAATTCAGAATAAACGTTTTCTCCAGCATTTTTTTCATTCGCTCTTCCATGTTCTTTTGCATCTCTGGCGTAATATCACGATTACCGCCTCGCATACCTTCCAATTTTGGTGCCTGCGTTTTTGACTCATAAACAGCCATTCCCTGAAAATCTTTTTGCGCTTGTATTTGAGCGAATACCAGCATAAAAGACATATATATAATTACTTTTTTCATTTCGTTTGTTTAAAATTGAGTAAATCCGATAAAACTTACATTCAAATGTATTATTAATTTTAAAATACTGAAAGTTAAATATATCAATTGCTGTAAGATATAGACAAAACCGCCTATTATTTAGACTATTACGTTTTAGAAATATTAAAACTTAAATTCAAGCAAATATGTCTTATTTAGGCAATTCATCGGGTAGTTTTTTGTAATTTGGCGCTTCTGAAATCTTAATCTTATGAGCAAAACAGTTCGTTTGTTATTCTTATTATTTATTGTCTGTACTGTCTCTGTTTTTGCGCAAAACCAAAAGTTAGATGCCACTTCAATCGCTCATTTTAAATTAGATGCTGATGAATTTATTGGTTATGATTCTTTTGGATTTTCCTATCAGATAAAAAACAATGTTTTCAGCAAAGTAAAAGGAAATGAGATTTTTGAATACAAAAGCGTTTCTCTTGGAAATATTACTAAAGTAGACATTCTGAATCCTTTGAAAATTGTTTTATTCTACGAAGATTTTAATACTGTCGTTTTACTTGACAATCAATTGAATAAAATGACCGAAATTAATTTTTCTCAAAATAATATTCCCATTGTTGTTCCGGCGATTGGCATGTCTACCCAAAATCAATTATGGATTTTTAATACCTTAAACCAGCAAATTGGTCTTTTTGATTATTTAAAAAATGAATACAAAACAGTTTCTACGCCATTAACAGAAACCATTAAATATTATCAAACCGATTTTAATACTTTTTACTGGATTGATAAAAAAAATAATTGGTTTTCCTGTGATATTTTTGGGAAAACAACAGCTTTAGGAAAAGTACCCGATTTTGATGATTTTGAAATTATCAACAATCATCAATACATTTTTAGCAGGGCTAATTTGTTGTATTTTAAAGACATTTCTGATACAAATTCGAATACCGTTTCTGAAATCGAAGTTTTAGAAAAAACCTTTGATAAATTCTGCTACAAAGACCAAATTTTATCTATTTTTACAACTAAAGAAATTACCAATTATAAAATCGTAACACCGTAATGCACATAGCAATAGCAGGAAACATAGGCGCTGGAAAAACTACTTTGACTAAATTATTAGCCAAACATTTTAAATGGGAACCACATTACGAAGATGTTGTTGATAATCCGTATTTGGATGATTTTTACCATCAAATGGAGCGTTGGTCGTTTAATTTGCAAATTTATTTCTTAAACAGCAGATTTCGTCAGGTGCAGCAAATTCGCGAAAGCGGAAAGAAAATCATACAGGACAGAACCATTTATGAAGATGCTTATATTTTTGCTCCCAATTTATATTCAATGGGATTGATGACAAGCCGCGATTTCGAAAATTATACTTCACTTTTTGAATTGATGGAATCATTGGTAAAAGCTCCCGATTTATTGATTTACTTAAGAAGCTCTATTCCAAACTTGGTAGGTCAAATCCACAAACGCGGACGCGAATACGAGAATTCAATTTCTATCGATTATTTAAGCCGTTTGAACGAAAGATACGAAGCCTGGGTTCAGACTTACACAAAAGGAAAATTATTGATTATTGATGTTGATAATATCAATTTCGTTGATAATCCGGAAGATTTAGGAAATATCATTAATAGAATTGATGCTGAATTGAATGGGTTGTTTTAGAAACACGGATTTCACGAATTTGCACTAATAAATACTATTGTCGTTAAAATCCATTATCCAATTCCTGAACTGGATACATTGTAATAAAAAAATGCCTCTGAAATTTCAGAGGCATTTTTTGTATAATTTAATCGCAATCTTGTCATCCCGAGGAACGAGGGATTTCCGCAAGAAACTCCGCATTCAAAATCGCTAATCTTTGTCGAGCCATGGGATGACAAAATGCGCAAACTAACTTTGCGTAAGCTTTGTCAAAGTTTAAAACTTTGACAAAGCTGTCAAGTTGCTTTTATTTTACAGCTTCGATTTTTGCTTTTACATCTGCTTCTGTACCTTCAAAAACTTCTGTTGTTGTTTTGCCGTTTTCGGTTTTGGTTACGGTTCCAACTGTTACACCATTGATCGTAGATAAATTTACCTCAACTCTGTTTTTGCTATATTTAGTTGTATCAAAACAATCTGTTTTTTGATGTGCATATTTTCCGTTTGCATTGTAATGCGCCAGGCATTTTGCCGTTTCTTCTGCAGAACATCCTTTTTCTTTACACATTTTAATACATTCTTCTTTGGTCAGCATTGCTAGATTTCCGCATTTAGAATCAGTTCCCGCATGCATTTCCATTTTACAGCAAGCACCTTTTTCTGCCATTACTGAAGATGAATGTCCTTCTCCCAAAATTGGAGCAATTACCAATCCTATTAAACAAGTTAATTTAATTAAGATGTTCATTGATGGTCCGGAAGTATCTTTAAACGGATCTCCAACTGTATCTCCGGTTACTGCTGCTTTGTGTGCATCTGAACCTTTATAAGTCATTTCACCATTAATTAAAGCTCCGGCTTCAAAAGATTTTTTAGCATTGTCCCAGGCTCCTCCGGCATTGTTTTGAAAAACTGCCCAAAGTACTCCTGAAACGGTAACGCCCGCCATATATCCTCCTAACATTTCAGCAATCAGTTGGTTGTTATCTGCATAAACTAATTTTCCTAATAACACAATTGCAATTGGGAAACCTATTGTCAAAATTCCCGGTAACATCATTTCGCGTAAAGCGGCTTTTGTCGAAATCTCAACACATTTTCCGTATTCCGGTTTTCCGGTTCCTTCCATAATGCCCGGAATTTCCTTAAACTGACGACGTACTTCGTAAACCATATCCATAGCAGCTTTACCAACAGAATTCATAGCCAAAGCCGAGAAAACTACAGGAATCATCCCTCCAACAAATAACATGGCTAAAACTGGTGCTTTAAATATATTAATCCCGTCAATTCCTGTAAAAGTTACATATGCCGCAAACAAAGCCAATGAAGTTAACGCTGCAGAAGCAATTGCAAAACCTTTTCCGGTTGCTGCGGTTGTGTTTCCTACTGAATCTAAAATATCGGTTCTGGTACGGACTTCTTTTGGTAATTCGCTCATTTCGGCAATTCCTCCGGCGTTGTCAGATATTGGCCCAAAAGCATCAATTGCCAATTGCATAGCAGTTGTTGCCATCATTGCAGAAGCTGCCAATGCAACTCCGTAAAATCCTGCTAAAGCATACGAAATCCAGATTGCAGCAGCAAATAATAATACTGTTGGAAAAGTAGAAATCATTCCTGTTGCCAAACCTGCAATTACGTTTGTTCCTGCTCCTGTCGAAGATTTTTGTACAATTGCCATAACCGGTTTTGTACCCAATCCTGTATAATATTCTGTTACTGATGAAATAGCGCCACCAACAATTAATCCGACCAATGTGGCATAAAAAACCCGCAATGACGAAATTTGTTGAGATCCTTCACCGAAAAATTCCATTGTCATTACTTCTGGAAGCATGTATTTTACTAAAAAGAAACAGGCAATTGCCGTTAAAACAATCGATACCCAGTTTCCAATATTTAATGCTTTTTGAACTTGTGCTTCTTTAGCATTGTCATCTGTGATCTTCACTAAAGTAGTTCCAACAATCGAGAATAAAATTCCGAAACCTGCAATTGCCATTGGAAGCAAAATTGGGCCAATTCCGCCAAAGACATCCTGGATATTTCCACCCATATCTTTGATCACATAGTTTCCTAAAACCATTGCAGCCAAAACAGTTGCCACATACGATCCGAACAAATCGGCCCCCATACCAGCGACGTCTCCCACATTATCACCTACGTTATCTGCAATTGTTGCAGGATTACGAGGGTCATCTTCCGGAATTCCGGCTTCAACTTTACCTACTAAATCAGCACCAACGTCGGCAGCTTTAGTGTAAATTCCACCACCCACTCTGGCAAACAAAGCGATAGATTCTGCTCCAAGTGAAAATCCTGCTAAAGTCTCTAAAACCTTAGTCATATCTTGAGATGAAGTCCAAACTCCATGCATGAATATCTGAAAGAAAATAATAAAAAACCCTGTTAACCCTAAAACTGCCAAACCTGCAACGCCTAGTCCCATTACAGTTCCGCCTCCAAATGAAACTTTTAGAGCTTGCGGTAAACTCGTACGAGCAGCTTGTGTTGTTCTAACATTCGTTTTAGTTGCTATTTTCATTCCCATATTTCCAGCCAGAGCCGAGAAAAATGCACCAAAAATAAACGCTACTACTATTAATATATGTGTGGTAGGAACGATAAAAGAAATTCCGGCTAAAACTAAACTTGCAGCAATTACAAAAAAGGTTAGTAATCGATATTCTGCTTTTAAAAATGCGAGGGCGCCTTCGTAAATGTGATCTGAAATCTCTTTCATCTTTCCGTCGCCCGCATCTTGTTTTAAAACCCAAGTCCTTTTTATTCCCATGAAAAGTAATCCAATAATTGCCATAACGATTGGCAAGTAAATCATAAATGCATTCATAATATAGTAATGGTTTTGGTTAATAATCAACAATCTAACTAAACGAATTTAAACAAAAAAGCAATACTCCTGACGGAGTATTGCTTTTTTTATAATAGAATAGGGTAAAAATTATTTAATACTAAATAATCCCTCTGGTTTGTTTTCGATATCATTAAAACGTTTAGTACACTCAGCAATAATTGCAAAAGCTTCGTTTACGTCTCCCCAACCTTCTACATCTACTTTTTTGTTTTCAAGATCTTTGTACACCTGGAAGAAATGCTCGATTTCTTTTACTAAGTGCGGGTTCATGTCTGAAAGGTCATTTAAAGAATTCCAGATTGGATCTGAAACCGGTACACAAATAATTTTTTCATCCGGTCCTTTATCATCAGCCATGTGGAAAACACCAATTGGTTTTACTTCCATAACACATCCTGGAAAAGTTGGTTCGTTTACTAAAACCAATACATCAAGAGGATCTCCATCAAGAGCTAAAGTTTCAGGAATAAATCCGTAATCAGCAGGGTACATCATTGAAGAGAATAACATTCTGTCGAAACGCATTCTTTTGATTTCAAAATCGTACTCATATTTATTTCTGCTTCCTCTTGGTATTTCGATTAATACATCGAAAGTTGTTAGTTTGTCTGCGGTCATTTTCGTTTTTTATTATTTCTATAATTGCGATTGCAAAAGTAACTAAACAATCCTTTTTTACAATAAAAAACTGCATTAATCTGCCTACTTTTCTTTTAAATAACAGACAGTTAATATGTAATTTTCCTATTTCGCTTATTTAGGTAATAATGCCATAACAAATATGTTGCATAAGATCGATAGGGCTTCCATTGTTCGGCATGAATTTCCATTTCTTGTTTATCATGAATATCAAGTAATTCTTTAATTGTATTTACGACTGCAATATCGCCTAACGGAATCAAATCTGGCTCTTGCAAACAAAACATCAGATAAATATCGATAGTCCAATTTCCTATTCCCTTTAATTTGATCAGTTCTTCCCGAACTTGCTGTGCCGACTTTGTAGCCAAACTTTCAATATCGAGTTCTTTGTTTAAAACTGCATCAGCCAGAATTTTAATGTATTTTGTTTTCTGACGACTTACACCAAGATTTCTAAATTCTTCATCTGACAGAACGGACATTGTTTCCGGGTTGCAGGTTGTATACCCTTTTATTTTTAAGAATGTGGCTTTCGCCGAATCTATAGAAACTTGCTGTTCAAGAATTAGCAATACCAAAGTTTCAAAACCTTGTGGACGTTTTGGAATGGGCGGTAATCCGTACTTTTCTATGATTTCCTGAAATATTGGATTTTTTGTTGATAGAAAATCGATGGCTTCTTGCATGGCTTTTGCTTTTAAAATCTATTCAAAATTAAAAAAGAATCTCGCAAAGGCGCTAAGTCGCGATGTTTTTTGCACGCAGATTTTACAGATTTAAGCTGATAAGGGCAGATTTTAATTTTAATCAAACAAAAGAATCTGGTTAAATCTGCAAAATCTGCGCGAAATAATTGAACTGCATTTTTAAATAAAATGATAAAAAACGCCAAACTGCAAGAATAAAACTTAGCGGCCTGGCGTCTTTGTGGCATTAACTTTATTTTATTAGAAATAGAATCCGAAAGATCCTTTTACAGCAAATTTATTAGCATCCGGAGCGTTTAGATAACTTCCTCTCCAGGAGAAATCGATTCTAAAAACTTTAAAGATATTTCCAATTCCGGCGTTGTATTCCCAATAAACATTTTCTGGGGCATTGTAAGGCTGGTCTGAAGCATTTATTGCTCTATTTTCGGCAGAAATAGTTCCATGAACTGCTTTTACACCAACAAATTCTCTCCAATTCAGTTTTCTCATAAAAGGGATTCTCGCAAATAATCGTCCACCAAAATCGTGATTCCATTGCAGCGTTGTGTACTGATCTGTTATGAATTCGTAGAAATTCAAGTTACTAAATGTATTTTCGATAGTGAAATAAGTCTGGTTTCCGGGAATTACACTCATTAATCCCAGCGGAATTGTTCCGAAAGTTTTTCCTGTTTCCAAGATAATATTTGATCTTCCTAAAGGCCCGATAATAATTGGCTGTTTATAGAATACTTGTATTTTTTCGTAAGCAAAATCACTGTTTAATACTCCTTTTAAACCATAACTAAAGTTTACAAAGAAATGACTAAAAGGACTGTCTACAAGATCTCTTTCTACCCCAAAACCAATTGTTTTACGGTTTGGCATAAATTCGAACTGGATATTAGCTTCTGATTGTGTTACGGCACTTTGCACAACTCCTGCCGGATTCTCTGCAGTGGGCAATGTGCTGTAATAATTTAAACTAAAAGTTGGTGAAGCCGATTCTAAAGTACGATAGGAAAGTCCCGCCTGAACAACAAAGTTTTTCATTGGTTCCATTTCAACCGAAATATTACTCAAATTAATATTGGTTAATTTTCCGTTGCTTCCAGTTGTAAATAAGGCTGAAGAAGCAAAACTTCGGCCTAAAATATCGTTTGTTGTGGTTAAACTGGCTCCAATTTGCTCAATATCACGCCTGTTTCCTCCAGAAATGATGACTCTTTTTTGTTTATCTACCATCCATTTCCCTGAAACTCCGTATTTGAATTTACTATCATCAAAACCATAGGCTGTATAAGCTTGTATACGCCATGGATCATTTGGTCCAAAATACGTTCGGCCTCCTACTCTTAATCGTAAACCTTCGACTTCGTTGTAGCCAAACGTAGAGAATATAGGTCCGAAATCAAAGTTTTTAAACTCGATATAGCCGCTTCCTAAAATCGAAACAAGACTATATAATTGTTTAAACCGCTTGACGGTTTGCAACGTGTCAAGCATTTTATAAATTCCGGCTTCGTCTTTATTTAATTTTTCGAAACGATTTTCTTCCCAGAATTCGGGTGGTCTGTCATAAACAGCATTATCTATAAAATTAACTTCTTCTTTGTAAAATTTCTCCGGTTTTGGAATATTGAATTTATGATTTCGGTATAATGTGGTACGTTTTCCATAAACTCCTTTTGATTTTTCTTTTTTATTTAAAGCAAAATCCGACATCATGTAATCGCGCGTCAATAGAAAAACAGAATCATTTTCTACCTCAAATTCCTGTTCGATATAGATGTCTTTTACCCAGTTAATATTGGCGCTTTTAGTTACACCCATATTAATTTTTTTGATGGCAAAAGTAGAATCGTTTACCCAAAAATCTCCTTTAAAGGTTAATTCGTTTTTTCGCCTTGGATAAAAAACAATATTATAACACCATTTTTTATCAATAAATGCACTGTCTTTTAAGACATAATTATAGACATCAATTCCGGTTTTTGAAAGAGGACTTGTAAAACTTTTATCAAAAAAGGTAAGGTGATTATCGTAGATATTATAATCTGAATAAAGATCTTTTACAAATGACAAAATCTGCTGATTTCCATTGAAACCAGACATTTTATTTCCTTTAATATTCTCTTTTACTTTCTTTAATTTATTATCACCATAAACATCATAAACCGATTCATTGATGAAAATAGGTAAATAGGTTTTTCCGGTAACATCTGATGTATCAACATGATCAAACACAAACTCCATTCCTTTAAAGAGTTTGTTTTTCATAAAAGCACTATCAATCGTGTTCATGTCGAACTCGACTTTCTCGTACTTTTGCATTTGATATTGGTTGAAAAGATATAAACCGTTTTTCCGTTTTCTTTCCCAGATTTTTCTCAAAATATCTAATGCCGGATTGTTCTTTTTAGAGGTTTTCCCGGTAAAAATTACAACTTCATTAAGTGCCTCGGCTTCTCCTAAAACAATTTTAAAATCATAATTTACAGCTTTATCTAACGGAACTTCTTTATCTGAAAATCCTGCAGATGTAACCAATAAAGCTGTGTAAGTATTTGGTGATTCAAGATAAAAACGCCCATCTTCATTAGAAACTATTCCTGTATTTGATCCTTTAAAAACAACATTTGCAAATGGAATAGGCTGATTTGATTTATCCAAAACAATTCCACTCACTTTCGTTTGTGCAGTAGCAATAGCCGCAAATGCGAATACCAAAAATAGACTAAGTAAAATTATTCTTTTCATTGTCTGGGCAAAAAAAAACTTCATCAATTAACTATGAATGATGAAGTTTTGTGAGTATTTTAAATTTGTATTATTTGTATAACACTTTTTTAACTGCTTTTACTACATCACCTGCATTTGGTAACCAGTCTTTTAATAATACTGGAGAATACGGTGCAGGAGTATCTGCAGTTGTAATACGTTGAATTGGCGCATCAAGGAAGTCAAAAGCTTGCTCTTGAACGATATATGTAATTTCAGATGAAATACTTGCGAATGGCCAGGCTTCTTCTAAAATTACTAAACGATTTGTCTTTTTAACAGATTTAAGAATTGCATCTTTATCCATTGGACGAACTGTTCTTAAGTCGATAATTTCGCATGAAATACCTTCTTTAGCTAATTCATCGGCAGCGATAAAAGCTTCTTTAATGATTTTTCCGAAAGAAACGATAGTTACATCTTTTCCTTCACGTTTAATATCAGCAACTCCCAATGGAATTGTATATTCTCCGTCTGGCACTTCACCTTTATCACCATACATTTGCTCAGATTCCATAAAAATTACAGGATCATTATCACGAATTGCAGATTTTAAAAGTCCTTTTGCATCATAAGGAGTTGAAGGCACAACAACTTTAAGTCCCGGAGTGTTAGCAAACCAGTTTTCTAAAGCCTGAGAGTGTGTTGCTCCTAATTGACCTGCAGAAGCAGTAGGTCCGCGGAAAACGATAGGCACATTAAATTGTCCTCCTGTCATTTGACGCATTTTAGCAGCGTTATTTATAATTTGATCAATACCTACTAAACAGAAGTTGAAAGTCATATATTCAACAATAGGACGACAACCGTTCATAGCTGATCCTACTGCAATTCCTGTAAAACCAAGCTCGGCAATTGGAGTATCGATTACTCTTTTTTCGCCAAACTCAGCAAGCATTCCTTTTGAAGCTTTGTATGCTCCGTTATATTCTGCAACTTCTTCGCCCATTAAATATATGGATTCATCGTGACGCATTTCTTCGCTCATCGCTTCACAAATGGCCTCTCTAAATTGTATTGTTCTCATATTTATATTGTATGTTGAATTTTCTGAAGAGCAAAAATAATTATTTTAAATAACTTAAAAGCATAAATTGAATTTAAAATCACTCGAAGTTCTTTCTATATTTAGGTTTTAACTTTTTAAACTTAATTGTGATATTTACGAAATCGATGTAACGTTGATTATTTCGCTTATAAAAAACATTTTTAGGAAAATTTACTTTTATCTTTTTGACATTGTTTATCTATTATTCATTCAAAAATGATGGTATTTAAAAAGTAAAATATAAGCCGATTCCACGTTTAATAGTTTAGATATTAAAACATTTATTCTTAAATGACTTTCAATACAAAGTTTTACAACCTCAACCCTTCCTCTTTTAGACACATTACAATTTATCTTTTATCAATAACTATCATTTTGGAAAATATGCTAAACTGCAACTTCAGCTCTATCCTCAAAGCTATGTTACATAATAAGTCATTATAGTGCTGCCGCTCTCGCAGCGCACCATAAACTCATTATGTAAAATAGCTCATTTCTTCAAGACCTCTCCAAAGCCCCCCGCTTCTGCCAACGCACTAGGATTTGTTTTTTTATTTGCTCAGTCGCCGCAAAACGCTAAGCATTTTTTTTAGGAAGAATGCTAGGAAATTTTCCCTTTCATTAGAACTCCCCGCGGGGCATTCTTCCAAAAAAAAACGCAGATATTTCGTTGTCTGGAAATTCCAAAACATAAAAAAAACCTCGCCAATTAGCGAGGTTTCTTCTTTTATTCTTTGCCGATTTACTTTGTCTCACGAGCGGATTTCTCTAATTGCTTTTTTCTATAAGCATCTAATGCAGATACTTTGCTTTCATCTATTTCAAGATATTTAAGAATCCTAGCCAAAAAAGGATCTGATGTATATTACCCTCTAAAAGTGTCTATGTAATATTCACTATTCGGTTTAAAAATAATACCTGTTGAAAGAATATTAATATATTCTCCCATCCCGTCCTTATCTTTTTTTAAAAATCTTATAAGGATTGTCCCTTCAAAAGGTTTTGTTTGTAAATTATTTTCTTTTTTTAAGGCTAATAATTCTTTACAGATTAAAGCTATTTCCTTCTTATCTCTAATATTATACTCTTCAATTCCCCCAAAAATTTCTGAAGATCTATTTTGAATATTGATTTCATATATTGAGCCTAATAGCTCTTTATTGACACTTTCTTTCGTATTACAACAACTCATAAAAAAACATAATGAGTAAAATAAACAAAATTTATAAATACTATTCATCTTATTTTTGTCCTGGTTCTACTGTTAAACCTCTTATTAATTTTGCTCCTGAAGTTGAAGCATTTTTATCTCCTCGCTTGTCTTTAGGATCTCTTGAAACTCCTTTAGAAAACCCTGCTCCAACAGTAAAACCTCCATAAGAATCATCTGAGGATTTAAATATAGAAGCATTAAATACACCAGAGTTAAAACCTACTGATTCTTCAACACCTTCAAATGCATATCTATCAAATTTACCGTATTTTTTATCAGAATCATAAATTAAACTAAATCCAAGAGCACCACCTAATTCAAAAGAATAACTAGGTTTTTCAAAACCAATATCCCAACCTTTTTCTGTAGAAGGGCCATAAAAGAACAATCCTCCTTTATCTACTCCCTGAAGAGGTGCAACAACCCCTAAAGTTCCACCAACATTGACACCACCGGCATGTAATTCGGCGGTCATGTTAAATCTTATAGCATCCGGTTTTCCTGAAATTGTAGCCATAAATCTAAACCGTATATAGTTGTAGGATCAGATTTTGATCTACTAACTGGAGCTGTTGGTGCTGCAATGTTTTTAGAATAATAATCTACATTATAAATGTTCGATTTTATAACAACTGCTTTTCTATATTCTTTTGTGTAAGAATCCCACCCCCATACAATAATATCTAAAGGTCCTTTTCCATCAGGATCAGTAAATCTAACAGGATTATTAAGTGTATAGTTATATGAAGACCATCCTTTAAATTTCTCCGCCAGCGGATCGACCGATATAAAAATCCCTAGTTTCGGATCCTGATAACGTGCTCCGTAGTAGTACATTCCGGTTTCTCTGTCAAGCTCTTTGCTTGTAAATAAATACGGAGTATTCCACTTCGCATTCTTCTCTTCCAGAAAAACTTCCCCGAAAGGTACGTACTCTACATGCTGAACAACCTCTCCATCTAAGTTGCTAATATACGAAGAACTTCCTAAATGATCAGGGACTTCTCCTTTCCAGTAGAACTCTTCGGAGAGATGTTTTTTTTCTTTTATTCTCTAATATATTATCGGTATTGGTACATATTGATAATAATTAACTTCTTCAAGTCTTTCATCATTAAAATAAGGAAGAATGTAATTGTAGCTTTTTAATACTTTTATTACATAATTTTCCCCTTTGTAACTAATATGCAACACTTTAGTTCTTTTTTTTATTTCGTACAACTTAATTCCAGGTTTTTTTTTCTTAAAATCTATTACTTTTCCAACAATAGTATCTCTTTTATTTATGATTATTGTTTTCCCAGACATAAAATGACTATTTGTTATAAAGTATTTTGAATCCTTTTTATAGCTAGATTCTGAAAAAAATTCGGAATCTGATTTTAATCTTAATATGTCTGCGTCAGCTCTTTTATAATAATTGTATTTTACTGTACTTTGAGAATAGCTAAAACAAGTAAAAAGCAGGCTAATTAATAGATAGTTAATTTTTGATTGTTGGTGATTCATTTTCATTTTGTATTTGTTTAATTAAATCTCCATATTTAGCGAATACTCGTTCTCTTGACGCTTCAAATGTTCTTTTCATTGTTTTCACTTGAGAGGGCTGTAAAACTGTACCCCCTAAATCCTTCATGCTTTTATCTGGATTTTCGTCACTGTTTAATAAATTACTGCAATTATCTGGAGTGTTCGTCAAATTTTCATCTTCCCAAATATGAGGTAATCCTGCCCCATGCCCTAATTCATGAGCTCCAACAGCAGGGCTATCAGGATCTATTGAAATAGTCTGTTCTAAAACATTTCCTTGGTTAGCTCGTCCTCTTACCTTAAAAAGATTTCCTTCCTCATCACTAACTAATTCAGGTGTAAAATCTCCTTTTAATTTAAATACTGACTTGTCATTATGTAACACTGTGACTTGAAGTCCTTTATCCTGAGATAGTATTTTACTAACCTGACTTAAATACTCATTACGGTCAAACTCTGCTTTAAATCCAGTTGCATTTACATACCATGTTACACTTGTAACCTCTCCCTCTATTTGGTCAGGCACCGCCTGTTTTCCGGTTGGGTCAACTAATTTGACCGGGTTTTGGTAACAATATCCGTAAGTATTAAGGTTAAATGAATTAAATACTCCGCCATTATGCTGTCCATCAATATAATGTTCTTTTTCAAAGATTGGGTTATAACCGCTTAATGGGTCTGTTGAGATCCAAAGAGAAATTTTCGGATCGTAATATCTTGCACCGTAGTAGTACATTCCAGATTCTTTATCTAACTCTTTTGCATTAAAAAGATACGGCGTATTCCACTTAGCATTCTTTTCCTCCAGGAAAACTTCACCGAAAGGCACGTATTCAACATGCTGAACAACCTCTCCATCTAAGTTGCTAATATACGAAGAACTTCCTAAATGATCTGGATGGTAATAAAATTGCTGCAATTCGGCATTCTCATTTTTAGCTGTCATTTTTCCTGTTAAAGAGTCTGAGATCGGCAGATCTACTAGCAACTTTAAGCCAGACAACTTCAACAGCAAATTCCCTGTCTCCTATTATAATTCTTATAACCAGCCTTTATTTATTTTGCAAACAATTGATAGACGGCTACTTCTAACTTATCGTTTTTATAAAGATTGCCATTGTTCCACAATATGATTCCATTATAAATGGTATAATTAATTGTATATAAGTGTTTCTTATCTCCCTCATTAAAACTTATATCAAAAAAACCATTATTCATTTTCATATTGACATCAGTATGAATAGGCTCCGAGTAAGATAATCCGTTGATTATCTTTTCAATCTCCTCTCGATTTGTAACAACTATATTTTCACCTTTAAGATTGTGGCTATTACAATCAACTTTATTGTCTATTATAATCTCTTTGACTTTTGATGAGTCTATTTTATTATTTTCATTTTTTTGTCCATTACAAGAAGTAATTAGAAATAAAAATGACATATATACTAGTATCTGTTTCATTGTTTTCATTATAATTATATCTAATATTTATTTTTTAGGTGGCTGTACAAGAACACTTTGTAATTTCATTGTACTCATGGATAATGAGGCTCCTTCTTTAAAAGCTGAAGCACCATAGATTGAAGTTGATACTCCATAACTTGTAGGTGTCCAATCAAGTTTACTTGCGATCCCCATATTCAGTGTTCCACTTATTGTCCCATATCCTCCCGCTAATTCTACACTATTACCAGTAAGTGTAAATCTATCAAAATTTTTGGCTGTCGATGCGGCTGCAAATATACCTCCAACTTCTATACCTCCTCCTACAGAAATTCCAATTGCTGGTGAAGGATTTTCAGGCATATACAAAAATGCTCCCCCTGCATCTTTCCCAGTAATAAAGGCAGCAATCTGCATCGAACCACTAATCCCACCCCCAGCTACAATACCTCCTCCTATTGTTACAGATACCGCATCAGCATTACCAAAAACAAAAGATTGAGACTTTATCAATTCATCTACACCATTTACCACAATTGGAGTAGTCGTATCTTTATTCGTACGAGGATCTTGAGTAGGAATTACAGGAAGACTTTCTACATCTACAATTGTATTTACAAGGGTTGTTTTTACAACTATAGCTGGTTGCATTTTACCTGTTTGTGTATTCTTACCTCTGATTATTATGTCGTCCGCTTCCATTCCAGTAGGATCAATAAACCTAACTGGATTATTCAGAACATAAGCATACGAAGACCAACCCTTGTATTTCTCTGCCAGCGGATCAACGGATATAAAGATTCCCAGTTTAGGGTCTTGGTAACGTGCCCCAAAGTAGTAAAGTCCCGTTTCCCTATCAAGCTCTTTGCTCGTAAACAAATACGGTATATTCCACTTCGCATTCTTTTCCTCCAGGAAAACTTCCCCGAAAGGTACGTACTCTACATGCTGAACAACCTCTCCATCTAAGTTGCTAATATACGAAGAACTTCCCAAATGATCTGGATGATAGTAAAATTGCTGTAACTCTGCATTATCATTTTTAGCTGTCATTTTCCCTGTTGACGAACCACCCGAAGTGGTTCCTTCGGAAGAATTACAGCAAAATCCTAAACCGTTTACATAATCATTATTATCCAAACCATAGTAAGGAACGTCAAGCGAGGTGTTACCATTAAGAATTACCATTAATTTTTAATTCATAATATTCATTAGTAGATAAATTAACTTTTATATTCCAATAGCATTCACCTCCATCTGAAACATCAATCATTTCATTCCTCCAATCAAAAATAATTGGGTTGTTGTTTTTGTCATAATCAGTAAATAATTCACACATTGAATTAATGAAAATTATCTTTTCTCCTTTTTCATCAATGTAACATACATATTGTCTGTAACTATTTTTTATTTCAGATAATTTTTTTGTTCTATAAAAGTAAAATTGATTCTCATCAATAGCTTTTATTAATATTTCATCAACCTTTTTTAAATCTATATCACTTGGTTCCCATAAATTAAAATTTTTACCTGTTACATATTTTACATATTTTGAATCTTGAATTATGGTCATTTTTTTATCTATTACATTATCCTTTTGTCCAGAACAACTTGATATTAATAAAACACAAACTATATTTAAAAAGATTGTTTTAAAATTGAATTTTAATTTTTCCATTCTGGCTTAAGTACTTTTCTTGGTTTAACTCCTTGCTCTTTTCGTATCACGTTTTCTCTTGTTCTAGAATTCACTTCATCTTGATCAGTAGTTACCTTTCTACCTCGATAATAACCATCCGGATTTATTACATCAACTGGAGTTTTGTCAACCTCTCCCTTTGCATTAAAATCGGCATGAATAAGTTCGTGTCCTAATCCAATTTCGGAAGGTCTGCCATCTGTACCATCCTCATTCTGTATACCTGGCCTTGTTACACCATCAGATAAGTTAGTTGGATCAAAAATAATTTTACTATTACCATTCTTGGATTTTAGAGTAATATTTTCATGACCCTCTTTTGCCTCAACAGTTACTCTTTTTTTTGATTTTATCAAGTCAGATACTAATTTTGTACCTTCAGTTAATTTTTTACTTTCATTTGCTTTTCCTTCTACAGTCTTAACAATATAACCTCCTTTAGTTTCAACTAACTTTATCCTTGAATTAGTAAGTTTTTGCATACTTGCGGTAATTTGAGCTTTATGCTTTCTATTAGAGCTACTATTTGGATCTCCCATGAAAGGCACGAAAATTTCCTTACCATCAGGATCAATAAATGTCACAGGATTATTAAGAGCATAAGCATAAGAAGAAGAACCTGCATATTGTTCCGCCAATGGATCAACCGATATAAAGATTCCTAACTTAGGATCTTGGTATCTAGCCCCAAAATAGTACATTCCAGTCTCCCTATCAAGCTCTTTGCTTGTAAACAAATACGGCGTATTCCACTTAGCATTCTTTTCCTCCAAGAAAACTTCACCGAAAGGCACGTACTCAACATGCTGAACAACTTCACCATCTAAGTTGCTAATATACGAAGAACTTCCTAAATGATCAGGGTGATAATAAAATTGCTGTAACTCTGCATTATCGTTCTTAGCTGTCATTTTCCCTGTTGAAGAGCCTGAAGTTCCAGTATCTCCAGAAGGATTACAGCAAAATCCAAGTCCGTTTACATAATCATTATTATCCAAACCATAGTAAGGAACGTCAAGCGAAGCATAATTTGCTTTAACTGTCTGTAAAGATTTTTTGTATTTAGTGTCATAATCTACTTTTACGCCAGAGAATGATTCCCCTGCTTTTTCAACTCTTCGAGGGTCTGCACCATAACTGTCAAAATCTCCTAATTTAGAAACAATTCGTTGGCTTCCGATATAGATATGTTTCGTATAACGGCCACCGTTTTGAGCCACCAAATAAGGGTTTACATACAGTGTAAAATCGCTAGTAGAGGTTTTTCCACCAGAGAAAACAGAATTCACAAAAATTCCTTGTCCGCCTCCCGACATTTTCGTTACACGTTCGCCTCCTGCATCATAACTGTAAGATGAAACATAACCGTTTATACTTACTGCTCCCAAACGATTTTCTTCATCCCAAAGCATTTTTTTCTCGAATGCTTTTTCAGCCACTTTGCCATCAGCTTTTACTTCTTCGGTATTTACGTAAATCATGTTTCCGTTAGCATCATAAACATATTTGTTGTTTTTTTGCTTGTCGACTTTTGGGTCTGTATTTTTAGTTCTGTATTCTGTTTCCGTCACATTATCTAGCTGGTGTTTGCTATTACTGTTATAATTGTAATTCATTACATAACCTGCTTTCAACGCTCCCGGATCACTTACTTTGTTCTGTGCTACATTTTGTGTTTTACTCACAATATTATGCAAATCATCATATTTGTTTTTTTTTAGCAGAAAATTTCCGTTTCAACACCTTTAGTCCCGCTATCCGCTATATCTTTTGTGTCAAACCCCGCCACAAAAGGATACCGCTTCTATCGAGGCTAATTAAGATATTTTTATTTTCATTACAACATCATTTCAAAAACGAATCGGTCAAAGATTGTTTTTAAAATTATAATCCAAAAACTCTAAAATTTTTGATAATAATTCACTTTCTCAAACGTATTAAAACAATAACGCTTTAAGAGTCTTTTGCGGTCTTATTTATAATAAATTACGGCACGTTTCCTTAAGAACTCTCCCTCTACCCTCGCTTCTGCCCTCGCACTAGCATCTTTTTTTTATTTGCTCAGTCGCCGCAAAACGCTAAGCATTTTTTTTTAGAAGAATGCCAGGGATTTTTCTTTTCATTAGAACTCCCGGCGGGGCATTCTTCCTAAAAAAAACGTCGATATTTCGTTGTCTGGAAATTCCAAAACATAAAAAAACCTCGCCAATTGGCGAGGTTTGATTCTTTTATTCTTTGTCGATGCTCTTTGAACCACACGAAAGGATTCGTGCGGGAGCTGTGGTTGCGCATATCCGAGCTATCGGGGTACATTATCTGTATTTCCTACTCTTCTATAATAAACGCCTTTATCAACTATTATATCTTCACCATCTAATTCTGTACTGAAAAAAGTAACAGCATTATTAATTGTTTCTTTAGAATATGAATAATTATTTGGATTATTATCTGTATTAAAATAAAAATTCATCAACTCTAATCTTCCATCTCCCAGCCACCATATCCCATTATTCTCAAAAAGTAATTTACTTGTTTTTTTTTCATAGAAAACTTGTTTGTACTTATACACCTTACGATTATGCACTTGTGTTGGCTGTAAACTGTCTGAATAAATAAACAAACTATCAACAATATATACTGACGGATTTTTTAAATAAATTCCCGCAATATCCTTTTCGGATTTATTACAACTAAAAATAAATGATGATAAAACTAACAATATTATTATTTGTCTCATATCTCTTTATTCTTCTGTGTTATTATCAATCCACATATAAGTTTGTCGCGTGTCTCTGGCAGGGTTACCTATAAAATCTGAAAAACCATACCCCCCAATAGTCCCAAGTCGATTAAATGATTCTACTGATTTAGAATCAGTAATCAATACCAACCTTTGATAATTTCCAATATTATAGAAACTAACATTAGCTGTACCCAACATTTGCATTGCCATGTTTTTACCTGACACAGCAGCTGCGTATAAAGCAGGCAAATAATTTGCGAATGAAACTAACTCACTACCTTTAGATATTTTACCTTCAGAATCAAAGGCTTGTTTTTCCAAGTAATTATTCCTTGCTGCACCAAACAAATTACTTGTCCTAATACTTTTATTTATTGAACTATTTCTACCGAATATTAAACTATTTTGCGGTCCTGTGCCTTCTTTCCATTCACTAAATATTGAACTCCAATTAGTAGAATTATTTCTTTGTGTATAGCCTCTTATAAGTTTAACGCCATCAGTAATCCAATTTTTCGTACCTGTTTTTGTATTTACAATTTGCGTATGACCTTTATTTGCTCCATCCATATTGTGAATAAAGTCAATGCCATCCGCATCACCTAAATTAGATATTTTTGTTTTAACCTCCTTACCATTTTTATCGTGGGTAAGGTCATATTCTCCATCCTCAGCACTCATTCCCGTAGGATCAATAAACTTAACAGGATTATTAAGAGCATAAGCGTATGAAGACCATCCTACATATTTCTCTGCCTTAGGATCGACCCCCAAGAAAATCCCAAGTTTCGGATCTTGATAACGAGCTGAAAAATAATACATTCCCGTCTCTCTGTCCAATTCTTTCGATGTAAACAAATACGGTGTATTCCACTTAGAATTCTTTTCCTCTAAGAAAACTTCCCCGAAAGGTACGTATTCAACATGCTGAACAACCTCTCCATCTAAGTTGCTAATATACGAAGAACTTCCCAAATGATCTGGATGGTAGTAAAATTGCTGTAACTCTGCATTATCATTTTTAGCTGTCATTTTTCCTGTTGCAGAGCCTGAGAGCGGGTTCTTTAATATTATAACCACTTTATCTTTTTTAGATACTTTTTTAAATCTTTCATAAATAAATCTACATCAAAATCTTTTAATTTGTATTTTTTTATGATGGGCGGTATTTCATTTATCATTTTATTTGCTACTACCTTTATTCTGTCATCCTGCGTTATATCAGAAACAAAATAATCATAGTCCAGCATTAAATCAATATACAAAGCCTTATCTTTTCTATCCATACGAATACGCTGCTTAAAATTGTATTCTGGATTTCTGCACATCAATACTATAAAAATATCGACTAAATCATTTCCGTAATTTTTGAAATGAAACCAATCTTCAATCTCTCTTGAGGGAAATTGATGTGTAACTTGGTCACCAATTTTAGTTTCATGATTTGAATCAGAAGTTATACCAAATTTCATATATTAAAATTTCACTTTATTTCCTGGAGGTAATACACCATGTAGTGCCTCATATTGTTCAATCATCATTTTCTCTACTGTTGCCGATTCCCTTCTTAAAGTACTCTCAAACAATGTTTTATACTCTAATCCAGATTCTCCAAGGTTTTTCAAATATTTCTGAGTGTATCTTGTAAAAGGGTTTTTTGTTATACCATATTTCCATACTTCTCCAGCTTCTAAATAAACTAATTCTGTTGCACTTTTGAAACCTCTTGTCATAACAGGGTAAAAACCACTTGCTTTAGCTGTTAAAGCATACGTTTCGATAGTTTTACCACCAACTTTAGCAAGGACACTTCCTTCTCCAAAGGTAAAAATATCAAGAGCTAGCATCGCTGTGCCCCAAGCTATTTGAGATTTATCTCCATTATTTACTCCGTTGGCGAATGTATGAAATGAACTTGAGATAGGAGCGTATTCACGCCAAAACGTTTCGGCGGAGCCATCATTCCAACCATAATCTCCAGAAGAAACATAATTGCTTTTATACGCCTGAACATTTACATTGTTTAATTCAATTGTATTTCCAATGTTTTTTGCTCCATTTTGTCCTTCCCATGTAGTAGTCGCTTTATTATATATCCAACTACCACTACTGTCACTGTGTTTTGCTCCATTTTCTGCATCAACTCCAACAGGAGGATCTGCACTCATTCCTGTAGGATCAGTGTAAAAAACTGGATTATTTAACCCATAAGTATAAGAACTAACACCCGGATATTTTAATGCTAATGGATCGACCGATATAAAGATTCCAAGTTTTGGATCCTGATACCTAGCCCCAAAGTAGTAAAGCCCCGTTTCCCTGTCCAATTCTTTCGAAGTAAACAAATACGGCGTATTCCACTTAGCATTCTTTTCCTCCAGGAAAACTTCACCGAAAGGCACGTATTCAACATGCTGAACAACCTCTCCATCTAAGTTGCTAATATACGAAGAACTTCCTAAATGATCAGGGTGATAATAAAATTGCTGTAACTCTGCATTATCGTTCTTAGCTGTCATTTTTCCGGTTAGAGAACCGCCAGAAGCAGTTTCGCCAGAAGGACTACAACAGAATCCTAAACCATTCACATAATCATTATTATCCAAACCATAGTAAGGAACGTCAAGCAAGGCGTAATTTGCTTTAACTGTTTGTAAAGATTTTTTATACTTCGTATCGTAATCTACTTTCACACCAGAGAATGATTCTCCTGCTTTTTCAACTCTTCGAGGATCTGCACCGTAACTGTCGAAATCTCCAATCTTACTTACAATACGCTGTGAGCCTATATAAATATGTTTGGTGTATCTTCCGCCATTCTGGGCTACCAAATAAGGGTTTACATACAGTGTAAAATCGCTAGTAGAGGTTTTTCCACCAGAGAAAACAGAGTTCACAAAAATACCTTGTCCGCCTCCGGACATTTTCGTTACACGTTCGCCTCCTGCATCATAACTGTAAGATGAAACATAACCGTTTATACTTACTGCTCCCAAACGATTTTCTTCATCCCAAAGCATTTTTTTCTCGAATGCTTTTTCAGCCACTTTACCATCAGCTTTTACTTCTTCGGTATTTACGTAAATCATGTTTCCGTTAGCATCATAAACATATTTGTTGTTTTTCTGTTTGTCGACTTTTGGGTCTGTATTTTTAGTTCTGTATTCTGTTTCCGTCACATTATCGAGCTGGTGTTTGTTATTACTGTTATAATTGTAATTCATTACATAACCTGCTTTCAACGCTCCCGGATCACTTACTTTGTTCTGTGCTACGTTTTGTGTTTTGCTTACAATATTGTGCAAATCATCGTATTTCATTTCCAGATTATAATTGGCCGTTTTCTGATCGGCTCCGGTGTACACTCCACTCGCACTGGTTAACTGGTACAAATTATCGTAACTGTAATTGTGCGCCATCATACCGCCCATTTTGGCTGTTACACCTGCGGCGCTATTGGTCACATTCAGTACATTACTTACTTTGTCGTACTGATACTTGTTGTTCATGAACATTCTTGGCGTATTGGTACCTTGATATCCTGTTCCTGAAGCTACGGTCATATTATCCAATCTTCTTCTCAGTGGCTCGTAATTGTATTTGGTTTCGGTTCCGTTACAGTATTTTAAATAACTTCTTTGTTCAAACTTGTCGTAGCCTATCTTGTTTACATAATTGTAACTATATGCTTTTTTGCCTGCTACTGCCTGCAATAATCCGCCCGAATTGTAGGTATAACTAATTTTTTCCTGATCGGGATAAATCATTTCCTGTAAACGGTTCCAGCTATCATATTTCCAGCTTGTAACATAAGTCGCAATGGCTTGGTTGGGTACAATTACAGTTCTGCGGACACTCTCGATTTCACCCATAACCCCATATGAGAATTCTTGTGCGCCGGTTGCATCTTCCATCAAAACTACTTTTCCTTTACGGTTCTGGCTTTCATTTTTAGATCCAAAAACATAACGTACATCATTTTCAGGATGTTCTGGATAATGAATATTGGTTAATCGGTTAAAATCATATTCATACGTAATTTTTTTGCTTTTGACTTCCAGGTTTGCGGTTTGTCTTTCGAGCAAATTTCCTAATGGATCAAATTTAAAAGTACTTTTTCCTGCATCTGGCTGAATGACTTGTATGCGCCTGTCGGCTAAGTCATAAGTACTTATTGTTTGTTGTCCCTGAGCATCGGTTACACTTATTGGTCTGTTTATTCCGTCATAACCAAATTGTGTTGCCACATTATTAGCATCAAGAGTTTTCATGGTTAGTCCTGAACCGTTTGCAAAACTTGCATTGGTATTATTTAAGGCATCTGTTACTTCTGTTTTAAGTAAACTATTTTCTATAGTATAAGCCATCTTGGTTGCTGCGCCATCTGGTAATGTTGTAGTTATTGGTCTGTCTAGTACATCATAGGTGGTTTTAGTAGGCACAGTCGAATCATAACTGTCCATAAATTTATTCCAATCGCCCAAAGTTGCTGTCTGTGGGTAGTAAGCTTCTTTGGCACGGCCAAAAGCATCGAACTTCGCACGACCTGAAACCACCATTACATCACTTTGTTGATCTGGTGTTGTATTATTTGTAATTGCAACATCTTTCTTGACCTGAATTGGTCTTCCTAATCCATCAACAAAAGTTACGGTTTCGATAGGATCATTTGGATGCTGAGCATCAAAATGTTTGGTTCTCGCATAAGCGGTTCTGGTGATATTTCCGTTTGAGACAACTGTTGTTGGAAAATAATCCATCATTATAGTGTATGGTTGTCCAGTTGCAGCTTCTTTTGGTCCCTGTACTTTAATCAAACGTCCAAATTCGTCTATTTCCTTTTTAATTACATATCCGTTTACATCTTCGGTTTCGAGTGCTATTCCATATCGGCTGTCATAATTTCTGGCATAACTGCGATATTCAAAATTATCTGAGATTTCCTCGACATACATTTTAAACTGGCCATCGTAACGATATTTATAAAATGGACGTTGTTTTTTGTAATTTTCCGGTAATGTTTTTTGTGTTATGTTTCCGTAAGCATCATATTTAATATCTGTAACTGCCCATTGGCCGTCATTCAATTTCTGACTCAACTGCGTTAAATGATTTGCATAATTAGTATCATAAACGGCTTTGACCTCATGCGCCGTTATACCTGCCATTGTTACTTTACTGCTTGTTGGCAAACCTAAAATATGTTTTGTCATATTATTGGTATATCCAATTTCTGTTTTATAATTTCCTGTGCTGTTATCTTTAAAAGTATAGCTCTTTAAATCTCCAAAATCTCCAGAAGCTACATAGTATTCATTATTTACTTCACTTAATTTTAGTGGCAAAGTTCCTCCTTCATAAGCAAATGAAGCAGTTTTTTTAACGGGATTAAAACTCACTCCCCTGTCTGAACATAGTTTAGCAACGGGTGTAAAATCATATTTATCTCCTGCTGCTTTTACAGCATAACTAAAGTAATCCTGAGTGTTCTCTGAATATTTTGCTCCACTATTTGAATCACTATTCGCTCCTTCATTGCTCTCTAAAACTGAACTCAACAATTGTCCGCTGTTGTAGTAATCAGATACATTATAATTTTGGGTAAGTGTTCTATATACTTTGCCTCCGTTTTCAGTGTCAATGCTTTGGGTTTTTACTTCTCCAAAACCTAAAAAGCTTCTTTCGTGACGTTCGTATTTTCCTTTTGCATAAGCAAACTGAGTTTTCATTTCCGGACCATCGCTGGCAATTCCGTCTTTGACAATAACGTTCTGCATAACCCATTTCCCACCCGGGTGGTCGTATGTTGGGGTGCTTCGACTATAGTCTACAAGAAACTCACCTCCAAGCGGCGTGCGAACTGATCTTAACTTATTGGTGCGCGCAATTTTAGAGCGTTTTACCTGCATAACATCATCCTCTGTTGAGGTTAGGTAATCAGGAAAACCGTCACCGTCGATGTCTTGCAACATTGTTTCTACACGGTTGCTTGAAAGCCCTACATTTACTCCTGGTGTAACCGATACTTTAATACTAACGATTGGTATTCCAAAACCAACGGTATACGCTGTGTTAAGTGATTCTGCTGTAGAAGATACCTGTCCTAGAACTTCTAATCCATTCCATGGCATTGGCGAACTGTAACGGTCTCCTAAATTCAAACGAACCAAATTATTTTTAAACACCTGATCTACTAACCCGTCTCCGTTAACATCCTGAAGACTAAAATCGTTCCAGCTGATATTTTTTGAAATTCCGTATCCTGCACTTATGGACGAAGAACCAAGATCAACTCCCAAACCTAAACTTGGGAATATTGATTCTCCCTTAGAAATATCCTCTAAACCAAGATCTATTGGTTCTGTAAAACTGTAACCTAAATTAAGCTGTACTTTTTTGTCACTTAATATTTTATCAGGCAAGCCATCACCATTTACATCGATCCAGCTTTGTATAGCTGTTTCTTTATTATAACTTACGCCCCCGCTTATAGTCAGTGATGAAGATGCTGCCTTAGCTTTATTAAGGGCGCTTTTAGCACTTTTGTTTGATTTATCTTTCTTAAATTCTGCTCTTGCTGTTGCAACCTCACTAGAGAAAAAAGCATTACCTCCAGCAGATAAACTATAGGCTTCGTGGCTGGTCTTATGCCATCCATTAACCACAATATTTTCACCATCAAAACCTCCTCTACTGTTGGTCATCTGGATATTTGCTTTAGTAATAATATCCGGAAATCCATCGCCGTTCATATCCTGAAAATCAGTAATGACTTCTGAATTTCCTGTTGCTGTGCTGGCAGTTAAAGGCGCTACTCCAGCCTGTACTGATGTACTTTTGGATTTAGTTACTTTATTAACTCCAAAAGCGTTCGTACCTTCTGTACAATACGGATTGTTTGTATTTGCAGACCCTGCAGCTAAACCATCGAGCGGGTTAGTTAGTACTACATTATCCTCTCCTAAACGCGAACTTGATACGACTGTACCATTTATATAAGTTAGGTCATCCCCACCTGACCAATATTTTTTAGTTATTACATCAGGACTCATTACATTAAAAATCATCTTTCTAGGATCTGTTTCTGCTTTGTCAGAATCCGGCAATACGAGTTTACTTTCGTTTATAGGCTGGTTGTAACGCCCATCCATCGCATTGTATACAAATTGTCCCCAATGGCGCTGCATAGGTCCAAATTTCTCGGTATCAGATAAAACCGGAGCAAATACTGCTGCCGTAATTGAAGTTCCGTTTACAGTTACTTTTGTTACTGCTGTTGTCGTATTTCCTAAAGCTGTGCGGTCATACACAGTATATTCTATCCAGATTTTGTCACCTGCCGTTACGGTTACTGCTAATGGTGTTGCCGCAGTAAGTGCGCCATTTAGCATAGTATAACTTTTCTTGCCCAATAAAACTCCTGTACTTGTTTTCGCAGATAAGGTTACTTTATAAGCAATTCCGTTAGTATTGACTGCTGTTAAAGCCGGGGTCAAAGTAATTAGTCCTGCAGCTGCTGCTGTGTACAATTGTCCTTCTATTAAATGGCTGGCAAAAAGGTTATAGTCTTTAAAAGGTACCGTTTCATAATCTGATGTTCCGGTTATATTGGCAGAATTTACTCCTGTGCAATTAATATCTGAAGGCGCAGGAGTTGTCACACTATATTGTCCTGAAGGATAATGGGTTAGTTTAGCATCCCAGCTTATTTTGTCCCAAGCGATATTCGTATCACTGGTTATGGTAATTTTTACTTCCTGATACTCTTCTGTAAGGGCAGGCAGCACCGTTTTTGCTGTTAATATGCCATTAGCAGTTTCTGTAGCAGCATAGGTTTTACACCAAAGTGTATTAAATATGCCTGAACTGTTTTTTCCTAATAGGCTCACTGTGACAGCGTCACTTGTAATGGGTTTTGTGAAAACTCCTGTAACTTGTACTGCTCCCGGCTCATTTGCTTTCTGGATTACTATATTAGACGTATTGTTATCTACTACAAAACCTTCTGTTGCTTTATAGCTAAAACGCTGTTGTCCATCAGGATTTGTAGGCAAATTGGTTCGGGCGACATCAGTATAAGTAATAACTGGATTCCAGTCGACCTGATCAAAAGTACCATTGGCCAAATCTGTACGTCCGGACTGTACCCTGAAATATATTTTTTCACCTTTGGCTACTGTCTGTGAAACCGCTGAAAGATTTGCTGAAGGTGAAGTTTTTGTTAGTGGCTTTTGCGGAACAATTTGAACCGCCCCTTTTTGAATTCCTACAAACACACCGTCTGCCAAAGCATATTCGGCTTCATCATAAACATCGGTTGGTGCTATAAGCGTCGCAGTGCCTTCTATTTTTATAGTTCCGGCAAAAGGCGCTTCCCATACACGAACTACATCGTATAAAGGAGAATTGGCAATTGCCTCTGCCTGTTCTGCAGGGTCTACTGCTGTAACAGTCGTATCTATATTCCCACCTGCCTTTATAGGGCTGGCAGTATCTGAACTTGAAGTTGTAAAAGTTGGTATTGTTTTACCATTAAGATTTACAATATGATTAAAATAAACCACTCCGTCACGAACCAAATCGACAAGACCATCGTTGTTTACATCCTGAAAATATGCACTGGTAGTTGTTTTACTATTTTCATAGCTTGTTCCTACCTTCCCTACTGAAAATCCTAATCCAATATTTGCAACTGCTCCATAACTTGTAGCTGTTGACTTTGTAAATGAAAATGTTGAAATTCCATTAACTTCAAGTTTATCTCCAAAAGTATTATCCCCTTGATTAGAACGGTAGTAAATACGACCTGCTTCACTGAAAACTTTATCTGCCAGGCCATCTCCATTAATATCTACTAAAGCTAAAAGTCCTTTTGACTCTGAAGGCGAATAAGAAAAACTGGCTCCAAAAGTATTACTTTCCGTAGCGTACATTTTATCATCAAGACCTACTCCTACATATAGTGAGAATCCTCCAGAAGTAGAAACTCCTCCTCCTAATGCTGATATTTTGTCATTGAAACTAACACCATCTCTTGTAATATCTGCTTTAGTAATTATACCTTTTCCCGTTATTTTATCATTTCCGGTATTCCAGTTTTCTGTAGTATTATTAAAAGGCACATAACCCTCAGCTGCTTTTACATCATCATAATATTCAAAAACATGCTCGTTAAATTTGGTGCCTGCCGCATTATTCTGTACTATTTTTTCCAGAAGGGTTTTCTTGAATGCCCCATCGTCTTTTTTGTAAACAAAATCATAGCTGCGTAAAGCTTCTCCAAACTGAGTAACCGTTATTTTTGTCAATAATTTTTGTTTCGAAGTCAAAAATCCATAACGTCCACTATTGGTTTTTACTGTTTTTGTATTTCCACTCGTAAACGAAATTGTAGTTTGCCCAATGTTTTCTTTAGTACCGCATACAATAGAACTCAAATATCTAGACTCTGAAAATATTTTACCACCTACAGTTTCAGTCGATGCTCCAGAATAATTGTATCTTATATAGTCCCCATGTAAATCTACTGCATACGTTAAAAACCATTCTGCAATATTGTTGCTTCCCTTTGTATTACTAATTACTTCAATATAAGAGTAAACGGTGCCATTTTTATCTGTTATATGCCAAGTATATTCATTTAACTTACTTCCTCTTCTGATAATTTTACTAAAATTACTTTCGGTTCTGGGATAAAACTGAACATCACCGCTTTTACGGGCAATTTTATTTCCACGATGTGCCACTGTTGGATTTTGATTGTCCATCATTACTAGCATCACACCATTTAAACTATAGGTTTCTGTTTCTTCCGTAGGGCTGTAACGCGGCACCCCCCAACGGGTATCCACACTAATAGTTGACATTTGTATATCCCATCCTTCACCGAGCCAGCCACTGCCTCCATCACTGTTATAAGTTATATTTATATTGGGCTGCATACCATTACGCGCTGGTGGCACTTCGATAGCATAACTTAAATTAGCAGATCCTTGTTGATTTGCGCTTGGCGGCTGTATGGTTTGTATAGCTGCTGTGGGATCTGCTGCCTTGATGTCGTTCATCATGGTAGCTGCAAAACCTTGCGTGTCTGGAGATTCGGGTGTTTTGATAACCCCGTTGATCATATCGGTAAAATGGGTTGTTTTTGAGATGATGATTTGATTTGCAACATCAAGACTATCACGTTCCAATGCTTCCCAATGTCCTGTATTTTTATCGAAAAAGAAGGTACGAATGTCTTCTTCCGTATAACCTGGAGGAAGTAATTCTTTATTGTATCCTAATTTTACCACTGCTCCCTCTGCAAAATGTTCTCCGTGTGGTAAAAAACGATATCCTCTGCCATTGGTCAAATTGGTCATTAAAGGATCTAATGCCGGCAAATCAATAGAGCGTAAAGGTGTAATGCTTAATGTTTTATTTTCTAATAAGGCGGTTTTATCCACTTCAATGCTGGCAGCGCCAATAGACAATATCATTTTTTGTCCTTTTACAAATGTTTTTGAACTTCCCGAAATAACATTCAATAAAGGTTCCTGATGCGTTACCGAAACCGCTTTCAGTACAATATTTTGCTGTAAGGTTTGTCCGGCTGTGGTAATGTTTACAGTTGCTTTTGAATTATTTTGAGCTGGCATGACATACTCAAAAAATCCATTTTGATGGGGAATTTCCTTTCCTTCAATATTAATCTTGCTGTCTGCTGTCAATCCATCTACAAAACCACTTATATATCCCTGTCCATTATAACTTAAAGCAGTAAGATTGTCTAATTGCAGTGATTTTGATTTTCCTTTTTCGATTACCAAAGCAAGGTTACGAACCTGATAACCATAGGCTGCATTTTCGGGTAATGAAAATAAAAGAGTATTATCTCCCTGCTGCAGGCTTGCTGCATTAATATATTGTTCCTGCGTACTCCACTGATCACTTTTCTGCACCCAGTTACCTCCTCTTGAAAATTCGTCATTGATACTGATTGCTGCACCATGATAGTCTGAAACACCCTGTAGTTCGTAAACAAGTTTAACACGATCTCCTGAGTTAAGTTTTTCCTTAAGCGAAAAATGGAATACATTATCAGCAGGATTATCCAGAAGTTTACCGGCATATACCCCAATTACTCCTCCGTTTTCGGCTGCTGGAATTATAAGCTGTTTGTTTTCATCAGGCAGGTTTTCGGTTGTTTTTTTCTCGCTGTTACTATCCGCTGCTTTCAAATTTGGCAATATTGCCGCATGCTTCTGTGTGTTATTTTGAGTATTTACTCCCGATGCTGTATTAAAAGATACCGTTTTGGCAGTACTTAAATTATAGGCAAGTGCGCTTTGCCCAAAGATTATGACAGCCAATATACTCGCAGTAATTCTTTGCAGGTTTGATTTTATATTTTCTTTATTTTCCATTATTGGTATTGATTTTCCTGAAATTGGTATGGATGATTATTTTTTGATCTGTAGTCCTGAGGTTTTGAAAAAAAGCCGTCAGTTTTTAAATTTACCTACTGTATAATGATTGATTTAGAGAATTCACCCTCAGTTGTCAATACCTTTATGATATAAATTCCTGATATGGGAATACTGGTAGTAAACGTGCCTGTTTTTTGAAGTTCCGGATTTCGAAGCTGTGTTATCAATGTTCCTGCTGTATTAAATATCAATACCATCATCTCTGAAGGATTATCTAATTTTACATAAATATTGAAATTTGCCCCTGCTTTTGAAGGTACCGGAGCTACGACAAGATTATCTATTACAGGTGGTGTTACAGGCGGTAGAATTTCGTTGCATTCAGGAGTTTTAAGTTCTATTTTTTGCACTAGTTTACTGGCTATACCGTCACCTTCTGTTATGATTAAATAAGTTGCCGTTGACCATCCAAGTTTGGACGGACTGTTTACAAAACCGGTATGAGTTAAATTATAAATCCCATTATTTGTTCCACTAAAAGCCACAAATCCAAAATAAGATAATCCGGTATCTGCCGCTGTTAGATTTTGACTTCCAGCCAAAACACCATCAACCTCACATTGTAAAATACCATTCTGAATTTCAAGTTTTATTCTGCTGCCTTTATTTAATGTTGCTAAAGCATTAGCAGAAGCAACTCCTTTATTCCAGAAATAAAGCTGGTTTTGTTTTATTTGTACTCCATAATTAAGCATTGCTGTAGTTAGCGTTGTTTTCTGACTAATAAAACCAATGTATTTATCTGAAGTAAAATCAGTTACAGCAAATTCTAAACTACCCATTCCACTGGTTAATAATGGTGTCATGGTTGCTGTTCCTACCTGACCGGTTCCTCCTGTTTTTTCAAAATTGGTTCCAATCATTTCCAATGTCAAATCGTAGGTACCGGCTTCGAGATTTGTCAACGTCGTTTTTGGGTCATAAAAGATCCCTGTTTGTAAAACTGTGGCATTTCCGGTTTTATTCAATGTGTATTTATATCCTGGAAGGCCTTCTTTTACTTCAATATTAATTTCTCCGTTTTGTTGTAAGATTCCATCAACGCAAGTAGGCGCTATGGCTTCTTCAACAGCAATTAATTTTACCGCTTTATCTTTATATCCAAAAGAAAAAACATCTTTACCATTACCATCTGTATCCCAAAGTACATTGTTGAAGATTATTTTTTTTCGAGTATTGTCGATCTCACTAACAGGTAAGTATTCTACATTATCAACTCCAAATTCACCAGTACCGGAACGATCTATAATCAGGTAACTCTTATCTGTATAGTTTGCAAATTCTACCGCTCTTGAGCTATCATAAGAAAGCTCTAATCTTGATCCTGTTGCTACAAAACCGCCATGAATTACAGTTAACGAAAAATCTACTGTTTTTTTCACTGACGATACAACACCGTAAAAATCCTTATCTACATCTGCAGGCAAAACGGTCAGGATTCTTGTTGTAATTGATTTTACGCCGCTAGGATCATAGATATTTATAAAAACCTGATTTCCTTTTTTCTCTATGGTAGTTTTATGATAATTTGGTATTATTACTCCTAAATAAACGGGTTGTTTGGTGTTTTCGATTGCATAAATTGATCCATTTGCGTCCATTTTTATACCATAATCCATTGATCCCGCAAGCCCATTTTGTGCTCCAAATTTTATGGTTACGTCGCTTCCTTTTGCTACCGTTTTAAACTCCAGATAACCATTTTTTTTCTGCGTTGGTGTTTTTGTGATACTTATTCCTCCTTCGTAAGCTATATTGCTTGTAAATGTACTTTTACCAAAATCAGAATCTACCAGAAAGCCATTGCTGGTAAAAAGTAATTTCTTTTGTTCTGCTGTTGGGATCGGGATATTGGTAACAAATTTCCATGTTCGGGTCATTCGCTTTATCCCTGCAATACCACCGGCATCTTTAGTGGCTAAAACCCCATTGTCATCTCCCCATAAAACGAAATTCTTATCTGCCAATTCATTTGCAGGCATTTGCCCCATCGTTAATAATCTGTAACGTGTGGACTGATCTCTGTAAGCAGGCTCCTGAAAAGAATCATAAGAATCAGAATAATAAGGTCCTTCTTCATAGCTCGTAGTAGAAAAAGGCTGATTTAAACCACTTGCATCATCACGCATAATACCGGTAATTCTGTTGTTATAGGCTGTATTGGCACTATAATCCCAAATTAATTTATCATCGCTGGAGATATAAGAGTTGCTTAGGCTCACGCCATATTTTACAGCCAGATATGTTTCGGCCTTACGGCGCTCCAGCGGGGTCAAAACACGGCTGTAGACCAATAATTCGGGGATATAGCCGTGAAAATTGTTTGTAAAATTCGTCATTTTATAAGTAGACAAACCATTTGCCGTATTAAGATAGCCATAACCTAGCGTTAGATTGGATTGTTGGTCTTCTCCCCAAACAGAACTATTGGGCTGCTGGTATTGATAATACGACACAATTTTTAAAGAACGTTCCCGAAATTTCGCATCGGTTCCTTCGCTATTATCTTGTTTTCGATACAAATCTTCTCCCTCTTTACTGCCATAATCCAGTGTTTCTCCGTCTCTTTCTACACTATTAACTACTTTATCGTTGGTTATTAGAACACCTTCATTAATACGTCCGGTAATTCCGAATAAAGTTGTCTCATAGTTGAAATTGGTAGTCGTATAGCCAAATAAACCTATTATTGTACCTTGCTGTAAGTTCGTCTGATTTAAGAAAAACTGACGGCTGCCCCCATCAAAATGAAGTCCTGCATTAAAGTTGAGATACCGGCAAACGTTGGAATACTCATCTTTTGTGTTCCAGTTGTTTAACTTGACTCCATCACCGCTGTAATCCTGCCAATTAAAATAACCATTTGAAAGCCGATTGGTTTTAAACCAGGCCTGTGATCCGGGAACTCCACCAGGAGATTGACTATAGCCTATAAAATTAATAACCAAAACAAAACTCCAAATTATACTTCTTACTCTTACCATATACTTATTGTGATTATAATGGATTAAATTGTCTTTTATTTAAATATTTTTAATTAACATATATTTCTTACAATTTTAGGTTATTTTTTTGATTTGTCAAAATAAAAAAGAAATATTTTCTTACAAATTAATTTTAAGAGCAAATAATGGTGGTTGGCTAATTCTCAAAAAAGAAAAGGATCATATTACTTTCTCTTTATTTAATCAAGAAAATTGTGTTTTTTAAGTAGGATGGTATTACTAAAAGGAAAACAACTAAACAGCAACAAAAAAGCTACATATCAACAACTTATATTGACCGTTTCAAAACATGTTAAGAAATATTTCTAAACTTTAATTACATAACTTGGATTTTTCTTCCCATATAGAAACTTTCAAAAAAATAATTTAAGCTCATATTCTACATTTCTCCGAAATCGTAATAGCTTTTAAAAATATTATGCGTGCATAGTATAATTATTCCAAATTAAATTCTAAATTTGTAAAAGCATATTATAAATTCAAAATATATACTTATGAAAATATTAGTTTGCATCAGCCATGTGCCTGATACTACTTCAAAAATTAACTTCTCCAATGGTGACTCAGAATTTGATACCAATGGTGTACAATATGTAATTAATCCTAATGACGAGTTTGGTCTAACGCGTGCTATTTGGTTTCAGGAACAACAAGGCGCTAACGTTACTGTAGTGAATGTTGGAGGCCCTGATACTGAACCAACTTTACGTAAAGCTCTGGCAATTGGTGCAAACGAAGCTATCCGTGTAAATGCAAATCCAACTGATGGTTTTTTTGTTGCAAAACAACTGGCAGAAGTAATTAAAAACGGCGGATACGACTTAGTAATTGCAGGAAAAGAATCTTTAGATTACAATGGAGGAATGGTTCCTGGAATGATTGCTGGAATTTTAGGTTCTAACTTTTTAAACTCTTGTACTTCTTTAACTGTTGATGGAAATAATGTAAAAGCAGTTCGTGAAATCGATGGTGGAAAAGAAACTGTAAGTACTACTTTACCATTAATTATTGGTGGTCAAAAAGGTCTTGTTGAAGAAAAAGATCTTCGTATTCCGAACATGAGAGGAATCATGACAGCAAGAACTAAAGCTTTAACTATTCTTGAGCCAGTTGACGCTCCTGTCAATACAAAAGCGGTGAAATTTGAAAAACCAGCTCCAAAATCAGCAGTAAAATTAATTTCTCCTGACAATTTAGATGAGTTAGTTAATTTATTACACAACGAAGCTAAGGTGATTTAAGATTGTGGAGTTTAGATTTTAAATTGCTGAATTGCAATATGAAATCTAAAACCAACTTAAACGTTAATTTAAAATAATAATCATTTTAGTTTCAGGTTTTAAAAATCTGAAATCTAAAATCTAAAATCTAAAATTATCATGTCAATATTAATATATGCAGAATCTGCAGAAGGAAAATTTAAAAAAGTTGCTTTTGAATTAGCTTCTTACGCTAAAAAAGTAGCAGAAACTTTAGGAACAACTGTTACCGCTTTAACTGTAAACATTAGCGATGTAAGCGAATTGTCAAAATATGGAGTTGATAAAGTTCTAAAAGTTACAAACGATAAATTAGCAGGATTTACAGCTAAGGCTTATGCCGACGTTATTAAACAAGCTGCCGAAAAAGAAGGAACAAAACTTGTTTTACTTTCTTCGACTACAGACAGTATTTATTTATCATCATTGGTAGCTGTAGCTTTGAATGCTGGTTTTGCTTCAAATGTTGTTGGATTACCGGTAAGCACTTCTCCTTTTCAGGTAAAAAGAAATGCTTTCTCAAACAAAGCTTTTAATATTACCGAAATTAGTACAGATGTAAAAGTTCTTGGTCTAGCTAAAAACTCTTACGGAATTTTCGAAAGTGCAGGATCTGCATCTGTAGAAGATTTTAATCCAACTATTGGAGATAATGACTTTGGAGTAAAAGTAGAATCTGTAGAAAAGGTATCCGGAAAAGTATCTATTGCTGATGCTGATATCGTAGTTTCTGGCGGACGTGGATTGAAAGGTCCTGAAAACTGGGGATTAGTTGAAGATCTTGCTGCTGTTTTAGGTGCTGCAACTGCTTGTTCTAAACCGGTTTCTGATTTAGGATGGAGACCTCACAGCGAACACGTTGGGCAAACAGGAAAACCGGTTGCAACAAATTTATATATTGCAATAGGAATTTCAGGAGCTATTCAGCATATTGCGGGTATTAACTCATCAAAAGTAAAAGTTGTAATCAACAGCGATCCGGAAGCACCTTTCTTTAAGGTAGCAGATTATGGTATTGTTGGAGATGCTTTTGAAATTGTTCCTAAGTTAACAGAGAAATTAAAAGCTTTTAAAGCACAGCATTCTTAATTTAAAATTCTCTATAAAAATATAGCTGCCTAAAAACAAGATAATCGTATCTTTGTTTTAGGTAGCTTTTTTGTTCCATATTTTTTGATTAAAATTGCACCTTTATTTTCCAATCAAAAAAAGTATTAAAATGAGGCATTAAGTGCCCTTTTTTACCCATATATATGAGTCTAGTAAAATTGTCCATAAAAGGAATTTCATACAGTCAAACTCAAAATGGCGCTTATGCCTTAATTTTGAATGAAGTTGATGGTGAAAGAAAATTACCTATTGTTATTGGAGCTTTTGAAGCCCAATCGATCGCTATTGCCTTAGAAAAAGAGATAAAACCTCCTCGCCCGTTAACACACGATTTGTTCAAAAATTTTGCAGAAAGATTTGACATTGTTGTAAAACAAGTAATCATTCATAAACTGGTTGATGGCGTTTTTTATTCAAGCTTAATTTGCGAAAGAGATAAAATCGAAGAAATCATCGATGCCAGAACATCTGATGCCATTGCATTGGCATTGCGTTTCAATGCTCCGATTTTCACTTACAAAAATATCTTGGACAAAGCTGGTATTTATTTAAAATCAAACACTGCAGAAACAGATCAGGGTTCTCAGGAAATAGATGATGTACTTTCGAATCCGGAAACTTTTGGTCACGAAGAAGAAAGCAATCAATCCGGCGATGTTTATGCCAAGCATAGCTTACAGGAACTAAATGAACTTTTAGATCAGGCAGTTTCTCAGGAAGATTATGAAAAAGCAGCAAAAATTAGAGACGAAATCTCGAAAAGATAAATTTTAATGGTTAATCGTTTAACCGTTTATTCGTTAAATCGGGTAAACAAATCAACGATTAAACAATTAAACGATTAAACGATTAAACGAAAATGAAACAATACTTAGATTTAGTAAAACATGTTTTAGAAAACGGTAACCAAAAAGGAGACCGAACAGGAACCGGAACAAAAAGCGTTTTCGGTTACCAGATGCGTTTTGATTTAAGTGAAGGTTTCCCAATGGTTACAACCAAAAAGTTACACTTAAAATCTATCATTTACGAACTGCTTTGGTTTTTAAAAGGTGATACTAATATTAAATATCTTCAGGAAAACGGAGTGAAAATTTGGGATGCCTGGGCAGATTCTAATGGAGATTTGGGGCCTGTTTATGGTCATCAATGGCGCAATTGGAATAGCGAAGAAATTGATCAGATCTCTGAATTGATTACAGAACTAAAAACAAATCCAAACAGCCGAAGAATGTTGGTTTCTGCATGGAATCCATCGGTTTTACCGGATACAAAAAAATCATTTGAAGAAAATGTAGCCAATAATAAGGCCGCTTTACCTCCTTGTCATGCTTTTTTTCAGTTTTATGTAACAAGTCCTGATCTTGAAAAAGGTGAAACAAAAGGAAAATTATCTTGCCAATTATACCAACGTAGTGCCGATATATTTTTAGGAGTTCCGTTTAATATTGCTTCTTATGCATTATTAACGATGATGATTGCTCAGGTTTGCGATTTAGAATATGGTGAGTTTATTCACACTTTTGGAGACGCGCACATTTACAACAATCACTTTGAACAACTTGAATTACAATTAACACGCGAACCAAAACCATTACCAAAAATGATTTTAAATCCTGCGATTAAAAACATTTTTGATTTTGATTATGATGATTTTACACTTGTTGATTATGAACCACATGCGGGTATAAAAGGAAGTGTTGCTGTATAAATAAAAAAATCCGCTTAAAATAATTTTAAGCGGATTTTTTATACTACCAAAACACTATTTTCACTACCTGCAAAATCATTCCATTTGTATGAATCTGCTTCAGGATCGTTAACATAACTTCCATCTATTACGTATTTAAACTCGTAAATTGCATCTTTCACTAAGTCATAAGTAGCTTTAAAAGTCCCGTTTTTTAACTTGCTTAAAGTTCCTTCTTCGGCATTCCAATTATTAAAATCTCCAACTACAGCAGCCGAACTTGCATCTTTTGCTTCTACGGAAAATGTAACCTTACAAACCGGTTTTGTTTTGATAAATTGCTTTTTTAAAGACATAACTATTTAGTTTTTAGATTTATACGCCTAAATTACACAAAATCATTCTTACATTATACACCTACTAAAACGATTTGTGACAATAACAAAAAGTGTATATAATTTTAATCATATCTATAATTTTAATACTATTTTTTTTAGCAATTAGAATTAAACAGTGGTTTTTAACGAAATATTCCATGCTTCAAATTGTTGAATTTCAAAATAAACTTTAACTTTATGACCTCATTTTATATCTTATGGAAAAAGAAGTACACGAACAATACGAATATGCCAGAAGAAGATTAAGACAAAAGAAAGTTCTTTATTTTCATTTTGTTATTTTCTTAATAGGGAGTTTATTTTTATTTATAGCAAATAGATTTTTTGGTTTTGGAGCTAACACAGATCAAAATTGGTGTATCTGGGGTATAACAATATGGCTTTTCATTTTTATTCTACATTTTATAAAAGTGTACATTACAGACAGATTTATGAATAAAAAATGGGAAAGAGAACAAATTGACAGACTTGTTGCTTTACAGCAAAAAAGAATTAGTCAATTAGAATCAAAAATCAACGAGGATACAGATAACAAAATTTAGCTTATACGATGCTTATAATGATAGCGGCTGTAGCCGAAAATAATGCGCTTGGAAAAAACAATGAACTCGTTTGGCATTTACCAAATGACTTTAAAAGATTCAAGGAACTTACAACCGGTCATCACATTATTATGGGAAGAAAGACTTTTGAAAGTTTTCCAAAGCCATTACCCAACAGAACCCATATTGTTATAACACGTCAGGAGAACTACAACCCTGAAGGCTGCATTGTTGTAAATAGCATTGAAAAAGCAATTGCTATATGCCCTGAAAACGAAGACTCATACATTATTGGCGGAGGAGAAATTTATAATTTAGGTTTGCAATATGCTGATATTATAGAACTCACAAAGGTTCATCATACTTTTGAAGCTGATGCATTTTTTCCTAAAATTAGCGAAAGCGATTGGCTGTTGGTTGAATCTGAAGAAAATTTTAAAGATGAAAAACATCTTTATGATTACACTTACGAAACTTACATTAGAAGATAAAAATAAAAAACATCCCCAAAAAATGAGGATGTCTTTAATAAAAAATGATTTCTAGCTTAGGACTTATTCAAGAAATAGTATTTGATAACATGACGTAAATTTACAATTGTTGAACAATTGAAAACTATTGTTATAAATGATTTTTTTTCTGAGAATAAATCTCAAAAAAAGGGGTCTTTAATACCAAATACCACGAAGGTACTAAAGACAAGAAAATTAAAATTTCCAAAAACAAATTTAATCCTAAGAACGTATTTTGCGCTTTAAAAATAGCATTATTAAAAATAATACTTTCAAAACTACTTACAAGAACAAATGAAATTACCAGCACAAAAAGTATTCATTTGATTTGAGTCACAACAACTATTAATCATTAAAAATTTTAATATTTTTATAGGACAAAAGTGACAATAAAATCTTGTTGCCACAATACCCACTTTCCGTGATTTTTTTACAATACCCACTTTCCGTGATAAGCAAAAGACAATTCTTAGCTCAAAAATCTTTTTCTGAAACATTTGATTTACAAATTAAAAAACCCATAACAGTTAAGTCAGATTGTATTATATTTGCGTAAATAAAAAATAATGACTGAAAAGGTAACCCCATATAAAGACTCTACACTAGGCAAGAAAGAACAAGTTGCCCAAATGTTTGATACTATCTCTGGAAACTATGATAATTTAAACCGCGTAATTTCTTTTGGAATTGATATTAAATGGCGAAAAAAAGTATTGAAAATAGTTTCTGATAAAAAACCAAAAATCATTCTTGACATTGCGACAGGAACCGGTGATCTTGCTATTTTAATGACGCAGACTAATGCAGAGAAAATTATAGGTTTAGATATTTCTGCAGGAATGCTTGAGGTGGGAAAAAAGAAAATAGAAGAAAAAAAACTATCAAATGTTATTGATTTAGTTTTAGGGGATTCAGAAAGCATACCTTTTGAAGATAATTATTTTGATGCGATTACTGTTGGTTTTGGAGTTCGAAACTTTGAGAATTTAGAAAAAGGTTTTGCAGAAATTTTAAGAGTTTTAAAACCCAATGGTGTTTTTGTTATCTTAGAAACTTCTGTACCGGATAAAACACCTTATAAACAAGGATATAAATTCTATACAAAAAACATACTTCCCGTTATAGGAAAGTTATTCTCTAAAGATAATTCAGCATATGGATATTTGTCTGAATCGGCTGCTGTTTTTCCTTATGGAGAAGCGTTAAACAATATTTTGAGAAAAATTGGGTTTATAGATGTTGTGGCTATGCCACAAACGTTTGGAGTTGCAACCATTTATTCTGCTTCTAAAAAATAGTATGAAAAAAACAGTAATCTTACTTTTATTAGTCTTAACGACAAAAGGATATTCTCAATTTGCTAAAAACATGTTTAGCAAAGATCCTATTATTAATCTCGAAAACTGGCAAAAACAACGCCTGTACTTCGGGTATTATTTAGGTTTCAATAGTTTCGACTTTAAAATTGATTACAAAAATGTCGTTCAACAAGATATACAGGTAAAAAAAACAACTGGCTTTAATGTTGGTGTTGTTGCCGATTTAAGATTGCAGGAATACATTAATCTACGTTTTGAGCCAGGTTTGTATTACACAAAAAGAGATTTGTATTATCCTGAAATGCCTTTAGAAAAAGATTATTTAAGAGAAGTAAACAGTACTTATATACATTTTCCTTTATTATTAAAATTCTCATCATTGCGTACGGGAAACATTCGTCCATATTTAGTTGGAGGAATGTCTACAACATTAAACTTATCGAGTAATTCAAAATCTAAGGATGACAACCATGAAGGAAAATTCAGAGTTAAACCCTGGACTGCCGCTTATGAACTTGGTTTTGGAATAGATATTTTTTCTGAATATTTTATTTTCTCACCTTCTATCAGAGGAATGTTTGGTATAACCGATGAATTAATACGCGATAATCCTGCAAATGGAGCAAGTCCGTGGACAGATAATATTGATTCTATGAAATCAAGAGCGATTTTAATAAATTTCACTTTTCATTAAAACAATTTCTCAACTATTTCGTTTAAATTCACTTAGAATAATTGCTGTTGCAGTAGCTACGTTTAAACTTTCGGTTTTTTGTAGCTCTCCAAATCTTGGAATTGTGAGTCGGCTTGTAACCGTTTTTTCAATCTCTGCCGAAATACCATTGGCCTCATTACCCATAATAATGATTCCGTTTTGTGGTAAATTAGATTGATAAATGTTTTCTCCGTTCATAAAAGTTCCAAAAACCGATAATTTTGTTTGCAAAATAAAAGTTTTCAAATCGACATAATTTACATTTACTCTGGTAATAGAACCCATTGTAGCCTGAACTACTTTTGGATTGTAGATATCAACGGTTTCTTTTGAACAAATAATTTGTTTGATGCCAAACCAGTCGCAAAGACGCAAAATGGTCCCTAAATTTCCGGGATCACGAATGTCGTCTAAAGCTACAATTAAGCCAGAGTTGGTAATTTTATTTTCGGCCGGAATTTTAAAAACCGCCAAACAAGAATTTGGAGTTGATAAAGCACTTATTTTTTTAAGTTCCTGCTCATTAATAAGCGTGCGTTTTGAAGGTTCAACTATTTCAAAATCATTTTGTGTGGTGTATAAATGTTCTAATTCAAAATTGGATTGCAAGAGTTCTTGAATTACTTTTACCCCTTCGGCAAAAAATAATTGATTTGCAAAACGTTGCTTTTTTTGATGTAAACCTGTTATAAGTTTTATTTGGTTTTTACTAACCATAAAATAATGTACTTTTGAATTAAATATTAAAAAACACTTGAAAAAGAATTCCACAAAAATAGTAGCATTTATTCTAATAGCAATATTTATTTCTGCTTGTAATGCCGTAAAAAGAGTTCCGGATGGAAAAAGCCTTCTTGTAAAAAATAATATTCTGGTTAATGGAAAGTCTACAAACGACGAAATAGCATCAAATCAAATGTACCAAAAACCAAATGGTACTTTATTAGGCTACAAATTACGTTTGAATATGTATAATTTGGCCAATTTAAATCCTGATTCTACTTATCAGGCAAAATTTAAAAAAAGTCCCGGTCTTTATGAGCGTCAGGCAAAAGTTTTATCTGCAAAGCAAGTAGATCGTCTTGGACAATCATTTTTATATAAAGGAATTCACGAATTTTTAAAAAATACCGGTGAACCTCCTGTTATTATCGACACTGCAAAAACAAAAAAATCCCTGACCCGTTTAAAATACTATTATTTCAACAATGGATTTTTTAATGTAAAAACAGATTATAATATTGATAGCATTGGCAGAAAAAAAGCTCAGGTAAATTATAATATCACAACAGGTCCTGGTTATACTTTAGATTCAATTAAAACCAATATTCTTACTCCTGCCCTGGATTCATTATACAGAACGAATGCTGAACCTTCTCTTTTAAAATCCGGAAATCAATTTAAAACTTCTGATTTTGAAGAAGAAAAAAGCCGTATTACCACTTATTTTAGAAATCATGGCGCTTACTTTTTTCAACCCACTTATATCAACTATAATATTGATACAATTGGCAAGCAAAACAAGGCAGATGTAACTTTACTTATTAAAAACAATAACATTCAGGAAAGAGATTCGAGTCGCACTGAACCTTTTAAATTGTACAAAATCAGTGATGTAAATATTTATACTGATTATTCTCCTACGAATGCAAAAGCTAAAATTAACGATAGCACAACATACAATAACTTTAATCTGTACAGTTATAAAACCTTAAAATATAAACCGAGAGCCATTACAGATGCTATTTTCATCAATAAAGGAAGCACCTTTTCGGACACACGTACAACACTTTCTTCCCGATATCTAAATAATTTGAAGATTTTTAATTATCCTTCGATACAATATGAGGTCGACAAACGAGATCCGGCAGGAGAATCTTTAATTGCTAATGTTTATTTAACGCCACGAAAGAAATATAGTTTTGGGGCTACATTGGATTTTACACATTCTAATATTCAGGATTTTGGAATTGGAGCGAGTATTTCTGAAACGATTCGAAATGTTTTTAACAGAGCTGAAACTTTAGAAATTTCGGCGCGTTTAAATATCGGATCATCCAAAGATATGGCCAATCCAAATGATAATTTCTTTAATGTTTCGGAATACGGAATTGATACTAAACTTAATTTTCCAAGAATCTTAATGCCGTTTGGAACTGAAAAAATTATTCCGAAAAGAATGATTCCTTCAACAAGTATTGCAGCTGGTTTTTCAAAACAAAGAAATATTGGTTTAGACAAAGAAAACTTTACTGGTGGATTATCTTATAACTGGAATCCAAAACGTCGTAATACAGTCAAACTTGATTTATTAAATGCTCAGTTTGTACGCAATTTAAATCCGGACAATTATTACAGAGTTTATACTTCTTCTTACAACGAATTAAACGGTATTGCAAATCAGTACAATACTGATGCTACAAACATAGACGAAAATGGAAATTTAATTATTAGCCAGGGAACAACAAATTTTACTAATGAAGTTTTAAACAATCAAACAGCATTAACTCCGGGAGATGCACAATATAAAGATGTTGAAAGTATTGAAGAAAGAAGAGTAAGATTGACAGAAAATGATTTTATTCTGGCAACAAGTTATACTTTTACTACAACAACAAAAAAAGATCTTGCCGACAATACTTTTTATCAGTTTAAAACAAAAATAGAATCTGCAGGAACTTTATTATCAGCTGTTTCTAGCATTGCTAGTTTACCTAAAAATACAAACGGCAACTACGAAATTTTTAATTTGGAATACTCAGAATACATAAAAACCGAATTAGATTATATTAAACACTGGGATTTTGGTAAAGAAAAAGTTTTGGCAGTAAGAAGCTTTTTTGGAATCGCAATTCCGTTTGGAAACTCAAACTACATTCCGTTTTCACGAAGTTATTATGCGGGAGGTTCTAATGATAATCGTGCATGGCAGCCTTATTCGCTAGGTCCGGGAAGCACAAACGCTTTGAACGATTTTAATGAGGCCAATATGAAAATTGCAATGAGTGCCGAATTTCGATTTAAAATCTTCGGAGATGTCAAAGGAGCTATCTTTGCAGACGCCGGAAATATCTGGAATGTACTCGATAATGTGACTGATGACAAAGCAAAATTTAACAACTTAAACGATTTAGAGGAAATTGCTTTGGGCTCGGGATTTGGTTTACGTTACGATTTAAGCTTTTTTGTTATTCGTTTAGATTTAGGCTTTAAGACCTATAATCCGGCGCATCCAGAGGGAGATCGTTGGTTTAAAGAATACAATTTTGGGCACTCGGTTTTAAATTTTGGAATAAATTATCCTTTCTAATGCTAATTAATTCTTATTTTTGCAACCTAAAAACTAAAAACAACTATAAAAAAAATTACAATGGCACACAATATTAAACCAGGAGTAGCTACAGGAGATCAGGTTCAGGAGATTTTTAATTATGCGAAAGAAAAAGGTTTTGCTTTACCAGCAGTAAATGTTACAGGGTCTAGCACAATCAATGGAGTTCTTGAAACTGCAGCAAAACTAAACGCGCCAGTTATCATTCAATTTTCAAACGGAGGAGCACAATTTAACGCTGGAAAAGGATTATCTAATGCAGGTGAAAAAGCAGCAATCGCTGGTGGAATCGCTGGAGCATTACATATCCACACTTTAGCAGAAGCATACGGTGCAACAGTAATTTTACATACTGACCACTGCGCAAAAAAATTATTACCTTGGATTGATGGTTTGTTAGATGCATCTGAAAAACATTTTGCAGAAACAGGAAAACCATTATTTAGTTCTCATATGATCGATTTGTCTGAGGAGCCTATCGAAGAAAATATCGAGATCTGTAAAGAGTATTTAGCAAGAATGAGTAAAATGGGTATGACATTAGAAATCGAGCTAGGTATTACAGGTGGTGAAGAAGATGGTGTTGACAACTCTGATGTTGACAGCTCAAAATTATACACTCAGCCAGAAGAAGTAGCTTATGCTTACGAAGAATTATCTAAAGTAAGTCCTAAATTTACTATCGCTGCAGCTTTTGGAAACGTTCACGGTGTTTACAAACCAGGAAACGTAAAATTAACTCCAAAAATCTTAAAAAATTCTCAGGATTTCGTTCAAAACAAATTCAAAACTGGTCCTAATCCAGTAGATTTCGTTTTCCACGGAGGTTCAGGTTCTACACTTGAAGAAATCAGAGAAGGAATTAGCTACGGAGTTATCAAGATGAACATTGATACAGATTTACAATTTGCATACACAGAAGGAATTCGTGATTATATGGTTAAAAACATTGACTATTTAAAAACACAAATTGGTAACCCTGAAGGTGCCGATGTTCCTAACAAAAAATATTATGACCCAAGAAAATGGGTACGTGAAAGCGAAGTGACATTCAACACAAGACTTGAGCAAGCTTTTGCAGACTTGAATAATGTAAACACACTATAAATTTTAGATTTCAGATATTAGATTTTAGATTCCTTGGAGTCTAAAATCTAATATCTACAGTCTAAAATCTAAAATCTAAAAAAATGGCTTGGTTTAAAAGACAGGAAAAAGGGATTACGACCGCTACAGAAGATAAGATGGACGTTCCGAAAGGATTGTGGTACAAATCTCCTACTGGAAAAATTATTGACGCTGACGAATTAGCCAGAAACTTATTTGTTAGTCCGGAAGATGATTTTCACGTTAGAATTGGAAGCGCAACCTATTTTGAAATTTTATTCGACAACAACGAATTTGTTGAGTTAGATAAAAACATGACATCAAAAGATCCTTTGCATTTTGTGGATACAAAAAAATATGCAGAGCGATTGAAAGATGTAATGGAGAAAACGCATCTTAAAGACGCTGTTCGTACCGGAGTAGGAAAATCTAAAGGAAAAGAGCTTGTAATTTGCTGTATGGATTTTGCCTTTATTGGTGGATCTATGGGAGCTGTTGTAGGTGAAAAAATCGCAAGAGGTATTGATCACGCTATCAAAAACAAAATGCCTTTTGTAATGATTTCTAAATCTGGCGGAGCTCGTATGATGGAAGCTGCTTATTCATTAATGCAATTAGCAAAAACATCTGTTAAACTTGCTCAACTTGCTGAAGCCGGTTTACCATACATTTCTTTATGTACAGATCCAACTACAGGAGGAACAACTGCATCTTACGCCATGTTAGGAGACATTAACATCTCTGAACCGGGTGCTTTGATTGGTTTTGCTGGTCCGCGTGTAGTTCGTGATACTACAGGAAAAGATTTACCGGAAGGTTTTCAAACTGCTGAGTTTCTTTTAGAGCACGGTTTCCTTGATTTTATTACACCAAGAAAAGATTTAAAAGATAAGATCAACTTATATATTGATTTGATTCAGAATAACAATATTAGATAGTTTTAAACTTCTAAAACATTTTAAATCTCATCCGCTTTTGCTGGTGAGATTTTTTTATTCTACAAACATGTCGTCCCTACGGGACTTTTGAACCGGATGATTTAAATTCAACGGAATAAATTCCGTTGCTACCAATATGTCGTTCCTCCGGAACTTTATCATCAAATTAAATTGAGCATAAAAAAATCTCAGAACCTTAGCAACTTAGAATCTTAGAACCTTTTAAAAAGCTACATTCCCGTTCTAATCGCCTCTACAGGATCTAAATTTGCCGCAGAAATCGCAGGCAAAATCCCTGAAATTAATCCGATAAGTGCAGCAAGGGTTGTTCCTAAAATTATATTTCCAAAGCTTAATACAAATTCAAAATCGAGCGCTTTTGTTAGAATCAATGCAATTCCCCAAACCATCAACAAACCAATGATTCCTCCAATTACAGAAAGAATTATAGCTTCAAATAAAAACTGGAATAAAATGAATCGGTTTTTGGCTCCAAGGGATTTCTGAATTCCGATTAAATTGGTTCTTTCTTTTACAGAAACGAACATAATATTGGCAATTCCGAAACCTCCAACTAAAAGAGAAAATCCGCTGATAATCCATCCTACAACATTCATCTGACCTAAAATTCCATCTATAAAATCGGTAAATCCGGAAAGTACATTGATAAAAAAGTTATCCATCTCCCCTGCTTTCATGCCGCGAATTGCTCTTAATTTTTGTGCAACTTCGGCTTTGTAGGCATCCATATCAATTCCTTTTACAGGTTTTAAAACTATTACAGGCGTCATGGCATCGTTGTCGCCGTACATTCTGCGCAGAAAATTTGCCGGAAAATAAACAGAAGTATCGTTACTATCTCCAAAAAAACCTGCTCCTTGTTTTTTCATTACACCGATAACGGTAAAACGCTGTCCGTATAAACGAATACTTTTTCCGACAGGGTCACTTTCTCCAAAAAGTCCGTTGGCAATATCATATCCCAAAACAATTACCGGAGTTCCCGAATTTGATTCCGATTCGTTATAAAATCTTCCTTTATCAAAACTTAATCCGTCAATATCGACCATTTCAAATGATGACGGAACCATATTGACATCGGCAACGGTTTTTGAATCGTATTTTAAACTTTCACGATTTACGAATAACTGATAACCAACCTGCTCTGTATTGTTTAGTGAATTTTTCAAGATCACATACTCGTCATATTTAACATTCGGGAATTGTTCTCTTTTCCATTGTGGAATTTCTGACGGCCCGAAACAATATTTCATTAAATAAATCGTATTTTTATCTAAACTGCTCAAATCCTTAGAAATTTTTCGGTCTAAAGAATCAACAGCAGCAAGAACAGCAATAATTGAAAATATACCGATTGTAACGCCTAACAATGATAATAAAGTTCGCAATTTATTATTTCGTAAAGCATTAATGGCAAAGCTCAGACTTTCTTTTAATAACCGAAGATAAAGTAGCATATGTTTGTATTTTTCAATAAAGTAAAATTCAATAAATTAAAATCAAAAACCTAATAAAAATCAACTTACTCATGAGTACATTTTTTTAGTATAATGTTACATTAAATCCTTTAAAATAATATTTAAAAAAACTACTTTTGCAGTCTGAAAATCATAACTACACAATGAGCACAACTAAAACAATACAATCGGCATTAATATCTGTTTTTTCGAAAGATGGACTAGAGCCAATCGTTAGAAAATTACACGAACAAAATGTAACACTTTACTCAACTGGAGGAACAGAAGATTTTATTAAAAACCTTGGTATTCCGGTAGTTCCTGTTGAAGATATTACTTCTTTTCCTGAAATTCTTGGCGGAAGAGTAAAAACATTACACCCGAAAATTTTCGGTGGAATTTTAAATCGTCAGGACAACGAAAGTGATGTTCAGCAAATGAAAGAATTTGATATTCCTCAAATTGATTTAGTGATTGTCGATTTGTATCCGTTTGAAAAAACTGTTGCTTCTGGTGCAAGTGAACAGGAAATTATCGAAAAAATTGATATTGGCGGAATTTCATTAATTCGTGCCGGTGCAAAAAACTTCAAAGACACTGTAATTGTAGCTTCTGTAAATGAATACAGTTTGCTTTTGGATTTGATTACAGAGCAAAACGGAGCAACAACGCTTGAAAACAGAAGATTGTTTGCTACAAAAGCATTCCACGTTTCATCTCATTATGACGGTGCAATTTTCAACTATTTTAATACAGACGAAACGATCTACAAAGAAAGTATTGCTGGCGGTCAGGTTTTGAGATATGGCGAAAATCCACATCAAAAAGGTTTCTTTTTTGGAGATTTTGATGCAATGTTTAAAAAAGTACACGGAAAAGAGTTATCTTACAATAATTTATTAGATGTTGATGCGGCTGTAAACTTAATTAATGAGTTTAAAACTGACGGACCAACATTTGCAATATTAAAACACAACAATGCTTGTGGTTTAGCTTCAAGAAAAACAATCAGCGAGGCTTATTTAGCAGCTTTAGCTTGTGATCCAACATCTGCTTTTGGTGGAGTTTTAATCGCAAATACTAAAATTGATTTGGCTACAGCACAAGAAATCAACAAATTATTTTGCGAAGTTGTAATTGCTCCAAGTTATGATGATGATGCAATTGAAGTTCTACAAGAAAAGAAAAACAGAATTATATTAGTTCAAAATGAAGTTGAATTACCTTCAAGACAAGTAAGAACATGTCTTAACGGTTTGTTAATTCAGGATAGAAATAATATTACAGATACTAAAGAGCATTTAAAAACCGTTACTATCACAGAGCCTACTGCTCAGGAAATAGAAGATTTGATATTTGCTTCAAAAATTTGCAAAAACACAAAATCAAATACGATTGTTTTTGCTAAAAACGGAACATTAATTTCGTCAGGAACAGGTCAGACATCAAGAGTTGATGCTTTAGTGCAGGCTGTTGATAAAGCAAAAGCTTTTGGCTTTGATTTAACCGGAGCCTCTATGGCAAGTGATGCATTTTTCCCTTTTCCGGATTGTGTTGAATTAGCCAAAAAAGCAGGAATAACGGCAGTAATTCAGCCGGGAGGTTCAATAAAAGACGAATTAAGTATAAATTATTGCAACGAAAATAATCTTGCAATGGTATTTACAGGAACACGTCATTTTAAACATTAATTTGTTTAACTTTGTTCGATAAATTATTTATAACATTTTAAACCCCTAAAAAACTTATGGGATTTTTTGATTTCATGACCGAGGATATTGCGATAGACCTTGGTACCGCAAACACTTTAATCATTCACAATGATAAAGTTGTTATTGATAGTCCATCAATCGTTGCACGTGATAGAATATCAGGCAAAATCATTGCTGTTGGTAAAGAAGCTAACATGATGCAGGGTAAAACACATGAAAACATCAAGACCATAAGGCCTTTGAAGGATGGTGTAATTGCCGATTTTGATGCTTCAGAAAAAATGATCAATATGTTCATTAAAAGCATACCAGCATTAAAGAAAAGAATGTTTACTCCAGCATTAAGAATGGTAGTATGTATTCCATCTGGTATTACTGAAGTTGAGATGCGAGCAGTAAAAGAATCTTGTGAAAGAGTAAACGGAAAAGAAGTTTACTTAATTCACGAGCCAATGGCAGCAGCAATTGGTATTGGTATCGATATCATGCAGCCAAAAGGAAACATGATTGTTGATATTGGTGGTGGTACTACCGAAATTGCCGTTATCGCTTTAGGCGGAATTGTATGTGACAAATCTGTAAAAATTGCAGGTGACGTTTTTACAAATGATATCGTTTATTACATGCGTACTCAACACAACCTTTTTGTGGGTGAAAGTACTGCAGAGAAAATAAAAATTCAAATTGGAGCCGCTATCGAAGATTTAGACGGACCTCCTGAAGACATGTCAGTTCAGGGTAGAGATTTACTTACGGGTAAACCAAAACAAGTAGATGTTTCTTACCGTGAAATTGCCAAAGCATTAGACAAGTCAATTCAGCGTATTGAAGATGCCGTAATGGAAACATTATCTCAAACACCTCCTGAATTAGCTGCTGATATTTACAATACAGGTATTTATTTAGCTGGTGGTGGATCAATGTTAAGAGGTTTGGATAAACGTATTTCGCAAAAAACAGATTTACCTGTTTACATTGCTGAAGATCCATTAAGAGCAGTAGTTCGTGGAACTGGTATGGCTCTTAAAAACATTGCAAAATTTAAAAGCATCTTAATAAAATAAGATTCAAAATAACAAATCAAAATATACTTATGAGAGTCGAATTGAATCATTCGGCTCTTATAAAATTTGAAGCCCTAAAGCATATCCTGAAACAAAATAACCGAACAAGAAATGCAGCAAATTTTTAATTTCATTATACGAAACAGTAATCGATTGCTGTTTTTGCTGCTTTTAGGTATTTCGTTGGCTCTCACAATTCAATCTCATTCCTATCACAGAAGCAGAGTAATCAGTTCGGCTAATTTTTTAAGCGGAGGTGTTTATGAAAAAATCAATCACATAAATGAATATTTGAATTTAAGAACCGAAAATGACGAATTGGTACTTGAAAACGCAAGATTAAAAAGCCTTTTATTTAATAAAAAAGACACCACAAAAATACCTTTGGCTGACAGTATAAAAGGAGTAAAACCTGCTGATATCATTGTTTCAAAAGTAATTCATAACTCTTACAGCACTCACGAAAACTATATTACGTTAAATTCCGGAGCAAAAGACGGAGTGAAACAGGATATGGGTGTAATCAACAGTTTAGGAATTATTGGTGTGGTTGATAATACATCAAAAAATTACTCGACAGTGGTTAGTATTTTGAATATGAAATCGCAGATTAATGCAAAAATCAAAAAATCAAATCACTTTGGTTCTTTAACCTGGAATGGTAAAAGCACCGGCTATGTTCAGTTAGAAGATGTACCAAGATTAGCTTCTATAAGAAAAGGTGATACAATTGTTACCGGAGGGCAATCTGTAATTTTCCCTGAAGGAATTAACATTGGTACAGTTGATAAAATTTACATTAAAGACAAAACAAGTTTTTATGTCATAAACGTAAAACTGTTTAACGATATGACCAATCTTGGACATGTTTATATTATTAAAAGTAAAGACCGAGAAGAACTTATTAATTTAGAAAAAAAGGAGAAAGATGAATAGCGCATTGTTAGTCAATATTTTTCGATTTATTATATTACTGGCAATTCAGGTTGTTATTTTTAATAATATGAATTTCTTAGGATACATAAGTCCTTTTCCGTATATTCTTTATATCATTCTTTATCCGGTAAACAGTAACAAATCGGGTTTAATAATTTCCAGTTTTTTACTTGGTCTTACCATGGATATGTTTTGTAATTCTGGTGGAATTCACGCAACAGCTTGTGTTATTCTGGCGTATTACAGACCTTATATTTTTAAGTTTTCATTTGGTTTGAGTTACGAATATCAAACTATAAAACTAAACGAATCTCTAACTCCTGAACGGTTTTCATTTATTTTAGTATCCGTTGTATTACATCACATTGTACTATTTATACTTGAAGCTTTCCAATTTAAATTTATTTGGGATATTTTACTTCGAACTTTATTCAGTTCAGTATTTACCATAATTATTTCAATCATAATCATATATCTTATTAAGCCTAATAGACGATGAGAAAAGTTCTGCTGCCCTCTTTAATTATTATTGCAGCATCTTTGCTAGTGATCAGGATATTTTATCTCCAGATTATTGATGATTCTTTCAAACTAAAATCAGAAAATAACGCAATTAAAAAAGCGTACGATTACCCGGAAAGAGGATATATTTATGACCGAAATGGAAAATTATTAGTGGCCAATCAGGCTTCTTATGACATTATGGTTATTCCTCGAGAAATCAAAGAAAACCTTAATGTTACTGAATTCTGCAATTTACTAAGCATTACTCCCGAAGAATATTACAAAAGAATTGCAAAGGCAAAAGTTTATAGCCCTAGATTACCATCTGTTTTTCTTGCACAGTTAAACAAATCAGAATTTGCTGCTTTTCAGGAAAAGATCAGAAAATATGAAGGTTTCTATTTTCAGAAGAGATCGCTTCGTGATTACGAAGTAGATTATGGTGCCAATATATTTGGTTTTATAACGCAGGTAGACGAAAGATTAGTTGCTAAAAATCCATATTATAATAGTGGTGATTTAATAGGAAAGCAAGGAGTTGAGCAAAGTTACGAAGAAATTCTACGCGGAATTAAAGGTGTAAAATACATTCAGAAAGATAAATACAACCGAGAAATTGGTTCTTACAAAGATGGTAAATACGATACCATTGCCGTTGCCGGAGAAGACATTAACTTAACCATTGATGCAGAACTTCAAAAATACGGTGAAGAACTAATGATTAATAAACGAGGAGGAATTGTTGCTATTGAACCTAAATCTGGTGAGATTTTAGCATTAGTAACTGCTCCATCTTACGATCCGGGAATTTTAGTAGGAAGACAAAGATCTAAAAACTACACACTTTTATATCACGATTCGATCGCAAAACCTTTATACGACAGAGGACTTTTGGCGGAATACCCTCCAGGTTCTCCATTTAAAATTTTGACCGGTTTGGTTGCATTACAAGAGGGTGTTATAAACGAGCAGACTACTTTTATGTGTCACCACGGATTTAGTTACGGTAGAGGTCGTTTTATGAAATGTCACGGTTTTGGTCCGCACCAATTAAATAACGGGATTTACAATTCATGTAATACTTATTTTGCACAGTCTTACATGTTAACAATCAACAAATATAACAATCCGGGAAAAGCTGTAGATGTTTGGAGCAATCACGTGAAAAGTTTCGGTCTAGGACAATTTATGGGATATGATTTACCTACTGGTAAAAGAGGAAATATTCCAACTTCTAAAACGTATAAAAAAATATATCCTAATGGTGGCTGGAGAAGTACCACTATCGTATCGAATGCTATTGGCCAGGGTGAAGTTTTAATGACGCCAATACAATTGGCAAACATGATGGCCACTGTAGCAAATGAAGGTTATTATTACACGCCTCATATCATTAAAAAGATCGAAGGCAAAAAAATCGACGCTAAGTTCACGACCAAACACGAAACTACAATTGATAAAAAGTATTTTCCCCCGGTTATAGCAGGATTATTTGATGTATATAATAGAGGAACAGCTTATGGGCTTAGAGTTGAAGGTATTGACATTTGCGGAAAAACAGGAACAGCAGAAAACTATGCCAAAATAAACGGTAAAAGAGAAAAACTAAAAGATCACTCGATTTTTGTGGCTTTTGCTCCAAAAGACAATCCGAAAATTGCTATTGCAATTATGATTGAAAATGGAGGTTTTGGTGCTACAGTAGCGGGACCAATTGCGAGTTTGATGATCGAAAAATATCTTAGAAAGAAAATTACAAGAACTGATTTAGAAGTTCGTGTATTAAACAAAAGCTTAGCAAGCGAATATGCCAAATTAGGAGGAATGAACGAAGCAAGCGCTATCGAATCGACTCCAAAAGATTCTGTTTTGAAGGCTAAAATTGTTGCACCGAAAGTGAAAGTACCTGCAACAACTACAGCTCCAAAAACAGAAATTAAACAAACAACCGTAGACACTACTAAAAAGAACTAACAAGATTATTTCAAATGAGAAATCAAAGTGTAAAAAATAATATTGATTGGATAAGTGTCTTTATCTACATTGCCTTAGTAACACTAGGGTGGCTGAATATATATTCCTCCTCTCTATTATCTACTGATGGTACATATCAAAAACAATTAATATTTATTGGCTGTACAATTCCGTTAATATTTGTTGTTCTGTTTGTAGACGGTAAATTTTACGAAAAATACGCCAGTATTATATTTGGTGTTTCCTTGTTATCTTTAGCGGGATTGTTTCTTTTTGGAAAAACAATAGCCGGACAAAGATGCTGGTACGCTATTGGAAGTTTCACCATTCAGCCATCTGAGTTTGCAAAAGCCGCTACATCATTGGCTTTAGCCAAATATTTAAGTGACAGTCAAATTAATTTAAAGGAAACAAACAGACAAATTCAGGCATTGGCCATTGTGTTTTTGCCTGTGCTTTTAATTTTACCACAACCCGATCCCGGAAGTGCTTTAATCTATAGTATCTTTATTGTGGTTTTGTTTAGAGAAGGATTGCCTTCATGGTATGTCTGGACAGGCTTTATAACAATTTTACTATTTGTACTAACGCTGATTTTAGAACCTTATGTCGTTATCCTAATTGCTTTAGGAGTATTAATAATTATACATTTTAAAGGCCGGGCAGTAGATCGAAATGTACTTTTAAGCACGATACTTTTGGCTTTGATTTCAGGTTTTGTTTTATCTGTCGATTATGTTTTTGATAACGTTTTTAAGCAGCACCATAGAGACCGTTTTAATATTTTACTAGGAAAAACAGTTGACATGAAAGGTATCGGATACAATACCAATCAATCTGAAATTGCGATTGGATCTGGCGGCTGGATAGGAAAAGGATTTTTAGAAGGAACTCAAACCAAAGGAGGTTTTGTACCAGAGCAACATACCGATTATATTTTTACAACCGTTGGAGAAGAATGGGGTTTTGCCGGATCACTTGTTGTTATTCTTCTTTTTGCCGGATTGCTTTTAAGAGTAATTTATTTAGCCGAAAGGCAGAAAACAAAATTTAGCCGGGTATATGGTTACTGCGTTGCCGGAATTCTATTTATTCACTTTTTTGTAAATATAGCGATGGTTGTGGGTATCTTTCCTACTATCGGGGTCCCGTTGCCATTCTTTTCGTATGGAGGTTCAGGGCTTTGGGGATTCACTATTTTATTATTTATCTTCTTAAAAATGGATGCTAACAAGGTTAATGAATGGTAGACATACATTAAATTTCAATTTTTTAAAATTCCAAAATCCAATTGATATACAAAAATCCAAGTTTGTGACTTGGATTTTTTTATGCTTATAATTTATGCTTTCAAATTGAAAAACCATCTATCGCTATAGAAAATGGTGTAAACACTAAATGTTGTGGAGAACATGAATTTTGTATTCTGATTTTATCACTACGCAGCCTTTCAAATTGATCTTATGCAATCAATTTTGGCTTATAAAAAAAGTCCGAAGTTTAATAAAACTTCGGACTTTTTTTATAATGATTTCAATTATATTTTTTCAATTGGTCTTTTCTTCAATAATTTAAGAAGAACCGGGAATGTAGAGATTATTACAATTATAATGATGATATATTCAATATGCTCTTTTAAATTTATTCCTTGTTTTAAAAACACTCCATATAAGTAATGGCCGGAAAAAATCAATAAGAAGGACCATAAAAATGAACTCAGAACATTATAAAACATAAATTTCTTTTTGTCCATCGAAACTATACCTGCAATAATTGGGGCGAAAGTTCTAAAAATAGGCAAAAACCTAGCGTAGATAATAGCCTTTCCTCCATACTTTTCAAAGAAATCTTTTGACTGTAATAAATATTTCTTTTTGAACCAGAAAGAATCTTCTTTCTTAAATAAATAATATCCGCTTTTCGCACCAAACCAATAACCGGTCATATTTCCAAGAACCCCCATTATAGCAACCAAAATTGAAAGTATAAAAACATTTATAAAATCACTTGGAATATAAACTACATTTTGAATTAAATCACGACTGTAAATACCTGCCAAAAACAACAAACTATCTCCCGGAAGAAAAAAACCAGCAAAAAGTCCCGTCTCAGCAAAAACTATAAACAGAACAATATACAAACCAATTTGGAAACCTCCAATGCTTAAAGTAATATAGAATTCAGGGTTAATTAATTGGGTCCAATCAAAATTATTCATAAAATGGTTTGGTTACATTTATAGTTGGTGAAAGTAACAATAATTTACTTTAACCACAATAAAATACGGTATTTTAAAGATAAATTAACTATTAAAGAAGCCCAAGCTATCAAACTTGGGCTTTACATTATTAACCTCTTTCGTACTTACAACAAGAGTGCAAATTGTCGTAATCTTCCTGAGTTGCTTTTACTTCTTTGGTGTCGTGACCTACTTTAGCAATGGCTTTATTTAAATCGGCAGGCGAAGATTTCTCTTCATTTAATATTACACTTAATTGATGTGTGTTAATATCCCAATTGGCCATTTTTACTCCGGGAACACTATAAGCCGCTTTTTCGATTCGCTTTTTACATTGCTCACAATTTCCGTTTACCTCTGTTGTATATTTTAAGTTCTTATTTTTTTTAGTTTGGGCCTGAGCCGAAAATCCTAAAAAAGTGATCATGGCAATTAAAATTAAATTTTTCATATTATTATTTATTGTTATTGAATTGATTTTGAATTTTGAATTTGATTTTTGCTATTGCTATTGATATTGAATTATTTTATTTTAAATCGTAATCCTGCATAATACATTTGTCCGTAAATAGGCGCATATGCAATCGAAGCGTCAAAATTTGGACCAAAAGGATCATCTGCCCCTAAAATAGCTTTTTCTTGTTTATAGTTTCCAATATTTTCTCCACCAATATAAACTTCAAAAACAGGAGAAAAAACTCTTGTTACCTGAATATTCATTACAGCATAAGAAGGAGAAAAATCAGAAAATTGATCTGCAGCAGGATTTGAAGCTGTGTATGGCAATTGCTGTTTTCCTGACCAGTTAAAAGTATAGTCAAATTTCCATTGTTTATCATCATTAAGATTGGTTTCGTATTCCAGATTTCCTAAAAAACGATGTTTGGCCTGCAGCGGACGCTGAAAAGTTCCTCGCAAATAATCGGTCTGAATGTCATAGTATTTATAAGCAGTTCGCAAATTCAGATTATTGGCTAACTCATAATTAAACTCAACCTGCAGACTATTTGCAAATGAATTTCCTTTTAAGTTATAAAACAAAACTTCCTGCGGGCTTTGCATTAAGTCGACAATGGCCTGATTTTGAAAATCGGTTCTGTAAAAATCAAAACCAGCATCGGCATTTTTATTAAAAAGCTTGAATTTTTGAGAGAAACTAATACCGTAATTCCATGCAATTTCAGGATTTAGGCCATAGGTTTTTCCGTTATGATCTAAAATTGAAAAAGTTCTTGAACTTGCAAAAAGCTGTTGATTTTCGGCAAAAATATTGGCAGAACGTTTTCCTCTTCCGGCAGAAAAACGAATTACTCCATTCTTCCACGGATTGTAACGCATGTGTAAACGTGGCGTAACGAAAAAACCAAGACGGTTATGATTATCAACCCTTCCTCCTAAAATCAAACTAAAATTATCGGTGTTGTCATATGTATATTCAAAAAATGCCCCAACTGAATTATCAATTCGGCTATAATCATTTAAATTCACTAATTCCTGATATTGGTCGTAAGTAAAATTTAATCCTGTTGTAAATTTATGCTTGGTATTATTGATAATCGAATTGAAAATTAAATTAGAATAATAACTATTTTGCTTAATATCATATTGATTTAAACCAAAATACGAATCTTGATTATGACTGTTAAAAGCATTTTGAAAACCGATACTTTGATAAGGCATATCTTTAAAAACATAACCAATTTTAGTAGAAACCTCAAAACGTTCGGTATTAATTTCTGACCCCCAGTAATTGGCTGTACCGCGATCTCTGTCTTTATCAAAATCGACTTCTCCGGTTTGTTTTTTATCATTCATATATCTGAAATTGATAAAACTCACCAATCCACTTTCGGGATCATAATACTGATATCTGTTTAAAACATTGATTTGTTTCCCTAACGGATTATCTAAAAATCCGTCGTCGTTCATGTCGTTTTTTGCTACTCGCGTATTTCCGTGTACAAACAAACTTGTTGCCCATTTATCAGATAATTTTTTATTGAAATGCGTATTTAGCTCAAAACGAGAATCTGTAGAACCGTAAGCATTCAGAAAAAACGGAATATCGCTTAAAGGTTTTAAAAGCTCTGTGTTTATTTGTCCCGAAATACTTTCGTAACCATTGATAACACTTCCTGCTCCTTTGGTAATCTGAACGCTTTCTATCCAGGTTCCGGGCGTAAATGATAATCCGTAAACCTGAGAAGCACCACGAACCGAAGGGATATTTTCTTCGGTAATCATTAAATACGGACTTGTTAAACCCAACATTTTAATTTGTTTGGTTCCTGTTAAGGCATCAGAAAAATTGACATCAATCGACGGATTTGTTTCGAAACTTTCGGCCAGATTACAACACGCAGCTTTGAGTAGTTCTTTACTGGTTATTGTGGTTGTATTTGCCGTAAGCGTATAGGATTTTTTAATTCCTTTTTGCTTTTTTGTAATTTTCACTTCTTCTAAATCTTCTTGCGAAAACACAGAAACAGAAAGCAAAATCATCACTAAAAGCATGATATTTTTTTGCATAAAAATGATTTTAATTATTTAGAAAATGCTGTTTTGAATTCTATCCAGAAATAAAAACAGTTGATTACAAGCCAAAGCCAGGCTTGATTCTAAACATTAAAATCAGGCGTAAAAAATATATTGTTGGTATAATTGATATAAAGGCGGCGCATTCGCATCAGAATAATACGAAATGATTTGATTGCTTTGGAAAATAGGAATTGATAAAAAAGCAATTGGTTTAAATTCCTGAATTATTGCAGGAAAGGCAATATGAAAAAAGAACATTTTGATAGTCGCATCATCTGATTTTTTCTCAAAATGAACTACTTTGTCTTTACAACAAGAAGATTTTTTTTCGGATGCTCCACAACATTTTTTTTCAGGAGAACCTGAAGCTGTGGTATTTAATGAAACAGAAGCGATTTTTCCTCCGCAATAATGCACATCAAAAGCAAACCCAATGTTGGAAACCAACAATAGGAAAGCTAAAAATAATCCTGTGCATTTTTTTAAATTCATATTGCAAAACTATTTAAAAAGCTTCGAAAAAGCGCTAATAAAATGTTATTTTTTGAGATTTTGCTGCTGATAATAAAAAGCTGGAATAAATAACAGCACAAATATTGGCTGAATAATAAATCGTCTTACATAAAAAAGGATCCAGCTGCCTTCTGAATAAAATTTCAGGATTGCGAAAAACATACCGAAAAGCAGCAATAAAAAAAAGACGTATAAAACAGAACTGAATTTAATTATCTCAACATCTTCAAACAAAGAATAAATTAATACTAAAGACAATACTGTATTTAAAAAATATCTAAATAAAAGCCCTCCGAAAAGCTTCAAATGATCAACTTCGGGAAAAGGCAAACTTTTAAAATCAGATTCAAAATAAACTAAAAAAGGGTCATAAAAAAGCTGATTTTCAAAAGCCCTGATAATTCCGAAACAAACTACTATTATAATTGCTATTATAATTTTCCACGTATGTTCGAATATTTTATTTAGCATACTTTGAAAATTTATTCACCCAAATTATCCACAAGATAAAAATCACTCCGTAAATAACCAGTGGAAAAAGAACTCCATGCAAAATATGTTCTTTTTCAGGAAAATGAAATAATAACACCGTTAGCAATGCAATTCGAATTACATTTAATAGATATATGATAAAGATTCCAAAAAGAATAAAAAACAAAGTGGTTTTAAATTTTCCTGAAAATGCAACTACAAAAGATACAAATAATACAATAACACTTATGGCATTACAGCCTTCTATGATTCGCAATGTATATCTTTTGTTGTACCAAACCTCTAAATAAGGATTCGCAACACTTTTGAAAATTTTAATATCACAATTAAACAAATGCATTAACTGGTTAACATTATGACCTACAACATTTGTTATTCCGTCTACATCATTGATTCCAAAACTATTCAAATAGAATTTATAAATTACCGTTAGCAATATATAAACACCAAAAAAAGTGCTAATAAAAATTAGAAATGGTTTAAATTGTAATAAATATTTTCTCAAAAGATTTTTTTTTCAAATTTATATATTTTTTAACTCCCTCTTTAAATACTTTTGTATAAAATTTTTACACCATGACATTTCAGGAATTACAACCAAAAATAAGCGCTATAGTAGCTGAAAACAACATTGTTAGAGACGAAAAGCTTTTAGCAATCTGTCAACTATTAAATGCAAATGTAGAATATTATAACTGGGTTGGTTTTTATTTTGCCAATCACGAAAACAAAACCTTGCATTTGGGTCCCTACGTTGGTGCAGAAACGGACCATACTGTAATTCCTTTTGGAAAAGGAATTTGCGGACAGGTTGCCGAAAGTAATGCCAATTTTGTAGTACCTGATGTTGCTGCTCAGGACAATTATATTGCATGCAGTTTTACAGTAAAGTCTGAAATCGTTGTTCCTTTATTTGTAAACGGTGCAAATATTGGCCAGATTGATATTGACAGCCATGTTATAGATCCTTTTACAGAGGCTGATGAACGATTTTTAGAATTTGTAAATCAAGAAGTTGCTAAACTATTCTAAAAGGGCTATTTTTAATAAAAAATAGAACTGAATGAAGAGAAACATATTACTCCTTTTGCTTCTGATAATTTCAGCTAATGTATTTTCACAAATTAATGTAATGTCTAAGAAAATTTTTCTTGACTCATTAAATCGTGAAACGACGCCCGAAAACTACAGTTACAGTAGAGTAATTACAAATTATTCTCAAAAAAGTGCAAGATACGTTGTTACCGATTTCTACAAAAACGGAAGAAAGAAAATGACAGGCAGTACTTTAGACAGGGATATTTTAAAAAAAGATGGAGAGTTTATCTGTTATTATAAAAATGGCGCAAAAGAATCTGTCATAAATTATTCAGAAGATCATAAATCGGGGAAAGAAATTAATTGGTACGAAAACCAAAGTAAGAAATCTGAAAAACAGAATCTCTGGGATTCAAAAACAAAAAAATCCCAAACTTTAATTCTTAATTACTGGGATGAAAATAAGAATCAAACTGTGATTGATGGAAATGGAGAATATGAAGAAACAGATAAATATACAACACAAAAAGGAACTATTAAAAACGGACTAAAACAAGGTACGTGGCAAGGGAGTGACATTTTGAGCAAGATTACCTTTATTGATAATTATGATCGGGGCGTTTTAATTTCGGGCGTTAGTATCGATGAAAACAATGTGAAATCTTCATATTCTTCTTTGAATGAAAAGCTAAAAGGCAAAAAGTACTCGAAGTTAAAATAATATTTAGAATTAGCTTTAAACTCCATATTGATAAAAATTTCATTATTTTTTATTGTGTAAATTTTGCCAGTTTGTCTTAAAAATATTACTTTGCATAATCTTAATTTTAACTTTTTATGAGACTAATTTTATGCTCATTATTCTTTATTTTGATTTCGGCGAAAGTTTTTCCTCAAAAACCAGTTGCCGCAAATAAGTTAATTTATCTAGACTCCATGTGGGTGCCATGTAGCGAGGATAATTATAAATATACGAGACTTATTGAAGAATATTATAGCGATAAAAAAGCTTATGTTTATAAAGACTTTTATAAATCTGGAAAATTAAAATTTATCTCTACTACGTTAGATAAGGATATCATTATAAATGATGGTCAAGCTCTCTCCTATTATGAAAATGGAAATAAAAAATACATTGTAAATTATATCAATAAAAGAAAATCAGGAAGAGAATTTAACTGGTACGAAAACGGAAATTTAAAATCTGAGATTGACTATTTTGAAAGTAAAAAAGGGCAAATTGAGAGTAAAATAATTAACTTTTGGAATCCTGAAAAAGAACGAATTGTTATAGATGGAAACGGAAATTATTCCGATAAGAGTGAAAGCAATGAGGAAGCTGGCATATTAAAAAATGGTGAACAAGAAGGGCTCTGGACTGGAAAAGATTTTAAGCGAAAATCAAGTTTTACAGAAATTTATGATAATGGAAAATTAATTTCCGGCGTAACTACCGATTCTTTAAACACAAAATATTCTTATAGCATAAAACACCTTCATCCAAGTCCTAAAAATGGAATTGAATCTTTCTACAGTTATATTGGAAAATCTATGCGTATTCCTGTAGAAGCCAGAAAAGTTTCTGGAAAAATATATATGACCTTTATAGTCGATGAGGAAGGAAATTTAGTAGACCCAAAAGTATTAAAAGGAGTTGGTTACGGTATTGATGAAAATGCTATTCAATTGATTAAAGAAGCAAAAAAATGGAATCCTGGAAAGAACAGAGGTGTTCCTGTTAGAGTGCTTTATAAATTACCAATAACAATAATTACAAAATAAGACGCAATAAAATTATTTTTCTGAAAAAAAAGTATTATTTTTGCACCCGTCTTACAAAAGATGTATGACATACATAAAAATCATTAAATAATATTGGAATGTATTTAACTAAAGAAAAGAAAGAAGAGATTTTCGCACAACACGGTGGTGCAACAAACACTGGAAGCGCAGAAGGTCAGATTGCATTGTTCACTTACAGAATTTCACACTTAACTGAGCACTTGAAAAAAAATCGTCACGATTACAACACAGAGCGTTCTCTTGTACTATTAGTAGGTAAAAGAAGATCTTTGTTGGATTACTTGAAAAAGAAAGAGATCAACAGATATCGTGAGATTATCAAAGTATTGAATATCAGAAAATAATCAATATAGAAAAGAGGTGCGAAAGTGCCTCTTTTTGTTTTTACAGATTGTATTTAATTACAAGCATTTATATAAGAAAAAAAGTTTGGTTTTTCATTGGGTTTTAGAAACAACAACTACACACACAACAACTACAACACAACTAAAACCCATTGTATAACCAATAAGGAAAAATTATGATTCCACAATTATTTGTAGAAAAGATCGATTTAGGTGATGGCAGAAGCATCACAATCGAGACGGGTCGTTTAGCAAAACAGGCTGATGGTTCGGTAGTAGTAAGAATGGGCGACACGATGATACTTGCAACAGCAGTATCTGCACGTAGCGCTAACCCAGCTGTTGATTTTTTACCATTAACGGTAGATTACCGCGAAAAATTTGCAGCAGCAGGTCGTTTTCCAGGAGGTTTCTTTAAAAGAGAAGCTCGCCCAAGTGATAGCGAAGTATTAACAATGAGATTAGTAGACCGTGTTTTACGTCCGCTTTTCCCAGATGATTACCATGCTGAAACACAAGTTATGATTCAGTTAATGTCTCATGACGAAGAAGTTATGCCAGACGCTTTAGCTGGTTTAGCTGCATCTGCAGCATTAGCAGTTTCAGATATTCCTTTTTACAACTTAATTTCTGAAGTTCGTGTTGCACGCATCGACGGAAAATTTGTAATCAACCCAAGCAGAACAGAATTAGAAAAATCAGACATCGATATGATGATTGGTGCTTCTTTGGACTCCGTAGCAATGGTTGAAGGAGAGATGAAAGAAATTTCAGAAGCTGAAATGGTTGAAGCAATTAAATTTGCTCACGAAGCTATTAAAGTTCAAATTCAGGCACAATTACGTTTGCAGGCTGCTTTTGGTAAAAAAGAAATTCGTACTTACGAAGGTGAGAAAGAAAACGAAGAAATTTACAAAAAAGTAAAAGCTGCAGCATACGATAAAATTTATAATATAGCTAAAGTTGGATCGGCTAAACACGAAAGAAGCGCTGCATTTGCTGAAGTAAAAGAAGAAGTAAAAGCTTTGTTTACTGAAGAAGAATTAGCTGCTGATGGAGATTTAGTTTCTAAATATTTTTACAAAACAAACAAAGAAGCCGTTCGTAATGTAGTATTAGAATTAGGTGTTCGTTTAGATGGTAGAAAAACAACAGACATCAGACCAATCTGGTGTGAAATCGATTATTTACCAAGAGTTCACGGTTCTTCTTTATTTACACGTGGAGAAACTCAGGCATTGGCTACAGTAACTTTAGGAACTTCCAGAGAAGCTAACCAAATAGATTCTCCATCTGAACAAGGAGAAGAGAAATTCTACTTGCACTATAACTTCCCTCCTTTCTCAACTGGTGAAGCAAAACCACTAAGAGGAACTTCAAGAAGAGAAGTTGGTCACGGTAACTTAGCTCAAAGAGCTTTAAAAAATATGATTCCTGCAGATTGTCCTTACACAATTCGTATTGTTTCTGAAGTTTTAGAATCTAACGGTTCTTCTTCTATGGCAACAGTTTGTGCTGGTACAATGGCTTTGATGGATGCTGGAGTTCAAATGGTAAAACCAGTTTCTGGAATTGCTATGGGATTGATTACTGACGGAGAGAAATTTGCTGTATTGTCTGACATTTTAGGTGATGAAGATCACTTAGGAGATATGGACTTTAAAGTAACCGGAACTGCTGATGGTATTACAGCTTGTCAAATGGATATCAAAATTGACGGTTTACGTTATGACATCATGGAGCAAGCTTTAGGACAAGCTCGTGAAGGACGTTTACACATTTTAGGTAAACTTACTGAAACTATCGCTGCACCAAGAGCTGATGTTAAAGCTCACGCACCAAAAATTATTACCAGAACTATTCCTGGAAACTTTATTGGAGCATTAATTGGACCTGGTGGAAAAGTAATTCAGGAATTACAAAAAGCTACAGGAACAACTATCGTGATCAATGAAGTTGATGAGCAAGGTGTTATTGAAATCCTGGGTACAGATCCTGCCGGAATTGAAGCAGTATTGGCTAAAATTAAGTCAATCACCTTTAAACCACAAATGGGAGAAGCTTACGAAGTAAAAGTAATTAAAATGTTAGATTTTGGAGCTGTAGTAGAATATACTTCTGCACCAGGAAATGAGGTTTTATTACACGTTTCTGAATTAGCTTGGGAACGTACTGAAAATGTTACTGATGTTGTAAACATGGGTGATGTATTTGAAGTGAAATACTTAGGTGTTGACCCTAAAACCAAAAAAGAAAAAGTGTCAAGAAAAGCACTTTTACAAAGACCTCCACGTGAGGACAAAAAAGAGTAATCAGATCTTAGTTTACTAAAGGTTTATTCATAGAAAACCCCAATTCATTTATTTGACTTGGGGTTTTTCGTTTAAACTAAATTATTTCAAGCATTATTCTAGCTTACATTATAAATACGTTTTTAACTATTATAACAATAAATTTACTTAAACAATTTATCAATTTTAAAAGATATTAAATACGTAATTTATTCACATAAAATCCCAATTCACTTATTTGAATTGGGATTTTCCTTATAAAAGAATAAACAATAAATGACATTTTAACACTTATCCGTGAAATTTGTAACATTTTTTTGATACTTTTGAAATCGCCAAAACAAAACATTAAAACCACACAATCCTTTGAAAAATTATCAAAAAAAATCTGCATTCCTTATTTTATTTGGATTATTCTTAAACATTTTCACTATTCACAGTCAAACAAGCAACGATGTTGCCATTTACAATTGGTTTGACAAAACAATAGGGAAAGAGAATCTGGACATCATTAACGGCATCCCGCACACCAATCCTTACAGAACAACGGGAGATAGTCATTTGTATTATATTGACCAATATGAATTAGGAACTTTTAATTATGAAGGACAATTATATTATAATGTAAAACTAAAGTATGATATCTATAGAGATATTTTGGTTTTAAATCCTTTTGGAGAATCAGAAAGTGTTGGTATAAATGTTATCACTACAAAAGTTAGTTCTTTTTCTATTAAAGATAAAAACTTTGTAAATATTGACAAAAAAGATCCGGCGGTTCCTGAATTTACAGCAGGTTACTATGAAGAAAACAAAATTTCGCCTGATTTTATATTTTATATTAAACATCATAAAAACCAAATAAAATCGATAAATGAAGGTGTATTACTTTATACTTTTAAAGAAAACATGTCATACTTTCTTGATATAAAAGGTAAAATTTATTCTATAAAAAGCAAAAACGATATCATCAAACTGTTTCCAGATCAAAAAAAACAAATCAATGGGTTTTATTTAATGAATAGAGAACTTAGAAAATCTGATGAAAATCAATTTATGAGAAATTTGATGAAATATATTAGTAATTCTCTTTCCATTCAAACCAAATAAGACAAATGAAAAAATTTCTACTCGCCTTAATTATTTTATTCTCATTTCAATTATCTGTTGCCCAAAATTCGAATGAGAAAATATCTATTACTTTTAAAGATGAAACTTTAGAGAGTGCCTTAAAAGCAATTGAAACAAAAACATCTTACAAGATTTATTTCGATCCTACATGGGTTGGCGCCAATAAAGAATTGATAAACGGAACTTATACCGATGTTAAAATTGATGAGATACTGGATAAAATTTTAAATAAAACGGATTTAAATTTTATCATTCTAAAAAACAAAATCATTCTAACACTTAACAGCACAATTCACGATGATTTGCCTGCTAATTATTTTTCTGACGCTCCAATTGAAACTCCGAGCAACGATAATAATACTGACAATCCTGTTTTTTATCAACAATATGATTCTTTAAACAGTTATAGCGTTACAAAAAAAGCGTCGATTGTTTTTATTGGTAAGGAAAATAAGGACGTAACCAAGAAAAATTATACTGTTTCTGGTTCGATAAAAAATGCCGAAACCGGTAAACCCGAAGCTAACATATATGTTAAAGTAAAAAATAAAAACATCAGTACTTCAAGTGATCCTGATGGAAATTATACTTTGCAACTTCCGCGAGGAATCAATGTTATTGAAATAAAATCATTAAGCCACAAGGATGTATCCAAAACTTTAATGGTTTATGATGATGGTACTTTTGATATTAATGTTAACGACAAATCAAATCAGTTAGACGAAGTTGTAATTAATAAAAAAGGAAGAAAACAAACTGAAACTGCTGTTTCGGGCTTGGTTTCCATTGATATTGAAGGAATAAAAAATGTTCCTTTAATCCTTGGTGAAAGAGACATTTTAAAAGTTGCGACTACTTTTCCGGGTATTAAAACTACGGGTGAAGGATCGGCGGGATTCAATGTTAGAGGAGGAAAAGACGATCAAAATTTAATTCTTTTAGACAATGCTGTACTTTATAATCCACAACACTTTCTGGGCTTTTTCTCTGCCATAAACCCTTATACTGCTAAAAAAGCCGACATCTATAAAGGAAGTATTCCTGCTGATTTTGGTGGAAGACTTTCATCTGTATTTGATATTAGTACGAAAAACGGGAATCCCGAAAAGTTTTCAGGTGAAGGGGCAATTGGTCCAATTACATCAAACCTTACACTTAGTTTACCAATAGAAAAAAACAAATCAAGTATTATTTTTGGAGGTCGAGCAACTTATTCAGATTGGATTTTAAAATCTTTAGATGATGAAAATCTTAAAAATAGCCAAGCTGGTTTTTATGACGGAATCCTTAAATACAACAATGCCATTAACAGCAATAACAATCTTGAAGCTACTGCTTATTATAGCCATGACCGTTTTAGTTTGGATACAGATTCTATTTATAAATACAGCAACAGACTTGCTTCATTAAAATGGGATCATACTTTCAACAAAAAAAGCAAAGCAGCTTTGATTTTCACAAACAGTGAATACAAGTTCAATATTGACTATGATTCGGATAACGTTGATTCATTTGATTTTGGATATAAAGTAAATGAGTCGCAAGTACAACTAAAATTCAATTATCAATTAACTCCAAAACATAATTTATCATACGGTATTGCAAGTAAATTATATAATATTTCTCCAGGATACCAACATCCTAAAAACCCTGAATCTCTTTTACTTTCAACCGACATTGAAAAAGAAAGGGCACTAGAATCTGCCATTTATTTATCCGACAGCTATAAATTAAGCGATAAATTATTACTTGATTTAGGTTTGCGATATTCTTATTATGCAGCTCTGGGAGAAGCCAATATAAATTCTTATCAGGCAGGATTGCCTTTAAGTAACGAAACTGTAACCGGAACTACGCATTATAAAAAAAATGAAGTCATAAAAACATATGGCGGCCTCGAACCTCGTTTGGCAGCACGTTATTTTATTACCGAAGATTTCTCGATAAAAGCTGGTTATGACATGACCAGACAGTACATTCATCTTTTATCAAGTAATGTAACACAATCACCTACAGATACCTGGAAATTATCAGATTCAAATGTTGCGCCACAAACCGCACAACAAGTTTCTTTAGGATTGTTTAAAAATCTAAAAGATGAAGAATATGAAATTAGTCTTGAAGGATATTACAAAAGATCTAAAAATATTCTTGATTACAAAGTTGGGGCACAACTTGTTTTAAACGAAAATGTAGAAACAGAATTATTACAAGGTGAAGGAAAAGCTTATGGAGTTGAACTTTTATTGAAGAAAACAACCGGAAGATTAAACGGATGGATTGGCTACACTTACTCACGCACGCTTATTAAACTTGACAGCCAGTTTAGTTCAGAAAAAGTAAATAACGGAAATTATTTCCCTGCAAATTTTGACAAGCCTCATGATTTAAGTGCCATTTTAAATTATAAATTTACAAGACGTTATAGTTTATCAACCAATTTCCTATATCAAACCGGAAGACCTATTACTTATCCTATTGGAACTTATCAATACGGAAATGCACAATATACATTGTATAGCGACAGAAATGCTTATAGAATTCCTGACTATATTCGTCTGGATATCGGAATTAATATTGAAGGAAACCATAAAATAAAAAAACTGGCTCATAGCTTCTGGAACATATCAGTTTACAATGTTTTAGGAAGAAATAATCCGTACTCAATTTATTTTGTCACTGACCAAAGTGGAAAAGTAAAAGGCTATAAAACATCTATTTTCTCAATACCTGTACCAAGTATTACTTATAATTTTAAATTTTAAATGAAAAATTATAAACTAAATAATATTGTTGTTTTTATTCTTTTAGTTATTCTCTGTAATAGCTGTACAGAAGCATATCCGTTGCTAACTAATAGTTATGAAGAGGCTTTAGTAGTTGAAGCTACTATAACTAATGAATTGAAAACGCAAGAAATAAAACTCACTAAAACAGCGAAGTTTGAGGATGAAAATTATTTGCCGGAAAGCGGTGCAGAGGTTTTTATAACAGATGATTCAGGTAATCAATATAACTTTAAAGAAGATGCTGAAAAATATATTTCAACAGTAGAATTTCAGGCTATACCAGAGAGAAAATATCAATTGCATATCAATACTAAAGATGGAAGATCTTTTGAATCATCTCCAGAAACTTTAACTACCATTAATCCGATGCAAGAGGTAACTGCTGCAGTTGAAGCTAAAGATAATGTGAATGGAGTAAGTATTAGAATAAAAAGTTATGATGCTTCACACGCATCAACGTATTATCGATATGAATATGAGGAAACCTATAAGATTGTCACTCCAAAATGGAGACCAATAAAAGCAACATTAAGTCCTACTGGTTCACTTGTTTTCCTTACAAATTCACCAGATACAAAAGTATGTTATGGAAGTAAAAAAAGCACAGATATTCTTTTAGCTAATACAAATGATTTAAGTGAAGATCGTGTTGATTTTCTGGCACGATTTATAAGCGATCAGGATTATATAATGACAACCAGATATAGTATTCTGGTAAAACAATATATAGAAAGTTTAGCAGCTTTTAATTACTATACAACCTTAAAAAAATTATCAGGTCCTGAAAGCATTTTATCTCCTACGCAACCTGGACTTTTACAGGGAAACATAAAATCTGTCAACAATCTAAATAATAAAATAGTGGGATATTTCGATGTTGCTTCAGTATCAACAGAAAGAATATACTTTAATTATACTGATTTATTCCCTGGTAAGGCCGCACCACCATATGTTACTGATTGCCTGGAATATTGTTATGGTGATCCTGAAGCTGGACAAGTTCCTGAGCCATGCACACATGTAAAATCGCCTGTAGATGATTTGGTATTGGGCAAAGTAACTTATTTCACAGGAATTGACAGCCCAGATTCGTTTAGTTATTGGGTTAATGCTCCTTGTGGAGATTGTACCACTTTTGCATCGAATATAAAACCAACTTTTTGGACAGATTAACATTTTCGATTCTAATAAAAAAGTGAAAAGTTTCTAAATCAAAAAGTGCAAAATTTAAGTAATGAAAATTCATAAAATAAAAAACATAATCCTTTTTAGTTTTCTTGCCATCCTGATTACGGGATGCACAGAAACTTATCCGCTTTTGACTAACACATATGAAGAAATAATTGTTGTTGAAGCTACTTTAACTAACGAACTTAAAAACCAAGAAATAAAAATTACCAAAACTTCCCGATTTGAAGATGAAGGAGTTCAAACAGAAACTGGTGCAAAAGTTGTCGTTAAAGATGATCAGAACAATGAATATTTGTTTGAAGAAAATGCAGGGACTTACAAATCTCAAACTGTTTTTGCCGCAGCTCCTGATAGACAATACATATTGGATATCACTACAAAAGATGGAAAAATTTACCAATCAACTCCACAAACCTTAACGGCTGTAAATCCAATTGAAAGCGTTGTGCCTTCACTTGCAACAAATAAGAATAACGAAACAGGAATTCAGATTAATGTAAATAGTTATGATGAAAATAAGAGTTCAAAATACTATCGTTATGAATATGAAGAAACTTATAAAATTGTTGCGCCAAGATGGAATTCTTTAAAAATTATAACAACTGGACCACAAACAGTTGCGTTGATTAATAATGATCCAAGTACACGAATTTGTTATTCGACTCAAAAATCGAGCGATATTATTTTAGTCAATACTAACAATCAAACAGAAGACAGGGTAAACTTGCCAATTCGTTTTATACAAGAAGACAATTATATCATTGGTCACCGATACAGCATACTGGTTAAACAATATATTGAAAACTTAGAAGCTTATACTTTCCATAGAATATTAAGAGATATAGCAGGATCATCAAGTATTTTATCTCCAAAACAGCCTGGTTTACTATCAGGGAATATAAAATGTATTAGTGATTCTAACACCAAAGTCATTGGCTTTTTTGATGTTACTTCTTACTCTGAAACCAGGATATTTTTTAATTATAATGATTTTTTTCCTGCCAAACCAGCACCTTACTTCAATACATGTGAAGACATTCCTTTTTTGTTTTGCTTTGGAGGAGAAGGATGTGAAGGAGAAAGTATGATTTATAACATCAATAGAAACCTCATGACGTACATTGGTAACAGCGCACTAAATTATAGACTAGTAGACGCAGAATGCGGAGATTGCACATCATTTTCATCTAACATAATACCTTCATTTTGGACAGAATAAAACACCTTATTGCATTGTTTGTACTCGTGAGTACACAATTCGTCGGCGCACAGCAAACCATCTCTTTAGATGAGACTGTTTTCATTCATTCAAATGCTACCACATTTGTTTCGGGTGAAACCTTATTGTATAAAATTTATTGTTTAAAATCTACAGATAAAACACCCAGCAATATTAGTAAAGTAGCCTATGTGGAACTTGTAGACAACAATAAAAAATCGGTATTTAAAACCAAAGTTTCGCTGGAAAACTCAGTTGGCCAAGGGGATTATTTTATTGCTACAACTTTAAAAACCGGAAATTACAAACTGATTGGCTATACAAACTGGATGTTAAACAAACCTGTTTCTGAGTTATTTCAACTAGATATAAATATCGTTAATCCGTATAAAATAACTGAAAAAGGAACTTCTGAGAATGCTTTAACTTCAAGTGCCGTTAGTTCTTCAAACAGTTCAGAAACAGCATCAAATCAAAGCAGTATCACAAACGAAAATGTTAAACTTAATTTGAATAAAAAAACATTTTCAAATCGTGAATTAGTTGATTTAAAAATTGAAACTTCAAATGCAGTTTTCGCAGACGGAAATTATTCTTTATCTGTTAGAAAGCTAGACAACATACCTACTAAAAGTCAAATCTCTGCCACAGATTTTGCAACAAAATCATCATATCCGGTACCACTTGATTTACAAAATAAAGATCAGAAAATAATTCTTCCTGAATTAAGAGGAGAAACTATTTCGGGAAAAATCACAGCACAAAATGGCAGCGATAAAATTGCAGACATAAGCGTTGGTCTATCACTTCCGGGGAAATCTTTTGCATTTAAAGTAGTAAAAACGGATGCTGAAGGAAATTTTATTTTCAACATAAATAAAACATATTACACTCCGGATATTATTGTTCAGATAATTGATGAAAAAGCAATTAATTATAACCTGACTATAAATAATGCTCCGGAAATAGATTACTCAAAACTATCTTATGAGCAAAATGCTAATTTATCTTACGTAATCAAAGAAAGCCTTCTGGACAGATCTGTTTCAAGTCAGGTTGAAAATGCTTATTATCATAAAAAAGTTGATAACATTGAAAAAACACCAACACTGGAAACGTTTTATTATCCTCTTGCAAAAGAATATGTTTTGGATGATTTTACCCGATTTAAAACATTAAAAGAAACGATGACTGAGGTCGCTACAGAAGTTTACCACAAACAAGTTGGCGACAAAACTTATTTACACGTAAACGATCCTAGCGTTTTTCCTCAATTACCTGATGCCGCATTAGTTTTGGTTGATGGATTGTATTTAGAAAATCAAAATGATTTGATGATTTACAACATGAAAAATGTTTATAAAATTGATGTAATTATTGGAAGATATTATGTAGGTTCAAAATCTTTTAACGGTTTGGTGAGTTTCACCACTTTTGATAAAGATTTTAAAAGCACACAAAAAGGAAGCTTTATCGCAAAACCTACTGTACTAAGACCGCAGCCGAAGAAATTATACAACAAAATAGAATATACTAATTCTAGTGATAACGCAAGAATTCCAGATTTCAGAAATCAATTGTTCTGGAATCCTGAAGTGGCTTTAAACAGCAAGAATAATAATTCTTTTTACACATCAGATCTTTCAGGAACTTTTGAAGTAAGACTTGAAGGTTTTGCAAAAAACGGATCACCGGTTTCTTTAAAAGAAATTATCGAGATAAAAGACTCAGCATCAAACTAAAACACTAAATTATTAAATAAAAATTCCCGTTTCTACATTTTAGAAACGGGAATTTTTATTTTTTTTCAAAATATTTGTAACTTTTTCATAACTTATTACGTATAACTAATTGTACACTTTAAAAATAAGGAGACAATACAATGAGACAACTTAAAATCACCAAGCAGGTAACCAATCGTGAAACTGCATCGTTAGATAAATATCTACAAGAAATCGGAAAAGTTGACCTAATTACCGCTGATGAAGAGGTAGAATTAGCACAAAGAATAAAGGCTGGTGATCAAAGAGCTTTAGAAAAACTTACAAAAGCCAACCTACGTTTCGTAGTATCGGTTGCTAAACAATATCAAAATCAAGGATTAACACTTCCCGATTTAATTAACGAAGGAAACTTAGGTTTAATCAAAGCAGCTCAACGTTTTGATGAAACTCGTGGTTTCAAATTTATCTCTTACGCAGTTTGGTGGATTCGTCAATCGATCCTTCAGGCTTTGGCAGAACAATCACGTATTGTTCGTTTACCATTAAACAAAATTGGTTCTATCAATAAAATCAACAAAATGTATGCGTTATTAGAGCAATCTAACGAGCGTCCGCCTTCTGCTGAAGAAATTGCAAAAGAACTTGACATGACTGTAAATGACGTAAAAGAGTCTATGAAAAACTCTGGTCGTCACTTATCTATGGATGCACCTCTTGTTGAAGGAGAAGATTCTAACCTTTACGACGTTTTACGTTCTGGAGAATCTCCAAATCCGGACAGAGAATTAATTCATGAATCATTACGTACTGAAATCGAGCGTTCATTAGAAACATTAACTCCTAGAGAGGCAGATGTTGTTCGTTTGTATTTTGGTTTGGGAGATCAACACCCAATGACTTTAGAAGAAATTGGAGAAACTTTCGACCTAACTCGTGAGCGTGTTCGTCAGATTAAAGAAAAAGCAATCCGCAGATTAAAACACACTTCTAGAAGTAAAATTCTTAAAACCTATTTAGGGTAATAATATAAATTCCAATATTTTTAAATTCCAAATTCCAATTTTTGTTGGAATTTGGAATTTTATTCGAAAAGAAAATAATTTGGAATTTTACGACAAACAACAGTTTGATTGACTGTTCGTTTTTTGATTGATGATTGAAACTCCGGCTGATTACCGGAGTTTTTTATTGCTTTTTTTTAAACCATTAAGAAATTATGTTAAATTAAGGAAGATCATTAGTTTATAAAAGCAAAGAGTAACGTATCAAGTGCTGCTTTATTTTCTTAATCTCTTAATGGTTAGAAAAATAAAATTTTATTTTAAACAAACTAAAATCTACCTTTGCAAAAAATAACACACACAACTACACAATGAAGAATACACTTATTGCTCCTTCTGTTCTTGCAGCTGATTTTGCCAATTTACAACGTGATATCGAAATGATCAATAACAGCGAGGCTGATTGGTTCCATATTGATATTATGGATGGAGTTTTTGTTCCGAATATTTCCTTTGGAATGCCAGTTTTGGAAGCAATTTCCAAACATGCAAAAAAAACAATCGACGTACATTTGATGATTGTTGACCCTGACAGATACATCAAAACTTTTGCTGATTTAGGTGCCAATATTTTAAGTGTACATTACGAAGCTTGTACACATTTACACAGAACACTTCAGGCCATTAAAGCTGAAGGAATGAAAGCAGGAGTTGCCATTAACCCTCATACTAATATTGATTTTTTAGAAGATGTTATTAATGACATTGATTTAGTTTGTATTATGAGCGTTAATCCTGGTTTTGGAGGACAATCTTTCATCGAAAATACTTATGCTAAAGTTAAAAAGTTAAAAGATTTAATTACAAGAAAAGGCGCTTCAACAATTATTGAAATTGACGGTGGTGTAACCAACAAAAATGCAAAACAATTAGTAGAGGCCGGAGCTGATGTTTTAGTTGCAGGAAGCTTTGTTTTTAAAGCCGAAAATCCAACGCAAACTATTGCTGACTTAAAAGTCCTTACTACTTTTTAAATTTTTCAAATTCGGAAAGAAATCAATACCGGTCATTTTTTCTAAGGTTTCAATAGAAACTACAAAATCATAAAGTGACTTATCGCTATCTTCATTCGGAACTAAAAAAGCAATTGCTTTATGTTCTTTCCCTGATTTAGCCAAAATGATTTTATAAAAATATTTAGGAACAGATACTTTTTCTGTTCCTATTTTTTTATCCGAATCTTTTAGAATTCCTCCTGTAACGACATACACATCATTGTATTTTCCTGCCCAATAACGTGTTTTTTGCTCCAATTTATTCCAGATTCCGCTATTAAAATCATGTCTTTGAGGCGAAATATTTGAGGTATAAAAAGTATCATTATAAGCCTCTTTATTAAACTCCATATCTCCAGCCGGACACAGATGCCCTTTGTCATATCCTGATTTTTTATAATTTCTCCAATCAGCAGAACCTGTGGTTACATTGGGGTCTTCAACAAAATAAGGTCTTTTAAAATCATTATTTTTTAAATATTCTTTCTTTAATTCATAGGCAACCCACTCAGCCTGCTCAAATTTTTCATTATATGATAGTGTATAATACTTGTGTTTCACAATTTGATTTGTTGAAGATGTTGGCAAATAAGAAGTATTAAACAACGAATCTGTACTAGTTTGACTTGAAACAAAAGATGGTGAATTATCTTTTTCAGATTCTTCAACTATAATTTCATTTTTTTCCTTCACATCACTTTTACAAGAAAACAATGCCAAACCCATCAAACTAAACACAAGACTTTTTATCATATTATTTTTAATTAAAGTTCATAAAAAAAACGCTCCGTAAATATAAACTTTCGGAGCGTTTTTATAACAAATTAATTTTCTAAGAAATTAAGATTTTACTAATTTATCTTTTTTCATTTTAGACGAAGTACCTTTTACAACATTACCTTTAGTTTGTAAATCATCCAAAATATTTAATGCCTCTTCTACATAAACATCTTTTGATAATGCCTGATGCCAGGCTTCTCTCTTCTCTTTTAAAGTTGCATCGTTTTTAATTTCAAGTTCTTCGTAAGGAAGTGATTTAAAAACCAAATTGTTTTTGTATTCTGAAATTGGTTTGTATTTTTTACCCTCGTTTTCAACTTGTTCCTGCGTAGCTTTAAAACTATTGATATTTAAGCTGTAAGTGTTTTCTTTGTTTTTAACATCAATCCATTTTGCATTATCTTCAATTAATTTAAATTGAGGACTTTGAGCAATTCTGGTTGTACTATTGGCAATTGCCTGATTAAATTTTTGGTTTCCTGTCCATGTATTATAATCAGCCTGATCAATTTTATCCCATGGCATTGCATTATCAATATCACGTTCTCCCATTTTTAAATACGCATAACGATCCGGCATAACAACATCACTATGAACACCTTCTAATTGGGTTGAACCTCCATTAATTCTGTAGAATTTTTGCCCTGTAATTTTCAGTGCACCCAAATCTCCATAACTTGCATTACGAACAAATTGATTCAAATCAAGAACGTTTTGTACTGTCCCTTTTCCGTAAGTTTGTTTACTTCCAATGATAATTCCGCGTTTGTAATCCTGAATTGCAGCAGCCAAAATTTCTGAAGCCGAAGCTGAGAAACTGTTAACCATAATTACCAACGGTCCGTCCCACTCTATCTTTTTATCTTTATCGTATAAAACTTCTTTCTTTTTTCCGGCAGATTTTACCTGAACAATCGGTCCTTCTTCAATAAATAAACCTGCAATATCAACAACTGTAGACAAAGATCCACCACCATCATCACGAACATCAAGTACGATTCCGTTAATATCTTCTTTCTTTAATCTCTCTACTTCAAGAGCAATATCTTTTCCTGCATCGCGGCCATCTTTATTTTCAAAATCGATATAAAATTTAGGTAAATAAATTACTCCGTATTTCAATCCATTCTTTTCTACAATACTTGATTTTGCGTATGTTTCTTCGATTTCAACAACATCTCTTATAATAGAAATAACTTTGATGCTTCCGTCGACTTTTTTAACGGTAAGTTTTACTTCCGTTCCTTTGTGTCCTTTAATTTTTTTCACAACATCATCCAAACGCATTCCCACAACATCTACAGGCTCTTCATTTCCTTGTGCTACTTTCAAAATTAAATCTCCAGCTTCAAGTTGTTTTCCTTTCCAAGCCGGACCTCCTGAAATTAATTCGTCGATTTGAGTAAAATCATTTTTCTTGGTTAATCTTGCACCAATTCCTTCTAATTTCCCACTGATATTTACATCAAAACGATCTTTTTCTTCTGGTGCAAAATAACTTGTATGCGGGTCAAAACGTGTCATAATAGAATTTACGTACACAGAAAACCAATCTTCTTTATTTAAATCTTTAATAAGACTAAAGTTATCGTCTAATGATTTTAGTGAACTTTCACGAGTTTCTTTCTCTAAAGTTTCAAACGATTTTACTTTATAAGCAGGATCTGTTTTTTTCTTATCTTCTTCTAGCTTTTGTTTTGTAACAAGAGATGAAAGTGTAGATAATTTAATTTGCTTTCTCCATCTTTCATTAATTTCTGTTAGATTTTTTGCATAAGGCAACGTCTCATAATCAGCATTAAAAGTCTCATCAACAGTATAATTAAAAGGTTGAGCTAAAATAGTTTTATAGCGTTTTTTGCTTTCTTCCATACGTTTCATCAATCTTGTATAAGTAAGATTGAAGAAAGTAAGATCCTTATTTAAAAACTGATCGTCAAGCATCAATTCATATTGCTTGAATTCATCAATATCAGACTGCAAATAGAATCTTTTTGAAGGGTCAAGCGCATCAATATAATCCTTAAAAATTCCTTTAGAAAACTCATCATTTATTTCAGCAGGACTGTAATGTCCTTTTTCAATAACAAAAGCAAGCAATTCTAAAAGCGTTTTATCTCTGTTTGGATCCGGATCATCTTGCTTATCTGCATTAATTTTAAAAGCAAATAAGGTTAAGGACAAGCATAATACGGCTATAAGTATTTTATAATTTCTTTTCATAAACTTAATAATAGCATTCATCAAATTTTTTAATCTAAGTTACGGTAAAAACTGTGCCAACAAAGCCAAGCTCACTATAATTTTTTGTTAAAGATATAAAAATGTTTGAAGTACCAAAGCCATGTTTACTTTAGTTGACAAATTTTATTTTATTTGTTACTATTCTACAAAATCTGTCACTACATTTGTTATAAAATATAGCTTCTGTCGCCGTATAACAACACTTTATTTTAAATTATGAAACAAGAAAAGCCCCTTATATTAGTTACCAATGATGACGGAATTCTGGCTCCAGGAATCAGAGCTTTAATAAGTGTTATGGAAACTATTGGCGAGGTAATAGTTGTAGCTCCAGACAAGCCACAAAGTGCAATGGGTCACGCCATTACCATCAACAATACTCTTTATCTGGATAAAATTTCAAAAGAAGGCGACGAAATTGCCGAATATAGCTGTTCTGGAACTCCGGTTGACTGCGTCAAACTGGCAGTAAATGAAATCATGAAAAGAAAACCCGATTTGTGTGTTTCAGGAATTAACCACGGATCAAACTCTTCTATAAATGTTATTTATTCCGGAACTATGAGTGCCGCGGTTGAAGCAGGAATTGAGGGAATTCCGGCAATTGGTTTCTCTTTATTAGATTTTGACTGGAATGCCGATTTTGAACCTGTAAAATCTTTTGTCAAAAGAATTACTCTTGAAACAATTGCAAACGGACTACCAAAAGGCGTAGTTTTAAATGTTAATTTTCCGAAATTAAAAGAAAATGAAATTAAGGGAATAAAAATTTGTCGTCAGGCAAAAGCTTATTATGCCCAGAAATTCGACAAGCGTCAAACACCTTTTGGCAAAGATTATTACTGGTTAACAGGCAAGTTTACAAACGAAGATCAAGGAGAGGACACTGATGAATGGGCTCTGGAAAACGGTTATATTTCGGTAGTTCCCGTGCAATTTGATTTAACAGCTCATCACACTATGCAACAACTTAATACGTGGAATTTAAATGACTAAAAAGGATATTATTATTGGTTTCTTAATTGGAATTTTTGTCGCTTTACTTGGAAGTTTTTTATTTATAAAAATCTTTACCGATTTTGAAATTTCAACCGGAATTAAAACTATAAAACAATATGGTTATCTGGGAAAAGTGATTGCCTTAGGAGCCACTTTAAATTTAGTTGTTTTTACAATTCTTTTAAAAATCAATAAAGAATTTATGGCAAGAGGAGTCATTTTTGCTGTAATTGTTTTAGCGATTTCTACTTTGTTTATTTAAATTCTATCTTTGCATTGCAAAATTTTGGTGTGTTTTTAAAATAAAACACATCTCAAAAATACTTTTATGAAATACTACATAATAGCTGGCGAAGCCTCTGGAGATTTACACGGTTCAAATTTAATGAAGGCATTATATGAGGAAGATCCTCAGGCCGAAATTAGATTTTGGGGAGGTGATTTAATGCAAAAAGCCGGAGGAACTCTGGTAAAACATTATCGTGAACTGGCATTTATGGGGTTTGTGGAAGTTATTTTTAACTTAAAAACCATTTTCAGCAATATTGCTTTTTGCAAAAAAGACATTACGTATTTCCAGCCAGATGTCATTATTTTTATAGATTATCCTGGTTTTAATATGCGTATTGCAAAATGGGCAAAAGCATTAAATTACAAAACATACTATTATATTTCTCCTCAAATTTGGGCATGGAAAGAAAACAGAATCAAAGCCATCAAACAGGATGTTGACAAGATGTTTGTGATTTTACCTTTCGAAAAAAGTTTTTATGAAGACAAACATCATTTTCCGGTAGATTTTGTAGGCCATCCTTTAATTGATGCTATTCAAAATCAGCCGCCTTTTGATGAAGTTATTTTTAGAAAAGAAAATCAATTGAGTGAAAAACCGATTATTGCTGTTTTGCCTGGAAGCCGCAAGCAGGAAATCACCAAAATGCTAAGTTTGATGTTAAGTGTTGTTGATGATTTTCAGGATTATCAGTTTGTAATTGCCGGAGCACCAAGTCAGGATTATGAATTTTACCAGCAATTTATCACCAATAAAAACATCAAATTTATTTCTAATAAAACCTATGATTTGTTGCGTTCTTCAACAGCTGCATTGGTAACATCGGGAACAGCAACTTTAGAAACTGCACTTTTTAAAGTACCCGAAGTGGTTTGTTATAAAGGAAGTTGGGCTTCTTACCAAATTGCAAAACGTATTATTACCTTAAAATACATTTCGCTTGTCAATTTAATTATGGATCAGGAAGTTGTAACAGAATTAATTCAGAACGAATGCAATCCAAAACGTATTAAAGAAGAATTACAAAAATTACTAAACCCAAATTACCGTCAAGATCTGCTAAAAAATTATGATATTCTGGAGCAAAAACTAGGCGGAATTGGAGCGAGTAAAAAAACTGCAAAACTTATTGTTGCCGATTTAAAATCTTAACCTTTTTATTTTGAAAAAAATACTCGTTTTATCTTTGTTGTCTTTGCTGTTTATTTCGTGTAAATCGACATCATCTGCAGTAAATAAAACTGAATCAAGATGGGAAAACAAATATATTGTAACTAATTTAATCGAAACTGCAACAGACAATATAGGCGTGCGCTATAAAGCCGGAGGAACGACAAAAAATGGTTTTGATTGCTCTGGCTTGGTTTTCACCACTTTTGATTCTCAGAACATTAAACTACCAAGAAGCTCGTATGAACAATCTAAAATTGGAAAAATAATTAGATTGAATGATGCACAAAAAGGCGATTTAATTTTCTTTAAAACCAATAAAAGCAACCAAATAAACCATGTTGGCTTAATTACCGAAGTCCGTTCTGATGAAATAAAATTTGTACATTCTTCAACTTCAAAAGGTGTAATAATTTCATCAACAAAAGAAGCTTATTATCAAAAATCTTTTACACAGATTAATCGAATTATCGATTAATATTATCTACTAAAAAATATTATTTTTCTTACATATTTTTAATACTTTTAGATCATGAAAGTATTAGATTTTCCTTTGGTTAAAATTACCATCAGCTTTATTCTAGGAATTTTGGTTTGCTATTTTTGGCAGCCTTCAATTCTAATAGCCACAACGTCTCTTGGTCTCGGCATATTCTTAATTTCAATCTTATATTTTCTTTCAAAAAAGAGCAAAAAAGCAAATACTCTTTTTGGTATAAGCATTAATTACCTTTCATTTTGTGTCGGGATTACGACTATCCTTATCAATACCGATTCTCTTCAGCAATCCAATTATACACATTACGAAAAAGCTTTTAAAAGTGAACATTATATAACTTTGACACTTCGCGAAAAAATCAAAAGCAATGATTATAGTGATCGATATATTGCCATTGTAAACAGCATTAATCAAAAAAAATATTCGGGGAGAATTATTATAAATGTACAAAAAGACAGTTTGCCCAATCTTCTTATAATTGGAAACAAAATAAGAGTAAAAACAATTTTACATCATAATAGTCCGTCCAAAAATCCGAATCAGTTTGACTACAGTAAGTATTTGGCAAACAAGCAAATTTATGCACAAATCTATACATCAAAAGCAGCAATTAACATTAACAGAAAAATCAAAAAAGATATTTGGTTTTATGCTTCACGATTAAACACAAGAATACTTCGCAATCTTGAAAAAGCAAATTTCAATAAAGTCGAAATGGATGTCGCAATGGCATTAATTTTAGGACAGCAACAAGAAATTTCAGCTGATATTATTAAAGATTATCAATATTCAGGAGCTACACACGTTTTATCAGTTTCCGGGCTGCATGTCGGATTTATAATGATATTCATTCTTTTCATTTTAAAACCAATTCCCAACACAAAAAAAGGTTCTTTTACAAAACTAATTGTCATTATAATTTCGCTCGCACTTTTTGGTATTGTATCAGGGCTTTCACCACCCGTTTTACGTTCTGTTGTTATGTTTTCTTTTATTGCAATTGGCAATCATTTACATAGAAGTACTAATACTTATCATACTTTACTTGTATCCGTTTTATTGATTTTGCTTTTTGAACCTTATTTCCTATTTGATGTTGGGTTTCAACTAAGTTACATTGCATTATTTTCTATTGTATGGATTCAGCCTTTATTGAAAAATATATGGACTCCTAAAAATAAAATTGCCCATTATATTTGGGAAGCTTTAACCGTTTCATTCGCAGCACAAATAGGTACTTTCCCAATTTGCTTATATTATTTTCATCAGTTTCCGGGACTTTTCTTTGTGACCAATATTCTCATTTTGCCTGTTTTATCCTTTATAATGATAGCAGGAATTATTGTTATGGTGATTTCTGTATTTCAAAGTTGTCCATTATTTATTGTTCAAATTTTTGAAAAAAGTATCTATTTCTTAAACCTTATCATTCATTATGTTGCGTCTTTTGATTCTTTTGTAATTAGAAATATCTGTTTCAATTCTTATTATCTGTTTACCTTTTCTTTAGTAATTATTACAGCGATAATATGGTTCAAAAAACCAACTTTCGGTAAATTAATTGCTTTTCTTTTTACTCTGATTTTACTTCAAATTTCATTTATTTACACTAAAAAAGAAACCGAAAATCAAAGAGAACTAATCGTTTTTAATGCATCCAAAAAAACAATTATTACAAAAAGAACCGGAAAAAATGTTTCCATTTTTACAAATGACAGCCTTCTAAAAAAAGAAGCAAAAAATAACATTACTGACGCCTATTTAGTTGGAAATTTTGCCGCTTTAAAAGAAATAAAAACCGTTAGGAATCTTTTGTTTTTTAATGGCAAAAAGATCCTTTTAATAGATAGTACCGGTATTTATGAAGATAAAATTCAGCCTGATATTATTATTCTAACGCAATCGCCCAAAATAAATTTAGATCGTATTTTACAGGAACTCAAACCAAAAATCGTAGTGGCAGATGCAACAAATTCAAATTCTATACAAAAATACTGGAGAACAAGTTGTCTGATAAAAAACATCCCTTTTCACGCAACACGCGAAAAGGGATACTATACTTTGAATTAGAATTTCAGTTATTCCTCCGGATTTAAGATTAAATTAGATTCAGCAATCCATGCTTTTACACCACTTGAATTGTAACCAATTTTTCCTAAGGAATTAAAGTTCGTTTTTCCTGTTCTCATAGCTGCGGTTGCAAAACAAGCTTGGGGTAACTCGTCTATACCGAAGGCATTTTTTAAGGAAACGTTTTGCTCTCTTACACTTTGAGATGCTGAAGCATCAGACAAATCAAGTTTTACTAAAACAACATTTTTATTAGACCAATTTAGAAAATCGGGCGTGTTAAAAATTTCAGTTTGAATTTTTTCCGGTGCATTTGAGGCGGTAAAAAAAATCAATAATGGCTTTCTTTGTTCGTTACTTATTGCAATCGCGTCTGTCAGATTTGTACTCCAGACAAGGCCTTGTGATCGCACAAAAAACGAACCTAAAAAAAACAGTAGGATAAGTAATTTTTGGGTCATAAAAAATAAGGTTTGGTTATAATAATTGAACCAATTTAACATAAATACGCTAAAAAACAATCCTGAGGAAGTTAAAAAGTTAAGAAAGTCTTAATTAAAAGGAATTCGCCAATAAATTGATAAAAAAATATCAATTTGAAAAAAAACAGCGCATTAAATAGGAAATGTCGTGACAATGAATCGCTGGAACAAGGCAAAAAAGAATCCCTTTTCACCTGTGATGAAAAGGGATTACTACAAATTAAATTTAGAAAGTAATTAAAAAGTTTTATTATTCGCTTTCACTGGGATGCAAAATCGAATTTGACTCAGAAATCCAGGATTTTGCTCCGCCGGGTTTGTAGGCAAGTTTTCCTAACGCACTAAAAGTCGTTTTATTTTTTCTAACAGAAGCACTTGCAAAGCAAACTTCGGGTAATTCAACAACACCAAAAGCATTTTTAAGTCTTACATTTTGTTCTTTATCACTATCAGAAGCATTAATATCGGATAAATCCAATTTAACCAAAATGACATTGTCACGAGACCAAACCGCAAAATCCGGCGTTTTGAAGATTTCGTTTTGAAGATTTTCCGGCACACCTGAGGCAGTAAACAAAATTAACATTGGTTTATTTTGCTCATTGCTTATTGCGATAGCATCAGTCATGTTTGTTCTCCAGACTAAATTTTGAGAATGTAACATAAATGATCCAAAAAAAACGAGTAGGATAAGTAATTTTTTAGTCATAGTAATAGGTTTGGTTAGATTAGCATGACGAAATTAACATAATATTTTAATTTTACAAGTTTTATTAATACAAAAAATACACTATATGTTTTTTTAATACCAATAAAATAATAAAATAATAATTTCCAAAAATGCAAAACAAAACTTTTCCTACTAAACAAAAAAAACTCCCTACAGTAATGTAGGGAGTTTTTTAAATTATTTTTTAAATAAATTTTCGCTTAAGATTTTTTCGGATGTACAATTCCGTCAGCAACTGCTAACCAGGCAGATGGTCCACCTGCAACATATCCTGTCTGACCAAGTCCTTTAAAATTTACTTTACCATCCTTAGCTTCTGCGCTGGTAAAATAAATAGTTGGAAATCCCTGTATACCAAAAGCTTGCTGCAACTCATTGTTCTGATTTTTTATCTCAGGAGTTTGCGGAGTTCTTCGTGGGTAATCCAACTCTACTAAAACAACATTATCTTTTGCCCATTTCTGAAATTCAGTTGTTTTCAAAACCTCATTTTGCAAACGGATACACCATCCGCACCAATCGCTTCCTGTAAAAAACATTAGCATTGGTTTGTTCTCCTTATTGCTTACAGTAATAGCTTCTTTTACATCTGTATACCATTTTAACTCCTGCGCTTGAGAAGTAAATGCTCCTAATACAAACAAGGCAACTAAAAATATTTTTTTCATGGTGGTCGTTTTAATTTTTTACAAATTTAAACAAAAAAAGAATCGATAAATGTCGCCTATTTTACTTCTTGCATTAATTTTTTAATTAAAGGAGTTGTTACAATTAAAACAACACCTGCAACAAGTGCATATATGGCCAATTGATAATACCCATCTGTATAAGCAATAAGCTTAGACATTAAAGTCGTTCCTGTATTAGCATCAGACATTTCCGAACCTAGTTTCCCTGCTGCAAATTGCCCAAATGCGCTTGATAAAAACCAAAGCCCCATCATCATACCAAACAATCTTTTTGGAGATAATTTGGTAATTACAGACATTCCGATTGGTCCGATACAAAGTTCTCCAAGTGTATAGACTAAATATCCTAGTGCAAATAAATCTAAAGAACTTAGGCCATTTGCATCAATAAAAAATCTGGCACTATAAAATATAAAGAAACCAACAGCTAATAATATAAACGATAATCCAAATTTAATAACTGTATTTGGCTCTATTTTTCTTTTGTACAAAAAGATCCATAGCATTCCTACCAACGGACTGAAAATAATAACATACAATGAATTGACACTGTTATTAACTACGTTTGGATCAATATTAAACCACAATAGTTTACTTGATAAATTATCTTTAGCAAAAAGTGAAAGCGACCCTCCTGACTGTTCAGAAATAGCCATAAACATAAAATATCCGAAGATAAAAATGAAAGCGGCCAATAATTTGTATTGTTGTTTTCTGTCTTTTATTTGAAACAATTCATATAAGAAATATAATAATGCTGCAATTCCAATCGTATACATAAAATACTCTGTAAAATCAGAATTGATAACCATTATGTAAACTAACGGAATCACTACAATAGAACCCACATAAACTGCGATTTCATAAAGATTACGTTTTTTTGCAGGCTGGTTTTCAAGAGGTGAATTCCCAATTGGCGCCAAATGTTTTTTCGTTAAAAGAAAAGTAATTACTCCAATAATCATTACAATTGCCGCAGATAAGAAACACAGACTCCATGAATAGTTTTTTCCTAAATAAATAGGAATCGCGCCACCCAGCATTCCACCGATATTAATACCGGCATAGAACATTCCATAACCTGCATCTCTTCGTCCGTCGCTTTCATGATATAACTCACCAACCATTGAAGATACATTTGGTTTAAAAAAACCAGTACCAATAATCGACAAAGTAATTCCGTAGTAAAAGAAATCATGTGGAGAAGCCGCTATTAACAAATTCCCCAAAATCATTACGATTCCACCAAAAAGTAATGACTTTTTAAAACCTAAAATTTTATCAGCAAAAATACCACCAATAAAAGTAAAGGCATAAACAAAAGCCTGGATAGCTCCGTATTGAAGATTTGCTTTTCCTTCAAGCAAACCTAATTGGTCTACCATAAAATAAGCCAAAACCCCCCTCATTCCGTAGAAGCAAAAACGCTCCCACATTTCAACCAAAAACAAATACCATAATTGTTTTGGATATCTGCCTTTAAAATCTTGTATCTGCTCTAATGTAATTGTATTGTTTTCCATCTTATCTAACTCCATGCATCATTTTTTTCAAGAAAGGAGTTAAAGCAAACAAAATTATTGCTGCAAGCCCTGTAAGAACAACAAACACCATGAAAAACTCGTATAGGTTATGGATTTCAAATCCTGCAAAAAAATGATTGTGAGCGCTAATTTGGTGTTTATCCAATAAGGCTAATTGTTCTGCAGTTGGTGTAATTTTATTATCCAATACCGCCTGAAGATCAATTCCTAATTCTTTTGCTTTTGCAAACTTATCTCCCGTTGCAGGTAAGATAGAACCTAAAGTTCCACCTAAAGCATAACCAGATGCATTCGATAAAAAGAAGACTCCATATAATAATGATGCAAAACGTTTTGGAGATAATTTACCTACCAAGGATAAACCAATTGGCGATAAACATAATTCAGCACATGTATTTAAGAAATATAATAAAATAAGCCATTTTACCAATAACAATCCAGAAGTTCCAATATATGAAACCTGAGTGGCAATCATAAAGAAACTAATACAGATTATCACTAGTCCCGCAGCTAATTTTACAGGAGAAATTGGTTCTTTTTGATTTGCTCTCAAAGTATCCCATAAAATACTGAAAGGAACAGCCATTACAACCACAAATAATCCGTTAAAAATCTGAACCATTGATGGAGGCATTAGATAGCCAAAGAAATGTCTGTCTGTTTGATTGTCTGCGATAAAAGTTAAAGATGAACCGGCTTGTTCAAAAGCGGCCCAGAAGAAAATAATGAAAAATGAAACGATGTAAATTACAATAATTCTGTCTCTTTCAATTTTTGTTAAAGACGTATCCGAAATAATTAATCCGGCCAAAGCCAAACCACTTGAATAAATCAAAGTATAAATTAAATTCTGACCTACAACATAATGAAAAAAGAAACCTAAAGCGATAAATGCGATTCCCGCAATAGTTAAAGCTTTATTCGAAAAATTTGCTTTTTGTGCTTCTCCTTCTTCAAAATCTTCTGCAACATTTTTAGATGGCAAACCTCCTAATGGTCTTCCTTCCGGAGAAACCACATATTTATTTTTGAGGAAGTAAAAAAGAATAGTTCCGATAAGCATTGCGCCAGAAGCGGCCATGAAACCCCATCTAAAAGCGTGAATATCTCTAATTCCTCCAGAATCCTTAACATCTCCTAACAAAGGACAAATAGATTGTCCTAAGAAGGCACCGATATTAATACCCATATAGAAAATCGTAAAAGCAGTATCCAGTTTTGTTTTTTCCTGTTTTGGATACAAACTTCCCACCATACTTGAAATGTTTGGTTTGAAAAATCCGTTACCAAAAACAATAACACCTAATCCGCAGTACATTATAGCCTTTGCTGCAGCCAAATTAGATTCAAAAATACTTCCGCTGGTAAACAATAACATTTGCCCGGTGGCCATTAATAATCCCCCTAATAAAATACAATTTCTGTTACCTAAAAAACGATCGGCAACAAAACCACCTAACATTGGCGTTAAGTAACAAAGCCCAAGAAAACCTCCATAAATCAGCGAAGCTTCTTCTTCTTTCATTAATAATGAGTTGACAAGAAATAAAGTCAATAAAGCCCGCATTCCATAAAAATTGAACCGCTCCCACATCTCCGTCCCGAACAAAACCCACAGTCCCTTTGGATGCGCCGTTTTCACTTGAGTTTCTTCCATATTATTCACTATTTATTTAAGGTTGATAAAGTTGTACTATAAATTTTCTTTGATAAAATTAGTCATTTTGTTGTAAAGCTGAATTCTCGTTTTACCACCGTAAATACCGTGGTTTTTATCTGGATATATCTGAGAATCAAATTGTTTATTAGCCTGGATTAACGCTTCCATCATTTGCATAGAATTTTGCACATGTACGTTATCATCACCAGAACCGTGAATCAATAAAAATTTACCTTTTAATTTGTCAACGTGATTTATTGGAGAATTTTGATCATAACCGCTTGCATTTTCCTGTGGAGTCTGCATGTATCTTTCTGTGTAAACACTGTCATAAAATCTCCAGTTTGTTACCGGAGCAACAGCGATCGCCATTTTAAACACATCGTTTCCTTGGAAAATACAGTTTGAAGCCATAAAACCTCCATAACTCCATCCAAAGATTCCAATTCTTGAAGCATCAACATAAGAATAAGCTCCAATTACTTTTGCAGCATCAATTTGATCTTCTACTTCGTATTTTCCTAATTCTTTTTGTGTTACTTTTTTAAAGTCAGCACCTTTAAAACCGGTTCCTCTACCATCAACACAAGCTACAATATAACCTTGTTGAGTAAGCGAAAGAAACCAGTAATCATCTGTATTGTTCCAGTCGTTGTTTACTTGTTGAGATCCCGGACCAGAATATTGGTACATGAAAACCGGATATTTTTTTGAAGGATCAAAATCTTTTGGTTTTAAAATCCATGCATTAAGTTCGTTTCCTTTTGCCGTTTTTAAAACAAAAAATTCTTTAGCAGGAAGATTATATCCTTTCAATTTATCAGCAAGTGCCTGATTGTTTTCGATAACCTGAATTTCTTTTCCAGTTTTTGACTCATTCAAAGTATAAGTCGTTGGTACTAAATTGCTGGAGAAAGTCGTAATGAAGTATTGGAAATTTGGGCTAAAAGTTGCAGCACTTGTTCCCACTTTTGAAGTTAAACGTACTTTGTTTTTTCCGTCTAAACCAATTCTGTAAATATCTCTGTTGATTGAACCATTTTCTGTAGATTGATAGAAAATAGTTTTATTTTTTTCGTCGAAACCGTAGTAAGATACCACTTCCCAGTTTCCTTTTGTAACCTGATTTTTAAGTTTTCCGGTTTTGTCGTAAACATAAATATGATTAAAACCATCTTTTTCACTTGTCCAGATAAAGCTGTTGTCTTTTAAGAAAGTTAAGTTGTCTGTAACATCAACATAAGCTTTGTCTTTTTCGTTTAAAACCACTTTTGCAGCAGCCGTAGTTCCGTCAACAAATAGTAAATCAAGATTATCCTGATGACGATTTAAAACCTGAGCAGACAATGTATTGTTATCATTTGTCCATTTTAATCTTGCAATATAAAAATCATTATAATTTCCTAAATCAACTTTTTTAGTTGCATTTGCAGCTGCGTCATATATATGTAATGAAACTACAGAATTTTTTTCTCCCGCTTTTGGATATTTAAATGTTTCAACTGTTGGATACAAGTCTTTTTTGAAGATTGACATTGAAAATTCCGGAACGGCACTTTCGTCAAAACGAATATAAGCTAATTTTTTACTGTCTTTACTCCAGTCAAATGCACGGACAAAAGCAAATTCCTCTTCATAAACCCAGTCCGTAATACCGTTGATCACTGCATTTTTCTTTCCATCTGTAGTAATCGCTGTTGATTTTTTTGAAGCTACATCATAAACGTAAAGATTGTTTTCTTTAGCATAAGCGATTTTAGTTCCGTCAGGAGAAAAAGTTGGTTCCTGAACCTGAAAATCAAAAAGCTTCGTTAATGATTTGGAAGCAATATCATATAAAAAATAATCTGCCGTAAAAGAGTGACGGAAAATTTGATTCGTGTTACAAGCAATTAAAATCTTTTTTTCTGAAGCATCAAAAGTATAGCTGTCAATTCCGTCTGCTAATTCCTTATGATTTTTGGTATCAATTAAATTAGATACTTTTTTAAGCGTTGCAAAATCGTATAAATCAATTTGCATACTTCTGCTAGCCTGGTCAACGTTCAATACAGTATATTGGTCTGTATTTTTCAAAGATTGCAATTCATCCATTCCTTTGGCACGAAATGCTCCACCATAAATATTCTCAACAGTAATTTTTTGTTGCCCAAAAACGGTAGCAACTAAAAACAAAAGTATAACAGTAATTTTACTTGTATTCATTTGAATTAATTTAAATATAAAAAAGAGCCCAATTTTAGTGAAAAAAATAAACATAATACACATTTTAAGTGTTAAATGTTAAAAAAAATAACGATTGCGTATTTTTCAATTTTAAATAGATTATAAACAAAACTCTTAAATTGGTATCTTTGCCGCAACATTATTATTTAAAATACTGAAAATGAACAATGCTGTTGCTGGATTTTCGAAATTATCCAAAAAAGAAAAAATAAACTGGATCGCCAATGAATACTTTTCTACTCCCGAAGAAGCGCTTAATATAATAAGAAATTACTGGAATTCAGATGAAAAGCTTCAACAGCTACATGATGAATTTATAGAAAACACAATTACTAATTTTTATATTCCGCTTGGCGTTGCACCCAATTTTTTAATCAACGGAAAATACAAAACCATTCCAATGGCAATTGAAGAAAGTTCAGTTGTAGCTGCTGCTTCAAAATCAGCAAAATATTGGGCAACTCGCGGTGGTTTTAAAGCAACGGTTATTAATACCGAAAAAATTGGCCAGGTTCATTTTACCTTTAATGGAGATGCAGAAAAACTACAATCTTTCTTTGACCAAATAAAACCCAAATTCTTTTCAGAAACGCAAAGCATTACCAAAAACATGCAACAGCGTGGCGGGGGAATTTTAGATATTAAATTAAAAGACAAAAGAAGTTTACTCGAAAATTATTTTCAGCTTCATGCTACTTTTGAAACCAAAGACAGCATGGGGGCAAACTTTATAAACTCTTGTTTAGAACAATTTGCAACGACTTTAAAAGAGGAGTTTCAAAATTCTGATTTATTCTCAGAAGAAGAAGCGATCAATGTAATTATGAGCATTTTATCTAATTATGTTCCGAATTGTCTTGTTCGCGCCGAAGTTTCCTGCCCAATTGAAGATTTAACCGAAAAGCACATTACAAACCCACAGGATTTTGCAGAACGTTTTGTTCAGGCAGTACAAATTGCCGAAGTTGAGCCTTTTAGAGCTGTAACACACAACAAGGGAATCATGAATGGTGTTGATGCCGTAATTTTGGCAACAGGAAACGATTTTAGAGCCGTAGAAGCCGGTGTACATGCTTATGCATCACGTAATGGTCAATATGCAAGTTTATCTCATGCTAAAATTGAAAACGGAATATTTACTTTTTGGTTAGAAATTCCACTTGCTTTAGGGACCGTTGGCGGATTAACTTCATTACATCCTTTAGTAAAATTATGTCTTGAAATGCTCGAAAAACCTTCTGCAGAAGAATTAATGCAAATTGTTGCCGTTGCAGGTTTGGCGCAAAACTTTGCCGCTTTACGTTCTTTAACTACAACCGGAATTCAGGAAGGACATATGAAAATGCACCTGAATAATATTATTAATCAATTTGAAGCCAACGAAGAAGAACGCCATTTAATTAAAACTCATTTCAAAAAGAACACTGTTTCGCATAGCGCGGTAGTTGAATTTATTGAGAATTTAAGAAAATAACCTGATTGAAAAATTCCAAATATTAAAAATTTAAATAAATTCCAACTCCCTACATAATTGGAATTTGGACTCGAGCGACAGCGAACGGGCGAAGCAATTTTAAAGATTGGAATTTACTTGAAAAAATTATAGAATGAAAACAACCTTTTACAGTAACGGAAAACTTTTAATTTCAGGAGAATATCTTGTTTTAGACGGCGCTAATGCTTTTGCATTGCCTACAAAATTTGGTCAGGATTTAATTATAGAAGAAGGAACTGACCAGACAATAGAATGGAAAAGTTACGATTATGATGATCAACTTTGGTTTGAAGATGTTATTTCGTTTTCTGAAATTATAAACAAAACCAATCCGGAATCAGAAACTGTAAAAACAACTTTAATTAATATTTTGCACGAAGCTTACGTATTAAATACTGATTTTATTAATAATTCTAATGGATTTAAAGTAAGTACACATCTTACATTTCCCAGAAAATGGGGATTAGGAACATCTTCAACACTGATAAACAATATTGGGCAATGGGCTAAAATAAATGCGTTTACTTTACTTAATAACAGTTTTGGAGGCAGCGGATATGATATTGCCTGTGCGCAAAATAATACTCCTATTTTATATCAGGTTGAAAATAATGCTGTGAAGCCGGTAACTTTTAATCCGGATTTTAAAGAAAACATTTACTTCGTTTATCTGAATAAAAAACAAAACAGCAAATCAGCAATAAAAGCATACTATAACAACAGAAACGAGCATTTAGCAGAGAATGTTGCTAAAAACAATAAAATCACAGATGGTATTTTAAATGCTAAAACTCTAAAAGAATTTGCATTAGCAGTAGAAAAACATGAAATTCATTTAAGTAATATCCTGGAAACAAGAACAATCAAAGAAATTGCCTTTTTTGATTTTAAGGGCGTAATAAAAAGTCTTGGGGCTTGGGGCGGCGATTTTGTAATGGTAATTTCTAAAGAAGATCCAACAGCTTATTTCGCTGCGAAAGGATACGAAACTATTTTGACTTACGATGAAATGATTTTACAAGTATAAAATTATCTCTCTGCAGTTTTATTAATTTACTTTCTTGTTCCGAACTTGTTTAGAGGTTTCAAGTCGGCGTACTTTTTGGTTTTCTTGTTCGTTAGACTCTATAAGCGTATTGTGCAGACGTTCTGCCATTTTTTCTATACTATTTGTAATAGAATCATAAACGAGTTCCATTCTGCGATGTTTCTCTTCCTTTACTGCTTTTAAAACATCCTCGACAAAAAACTTATCGTATTTTTCAGCAACAGAATCACGAGTATTAGTAAGTCTAATAACATAATCGTTACTCAATATCGTAACTTTAAAATGTTGCTCTTCATTACTTAAATAGTACTTTCCTCCCAATTCATCAACATTGATGTCAGTACTGCTTACTTTCAAAAGTTCAGTAATTATCCCAAAAATGTGATTCTCAATTTTGGTGTATACTTTAGCTTTTCTTCTAAACAAAAACTTAAACATAACAAAAATTAAATGCCTGATTATTAAAGTACTTACTCATTCTTGTTTTGGAATTTTAGTTGGTATTTTGTGTTAAAAATTTCGACAAATAAACTGCAATATTTTGAATATCACAAATTTTTTAAATTATATTTCGATTATTCCTATAGAACTATCAAAAATAGGCATGTATTTATTACAAAATTATTCTGAATTTGTCTAAATTAATACAAACAAAAAATATTTAATTCCTCATTAAGCAATTTGCAAATAACAGTTCTTGTTCACAATCATATACGAGAAATTGCCAGTTTTAGTTTTAAACTTTGGCTAAAAATTACCTTAAAACTAAAATGCATAAAAAAACCCGAAACATTCAAATGAATATTTCGGGTTTTATATTTTTTTTATTTACTTACTATAAACTAGTAGTTAAATTGCAATCTGTTATCTTCAATTTTAGCATTATTTTTCAACGCTGGTAAAATTCTGCTTGCATCAGATGCACTTTGAGTTTTTAATTTTGCAACATATTCTGCATGGTTAGCAATTGCAGGAGCTTTTACAGTACTAATGTTTTTTACAACATAAACTCCAGTATTTCCTTCAATTGGAGCAGAAACTTTATTTGCAGCTAAAGCAAATGCGTTTCCAACAACTTTAGGCTCTTGCCCAACTCCACCAGGTAAAACAGGGTTGTCCAAAGTTACATCAGTAGCTTGTTGAACAGCAACTCCGGCACTTTTTGCAATAGCTTCAAGATTTGAACCTGTCATTTTAGCTTTAAGCATTTCTGCTTTTTTCTTGTTTTTCAAGATTGGCTCAACATAAGGTCTTGCAACAGTTACAGATACTAAACCTGATTTGTTTTCGCTTTTGTATTGTGCAATTACGTGTCCGATATTAGCCAATTCAAAACGTTTTACATCACCGGCTTTTGTTTCTTTGTCAAATGCCCATCTAACAATGTTACGTTGGTTTCCTAAAGGACCAAACGCCTCATCCATAGCTTTTGCAGTTACAGGAGCAGCAACTTTTAAACCTAATGCTTTTGCTGTTGCGTTAAAATCTTTATCAGCAGCATCCATTTCGAATTTAGTTGCCAATGTAAATACTTTATCAGAAGTAGCTTCAGAAGGCTCAATTTTTTGAGCAATTGTAGCTAAACGAATTCCGTCTTGTTTGTCTGTAATTTTGATAATGTGAAATCCAAATTGAGTTTCAACTAAACCAACTTTTCCAATTCCGTTATTGAATACAAAATCATTGAATGGTTTTACCATTTGGTTTGGACCAAAATATCCTAAATCACCACCTTGTTGTGCAGATGAATCATCAGAACTTGTAAAAGCCAACATCATGAAACTATCAGGATTTGCCTGAACCTGAGCCAGGATTCCTTCAGCTTTAGCTTTAGCTTCTTCTTTAGTTCTTTTTTCTTTAGCATTTGGAGTTTGAGATCCTTCATAACCAATTAAGATATGACTTGCTTTTGCATTAACACCAGCTTTAAATCCTAAAGATTTAGAAATAGCGTAATATCTTCCGTAAACATAAGGACCATAAATAGCTCCGGCAGGCAAGCTGAATAATTTATCAGCATCAACTGCAGGCAAATTATTTTTAGCTACATATGTAGAATCGTAAGGAACATCAGAATTTGCATTTACAAATTCGGCAATGTTTGTTGCGTTTCTAAAACCTGGTAAAGTATCATTTTTACCCGTTTTTGCATTATATTCTACTCTTCCGTTTAATAAAGCAGTAATTTTAGCTTTAATTTCAGCCTCATCTTCTTTTGAAGCTTTGTCTTCAACTAAAACATATTGAATTTCACGAGTTGCATCCGCTTTGAATTTTTTCTCGTTTTTCTTCATATAATCAACAATTTCATCATCAGAAATTTTCACATCGCTATCTTTAATTGAAGAATATAAGCCGGCAGCATAAGCAAAGTTTACTTTATTAGCTTCCATTTCATATTTCAATTTCCCCTCACTAGCAGTTGTGTAAAGACCTGATTTTACTAATGTATTGTATATTTGGAATTTTGCATTTAATTCAGCATCTTTTTCTTTCGCAGAAATATATTGTGCTGCTTCAGGATTTGATTTAAAGTACTCTTTAAATTTAGCCACATCAAAAGCGCCTGCTGCGTTTAAAAACATTGGATTTTTACCAATATTTGGATCTGTTTTTAAAACTTCCAAAAGGTGTTTTTCTCCAACTCTCAATCCTAATTTGTCAAACTGAGATGACAATAAAGCGATTGAAACCTCTTGATCCCAAACTCTGTTTGCAGCTTCGGTAGAAGTAATTCCTTGCCCACTTTTTTCAACATTACTAACTTTAACTCTAAAGTCTTCAAATGAAATATCTTTTCCATCGATGCTTCCTACATCTTTTGAACTTTGACCAAAAGTACCACTGTTGAAAAGATCTTGTATTATAAATGCAAATAATGCAAGTGCAATAACTCCTATCAATAAAGCGGAACGCTGTCTAATTTTTGCTAAAACTGCCATTTTTATTATCGTTAATTTTATATTCAGTTTGCGAAAATACAATTATCTAGTTAATAACAATACAACTAGTGTTTTATTTTCGACATTTTTTTTTAATTAGTGAAAAAATCACTCTTTTATCGTCATTTTTACCAATTCAATTTTCTTGTTTGATGCTTCTTCGACCACAAAATGAAAGCGGTCAATCACGATTTTTTCTCCTTTTTGAGGTATTTCTTTTGTAGAATTCACAATAAAACCACCTAATGTTCCGTAAGAATCTTCTTCAGGAATATCCAATTTATATGTTTCATTTAAATATTCAACATCTAAACGTGTCGAAAACAAATATTGTCCGTCACCAAGCTCCTGCTCTATTAATTCTTCATCTAAATCGTGTTCATCTTCAATTTCGCCAAAAAGCTCTTCTACAATATCTTCTATTGTTATTATTCCTGAAGTTCCACCATGTTCATCTAAAACAACGGCAACATTTTTTCGCTTTTTGATTAACAAATTTAAAGCATCTTTTATCGAAATTGTTTCAGGCACAAACTCAACGGTCATTAAAACCGATTTAATTGTTTTAGGCTTTTTAAATAAATCAAAAGAATGCACGTAACCTACAATATCATCAAGTGAGTTTTGGCTTACTACAATTTTAGAATAACCGGTTTCAATAAATAATTCCTTAAGTTCTGAAACACTTGCAAATATATCAATATCAACAATTTCTGTACGAGGCGTCATGATATCGCGTGCTTTAACACCCGAAAACTCTAAAGCATTCTGAAAGATCTGAATCTCTGAATCTACTTCATCATTTTCTTCTACAGAACTCATTTGTTCGGTGATGTAATTTCCTAATTCTATTTTGCTAAAATACAGCTGAACCTGATCGCCTTCTGTTTTAAAAAACTTTCTTAAAATAAAATCTGAAATCCAAATGAAAAAAGTCGAAATATAATAAAACAACCTGTAAAATAAATAAGCCGGAATAGCAAAAATCTTAATCAGGGAATTGGCATAAATCTGGAAAAAAACTTTAGGAAAAAACTCAGCCGTTACCAAAACTACAAAAGTAGAAATCACGGTCTGAACCAATAAGCTGGTAATATTTGAAAACTGATATCCTAAATGAGCAACACATTTCAGGACTACATCACCCATAAAAAAACCGTAAACTACAAGAGCTATATTGTTGCCAATAAGCATAGCAGCAATAAATTTTGACGGGTTTTGGGTAAGTTTCGTTAAAATTTGGGAAAGAAAATTATCTTGCTTTTTTTCTATTTCAAGATAAATTTTATTAGAGGAAATAAAAGCTATTTCCATTCCCGAGAAAAATGCTGATAGTATTAAACTTAGTATTATAATACTACTTTCCATCTTTATTGTTTTTTGTTACGGTCGTCGAATTTTTTGGAAAACTTTCTTCTAAAAAAAAACATAAAAATAGCCAATCCTGCAATTATAAAACTTAATGTCGAATTGTCGTTTCCTTCATTTAATTTCATAATTCCGTCGTAAATAAAAAAAACGGCGAATAATATGTAAACGTATTGTGTGTATTTTAAATAATTCATGATTCTGTTTTATTCTTCGGCTTCTAATTCGCCGGTTACTCTTTGTGAGTTTATTACTTTAAAATCTTTGCTGAAGTCAATTCCCTGCCCGTATGAAACTCCTTTTGCATCTGTTAACTTAAACTTTCTCTCGGTATAAAACCATTCGTTTTTTTGATCAAAATACAACTGTTCTGTTTCTAACATCTGACCTGTTTCTGAAGTAATTTTTACTTTTCCCTGCAAATCAATAATTCCGGTTTGTTTATACGAAACAGCATAATTCGATCTTATAAAAGTACGTTTTTGATTTTTATCATACAAAGTAACGTCAATTCCTTCTGGAAATTCTGTAAACGGAAAGTCAAGATTAGAATAATCCAGCATTTTTCGGCTTTTTAGAACTCCGGTTATACGTCCTGAATCTGTATATTTTATATCGACAGTATCAGCATCACTTCCCGGAACAAACTCTGAAAAGTTAATTTTCTGAACTTCTTTAAAATTACTTTCGCATCCAAAAAACAGTGTCACAGCAAAAACTGTGACAGCGTTTATTATATATCTCTTTGGTAAATTCATTTGCCAAATGTAGTAAATTGTAGTGAGCTTAAAAAAACATGAAACTTTATGCTTAATTGAATTTGCTTTTCACGAACCATTTATCGTTAAAAGAGAAACTTAAGCTAAAGTTTAAATAGTTTTCCTGAACTAAACCTGCAGATGTTGTTCCTTTTTTACCAAACTCGATTCCAAAATTTACATTTGAAAAAGTTCCGGTAATTGGAAAACCTGCACCTAAAGACATTCCAACATCATTTATTGATTCGTTATTTACTATTAATCCTGTTTTTTCAAATTTAAGACCTGCTCTATAAGTGATTCTGCTAAAATAACTTGAAAAAGAGCTGTAATTTGGCACATAATATCCTCCAACTGCATATTTAGAATACTTTTCGTAACGAACATTATCACTTGAATTATAATAATTATTAAGTCTCCCGTCTCCCTGGAAAGCTATAGTTGTACCAACTAACCATTTTCTGGCTTCTCCAACACCGGCACCAAACGTTATTTTGTTTGGCAATTTCAATGTGTTTTCAACAGGATCTCCGGTTACTTCATCCGGATCTCCGTCAACTTCAATAACTCTTGAGCTATTTGAAGTCAATGTACTTGCAAAAGTGTAATTTAAACTAGTATATAGGTTTAATTTTTTATCAATTTTAGTTTGATACATTGTACCAATATTAAAATTCACACCTGATAATTCAGAAGCATTGGTTTCTCTTGTAGCACTTTGAACTCCTGTAACGGCTTCTATAGTAGTTGTTGAGATTTTACCAAAGTTATATTGTACGTCTGCTCCAATATTCCATTTTGGAGTAATTTTATAACCTAAACCAAGGAAAACTTTGTTGACGCCGCCTTTTCCTTCAAGCTGACTGTTTACTCCGCCTTGTGTTGGGTTTAAATCTGAAATTTTATAACCAACAGAAGATAACGGTACTAAACCAAAACCTGCTCCAAATTTACCCATTGGAATTCCTAATGCTAAATAATCAAAAGTTGATCTTTGCGCTTTTGAAGATTCTGTGCTGCTTTTTATATTATTTGTTCCAAAAGTTCCTCCAACTGTAAAAGTCGTTTGTCCAAGACTGGCATAACTTGCCGGATTTTCAATATTCAAGTGAATACTATCCTGTTCTACTGCAACCCCGGCCATTGATCTGTTTTCAAGGGTTCCTTTAAATCTTGATTCTCCAATTCCGTAAAAAGAATAGGGTGACGAAGTACCTTGCTGAGCAAATGAAACGAACGAGATAAGTAAACAAGCACTTATTATAATTTTTTTAATCATTGTCGATTTTATATTGAAATGTTTGGTTCAAACTTTCCAGAAGGAAATTTGAATTGGCAAATATGGTATTTTTTAATCGTTTAGCCAAAAATTCTGCATCGCCACCCGTTAAAATTATTATAAAATTTGAAAAGTTTGCGCGATATTCATCGATAAAACCGTCAATCTCATAGACGAAACCATTAACAACTCCAGAATGAATGGCTTGTTGGGTTGAGTTTCCTATATAGGAATCAGGCAACTCTAAAGCCAGCAAAGGCAGCCTGGCCGTGTAATTATGCAAAGCTTCATAACGTAAGCGCAGGCCCGGAGAAATAGCTCCGCCTAAATAATTGTTGTTTTCGTCGATAAAATCGTAGGTAATGCAAGTTCCTGCATCGATTACTAATCTGTTTTGTTTTGGAAATTGTAAAGTTGCTCCCGCAGCCAAAACCATTCTGTCGATTCCTAAAGTTTTTGGCGTTGCATATTTATTTATAAAGGGAAAAACATCCTCATGCGTTAAAAAATGAATATTGAGTTCTTTTTCGAAAGCCAAAAAAGATTGTTTTTCGATGTTTCCAACCGATGCAACAACCAAATCAGAACAATTTGGAAACTTTTTTAAAATTTCTTCAATTTTTTTTTCGAGCTCATTTTTCTCAAAAACGAAATTTTCAAGAACTTTACTTCCCTCAAAGACAGCCGCTTTAATTCGAGTATTTCCAACATCAACAGTTAAAACCATATTTTTTTATTTACCAATGCGAAGGTACGAATTGATTTTTTTAAAAAAATGTTTTGGATAAACGAAAAATGATTCTATCTTTGCACCCGCATTAACCGCACAACGGTACCTTAGCTCAGATGGTAGAGCAATGGACTGAAAATCCATGTGTCCCTGGTTCGATCCCTGGAGGTACCACCAAAACCCACTCACCTGAGTGGGTTTTTTGTTTTGAATATCTTTTGAAAAATTTAAATTCCAAATTTTAAATTTTAAATTCCAAATTCCAATAAAATTTTACCGCAAAGAAATGCCAAGATTTACGCAAAGGTCGCAAAGCTAATTATCAAAGCTTTGTGAACTTTGCGTTTTTTCCTTGTGCCTTTGCGTAAAAAAACACTCCAATTTGTAAACTTTCAATTACCAAAAAGTGTAAATCAAACAATTATATGATTTTGTTAAAAAAGTATCAATTAAATAAAAAAATATCTTTTATATTCGTAAAATAATACTTTATACTTTTATTTGTTAATAAGAATACAAGAGCTATTTTATGGGTAAAACTTCTACAAAAGGCATTTGGAAAGTAATTTCTGCCTCATCAATGGGTACAATGATTGAATGGTATGACTTCTACATTTTTGGAAGTTTAGCTGTTGTAATTTCAACAAAATTCTTTCCAAGCGATAATCCAACAGCAGCCTTTCTATCTACATTGGCCACTTTTGCGGCAGGATTTGTAGTTCGTCCTTTTGGAGCATTGTTCTTCGGAAGACTTGGAGATATTATTGGTAGAAAATATACTTTTATGGCTACCTTATTATTGATGGGTGGTTCTACTTTTTTAATAGGCTGTATTCCAAGTTACGAAACGATCGGTTTTCTAGCTCCTTTATTGGTTTTAATTCTTCGTTTGTTACAAGGTCTCGCACTTGGAGGAGAATACGGTGGTGCGGCGACTTATGTTGCAGAACACGCTCCTGCCGGTCAAAAAGGATATTGGACATCATGGATTCAAACCACGGCTACAGTTGGTTTATTTATTTCATTAATGGTAATTCTGGCTACAAAAAATGTGCTTTCAGCCGAAGATTTTGATTCGTGGGGATGGCGCGTACCTTTTTGGGTTTCGATTGTGATGGTTGGGGTTTCGTATTTGATTCGAAAAAATATGGACGAATCTCCTGTATTTGCAAAAGCTAAAAAAGAAGGTATGACCAGTACAAATCCTCTAAAAGAAAGCTTTGGAAACCGATATAATTTAAAATTTGTTTTACTGGCTTTATTTGGCGCCACAATGGGACAAGGTGTTGTTTGGTACACCGGGCAATTTTATGCGATGAGTTTTATGAAAACGGTAATGAATGTTGATTCCTCACAAGTTGATGAATTACTCGGAATCGCTTTATTATTAGGAACTCCGTTTTTTATTGTTTTTGGATGGCTTAGCGATAAAATAGGAAGAAAATATATTATGATGGGCGGAATGTTAATCGCTGTTTTATTATATAGACCTATTTATAAAATGATGTACGAAACAGCTGATTTAAAAAATAAAACTGAAATTGTACAGGAAACGAAACAAGTTGTTGAAATCAGTAAAATCAATGATTCTATAGTTACAACTCAAAAAAAATATACTGACGGCACAACCTTAACAGAGAAAAAAACGTATACTAAAAACAAAAAAGAAGCTCAGGTTAACACTTCAATTAGTATCAATACAAATGACGAATGGACTTTAATTTTTTTAATTTTCGTTCAGGTTATATTTGTTACGATGGTGTATGGGCCAATTGCGGCATTTTTAGTAGAAATGTTTCCAACTAAAATCAGATATACTTCGATGTCTCTTCCTTATCATGTAGGAAATGGAATTTTTGGAGGTTTGCTTCCGGCAATTTCAACCTATTTTGTAACACATTCTAAAGAGGCAGGAAAACCGGAATTTTATCTTGACGGACTTTGGTACCCTATTATAATCGCTTCGATATGCTTTGTAATTGGAATGGTATATATCGATAATAAAAACAAAACGAATCACCTTTAATATTAAATAATATGAATGCAATCAAACAAATTTTAGGTGTTTTATGGGTTATTTTAGCTGTGGCTGCAGCTTATTTTTGTGTCTTTGAATTTGGCTTACCCAAACTATTATCAGACAAACAAGACGATTTAGTCTTTGGAATCATCATTTTATTTATCCTGACACCTTTAATTGTTTTAGGTCTGGGAACTTTTGGTTATTTTGCCGTAATTGGAGAATACAATGAGAAGAAATAAAAGAAAATAAAAGGGTTGCCTGTTTCCAGACAACCCTTTCGCATTACTAACAAAAACAAAATCTTAAGTTTTTACAATTTATTTTAACACATAGAAACATAGATTTACATCCTCAAAAAAAGACGTTTCACTTGTTTAAATACACAGAGTAGTTATGTGAAAAAATGTGTTTCTTTTTAGTATACTTTTTTACACATAAAATCTATATTTCTATGTGTTTAAATTTTTTACCAATTACACTATATTTTATTCATTATTTTTTAATAAACTTCATCACCTGAATTTTATCATTCTGATCCAAAGCTTTTACTACATATAGTCCTGCTTTTAAATCGCTTACGCTAAATTGAAAATCAGCACTCCCATTAGATACAAAACTTTTTACCAATTGCCCGGATATTGCATAAACCTGAACTTTTACTGCAGCAATATTTAAGGTAAAATAATTAGAAACCGGATTTGGATATAAACTCACAACGTTTCCTTTTTCGAAATTTTCTATAGCAAGGCTGGCTGCTTTATTTCCATAAATTCTATATTCGCCGGCAGGTAAATTTAGGGTTGCGTTTACATCTGTAACTTCTATAGCCGTGTTATCCATTAAATTGTACCATGTTCCTGTATATTGAAAACCTGTTGCCACATTTTGAGCTGTAACATCAAAATTGGCTAAAATCAAAACATCTTTTAATTGCGTGGAAGGTAAATTATCATTGGTGATTTTTATATTTACAGATAACGAATTTACACTTGCTATTGTTGGCGTGCCTAAAAATATCGGCTCGGTCGTTTTAAGGGTTATTATTTTTGCCCAATCGTTGTAAATTTTATTTCGGTTTGAATTTCCTAACCAATTATTTGTCCATTGTGGTTGTGGTTTTGTATCTAATTTACAATCTCCGGAAATTGCATCGAAATCATTATTTACAGAATTATCGTTGCAGGTAAAAATGGAGTTTTCCCAGCCTAATTCTCCAAAATGCCAGATCATTTTTGGTCCGGGAACTAATAGGGAAACTGCTCCAATGGCGGACATTCTTGATAAAGCTATATTTAGATTTTTTACATTATAGGTTCCGTTTGAAGCTCCGTATTGTACATTTTTATACATCAGGCGTTCTTCATCATGACTTTCGGCATAACCCATTAATCGGCTTGCCATAAAACCGTGACTTGAACTCGCCATTCTTGAAATGTCACTTTCAGATGCATATCCCATAGACAATTGATTATAAGGCCCGGTCATTTTTCCCCACATCATAACACCTTTACTTGGCGTTTCATCAATTTTATAATTGGCCCATTCTTTCTCTTCCAAATCACTTCCTAGATGTTCGAAAATTGTATAATGAGTCGGATCTAAACTCCAGGAATAATCAGCGTATTTCTTTAGAACATCTACTCTGTCTTGTTGATAACCGTTTGTGCAAATTTCATCAGATGCAGTACATGCCTGAGTAAATCCTTTAGTCAAATCCCAACGGAAACCATCAATTTTGTATTCTTCAATCCATTGTTTTACAACTCTTTCAACATAATATTGTGTTTTTAATGACTGATGATTAAAATCTTCACCTACACTATAGGTGTGTTTTGCAACGGTATTAAAATAAGGATTCTCCTCCGTTGGCGAACCAAAACCATCGCCATCAGGATCATTCATCCACATTCTTACCATCGGATTTCTTCCAAAGGCATGATTTAAGGCAACATCAAGAATAACTGCAATTCCGTTTTGATGATATAAATCAATGAGTTCTTTTAATTTATCCGAAGTTCCGTAGAATTTATCCAAAGCCATATGAAATGAAGTATTATACCCCCAGCTTTCATTGCCTTCAAATTCCATTACCGGCATTAATTCGATTGCATTTATTTTTAGGTTTTTAAAATAATCGATTCGATCAATTAAACTCTGATAATTTCTGGCCGCATCAAAATCACGAACTAAAACTTCATACACTACTAATTTCTCTTTTTCGGGTTTTGTAAAATTCGTAATCTGCCAATTGTATGGAGTTTGCCCTGTTTTTAAAACAGAAACTTCAAAATTTTGTCCTGCAGGATAAACTGGCATATTTGGATATGAAGTTGCAGGAATCCACGGATCATCAAAAGGCGACAAAACCAAAGTTGAATAAGGATCTGCAGTTTTTACTAATGAAGGCGAATTGGCAAGCGGTGTCGCATCAACCACCCAATATTGGTAGGTATTATTTTCACCGGAATTTAATCCGGTTAATTCTAACCAAAATTTACCAGAAGCAGGATCTTTTTTCATGGCATACGCCAATGAAGGCTGCCAGTTATTAAAACTTCCGGCAACGTAAACAAAATCTTTTAAAGGCGCATCAAGGACCAAGGTCACCTTTGTTGCATCACTCGAATTGTAATTAATCCCATCAACTAAACCGGTTGGCATTGTCTGAGAAATTGTATTGGGATTTACAACAACCGCAAACTTTTTGACTATCGTTGTCGCTCCCTGACCGATACTCAGCTCATAACTTTGATTACTTGATATATTGGTATGATTAAACGAATAAGAAGATGTGCTCGCATTTGTATCGATTGTTGTTCCGTTTGCTTTAAGCGTATAGCTTGCTGCTCCGTTTGTGTTGGTTGCAGTAATATTAAAATTTACACCTGAAGTTATAATTGTTGTACTATTTTCAGATGGTGCAGTTAAAGTTGCCTGAAAAGAACCAACTTTAATAAAAAAGTCGGAACAAGATGGTGCTTGCTTCAATGTCTGAGAGCCATTTGCGTTTCTAAAAACCAGACCCATTTTTGTGGCATCAGTTTGTTGCGTTGCAGTAAGTCCAAAATAGATACTTGGCGTAATGGTAATACTCCACGTGCCATTTCCATTATCGTTCATTAAGCCAATTCCGTCATCATTTCCCCAATTTCCTTTTGCAGTTGCCCAGGGATTAGCTTCTGTTCCAATTCCTGAATGCATATATACTTTTGAAGGATTGGTACCCATTTCATTACAAGTTGGTGATGCAAACGAAGCTGTAATTGTTATCGGTTCATTTACCTGGAATATAGCAGGCGACACTGTTATTTGCTGAGCATTGGTAGTGACAAAAAGCAGGTATAAACATACTAATATAATTCTTTTCATAATGTGGTTTTGGTTTAGTTAGTATTATAAAAAAAGGCTATCCTGAGATAGCCGTTTTCAATATTTAAAGAAACATTATTCCTGATTTGGAATCATTAAATAACTTCCGTCTAAATCATTAAAATAAATTACATATTTAGATTTTGCTACCGGAATATTATCACCGGTTCCTCCTCCTGAGAAAGGAGTTTTTCCTCCCCATGAAACATCCCATGCATCGTTTGCTCTAAATTTCATTTCTCCATCATTTAAAGAAGTCACTCCAAGAGACCAAATATGTTCATTAAAAGAAGATTTTATCATTGCAGTTGAAGCATCCCAACCTTTGGCAGTACTGCTTCCGATAATTCCAACTGTTGTATAACTTACGGCTGCAGATGCATTATAAGCTTCCAATGTATATTTTAGCTCTTTAACATCCATTTTAAAGGTATAATATCCATCAGCAGGAATTACAAAACTAGCAGGATCCGGGTCTGAATCAACCCCTCTGTAAGCAAGGGTTCCTGCAGAACCTCCATACATTGGCGCCCAGCTTCCTAAATTCTTAATGGCTTTGAAAGCTCCGGCTTTAAAGAATCCTGTAAATTTATATTCGTTAGAATTTGTAGCACTTCTGAATAAAATCTGGTTTCCTTTATTATTATCCCATCCTGAAACTGTCGCGTCTCCAACTAAATACCATTCTGTAAAGTTATAGTCAACTTTTCCTGTGTAAGGAGTTACCTTAATAGTAATGAATGTATTGGAAATTTGAGGAACACCTCCAGAAGCAACTGATGCCTTAATCTTTACATCAAATGTTGACTCCTCTTCGGGTTTTCCGCCTAAATCAATGGCTGCCTGATTCAATTCTCTAACCAGGATTGATGCTGTTGTAGCATTTTTAGTAGTAGCAAGTGTTTTGGCTTCTGTAAAATCACCACCTTTTTTATCAATCAACAAAGTATATTCAACAACAACGTCATTAGAATATTTTGCAGCCGTCCATTCAAATTTGGTTGCTTCTTCTACAGCCTTGTTTACATCCAAAACAAATGTTAGACCAGTTACCGGAGCGCTTATCTCTGCTGTAGAGACTGCTTCAACAATTGTTCTTTTCTCTACATCATCGCCATCACACGAAACCGCTAATACAGCAATAAATGCGATTAATATTTTATATATATTTTTCATTTAATGTTTTATAAAATGTTAGTATCCTGTATTTTGCTCTAATGTTGGGTTTGCCTGAATGTTTCTTGCAGGAATTGGCATTAAGTCTCTGTACGACTCTGTAGCATTACCATTGATAGAACCACCTTTCCACTGCCAGATTTTAGATCCGCCTGTGAATTTTCCAAAACGAATTAAATCAGTTCTTCTTTTACATTCCCAAAATAATTCTCTTCCTCTTTCATCTAAAATAAAATCAAGAGTTAATTGAGGAACTGTAACTGCCTGAGCATTTGCTCTGGCTCTTATTTGATTGATATAACCTAAAGCAGTATTAATGTTTCCGGTAGTAGCACCTCTAAGAGTTGCTTCTGCATACATCAAATAAGCATCAGTTAACCTAAACATTGGAAAATCGATATCCGGAATATCATTTCTTTGAGCTGCAGAACCATCTGAATTTACATTGATGTATTTTGTTACAGCATAACCGTCTGTAAAAGTTCCAACATTATTGATGTCTTTTGATTGACCATCTCTATAGAAAGTTCCTCTATTATCAGCCGTTGCAGTTTCGTCTGGAAAAAGATTTACAAACTCTCTACGAGTTCTGATTCCCTGCCATCCACCATCCATACCTCTTGATGCAGCATTCATGCTACCTCCAATAGAAGCGTGCATAATAAAACTCATACCCCCACCAGTAGCTCTAATAGCGTTACCATCTCCAACAATTGGGAAAATAAACTCGCTTTGAGCACCATTTCTATTATTATCTGCAGAGAATAAAAAACGGTAAGGAACATTTGCAAAAGTATATCCTGAATTAATTACGTCACTACACATTGTAGCTGCTTCGTTATTTCTTTCTACTCCTGTATAAACTTTAGAATTTAAATAAATTTGTGCCAATAAAAATTTAGCGGCCGTTTTATCAACTCTACCATATTCGTTTGTTTTTGAAGCAGCTAAACTATTGTCCAGGTCTTTCAATTCTGACTCAACAAAAGCGAAAACTTCTGCTCTTGATTTTTGTACCGGATAGAAAAATCCAACAGGATCATTTTCTGTCGTGATTGGCACATTTCCGAACAAGTCCATTAAGTTATAATAAGAAAACGCTCTTAAGAAACGGGCTTCAGCTCTAAATGTAGCGATTTCAGCTTTTAAGCTTGCATCGACACCTCTTGCTGTTAATTTCTCATCAGTAGTTTGTCTTAAAAATTCATTGGCAACACTAATGTGGTAAAACGCTCTTGAAAATGTTCCTTCTAAAAATTCATTAGCAGGAGCCCATGTTTGTGCATTTATTGTTGGTAAAGTACCATCTGCCCAAGCAATAATTGCTTCATCTGTAGAAAATTCCTGAGTTACAAAAAGCAATCTTAAGTAACTGCTAAAATCTCCTCCTAGTCCGGCAATATCCGGGTTTCTTCCAGGTATTGTAGCATCTCCATCTCCATCATTACCTCCAACATACAAACCTGCATATAATTTTGCTAATACTTGTTTGTACGATGCCGGATCCTGAAAAAAGGTTTCTGACAAAAATTCATCATCGTCTTTTGGGGTCACGTTTAAATCGTCCGTACACGAAGTAAGCGTCATACTTATTCCTAAAACGAATAGGAAAAAATAAGATATATATTTAAATGATATTTTCATTTTGTTTATTTTTAAATTTTTGATTTCAGTCTACTATTAGAAATTGGCATTAACTCCAAACAAGAAAGTTCTTGCTCTTGGGTAAACATTATTATCAATTCCGTTGAATTTCTCAGGATCTAATCCATCATATTTTGTAAGAATGAAAACATTTTGAACACCAGCTGTAAATCTTAAAGAAGCAGCTTTGATAATCGTTTTATCAAAAGTGTACCCAAGTGTAACGTTATCTAACTTGATAAAAGATGCATCTTTTACAAAATAATCAGACAAGTAACGTTGTGTTCCGTTATCTTCATAAGTAAAACCAGTATTAAAATAATCTGAACTCACGTTTGACAAATCTGTTTGTCTTCTTAAACCAGCATCAGAATATCCTAAATTAGAACTTACGTTGTCAAAAATCTTATTTCCAACACTTGCTCTCCAGTTCATTGTAAAATCAAACTTTTTGTAGTTTAAAGTAGAGAACAAACCAAAAGTGTAATCCGGAGCAGTTTTACCAGCTCTGTAACGATCACCCGCATCAATTTTTCCATCTGCATTTCTATCTACATAAGCTCCCGCAATTGGTCTTTTGTTTGCATCATATAATTGTTCGTATACAAAAAATGAATTTGGCGCATATCCTACTGAGTTAATCTGGATTTTATTTCCATTTCCACCTGCAATATTATCACCCGTTAAATATCCCTGAAAACCTGGAACAGTAATTCCTAGTTCTGATATCTCCTGATCAATGTAAGTAGTATTGAAAGCTACATTCCAAATCAAATTATCATTTTTAACAATGTCAGACGCAATACTAAACTCAACCCCTCTTGTGTTTACACTACCAATATTGAAGAAACCCTGATTTCTAATATTTGCACCATCAGGAACTGCAATATCTGCTAATAAATCTGTTGATTTTTTATCAAAATAGTTAATTGTTCCTGTAATTCTGTCGCCGAAAAATCCATAATCAATACCAACGTTAGTCTCAGCCAATTCTTCCCATTTAATATTTTCATTATATCCTTCTGGTCTTGCAGTAGAATAAACTGTATTTCCAAAAACATATTGAGAATTGATTGTTCCTATAGTTACCCTACGCAAATAATCGTATTGAGCAGAGATATCCTGTTGACCAGTAGTACCGTAACCAACTCTTAATTTTAAAGTCGAAAAAGTAGCGTTATCTTTTAAGAAAGCTTCTTCAGACAAATTCCATGCAAAAGCAGCTCCACCAAAATTACCCCATCTGTTATCTTCAGAAAAACGAGAAGTTCCGTCTCTTCTATAATTTAAAGTCAATAAATATCTACTGTCATATCCTAAATTCAAACGTCCAAAAAACGATTGCAAATTAACATCCGGCTCAGTAGTAACATCTTCATTAGGATTTGGCTGTCTTGTTTCTCCCGATTGGTATTTTTCTCTTTGAAACAATTGGTAGTTATAACCAGCCGTTGCATCAATTTTAATTTTTCCTAAATCTTTAGTATAATTAAAATAAGCATTTAAGTTTTTATTTTGAAGTGCATCCGTATAACTAGAGTAGTTTCCAAAATTCACATAGTCTGGGCCATTGAATGGCTTTGGCTGATATCCTAAAGCACTTTGTGTACTTACTTCAGTGTATCCACTACTATCAAATGTATCAATACCTGCTTCTACAACAGCTCTTAAATCTTCAAAGAAATGAAGTTTATAATCTAATCTAACATTACCCCATTTTCTTGTCGAAGTAGCTCTTCTGTTATCCTGATTTAATCTTGCAACAGGGTTTCTAGCCGGCAACAATGGTAAGTTTCCTGTTGGCTCTAACCATTCAAAATAACCTCCGTAACGAGAACCTGCTAAATGAACCGGCTGTGTAGGATCAAATCCGATAGCACTTCCGATAACGGCACCTTCATCCTGAAATTGATTTTTACCAAAAGATAAATTTCCGCTAATGTCAATTTTTAAATGATTATCAAATAAAACAGGATTTAACGATATCGATGTCGTAGTTCTTTCAAAAGAAGTGTTTCTTAGGATTCCAGGATTATCAACATTTCCTACAGATAATCTCACAGGAAGTTTGTCAAATAATGAACCGCTAACAGAAATATTATTGTTAGTTGTTAAAGCAGTATGAAAAATTTCATCTTGCCAGTTTGTATTTGCAGTACCTAATAAAGCTTGCTGAGCAGGAGAACCTTTTGTATTTACCAATTCACGAAATTGGTCTGCATTCATTACGTCAACAGTATTCGCAACAGTATTGATACCAACCTGAGAACTAAAGTTAACTTTTACACCACCTTTTGTTCCTTTTTTAGTTGTAATAACAATTACACCATTTGCAGCTCTCGATCCGTAGATTGCAGCAGCAGAAGCATCTTTAAGAACTGTAAAAGATTCAATATCATTAGGATCAATTGTAGATAAAATACTTGTAGAGCCTTCTGGTTTCGTATTACTTAACGGAAGACCGTCTAATACAATTAATGGTTCGTTTGAAGCATTTAATGAAGATCCTCCACGAATCCTAATATCCGCTTTTGCTCCAGGCGCTCCTCCACCAGTTACATTAACACCCGAAATACGACCGCTAATTAAACTCTCCGGAGTTACGTTAATTCCTTTATTAAACTCTTTAGCAGAAATTTGAGATACAGATCCTGTTGCATCTTTTTTCTTAACAGTACCGTAACCTACTTGTACAACAACTTCCTTAAGTTGGTTGGTATCTTCTTCTAAAGAAACGTTTAGTGTTTTTTGTCCGGTGAAATCAATCGTTTGCGTTTTGTATCCAATAAAAGATACCACAATTTTGTTTCCGCTTTTAACATTTGACAATTGGTAATTACCATCAAATCCAGTTGATGCACCACTTGGAGCACCTTGTACATTTACATTTACTCCCGGTATTGGCTGTCCTGTAGTTTTATCTACAACAGTTCCGCTTAAAGTACTTTGAGCTAGTACAGTAAATGGCAACAAGAGGAATAAAAATAACAACTTTTTGTAAATTGTTTTCATACTTTTTGTTTAAATTAGTTTGAGTTTGTGATTGTTAGTTAAGTTTTTAATTTTACTTCGAATTTCAAAATTAGGAATTTATTAACATGAACAACCAGAAGCAATTTTTATTGAGTTACGAAAACGTGGTAGTGTTGAAAACTTTCTATATTTTGTAATCTTTTCAGTCAAAAAATGATAAATCAGAAAATAAAAGATACCTTTATTAATAATTAGATTTTTTTCAATAATACGATGAAACGCAAAATCACCTTAAAACAGATTGCAAAGGAACTCGACGTCTCTATTTCAACTGTCTCAAAATCATTACGAAACAGTCTTGAAATTGGCGAAGAAACACGCTTAAAAGTGCAGGCTTTTGCAAAGTTTTACAATTACAAACCAAACAATATTGCCCTTAGTTTAAAAAACCGAAAAACCAAAAGTATTGGTATTATTATTCCCGAAATTGTACACTATTTTTTCTCTACCGTAATCAACGGAATTGAGCAGGTTGCCAACGAAAATGGTTATAGCGTTGTGATCTGTTTATCTGATGATTCTTTCGATAAAGAAGTCTTAAATATGGAGATGTTAGCCAACGGAAGTATCGATGGTTTTATCATGTCTCTTTCTAAAGAAACCCAATACAAAGGTGATTTTCACCACATTACAGAAGTTATAAATCAAGGAATGCCGGTTGTAATGTTCGATCGCGTTACTAATGATATTTTATGCGATAAGGTTATTATTGATGATAAAGCGGCGGCCTACGAAGCCGTTCAGAGTTTGATTGATAATGGAAGAAAAAAGATTGCACTTGTTACCACTGTTGACTACGTAAGTGTCGGAAAATTAAGAACCGACGGTTACGAAAAAGCCTTATTAGACAATGGATTGCCTTTCAATGAAGATTTAATCATAAAAATTGAAGACGTAGACACTTGCGAAATAACGATTAGCCAGCTTTTGCACGACAGAGCTTTTGATGCCGTTTTTGCAGTAAATGAGCTTTTTGCAGTAACAATTATCAAAACTGCATCAAAAATGGGATTAAAAGTTCCGGAAGATCTAGCTGTAATTGCATTTACAGACGGAATCATCTCAAAATATTCAACGCCAAGTATTACAACTGTAAGCCAAAGTGGTGAAAAAATGGGAAATAAAGCTGCTAAAATGCTGATCGAAAGACTCGAAGCAGAACACAACGATGACGAAGAAGAAAACGAAAATTACACTACCGAAGTGATAGAAACACATCTTATAAAAAGAGAATCTACTGACTAAATTTCTTAAAATCAACATATTCCAAAGCCATAATTAATTTTTATGGCTTTTTTGTTAGCATATATCTAAAAATAATTTATACTTTTACGGCCGTCAAGGCTTTTACTTTTACTTCGAAAAAAACAGTAAGTTTTGATAAGCAAAGCGCTTATCGTCTAATTAATTTTTTAATTACGATAATGGAAAAGCGTAAATTAAGTTTCTGGGAAATTTGGAACATGAGTTTCGGTTTCTTGGGAATACAAATGGGGTTTGCACTTCAAAATGCAAATGCCAGCAGAATTCTTCAAATTTTTGGTGCCGACGTACATGAACTTTCATGGTTCTGGATTATTGCTCCCCTTATGGGATTAATAGTGCAGCCCGTTATTGGTCATTACAGTGATAAAACCTGGAGCAAATTCGGACGACGAAAACCGTTTTTTCTCGTTGGCGCAATCCTGGCTTCGGTTGGATTAATTTTAATGCCTCAGGCCAATATTTTCATTTCTGTTTTACCCGCTTTATGGGTTGGTGCCGGAATGTTAATGATCATGGATGCTTCTTTCAACATTGCCATGGAACCGTTTCGTGCTCTGGTTGGTGATAATTTAAGAACAGATCAGCGTACGGCAGGTTTTAGTATTCAAACTTCGTTAATTGGTTTTGGAGCGGTAATTGGTTCGGCTTTGCCTTATGTTTTAACCAACTATTTTGACATTTCAAACAATGCCGTTCCCGGAAGTATTCCTTTAAATCTCAAATTATCATTTATCATTGGTGCAGCCGTTTTAATTGGTTCTATTTTGGTAACACTTTTTACAACAAAAGAATACACTCCTGAAGAATTAGCCAATTTTCAAGATCCGCAAAGTGAAGTCGATATTCCTTCTGAAGAAAAATCCAAACTTACAGACATTTTTACTGACTTTGCAAAAATGCCTACAACAATGCGTCAGCTTAGTTGGGTTCAGTTTTTCTCCTGGTTCGGATTATTCGGTATGTGGGTTTTTACAACTCCTGCCATTGCGCATCACATTTACGGATTGCCTTTAAGCGACACTTCAAGTCAGCAATATCAGGATGCCGGAGACTGGGTCGGAATTTTATTTGGGGTTTACAACTTAGTTTCTGCTATCATCGCACTGTTTTTCCTGCCTTACATCGCAAAAAAAATCGGACGAAAATCAACTCACGCACTTTCATTGATCATTGGAGGAATCGGATTAATTTCCATTTACTTCATGCCAAATGAAGACTGGGTTGTATTGCCAATGATTTTAATTGGAGTTGCCTGGGCTAGTATTCTGGCAATGCCTTACGCGATTCTTGCAGGATCGATTGCACCTAAAAAAATGGGGGTTTACATGGGAATCTTCAACTTTTTTGTTGTAATTCCTCAAATTGTAAACGCATTAATTGGCGGCCCAATTGTAAAATATCTTTACAATGGCGATGCCATTTATGCCTTAATTACAAGTGGAGTTAGTTTTTTAATCGCTGCTCTTTTAGTTTACAAAGTAAAAGACGTAGACGATACTATTCAAAAATAATAAAGCAGAATTTTTCACATAATGAACAAAAAAGCATTCATATTCGACCTTGATGGCGTAATTGTCGATACCGCTAAATACCACTTTTTGGCATGGCAGAAAATCGCTGAGTCATTAAATATAAATTTTACACATGAAAACAACGAACTTTTAAAAGGCGTGAGCCGTGTTCGTTCGTTGGATATAATTCTTGAATTAGGAAATGTTCAGGCTTCGCAGGAAGACAAAGACAAATGGCTGATTCAAAAAAACGAAGATTACTTATCTTATTTAGTTGACATGGACGAAAGCGAGATTCTTCCCGGAGTTTTTAAAATTCTTCAACTATTAAAAGATAAAAATCAGGGAATTGCGTTGGGTTCTGCGAGTAAAAATGCCCGACCAATTCTGGAAAAAACAGGAATTCTTTCATATTTCGATGTTATTGTTGACGGAAACGATGTTACCAATGCAAAACCGGATCCGGAAGTTTTCTTAAAAGCGGCTCAATTATTAAACATTGATCCAAAAAATGCAATTGTATTTGAAGATTCAGTTGCCGGAATCCAGGCGGCAAACATAGGAGAAATGGTAAGTGTAGGAATTGGTGAGGAAACAATTTTACATGAAGCTGATTATATTTTTAAAGATTTCACCGAAATCGATTCACAGTTTATCGAGAAACTTATTAATTAGAAAATGTGCCAATTTGATAATTAGATAATTTTCTGAACGTGAATTTTTAATTATCAAATTGAAGTATCAACTGATAATTTAAAAAATATAATCATTTAATAAAAAAACCGTTGGGTGTAATGCATCAAAAATTAATTAAACACATAGAAACATAGGTTTTTTTGCATCATGAAAAGTAAATCAAAAAGAAACTCGTTTCTCACACATAGCTATGTTTGTTAATGCAAGTGAAACGCCTTTTTTGAGTTCAATAATTCTATGTTTCTATGTGTTAAAAATAATTACACACAACGAGGTTAAAAGTAAAATAGTAAAACAACAACAAGCAATTAAGGATAAAATCAATTAGAAGCAGACAAAGACGAGCGATTATCTCATTTTCTAATTGACACATTATCTAATTACCCTAATTGCCACATTATCTAATTAAGAAATAATGAATCAAGATTATATAAAACCAGACAATTGGTCTATCATAGAAGAAGGATTTAATGCAGGCAGCGTCAAGTCGTCTGAAAGTCTTTTTAGTATCGGGAACGGTGCAATGGGACAACGCGCTAATTTTGAAGAAACATACTCTGGCGAAACTTTTCAGGGAAGTTATATTGCCGGAATTTATTATCCGGATAAAACAAAAGTGGGTTGGTGGAAAAACGGATATCCAAAATATTTTGCTAAAGTATTAAACGCGCCAAACTGGATTGGGATCGAGGTTGTAATCAACGAAGAAAATCTTGATTTAAACAATTGTACCGAAGTTAGAAATTTCCGCAGAGAATTGAATATGAAAGAAGGCTGGTACAATCGTTCTTTTGAAGCAACTTTGAAAAACGGAACTGAAATTGCCGTAAATGTTCGTCGTTTTCTTTCTTTGGATTTGGATGAAGCCGGAATTATCAAATTTGAAATTACGCCTTTAAACAAAGATGCAAAAATTGTTTACAAACCTTATATTGATGCCGGAGTTACGAATGAAGACGCCAATTGGGAAGAAAAATTCTGGGAACCTCTTGAAGTAAAAAAAGGCACAAACGAAGCTTTTGTAACCGCTCAGACTTTCAAAACGCATTTTAAAGTTACGACTTTTATGCACAATACGATTTTTGCAAATGGTGAAAACATTCATGTCTCGCCTTCAACAATCGATTCAATCTCAGATAAAGTTCAGTTTACGTACGGAACAATTATCGCAAAAGGGCAAACCTCAGCAATTCAGAAAATTGGTGGATATACAGTTTCTTTAAACCACGAAAATACTTTGGCTGCAGCCGAAAAAACAATAAAAGCTGCCGTTAATTTAGGATATGATACTTTACTTCAAAATCAAATTGATGCCTGGGCAAAAATCTGGGAAATGTCAGATATTACAATCGATGGCGACGTAAAAGCACAACAGGGAATCCGTTTCAACATTTTCCAGTTAAACCAAACTTATCTAGGAAAAGATTCTCGTTTGAATATTGGACCAAAAGGTTTTACCGGAGAAAAATACGGCGGATCTACTTATTGGGACACTGAAGCGTATTGTATTCCGTTTTATATGGCGACAAAAGATCAGCAAGTTGCAAGAAATTTGTTAACTTACAGATTCAATCAATTGGATAAAGCGATTGAAAATGCCAAAGACAATTTAGGTTTCAAAAACGGCGCGGCACTTTATCCAATGGTGACCATGAATGGTGAAGAATGCCACAATGAATGGGAAATCACACACGAAGAAATTCACAGAAACGGAGCGATTGCTTTTGCGATTTATAATTACCACCGTTTTACCGGAGATTACTCTTATATACCAGAAAAAGGTCTTGAAGTTTTAATTGGCATTGCGCGTTTTTGGCACCAAAGAGCTTCTTTCTCTAAAGAAAAAAAGCAATACGTAATTCTTGGCGTTACAGGTCCAAACGAATACGAAAACAATATCAACAATAATTTCTACACCAATTATATAGCAAAATGGTGTATTGATTATGCTGCTGAACAAATTACGAAAGTCGCTGTAGAATATCCTGCAGATCACAAACGTATTTTGGAGAAAGTAAACCTTTCCGGCGACGAAATCGAGGAATGGAAAAAAGTCGCTGATAATATGTATTTCCCAACTTCAAAAGAATTAGGAATTTATTTGCAGCAAGACGGTTTCTTAGACAAAGATTTAGTTCCGGTAAAAGATTTAGATAAATCGCAACGCCCGATCAATCAAAAATGGTCTTGGGATCGTGTTTTACGTTCGCCTTACATCAAACAAGCCGACGTTTTGCAATGTTTTTATTTCTTTGAAGATCATTTTTCTAAAGAAGAATTACAACGCAATTTTGAATTTTACGAATCATTTACCGTTCATGAAAGTTCGCTTTCGCCTTGTGTACACTCGATTCAGGCTGCCGTTTTAGACAAAATGGATATGGCGTATACGTTCTATTTAAGAACTTCTCGTCTTGATCTTGATGATTATAACAAAGAAGTGGAAGAAGGCTGTCATATCACATCAATGGCCGGAACATGGATGAGCATTGTAGAAGGTTTTGGCGGAATGCGTGTTAAAAATGACCAGCTTCATTTTTCGCCAAAAATTCCGAAAGAATGGAAAGGTTACTCTTTTAAAATTAATTTCAGAAATCAAATTTTAAAAGTAGCCGTGAATCATGACGAAACAGCATTTACTGTAGACGGCGATCAAGATTTAACAATTGTAGTTAACGGAAATCCTGTAATTGCAAGTAAATTTGTACAAATAAATTAAATTATATTACCCTTAAAACTTAAAAAACATGAAAAACTTATTTTTCGCAAGTTTAATCTTGTTTGCATTTAGCTCTATTGCAAATGCACAGCAATTAAAATCACCCGAAGGAAAGTTCGTAATGGAATTTTCGCTGCAAAACGACGGAACTCCAACTTATAATTTAAAATACAAAAATAAAGAAGTTGTAAAAACCAGTAAATTAGGTCTTGAACTTAAAGATGATAAAAAATCTTTATTGAATGACTTTACTGTTGTTGATACAAAAACTTCAACTTTTGACGAAACCTGGAAACCGGTTTGGGGAGAAGTTGACAACATCAGAAATCATTATAATGAACTGGCTGTTACTTTAAACCAAAAAGGAACTGAGAGACAAATCGTAATCCGTTTTCGTTTATTTGATGACGGACTTGGATTTAGATATGAATTTCCAGCTCAAAAAAATCTGACTTATTTTATTATTAAAGAAGAAAGATCTCAATTTGCGATGACTGGCGATCACACCGCTTTCTGGATTCCGGGAGATTATGATACTCAGGAATACGATTATACAAAATCGAAATTATCTGAAATCAGAGGTTTATCTCAAAAAGCATATACAGCAAATGTTTCGCAAAAAAACTTTTCACCAACAGGAGTTCAAACTTCTTTGATGTTGAAAACAAATGACGGAATCTACATCAACTTACATGAAGCTGCTTTGATCAACTATTCTTGTATGCACTTGAATTTAGATGATAAAAACATGACTTTTACTTCTTGGTTAACTCCAGATGCAAAAGGAGACAAAGGATATATGCAGGCGCCAAGTCACTCACCTTGGAGAACGATTATGGTAAGCGATGACGCGAGAGAAATCTTAGCTTCAAAAATGACGTATAACTTAAACGATCCGTCAAAAATTGATAATACTTCCTGGATTAAACCAGTAAAATATATTGGTGTTTGGTGGGAAATGATTACAGGAAAAAGCTCTTGGTCGTACACAAACGATTTTCCAACGGTACAATTGGGAGTTTCTGATTTCTCAAAAGCAAAACCAAGCGGAACACACGGTGCAAACAATACTAACGTAAAAAAATACATTGATTTTGCTGCTGCAAATGGTTTCGACGCTGTTTTGGTCGAAGGCTGGAACGAAGGCTGGGAAGACTGGTTTGGACACTCAAAAGATTATGTTTTTGATTTCGTAACGCCTTATCCTGATTTTGACGTAAAAGGTTTACACACCTACGCAAAATCAAAAGGAGTAAAAATTATCATGCACCATGAAACTTCAGGTTCTGTTCGTAACTACGAACGCCATATGGATGCTGCTTATAAATTTATGAACGATAATGGATATGATGCTGTAAAAAGCGGTTATGTTGGAGATATTTTACCTCGCGGTGAAAATCATTATGATCAATGGATTGTAAACCATTACCAATATGCCATCGAAAAAGCGGCAGATTATAAAATTATGGTAAACGCTCACGAAGCCGTTCGCCCAACAGGAATCGCAAGAACATATCCAAATTTAATTGGAAACGAAGCAGCAAGAGGAACAGAGTACCAAGCTTTTGGTGGTTCTAAACCAAATCACGTTACGGTTTTACCATTTACACGTTTAATTGGCGGACCAATGGATTACACTCCTGGAATTTTCGAAATGGATATCAGCAAAATGAATCCTGAAAACACATCTCATGTAAACAGTACAATTGCAAATCAATTGGCATTATACGTTACGATGTATAGTCCGTTGCAAATGGCTGCTGATACACCTGAGAACTACAACCGTTTTCCAGATGCGTTCCAATTCATTAAAGATGTAGCTGTAGATTGGTCAGAAAGTAAATATATCGAGGCTGAACCAGGCGATTTTATCACTGTTGCCCGTAAAGCAAAAGGAACAAACAACTGGTTCGTTGGAAACGTAAACGGTGAAACACCTCGTACATCAAACATCGATTTCAGTTTCCTTGAAAAAGGTAAAAAATACACAGCAACTATTTATGCTGATGCAAAAGATGCGCATTACAAAACTAATCCGCAGGCTTACACCATCAAGAAAATTGCTGTAACAAACAAATCAAAATTATCGCAGCTTTCTGCTCCAGGCGGAGGTTATGCGATTAGTATTATCGAAACCAAATAATTTTCTAAAAGACAGGCAATTTTCCCCGAGATTGCTTGTCTTTTTTTTAAAAGATTATCAAACTATATTAAATTTGGGATGAAGTAAATTCACAAGATTTTTATAACATCAAACCCAAATTAATAAGATGAACTACAAGTTGAAATTTTTGATCCTTTTGATCGCGCTTTCTGGAGTTACTATTTATTCTCAAACAAAGATTGTTGCGAAATATGATTATCTGTTGTATTTACCAAAAGAGTATTCAAAAGAAACAAAAAAATACCCACTTGTAATTTATCTTCATGGCGGAGGACAGAAAGGCAACGATATAAACAAGCTAAAATCTTACGGTTTACCTTATCTGGTCGAAAAAGGAGAAAATTTTGATTTTATAATTGCTTCTCCCCAATGTCCTGACAATAAGTATTGGTCGACAGAAAATTGGTTCGAAACTTTATATGCCGAATTATCTGCAAAATACAGAATAGATACGAGTCGAATTTACATTACAGGAATTAGCATGGGCGGTTATGGCACCTACATTACAGCTTTGGATTTTCCTGATGTTTTTGCTGCAATTATCCCTCTTTGCGGAGGAATTAACGATAGCGATTTATCAAGAATCTGTAATCTGAGTAAAATTCCTATTTGGACTTTTCACGGAACGGCTGATGATAAAATTTCAATTACCGAAACAGAAAGAATTGCCAAAGGTCTTGAATCATGTGAAACCAAAAGTAATTTCAAGTTTACTCGTTTAGAAAATGAGGGTCACGGAATTGAATATCTATATGAGAAAAATCCAGAAATATATAAATGGATGCTCAAACAAAAGAAATCAAAAAATAAAATTATGAAAAACCACAAAATATCACTTATACATCATTCGATCTATACATTAATCTTAATGGTTTTGTTATTTTCTGCTTCCGCGCAAGCGCAAATCCAGAAAGTAGAACCGCCATTTTGGTATGCCGGAATGAAAAATCCTGAGTTGCAAATTATGTTCTACGGAAAAAACATTGCACAATACGAAGCTTCAGTTTCAAACAATGTTGTGATTAAAAACGTAGAAAAAACAGAAAATCCAAACTACCTTTTTGTTACAATTGATACTCAAAACCTAAAAGCTTCAGAATTGGTTTTCTCTTTCAAAATCAAAAATAAAGTGGCTTTTACACAGAAATATTCGCTTAAAGAAAGAAGAGCAAATTCGGCAGGCAGAAAAAGTTATGATGCTTCGGATATGATTTACTTAATCATGCCGGATCGTTTTGCTAACGGAAATCCTAAAAATGACAGCGACGCATCTTTAACAGAAAAAGCAAATCGCCAGGAACCAGGCGGACGTCACGCAGGAGATATCGAAGGAATTATCAAAAACTTAGATTACATTTCGTCTCTTGGGGCAACCACAATCTGGAGCACGCCTTTATGCGAAGACAATGACAAACAGCATTCGTATCATACTTACGGACAATCTGATGTATACAAAATAGATCCTCGTTACGGCACGAATGACGATTATGCTCGTTTATCTGCAGAAATGCACAAAAAGAACATGAAACTGGTTATGGATTATGTAACCAATCACTGGGGAATTACACACTGGATGATGAAAGATATTCCAACCAAAACATGGTTCAATCAGTTCGAAAGCTTTACACAAACACACCATAGACGCGAAGTTATTACAGATATTCACGCTTCAAAAATAGATCAGGAAGTTTGTGTTGATGGCTGGTTTGTGCCTTCTATGCCGGATTTGAATTTGAGAAATCCTTTGGTCTCAAAATACCTAACTCAAAACGCAATCTGGTGGATCGAATTTGCCAATCTTGACGGATTTAGAGTTGATACTTATAATTATTCTGATGCAACGGCGATGGCAAATTGGGCAAAAGCCATTACAACTGAATATCCGAATTTTAATATTGTGGGGGAAATCTGGATGCACAATCAGGCGAATTTAGCCTATTGGCAAAAAGACAGTAAAATTGGTGCAATCGAAAACTACAATTCGAATTTACCAAGTGTAATGGATTTTACGCTTCAAAGTCAGGTGGTTTCTGCATTTAATGAAAGCGAAGGAACCTGGGATAACGGAATGATTAAATTCTACAATAATTTTGCAATGGATTATCTTTATCCAAATCCCAATAACATTTTGGTTTTTGCCGAAAATCACGATACAGATCGTATGAATGATAAGTTTAAATACGATTTTCCAAAATACAAACTGGCCATGACTTTATTGGCTACAGTTCGCGGAATTCCACAATTGTATTATGGTTCAGAAATTGGAGTGGGGGGTGACAAAAGCAAAGGTGATGCAGACATTCGTCAGGACTTTCCCGGTGGATGGGCAGGCGATAAAAACAACGCCTTAACTGCAGCAGGAAGAACTCCTGAACAAGCTAAATATTTCGATTTTACCTCTAAATTATTCAATTGGAGAAAAACAAATGAAGCAGTTCATTTCGGAAAAATGACACATTATATTCCTGAAAATAATAATTACGTTTATTTCAGATATACTGATGCTAAAACGGTGATGGTGGTTTTTAATAATAATGCTACAGCCCAAACTATTAAAACCAATCGTTTTAAAGAAAGCATCAAAAACTTTAAGTCAGGAAAAGATGTTTTAACCGGAAAAACATTTGATTTAGCTACTGAAATTACTTTAGAACCAAAATCGGCTGTGGTTTTAGAATTGGAATAAAACATCAAAGATTTTTTTCACACAATGCATATCGCAGAGACGCTCAGCAGTGCGCCTTTTTTTTATGTTCAAAGAGACCTGACAGGTTTTAAAAACATAAGTGTTCGGAAGATCTTAACATGTATTAAATAGTGGTGATTTATTTGGATCTCCATCACAGATCACCACTATTTCTTTAATTATTTCCATATTTAGTTCTTCTG